>Ga0209185_1000008_pt1 | contig 503342 bp, 480 predicted proteins | sample SidtaG_2_FD_187425 | JGI IMG/M metagenome (GOLD analysis project Ga0209185, IMG submission 187425) | Marine algal microbial communities from Sidmouth, United Kingdom - Sidmouth_Asex2 metaG (SPAdes) (version 2) | ecosystem: Host-associated > Algae > Red algae > Unclassified | place: Sidmouth...
TGGCGTTCGAAGAGTAGCGACACCTGCAGGTTGCGACGGTGCTCCCACTGCTCGGCGGGGTGGACGATGCCGTAGGTCTTGTTGAAGTGCTCTTCGGCGCGAGACCAGATGTGGTCATCGTTGCGCTCCTGGTCGTAGAAGCGGGCGATGTCGGCGCCGTGGGCGTCGATGACTCGCGGGTAGCCGTAGGTCATCCACTCGGCCACGACCTGGGCCATGCCCGGGCCTTCCTTCACCCACACCGCGGCGGCCGACCACAGGTTGCGCACCTCGGTGGTCTCGCCCAGGCATGGCATGGCGTCGGGCGTGAGCGAGAGCAGGCCGTTGATGGCGTACTTGATTTCAGCGTCACCGAGCATGTCCATCAGCTCGATCGCTTCTTCCATCTGCTGGTCGAAGTCGTCGGGCGTGAACGGCATCTCGGTCGGGCTGAGCGCAGCCTCCTCGTTCGAAGGGATGTCATCGGGGTGATGCAAGATCGGGCGGTGGGCGTACGAGCCCACTTCCATCGAACCCGACGACTGCCGCTCGTAACAGAACGTGTCCATGTCGCGCACGATCGGGTAGCTGATCTCGCTGTTGGTCTCGGCGAGCACGTCCATCGGCCCGACGTCTGCCATCTGGTGCACAGCCGGCACGAGCGGAATGGTGGCGCCGGCCATGTTGGCAATGCGGTTCGACCAAACGCCGCAGGCGACCACGACGTACTCGGCTTCGATCCGGCCCTTATCGGTCACCACAGCGGTGACCTTCTGGAGGCCGGTGCCAGGCTCGTCTTCGGTCTCGACGTCGAGCACCTCGGTGTTCGCGAAGACCTTCATCCCGGTCTTCTCGATCGCTTCGTTCCGGAAAAGCGTGCCGGTGTCGAGCGAATCGACCACGCTCACGGTCGGGCAGTGGAAGCCACCGAGGATCACGTCGTCGTTGATGAACGGCACGAGTTCCTTGACCTGTGCCGGCGTGAGCATCTCGGCCTCGACGCCCCAGGCCTTGGCCGAGGTCATCCGGCGATCGAACTCGTCCATCCGCTCCTGCGTGCGGGCGACCTCGATACCGCCGGAGTCGACGCTGCGCTCCACGTCTCGGTACTGATTGGCGCTCTGCACACCGAGCAGCGCCATCTCCTTGTTGTGATCGACCGGGAAGATGAAGTTCGACGCGTGACCGGTGGAGCCACCGGGGTTCGGAAGCGGGCCCTTGTCGAGCAGCACCATGTCGGTCCAGCCGAGGCGGGCGAGGTGCCCGGCGAGGCAGTTGCCGACGATGCCGGCGCCGATGATGACGACCCGCGCTGATGGTGGGACGGCAGTGGTGGGGACTTCTTGCTCACTCATGGCGGTGCTCTCTTCGAACGTTGGTGCAACACTTGACAGTGCTGATATATCAACAGAGTATGAGGGCCATGTCAACCGCCATGTCAAGAATGGATTCGACCAGCGATCCACCACCGCTGTCGTTGGCCGAGCGCGCATACGACGAGATCCGCCGGATGATCATTCGACTCGACCTCGCTCCCGGCGACGTCGTCCGCGAGGCAGATTTGCAGGCCACCCTCGACATGAGCCGAACGCCCATTCGCGAGGCACTGCAACGCCTCGCCCGTGACCACTTCGTGAGCGTCATTCCTCGACGCGGCATGTTCGTCAGCGCGATCGACGTCGATGAACTCTCGATGCTGTATGAGACCCGCGCGGTCATGGAGCCCTACGCCGCTCGCCTAGCGACCAAGCGTGGCACGGCTGCCGACTGGGCCGAGATGGCGGAGATCCTCGCCGAGACGCGCCTGCCCGGCAAACTTCCTGCCGAGCTGATCCAACTCGATCGACAGTGTCACGAGATCATCTGGCGGGCCTCAGGTAACCGCTTCCTGACCGACACGCTTGACGCGCTCTACGCCCAAAGCGACCGGCTGTGGCACATGTATCTCTCCGACGTCCACGACATGGGACACGCCGTCGACGAGCACGCCCAGATTCACGATGCGTTACAGAGCGGCGATGCCGATCGCGTCGCCGATCTCGTCGAAGCGCACGTGAACAGTTTCGATGCTCAGGTCCGAACCGCAGTCACCAGCCGGCTCGACGCACCCCTTGCGTGACTCGACTCGCAGGATGACGCAACTGCGTCCACCCACCGGACCCGATCGTTTCGACATCACCACAACCGGGTATGTCCCCATCTCATGATGTGGAAGAACAGCCTTCGAGTCATCGGCGCGGTTGCTGCGTTGATCGCCGGTGGCGTCCACCTCAAGCTCTACTTCGACGGCTACCGGGACGGTGCGGGCAACATCGGGCTGCAGTTCGTCTTCAACGCCGTCGGGGCGTTTGCCATCGCGCTCGGCCTGCTGGCGCCGCTCGTCAGTTCCCGTCTTCCAAGATGGATTCCGAATTGGGCTGCCAGCGGCGGCATCGCCTGGGCCGTGATCTCGCTGATCGCGTTCGTCATCGCTCGAACCGACATCGGGTGGTTCGGCTTCACCGACGAGACTGCACTCGCTGACACCACGGAGGCCAAGCTCACCGTGTTCCCCGAGATCCTCGTGCTCGTCGCCGCAACCATGCTCCGCGCCGTTCCACTCTTCGGCAACGGCGACGGCAACGGTGATCCGGAGCCCGCCGAGTCCGCCTGACGCTGGCGGTCGGGACGCTGCGAGACTCTGAGTCATGAGCGGGATCGAGTTCATCACCGACCATTGGTACGTCGATGATCTACCGGGCGATCCCGACACACGCAACGAGCGGCGGCAGGTGATCGGTGCGGCCTGGTCACCGGTGCGACCGACTCCGACGGCTGCGCCGACGATGATCGCCCATTCACCCGAAGTCGCCGCCGCGATCGGGCTCGACCAGGCCGCGGTCGTCAGCAACGAGTTCGCTCGGGTGTTCTCGGGCAACGAAGTCCCCGACGGCATGGCGCCACATGCGATGAACTACGGCGGCCATCAATTCGGCAACTGGGCTGGCCAGCTCGGTGACGGGCGCGCAATCGCCCTCGGCGAGATCACGGCTCCGGATGGCAGCCATCACGTTCTGCAGCTCAAAGGAGCCGGTCCGACGCCGTACTCGCGCGGCGCCGACGGGCGCGCCGTGTTACGCAGTTCGATCCGCGAGTTCTTGTGCAGCGAAGCAATGCACCACCTCGGTGTGCCGACGACTCGGGCGCTCAGCCTCACCCTCACCGGCGATGAGGTCATGCGCGACATGCTCTACGACGGCAACCCTGCACCCGAACCCGGCGCCGTGGTCTGCCGCACTGCGCGCAGCTTCGTGCGGATGGGGCACTTCGAACTGCCCGCATCGCGAGGTGAGATCGATGTCTTACGAGCACTCGTCGAGCACACGATCCGCCGCCACTTCGCCCACCTGGTCGTCGACTCGCAGTCATCGCTCAGCGACGGCGTGATCGCCGCGTGGTTCCGAGAAGTCACGGAACGCACCGCCGACCTGATGGTCGACTGGATGCGCGTCGGTTTCGTGCACGGCGTCATGAACACCGACAACCTGTCCATCCTGGGTCTGACCATCGACTACGGGCCGTACGGCTGGCTCGAGAACTTCGACCCAGGGTGGACACCGAACACAACTGATGCCGGAGGTCGACGCTACCGCTACGGGAACCAGCCTCAGATCGGCCAGTGGAACCTCAGCCGACTCGGCAGCGCACTCGCTTCGCTCGTCGACGACGTCACACCACTCCAGTCCGCGGTCGACGACTACGCCGCCCGATTCAGCGCTGGGTGGGATCTTGCGCTCGCTGCGAAACTCGGACTCGACGACGAGCGTGTCGACCACGACGAACGCGACGTCCTCGCAGCCGAGCTGCTCGACATTCTTCCGCTGACCGAAACAGACATGACGATCTTCTTCCGCACCCTCGGAGACATCGATGTCGCTGCGATCGACACGTCGCTCCCGGACGACGCCCTACTCACTCCCCTGCACGGCGCCTACTACCTGCCCGATCAACTCACCGGCGACGTCGGTGAACGAACAGTCGGATGGTTCCGCCGGTACGTCGCACTGTCTGGTGCCGTCGACAGGTCGAGCGACAAACGCACCGCCGCGATGCATGCGGTGAACCCGAAGTACGTGCTGCGCAACTATCTGGCACAGATAGCGATCGACAAGGCCGAAGTGGGCTCATACGACATGATCGACGAGCTCCTCAAGGTGCTCCGCCACCCGTTTGACGAGCAACCTGGCCGAGCTGGATACGCCGCACTTCGGCCGGACTGGGCTCGCGATCGGGTCGGTTGCTCGATGCTCTCCTGCTCGTCCTGATCGCCGGCTCGTTTGTGTGCACCCAACCGCACACCTCGCGTGCATCGAGGTGCACGCAAACGGTTGGGGTTGGGCGAACGGTTGGGTGGATGGGGATGTGGGCGTTCAGCTGCGGGTGAACACGAAGCGTGCGTCCATGTCGGCTTCGACGTCGGCGATGTGGTCGATGTACGCCGGGAACCCGCCGTTGTAATTGCCGTCCTGGCGCCGGTTGTCCTGGCCTTCGAAGTTGTAGTAGCCGGGCGTGCAGTCCTGGTTCCGCGTTGTCGTCCCGCGGAACGAGATGACCTCTTGCACCCACCACTCTTCTGCTTCGGGCGTGACGTCGATCGTGTCGAACCCCTCCGCGCGGGCGTGTGCGATGCAGGTGGCGATGTGATCGCCTTGGACTTGAAGGAGGTCGGTCAGGTTGAACTGGAACGACGCCTGGTACCCGCCCATGATGAAGAGGTTCGGGAATCCGGCGGTGTGGATGCCCAGCATCGTGCGGATGCCCTCGTCATACTTCTCGTCGAGATCGACACCGTGCTCGCCGACGATCCGGTTGTAGATACCGGTCTGCTGCACCTCGAATCCGGTCGCGTAGATCAAGAGGTCGACCTCGTACTCGACGCCGTCGAAGATCGGTCCGTTCGTCCCGATCTCGGTGATCCCCTCACCTCGAGTGTCGACCAGATGCACGTTCGGACGGTTGAACGACGGCAGGTACTCGTTGTGGAAGCACGGGCGCTTGCACATCAACATGTACCAGGGCTTGAGTGCGTCGGCTGTCGCCTGGTCCTCGACGGTCTCGTCGATGCGCCGGTGGATGCGCATCATCTGGTCGATGTTGTTGTTCTCCTGACGGCGGATCTTCTCCTCGCGAGTGATGCCCCCGCGCAGCGTCGCCTTGCGTTCAGCTTGCTGGCGCAGCTTGCTGACGATCTTGGCCCGCCGCCGACGCTGCCACCCGTCTTGCTGCTCGGCGGCCCACTCGTCGCTCGTCTCCCAGTCGTCGCGGACGTCGATCGACGACGGCGTGCGCTGGAACACGTGGACGCTCTTGGCGTGTTTGCCCAGGTTGGGGATGATCTGAACGGCACTCGCGCCGGTCCCGATGATGCCGACGCGTACGTCGGTCAACTTCTCGAGGTCGGCACCGGTGAACTCGTAGTCCCAGCGCGACGTGTGGAACGAATGACCTGCGTACTGCTCCATGCCGTCGATCCGAGCGAGGCGCGGTTTGGCCAGCGTGCCGTTCGCGCAGACCACGAACTTGGCGCGCATCGCGTCCCCGCGATCGGTGGTGATGTTCCAGACCTCGGCGTCAGCATCCCAGATCGTCGACGTGACCGTGGTCTGAAAGACGGCGAGATCGTAGAGGTCGTATTTCTTCGCGATCGACTGGCAGTGGGCGAAGATCTCGGGGCCCCGCGCGTAGTGCCGAGTCGGGATGTAGTTCATCTCGTCGAGCAGTGGCAGATAGTCATAGGCGACGACATCGCAGGCCACACCCGGGTAGCGGTTCCAGTACCACGTGCCGCCGACGTCGGCGCCGCGCTCGACGATGCGGATGCTCTCGACACCCTGCTCGCGCAGCCGAGCGGAAGTGAGCAGTGCGGAGAACCCGCCGCCGATGAACAGCACGTCGACCATCTCGTCCGCCGTGTCGATGGCCGTGTCGATGATGGGGTCGCGTTCGACCCAGTCGTCTGCGTACGGATCGCGGGCCAGGTCGGCCATTGCGCCGTCGAGGTCGCGATACATGTCGGTGCCCGGCGGTCGGTATCCGAGACGGAGATCGCGTTCCTCGGCGAACTTGGCCTTGATCTCGTCGTAGTACTCCTGCGGCGGCCGACCGGGACGCTCGGTGGCCTCGAAGTTCATCACGAACTTGTCCTGCTTCACACCGGGCTTCGATCCCGCAGTCTCTTCGGCCATGACCTCATCATTGCGGGGATGTAGCGTCGCCAGCGGATCGGGGGATCTATGCGAATTGGTATCAACGCGACGACATTGCTCCGTCGAGCCGACATCGACGGCTTCGTCGAACACGCACTCGCAGCGGAGGAGGCGGGGTTCAGCAGCTACTGGCTCGCCGAGCATCCGACGGGCGGTTTCGATGCGCTGACCGTCTTGACCGTGATCGGCCAATCGGTGGAGCAGATGGAACTCGGAACGGCGATCGTCCCCACCTATCCACGCCACCCTGCAGTCCTTGCGGGCCAGGCATTGACCACGCAGGCTGCCATCAACGGACGGCTCTCGTTGGGCATCGGCATGTCGCACAAAGCGATGTTGAGCGACTTGGGCATCGCCGACGACAAACCGATCCGCCACCTCCGCGAGTACCTCGAGATCCTGATGCCGCTGATCGAGGACGGACGCGTCGATACCAGCGGCGACACGCTGTCGGCGAAGGCCACCGTCATGTACCCCACCGACTCGCCGCCCGAGGTCACGGTCGCGGCGCTCGGGCCCCAGGCGCTGCGGGTCGCTGCACGCCACACCGCCGGTACGAACCTCGCCTGGTGTGGCCCGCGAACCATTCGAGACCACATCTCGCCGACGATCACCGATGCTGCCGATGCTGCGGGCCGACCTCCACCGCGGATCATCGCGACGCTGCCCGTGTGCGTCACCGACGATCCGGCGACCACACGCGATCGGCTGACTGCGAACACCGTCATGTACACCGAACTCCCGAGCTATCAGGCCGTGTTCGCGCGCGAGGGTGTCGAGACGACCGGCGAGTTGGGGCTGATCGGCACCGAGGACGAAGTCGAGCACCTCATTGCGAACCTGGCGGACTGTGGCGTGACCGACTTCGCCGCATCGGAGTTCGGTCTCACTTCCGATGACCGAGCCCGCACCCGGGCGCTGCTCACACGCCTCGCACGACAGCAGACCGACCATCAGCAGGGAGCAACCGCATGACCGACGACCTGGTCTTCGAACCGCACGACAAGGTGGCGGTGATCACTGGGGCGGCGGGAGGAATCGGCCTGGGGATGGCGCGGGCCTTCACGGACGCCGGGATGGCAGTCGTGCTCGCCGACATCGATGCCGACCGGATCGAGGCAACCGCAGCGGAGCTCCGTGGCGCCGGCCACGACGCCATCGGCGTCGCGACCGATGTGTCGAAGCTGGCCGACGTGCAGGGGCTCGCCGACGCAGCGATGGACGCCCATGGTCGTGTCGACGTGCTCTGCAACAACGCGGGTGCTGCAATCTTCGCGAAGTTGTTCAACGTCACCGTCGAAGACTGGGAATGGACGCTCGGCGTCGACCTGTGGGGTCCGATCTACGGAACCAAGGTGTTCCAGCCGATCATCCAGGACACCGCGACGAGCGGCGGTCACATCAACACCACGTCATCGGTCGCCGGTCTCATCGCGGGTGCAGCCGCAGGTCCGTACAACGTCGCCAAGAGTGGCGTCATCGCGTTGATGGCCACGTTGGAACGGGAGTTCCGGATCGCCAAGTCACCACACCATGCCTCGGTGCTGTGCCCCGGCCCGATCAACACCGACATCAATCGCAACAGTGCCCGCAATCGGCGCGTTGCTGCGCAACAGACCGGTAGCGAGATCACCGACTCCGGTTCGGCTGGCAAGAAGCTGGGCACGAAGATGGTCGACTTCCTGGCGAACGGCATGGACCCCGACGAGGTCGGACGCATCGTGCTCGACGGCATCGTCACCGGACGCTTCTGGATGTTCACGCATCCGAAGTTGCTCCGCCTCTACCGAGAACAGGTCGACATGATGGACCCCGACGGCCTCCTCAGCATGGGCAAGCTCACCTGATGTCCGGCAACGAGAACACCGCCGACTCCTTCACTGCTCCTGCTGCGACGGCCCGACCACTCGATGGCGTGAAGGTGCTCGACCTGACCTGCGTCTTCGCCGGGCCGATCGCCGGACGGACACTGGCCGAACTCGGTGCCGACGTCGTCAAGGTCGAACCACCTGACGGTGACGTCACTCGCCTGTGGGGCCGCAAGACCGCTGGGCTGTCCACCTACTACACCCAGCAGAACGTCGGGAAGCGCAACGTCTGCATCGACCTCACTGCCGACGGCGGACCTGACCTGGTCATGCAACTGGCCGATCAGGCCGACGTCGTGCTCGAGAACTTCCGGCCCGGCGTGATGGACAAGTTCGGGCTCGCTTGGGATGCGCTGTCAGCACGCAATCCCGAGCTGATCATGCTGTCGATCAGCGGGTTCGGCCAGGACGGCCCCGAGTCCCAGCGCGCCGCGTACGCCTCGATCGTCCACGCTGAGGCCGGCATCCTCCCGGCACCCGTCGGTGACGAGATGCCCCTCGACCTCGACCTCAGCGCAGCTGATGTCCTGTCCGGGATGCACGGGGTGATCGCCGTACTCGCCGCGCTCCGCGCTCGCGATGCGGGCGGGCCCGGCCAGCACATCGATATGGCGATGATGGATGCAATGACCTACTCAGCCGACATCATCATCAACGCCCTCGACGGGGCCCGACGGCGCGAATCGATCAACGGTGAGGTGTGGCGCACGGTCGACGGCCCGAAGATGCTCACCGGCGGACTGCGCTGGATCTGGCATCAGCTGTCGAACACGGCTGGGCTCGTCGACCCGTTGCCGCCCGAAGCATCGATCGACGACAAGATCCTGTCGCGCCGCAAGGTGATCACCGAGCACCTGTGCGGTCTCCCCGATCGCGCCGCCGTGATCGCCACGTTCGATGCTGCGAATCTCGCCTGGGCGGACGTCCGTGAGTGCGGCGAGGTGCTCGAATCACCGACGCTCGTGCATCGCGAGTCGGTGGTCCAGATCGACGACCGCGCCGGAGGCACACGGCCGGTGATCCGCAACCCGTACCGGATGTCCGCGACCGACTTCTCCGCCATCGGCGTCGCGGCACACCGGGGCGAGCACAATGCCGAAGTCCTCGACGACTGGCTCGGTGCCGGCGCCGGGTCGACCAGCCCCGGCGAAGCGCTCGGCACCGACGAGTGGACCGACGCCCTCACCACTCGACCGAACAACGACCAGTCAGGAAACTCACGATGAACGACGAGGTACTGCAGCGCCTCGTCGACGAGTCCGACCTCCGCGACCTCCTCCATCGCTATGCCTTCGGCCTCGACCACGAGGACTGGGAGCTCTGGCGATCGGTCTTCGCCGACGAGGTCACGATGGACATGAGCGACTATCAGCCCGAGCCGCCGCCACGTCCTGCGGCCGCCGATCTCGTCGTCGCCAACGCTCGCGTCCTGTTTGCCGGCCTCGAACGATCGCAGCACTTCATGGGTTCACACCGTTACGAGATCGACGGCGACCGTGCGACCATCACCGCGCACATGCGTGCCGAGCACTGGCTGCACACCGGCCTGGGTGGCGACAAGTACACGATGTTCGGTACCTACACCGACGATGCAATCCGCACCGCCGGGGGCTGGAAGCTCGTCCGGGTGCGTCTCCGCCTCCTGCGCGAAGAAGGCAACCGCCACCTCATGCGCGAAGCCGTCCGACGCGGCAAGCGCACCTTCGCCGCCGACTGACCACTTTGTGCATCGCCCCCCTCCGACGTTCGTGTCAGCAACAACACCCGGGGTCGACGTATGTGCTGACGCAAACGAGCTGTCGGGACCCGGTACTCGATTTGTGTCAGCGACAACGGCCGCAGTCGGTCTGTGTGCCGACACAAACCGCGAGGCGGACGGGCGGAGTCAGGTCAGAGGGGAGATGGTTCGAGGGCGACGGCGGAGGGTGACGACTCGATGCTGCACGCGCCATCCGGCCTCGGTCTTCGCGACCTGGTCGTAGTACGAGGCGGTGCCGGCGAGACCACCCTTCTGCAGCGCGACGATCCTGAAGTTCAGCTCGACACCAGCATCGGTCTCGTCGACGTAGATGTTCGTCATCGTGTGCGTCTTGGGATGTTGCGCGTCTTCATCCATGAAGCGCCTGATCTCGGGGAGACCGACAAGAAGTGGCACGCCGAGGTCAGTCAGATCGAAGACAGCATCGGAAGTGAAAATACGGTCGAGCCCCACCCAGTCACGATCGTCGATCGCATCGCCATAGCGGCCCGGCAATTCGTGCAGTTCCAACCGATCGGCGGTGGTGATGGCTGTCATCACCACAGGTTCGCGCACTTGCCTCTTCCGACGTAGAGTCAGCCAATCGCGAGGCCGCTTCTGAGATATTTCAAGCTCGATTGGAACACAGAGAGAAAGAAGTACGCGTACGTCGGCGACATGGACGTCTCGGATCAGCTGCACGCGATGTACGACCGTGGGGTCCCTTTGGCATCGGAGGAGATCACCATGAGGGTGGTCAATCTCGCTGGCGAGTTTCCAGACATCTTGGTCGGCGGGCCGGTCGACCCAGTTGTGTCGCTGGACTTTGTTTCGATGCTCACGGAGACCGTTGACTCAAGCGAGTTTCAAACGCTCGACATCGACGTGTCGAACCGGAGCCACGTTCCGGAGTACTTCTTCTTGAACATTCTCAACGGCGAAGACGCGATCGACGAACTCCGTTCGAAGTTGCACAGACTTCCCGCAGACATCTTCCCCGAAGATCAGCACAAGATTCTGTCAGCAGAAACACTCGTCATCGATGAGCGGAAACTCGGCGACAGGAAGATCTTTCGACTTGCGAAGATGAGAACGTCCGTCTTCGTGAGAGAGGACCTGAAGAACGAGATCGAGGGGACGTGTCCGAAGGGCGTGCGATTCGAAGAACTCCCAGGTCGGTGACCGCCTCAGTCCGGGTCTGCTCCGCGAGGGCTGCCCTCCTAAGGTCGCGATCAACCCGAAGAGAGGCGCAACGGTGACCACGTTCGAAGAAGTGCTGTACGACACGCTGGGCGACATCGACTTCGATGCAGCCGAACTCAAGGTGCGCTATCTCGCCGAGCGCGACAAGCGTCTCCGTAACGACGGCAACGAGCAGTACGTGGAGGTCACCGGCGACTTCAGCAGCTACGTCGACGACCCGTACGTCGAGCCGGAGGAACGCGATGCGCTGTTCGATCACGCTGATGTCGCCGTCATCGGCGGCGGCTTCGCCGGGCTGCTGATGGGTGGCCGACTCCGCGAGTCCGGGTTCACCGACATCCGCATGATCGAAAAGGGCGGCGACTTCGGCGGCACCTGGTATTGGAACCGGTATCCCGGTGCGATGTGCGACGTGGAGTCGTACTGCTACCTGCCGATGCTCGAAGAACTCGACTACATCCCGAAGCACAAGTACTCCTACGCGTCGGAGATCATGGAGCACTCACGCAACATTGCGCGCCACTACGACCTCTACCGCAACGCAGTGATGTCGACCGAGGTCACTCATCTCGAGTGGGACGAGGCCGCTGGGCACTGGACGATCGAGACCGATCGGGGCGACCAGATGACAGCGCGGGTCGTCGTCTCGGCGGCGGGTCCGTTGAGCCGCCCGAAGCTGCCCGGCATCGACGGCATCAACGACTACCGGGGCCACACGTTCCACACCAGTCGCTGGGACTACGACTACACCGGCGGCGACAGCAACGGTGGCCTCGCAGGGCTCGCCGACAAGCGCGTCGGCATCATCGGCACGGGCGCCACCGCAGTCCAGTGCGTGCCGCACCTCGGCGACGCGGCGAAGGAACTGTTCGTCTTCCAACGGACACCGTCATCGATCGACGTCCGAAACAATCGGCCGACTCCGCCGGGCTTCGCCGAATCGTTGGAGCCGGGATGGCAGTACCGGCGGATGGACAACTTCAACCAGTTGGTCACTGGCGCCCACCAGGACGAAGACCTCGTCAACGACGGCTGGACCGACATCATGCGCAACCTCACGGGGATCGCTGCGAAGACCGCTTCGAAGAAGCTCGGCCGTCGACTCACCCGGGAAGAGCGCGCCGAGCTGATGGAGATGGCCGACTACCGCAAGATGGAGACGGTCCGCCGGCGCGCACAGAAGATCGTCGACGACCCGAACGTGGCCGAGTCACTCAAGCCGTACTACCGCCAGTTCTGCAAACGACCGTGCTTCCACGACGACTACCTGCCGACGTTCAACCGCCCGAACGTGCACCTCGTCGACACCGACGGCAAGGGCGTCGACCGATTCACCGAGAGCGGACTCGTCGCCAATGGCGAGCAGTACGAACTCGACTGCATCATCTTCGCGACGGGCTTCGAAGTCGGCACCAGCTACACCCGCCGAGCCGGGTACGACGTCGTCGGTCTCGGCGGCGTCGAGCTCAGTGACAAGTGGGCCGAAGGGCTCCGCACGTTGCACGGCATGCAGACCGCAAGCTTCCCGAACATGTTCTTCATGGGATTCACGCAGGGCGCCGTGACCGTCAACGTGCCCCAGACGCTCAACGAGCAGGCTGTGCACATCAGCCACATCCTGGACACCACCCGCGCGCAGGGCGCCAGCGTGGTCGAAACCTCGGTCGAAGCCGAAGATGCCTGGGTTGCCGAGATGCACGCCAAAGCACGACTGGGCGAACGATTCCGTGCCGAGTGCACTCCCGGCTACTACAACAACGAAGGTCAAGCAGCCAACGGCAACGGCTTCTTCTCAGCCAGTTACGGCGCCGGGCCCGTCAGGTTCTTCGAGATCCTCGATGACTGGCGAGCGTCCGGCGACCTCCCGGGCTGCGAGACACGATCGCCGTCACCAGCCAAGGCGAACGAAGCCACCAGTGTCAACACGGGGCAGTCATGAGACTCGACGGACAGGTCGCGATCATCACCGGAGCAGGGAGCGGGATCGGCGCAGCGAGTGCGCGCCGATTCGTCGACGAGGGCGCGAAGGTCCTCGTCGCGGACATGCACGAGGTGAAAGCTCTGGCGCTTGTCGACGAACTCGGCGACGCCGCAGCGTTCTTCCAGGCCGACGTGTCAAGCGAGGACGACGTCGAGGCAATGGTGGGCGAAGCCCTGTCGCGGTGGGGGCGCCTCGACATCATGTTCAACAACGCTGGCTTCGGCGGAGCGATCGGGCCGGTCGAGACCATCACTACCGACGACTTCGACATCACCTTCGACGTGTTGGTGAAAGGTGTGTTCCTCGGGATCAAGCACGCGACGCCGATCATGCGCGAGCAGGGATCGGGATCGATCATCAACACGGCGTCGGTCGCCGGGCTCCAGGCCGGCTGGTCACCACACCTCTACAGCGTCGCCAAGGCCGCGGTCATCCACCTCACCAAGTCCGTCGCCCTCGAACTCGGCGACTACGGCGTCCGCTGCAACTGCATCTGCCCGGGCATCATCGCGACACCGCTCGCCGCCGGCTTCGCGAAGGCGACTGACGATCAGCTCGACGAGATGAAGGCCAGGTTCGGCCGAACCCAGGTGCTCGGTCGGATCGGTGACCCCGTTGACATCGCCAACGCTGCGGTGTGGTTGGCCAGCGACGAGTCGAGTTACGTCACCGGGCACGCACAGGTGGTCGACGGCGGTGCATTCGCCGGCAAGCCGTGGAACAAGCAGCACGAGTCGATGACCGCACAGCGGCCGATCAAGCTGTACCGACCTGACGGCCGCTGAAGCCGGTCACGTGAATCCGATCAGTTGAACAGGTCTTCCGGGAGGTCTTCGCAGTTCGCGTCCGCATACTCCTGAATCTTCTCGACCGCTGCGGTCAAGTCCGCTATTTGGTCCTCGAACTCGCTGAAGTCGGCGTCGTCACCGGCGTCGTTGATGTTGTTCATGACCTCGATGAACGTGTCGAGTTCGCCTTTCAAGTCGCCTGGCGCGTTCGACTTCACGTCTTCCAAGGCCTGCATCGCGCCGTCGAAGTCGTCGTCGGGGTTGATGTCGGACTCTTCGATGTTCGCCAGACTGTCGCAGAAGCCCTCCGCCGAGCCGCCATCGCTGCCACCGCACACCGCCCTCCACACGCTGCCACATCGAGGTGCTCCGCAACACACTCGACACACCCTCTGCTGTTCTGTATGATGGAACCGTTCCACCATGTGGAACACAGGATGATTCCGGCCGGGTGGACTCTCGCGGCGGACGAGCACGCTGTGCGCAGCGAAGAACTGGATGCACCATGGGATTCCCCTCTGACCTCGACATCGCGAGCAAGGCCGTGCTCAAGCCACTCACCGAGATCGCTGCCGATTCCGGCATTCCTCAAGAGTGTCTCGAGCCATACGGAATCGGAGCGGCCAAGATCGGCCTCGATGCCATCGAGAAGATGTCCGACCGGCCCAAGGCGAAGTATGTCGTCGTCTCAGCGATCACACCCACGCCGCTCGGCGAAGGCAAGACCACGACCACCGTCGGCCTCGGCCAAGGGTTCAGCCACATCGGCAAGCGCGGCGTCATCGCCGTCCGCCAACCCTCGATGGGCCCGACCTTCGGCATCAAGGGCGGCGCGGCCGGCGGCGGCTATAGCCAGGTCGTGCCGATGGAACTGCTCAACCTGCACCTGACCGGCGACATGCACGCCGTGACCGCAGCGCACAACATGTGCTCAGCGGCAGTCGACGCCCACCTCTACCACGGCAACGAATCCGGCCTCGATCTCTACAACATCACCTGGCGGCGCGTGCTCGACGTGAATGACCGGGCGCTGCGCAATGTGAACGTCGGCCTCGGTGGGCGCCTCGACGGCGTGCCGCGCGAAACCGGCTTCGACATCACTGCGGCGTCGGAGGTGATGGCGACGCTGGCACTGTGCACCAGCTTGCAGGATCTCCGCGAGCGTCTCGGTCGCATCGTCGTCGGCTACACCGGATCGAAATCTTCTAGGGGGGCCGGCACGCCGGTGACCGCCGAGGACCTGAAGGTCGCCGGCTCGATGGCAGTGATCCTGATGGAGGCCATCAAGCCGAACCTGATGCAGACGTTGGAGAACACACCCGCACTCGTGCACACGGGCCCGTTCGGCAACATCGCCACCGGCAACAGCTCGATCGTCGCCGACCGCATCGGTGTCCACATGGGCGACTACCTCATCACCGAGGCCGGCTTCGGTGCCGACATGGGCGCGGAGCGGTTCTTCAACATCAAGTGCCGCGCGTCGGGCCTCGCCCCCGATGCCGCCGTACTGGTCGCGACAGTGCGCGGCCTCAAGGCACACTCCGGCAAGCACAAGATCGTCGCCGGCAAGCCGCTACCTGCAGATCTCTTGAAGGAGAACCCCGACGAGGTACACGAGGGTGGCGACAACCTGCGCAAGCAACTCGAGAACATGCGGATCCACGGCTGTACACCGGTCGTCGCGATCAACGTGTTCCCCGGCGACCACGACGCCGACATCAACGCCATCAAGGAGATCGCCGAGGAATTCGACGCTCGCTCGGCGGTGTCCATGCACTTCACCGAAGGCGGCGCCGGTGCAACCGAACTCGCTCACGCGGTCGCCGAAGCAGCAGAGGAGGAGTCGAACTTCCAGGTCTTGTATCCCGACGAGATGAGTCTGCGCGACAAGATCACGACGGTGGCAACGAAGGTCTACGGAGCCGACGGCGCCGAGTTCTCCGCGCAGGCCAACAAGCAGATCGACAACTACGAGGCGAATGGTTTCGGCAACCTGCCGGTCTGCATTGCCAAGTCACACCTCTCGCTGTCGCACGACGCGTCGTTGAAGGGTGCCCCCACCGGCTGGACGTTGCCCGTGCGCGAAGTGCGCGCATCGGTCGGCGCCGGCTTCGTCTACCCGATCTGCGGAGACATGCGCACGATGCCCGGCCTCGGCCAGACACCTGCGTTGCAACAGATCGACATCGATGCCGACGGCAACGTCGTCGGACTCAGCTGAACACACACTCCCGTCCCACCTCTTGCCCGAACACCTTCATCTGATTGGAGACACCGATGTCTGCAGAACCGAATACTCTGCCGAGCAGTCAGGGCCAGCGGCGTCGGCGCACGCTGCGCCGTCCGCTCCTGCGGCCCGGACCATCGCACCTCCGCTCGATGATCGAGGCAGCCAAGGTCGAGTTGATTCCGATGAAGAGCCTCGACCGTGCCGTCACCGAACTCGTTTCGAACTCGCACATCTCCATGACCTGTTCGCCGGCCAAGACGATCGAGGCAACCCTGGACGAGACCGCCGCCCTCGTCGCTGCCGGCCACGCCGTCACCCCGCACATCTCGGCACGTATGGTGCAGACACCCGAGCACCTGGCGTCGATCCGGGCTCGACTCGTCGACATCGGGGTGCGCGAGATCTTCGTCGTCGGCGGTGACGCTGACGAGCCCGGCTGCTACTTCGATGCAATCGAGTTCATCGAGGCCTTCATTGTCCACGATGACGCCGACGGTGCTGAGCAACGCCAGATCGACCACATCGGGTACACGTCGTATCCGGATACTCACCCGTTCATCACGACCGAGCAACTACACGATGCGCTCCACATCAAGCAACGGCTCATCCTGGACAGCGGCCGCACCGCACACGTCAGCACGCAGATGTGTTTCTCGGCCGACCGGATCCGAACCTGGCTTCGAGCCGAACGCGCTGCGGGTTTCACCGTGCCCGTCCACCTCGGTGTCCCGGGCGTGATCGACCGCACCAAGCTGATGACCATGGGCGTCCGCCTCGGTGTCGGCACGTCGTTGCGGTACCTGTCGAAGAACCGCAAGGCTCTCGGCAAGATGATGACGCAGCGCTCGTTCGATCCCGATCAACTCCTCAAGCCGCTCGCCGACGACCTCGTCGAACTCGGTATCGACGGCATCCACCTCTACACGTTCAACCAGGTCGCTGCGACCGAGCAGTGGCGCTCGAAGACGCTGACGCCCTGACAACCAGGGTCTGGAGATCTGGCGAGTCAGCGCTGTGTGGCGCGTCGTAATGCCGCGCGCGATGCCTTGAGTGGCCGGCCCGCCAGACGAACGACCATCTCGGTCGAGCGAGCGGGAAAGGCGATGAACTTGCCCTGCCGGTCCATCGGCAACGCGTCGGCGGACAGGATCCGGTAGCCGACGTACCCGGCGATGGCGCCGTGGCTGACCACCATTGCCCAGAAGAACGCTGACGGACCCACCGAACCCATCACCGACGCCGCGACCAGCGGACCGATCACCGCGCCGATGGCGTTCACGCGCAGCAGCGAACTGCTCGCCCCGATTGCCTTGCCCGGCGCCGACCAGTCGAGCGTGTAGGTGAGCAGCAAGGAGTACAGGGGGAACGTCATGCCGCCCAGTAGGAACATCCCGGCCAGGACCAATGAGCTGTCGGACGGCAGGATGGCCATCGCTACACAGATGACCGTCGCGGCGATTGCCACGACGAAGATCACGGCGCGACGCGGCAACCGATCCGAGATCAGGCCGACCGGCAACTGCAGCAGGAGCGACCCGATGGTCGGCAGGACGAGGAACGCGGCGAGCCGTTGTGGTTCGAATCCGACGCCGCGTGCATAGACCGCACCGAGGCTGAAGAGCACCCCGACGGACATGCCGGTGAAGAGCATGCCGACCAGGCCGGTCGGCACCGTCTGGTACAGCTCGCGCAGGCCGAGGCGTTCGGCTTCGCGCACGGGTGGCGCCTCGGTCGTCGCTGCCAAGGTCACCGGCACCAGTGCCAGCGACACGAGGACGGACGCGATGATGAAGAGGGTGAATCCGGCGGTGTCGACGAACGCGATGATCAACTGGCCGATGGCGAGACCGCCCATCGACACCACCATGTAGATGGCGAGCGTTCGCCCCCGCGTGCGCGGGGTCGAGGCGTCGTTCAGCCATGACTCCAGCACGATGTACAGGCCCGCCATGCAGAACCCGAACACCAGGCGCATCAAGGCCCAGGTGATCGGGACCACCGAGATCGAGTGGATCAACACCGCACCTGAGGCAACGGACGCGAGGCCGGCGAACACCCGGATGTGGCCGACGGTTGCGAGCAGGCGCGAAATGACCGCAGGACCGAGCAAGAAGCCGGCGAAGTAGCACGACATCACGTATCCACTCGTCGTGACACCGAACCCCTCGTCGACGACGCGCACGCCGAGCACGGCGAGGTTGAGGCCGTTGCCCACCATCAGCATGCCGAAGCCGAGGAACAGCGCCCACAGCGCAAGACCACCCCGGACAACGGGTTGCGGTTGCGTCTCGTCGTCGACCGCTTCAGCCGGGTCCGGGGCGTGCACGTCTGAACCCACGACCGCACCTACGGAGTCGGGCGTTGCGCCGACGTCAGTGGTACTTGCTCGCGATCCGGTGTCGGGCAGAGCCGGAACGCTACCGCGTCTCGTTCGGCCTGCGATTCATCTTCCCACGAATCATCTTCCCGACGATTCGCGGCCCCCACAACGGGACGGGCTCGTCAGTCGTCGCGCGTGTCGGCGAGACGATCATCGGCGATGTCGTCGAATGAGCCCGACTCGAAAGAGGCCTGCATGTCGACGACGATGTGCGTCGCGACGTGAGCGTAGATGCAGACCTCTCCGGCGGCGTCGAAGGGCAACATCGCCAGGCTCACGATGTTCTGACCGGGCGACTCGAAGTTGACGTTCGAGTTCTTCCCGGGCTCGACCGAACACGGCACCACCTGCAGGAAGCCCGCTGCCTCGGTCTCGGTCGCGACCACACCACCGATGCCCACCGAGTTCGGACGTCCCCTGACCTTGGTGACCGACCCTGCTGCGGGTTTGGCTCCGGCACGAGTGTCCAGCAGACGAACATCGGCGATGTCGTCGACGGCATCGTCTGCGACGTAGGCCTGCAGGTCCGCGACGATATGGCTCGCTGCGTGCGTGTAGATGCAGGCTTCGCCATTCGCGTCGAAGCGGACCACGCTCAGACTCGAGCGGATCTGATTCGCACCGTCGTAGTTGTTGTTCGAGAACTTCCCCGGCGTCGAACCGCAGGGCAGCACTTGAAGGAACCCACCGGTGGTCGTCTCGACGGCCACCATCGACACGAATGCCGACGAGTTCGGCCGCCCGGTGATCTTGGTCTGTGAGCCGGCTGCGCGCCGCGCGCCGAGGTCGCGAGTGTCGATCAGCCGGATGTCGGCGACGTCGTCGACCGCGCTGTCGTCGAGGTAGCCCTGGAGGTCGACGACGACGTGTGTGGATGCCGAGTTGAAGATGCACGCCTTGCCGTCGTCATCGAACCGGACGATGGCAGCACCCGCTCGGTTCTGGAGCGGCCCATCGTTGTTCACGTTCGACGTTCGGCTCGGATCGGCGTCGCAGTCGACGACCTGCAGGTAGCCGGCTGCACCTGAGACCGTCGACGTGAGCGAAATGATCCCGGAACGATTCGGGGCGCCGCTGATCTCGGTGAACTCACCGGGCAGCAGGCTCGTCCAGGCAGCGACCACCACACCTCGGCGGTTCGTGATCGTGAAGCCGCGCTGGTCGTCGAGATCCTCCGGGAAGGTCCCACCGAGGACGAGGCCCCGGAACAACGGTGCGACTTCGCCGGCGTCCTCGTTGAAGATCGCCAGCGTCTGTCCCGGCATCAGGATCGTGCCGCCCGGGACCTCGTAGTCGAGTTCGTCGATCGCGTACGAACTGATGTCGACCATCACGCCTTCGAGGTTTCGCACGAAGATGTGCGGTGCCACGATCCCGTTCTCGCCGTATTCGACTTTCGTGATCTCGAGGCGCGGCGCGATCGGCGTACTCGACGGCGCGACTCGCCCCTGACTCACCATGGTGCCGAGCAGACGGGACACCTGCGGGTCCATGAAGCGATCGATGATGTCGTTGGCGTCGGCGACCGGCGCCTTCTGGGCCCCATAGGTCCCCCAGATGGCTCGATCTCGCAGCGCTTCGTCGGCGGTCGAGTCGCGCAGCTCGATCACGCGCGCCTGCAGTCCGCCGTCGCGCAGGATCTCCTCGGTGATGGTGCGGATCCGTTGCCGCACCAACTCCGCCAGATCGGGCTCGGTGAAGAAGGGAAGGAACAGTGGGCCGCCAGGGTGTTCGAAGGCGCCGCCGATGCCAACCTCGTCACACGTCGCTCCGCAGCTGATGCGAGCCCGGTGCCCGAAGGTGAGGTCGAAGTCGGTGGGAATCGTGGTCCATTTTCCGAGCTGGTTGTACGTCAACCGGTAGTTCTTGAAGCCGTAGTCCTGATGTTGGAACACCATGCTGGCAGCAATGGTGTTGACCACCGACGGCACGTCGACGTTCTCCTCGATCCAGGTGCGCCGCAACGAGCCTGATGTCCCGTTCAGCACGGTGATCAGCTCGCGCAGCTTGGTGTCGTCCTCGAACTCCTTGGTCTCTTTTTCGTACTTGCGGCGCAGAGCTGATTGGCCGAGCCGAGCATCGGACTCCATCAGCAGCCCGAACACGTTGCCGCCACCGACTTCGTAGATGGCGCCCTCGTCGAGGCCCCACCGATCACGCCACGTCCCGTCCTGCTGTTCGACGTAGGTGTAGAGCCCGTAGAACTGGTTGTTCCGCTCGAGTTGCACCGGGAACGCCTGCGACACCTGGACACCCGCAGCGTCGAAGGCCTCGTAGGCGATGGTCTCACGCAGAAACGACTTGTCGCTCCAGTTCGAGTGGAGCGCGAACTCGTCGACGCCCTCGGGAAGCAGACCGTCGATCTCGAGCTCGCGGCCCGGGGCCAGGATGAACTTCCACTTCTTCTTCGGCTGCAAACGCGAGATCTGGCCTTTGACGCGCACCTTGGTGTTGTCGAAGATCTCACCTCCGTGGGCGAGCACCGCTGGGTAGCCGTCGTCACCGGTGAGCGTCAGGTCTCTGAATGCCTCGTCGTAGGCGGCATCGGGCATGAACCACTCGAACCTCGGCAGGTCGGTGTTCGATGCGCTGGCGACGGTCGTGCCGGTGTAGGTGGCACCGTCGCCTTGGCGCGGCCACGTGCCGATGACCTGGCGGGTTGACCCGCCGTTGAGGCGGTACCGGATGAGGGTGCCGGCGGGCTGGCCGGGGATCGTTGCTCGGACTGCGCCGTCTTCGATCGCAACGTCGACGGTGATCGGAGCGTTGAAACCGATGACGTAGGTGATCGACGCCGCTGCCGCATCGCGGACGCTTGCGGTGACGACGACGGGGGCTCCTGGGGCAGGAGATGTCGTGTGCTTCACGTCCGACCAGACCGGCATCGGGGCAGACCGGACCGTGTTGCGCGCGTTGGGTGTCGGCGGGTCTGATCGCCAGTTGCCGGGGTCGTCGCCGTCCGACTTCGGGTCGAGCCGTTGAAGGGAGTCTCCCTCGCCGTCGGCGAACGCCGGCCAGTCGTCCTTGTCGTCGTAGTCGACGACGTCGACCTCGGCGCCGTTCGGGTCCAGGAGGATCAGTTCCTCACCGCCGTTCGACAGGGCGCCCTCGTATCCCGGGGAGCCCAAGGTCAGGAAGCCGCCGGCAGCGATCGGCGCACTGTCCGTGAAGCAGAACTTGATCCCGTCGACACACCAGCCGTTCAGGTCGATCGCGCTGCTCGTCGTGTTGTGCAGTTCGAGGAACTCGCCGTCCGGGTCGTCGTCGACCGGGTGGTAGTAGATCTCGTTGATGACGACATCTCCCGATGCGGCGCCAGCAATGTCGTACGTCGTCGTCGCAACAACCACTGCGGGCAGCATGGCGATCGCGGCGACTCCTCCCGTGAGTCTTCGCATGTTTCGAAGGTAGCTGCTGGACTTTCACCGGCGTCGACTTTTGTGGTGGGCGTCACACCGGATCGCGAGCTCGTCACGTGTGTTTGGACCTGCCTCGGAGAGCATCGAGGCGCCGACGATCGCGTTTGGTCGGACGCCCGGCACCACGGTCACGTTCGAAGACCGGAGGCGTGAACTCGCGTACCGGGGGCGGTGGGCTGTGATCCTCGTAGCAGTCGACGGCGAGCGTCGCACCGACGCGCTTGGTGATCAGCTCGCGCACGATGAAGATCCGTTCGAGTTGGTGCACTCGAGCCTCGACTCGGTCGTTCACTGCAACCTTCGACGAGGGCTTGGCTGTCTTGGCGTTGATCTTCACATGCCCAGATCGGCAGAGATCCGCAGCGTCGGCGCGCGTCTTGGTGATGCGCACCGACCACAGCCACTGATCGATCCTCACGGTGCCCGTCGACGTCTCAGCCATCGAGCGCACCGTCGGCGGACCAGGCCTGTTCGAGGCGGTCGAGTCGTTTCGTGGCGTTCGACCGTCGGGCGACTGCGACCTCGGCCACCACGAGGTTGAACAGTGCAAGGGTGCCCACGTGGCTGTCGAACGGTCCGGCGGAGACAGCGTCGACGACGAGCGCGTGCGCCGCATCGGCAGCGAGCGGTGAGATCACACTGTCGCTGACGGCGACGATCAGGAACCCGTGGCGGTGTGCGGTAACGAGCGCGTCGAGCAGCCACCGGTCGTAGCGTCGCAGGTCCACGGCGATGATGACCGTGTTCGGCGCCGCCAGCGCGAGGGTCTGGAGCACGTCGACGTCGTTGCCACCGATGAGTTCGACGCCGGGTCGGAGATGGCAGAGATCGTGAACGAACTGCGTCGCCACGCCGCGCGACGCCGAACCGGACAGTACGCCGACCGGCCGCCGGTCATCGGCCAGCAGTCCGACGACTGTGCCGACGGTCGCTGCGTCGAGGCCTGCGAGCGTGCCGGTCACGTTGCCGGATTCAGCAGCGATGTGCCGGCCTGCGAGGTCTTCCGAGGCGCCGAGTTGCCTGATCCGCTCGGCGGCGGGCATGAGCTGGTGTGCGAACTCGTCGCGGACGTCGGCTTGCAGATCGACGAAACCGCCGTAGCCGAGTTTGGTAGCGAGGCGGACGACCGTGGCCGTGCCGGCCTCAGCGGCTGCTGCGACCTCGGCGACGGTCCCGAACGCCACGACCTGCGGTGTCGCGAGGACCACGTCGGCGATGCGGCGCTCGGTGACCGTCAGCACGACTCCTGTTGCCTGGAGGCGTCCTGCGACCGTCACGACTCCAAGGTAGCCGCGGGCGTGGTCCTTTCGATTCGGTGCCACAGCGAGCCGACCAGACCATGAGCTGGATCAACGGGTGGAGCACCAACATCCAATGAGAATGAGTAGGAGAGGATATGTGTATTTTGAAAGATATATTCAAGAGTATCTTTTACTGCAAGAGAAGGAAACGCAACCGATGACCGCCGGTCCCCGAGGCCCCAACGCCCAACTCCCCAAGAACGAACGCATCCGGGGCGACCTGTTGGGCGGTCTGGTCGCCGCAGTCGTCGCACTCCCACTCGCGCTCGCCTTCGGCGTGCAATCAGGCCTCGGGGCCGAAGCCGGCCTGTACGGGGCAATCGCCGCCGGCATCGTCGCGGCCGTGTTCGGCGGGACGGCGACACAGGTGACCGGCCCGACCGGCCCGATGACGGTGGTGTCAGCCACCATCGTCTCACTCGCCATCGCCGATGCCGGCGACATTGACAGCGCGCTGGGTATCATCTTGCTCACGTTTTTCGCCGGCGGCCTGTTCCAGGTCGGTTTCGGCTTCCTCGGGGTCGCCAAGTACGTGCGGTACTTCCCGTACCCGGTCATCTCGGGCTTCATGAGTGGCGTCGGCCTGATCATCGTCATCCTCCAGATCTGGCCGTTTCTGGGCAGTGACTCACCGAAGTCGACGATCGACGTGTTCCGCCGGATCGACGAGCCGTTGTCGAACATCGACGGAGCCGCTGTCGGTGTCGGTGCGCTCACGATCGCAGTGTTCTTCCTTCTTCCTCGGATCACCAAGCTGATCCCGGCGGCCCTCGGCGCACTCCTCGTCGGAACGATCGTGTCAGAGATCGTCGGGCTCGACATCGCCAAGATTGGCGACCTGCCAGATGGTCTGCCAGGCCTCCAGGCCAGTGAGATACTCGGGGTGAGCTCGGACAGCTTGCTGCTCGTCATCGAGTACGGCCTGATCCTCGCGATCCTCGGGTCGATCGATTCCCTCCTCACCTCGGTGATCGCCGACAACATCACCAAGACCAAGCACGACCCGAACCGCGAGTTGGTCGGCCAGGGTCTCGGCAACATGGCATCAGCGCTGATTGGTGGTCTTCCCAGCGCGGGAGCGACGAAGGGGACGGTGGTGAACATCGATGCCGGCGGCCGCACCCGCCTGTCCGGAGCGTTCCACGGGCTGTTGCTCTTGGTGATGCTGCTCGGCGCTGGGAGCCTTGTCTCGGTCGTTCCATTGGCGGTACTCGCAGGCATCTTGATCCCGATCGGCTTCGTCATCGTCGACCGCAAGGGCCTCCGGCACCTTCGCGACGTGCCCAAGGCCGATGGCGCGGTCCTCCTCCTCGTGTTGCTGATCACCGTGTTCGGCGACCTGATCATCGCGGTGGCCGCCGGACTGGTGCTGGCTTGTGTGCTCTTCATGAAGCGAGCTGCCGACCTCGGCGAACAACACACCGACCTGGTACCAGTCGATGCCGCTGGCGAACCGATCCACGACGACGTCGAGGACATGACGAGCGACGTGTTCGTGAAGCGAGTGCACGGTCAACTCTTCTTCGGCATCACCGCCGGGTTCCGCGAGCTCTCCGGGACGCTGCCCGCCCACGCTCGGACGCTCGTCATCGACTTGTCACGCGTTCCCTCGATCGACCAGTCTGGCCTCTACGCACTCGAAGAGGTCATCCTCGACATCGAGCAGCGCGATGTGCGTGTGCTGCTCGCCGGAGTCGCCGAGCAGCCACTCGACATGCTGCGGAGCGTCGAACTCGTCGGCGGGCTCGTCGAAGAGACCGATGTCCATCCGGACGTGGTCACTGCACTTGCCGCGCTCGCCGTATCGCCTGCCGCCGTCACCGAAACCTGACCCACAACGACCCCCCTCCCGATGCCACACCAACGAAAGCGAGACCACGACATGTCCACCGTCCCCACCGCCACCCTTCAGCAGTCGTCGACCCCAGCTGATGTGCTGTCTCGCCTGCAGGCCGGGAACGAGCGCTTCGCATCGGGCGCCCCCAATGACCGAGACCTACTCGCAGAGGCCTCCGAGACCGCCGGCGGTCAGTTTCCGCTCGCCGCCGTGCTCGGGTGCATTGACAGCCGCGTCCCAGTCGAGGCCGTGCTCGACGTCGGGATCGGCGAGGTGTTCGTCGCCCGCTCGGCCGGCAACGTGGTCGATGACGACGTTCTCGGTGGCTTCGAGTTCGCCACCGAACTGGCCGGCGCCAAGCTCATTGTCGTACTCGGGCACAGTGCGTGCGGCGCAGTCAAGGGCGCCTGCGACGGCGCCGAACTCGGCAACCTCACACAACTGCTCGGGAAGATCAATCCGGCCGTCGAGGCAGAATCCGATGGTCCGTCGCTGGGCGGCGGCGACGCCGAGTTCGTCGACCGCGTCATCGCCACGAACGTCGCCAACTCCGTCGCCGCCTTCCGCGAGCGCAGCAACGTGCTGTCCGCCCGCATCGATTCGGGCGAGCTGATGGTCGTCGGAGCGGTGTACGAACTCGCGAGCGCCGAAATCACTTGGCTCCCGCCTGGCTGACCCGACACAGCATTCGAGGTAACGCTGCGAGTCTGAGATGTCGCGCGCGTCTGAGGTGGACGGGCTACCTACTGGTCGGTAGGCTGAGGAGCGTGAACGAGCAGGAAATCCTCCACGCCATCACTCCTGACGTCGAGCGACTGCTCGAACGTCATTTGGAGACCACCAAGGAGTGGTTCCCACACGAGTATGTGCCGTACAGCCGCGGCCGCGATCACATGGAGGACCACGTCTGGACTCCGGAGGACGCCGACCTCGCCGGGGCACAGCTTTCACCCGAGGTTCGCAGCGCACTGCACGTCAACCTGCTGACCGAGGACAACCTGCCGTACTACTTCCGGACCGTCGAGCGGATGTTCGGCCGGGACGGCGCGTGGGGTACCTGGGCACGTCGCTGGACTGCTGAAGAAGGCCGCCACTCAATGGCCATCTACGGCTACATCACCGTCACTCGTGCAATCGATCCCGTCGAACTGGAACGGGGCCGCATGGTCCAGGTCAGCAAGGGCGAAGCACCTGAGCCGGAATCCACGCATGAGGGGTTCATCTACCTCGCACTGCAGGAGTTGGCCACCCGGATCTCGCACCGCAACACCGGTGCACAGCTCGGTGACAACGTCGGCTTCGCGATGTTGAAGCGGGTGTGCAGCGACGAGAATCTCCACCAACTCTTCTATCGCGACCTTGCCGCTGCAGCAATCAAGGCCGATCCGAACTCCATGATGATCGCAATGGAGAAGCAGGTCCGAACGTTCGCAATGCCCGGCACCGGCATCCCCGACTTCGAACGCCACGCCAAGGCCATTGCCCGCGCCGGCATCTACGACCTGCAGATCCACCACGAGCAGATCCTCGCCCCGGTCGTGCTGCGTCAGTGGGACGCCGCGAACATCGGTGGCCTGTCGGGCGAAGGCGCCGAGGCGCAGGAGAAGCTGATGAAGCGGATGGCCACGAGCGCACGCGTCGCAAAGCGCTACGCCGAGAAGCGTGACGCCGCCCTGCAGCCTGCCTGATCGAGCGCGAGTGATCGCGGCTCGGGTGAACGCTGCTCAGGCGAACGCGACCGACGCGATCATCATCACGACGAGCAACATGGCGCCGAGAAGCACGACGCGCTGCATCATCGGCGAGTGTCGAGACGACCGATTGACCACGACACCATTCTGCCAGGCGACGCGGGCGCGCCGCGGTGCACTCAGGATCTGTTCGAAAGTGTGAGCGCGGCGGTCACGACGGCGTGCGGTGGCAGTGGCGTCGATGATCATGGTGGTGGTGAAATTCCCACCCAACGGCCAGGCTGTGGCGATGGCCCGACTGTTCCTCGCCGTGATACCGCCCGACGACGTGGTCGAGATGCTGTGCGAATTGCCCCGCAAAGATCAGCGGGGTGTGCGTTTCGTTCCTCCCGAGAGTTGGCACGCGACGCTTCGGTTCCTGGGCGATGCCGATCCGGACGCCGTCGCCGATGCGATGAATAGGGCGGTCCTGCCCGCAAGTGTCGCCCGCGTGGGGCCAGCGATCGACATGCTCGGCACGCACTCCGTGGTGGCCCCGGTTGCCGGACTCGATGCGCTCGCAGCTGCCGCCGTCGACGCGACAGTCGGTCTGGGCACCCTCGACCCCCGACCGACCTACACCGGCCACATCACCGTGGCGCGCGTGAAGCGCGGGGCGATCGTCCGCAAGGTGGTCGGCATGCTGTGCTCGGCCGAGTTCGCGGTCACCGAGGTCGCGCTCGTCGAAAGCCAACTCCGCCCCACCGGCTCGCGCTACACCACCCTGACCACCTGGCCGGTCCCCTCCCCTGCCACCTCCTGACATCGCAATCCCAAAATTCTCCGCCGGTTTCCCATCGGGCGCGACCTCAGCGCAGGATTTCGGCTGGGGAGAGGGTCGTGGCTTGCCGTATCGCGAGGGCCGGAATCTCTGCTCGAGCACCCGGCCATCTGAGTCATGCTGGACTCATGAGCACCGACACCCCCACGACGACGACGGCACCTGATCGATTGCCGGAGCGAGTCGAGGCGCCGCGATTGGTCCTCCGACGATGGAGCCACGACGAAGCCGGACTCCTCAGCGCAGCGATCGCCTCGAGCATCAATCACCTCCGTCCGTGGATGCCCTGGATCAAATTCGAGCCGCTCACGCTCGCCGAACGAGTGCAACTGATCGAAGGCTGGACGCGTGACTGGGAAGACGGCGGAGACGTCGTGTACGGCGTGTTCCTCGACGGCGCAGTGGTCGGCGGAGCCGGTCTCCATCGACGGAGCGGGCCGGGCACGCTCGACATCGGCTACTGGATCCACGTGGACCACACCCGACTTGGTTTCGCGACCGAGCTCACTGCGGCGTTGACATCGACCGCGCTGGCGTTGGACGACATCGATGTGGTCCACGTGCAGACCGACGAGGCGAACGAAGCCAGCGCAGCGGTGCCCGCCAAGCTCGGGTTCACTCGCGTTCAGGTCGCCGAGCGCCCGCCCGAAGCACCAGCGGAGTCCGGCCGCCTCATCGACTGGACCATGACCGCCTCGACCTGGGCCAATCGCGCCGCGTCGTGACCAGCGGCCGCGGCCCTTTGTTGGCGATTTGTGTCAGCCCACACGCCGTCGATCGACGCCATTGCTGACACAAACACCAGAGCTCGGCAGTCAGGTCCAGGCGGTGCCGAAGGTGTCGCGGTACGCAAGGGTGCTCGGTGGTTGCCGAGTGATCGGGCCGTGCCCCTTGCCGACCGGATACCCGATCGGGACGAGTGCCGCGGTCGCCCAGTCGTCGGGAATACCCAGCAACGACTTCACGTCGTCCTCGCGCAGACAATGCAAGGTCGTGAGCGTGCACCCGAGACCTTCGGCGACGCATGCCAGCATTGCATTCTGCACCGCCGGGTAGATCGAGCCGCCGACGACGACGCTGACGCGGTCGAGCTTGGCGTCGGTGATCGCCATCATCTTCGGGTTCGCGCAGAACACGAGGATCGCGGGCGCTTCGTGCAGGTGGTCAGCGAGGTGATCGCCGGCCGCAGCGACACGTTCCCAGGGGGCGAGTTGCTCGGGCGGTAGACCCTCCATCATTTTCATGAAACCGCCGACGTACGTAGCCCATTCGGGTGCGTAGATGTCTTTTAGGCCCTGCTTGATCTCGGGGTCCGTGACGACCACGACTCGCCACGGCTGCTGATTCCCGCCCGTCGGCGCCCAGCAAGCTGCCTGCAGGACGCGTTCGAGCACGTCATCGGGAATCGGGTCAGGACGTAGCTTGCGAACGGCACGCAGGGTGCTCATGGCGTCGTAGAGACCGTCGGGACCGGTGGGATCGTTGCTCACCCGGCCAGCGTTGCACATCCGATTCGGCCAACTGCCAGCAAGCGTCGCCCAGGCCTGCGGCGATGCTCGACACGAGCGTGCGATTCCCTCCCGCAACCAACCGACGACCAACCCACAGAGGGCGCACTAGGTTCGCGACATGCCCCGTGCTGTCGAACCTGCCGTTGCGCCGGGCACGATGGCGTCACAACGGCAGCCGACGATCGTCGTCGACGACGAGCTGACGCTGCGCCCGTTCGCATTCGCCGACGCCGAACGCGTCATCGAAGCCTTCGACGACCCGGCCATCCGCCATTGGCACGCTCGCCGCATCGATTCACCGTTGGAAGCTCGTGAGTGGATCGGTAACTGCCATCGCCTCTGGCTGCTGGAACAGTGCGCGGACTTCGCTGTCGTCGATGCTGCGGATCGTCTCCTCGGGCGGGCCGGCGTGTACACCGAGTTCCAAGGAGGGACCGGCGAGATCGCGTACTGGGTGCTCCCTGACGCGAGGGGTCGGGGCATCGCGAGCCGGGCTGCGGGTGCGGTGACGCGCTGGGCGCACGACACGCTGGGGCTGCATCGCATCCTGCTCGAACACGCAGTCGACAACGTTGCGTCGTGCGCCGTCGCCCGGTTGCTCGGCTACGAACTCGAAGGAACTGCCCGAGCGTTGCACCTCCTCGCCGATGGCCGTCACGACGTGCACCTCCACGCCCACCTCGCCGAGAGCTGAGGTTCAGGTCGCAGGTCGGGTCGCACTCGACCCCATGCCCCAACTGTTGACGACGAGGTGGTCCCTGTCGTCCTAGATCACACGCTCATTGCCGCCGTCGATCGGAAGTCCCGCGCCGGTGGTGGCACGGAACGCCTCGGAGCACAGCGCTATCACGCCGGCTGCCACATCGACCGAGGTGATGTCGACCGAGAGCAGGTTCCGCCGCTTGTACTCCTCGACAGACATCGCATACTTGTCGGCCCGGGCCCGCAACACCTCGTCGCTCCACAGACCCGTGTCGAAGACCGCATCAGGGTGCACGGCGTTGACTCGGATACCGTCAGGTGCCCACTCGAGCGCGGCGACACGCACGAGTTGCATCAGGGCTGCCTTGGTCGTCGAATAGGCGCCGGCACCGGGGCCGGGTGCCGCGACGTTCTTCGAAGCAATCGCCACCACGCGACCACCCGCCGGCGACGCTGCGAGTGCCGGGTGCAGTGCCGACATCAGGGCCACGGTCGATTCCAGGTTGATTCGGTGGACCCGCTGCCAATCGTCGAGATCGAACTCGGCAATCGGATGCGAACGCCCGAGGATCCCTGCCGAGAGCACTGCGATGTCGACCCCGCCGCCGTGTCCGACCGCCCGCTGAGCCAACTCGGATCCTGCCTCGGGCCGCGTGAGATCCATCGCGAGTCCGAGATAGCCGGGGCCGGCAGCGACGTCGCCGACAGCGGGATCAATGTCGACCCCAATCACTGTCGCTCCCTGCTCGGCGAGGCCGACCGCGCACGCTCGTCCGATTCCCGATGCTGCGCCGGTCACCACAGCGACCTGACCGGCGAGCGACGCCGGAGCGGGCTGGCGACGCAGCTTCGCCTGCTCGAGATCCCAGTACTCGACATCGAAGATGTCGCTGGCCGGCAGAGCCTGATAGCCGCCGAGATGGTCGGTCGAACGCTCGATCACCTCCATCGTGTGGTGATAGATGTCCGCAGCGATCTCGGCGCTCGACCAGGTCCGTCCGGCGGTCCAAAGGCCGAGGTCCGAGTCGACGACCACGCGAGGCGCCGGGTCGAGCCGTTCGAGCGGTCCGTCGTAACGGCCCTTGTTGTCATCGAAATAGCGGTCGTAGGCGTCGACGTAGGCAGCGACATCGGTCCCGACCAGCGGGACACGCTTCGTGCGGATGACGTGGTCGGGCGTGAGTGGCCCCGAGGTCGAGATCTCGGCGAGATCGGAACGCCCGACGAATGCTTCGGCGCGCTCGGAGTGCTCTCGACGCAACAGCATCGGCTCACCCGCCGCGTCGGAGATATCCCGACGGAGGTGGATGATCACGCGCTGCTGCTCGACCGAGAGCGGCGATGCGTCAGTCGGCGTGCTGCGACCGACGCTCGTGAACGGTGCCCGCTCGTCGAGCCAGTCCTCAGCGCGGGTGATCAGTTCGACGTGGCGGAGGTATGCCTCGCGAGCGTCGTCACCGAAGGTGAACAGCCCGTGGTTGAGCAGCACCATCCCCTTCGTGTCGTCGGTCGACTGATCCGGCCAGATCTCGGTCACCAGGCGTGCCAGGTCGAACCCCGGCTTCACGTACGGGATGACGACGACGTCGTCACCGTAGATCTCTCGCACCGACTGTTCACCACGATCGATGTTCGTCAGGTTGATGATTTTGTCGGCGTGGCTGTGCTGGACGCAGTGGTGTGGCAGATACGCGTGGAGCAGTGATTCGACGGACGGGTTGGGTGCCGACGGGTCGAGCTTCGCGCCGTTCAGTTCCCGTGCCATGTCCGGATCGCTCAACGACGGCAGCGCGAGGAGCTCAGCGAGCCTGCTCCGACGCAACGGGGCGAAGCCGGCCGCTTCGATACTGCCCATGTCCCATCCGGACCCTTTTACCCACAGCGCGTCGATCTCTGCTCCGGTGACGTCGGCGAAGGGCACCTTCACCGAGGAGTTGCCACCGCCGTGCAGAACCAGGCTCGGATCGGCGCCGATGAGGCGGGTGCAGTACACGCACGCCGCAAGAGCATCGTCAGTTGACGCATCGCGGTCGTCCCATTCATCGTTCATCGGCTTGTCGACTCGTTTCGTGATACGGATCCGCAAGGGATCGTGTGGATGTGCGAGACGCCGGCACTCGGCCGGCGCGGATCATTTCACACCGTCGCGGGCGACGGTCGTCGTGAAGTACTTCTGCAGCGGCACGATCACGGCCATGGGAATAATCGCCAAGATCACGGCGCCGGCGAACATTTGTCCCGCGTCGAAATCGAACTGACCGATCGTCTGGGCGAGTCGAACCGGAGCGAGGACCAGGTCTGGATCGTTGGTCACCAGCAGCGGCCACAGGTACGCCTGCCACTGGAAGATGAAGATCATTATTCCGGCACCGACCAGCGGCGCCTTCGACAGCGGCAGATAGATCCGCCAATAGATCTGGAACAGGTTCGCGCCATCGAGGCGAGCCGCCTCGGTGAGCTCGGTCGGGATCCCGAGGAAGAACTGTCGCAACAAGAAGATGGCGAAACCGTTCGCCACGCCTGGGGCGATGAGTGCCGAGTAGGAGTCATCGAGGCCGATGCCGCGCACGGTTTCGGCGAGCGGGATCGCGATCGCCTCGAACGGAATCAAGAAGCTGACCACGGTGACGCCGAACACCAGCGACCGCCCGCGAAACTCGATTGCGCTCAACGCGTACGCCGCCAACGAGTTGACGAACAGGCCGAGCGTGACCGCCACTGCTGCGACGAACACCGAGTTGAACACTGGGCGGCCGAAGCCATCGTCGAGCAGGCTGCGAAAGTTCTCGAACGTGACCCGAGTCGGGACGAACGCCTCGACCGACAGCGGAGAGAGGTACCGGAAGATCTCCTCTTGCGGGCGCAACGCACTGACGAGCAGCCATGCCAGCGGCAGCATGAACAGCGCTGTCACCAGCGCTACCCCGACGGTGGGAACGACGCCGCTCCGATTGCGGCGGCTCATGTTCCGTCCTCGCGAGGCTTGAGCAGGCGGAACTGGAGAACGACGATCAGCATGACGACGCCGAGAAGCATCACGGTCTCAGCAGCCGCCGCTGCGGAGTCACCGAGGACGAAGGCGTTGCGGTACACGTCCCACATGATGAGGTTGGTCGATCCTTCGGGGCCGCCCCGCGTGAGGATCTGGACCGGTGCGAACAAGAGGAGGTTGGCGACGGTGTCGGCGACGAGCACGAATGCGAGCGGACGGCGAAGCAGAGGAAGGCGGATCTTGACCAGTGTCCGCCAATATCCGGCACCGTCGACGGCGGCCGCTTCGAGCACCGACTTGGGGATGTCGTGGAGTCCAGCGACGAGGAACAATGACCAGTAGCCGACGCCGACCCACGACGCGATGATCACGATCGACCACAGCGCCTGATCAGGCGAGGTGAGCCACGGCTGGCCAGGGAGCCCGACGGCTTCCAACACCGCGTTGACCAGGCCGTCCGTCGGTCGCAGCGCGACGCCCCACACCAGCGCCGACACGGCGAGGGGCACTGCGATCGGCAGCAGGTTCAGCGACTGCCAAACGCCGGGCCGACGAGCGCCATCGACCAGCATCAAAGCGATGGCGAGCGCCAGGAAGATCTGCAATGGGTTGACGATCGCGCTGAACACGAGCGTCGTGGTGATCGATTCACGGAACGAGTCCGTGCCGAGCAGGAAGGAGAAGTTCTCGAATCCGACCCACTCGACGTCGTTGCGGAACGAGTTCCAGATGACGACGCCGACGGGGGCGATGCGGAACAGCACGAGGAGGATCGCCGCCGGCGCGAGGAACAGCGCAGCGGTGACGGCGGGCCGCGATCGGCCCCACCGCCGGGAGCGTCGTTCGACGACTCCCGGCGACGATTCAAGGGCGGTCATCAGTTCAGACGCGACCACGCCTGCTCGATCGCAGACTCCGCATCTGCGAGGGCGGTCGCCGGGTCGGCGCCGTTACGGATGTCTTCGAACATCGTGCCCATGAACTCCTCGAACTCGACGTAGCCCTGCGTCCGAGGACGAGCGACGGCGGTGTTGGCCAGTTCGAAAGAGATCAATTCCTCGACGCCGGGTACCACCTGGTTCTCGGCGTAGTACGTGGTGAACACCTCGTTGTTGGCTGGCGGGAGCGGGAAGCCCTGCGCCGTGGCGAGCGCTCCGACCGGGTCGAGCGCAGCGAACTCGATGAACCGGATTGCTTCCTCGGACACGTCGGAGGAAGCACTGACGCCCCAGCTCCACGCCCCTGTCGGCGTGACCTCGGCCCCACCGTCGAAGTACGGGTGTGGCGCCACGCCGAAGTTCAGGCCTTCGGCGTCGGCCATCATCGGCAGCCACCATGGACCGCCGACCCAATAAGCGACCTGGCCGTTGGCGAAGAGGTCCGGGCTCTGCTCGGGAGAAACGCCGCGAGGTGCGAGGCCGTCCTCGAACAGGCCGCCGTAGAACTCCATCGCCTCGACCCAACCGTCGTTGGTGATGTCGATCTCAAGCGTGCCCGACTCGACGCCGCTGCCGCCACCGGCGGATTCAGCGAGCGGCTGGAGCTGGTAGTAGCGACTGACCTGGTCGAACATGAAGCCGAATTCAGCCCCCGCTCCTTGCGCTTCGGTGGCGTTGTCGATCAGGGCTTCCCAGGTGAGACGGTCGGCCGGATCCTCCGACGGGATCGGTAGCCCGGCGGCCTCGAGCAGGTCGGTGTTGTAGTAGAGCAGCTGCGACGACGTCGAGATCGGAAGCGCATACAGACCGTCACCGATCGTGGCAGCATCGACCGCCGACTGCTGCACGATGCCATCGGTCTCGACATCGAGTTCGGCGAGGAGGCCGCGAGCGACGAACGCTTCGGTGCGCGGCGAGTCGACGGTGAACACGTCCGGATCCGCGTCGCCCGACCCAAGTCGGGTCTGGATGATCGAGTTGAGGTCGTTGAACGGCACCGATTCGTACTGGATGTCGACGTTCGGGTTCTCGGCTTCGTACGCGGCGATCACCGGCTCCATCGCTTCGGGAGCCTCAGGGCCGACGAACGAGACGACGACCGCTTCGCTTGCGTCTGCTGCGTCGTCGGTTTCGGCTGTGTCGGCCGGTTCCGCTGTGTCGGCCGGTTCCGCTGTGTCGGTGGCGTCGTCGGAGCCGCCGCATGCGGCGGCGACGAGTGCCGTCGTCATCGTGACGGCGGCAAGCCGAGTCATTCGGGTTCTACGTGTGTTCTTCATCATTGTCCTCTGTCTGGAGTTGTTCATGGATAGGTGTTCCGGTGGGCATCGTCGGCAGCCTCATGGTGTGCATCCAGGCCATGAGTCGATCGCGGAAGAAGGTGTTGAAGGCGTGGCGGTCAACGGCGGTGGAGCAACGATGAGTTGCCTCGGCCTCGGGGCCGTCGGTCTCGTACATCCCGAAGCGTTCACCCTCGTGTGTGAACCGCAGGTCGTGGTCGCGAAGAAGCAGCCACTCACCACCGAAGATCGAGGCGATCGCAAGCGGGTCGTGAAGTGCGGCGACGGCACGCTCGGGAAAGGGTCGGGCTGTCTCGGGAAAGTTCGGGATGTGGTGGAAGAACTCGCTCGCCCAGATCTCTGTCATGTTCGCCAGCCGGTCACCGAAGACGGTGCCGGTCGAACGGAACTGGTCGATGGCGTCACGATCGAGGGTGGTGCAGAAGGTGAGCTCGGCGGTCACCCAGGTCATTTCGAAGCCCGCGCGAGCGACGGTGAGTGCGGCGTCCACGTCCGACGCCGTGTTGTGGTCCATGTGGTTCGGCGGGAGGCCGGTCTCGGCGAAGAACTGGCGCCACTGGTCGTCGTAGGACTCAGGGTGTGCCATGCCGCCCATCACCGTGAGCTTCGGGACTCGTTCGACGAAGGTCGGGTCGAGCAGCACTGCATTCGCCACGTTGGTGAAGGGGCCGACCGCTGCGAGGTGGAACGGCTGCGTCCTCGACGTCTCAACGAGCCATTCGGCAGCGGTGGCGTCGAGGATCGTCGCTTCGGGGCCGTCCCAGTCGAGTTCGAGCAGACCCCTGCTCTCGTGGCCAAACCACGTGGGTCCGCGCCCGGCACCGTTGGGGGTGCTGGCACCGCGGATCACGGGGATGTCGGGCCGTCCTGCCATGCCGAGCAGTCGCGCAGCTATGCGCGCCCGGACGTCAACGTCACCATCGACAATGGTGACACCCACGAGGTCGAGTTCAGGTGAGGCCAGGACGAACGCGAGTGCCAGGGCATCGTCAACATCGGTACCGATGTCGGTGTCGAGGACGAGCGGTGTCGGTGTCATGGCGTGGTTCCCGTCGAGTAGTCGGCCAGCACATCGGTGACGGCGGCGATCATCGCGTTCACGGCGTCGCGCGCCAACGGGGAGTGCGTGCGTTCGTCGAGTAACCATCGTCGTGCGATGGCCACGACAAGCCGTTCCGCTTCCACGCGTCGGTCGAGTGGCAACGTCTCGAGGTCGGCGACCGAGACAATGCCCATGCACCTTCGTAGGAGTTCGCATCCACCGAACGAAGCCGAGTCGGCGGCGATCGAGAGCATCACCTCTCGGCGCACGGTGGCGAAGCCGTCGGGGTCGTCGACGAAGACGTCGGCAGACGCGAATGACCCGGCGGTGTCGTGCCTCCAGAGTTCCTCGATCGTGTCGACGAACGTCGCCCAGACGACACCCATCGCATCGACCATGGGATCGGTCGGCTCGCCCAACACCTGCAGGCGTGCGGCGTTGATCACAAAGTGTGCGAGCAACGTCCCGACGTCGTACCCGATCGGGCCGTAGAACGAGAACTCCGGATCGATGATCTTCGTCTGGTGCTCATTCGTGGCCGACACCATCACGCTGCCGGTGTGGAGATCGCCGTGCAACAGCGCCTCGCGGGCCGTCATGTACCGATGCTTCGCCAGAGCAACCCGCACCTTGACTTCGCTGTCAGCACGGATCGACCGGACGAGATCGTCGATCCCTGGCGACCATTCGTTCTCCTCGGCCTCGAAGAACGGATTCGTGAACACGAACTGCTCTTGGAGATCGCACAGGTCAGGATTGTTGAAGTCCCGCTCGAGAGCCTTGGCTTCGATCCCTGACAGCGACATCGCGCTCGTCCGGAACGCCAGGTTGGCGACGAATGATCCGAGATGGCCCGCTGTGCTCGCTGGGAGCATGCCATCGAGCAACGCTGCGCGCATCACCCGGTGGTCGGCGAGGAACTCCATCGCGACCCACGATTGCTCGTCGCTGTGGGCAAGAACCCGGGGAGCGAATTCCGGTGCGATGTCATTGTACGTGAGCAGGCTCTTCGTCTCGAAGGCCATCCGTTCACGGGTGAGCGGCCAACCCTCGCCTGCCACCCGAAGGTAGGGAAGCGCTTGCTTCAGAATCAGAGCGCGAGTCGGGTCGGCCGCGTTGCGGACGATCCACACCTGGTTGAGGTTGCCGTCGCCGATCTCGGCGGTCGACATCTCGCCATCGCCGATCACCACAGCGGTGGCCTCATGGCTCCGAACGAGATCGACCACGCCCGCAGCGTCGAGGATCGAGTACTCAGCCACGGTCGCGCTCGCTTCCGAAGAGGGCTTCGATCGCGGACCGCGTCGGCGTCACGATCCCCCGCTCGGTGATGAGTCCGGTAACGAGTCCGGGCGGGGTGATGTCGAAGGCGGGATTGGACGCCCTCGTGTCCGAGCCGACGATCGAGCCGCGAACGACACCGTGCTCCGCCGTGTTCACAGACGCCCCGGTGACCTCGTCGGGCGATCGCTCTTCGATCTCGATGTCGACGAGCCCGTCGCCCGCAGCGAGGTCGAGGGTGGTCGAGGGGAACGCCACGTACATCGGGACGTCGTGTGCCGCCGCTGCCAGGGCTCGAAGGTACGTCCCGATCTTGTTGGCCACGAATCCGTCGGCCGTCACGCGATCAGCGCCGGTGATGACCACGTCGACCTCGCCGCGCTGGATCAGGTGGCCGACGGCGTTGTCTGCCACGAGACGGTGCGGGACACCCGCCTGGTTCAACTCCCAGGCCGTCAAGGCACCCTGAGATCTCGGCCTGGTCTCGCCGACAAGCACCTCGACGGGGAGCCCCTCGGCATGCACGTGATAGATCGGAGCGGTCGCCGAGCCGTGCTCGACGAAGGCGAGCCAGCCGGCGTTGCAGTGGGTGAGGATGCGCACGGGCCGCTGCAGGAGTGCGTAGAGGTCGCGGATGATGACGGCGCCGTACTCACCAATCCGGCGACAGGCCTCGATGTCGTCGTCGGCGATGCTTTCAGCGACCGACCTCGCAGCGGCGACTCTGTCGCTGCCTTGCTCGATGCCGATGATCGAACGCAACTGTTCTGACACGGCGGCTTCGAGGTTGGCAGCGGTCGGGCGGGTGGCGATGAGCAGGTCGCCTGCGGCGGTGAGCATCGCATCCGCGATCGAAGCATCGTTCACCTCGGCGGTGTCCAAGGCGGCGAGATACATGCCGAATCCCGCTGACACGCCGATGCAACCGGCCCCTCGCACCGTCATGTCGGAGATGGCCGTGGCCATCTCCGACACCGACGCGAGGCGCAGCACCTCGAGCGAGAAGGGCAGGCGCTGCTGATCGATGACGCAGACGATCCTGGGATCGTCTGCGTCGAGCCAGATCGTGCGGGAGACCGGGTCGGGCGCGGCCCGAACCGCGAGATCCTGCTGCTCGTCGAAGCTCTGTCCGCTCGCTGAGGCCTCGGTTCCGGGCTGAGTTTCGGTGTCGATTTCGTGCATCAGCGGCCTCGTCGGTTCAGATGGTCTTGTCAATGACGGAGTGGAACGCCGCCGCCTCGGACACTGCGCTGTCGTCAGGATGGCGCGCTGCGTAGGTCTGCGCGAGAGCGGAAGCGAGCGCGACCTGGACCACGCGACCGACGACGGCTTCGGTCCGGGTCTCGGTGGCGAGCGAGGTCAGCGTCACGTCGGCGAACTCGGTGATCGGCGAGGCCGAGACGCCGGTCAGACAGACCGTGTCGAGCGATCGTTGCTTGGCGAGTCGCAGCGTCGCGACGGGATCGGTAGACGCACCGCTATGGGAGACGGCGATGACCAAGCTGCCGGTCGGGAGCAGTGCCACCTTCATCCGCTGGAGGTAGGAGTCGGACTCGACGGAGCACGACAGTCCGATTCGGAACAGTTGGAGCTGGAGCGCTTCCATCACCGAGATGGACGTGCCGACGCCGACGATGAGGATCTGGTCGGCGCGCTCCAGCCGGTCGACGGCGGAGTCGATCGCATCGCCAAGAACTCCGAGGGTGTCCTCGAGGCCCTGGATGCAGTCACGAAAGACCATCTCGACCGGTGACAGAGGACCTGACGGCACGTCCTTCGGCGATTCGGAATCGGGAGCGCGTGCCAGGTCCTCGATGATGTTGACTTTCAGATCTGTGTACCCGAGGAAGCCCAGTCGACGGCACAGTCGGAGAACCGACGTGTCCGAGACCCCAGCCTCCTGGGCGATCATGCCCATCGACATCGATGCGATCCGCTCGTGGTGCTCGATGATCCATCGACCGGCTGCGGCTTCGGCCGCCGAGAGGTTCGGAAGATTCAATCGAATCCGTTCGGTCGCCGTTTCCGGGAGATGTAGTGGTACTGCGTTAAGAGCGCTCATAAGAAGTAGTGCTGCTTTTTCTACTCCTGGGGGCCGCCTCCTGTCAAGTCGGAGACAGCGCGCCCCCTCTGGATCTGCGGCGCCGACCGGATCGTCGTGACCCCGCTCCGCGCTCTCGTCGGTGCAACCGTCAACGATCTCGGTGCTGCGTTGATCGAGCAACACCACCACCACCACCACCACCATCGATCGCAGATCGCAGATCGCAGATCGCAGATCGCAGATCGCAGATCGCAGATCGCAGATCGCAGATCGCAGATCGCAGGACGTGGGCGCCGAGCGCCGACCGACCTGAGCTCAGCGGCCCGGCCGCTGCTCGTACGGTTCCGGGCTCAGGATTCGGGATTCGGGTTTCAAGCGAGACCGTTCATCGATCAACTGACCGAGCCGACGACTGCACCATCGATCGCTGGTCCCATCAGGATTCAGGGCTCAGGGCTCAGGGCTCAGGGCTCAGGGCTCAGGGCTCAGAACGAGCGAGGCGACGTCAGCGAGGGTCGTGGCGACGTGGTCGATGCGGGGGGCGTCCGGCACCGGCTCGCCCGCCGGATTGAACCAGCAGGTCGCACATCCGGCAGCGACACCACCGGCGATATCCGACGTCAAGCTGTCGCCGACGACGAGGACCGTCGCCGGCTCAGGGTTGCCGTGAGCCGCAAGGGCGACGTCGAAGAACGCCGTGCTCGGCTTGGCGTGGCCGATCTCGCTCGACACGGTCACCGAGCTGAGATACCGCTCCAGTCCGAACTTTTCCAGTCGGGGCCGTTGAACCTCGGCGTACCCGTTGGTGATGAGACCCATGTCGACCTTGCCGTGCAGCTCGTCGAGCAGTTCGATGGCTCCCGGCCACAGCTGTCCTGACCCGCCGAGCCAGTCGAGGTACTGCGGAGCGAGCAGCGCCGGGTCGAGGTCCAGGCCGGTGTGTTCCACGAGCAGACGGAACCGTTCGTCGTTGAGCGTCTCGAGGGTCAACTCACCGGCCTCGAGCTGGTCCCAGAGCGGGGTCGCCAGCCGCTTGAAATCAGCAATCAGTTCGTGGCCGTCCGACACTCCATGGTCGGCCAGCAGGCCCGGCAACGCCACCGCCTGCGCAGAGGCGAAGTCGGACAAGGTGTTGTCCAGATCGAACAGGACGATGGGATATGCGGGAGCAAACTCCGCCGACGGAACACTGGACATCCCGGCAAGCTACCGAAGCTCGAGCCGCCGCGTCATCGAGCACCGCGGGGTCGCGCTGCCGGGACCAACCCGTTTGAGTCAGCGAGCGATGGCGGTGACGGTCTCGGCCGCATCGAGCAGCCAGCCGGGGAACACACCGACGAAGATCGTGAAGGCGGCGGCTCCGCCGATGGCGAGCCACGCTGACAGCCCGACCGAGAGCCCGGTGCCAGCGGCATCGGCTTCAACATCATCGTCGGCCGGATCTGCCAGCCACATGTTGACCATGATCCGCAAGTAGAGGAACGCCGCAACGACCGCCGCGACCATGGCGATGACCGCAATCGCATAGCTCTCCACTTCGACCGCTGCCTGGATCACGCCGAACTTGGCAATGAAGCCCGAGGTGAAGGGAACGCCGGCCTGCGCGAGCAGGAAGACCGTGAACGCGAGTGCCAGCGTCGGCTTGCGCCGCGACAAGCCCTTGAACGAATCGAGCGACGAGTCACCGTCGGCGTTGCCCGCAGCACCGCTGACCACGGTGACCACACCGAACGAACCGATGACGAGCACCGAGTAGAGCATCAGGTACAGCGCCACCGACGGCATGCCGTCGCCAGGAAGGAGATCGCCGGCCGTGTGGCCGGCGGCTTCGACGCCGACCAGCAGGAATCCGGCGTGACTCACCGAGGAGTATGCGAGCATCCGCTTCACGTTGGTCTGCACGACAGCAAGGAACGAACCGATGACCAACGAAAGAACGGCCAACACCCAGATCACCGGGCGCCAGTCGTCGCGGAAGAACGGCAGTGCGGTGACGAGCACTCGCAGCATCGCTGCGAAGGCAGCGGTCTTGCCGACCGACGCCATGAATGCCGTGACCGGTGACGGGGCGCCCTGATAGACGTCCGGTGTCCAGACGTGGAATGGTGCGGCCGCGACCTTGAAGCCGAGGCCGACGATCAGCAGTGCCAGACCAGCCAACGCGAGGGTGTTCTCGTTCTCGAGGTCGACACCACCCTGGAAGGTGATCACCATCTCGGTGATGTTCGTCGTCCCGACAGCGCCGTACAGCAGCGCAATGCCGTACAGGAAGAATGCCGACGCGAACCCGCCGAGCACGAAGTACTTGATGCCCGACTCGGCCGACTTGATCGATCGACGATTCGACGCAGCCAGGACGTACAGGGCGAGCGACAGCGTCTCGAGACCGAGGAACAGCACGATCAGATCGTTCGCTGACGCCATCACGATGCCGCCGATACCGGCGACCATGTAGAGCGCGTAGATCTCGGGCCCGTCGTTCGGGGTGCCCCGCAAGAACTTGTCGGTCAGCAGCGAGACGAGCAGCACGCCGACACAGATCGTGATCGTCATGAACATCGCGAACGTGTCGAACGCGATCGCTCCCTTCACGAAGGTGACCAGCGAGCCATCACCGTTGAGGACCGTCTGACCTGCTGCGTCGACGACGGGAGTGACCGAACCGACGAGGACGCCGGGCCCGTTGTCGGTGATGTCGTCCCACAGGACCATCGCAAGCGCACCGGCGGTCCCGGCAGTTGTTGCGGCGACCGCGGCGTACAGACCCTTGGGCCACGTCGGAGTCAATGCGCCAAGCAGCATCATGGCGAGCGCCCCGGCGAGGAGCGTCAACATCGGAGACAGCGCGAACCAGTTGATCTCGGGTCCGACGAAGTCGGTCTGGGCTTGCGCCACCAGAGAGTTCGCCGCCTGTGCGAGGTCGGTCGAGGCGAGCAGTTCAGCGATCATTCGCCAGTCTCCTCTCCCTCGACACCGGCTTCATCGCCGTCGCTGTGGGGCGCATCGCTGTCTGCGCCGTGCCCGGCGCAACCATCGGCGTCGCCGGAGTGCTCGTCACCCTCATCGGAATGGCTCTCTTCGCTCTCCTCCGAGTGGCTCTCTTCGCTCTCCTCCGAGTGGCTCTCTTCGCCGTCGTGGTCGCCTTCGTGATCGACCTCGAACATGCCGCACTGCCCCCCGAGTTCGGGCACGTCGAACGCACTGTTCTCGGCGACATGGGCCACCAGGGCATCGACACTCGGCTCGATGCGATCGAGCAGCGGCTTCGGGTACACCCCGGTGAACACGATCGCTGCGATGAACGGCAGCAGCACCATGGCTTCCTTGGCTCGCAGCTCCGGGAACTTAGCGTTCTCCTCGTCGGGCTCGCCGTGGAACACACGCTGGTACGCCCACAGCAGGTACAGCGCTGCGAGGATCACACCGGCGGTCGCGACGACGGTCCACCAGCGAGCGGTTTGGAATGAGCCGAGCAGGATCAGGTATTCGCCGATGAATCCGTTCAGACCGGGCACACCGATCGAGCTCAGCATCACGATCATGAACACCGCGGCAAAGATCGGGGCGGCGGTCTGGATGCCACCGAGCTCGGCGATCTGACGAGTTTTACGACGCTCGTAGATCATGCCGACAAGCAGGAACAGAGCACCAGTCGACACACCGTGATTGACCATCTGCAGGACCGAACCCGAGATGGCCTGCGACGTGAAGGCGAACGTACCGAGCACGATGAAGCCGAGGTGCGCAACGGAGGAGTACGCAACGAGACGCTTGAGATCTTTCTGCATCGTCGCCGCCACAGCGCCATAGATGATGCCGATCACCGCGAGCGTCAGCCAGAGCGAACGGCTCCACACTGCAGCCTCGGGGAACAGGTACAGACCGAAGCGGAGGAACCCGTACGTGCCCAACTTGAGCATCACACCGGCGAGCACGACCGAGCCTGCCGTCGGGGCCTGGGTGTGTGCATCGGGCAGCCACGTGTGCAGCGGGAAGATCGGGACCTTCACCGCGAAGGCGATGGCGAAAGCGAAGAACAGCCAGCGTCCGGTATTGGCCGCGAAGTCGGCCCCTTCGGCGATCTTGACGAGATCGAAGGTGAGGCGGCCGAGGTCGTCGCGCGCGAGCATCGCCGTTGCGATGAGGCCGACGAGCATGAACGCCGAACCGAACATCGTGTAGAGGAAGAACTTCGTGGCCGCATACACGCGGCTCTCGTAGCCCCATCCACCGATCAGGAAGTACATCGGCACGAGCACGATCTCGAAGAAGATGAAGAACAAGAAGAGATCGAGCGACAAGAACGACCCCATCACGCCAGCCTCGAGCATGAGCAACCACGCGAGGTACGGCTTTTCATCGTGATGAGGGTCGATGCCGACGATCGCCAACGGGAACAGCACACCCGTGAGGACGACGAGGAACAGCGAGATGCCGTCGACGCCGACGTGGTACGAGATGCCCCACTGCTCGATCCAGGTGTGCTGCGACGTGAACTGGAACCCAGCCCCCGGACCTGAAGCTGCGCGGCCCATTTCGAAGGTCGCGAGCATCCAGAGGCTCATCGCCCCCACGCCCACGGAGGTCATCAGTGCAATCAGCTTGACGATCTCGGGGCGACGCTTCGACGTGATCGCGACCGCGACTGCGCCCAGCATCGGCACCAGGATCAACATCGTCAGGATCGGGAACGCGCCGGAGCCCGGCGAGCTCTCGGCTGCGACGAGCCCGGTAGTCATGAATGCGCCCATCAGAGAATTCCTCGAATCACCACGAACCAACCGAGGAGCAAGACGACACCGATGCCGATCACCCCGGCGTATTGCCGCACGTAGCCGGTCTGACCCTTGCGCACCTGCTCGGACGTCTCGCGGACCAAGGTCGCGACGCCGGTGACGGCACCGTCGACGACCTTGCTGTCGAAGTCGGCCACACCCTGGAAGCTGTCGCGACCCGGCTTGCCCATGAACCAGCTGATCATGTTGTCGTAGTTCCAACCGTCGGCGAACAGCTGCGGTTCGATGGGCTTGACGCGCTTCTTTTCGTACACGAGGTACGCGCCGATGATGCCGATGATCGCGCACGCCACGGCGACGCCGATCAGGAGCACCTTGTTCTCGTAGGCCCATGAGCCCTTGATGACCGCTTCGCCGATGCCGCGCTCTTCAGGGCCCTCGCCGAATTCGACGACCGGGTGCAGCCAGTCGAGCAGCTTGTGCTGCATGTTCTTCGGGATGATCCCGAGTGACGGCAGCTGAATGATGCCGCCGACCATGGACAGACCGGCGAGCACGACGAGCGGCAGCAACATCGTGGGCGGCGATTCGTGCGGCTTGAACTCACCGTGCGCGCCGTGTGTGTCGTGGCCTGCACCGTGATCACCGGCGCCAGTTGCAGCACCGTCGGCAGCGACGAGAACGGCCCCTGCAGCCGCAGCGGTCTCGGCGATGTCGGCGTTGTCTGGGCCGGTGCCCACCGCAGCCTTGGCCTCGGCTTCGGCTCCTTCGGTCTCGGTGGCCGTGTCGGAACCCGATTCGCCGAGGTCGTCGTGTGAGTCGAGATGGGCGGCTTCGGCCTCGTTGGCCAGGCTGCCCCACTTCTGCTCGCCGAAGAAGGTCATCACGACCTGACGCGTCATGTAGAACGCCGTGAGGATCGCTGTGACGATGCCGATCACGTACAGGATCGGTGACTCGGCGAGGGCGAACAGCAGGATCTCGTCTTTGGACCAGAAGCCGGCGAACGGTGGCACACCGGCAATGGCGAGCCAGCCGATGATGAACGTCGACGCCGTGATCGGCATGAACTTGAACAGCTTGCCCATCTTGCGCATGTCCTGCTCGTCGTGCATCCCGTGGATGACCGAGCCGGAACCGAGGAACAGCAGCGCCTTGAAGAAGGCGTGCGTGACCATGTGGAAGATCGCTGCGACGTACGCGCCCGTGCCGACGGCAAGGAACATATAGCCGAGCTGCGACACCGTCGAGTACGCGAGCACCTTCTTGATGTCGTTCTGGGCCAGCGCGATGGTCGCGGCGAACAGTGCCGTGATCGCACCGGTGTACGCAATGAGCGTCGGCACCCAGTCAGCAGCGGCGCCGAGGACCGGGTTGATCCGGACCATCAGGAACACACCGGCGGTGACCATCGTCGCGGCGTGGATCAGCGCTGAGACCGGTGTGGGGCCCGCCATGGCGTCGGGCAGCCAGACGTAGAGCGGAAGCTGGGCGGACTTGCCGACCGCACCGAGGAACAGCAGCGCGGCGATACCGGTGGCTGTCGCCGTCGTGAGTGTCCCGGCGAGTGCGCTGTCGTTGATGACGGCGTAGTCGATCGAGCCAACGGCGCCGAAGGCGAGGAACATTGCGAGCATCACGCCGAAGTCACCGATGCGGTTCGTGACGAAAGCCTTTTTGCCGGCCGTGGCGTTGGCGTCCTTCGTGTGCCAGAACGAGATCAGGAAGTACGAACACGTCCCGACGCCTTCCCAGCCGAGGAAGGTCACGAGCAGATTCGAACCCAACACCAGCAACGTCATCGAGAGCACGAAGAGGTTCAGGTACAGGAAGAACTTGGAGAACTTCGGATCACCGTGCATGTAGCCCACCGAGTAGAGGTGGATCAGAGAACCGATGCCGGTGACGAACAGCAGCATGGTCGAACTCAGCGGGTCGACCAGGAACGCCATGTCGATCTGCAGGTCGCCGACCGGCACCCACGAAAAGATGGTGATGGTCTCGCTCCGAGCGGCTTCGTCACGCGACAGCAGGTCGAGGAAGATGCCGACGGCCACGACGAACGACGCCAGCACCATCGCAGTCGCGAGATGGCCTGCTTTCGGTTCACCGAGCTTGCGCCCGCCGACGAGAATCGTGAGGAACCCGACGAGCGGGAACAGTGGCACGAGCCAGACAAGATCGATCATGAGGCGTGGCCCTATCCCTTCAAGCCCGCGAGGTCGTCAGCGGTCGCGCCGGGCTTGCGGCGCAGGATCGACACGATGATGCCCAGTCCGACGACGACTTCGGCGGCTGCGACGACCATCACGAAGAACACCGCGGTCTGGCCGTTGATGTCGCCGAGCTTGGTCGCGAGAGCGACGAATGTCAGGTTGGCAGCATTGAGCATCAGTTCGATGCACATGAACATCACCAGCGGGTTCCGACGGATCAGCAACCCGAACGCACCGATGCTGAACAGCATCGCGGCCAGGATCAGATACCAGGACGGCTCGATCGCGGCGATCACGATGCGGCTCCCGTGCTCGAGTCCGTGTCGGCCGAATTGTCTGGTGAGGTGTCCGCTGACGTGTCGATGTCGAGCCCGTCACCGGCGCGTGGCCACTTCCTGGTGAGGACGACGGTGCCGGCCACGGCAACGACGAGCAGGACCGACGTCAGTTCGAAGGCGAAGATGTGATCGCCGTAGAGGTTCTCAGCCAACTGCTTGATGTTGCTGTCGTTGTTGCCGGTCTGCGTGGCGATGTCGATGCCCGTGCCGCGAGCGCCCGGCAGGACCGTGCTGCTGTCGGCTTTGACCACCGCAGCGGTGATCAGCGACACCAGCCCGAGGCCCATGATGGCGGCGAGGGGTCGTTGCACCTTGATCGGTTCGATCGACAGGTCCATCGCGTTGTCGACACCGAGCAACATGATGACGAAGAGGAACAGCACGACGATCGCGCCGGCGTAGACGATGATCTGCACGGCGGCGAGGAAGTGTGCTTCCTGAGCGACGAACTGGACGGCGATGCCGAAAAGCGTCATCACCAAGCCGAGGGCCGCGTGGACCGGGTTCTTCAACGTGATGACGCCAACGGCGCCGCCGAGCACCATGAGCGCTGCGGCGAAGAAGACGAGATATTCGAGAAACGTGGTGTCCATCAATCAATCGATTCAGATCTGCGGTTCACCGTTCGACGACCTTTGCGGGACGCCCGGCGACATCGGGATCAGAGTGCCGTGCGTCGCTGTCGGCCTGCTTCGGTTCGGGAGCACGCAGACCGTAACCGAGTTCGTTGCTCCAGCCCACCTCGCCTTCGAAGGTCGCGTCTCCAGACGGTGAGGTCGCGCGCATCCAGCCCGAGGTCTGGTCGTCTTCGCCATCACGCCAATCCTCCCAGGGCATCCGCTGGGCCTTGCCGTCGTCGTCGACGACGAGTTCGGTCTTGGTGTAGATCGCGTCCTGGCGGTTGGTGAAGGAGAACTCGAACATCTTCGACTCGGTGATCGCCTCGGTCGGGCACGCCTCGACGCACAGGTCGCAGTGGATGCAGCGGAGATAGTTGATCTCATAGATCCAACCGAAACGCTCGCCGGGCGACGTCGGGTTCTCGGGATCGTTGTCCGCACCACGGACGTGGATGCACTTCGCAGGGCACACACCGGCGCACAGCTCGCACCCGATGCACTTCTCCATGCCGTCTTCGTACCGGTTGAGCACGTGACGACCGTGCAGCCGCTCGGGCTTCGGGATCTTCTCGTCGCCCTGGGAGTCGGACGCCATGTCGGACTTCTTCTTGGCGCGACGACCACCCGAGTACTGCGTGGTGACCTGCTTGCCGCCGAACAGACGGTGCTGGCGGAGCGGGATGAGGAAACCTTCGAAGTAACCCATCAGTTGGATCCCCCTGTGTTCGATACGGACGATGTGTTCGATGCCGGCGATGTCGGCACGGGGCTCAACGAACTCGACGCTTCACGATGTTTGCGACTGACGTTGAGCGCAGCGACGAACAGCCCGACCGCCACGAGGGCGACGACTGCGGAGATGCCCACCACCAGCACGGCGTCTTGGAACTTACCTTCGGTGTGGAATTCACGGAGTGCAGCGAGCAACAGGAACCACCCCAGTGACACCGGGATCAGCACCTTCCAGCCGAGGTCCATCAGCTGGTCGTAGCGGAGCCGGGGCAGCGTTGCACGGAACCACACGAACATGTAGAGGAACAGCACGAGCTTGAGGAGGAACCAGACGGTGCCCTCGACGTAGCCGGGAATCACCGGGATGTCGAACAACCCCTGCGGGCCACCGAGGAACAGCGTGACCATGACACCCGACATCGTGATGACGTTCATGAACTCGGCGAGGAAGAAGAGAGCGAATCGGATACCCGAGTACTCGGTGTTGAAGCCACCGACGAGTTCCTGTTCGGCTTCGACGAGGTCGAATGGCGGCCGGTTCAGTTCGGCCGTGGTGGCGATGACGAACACGAAGAAGGGCAGCAGGCCGGTGGTGATCAGGTTCCAGTCCAGGAAGCTGTCCTGACTCGACACGATGCCCGCGGTGCTCAGCGTGCCCGACGAGAGCAGCACGGCGGCAAGGCTCAGGCCGAGCGCTGCTTCGTAGGAGATCATCTGTGCGGTGGCGCGGACGGCGCCGAGCAACGGGTACTTCGAGCCTGACGCCCACCCGGCGAGCATGATGCCGTAGACCGCGATACCGCTGAGTGCGAGCACGAGCAAGATGCCCACAGGCGGGTCAGCGAGCTGTATTCGGGTGACTTCACCGAAGATGGTGATCGTGCCGTCGTTGACCGTGCCGTCAGCGTTCTCGGAGAAGTCGCCGCCGAGGGGGATGACAGACCAGACGAGGAATGCGGGAACGAACGCGAGGAACGGAGCGAGCCGGAACACGACCCGGTCGGCACGATTCGGGAGCAGGTCCTCTTTGAAGAAGAGCTTGATGCCGTCGGCGAGGGTCTGCAGGAGCCCGAACGGGCCGGCCTTGTTCGGGCCGACTCGGTTCTGCATGCCCGAGACCACTTTGCGCTCGAACCAGACCATCAGCATCGTGCCGACGAGGCCGAGCACGAAGATGATCAGCACCTTGACGGCGATGATGATGATCGAACTCCAGAGCAGGCCGCCCTCGGTGATCGGGTCGATCGCCAACATGTCAGCCCGCAGCGGATTGGCCAGCGCGGTGGGTAGGGACGTAGCGAGGTGCGAAGTCAGCATCAGAGTCGTTCGATTCGAACATCGGTCGTCGCGGCGTTGGCATCGATGATCTCTTCGATACTGCCAGCTCCGGACTGGTTGAACGGCGACCACACGACCCCGCGTGGGACGTTGTCGTTCGCGTGGACCGGCAGGACGGTTGCGGACTTCGCACTGATCAGCTTCACGTCGGTGCCGGCGTCGACGCCGATCCCGTCGAGATCGAGCGGGTGCACGTGCACGGCGGCGCCCGGGGCCAACTGGGAGATCGACCGCGACATCGCAGTGCCGACCGCGCGGTCGTACAACTTGCGGTTGACGACGAGGCGGTAGTCGTAGCTGTTGCGACCGACTTCGGCAATGGTCACTTCGGGCAGTGCCGCGGCGGGCTGCGCCGACATCACGCCGTCCGGCGTCGCCGCGAGTGCCGAGCGGGTGACGTCGGGGAAGAGCGGAGCGGTGGCTGCGATTGCATCGGTGATGTCGTCGACGGTGGTCACGTCCGCCAGCGGATGGTCCGCAGCGAATGAATGGTCCCCGATCGACATGGCCAACTCGACGGCGATCATCCAGTCGGGACGAGCCGTACCGGACGCGGTCACCTTCTGGGCGAGCGTGGTGACTCGACCCTCGAGGTTGGTCGTCGTGCCGGCCTTTTCACCATACGCGGCAGCCGCCAGGACGACGTCGGCGAGCTTGGTCGATTCCGACGGGTGGGTGTCGACGGAGATGATCCGGCGAGCGCCGGCCAGGCCACGACGGGCCAGTTCGGTGTCCGGGCAGTCGTTCAGGGGGTCGGCACCGACCAGGATCAACAGGTCGATCTTGCCGTCGGCCGCAGCGGAGAGCGCGGCGATCGCGTCATCGCCGGGGCTGGTCGGCGCCATGCCCAGCGACAGCGCACCGACCACGTTGCCGCGCCGCAATGCCGGCAGCACCTTGGCAGTCGGCACCGCATTGAGCAGGTTCTGCAACGCCGCGACGGTGGCGTCGGACGACTCGGCGAGGTTCGGGCGACCGGCCACGATGACGACCGGGCCGCTCGCGAGCTGCTCGGCGATGGCAGCATCGGCGACCGCCGCGTTGACTGCGTCGTGCTGTTTGCCGGGTTCGTGGCGGATGTTCTTCCACGCGTAGCGAGACATGCCGGTGTCGACGGCGGAGAACTCGACGATCTTGCTCCGGCCCTTTTCCGCTGCGTCGCGCAGGCGCAGGTAGAGCACCGGAAGTTCCTCTTTGAGGTCCGGACCGAGCAGGACGATGGTGGCGGCGTTCGCAGCCTCGTCAATCGTGGCGCGCTTCAGACCGAGGACCTCGACCGGCAGACCGTCGCCGATCTGGGCGTCGCGGTACTTGACGTCCATCGAGTCGGCGAGCTGTCCCCAGGCGAAGGCATCTTCGTTCGAACCACGCGCACCACCGAGGATCGCGATGGCGTCGGGGCCACCGTTGCGGAGCGCCTCGGTCATCAGACCGGCCGCTGATGCCATCGCTCCGTTCCAGCGGGTCTCGACGAGGCCGGCGTCGGAGCGAACCATCGGGTCGGTGAGGCGTTGATCGGAGTTGACGGCTTCGAAGTTGAAGCGGCCGCGGTCGCAGAGCCAGCCGTGGTTGACCGGGTCGGAGTCGACGCCCTGGTAACGCAGCAGTTCGTCGCGGCTCGACTGGACGACGGTGCGGCAACCGACCGAGCAGGTGGTGCAGGTCGACTCGACCTCTTCGAGGTCCCACGGGCGAGCCTTGAAGCGGTACGGCTCCGCGGTGAGTGCGCCGACCGGGCAGATCTGCACGGTGTTGCCAGAGAAGTACGACGCGAACGGCTCGTCGGGGAAGGTCATCACCTGGGTGTTGTTCCCGCGCTGGGTGAAGTGGATCAGCTTGTCCCCGGCCACCTCGTCGGCGAATCGGGTGCAGCGATCACAGAGGATGCACCGCTCACGGTCGAGTAGCACGAGGTCGCTGATCGGGATCGGCTTTTCGTAGTGGCGCTTCTCTTCGACGTAGCGGCTCTCGCCGGGACCGACGGCGTACGCCTGGTCCTGCAGCGGGCATTCTCCGCCCTTGTCGCACACCGGGCAGTCGAGAGGGTGATTGGCGAGCAGCAGCTCGATCATGCCCTCCTGGGCGCGCTTCGCGGTGGGCGATTCGGTGTCGATCGCCATGTCCGGCGACACGGTGATCATGCAACTCGGTTGCAGTTGCATTCCGCGGCCGGTGTCGACTTCGACGAGGCATTGGCGGCACATGCCGACCGAACTCATCCGCGGGTGGTAGCAGAAGTGCGGCACCGTGGCGCCGTTGCTCTCGGCGACGGCGATGACCAGGTCGCCCTTCTGTGCAGTGATGGGCCGGCCGTTGAGCGTGACCTGCACGGCGTTCGGGTCGGGCTCGGGCTCGGGAACCGCTTCGACTGCTTCGGCGTCATCGACCAGCGTGTCGCCGTCGACGGCTTCGGCCTGCTCGGCGTTGCCGGTGTCGTCGCTCGTGGCTTCGACCGGATCGGTCGTCGCCGGCGTGTTGTCGTCGGTCATGCGTCTGCTCCGGTGAGGGCGGTGACCGGAATCGAGACTCGCTTCGGCACCTTGGTCACGATGGCGTCGAATTCTTCGGGGAACAACGTGAGTGCGGAGTGCAGCGGCGCCCACGCCGACGGTCCGACGAAGCAGATCGTGGTCATCTTGTAGGGGAACGGCACTGCCTCGAGACCGAGTCGTTCACTCGCCGCGTGGGGCATGTCGCCGGGACAGATCGTCTGGCCGACTTCACGCATCTGATCCAGGTCGGCGTCGGTGCCGTGACCGGCGATGACGCGCTCGAGCATGCGCATCAGCCACGTGCCGCCTTCGCGGCACGGCGTGCACTTGCCGCAGGACTCGTGGGCATAGAACTTCGTCAGGGTGTAGGCCGCATGTGGGATGTCGGTGGTGGAATCCATCACCATGATCGCTCCGGAACCGAGCATCGAGCCGGCTGCTCCGGCTTCCTTGCCTTCGAACGGGATGTCGAGCTGATCTTCGACGAACCACGGCGCCGAGCCGCCGCCCGGCACGAACGCCTTCAGGTCGTTGTCGTCGCGGATGCCCTGGCTGAACTCGTCGCCGTAGATGATGTCGCGAAACGTCGTCGAGCCGTTGACGATCTCGTAGACCCCCGGGCGCTTGACGTGGCCCGACACTGCGACCATGCGTGTGCCCGGCGACGTCGGCGTACCGATTGCGGTGTAGGCAGCAGACCCGTGGAGTGCCACGAACGGCAGGTTGGCGAGGGTCTCGACGTTGTTCACGATCGTCGGCTTGCCGTACAGACCCACAGCTGCGGGAAAGAACGGAGGCTTGAGCCGCGGCATGCCGCGCTCGCCCTCGAGCGATTCGATCAACGCCGTCTCCTCGCCGACCACGTAGGCGCCTGCGCCCCAGTGCAGCACGATGTCGACGCTGAAGTCGGTGCCCAAGATGTTCTTGCCGACGTAGCCGGCGGCATACGCCTCGTTCAGTGCGGTGGCGATGCGTTCCTGGCCGAGCGCCATCTCGCCTCGCACGTACAAGAAGCATTGGGACAGCCCCGCCGCATAGCACGCGATGAGGCAACCTTCGATCAGCTGGTGCGGGTCGCGCTCCATCAGGAGGCGATCCTTGTAGGTGCCCGGCTCTGACTCATCGCCGTTGACGACGAGGTAGCGGGGCCACACACCCTGCGGGGTGAAGCCCCACTTGACGCCCGCGGGAAAGCCGGCGCCGCCGCGTCCGAGCACCGTGGAGTTTCGCACCTCGTCGTGCATCTCCTGCGGCGACTTCGCGAGGCACTGCTTCAAGCCCTCGTACCCGTCGGTCGCGAGGAAGCGTTCGAGGGTGTAGCTGTCTTCGTATTCGAAGCGCGACGTGACGACCTTGGGTCGGTCACCGATGTAGAAACCGGGGATGAAATCATGCGTCTCAGCGCCCGGCGTGTTCATGTCGACAGCGTTCGTCGTCGGCATCACTTGGCTCCTTCAGGTGCTTCGACGGGGATCCAGGCCGGACCGCCGGTGACGTCGTCGGGATGCACTGCACCCACGCCCCGCTCGTCGGTGATGTGCTGGCGCTGGATGCCGAGTGTGCCGTGCGGCGGGATCTCCTGGTCGAGCGCACCGGATCGGAGGTCGGCGATCATCTGGTCGAAGTCCGAGTGCGTCACCCGGTACTTGTGGCGGTAGTTGACCTGGAGACACGGCGCTTCGGTGCATGCCGCCTGGCACTCGGCCGGCTCGAGGGTGATGAGGCCATCGTCGGTCGTTCCGCCGGCCTTCACGCCGAGGGTCTCTTCGGCATGGTGCAGGAGTTCGCCTGCACCGAGCAGCGCGCACGACAGCGTCGTGCACACGTTGACGACGTACTTTCCGACCGGCTCGAACTTGAACATCTCATAGAACGACGCGGTGCCGAGCACTTCGGCAGGTGTGACGTCGATGAGGTCGGCAATGTGCTTCATTGCGTCCTCGGTGACGTAGCCGTTCTGCTCCTGGCTGAGATGGACCAGCGGGATCAGCGCCGACTTCTGTTTCGGGTAGTGACCGATGATCTCCTTGGCCACCACCACGTTGTGATCAGACAGACGGCTCATCAGCTGTCTCCTTCTGCTTGGTCCGTGAACGAGAACGTGTCGATGAAGGCCTGGAACGCCGCCTGCTGGTCGGCGAACCCGAGCGCGAACGACTGGTAGAGACGCGGTTCGTCGAAGAAGATCAGTGCGTTGCCGTCACCACTGTCGACGCCGTCCACGACCGCGAAGGTGAAGGCGATCCCGGGAATGCCGTCACGCTCGACGAAGGTCGAATCGATCAGGGTCCCGCCGACGTTGGCAACGGCACCGTCGCGGGCTCCCGTGAGCACGACCTCGGGGTCGGGATCTGTTGTGCCCTCCTCGTAGGCGAACACCGACGTGAAATACGCGGCATCGAGGCCGTCTTCGTAGATGAACGTCTCGGCGATGACCTGGCCCGTCGGCAGATCGATCGGCAACGGCGTCCGCGTGGGCTCGCCCGGGAAGATGAGCGTGTAGTCGCCGTCGGGCGACTCGAACAGGAAGCCCTCGGGTTCGGGTTCGGTGTCGGCGGGCTCGGGTTCGGTGTCGGCGGACGCAGGCTCGGTGTCGGCGGGCTCGGGGTCGGGTTCGGGCTCGACGGGTTCGACCGGAGCCGATGTGTCATCGGTGTTCTGCGCATCCTGCAGTCCGGTCACGTCGTTGGAGTTACCGCACGCCGCACCGAGCAGCGTGAACGCACACAGCGCAGCGATCGCGGACTGCCTTCCAGTGCGCGTCATCGGTCCACACCGCCGAGCACAGGGTCGACCGAGGAGATGATGGCAACGGCGTCGGCAACGAGACCACCGCGCATCATGTGCGGCAGGCACTGGATGTTGACGAAGGAGGAGTCACGCATGTGGATGCGGTACGGATTCGGACCGCCGTCGGACGCGATGTAGCAACCGATCTCGCCACGCGGACTCTCGATGCCCAGGTACACCTCGCCCTCGGGGACCTTGAAGCCCTCGGTGAAGATCTTGAAGTGATGGATGAGCGCTTCCATCGACTCGTCGATGCGTGCCCGCGGCGGCGGCGTCACCTTCTTGTTCTGGATGCGGTAGTCACCTGCGGGGATGCGGTCGAGAATCTGACGGACGAGTTCCATCGACTCACGGATCTCGGCGAGCCGGATCGCGTAGCGATCGAACGCATCACCGAAGGAACCGACGACGACATCGAAGTCCAGTTCGTCGTAGTGCATGTACGGCATGTCGCGACGCAGATCCCATTCGACGCCGGTGGAACGCAGAATCGGACCGGTCGCACCGAGCGCCAACGCTTCGCTCGGCGTGATGACCCCGACACCCTGGAGGCGCTCACGCCAGATCGGCTGCCCGGTCATCAACGTGTCGTACTCATCGAGACGCGGCGGCAGCAGATCGAGGATGCGCAGGACACCGTCGCGCCAGCCGGCGGGCAGATCAGCTGCGAGGCCACCCGGGCGGATGTAGTTGTGGTTCATCCGCAGGCCCGTGACCTCCTGGAAGAAGCGCAGCACTTCCTCACGCTCACGCCAGCCGTAGATCATCATCGACACGGCGCCGAGGTCCATGCCGTTGGTCGCCATGAACAACAGGTGGCTCGACATGCGGTTCAGCTCGGACAGCAGCATGCGAATCCACACCGCGCGCTCGGGGATGTCGCCGTCGATACCGAGCAGCTTCTCGGTTGCCATCGAGAACACGAGCTCGTTGTTGAGCGGGCTCAGGTAGTCCATTCGGGTGACGTTGGTGCCGCCCTGCATGTAGGTGAGTTGCTCACCGGTCTTCTCCATGCCGGTGTGCAGGTAGCCGATGATCGGCTTGCAGCGGAGCACGGTCTCACCCTGGAGTTCGAGCATCAATCGAAGCACGCCGTGCGTCGACGGGTGCTGCGGGCCCATGTTGATGATCATCGTCTGATCTTCTTCGGGGTCTACTGGCAGTTCGCCGAGGTTCGCTGCCTCGGTCTCACTCATCCGCAGGACCGAACCGACCTCGCGCATGAGCTCGCGCGCCGTGGTCTGGCTACGCGGCTTGAGCTTCTGGTCACCTTCGTCGGTGCCTGCGACGAAGAGGTGATAGTTGGTGCCCGGGTCAGGGGTGTCGACGGCAAGGTCGATTCCCGCAGCTGCGACCTCGGCGCCGGTGAGCGTCGTCGGCGTCAACTCGTCGGTGTTGCTGTCTTGGGTGATGCTCATCAGGCGTTGGCTCCCTTGAACTGGACCGGGATGCGGCCCACTTCGTAGTCCTTGCGCAGTGGGTGGCCGTCCCAGTCCTCCGGCATCAGGATGCGGGTCAGATCGGGGTGGTCGGCGAACTCGATGCCGAACATGTCGAAGCACTCGCGTTCCATTGCCTCGGTGCCGGGATACAGGTCGAACAGTGATGCGACGACCGGGTTGGACTCGGGCACCTGCACCCGAACCCGGGTCCGGCGGCGTGCGGACAGGTCGATCAGGTTCACGACGACCTCGAATCGCTCGCCGGTGATGCCCTCCGGCAGTGCTCGCTCCATGAAGTCCAGGTAGTCGACGCCGCACAGGTCGATGCACATCGTGTAACCCTCGTCGTCGAGCGCCTTGATCACGTCGAGGTACTGCTCGGCAGTCGGGTGGATCACTTCCTGGCCGCGAGCATCGCTGACCGGGCACCCGTGGATCATGGGAACCGGCGCTGACTCGGAGCCCGCCTCCGTTGACGCGTCGGTCTCTTCGGCAGCAGCGTCGTCGCTCACGACTTCACTCCGAGCAGGACCGGGGTGGAACCGCCTTCGATGACGTCGACATGCACGTTCGCGCCCGCACCGGTTTCGGCGCGACGCTTCATGATCTCGTTGGTCTCGATCAGGCCGTGGAGGGTCTCGATCGCGTGGATCAAGGTCTCGGGTGTCGGCGGACAACCCGGTGCATACACATCGACCGGCACGATCTGGTCGACGCCCTGCACAATTGCGTAGTTGTTGAACATGCCGCCCGAGCTCGCGCAGACGCCCATCGAGATGACCCACTTCGGTTCCATCATCTGGTCGTACACCTGGCGCAGGACCGGCGCCATCTTCTGGCTGACCCGACCGGCCACGATCATGATGTCGGCCTGGCGCGGCGACGCCCGGAAGACCTCCATGCCGAAGCGGGAGATGTCGTAGTGCGCGGCACCGGTTGCCATCATCTCGATGGCGCAGCAGGCGAGACCGAACGACGCCGGCCACGACGAACGCGACCGCGACCAGTTGACGAGGTCTTCCACTTTGCCGGTGATGACGTTGTGTGTCAGGCCACCGAGACCGTCGTCGAGCACATCGTTCACGATGCCCATGTTGTGACTCCCCTGTTTGTCGAGTCTGCGAGATTCGAAATCGTTGGTCGCAGGTTATGCGGCTTCGACACCAGAGGCATCGTCTGCGGGCAGGCGACCTTCGGTGCCGACACGGCGAACGGTCGACGAAGCGGTCCGTTCCGGCGACACCATTGCGGCGTCCGCTTCGAGGTTGCGGTAGGTCTGGATCGGACCCCAGTCGAGGCCACCGCGGGCGACTTCGTACACGAACGTCAGAAAGAAGATCACCGAGAACGCCAACACGGCCCAGAAGCCGTAGAAGCCGAGGCCGCCCGCACCGACCGCGTTGACCGCGTACGGGTACAGGAAGATGATCTCGATGTCGAACATGATGAACAGCATCGCCACGATGTAGAAGCTGACCGGGAAGCGTTCCGGGGGCTCGCGGGTCGGCACGATGCCGCACTCGTACGGCGCTTCCTTGGCCGTCGACGGCCGATTCGGTGCGAGCATCCGCGACGCTATGAAGCTCAAGCCGCCGAACGCGATCGCCAGGATCATCAACACGACGACGGGGAGATATTGACTCATGTGCTCAGGCCGTTGCGACTGCAGCGCTGGACAGGTTCTGCTTCAGAATCCGCTCACGACGATGGAGCAGGAAGCACAGTGCGAGGAAGATCGCGCCGCCACCGATGGTCAGCACCACGGCGGGCTGCCGTTTGGCTCCGAGGTCGCGGATCATGTACACGTACTGCTTCTGGGCTTGCTCGTCGACCTCCGCTGCGGCGGGAGCGCGCCCCGGCTCGGTGCGCACCGGAACCAGGGGTGACACTTCGACGACGGTGTAGTGGGGCTTGTGGAAGAAGGCCACGAAGTCGAGTGACTCGTTGTTCAGCAACAGCGGATACCGCTCACCGCCGATGTCGAACACCTCGGTGACTTCGTACTGACCAGCGACGAGTGCACCGTCTGCTTCGAGGAACTCACTGGCAGCCGCCTGGGCCTGGCCGTACGCCGGGTCGTCGGTCTCGATCTTGATGTACCCCTCTTCGAAGAACTGCTCTTCGACGAGGACGTGCACTTCGCTCACGTCGGCCTCGTCGAGGCCCGGCGGCAGTGATTCGAGCGCACCGGCGGAACGCAACGCCCCGGCGTCTTGGACGATGGTCTGACCGGGAACGGCAGCCCAGGACGGCTCAGGCCCCTTCAGGCCGATGCCGTAGATCCACCATGTCAGGCCCATCAAGACCATCCAGCCCATCAGGCCGGTGATCGTCACGAGGAACGACAGGCGTGAGCCCATGTTCGTCGCCATGATCATGTAGATGCTGCCCATCAGGACGACGACGCCCATGACGGTGGTGAGTAGGCCGCGAAGTTCGGGCTCCCAGCCGATTGCCAACAGAGACATTGCTCACAAACCTCGCACGTATTCGACGACTGCTTCGATCTGCTCGTCGGTGAGCATCGCACCGAATCCTGGCATACGACCACTGCCCTGACCCTGCTTGCCGTACAGCACACCGAACTCCGAACCGTTCTTGATGAAGTCGATCATCTGTTCTTCGTCATCGAAGTGGCTGTTGGTCGCCCCACCGGTGAGGTTCCAACCGAAAGCGCCCTGCCCGGTTCCGCCGGGGTCGCCGTAGCTCCACCCTGGTGTGTGGCAACGGGCGCAGCTGTACGCACCAGCGCCGAGTTCGAGGTTGAAGATCGCTTCGCCGACCGAGATCGGCTCGCCTGCTGCTTCGGCAGCGTCGGTGGCGGCGGTGATCGATGCAGCGATGTCTTCGGCGATGTCGGTCGGCACGCTGCCGCTCTCGCAGAGTTCCTGGCCGTAGAAGTCGGCTCCTTCGACTTCACCGGGTCCGCAGTCTTCGCGCGGCAGTTGGATCGACTTCAGGTATTCGAGCACATTGTCGATCTGCTGGGTGTTCAGCGGGCCACCGCCGACGAGACCCCAGGGCGACATCGGCGAGAACGGGCGGCCGTAGTTCAAGATGAAGCGGACTTCGTCTTCGTCGAACTTGTAGTAGATGGTGTTGAGTGCCGGAGCCTTCCAGTTCACCGCGGTGACTTCGCCGGTCTCGCCGTTGGTCACCGTGAAGGGTGCTTCGCCGCCCACGGCACCCATACCGCCGTGGCAGCCAGCACAGTTGAAGCCGCCCTCGGCAGTCGAGGCGAACAGTTGCGAACCCCAGCTCGCATATCGGTTGTTCCAACCGAGCGCAGCGCCTTCCTGGCGGCCCGGCTCGAGAATCCAGACAGCAGGAAGACCGACGACCACGGTCGCGAGGAGCAACACGCCGAAGAGCTGCACGCGCTCGAGGCGCGAGCCTTCGAGCGTCTCGTCGTCGACGTATTCCTTGCGGTTGGCGGCGAGCTCGATTTCCGAGCCGACTTCCTTGCGCCCGGCAACGACATTGAAGGTGCCGTAGACGACCCAGCCAATGGCGATCAGGACAACGCTGACCACTGCGATGTTCGACGTCGTGGACCCCACGATCGCAGCAGAGAAAACCGTGGGCATCAGTGACCGCCGTCGCTCGCGCAGTTCGGGCCTTCAGCTTCTTGGCCGGTCGTGTTCACACCGATGGCGGGGCCTGGCACGGTCGTACCGGTGTCGATGGTGACGTCGCCGGTGGGCGACACGTCGAAGGGGAACCGGTCCATGCCGCGTGGCGCGGGACCGCCCTTCTTTTCGCCGACGCGGTTGTACTGCGATCCGTGGCACTGGCACTCGAACCACTGACTCGTCTTGCACTCGGGCACACGGCACCCGAGGTGCGGGCACTTCTGGCTGAGCACGACGATGCCGGACTCCATGCCCGAGACGAGGTTCGACGGGTAGATCTCACGAGCGGCCGGCAGCGCACTCTCGGGGTACTCCGTGATCCAGGACTTTGCCTCGGGAGCGTAGAAGAACCCGCCGCCCTGCTTGATGCCGTCCTTGATTGCACCCAGCTTGCCCACGGTGATCGAGCCACCGAAGCCTCCGCTGCCCGATGGCCACAGGAAGCCGACGAAGGCTGCAGCTGCGAATCCGGCGATGCCGGCACTCATCAAGGTGACGGTGGCCCGGTTGAAGAACTGGCGGCGCGAGACGCCGATGGCTTCGGGGTCCGGTGGGGTCCACGGGACGAGCGTGCTGTCGTCGGCACCGACCGAAACGAGTTCTTTGCTCGGCGTACGAGCAACGACACCTTCTGCTTCGGCGTCGGCGCCGGTTCGGGTGACGGCCTGCTCAGCGGCGAGACCTGCTTTGGACGCTTTGCTTCGGCGGGTCGTGTCACGCTTGATTGCTTCGCCGGACAGCGCACCTGCGCCGCGCACGTCGGAACGACGGGCGAGCGTGAAGAACGACACCGCTGCGAGAACGATGACGACGCCGAGTGCGATTGCGATGACTGCTGCGGTACTCATGAGTAGTACTCCTTTGCTGTCTTTCTACTTCTTGTACTTCTTGATTCGTCTCTGATGAACGTCTGGATGTGTGACAAGACGCTCAGAGCTCGAAGAACAGGCCGTCGACCCAGGGCAACACGAAGTTGAAGCCGGGGCCACGGAAGAACGAACCGATCATCGTCAGAACTGCCCAGAACATGAGGTGGACGGTCATCAGCGAGGTCACGAACTTGCGATCCTCGGGTTTGTTCGACGGGTTGCGGTCGAGGTACGGGGTGAGGATCAAGAAGATGAGGCCGACGCCGGGCAAGGTCACCCCGGCCACCATCGGGTGGAAGGTCGTGAGGAGTTCCTGCAGCCCGAGGAAGTACCAGGGGGCCTTGGACGGGTTCGGTGTGGCGTTGGTGTTCGCGAGTTGCAACAGCGGAGCGTTGACGAAGATCGAGAAGAAGAACGTGAACGCCGTGCACGCCAGTGCGGCGACGAATTCGGCGGCAAGCAGGTGTGGCCAGGTGTGGACCTTGTCGACCGGCGTTGCCTTCACGTCTTGGATCGACCCCGACTTGACGACGGTCAGCAGCCGCTGCGTGTGGCCTCCCGGGCCTGCGCCGACGGGGACGCCGCCACCGGCGGGAGCCGCTGCGACGACGGCACCGACTTTGTCGGCAACGGCAACGCCGCCGCCTGAGGACTCAGCGGCCGGGGCGTCGCCTCCGGCTTGCTTGGCCTTGGCTGCTTGGCTGCGCTTGAGCAGTGCTTCGGGGATGCGCGAGTCACCGGCGGGCTCGGCAGCTTCGGCTGCGGGCTCGGCAGCCGGCTCGGACGCGGACTTGTCGCGGGCGGCTTGGGCCCGCTTCAGCAGATGTTCGGGAATCTCGGTCATGAGTTCACCATCTCCGTCAGTCGCTCAGCTCTCGTACATACATTCAACATCGAATATCTCAACACGTCGTCAACCTGCTCCCAGAATCCCTAGAGGGGACCTGAGATGCCGCCGTCCTTACGGACCCGCCAGAAGTGGATTGCCATGAAGATGACAATGACGAAGGGCAGGAACAAGACGTGCAACACATACCATCGCAACAGGGTTTCAGAGCCGATCTCGGCACCACCCAGCAAGACGAATCTGACCTCGTTACCGAACACCGGCGTGTAGCCCATCATGTTGGTACCCACGGTCACCGCCCACAGTGCCAACTGGTCCCACGGCAACAGATAACCGGTGAAGGACAGCAGCAGGGTCAGCGACAGCAGGATCACGCCGATCACCCAGTTGAACTCACGGGGCGGCTTGTAGGCGCCGTGGTAGAAGACGCGCGCCATGTGCAAGAACACGGCGAGAACCATCAGGTGGGCTCCCCATCTGTGCATGTTTCTGACCAGTAGCCCGAACGTGACCGAGGTCTGCAGGTTCTGGATGTCGTTCCAGGCAGCGGTTGCTTCGGGACGGTAGAAGAACATCAAGAAGATGCCGGTCACGGTGAGCAGGATGAACAAGAAGAAGCTCAGCCCGCCGAGGCACAGCGTGTAGCTGACCTTGACCGCGTGGCGCTTCACCTTGACGGGGTGCAGGTGGTAGAGCACCGAGTTCATGATCACGTAGGAGCGGTTACGCGGGCTGTCGGTGTAGCCCTTGCGGAAGATCGAGCCCGGACGGAAGATCGAGCTCCAGGCCTGGCTGCCCTGGGTTGCATCGACCGCGTCGTTCAAGCGGTCCTTCACGGTCGGGCGTGGTTTGTCGTCGATGGTCTTGGACATGAATCTCTCTCAGAGCCTCATCCCATAGCTGTAGCCATGGTTGTTGGTACGCATGTGGGAGTCGCCGGCAGCCGTCGCAGCGCCGGCTTTGCCGAGGATGATGACCCCGGTCGGGCAACGATCGACACACAGCGCGCAGCGGGTGCAGACGTCGTCGTCGATGGTGAAGATGAACGCATCGGATGGATCCGTGCCCGGCAGTTCGGTGCCGGTCGCCTCGGTGATCGCCGAGGTGTTGATCATGTGGATGCACTTCCACGGGCAGATGTCGACACAGCCTTCGCAGGCAATGCACTCGGTCTGGTCGATGTGGATGAACTGCTTCGGCTTGACGGCCTTGCTCAGGTAGTCGGCATCGACTTCCACCAACGAGTAGTCGTCGGTGTAGGGCATCATCGGGGGATTTGCGTCGGTTTTCGCCATCAGCTGCGTTCCCCGGCCACGCTGGCCGCGCTCGACCGCTCACTCGCTGGCGCTCCCTCGCTCGCACAGCCGAACTGGTCAGGCTGCGCGGACGAAGTTGCCGCGGCTGGGGTCGAACGGAGACGGGTCATTGCAATCAGGCCTTCTTGACCAGGGGGCGACCGTAGGTGGATGTCGGGATTTCCTTCTGGACGACCTTGTCGCGGTTCTGCCACCAGACGGCGAGGAAGATGTGCAGACCGAAGAAGATCAGATGGAGCACGACGACCACGATGTCGCGCAGTGCTTCGTACTGCAGCGTGATCGGGTTCCAACCGTCGAGCGATTGGGGCTTCAAGATGCCGCCGGGTCCGACGAGGAACTTGTCCTTGGACCAGCCCAGGTTCTTGTCAGCATGGTCGATCCACTGGTGCGGCACGACGCCGTAGGCGAGGAACAGCACGCCGAAGACGTAGGTGCTGGCGAGCATTGCTTCGCCCCACGTGAAGCCCTGATCCTTCTTCCGACGCTTTCCGTAGGGGATTGCCGCAAGCGACAACAGCACGGTCGCGACGAATGACACGATGAACGCCTGGTTGACGCCAGGCCATTTCAAGACATCGATCGCAATCATCGTGATGGTGGATTCCGTTTCGTTCTGAGAATTCGGTACTACTGCTTCGTGGACTTCGTCACCGCGGATCAGTGGGTCGTTGGAGACTCCACCGATCGTGTTTTCACTGGTGAACTCTACTCGGCTGTGGCCGCTGAGCGAAGTCTGGCACGCAAGTGTGACGCGCGCGCCAGGTTGTGCGAAAGTGCATGGCGACTGCCGCGATTCCGTTGCTCAGGTCGATGTGGGGTCTGTCACACGGTGGGAGCAATTCCTGTCCAAATGGATTCGGATGGATTCACGCGACCGGCTGTCGAGCATCTATCCTCTGTCCAGTGACTGAGATCCCCGAACACCTCCTCAAGCGGTCGCGTGAGCGACGTGAAGCGATTGGTCAGGGTGGCGACGCTCCGAGCGCTGCAGCCGCAGCACCGGCGGCGGAGGTCGAGAAGTCCGCAACGACCGCACCGGCTGCCACGCCTGCGGCATCCACCGGCCCAGCCGAGCGAACCGCCGCAGCGGAGCCGGCAGCACCGAAGCCACCGAAGCCCGACCCGCATTACGTCACGGCCTACAAGCAGCGCCGCAAGGTGCCGTTCTGGGCAATGGCCACGCTGTCGCTGATGCCGGTGTGGGGGTTCATGTACGTGCGGGCGATCACCGACGGAGGCGAAGTCGCTGCCGGGCCACTGGCCGAGGGTGCCGAGATCTACAACAACTGCGCGAGCTGTCACGGCGCCGCTGGCGGCGGTGGCGTGGGGTACGCATTCTCCGAAGGCGAAGTCCTCAAGACCTTCCCGAACATCGAAGACCAGATCCGCTACGTCTACTACGGCACCGAGCAGTACAACCTCGCCGGGGTCGAGATCTACGGCAACCCGGATCGTGAAGGTGGCGCGCATGCGACCGGCGAGCAGGGCGTGATGCCCGGCTTCGGTGGCCAGTTGACCGACTACGAGATCGTCGAAGTGATCTGTCACGAGCGGTACACGCTCGGCGGCGCCGATCCGACCAGCGATGAGTACGCAGCAGAGTTCGAGGCATGGTGCTCCGCCGATGCGCCGATCTTCGAAGCAGTCCAGGCGGGCGAACTCGACCTGATCAATCTCGCTGAAGCCGAAGAGTTCCCGGTCGGCGACGAAGCGATTGTCGTCAACCCGATCGGCCCGGCGCCGATTCCGGGCCTCGCCGGCCTCGCGACCGGCGAGTAACACCGCCCGACCAGCACCGCTCTCCGCCGCTCGGCGAGCACTGCGCGATTCACGGGCAGACTGTTTCCAACATGCCCGCCGCCACTGCACCTCTCTCGACCGACGTCCTGGTCATCGGTGGCGGACCCGCAGGCTGTTCGGTGGCCACACGCCTCGCCGAAGCCGGCCATGACGTCACACTCGTCGAGAAGCGTGCGCAGGGTCGCCACAAGTCCTGCGGAGATCTGCTCTCACCGCGCGCCGTCGACGAGTTGACCCGTCTCGCGCTGGGCCCCGTCGCGCTCGGCGGCCACCTGGTTCGTGGTGTGCGCATGGTCCATGGCGCCCAGCGCGTCGAGGTGCCCTGGCCCGAGCATCCGGACCTGGGTCGGCTGGGTGCCGTGGTGCGACGCGACATCCTCGATGACGCGCTGCGCGCCCGTGCTCGTTCGGCCGGGGTCGATGTCCTGATGGGCCACGAAGCAACGACACCGATCTCTGATCGGGGTTTCGTGCGCGGGGCCACGATGACATTGGTCGACGGCTCGACACGCGACATCGCAGCGCGCTTCACCGTCGTGGCAGATGGTGCAAGCAGTCGTTTCGGTCGCGCGCTCGGCACCAGTCGGCAACGTAAGTGGCCCTATGTCATTGCGGCGCGCACCTATTGCGCGTCGCCGCGTCACGCGGAGGGGTTCGTCGAGACGTGGCTCGGACTCCCCGATCAACATGGCCAGCCGATCGCCGGATACGGCTGGGTGACTCCGATGGGCGATGGCAATGTCAACGTCGGCGTCGGCGTGCTGTCGACCCATCGCGACATCAAGAGCCTCAACACGCTCAAGCTGCTCAGTGCATTTTCCGAACGGGTCGCGACGGACTGGGAACTCGACGCAGCGCAACCGTTGAAGGCACCGATTCGGTTGCGGCTCCCGGTCGGCGGCTCGGTCGGCCCGAAGATGGGTCCGACGTTCCTCGTCGTCGGCGACGCTGCCGGCGCGGCGAATCCGTTCAACGGTGACGGCATCGACGCCGCGCTGTTCGGTGGCCGCATCGCCGCCGCCGTCCTCCACGAGGCGTTGACGACCGGGAACTCGACGACGCTGCAGCGCTACCCGGTGATGATCAACGACGAGCTCGAGCGGTACCGCAAGGTGGGCAGGTTGTCGGCACGCTTCCTCGGCCGACCCGCAGTCCTCAAGCCGACGCTGCGTCTCGCAACTCGCAGCGACGCAGCACTCGGCGCCGTGCTGCGCATCGCCACGAACGAACTCCGCGACGATCACACCGCAGCAGGCGCAGAACGCGCCTACCGCGTCGCCGAACTCGTTTCGAAGTTCGCCCCGAGCTGGTAGACGGCGCGATCAGCGACCGCGAACCCTACGGTGAGATCCAGGGCGCACAGATCGTCTCACCTCTCACCGCACCTGGGGTTCGGGCCCCTGGGGAGTCGTCCCCATCGACGCGGCACCCGTCGTTGCCTACGCTGATCTCGATGTGCTCCCACGACGTCAGGAGCGGCGGCATCGAGAATTCCTCCGCAGCAGATTCGACGACGATGTTTCCCCTCCTCTGTTCTCACATCCCACTGTCTCAGTAGTGGGCCACCCAGCCACCTGCACGACCGCAACACCACGGACACCGAGGGGAGTACCGAAATGAACCAACTGACCGACGCCAGCAACGAGGCCGTGAACCTCTCCTTGCCGCGCGGGGCTACCCTCGCGAGCCACGACAGGGGGTCGTTTCGATGACTACGTCCGCAACGGCGATGCCGATCGAGAAGCGAGACATCGTCGAGTTTGCGCGGACCTCGACAAACGATGTCGTGACGGCGTGGTTCGCGGCCTCGATCACGGTCCGGGTGTTGACCGTCGGTGCCGTGGTCGCTGCGCTGTCCTCGACGGCAAGCCAGGTCGTGCCACTGGGCACCGGCCTGACCATCGCGCTGCTCGTGCCCGCAGCGCTCGTCGACGTTCACCGACGGTGTCTCCCTGATGCCATCGTGCTGCTGGCACTGCTCACCTTCGCTGTCACCTACGCGACAGCCCTCCTCGACGGCACTGGCGCGCGGATCACTCACCTCGGTCTGGGCGCCACGGTCCTCGCAGGGCCAGTTCTGACCATGCACCTCGTCTCACCGCGCTCCATGGGTTTCGGCGACGTCAAGACCGCAGGCGTCCTCGGCATGGCCATCGGTGCGCTCGCCTGGGGTCTGGCCCCGTGGGCGCTGCTGACCGCTGCTGCTTCGACCGCTGTAGTCGGGGTCATCGGCCGGCGCTCCACAGTTTCGTTCGGGCCGGGGCTCGTGGCCGGGGCGTTGTCAGTTGTGCTCGCCAGCGTGGTCCTCGGCCCCGACAGGATCGGACTCTGAACGTGATTGCATCATCTGCACGATCACACAGCACGACCAACGAAAGACTGTGGTCACCTTCGGCCCAGTCTTCCGTGACGCTGAACGCCGACCAAGGAGCATGCTGACATGACCTCAACGATTCGGCGGGGCGAGACCCTGACCCAACCGCAGCACGACGACCGATCGATCGTGTCGCTGGACCCACCGACGAAGCGACGTCCGTCCTGGGTACTCATCGGAACCATCGTGGTCGGACTCTCCGCTCTGCTCGGTGCCTACGTCTTCGGCACGATCTCCGACACCATCCAGGTGACCGTCGCCGCACGCGACCTCGACCCGGGCGAGGCGATCAGCGCCTCCGATCTGCGAGTCGTCGAGATGGGCCGGACCGACGAATTCCGCGCGATTCAGCCGGACCAGCAGGACCTGATCATCGGACGCGCTCCGCTCGGCCCGATTCCCGAAGGCACCATGTTGAACACCGGGCTCTTCGTCTCGACCGATTCGGTCGTTCCGGAGGGCAAGGTCGTCGTCGGCAGTTCCTTGTCCGCAGGCGCCGTACCGACGCCAACCCTCGGCGCAGCCGACCGGGTCGTCATGCTGGCGACATCTTCGGAGGCGGTCGGAATCGGCGAAGAACAGGCGCCGGCCACGGTGCTGGGCGAAGCAACGGTGTGGTCCGTGCGGGGCGAAGCATCGACGACCGGTGAATCCGGGCGAGTCTGGGTGGCTCTGCTGATCGACGTCGACCAGCAGAGCGCCGTGGCGCAGGCGGCGAAGGACGACCGCCTCAGATTGGCACTGACGGGTTCATGATCGTCTCGCTGTCTTCGGTCGCCGGCGCACCCGGGGTGTCCTCGCTCACGATGCTGCTCGCAGCTGGGTGGCCTGCGGAGTACACGTCGCAGGGGTCCACGACGGAAACGCCGGTCCGCATGGGTCGCGTCGCGCTCGAATGTGACCTGGACGGTGGCGTGTACGGCGCCCGCTACGGCATCGGCGTCGAACCGGGCGCAGCGACGCTGGTCTCGCGCACGCGCCACAGCGCCAGTGGCGCGCAGGACATCGAGGCGTTCGGGCGCACCGTCGGCGACCAGGCCTGGGTTGTTCCCGGGCCGGAGTCGGCTGAGGCCGCCCGGCAACTCTGGTCGGGCGTCGGGGTCGCAAGCGCTGTCGCCGAAGCGATCAACCAGGACGATCGAGTGTGGTTCGTCGACGCCGGGCGGGCAGGTTCGGCGTCGCCGATCGCTCCGCTCCTCAGCCACGCATCGCTGTCACTACTCGTCTGCCGAGCCGACCACGAGTCGATCGTCCAGGTTCCGCCACGGGTCAGCGATCTCCGATCGATCGGCTGCACCATGGGCGTGGTCATCGTCGGCAAGCCAGCGTTCCCCGTCGATGAACTCAGCCAGTTCTTCGACACGGCGCTGCTGTGGACGCTGCCGGCATCTGACGACATCGTCGCCCTCTCGCGGTCCGTGTGGTCCTCGAACAAGGTCCGTCGGTCGCTGACCTGGCGTTCCGCCCTCGAGATCTCCCACGATGTCGCCGAGCGATTCGCCTTCCGAACCGTCGACGTGTCGATCGAGGAGACCGTCGATGGCGGTTGACCGCAACATCTCCCACGTGCTGCTCGAAGCAGTCCGGTCCGTGCTCGTCGACGAGGCGACGCGTCGCTCCGAGTCCGGACGGCCTGCACTCGACGACGTCGCGATGCGTGCGCTGTCGAGCAAAGCTGCGCGTGACGAACTTCGATCGATCGACCAGCGGCGGATCGCAGATCGCCTGCCGCGCCTCACCGAGCACGAAGAGACTGCGCTCGTTGCGTCGGTCGTGGCGATGTCGGTCGGCCTCGGTCCGTTCGACGTGCTGCTTGCCGACCCGACGGTCGAAGACATTTGTGCGACACGATTCGATTGCGTCTTCACGTATCACTCTGACGGCAGCTGCAAACGCCACGAGGACTCCTACTGGGACAACGAAAAGGCGATGGCAGATGAGATCGCCTTCATCGCGCGTTCGCGAGGCCGGACCGAGCGACAGTTCAACGCACAGCACCCGCTACTGACGATGCGCGTCGGTCGCGGTCTGCGTCTCGCGGCCCAACGCGACGTCTCGGAGAACGTCTCGTTCACGCTGCGCCGCAACACACTTGGCAAGGTCAGCATCGCCGACCTCGTCGGGATGCAGATGTTCCCACCAGTCGTCGGCGACCTGTTGCGAGCCTTCGCCAACGCGCCGGAGATGCGAGTGGCACTCGGCGGCGCGACCGGTGCCGGCAAAACGACCGTCATGCGTGCGATGACCAACGACACCGACGAGTTGCGGCGACTCATCATCATCGAGGACACCGCCGAACTCGACCTGTTCGATGTGAACACCCGGGCGAACGTCGAGTCCTGGGAACAACGCGAAGCGAACTCCGAGGGCGAGGGCATGGTGCCGTTGTCCGAACTCGTCAAGCAGGGTTTGCGGGTGCGTCCCGACCTACTGATCGTCGGGGAGGTGCGTGGCAGTGATGCTGCCATCCCGATGCTCGAAGCAATGACGCACGGCCAAGCCTCGATCACCACCGTGCACGCCGACGATGCCATGGGCGTGCTGAACAAGCTCGCCCTGTTTCTCGGCAAGGGCGAGGACTCGATGAACAGCGAGTCGGCACACAACAACCTTTCGCAGGCGTTGGACTTCGTGGTCCACGTCGACCGCGGCGTCAATGGCCAACGCTTCATCTCGGAGATCCTCGAAGTGTCGGGCTTCGACGGCACGCAGGTCACGACACAGCCGATCTACACGGCGCAAGACGGCGACGGCCACACGATGCACCGCCTCACCGATGCACACATCCGCAAACTCTCACGCGCCGGGTTCGATGCCGACCGTCTCGGTGGAGGGTGGCGATGAACGCGCTGATCGGAGCGATCATCGCACTGATGGCGTGCGGTGGGATCTGGCTCGCCATCGCGGGCATCGTCGGCGTGCGGGAGTCCGAACGCGCCCTCCCCGACGTCTCGTGGACCGAGCTCGGCATGCGGTTCGGGATCAGCCTGGTGGGGTTCGTCGTCGTCTGGCTCGTGACCGGTTGGCCGATGGCCGGAGTCTCTGTCGCCGCCCTCGCACTCATGGTTCCGGTCTTCCTGAAGGCACGCACGATGCGCGATACCCAGCTGGAACTGTCTGATGCGCTCGCCACCTGGGCAGAGATGCTGCGCGACACCATTGCCTCCCACGCCGGTCTTCGCCAGGCGATCCTGCTGACCGCTGACGTCGCTCCCGGCTTGATTCGTGAGGAACTTCGCCGACTGGCCATCCGTGCCGACCGCATGTCACTTCCCGATGCACTGCGTTCGTTCGCCGCCGAGGTCGAGGACCCGGTCGCGGACCTCATCGTCGCGGCATTGGTGATCGCTGACGAGAATCAGGCGCGCAATCTCACCGAGCTCCTGTCGGAGATCGCCTCCTCGGCTCGCCAGCAGTCAGCAATGCGTCGGCGCATCGAAACCGGACGAGCACGCACTTACGCATCGTCGAAGTGGATCGTGCTCATCACCTTTGCATTGGCGGGCGGACTCGTCTTGCTCGCCCCCAGATTTCTGGACCCCTACGACGGCTTCGGCGGTCAGATCGTGCTGGGAATGATCGGAGCGCTGTTCGCCGGTGCGGTCTGGTCGCTGATCTCGTTGTCGAAGCCCGAGGCGCAGCCGCGGCTGCTCGCCGGCGTGGAAGCAGAGGTCGGCTGATGCTGCTGCTACTCGTCACCATCGCCGGAGCAATGTTCGGCGGCGGCATGCTCATGATCGCCCGCGGAGTGACCGGCAATACAGCCACCCTGACCGACTTCGTCGAGGAACTCAACCGACCGCGACTCGTGTCAACCTCCGCCCCGTCGACGGCGCTCGAGCGACTGCTCGCCAACGCAGTCGGGGGAAGCGTCCACAAGCATCGATCGAACCTCGACATCTGTGAGCGTTCCGCTTCGAAGTTCGCCACCGATCGCTTGCTCTGGGCGATGATCTTTGGCATGCCCGGCTTCCTGCTGCTGATGGGGTCGCTGTCAGGCTTCGAACTCGTTCCGACGTCGATCGCACTCCTCGCCACGATCGGACTGGCCGTCGGCGGCTGGTTCTATGCCCTCGCCGATCTTCGCTCTGACGCGCTCAAGCATCGCCGGGAGTTCCGGCATGCGCTCGCGGCCTACCTCGAACTCGTCACGATTCTCATGTCGGGCGGTGCCGGCGTTCAGTCTGCGATCTACGACGCGGCGGCGATCGGGCGCGGTTCGGCCTTCCGCCACATGAAGTCAGCACTCTCGCAGGCGCAAGCTCGACGCGAGACCCCGTGGGCCACTCTCGGTGCGCTCGGTGGCCGCCTGGATGTCGCCGAACTCGTCGAACTCGAGCAGTCGATGACGCTGGCAGCTGACGGCTCCCGAGTCCGGGAATCACTGCGAGCCAAGGCTGAGGCGATGCGCGACCGTGACCGCGCCGAACAGGAAGCCGAGGCCGAGCGCCGCTCCGAGTCGATGGTGCTACCGGTCGCCATGATGTTCGCCGGGTTCCTCCTCTTGCTCGGATACCCGGCTGTTCAAGCACTGTCGGGGCCGACGTGAGAGCTGGCGTGTTCCCAGACGTGGAGGCTGACTCATCGCTCCCGTCGGCGTGCGACATCGGCTCAGTGCTGACCGCTACACCACCAGCACCACCGTTACCATTCACACCAACACGAACAAGGAGTAGCAATGCTGAAGACACAGGTTCAGGTTCTCGAGAGCTGGAGACGAGCACGGGAATCCGTGTTCGCGACGTCGCTGGACGATGGCTCAGGCGATCGCGGCGAAGTCACCGCTCAGACCGCGATGATCGCGCTCCTCGTGATCGCTGCGGTTGCGGCAGGCGCAGTGATTGCTTCGCGCATCACCGGCAACGCCAACAAGATTCCTACACCGTGACATCAGCGGTGGAGGGCGCAGGCCACTCCACCGTCGTTGCAGCTCATCGACGCAGCAGCGCTGATCGTGGCGACGCGCTCGTCACTGTGTTGATGGTCCCGTTCATCTTGATCGGCATGATGTTGGTCGTCCAGTTCGGGCTCGCGTACTACGCGCAGCAGGTGATGTCTGGAGCCGCTCAGGACGGCGCTGCAGCCGGTGCCCGGGACGGCGCTTCGGCAGCGAGCGGCCAAGCCGTCGCCGATGGGCTCGCTCGATCCGGCGCCTCGCACCTACTCACGTCGTACTCATCGTCGTCGAGTTCCGACGGCAACGTGATCACGGTGACCACCCAAGGGCGAGTGATCAAGGTGTTCCCGTTGTTCCCGACTGTCAACGTCTCAGCGACGGGCTCGGCATCGATCGAGCGGTTCGTCCCTCAAGGCTCACCATGAGGCGGTCGCCGAAGCAACAGCGTCGCGATGATTCCGGTTCTGCGGGCGTCGAGACTGCACTCGCAGTCATCGCGCTCCTCTCGATGACCTTCTTCGTGGTGGGAGGTCTGCGGATCACGACCGCGAACGGAGATGTGTCTGCTGCGGCGCGTGCCGGCGCTCGGGCAGCAGCGACGGCCGGCGATGCAGCGTCGGCAGCCGCCGACGCGAGCGCGGTGGTCAACCGAATGCTCGATTCGCGCGGCGTCGCTTGCGCCGGAGGGCCTTCGGTGGTCGTGGAGGGCGGGGGCGAGGCGTCGGTCACGGTCACCGTCACGGTACGGTGCACCGTCGATCTCGGCGACGTGGTCCTGGGCGGCTTCCCTGGGTCTCGAGCCGTCAAAGCCGTCGCAGTCGAGTACACCGACACCATCAGGGGCTTCTGATGGTGTCTTCTGATCGACCACCGCTGACTCCGACTCGGTCGGAGCGTCGCCGTGGCGCAGGCGACGACGGCGACACGATGCTGATGACCGTCGTGTTGCTCGCCTTTCTCATGGTGGGGGCCTGGGCATTGATCTCCGGGTCGCAGCAGTGGGGTGCACGTCGAGACGCCCAGGCTGTTGCGTCGGCAGCTGCACGGGCCGGAGCTCAGGTCACGGTCGAGGAGGTGCGCGGCGGGCTCAGCATCGACCCGATGCTCGCTTCGCAGCGGGCCAACGCTGTACTCGGCCCGTCGGGCTACAGCGGCACCGTGTCGGTCACTGGCGCCACCGTCACCGTCACGGCGACGGGGCCCGTCGACTATGCCTTCCCGTCACCCGGGTTCCCCACAAGTCAGACGGCATCGGCGTCGTCGACTGCGACGCGCGGCGTCCAAGGCGACGAGGGAGGCTGACGTGAACCGAGTCGTGCGTGCAGTCGGTGCACTCTTGTTGCTGGTGGCCCTGGTCATCGGGGTGCCCGTGGCGCTGATCGCACTCGCCGGTTGGCCGTTGCCGTCGAAATTGCCCGACGCCGGGAACATGGTCACGATGGCGCGACAGAACAACATCCAGTTCGACTTCGTCGTGAAGACGATCGCATTCGTGGTGTGGTTCGCCTGGGTCCAGCTCGTGGCCGCCGTGGTCTGGGAAGTGGCGGTGAACGTACCTCGATTGCTCAGTGGCCGCCGTCAACGTCCGGCGCCGCTCGTGATGGCCCCCGTCTCCAGCGGCGTCGCCAAGCTCTTCTCCACGATCCTCACTGCAGGTCTGCTCTCGACGGTTGTTTCCCAGCCGGCGATCGCCCTGACCAACAGTCACGTCGATCTGTCCCCGGACACGTCATCGCTGTCACTCGAGTCGTCGCGAGTCGCAAGCCCCGCCGACAACACCGCCGACGCTGTGGACTCGGTTCCTGAGGTGACGATTGCATCGCTGTGGGTCACCGAAGGTGACGACAACTTGTGGGACATTGCCGAGCAGGCGCTCGGTGACGGCTCCGAGGTCTCGCTGATCCTGGCGATGAACCCGGACCTCGAGGCGTCGCAGACCCTCGCGAGCGGCACCGAGATCCGCTTGCCGTCGGGTTCACAGGTGCCCGAGTCGCGAGTCAAGGCCGCCTCGGACAGTCCACCGCACGCTGCGGACCCGGTCTCCGTCGAAGCCGGCTCGACCGCAGCCAGCGGTGCGGTCGACGCCCCGCAGTACGTCGTGCAGGCGAACGACGGGATGTGGAACGTTGCCGAGGCGCTGTTGGGTGACGGATCTCGCCATGTCGAATTGCAGGACATGGTCGTGGGCCAGGAGGTCGCTCCGGGCGTCGTGTTCACTGCGGACACCTTCGTCATCCACGAGGGCTGGGTTTTCACGCTCACCGATCAGGGTGCCACTGATGCCGACGCCGATACCGATGCTGCTGTCCAATCACACACGGTCGTCCCGGGCGACACGCTGTCCGATATCGCCGAGGAGCAACTCGGTGACGCCGATGCCTGGCCCGAGATCTACGAGGAGAACGCCGGGCGGGACATGGGTGGCGGGCGAACCTTCGACGACCCGAACCTCATCCTGCCGGGTTGGCAGATCGATGTCCCCGTCGACGACGACGCCGTCGAGTCCGCCGAGTCGGCCGTCCCCGACATCGCCATCGAGACACCCACGTCGCCCCCTGCCTCAGCAGAACCTGCCGTCGCCAGCGATGACGCGCTCCCGTCGATCCCCGACACCGACACCGACACGGGCACGGTCACGGGCACGGGCACGGGCACGGACACCGACGCTGAATCCGCCGACCGTGCTGATCCCGACGATACCGATCCGGTGTCCTCCGAGACCGCTGTCGAGACCGTCACACAGCTCGTCGTCGGAGCCGTTCCCGGGATCGGCACACCGTCGAGTTCGACGCCGTCGACATCAACAACGTCCATCCCGGCGCCGAGCGGCGACGACGCCGGAAGCAACATCGGCGACGAGCGGCCCGACAGCCCGACGGCGCCCTCCCCGATCCGCATCGAGCACGCTGCATTGCTCGCCGCAGGAGTCCTTGCGCTCGTCGGTGTTCGTCGGCGTCAACGGCTACGCGGTGCCGCTCCGCGAGCGCGCGTCCCCGAACCTCCGCCCGGCGTGGTCGCCACGGAGCGACGTCTCCGGACCATCGACGCCGGCGAACGCTCGATGCGGGTCGACGTTGCGATCCGCGCCGCCGCTCACGAACTCGTCGACACCGAGGCACAGGTCGGCACCGTCCTCGTCGACCATGACGGCGACATCGAGCTGCGACTCACCAGCCGTGCCGATCTGCGGAGTCCGTGGGTGGCGCTCGACGACGACCAGCGGTCCTGGCAGCTCCCGGCCGCCATCCCGATCGAACTGCTCGGCGATAGCGCTCGCCGAGTCGGGACACCATGCGTCGCACTGGTGCAGCTCGGTGTGGCCGATGGGCGTGATGTGCTCATCGATGTCGAGGCGTGCGGCACCTTGGCAATCGACGCCACCGCGGAGCAGGCGACCGAAGTGTTGACGGCGCTCGCCACCGGACTGGCCACGTCGCCCTACGCCGAGATCGCCCATCTCGTGACCGTCTCGCTCGCAAAGGCCGCAGTGGTCGACCACCGCAATGCGCACACCGCCTCGTCTGTGCGAGATGCACTGCACCTTGCGGGTTCCCTCGTCGGGAGCACGGCCAGTTCCGAGCGCAGCACGTTCTCGTTGCGGTCGCTCCGAACCGGCGGTGAGATGTGGGAGCCGGCAGTCGTACTCGCCGACCTCGCCGAACATCGTTGCGATGAACTCCCACGTGAGTTCCCCTCACCCGGGAGGGGTGTGGCGCTCGTCGCCGCCACGGGCGGCTCCGCTCTCGTGCCTGCTGACGCTCGCCTCGTGGCAAGTGAAACCGGTTGGACGTTCGACGCTTTCGCGACGTCGATCGATCTGACCCCGGTGGGTATCACCAGTGCTGAACTCGCTGCAGTCGCTGAGCTGATCGATGACGCATCGGCTCCGCTCTCGATCGCTGACGAGATCACGTGGGCAACCAACGACCACAGCGTGAACTGGAGTGGTGGCGAGGGTCAAACCAGCGCCTCGACCATCGATGAGCTCGATGACGCTGACTCGATCAGCGTTGCGGATGACAGCGGCGTCGACGCGACCAGTGCTGGCAACGGACCGGACAGCGAGGGCGAGGGCGAACAACCCACCGAGTCCGTGACTGTCTTCGAACCGCGCGAGCACCAGATCCTCGTCCGCCTGATGGGTGGTGTGGAGATCGTGAGTCACGACGATCGGCCCGGTGTCTTCGAGCGGTCGAAGACCGTCGAGCTCATTGCCTGGCTCGCGACGCACCGAACGTCGTCGACCCGCGCCACGGCGCGCACCGCACTGTGGGAGCTCGACGTCCGAGACGCGACATTCGCCAATGTCGTCTCCGAAGCGCGCAGGGCGCTCGCCCGCCTCGTGACGCCTCCGGGCGAGGAGGAGTGGGTCGCACGCACCCTCACCGAGCAACTGCCGTTGCACCGCGGCGTCGTCACCGATGCCGATCTGATCGACGAGCGCCTCGCAGCAGCACGGTTGCAACCGCCGGCGCAGGCGATCGAGACGCTGACGCCGGCTGCGGAGTTGATCCGTGACATCCCGTTCGCCGGCACGAGCTACCTGTGGCCCGACGCCGAGGGGATCACGTCGAACCTCGTACTCCTCGCCACGGGGGTCGCAACCGAACTTGCGGGACACGCCCTGTCGCTCGGCGACACCGACCTGGTGTTCTGGGCGACCGGGCAGGGTCTCAAGGTCCTGCCCGGCTACGAGGAGCTCATCGGGCTGCGAATGCAGGCGCACGCCCGTGCCGGTGACCTCGCCGGTGTGCGCCAGGAGTGGGAGTCCTACGAGCGAGTCATCGTTGCCGACGCATGGTCCGACGGCGAGCCCGCTCCGAAGCTGTTGGCGCTCCGCCACGAACTGCTGACCTCGCCGTCCTGAACGCTGACCAGGGAGAACGGGCCGATGCGGGTCCAGTTCACACCTGGTTGACGCACCCCGGTGCATGATGTGCCGCAACACACGGGAAGGGCGGTGAGTTGAGCGCTGCAGACGGGCAGTCCTCGACTCACCCGCTTCCGTCAGGCACCAGCCTGCCTGGTGAATCGCAACCCGATGTCAGCCGGCGGCTTCGGCGGCGATCCACTCGTCGAGTACCGGACCCGACTCGAAGCTCGTGATCAACGCGTAGCGCGACTCGGTCCCGGGATGCACGACCACGTGCCACAGGCGCTGCGTGTCGACCACGTACCGCGAGCCCTTGTGGAGCGGCACACGGATCTCGGTCGAGGGGTCCGGCAGGCCGTCGGCATCGTTGTCCATCACGATCATGTAGCTGTCCGGGTTGTCGGTCATCTCGACCCAGGTCCGCACGACCCACCCCTCGTCGTCCGGATTGAAACGGTTGTTGTCGTCACGGTGCAGGCTGCGGATCGCCGCCTCCCGATCCTGCGGCTCGAGCCGGATCGTGCGGACCCGACCGAAGTTCGCGCCGACCCCATCGACATAGTTCTTGATGCTCGGCGCAACTGCGGCGTTCGAGGTCCACTCGGCGTCCTTGTCCGTCTTGCCCTTGTCCCAGAACCCGCGGCAGTCGAGCTCACCGTCGGCGGTGGCGATCGGCGCAAAGTTCGTGTCGCCGCCGGACTTCCAGTCCATGTACTCCAGGGCAAGGAACTCGGACTCGGGGATCTCGAAGTCGGCATCCTTCAGCACGACGATACCGGTCTCGGCGAGTACGTCGAGTCGCGGGTGCGGGGTGTCGAGCGGAATCTTCACGCTCCAGTGATCAGCGTTCGGCCAGAAACTCATCTCCACAGCTTACGAACCTCACCCCGACTTCTGAGCGCATGCGGATCTCCCCAGTCGATGAGCGCTCCTACCGGTGTCGGTGGAGCCCGTCAGTTCTCCGACGGCCGAGTTCGTTGCGGGTGCTCAGCTCCTGAATGCGCTGGTGCCGGGCAAGAAAGAAACATGGAACACGTAGCCGACCGCGAACGGATCGCCCTGTTCGTCACCCCAGGCAAAGACCTCGTACTCGGTGTCGACGTAGTCCGCGATGACCGAAGCCCCGACCGCGAGCCCGTCATGATGAATGAGCGCAAACCGTGCGCGGGACTCAACCTGACCGACCTCATCGCTCGACGTGACGGGCGGCGGATCGCCGAACGGAAACCGATCGCTGTCGGACAGGTCGGCGGCGGCCATCTCATCGACGATCCCCAGCGGGCCCCATGTCCACACCGCATTCATTGGTTCTGGATCGCCTTCTTCGAGCAGGGCGTGATCGAGTTCGGTCGCCGTTCCCACGACGAGAACGAGTCGACCCGCGACCGCGACTCCATCGATCTCGATGGTCGATCCCCAGGCCGTGTACTCGCCCGGTGGCAGTCCACTCACCACACAGCTGTGCTCGCCCTGCAGTTCGCGACAGTCTCCTGCTGCGACGGCGCTGCCGAGCGTGACGATGCCGAGACGAATGTGCTCGGTCGCTGTTGTTGGATCACTCATGTGCCGAACCTCCGGCCCTCGACGCTGACTGACCGATCATCGTAGAACCGATCCAGGGAACAACCGGCGGCGGTGAGCGGCGCGGAACGCGTACACCGAATCGTCCGGCACCAGATGCGACACCAACGCCGCAGCATCCATCAACTCGACGTTCGGATCAGCACTTCCCTGCATCCCACGATTTTCCTACACCCAGCCAAGAATCGCGAGCGTTTCCCACAGGAATATTCAGCAGTCTCCTAGAGTGCCGTGTCGGGAAACGTCTCGAAGCGGGGATCTCAGTTCCGGGAATCCGGGTGTATTCGTAGATCGGTGTGGCGTACGAGGGCCGAGAAGTCCACGTCGGCATGAAGGATTTCAGCTCCGGCGCGCACAGCGACTGCGCCGATCAGACAGTCGATGAGCTTGCGGACGGTTTCGCCGCGGGCTCGACAGGATCGATACATCGATGCAGCGGCGTCATAGTCAGCGGGAGTCGTGGGCAGCAACGTGGCCCGCGCCAGCAGCCCGCGTAGTTGGATGAGATGCCGTTCGTTTCGGGCGCCAGCGAGCACCTCCATCGACACTGCATCGCAGATCGCAAGGTCCGCATCGAGCAATCGGTCGACGGCAACGCACACTTCCGAGCCGGTGTCGCGCAAGAACTCGATCCACGCCGAGGTGTCGACAAGGATCACGCTCTGCTCGCACGCATCTCATCGAGGTCGCCATCCCAGCCGGTTCCACGCATCGACCGCGCATCGTCAAGATCAAGAGGCTCGCCTGCGACGTGGAGCAGCGCCATGTTCACGGCTTCGCGTTTCGTGCTGAGTTGGTAGCGGTCCATCACTCGCCTGCAGAGTTCTTCGTCGATGTCAATATTGGTGCGTGCCATACACCTATGATACACACAATGATCGCTTGGCGGCGAGGTTCCTGGTGCTACCTGGCGGTCCAAGCCGTCGGGATCTTCCACGAGGTCGGCCAGAAGTTCGGGTCACGGCACGATGTCGGGTTCTGGGAGCTCCATCTCGACTGATGCCGTCAATGGGGGCACGCGTTCTGTGCGCTGGCCTTCGATCCGAAGTGCCGATCGCGAGCACGTACAGTCTTGTCGCCGTCCCGTTGATACGAGCAGGTGCCCGTCCGCTGGACGGACTATCTCACGAGCGGTGATTTCGGAGATCGCGCTCTGTTTGCGAAACGCGTCCGCGGACGCGTTTCGCCTCGCACAGCAACACGAACGCCGTTTTCACCTGCGTTCGACGTGACCGTCAACCCCGAGTTTCCGGGCGACGGCGATTGGGGTTGCCCCATTTTCGGGTTCGATCGTGATGGCCGAGTGCAAGAGCAATTCGAATCACGATGGGGTGCGCCAACTGTCGTCGAAGTCGTTCCCGCTGGCGGCGAACGTTGGGTCGGCCAGTTCGCAGCGGGCGGGCTGGGCGGCACCTCCGGTGTATTCGCCACGCCTGGCTCGGGCCAACTCTGTGTCGTGGCTGACGGTCTCGCCTACGTGCTCGAAGTTCACGCTGCACATCGCGGCGCTGGCGTGGTCCATGATCAGGTCGGGCAGGTCGAGACCGTGGACGGCCCTGACTTGCTGCTCTTGGTTCGCTCGACCGACATCGTTGCCATCGGGTCTGCCGGTGTGGAATGGAGATCGTCGCGCCTCGCGCTGGATGACCTTCGAGTTTTGAGTACGTCAGGTGCGACCATCACGTGTTCTCTCGACAACCTCGGAGGGACGTCAACCATCACAATTGCGTCCGCCACGGGCGAACAGGTCGATGGGACGCGTTTCGACTCACTCTGGCCACCCGACGCTCTCGCGTAACGCGGCAAGAGCGTGCACGACCAGCTCCGCACGTTTCTGAGCGGGGCGCGTGTCCGGATGTGCCGATCCCGAGTGGGTATCAGCTGGCACCGTCGTTGTTTTGATCGGCGACCATATGGAATACCATATGGTCATGGCTCGACGTGAAGTGCTCGTTCAACTCGACGACGATCTCGTAGAACAACTCGACGCACTGGCCGTCGGACTCGGCACCAACCGATCAGAGCTGATGCGTCGCGGCGCCCAGGCGGTGCTCGATGCCGAAGGGCTCGCAGCAGCCGACCGACAGCTTCGATCTGCGTACGAACGCCAGCCCGCCGATCCACGGCTCGTCCAATCCGCACGACGACTCGCTGCTGAGACCGCTCCTGCGTGGTAGCTCGCAACGACATCTTCTGGGCCGACCTCGGTGCCCCAGCAGGTCGGCGGCCTGTCTGCGTGCTGACCCGTGACGCTGCCATCGCAGTTCTCACGTCAGTCGCCTGTGCGCCCATCACCCGCACCATTCGCGGCATCCGATCAGAGGTGGAACTCGGCGAGGAGCACGGGCTTCCCGAAGCGTGCGTCATCAGTTGCGACAACGTCATCACGATCCCAGTCGAAGCGTTGGACGACGCGCCCGTCGGCCACCTCGACGAGTTCACACGTGCTCGCCTCGACGAAGCCCTGCGCTACTCGCTCGACATCGTCTATTGACCGGAGCCAAGGAGCGCGTTCTTGAGCGGGCCCGACCGATCCGACGTGCCGATACAGAGTGGTTGAGGGACTCGCCGGTGCATTGTTGGTCTGAGCGGTGTTGACAACAGTTGTTAGCGGCAGCAGACTGGGTTGATGAGTCGCAACACGATGAGTTTCGCACTTCCTGAGAACATGCGCGAGTACATCGATGCTCGTGTCAGCGACGGCAGCTATGGCAACACGAGCGAGTATCTGCGCGAACTGATTCGACGCGATCAGCGTGAGCAGACTGCCCAACGCCTCCGCGATCTCATTGCCGATGGGCTCGCCTCAGGCGAGGGGCGCGAAGCAACCGATGACGTGATCGACGAACTGCGCAAGCGAGCACTCGGTACCGACGCGTGACACGCCCGACCCTTCGCCCGCAAGCCGAGGACGATCTCGTCGAGCGAACCCAGTACTACCGAGCCGAGGGCGGCTCGGACCTCGGCGCACGATTCTTCAACACAGCAATCGTTGCGCTCGACGCGATCGGACGGATGCCTGGCGCCGGCTCGTCGCAAGTGGGCGAGATGTGTGGCATCGATGGGCTACGAGTCCGCCGAGTCCCGGACTTCCCGTGCGGCTGGTTCTACCTCGTCAACGGCGATCGTGTCGATGTCGTCCGCCTGCTCGCCGACGCACAAGATGTCGCAGCGGTCCTCGCCGATATCGAGCAGCCGTAGCAACCGGGACGTGCCGATCGCGAGCGGTCGAGACGTCGCGCGGACAGTGTTGATATTGAGCGGTTCGCGCTACCAGTTGAGACCGCCGCCAAGCCATGACGAGAGACTCCTCGCTGTCCTCTACCGCCGTCCCCGATTGCGAGGGTGTCTCTGTGGGTCGCGCTCGTTACCTCGCTTGTAGTTGCCGGTGAGTCTCGCCATCAGTTCTTGGCCGTCCTCGTCGACGACGTCCTCGACGAACTGATCGGCGCGACGTCCACGCAGAGTCGTGGCAACGCGACCGTGATGGGAGATCACCACGTCACCGTTCTTTCGTCTCGACCACTCGAAGCTCTCGGCTTGTCCCACCCCGACAGTTTGCTCCGTCCAGCCTGCCAGTGTCTTCCGCCCGCTGATATCGCTCGCCAGACCGAGCGCGGACGTGCCGTACCTGATCGGTCTTCGAGTCAGCTGGGAGCGGTTGATATGCGTGGACCGGCGCTGGTCGCGATTGATCGAGTTTGGGTGCGACCACGCTGCCTTCCCCGTCTCGGCTCGGTTCGTAATCGGCTCCAGACCGTTCACGCTCTGGACGAATTTTCGAGCCGAGGGGTCACCGCAATAGCTGTTTTCGCAATGGCTATTGCTTTCGCTGTTCGACTTCAGTACGTTCGAGTTGTGCGAACTGGAATCGCACCATTCGAGCCCGCTCAGGAGCCACTATGACCCCCACCCACTCCCCGTTCAACGCCCCACGCATTGCTGCGGTGGCACTCGGCATCGCACTCCTCGCTTCGTGCGCCGCCGACGGGTCGACACAGAGCCAGGGAGTCGACACCGTCGAAGTGTTGCTCGCCTCTGGACCGACCAGCTACATGATCAGTGCCGGCGACACCCTGAGCGGTATCGCCGATCGCGCAGGCGTCTCCCTCGCCGCCGTCGTTGCCGTGAACGGCTGGCCCGACGGAAGCAGTCACCTGATCCTGCCAGGCGACACCATTGCGCTTCCCAGTGGCGCAACGACTCCGGCCCCGCCGAAGCCTGCAGCGACCGCGACCGCCGATTCGTCCACCAGCACCACGCTGCCCTCGTTTGCACCCTGCGATGCCACCTCACTCGAGCAGGCCATCGGCGACGACCAGTTCAGTTCGATGATCGTGTTCGAGTGCGATGCGAACTGGGCCGGCGGTACCTACATCACGACCGGCGGCGACTACTGGACGGCGATCCTCAAGGCCAAGAACCTCGCGTGGGTCAACCAGGACTTCAACGACGTCTGCAGCGACGGCAACACACTGCCCTTCTTCGCCCGGGTCTACTGCCCGCGCGACGTCTCCATCGACGATGTCAACGACCCGAGTGACTCGATGTATCAGACCGATCAGACGGATCACTGAGTCGTCACGTCGCCAGCACCGACCAGGTGCTGGCAACGACGCAGAGCATGGTGAGGGTCTCGGCCATCGGAAGTCGAAGAATCAGGCTGCGGGGTCAGATCGGCCGACAGGTCGACTTGACAGCAATAGCTACTGCTGTCGCAATGCGAATGTGATTGGATGCTGTGGTGCCAACGAGCGAAACTTCCCAAGAAGCTCTCAGCGCAGCATTGGCTGCCCTGCGCCGAGCCGCGTGCGACAACCTCGCTCGTACGACTGAGATTCTCGAACGACTCGACAGGTTCGAATCTCAACTCGATGCCGGATGCTCAATTCACGAGGTCGTCGCTCAAGAACAGCGACCGATCATCGTCGAGATGCTGAGCTTGAACATGGCGACGCTCGAGACTCACGGCGCAGAGTTCCGTGCCGCACAGGCTCGTGCCCTACACGACGAAGGAGTCACCATGCACGAAATCGGAGAACTCTTCGGTGTGACGCGCCAACGCATCTCAAGCCTGCTTCGATGAAGTTACCCCTTACCTGACGAACCGTCTCACACACATCGGTCAGCACGTCATCGTTGAGCGCTCATTGCAGTCGCGATCGATCCCGCCCGTAGACGATCGGCACTCGAACGTTGACAGACATCTTCGCCGCCGAGTTGTTGCTGAGAGTCCAGGGGTGTCTCGTCGTACCCCCAGCCAGAAGTGATCACGCCCTGCCCGGAGCTGTTCATCCGGCCTCGAACTTCTATCGTCCGCTCGATGGAATATCGGACGAAGGTCATGGGTGTCTACATCCTCGCCGTGTTCATGACGGTGATGGACGGCACGATGGTCAACGTCGCACTCCCGACACTGGCCGAAGAGTTTGGAGTCGCGTCGACCGACATCGAGTGGGTCGCCGTCGGCTACCTCCTGAGCTTGGCCGCCGTCATCCCCGTCGCAGGCTGGCTCGGTGACCGATTCGGGTCGAAGCGGGTCTTCGTCACTGCCCTCGCCGTCTTCGTCATCGTCTCACTGGCCTGCGGCGCCGCACAGACGTTGCAGCAGCTGGTCGTACTTCGGGTGTTGCAAGGTGTCGGTGGTGGCCTCCTCGTTCCCGTCGGCAGCGCCATGCTGTTCCGGGCGTACCCGATGGCCGACCGCGCCAAAGCCGCAATCGGCGTGCTCAGTGTCGTGGTCATCGCCCCGGCAGTCGGGCCGGTCCTGGGCGGCGTGCTCGTCGACCAGGCATCGTGGCGCTGGATCTTCTACATCAACGGTCCAATGGGCGCCGTCGCAATCGTGTTGGCGCTGCTCTGGTTGCGTGGCGACTCCGCCGACGACGCCGGCCCGGCCGGACGATTCGACGCGGCAGGTTTCGTGCTGTCAGCGGTTGCGGTGAGCACATCGATCTACACCTTGACCATCGGGCCTGAGCAGGGCTGGGGGTCGACCCGTGTCCTCACCTTCGGCGCCGTCGGCCTCAGCGCCGGTATCGCCCTAATCATCGTCGAGCTCCGCCGAGCCGAACCGATGCTGAAGCTCCGACTGCTCAAGGATCGTCACTTCCGGACCGTCAACATCGCTGCACCATTCGTGTACGCCGGCTTCTTCGGCTGGATCATCGTGTTGCCGCTCTACATGCAGACCCTGCGCGACTTCTCGGCAACGACGAGCGGACTCGTACAGGCACCGCAGGCCCTCGGCGTCTTCTTGATTTCGAACCTGCTCGGGCGACGGCTCTATCGGATCATCGGACCGCGTCGACTGATGATCATCGGTTCACTGATCCATGCTGGCTTCACCGCGTCGTTCGCGCTGGCAACACTCACGACACCGGTCGGCGTGCTCGGAGTGCTCTCGTTCGGACGCGGCGCATCGGTCGGCATGGTCTTCGTGTCGGTCCAGACCGCGGTCTATGCGACGACCTCACTCGCCGACACCGGGCGCGCCACGTCGGTGTTCAACACCGTTCGTCAGATCGCATACACCAGTGGCGTCGCAATCGCCGTGACAGTGGTCGCTGCCCGACTGACGTCGGTCGGCGGTGACAGCGCAGCAGCAGCCGATCGACTCGGCGCCTACCAGTGGGGCTTCCTCACCTGTGGTCTACTGATCCTGCCCGCGGCGATCGGCAGTTGGTTCCTGCGTGACGACGACGTCGCCGCAACGCGCGGCCTCGAGCCCAGCGCGTCCGCCTGACCGTACGGGAGACGATCACGAGGCGCTGTCAGGTGCCGCGGCCAGCGCCTCTTCGATCGCCCACTGGGGCACGAACGGCGCCTCGCCGGTGCCGATCCACCGGACGTGTCCGACAATCGACGCAGCATCCGATCCGTCGTCGACACGCAAGACCCGGTAGCCGATCGGGTCACGGATGATCTGCTTGGGCCCGTCGGGCACGAGATCGAGCGCGACGTGAACGGCCGTCGCAGGGCCCACCTCGGCGAGCACACCGCCCACGAGAGCGCTGATCGGCCGGTGAACGTGCCCACACAAGATCCGGTCGACTCCGCCAATCTCATGCAGTACCTCTGCGAAGCGATCGGCCCCCTCCAGGCCCGAACGGTCCATCCACTCGATACCGGTGACGAACGGCGGGTGATGCATCGCGAGCATCGTCGGCTCCCCCGTCGCGTCCGCCAACACACCGCGCAGCCACTGCTCGCGCTCGGCGTCGAATGCGCCGCCGTGTTCGCCGGGCACGGTCGTGTCCAGCCCGATGATGCGCACACCGTCGACCGTCATGACCCAGCTGAGGTGATCGGCATCCGCCCACGGGTGACCGGGAAAGCACGTGCCCATCCCCGCTCGAGTGTCGTGATTTCCCGGAACAGGCAGGACCGGAACCGTCAGCGGCGCGAGCAGTTCGGCCAGTTGCTCGAACTCTGTCGCTGTTCCCCACTGCGTCAGGTCCCCGGTGGCCAACACCGCCGAGATCGGCGTCGCCTCGGCGTTGATCGACGCGACCGCCTCGGCCAACTGCGCGTTGTGATCGGCGTACAGCACGTCGGGGGTGTCAGCGGCGACAACGTGGGTGTCGGTGATCTGGGCGAAGTGGACAGGCATGTCGATGAGCCGAACGCTACTGCTCACCCGTTCCGAATACGGTCTCCGGATGCCTTCGCAACTCCCCCCGATCGTCACCGTCGACTGGCTCGTCGACGAACTGGCGCAGCAACACGCCCCTGGCGCCGCGGCCACGGCACACCCTCGAGCAGCGAACCTCGCCATCATCCACGTCGGCACCACGATGACCGGCCGTGACCCGCACCAGACCTACCTCGACGGCCACCTGCCCGGGGCCCGATTCGTCTCGCTTGACGACGACCTCGCCGACCCGCCCGCACCGATCGTCGGGCGCCATCCACTCCCTGCCGCAGCATCGGTGCACGACCTACTGGCGCGGTTCGGCATCGACGCCGACACCCGTGTCGTTGCCTACGACGACCGCAACGGCGCGTTCGCAGCGCGACTGATCTGGATGTTACGTGTGCTCGACCAACCCGCAGCACTGCTCGACGGCGACCGCGATGCCTGGCCCGACCCGCTCGCCACCGGGCCCACACCTGACACGCCGGTGCCCTCCGACCGGCAACACACCGACTGGCCGGCCGGCGCCCTGGCCGACGCTGACACCGTCGCTGCGCACATTGAGACGGGTGGTGTCGTCATCGACTCGCGCGAGCCTGCTCGGTACCGCGGTGAAGTCGAGCCCATCGACGCCGTCGCCGGCCATGTTCCCGGCGCCATCAATCTCCCGTTCGGCGACAACCTGGTCGACGGACGATGGCGGCCCGCGTCCGAACTCGCAACGCGGTTCGAGGCACTCGGCGACGACCCCGACGCCATCGTCTACTGCGGCTCCGGCGTGACGGCATGCCACAACGCACTCGCGATCGAAGCTGTCGGCCTCCCCCGCCCACGCATCTACGTCGGGTCCTGGTCCGGCTGGTCGAGCGATCCCGTCCGGCCGATTGCGACCGGCAGCACTCCCCGCGGCGCAGCGACGAAATGAACCTCCGTCACCGTCCGCCGATCCTGCTCCGCGCGGCCATCGGCCTTTTCGGCTGCGGCATCGTGCTCGCCAACGCTGCGCTCCTGCTCTCCGATCGCGCGCCGCGGGCGCTCCGGCTGATCTTCGGCGATTCGGTCAGGCGGATCACGGCTCGACTCGACGCCGACGGCAGCACCGAGTCACGGCTCGACGCGCGCGGCATCGGCAGCGATTCGATCGTCCACTTCGGGCTGTGGGCGGTCGCCGCGCTCATCGCCGGGCTGGCGGTCTGGTCATGGATCGGTCTGGCGAGCACGTCCATCGTCGTAGCGGGAGCGAGCATGCTCCTCGAAGTCGCTCAGGGCCGCTACTCCTCCACACGTGCCGTCGAGGCCAGCGATGCGGCGTTCAACCTGCTCGGCGTTGCCGCCGGGACGCTTGCCGTCGGCTGCCTCTATGTCACCGTCGAGGTGGCCGGACGGGCCCTCGCCCGGCGCTGACCAGGTCAGTGCACGGCGACGGGCCGCTCGATCGGACCCGTGCCGTTGTCGGGAATGGTGTCGGTGCGCATGACCAGCCCGACGACCGCTGACACGATCACCACGCCACCGAGCAGCGTGAGTGCGCCCGGCGTCTCGCCCGGCCAGATCCACACCCACAACGGAGCGAGCACCACTTCGGTCATCAACAGCAGCGGCACGCGGGCTGCGGCAACCGATCGGTGGCCGAGGTTGAACATCGGCAGACCCAGCCCCAACGCAAACCCACCCGAGATCGACGCCAGGCCGACGTCGCGCAGCGGCACCGCAAGACCACCGTCCTGCACGCTCGCCGCGATCGCCGCGGCGACTGCCAGCAGCCCACCGGCCATCAACGTCGGCACGACCGGGTCGACACTCGGCATCGACCGCATGAGCACGCTGTAACAGCCGATCGACACCGGGATGATCGCGGCGAACAGCAACCCCCAACCCGAACCGACACTCAGTCCGGCGCTGACCGTAATGGTCACGCCGACAGCGGTCACCACAATCGCCACGACGGTCGACCGGGCCACCGCCTCGCGCAACAGCAGCCAGCCGAGCAGCGCGGCGACGATCGGCGACGCCGCCAACAGGAACAGCGTTGTCGCCGCCGAGGTACGAGCCAAGGCCAGGATGTAGAGCATCGACGTGCCGGCGAGCACTGCTCCTGCCAGCCAGGTCCTGGCGGTGACCCCGTCGAAGCTGACCGGGCGGCGGCCGCGCCGGGCCATCGTCAAGACCACCATCGCCAGCGCCGTCGACACCCCCCGGTAGGTCAGAAACTGGAAGTCGGTGGCTTCGTCGACCGCTGCATAGGCAATCGCGGTGAAGCTGAAGACGACGCCGGCACCCGCCACGAGGACGGCACCCTGCCGCTCGGTGAGCGTGCCCTCCCCCACGAATGCACGACCGACCGCCCTGAGCATCCCGCGAGCCTATGGTCGGCGAGGATCACGAAGGAGGTGGCGTCGCCAACCCCTATCACTCTCCGACGAGCCAGACCGCAGTGTCCGAGGGGAGCAGGTCGTCGGAGACAGGGCCTGATGCGAGGAGTCGGCGCCCCACCGGCATGGCAACGGCCTTCGAGCCCATGTTGGCGACGCAGCGCAACCCACTGCCACGTTCGAACGCCACCACATCATCGCCCAGGTCCAACATTCGAATGCTTGCGTCGTCCGTCAACATCTCACGTCGCAGCGCGAGAGCGCTGCGATACAGCGCCAACATCGAGCCGTCGTCGTCAACTTGGGCCGCGGCCGAGAGTTGGGCGAACACCTCTGGTTGCGGGAGCCACGTGGCACCCGTACCGAAACCGAGCGACGGACCACTCGACTCCCAGGGAAGCGGGACACGACATCCGTCGCGGCCCTTGATCTGATGGCCGGAGTTGGCCCAGATCGGATCGTCGAGCAGCGCCTCGGGAATGTCTGTCACCTCCGGCAGACCGAGCTCTTCGCCCTGGTACAGGTACAGCGCGCCGGGAAGCGACGCCACGATCATCACCGCTGCACGTGCTCGCCGCGTGCCGCGTTCGAGGTCGAACTGGTCGGGGCGCGGGTCCAGCAGCCACGCTTGCTCATCGACCCCGGCGTCCAGGCCGTAGCGCGTGAGGTGTCGGATCACGTCGTGGTTCGACAACACCCAGGTGTTGCTCGAGCCGACCTGCTCGGCGAACGCGACCGCTCGCTCGATCACCGCGGAGTACTCCGCTGCTGACCAGGGCGCGGCGACGAGGTCGAAGTCGAAGGCTTGGTGGTATTCATCTGGGCGGACGTAGAGCGGCCGTTGCTCGGGCCGGACCCACGCTTCGGCAACCATCATCCGGTCGTCGTACTCGTCCAGGATCGATCGCCAACTCCGAATGACCTCGTGCACCTCGTCTCGGTCCCAGAAGGGGTGGTCGTCCATCATTCCCGGGCCATCGCGCTGGGATCGGTCACCGAGGTCGGGATAGCCCGGCGCCTTGATCAGCGAATGGGCGACATCGACACGAAAACCGGCCGCGCCGCGATCGAGCCAGAACCGGAGGATCGACTCGAACTCAGCGCGCACCTCGGGGTTCTCCCAGTTGAGGTCCGGTTGCTCGCTGTCGAACAGATGGAGGTACCACTGGCCGTCGGCGATCCGCTCCCAGGCCGAACCACCGAAGACCGATATCCAGTCGTTCGGCGCGAGGTCGCCGTCGGGTCCTGCGCCATCTCGGAAATGAAATCGGTTGCGCGCTGCGGAGCCGGCAGCGGACGCGAGCGCTTCCTGGAACCATCGGTGCTCGGATGAGCAATGATTCGGCACCAGGTCCACGAGCACTCGGATGCCCAGTTCGGCGGCCTCGGCAATGAACGCCTCTGCCTCGTCGAGCGTGCCGTACCGCGGGTCGATGTCGCGATAGTCAGCGACGTCGTAGCCCCCGTCGGCAAGCGGCGACACGTACCACGGGTTGACCCAGATCGCGTCGATTCCGAGGTCCGCGAGATACGTCAGCTTGGACCGGATACCACCGATGTCTCCCGTGCCATCGCCGTTCGCGTCAGCGAACGAACGGACATAGATCTGATACACGACGGCATTGCGCCACCAGTCAGCGGTGGGCGTGACGTCAGCTTGTTGGATGTCGGTCATCGTTGTCTCCTGTGTGTCGTTCGTACCCGGCAGGCCACACCGCTCATCCCTTGACGGCTCCGGCCAGCAAGCCACGGACGAAGTCTTCCTGCGAGGCGAGGAACCCGTCAACCCGCAGGAGCATCGGGAACACCCGGCCATCACCATCAACATCACGGCCGCGCCCTGCGAGACTGCGCCGATGGCGCACCGCATCGGAATCATTGGCCTCGGGACCGTCGGCGCACGCTTCGTCGAGCTGCTCAATCGTCACGCCGACTTCGATCTCGTCGCAGCGTGGGATCCTGATCCGGTTGCGTGCGCAGATCAGGCACGCGCAGTGCACATCGCCCCTGATGCGGCAGCGGTAGTCCAAGCATCAGACGCCGTCTACATCGCGGTGCCGCCGCTCTTCCATGCCGGCTACGTCCGCGCGTGCATCGACGCCGGCGTCGGCATCTTCTGCGAGAAGCCACTCGGAATCGATGTCGATGAGAGTCGTCGCCTCGCGGAGGCGGTCGACCAGAGCGGCCTTCCTGCCGGCGTGAACTTCGTGTTCAGTGCCGCACCGTCGGCAACCGAGCTCGGGCGGCGAATTGCGGCGGGAGAGATCGGCGAGGTGGTGCGCGGCGATCTGCACCTGCACTTCGCAGAGTGGCCGCGGGCGTGGCACGCACGAGCCCAGTGGCTCCGGCTGCGCGATCAAGGCGGCTGGATCCGCGAGGTCGTCTCGCACTTCTTGTTCGTGACGCAGCGTGTGCTCGGTCCGCTGAGCATCTCGACCGGCACCACCACCTATCCCGATGGACCGTCCGGCGAGCTCTGCGAGGTCGACGCCACCGCCCACTTCACGGCCGGTGCCCACTCGATGGTGATGCTCGGCACGAGTGGCGGCGCAGGGCCCGACGTCAACGATCTCACCATCCGGGGCACCGCAGGTTCGCTGCGCATCTGGGACTGGTACCGACTCCAGTACACGGACAGCAATGACACGCCAGGCTGGCGTGACGTGCTCGGCACCGACCGCGCAGCACTGGCCAACGACGCCTACATCGCACAACTCGGCGCGCTGTCTGCGATGCTCGATGGCCGACCTTCGGCCATCGCCACCTTCGACGAAGCCCTCTCCGTCCAAGAACTCGTCGAAGACCTCCTTCGCCTGTGACCGCCGACGAGCCCAGGGATTACGACGGCGTCGCCGAGCTCTACACGTCGCTCTTCCTCGACGACCTCGACCGGGTGACGGTCGACCGCGATCGGCTCGGCGATTTCGCCGAGTTGGTTGAAGACGATGCCGGGCCCGTCGCCGATCTCGGATGCGGTCCCGGCCACATCACGAATCATCTCGAGCGACTCGGGTTGAACACGGTCGGCTACGACATCTCTTCGGCAATGGTCGATGCTGCCCGAGGCGCCTTCCCAGACTCCGACTTCCGCGTCGGCGACCTCACCTCACTGGACATCGGGTCGTCATCGCTCGCCGGTATCGTCGCCCGCTACTCGATCATCCACCTTCAACCGTCGGAGACCGAGGCCGCCTTCAGCGAGTGGCAGCGCGTGCTGCGCGACGGCGCTCCGCTGCTGGTGTCGTTCTTCGCTGCCGGCTCGGCCGAATCGCACGGGACATCGTTCGATCACCAGGTCACCACCGCCTACGAGCTCTTCCCCGCAACCATCGCCGATGAGCTGCGAGCGGCTGGGTTCGACCGCCTCGACGTCAGCACCCGCTCCCCGCTCGCCGGCGAACGATCGATCGAACATGCCACGATCATCGCCCGTTGCGCCGGCCGCTGACTCGATGAGCAGCTCGTCAGTCGAGCTCCTGTTTCGGAATCGGCACCGACGCTGAGACCGAGGTTCGAGTCGCCAGTCGTTGCGACAAGACACTGCACCAGGTGTGCGCCGACTGGATCAGCTTGGCGCCCGCCTTCAGTGCGCTCGGCACCGCCCACCCGGTGATGGCGATGCTCCCCACCGACGCCATGACGACCTCCCCGTGCGGGGGCGTAGCATCAGGGTCATGACCGATCTGCTGTCTGCTCCGTTGCTCGACACCGCGCCGATTGCCGAGCGACTCCGGACTGCGTTACCGACCGACGTCGAGTACGCATCCGCACGTCTCTTCGACGAGCGATCCGAGCATCTCAGGGTCCGCCAGAATCACCTGGAACCCATCTCCAACGAGTTCGACACCGGCGTCATGATCTCGATCTGGGACGGCGGTGGCCTGGGCTACGCAGCGACCGCTGACCTGTCCGAAGCCGGCCTCGCCCGCGCAGTCGACCGCGCCCGCCACTGGGCCTTGGTCACTGCCGGCCACATGGTCGGCGGCAGCAACGAGGGAGCGGCCGCAATCGCTCCGCCGCCCCATCACCCGACGGGCACGTACAACTCGCCGGTGGAAGTCAGTTGGGACTCGATGCCGTTGGACGATCGCCTCGAACTGCTTCACCAGCAGTCCCGTCTCCTCGGCGTCGACGACCGGATCGTCGACTGGGCCGCAGGCCTCACGAGGCGCAGCGTCGACACCGTGCTCGTGACTGCGGGCAAGGACGGCCAGTGCGGCGAAGTTCAACAGCGCTTCGAGTTCGTCTACCCCGGTATGCGCGCCACCGCCAACGAGGGCACCAACACCCAGACGCGTACGTTCGGCGCCAATGCCTTCTGCGGCCAGGGCGGTGCCGAGGTGCTCGGCCGCTTCGGGTTCGGTGACGCCGCATCGCGCGTGGCCGACGAGGCACTGGAACTGCTCAGCGCACCCAACTGTCCGGACGGCGTGATGGACATCCTTCTCGCTCCCGACCAGATGGTCCTGCAGATCCACGAGTCGATCGGCCACCCGCTCGAACTCGATCGGATCCTCGGCGACGAACGCAACTATGCGGGCACGAGCTTCGTCACCCCCGACATGTTCGGCAGTTTCCGCTACGGCTCCGAACTGCTGAACGTCACGTTCGATCCCACGGTGCCCGGCCAACTCGCCTCCTACGGCTTCGACGACGACGGCTCACCGGCCACCAAGCAACACCTGATCGAGAACGGCGTCCTGCAACGCGGTCTCGGCGGGGCGGTGAGCCAGCAACGAAGCGGCCTCGACGGCGTCTCCAACTCGCGTGCAGCCAGCTGGAACCGACCCCCGATCGACCGCATGGCCAACCTGAACGTCGAACCAGGCGACTCGACCGTCGAGGAGCTGATCGCCTCGATCGATGACGGCGTCTACATGCACACCAACAACTCCTGGTCGATCGACGACAGCCGCAACAAGTTCCAGTTCAACTGCGAGTACGGGCAGCGGATCGAGAACGGTGAGATCGTCGGCACCGTCCGCAACCCGGGCTACCGCGGCATCAGCCGAAACTTCTGGACCAACCTGACCGGTGTCGCCGACGCGAACAGCTTCACCGTGATGGGCACCCCGAACTGCGGCAAGGGCGAACTCAACCAGATGATCGGCACCGGCCACGCGTCGCCGGCCTGCAAGTTCTCCGACATCGAGGTCTTCGGCGGCGAATCGTGAGCGATCTCACGAACCCCGGCGCTGCGGCCCAGTCCACCGCCAGCAACGATCGCCAGTCGTACTTCGACGAACTCGTGACGACGGCGACCACCACCCTGCAGGGCGACGAGGTGCTGCTCGCGAATCTCGCAGGCGAAGCGACTGACTTCATCCGACTGAACAACAACGACGTCCGCCAGGCAGGCAGCGTCGACCAGCGCAAGTTGAGCGTCGACCTGATCGAAGGCAAGCGACACGTGGGCGGCACGATCAATCTGACCGGCGACCTGAGCATGGACGACGCGCGCGTCACCGCCCTGCTCGGTCAACTGCGCGATCAGCGTCGCCTCGTTCCAGAGGACCCGTACCTGCTGTACAACACCGAGCCGACTTCGACCGACACCGTCAAGACGGGCGATATTCCCACGCCCGATGAGGCACTGGCTGACATTCGGTCCGCAGGCGACGGCAAGGACCTCGTCGGCATCTACGCGTCCGGGGATACCTTCCACGGCTTCGCGAACTCGCTCGGCCAGCGCAACTGGTTTCAGTCGTCCACGTTCAATCTCGACTGGTGCTTCTACCTCGAGGCCGACAAGGCAGCGAAGAACATCTACGCCGGTTTCGATTGGAACGACGACGCCTTCGCCCGCAAGGTCGACTGGTCGAGCCAGCAGCTCACCGCGCTCGCCCGCGACCCCAAGGTGCTCAGCCCCGGCGACTACCGCACCTATCTCGCACCGCGGGCGATGGAGGAGGTGATGTCCCTCCTCTCGTACTACGGCGCCTTCGGCCGTCGAGCCCACGAGACCAAGCAGACACCGTTCCTCAAGATGCTCGCAGGCGACGCCACGTTGTCACCGCAGGTGTCGATCAGTGAGAACACCGCCGGTGGCGTGGCCCCCAACTTCGAGTCGTCAGGCTTCATTCGCCCCGACGCGGTGCCGTTGGTCGTCGCCGGCGAGCTCAGCAACACCCTGGTGTCGCCGCGTTCCGCACAGGAGTACGGCGTGCCCACCAACGGCGCGCACGGCGGCGAGTACCCCGAGTCCATGGAGATTGCGCCGGGCACCATCCCGACCGACGATGTCGCCGCCACCCTCGGCACCGGCCTCTTCGTCGGCAACCTCTGGTACACGAACTTCAGCGACATGTCCGCCTGCCGCACGACCGGTATGACCCGGTTCGCGACATTCTGGATGGACGACGGCGAGATCGTCGCCCCGGTCAGTGTGTTGCGCTTCGACGACACGGCATTCAACATGCTCGGCGACCGCCTCGAAGGCCTCACCGATGATGCCGAAGTCCTCATCGACCCGAGCACCTACGTCGAGCGCAGCACTGCAAGTGCCCGGCTGCCCGGCGCACTGCTCAGCGACATGCGCTTCGTCCTCTGACGTCAGCTGTTCGGCAATGGTGGCGGACCGTCGAGGGGCGGCGGGTCCATCGGCGACGGGTCGTCGGTCGCCGTCGACGCGTCCGGAGGCGGCATGGGCGCCGCACCGGTGTCACCGTCGATCCCGCCTGCGGCATCGACTCGGGCTTGCGCCTTGGCGAGGAACCCGTTGGCGGCATTCGCCAGGCCGGCGACCGCTGTTGCCGCTTTGGCCTGCGCCTCGGCCCGTCGCAACTCGATCTCTTCTTTCGACATCGACCCGGTGCTGCCCGTGCCAGAGGTGTAGCCGTCCGACACCGCATCGGGATGCGCTCCGTGATGCGTGGCGCTGCTTCCCGCTGAGTACTTCCGGGCGGCCTCCTCTGCCTTCTTGGACAAGTTGGAGGTCTTGCCGCCCGAGGCCTTGTCGATCTTCTCGGTCGTCTTGCCGACGACGTCGCCGACCTTGTGCCGATTCTTCTCGAGTAACTCCTTGGCCCTACGGAGGTTCCGTGCATTGAACAGTCCCATCCCTTCACGATACCAATCACCCCGATCCCCCGACCCCGGTTTGTCCCCGACCGCCATCCCCATCCCCATCCCCATCCCGATCGCCTCCCGGCTCCGAGCGGTGCGTTGGTGAGCTGCTAACAACACGAGATGGAAAACATCGCTGATCAGACGCAGTGGCTCGACGCAACAGCACAGGCCGGCCTCGTTGCCGACGGCCAGGTTTCAGCTCGGGAGTTGGTGGACGCCGCGATCGAACGCATCGAACGTTCTGATCACGCAATCAACGCAGTCGTCCTGCACTGGTACGACCGGGCACGTGAGCAAGCCGACGCCATCGATGCCACCGGTGCTGCCACGGCGCCGGCAGGCAGCGGCAGCGGCGATCGACCACCGTTCCTCGGCGTGCCGTTCATGCTCAAGGACCTCTGGGCGCCAGAGGCGGGCATGCCGATGACCAACGGCAACATCGCGCTCGCCGCCGACCCCCCGATTGCTGATCACGACATGACGCTGGTGGCGAGGTTCCGCGACGCAGGGCTGATCAACGTCGGGCGAACCAACAGCCCCGAACTCGGCAGCCTGCCCGTGACCGAACCCATCGCTCACGGCCCGACCCGCAACCCGTGGAACCTCGACCGCACCCCCGGCGGATCGAGCGGCGGATCGGCAGCGGCGGTCGCCGCCGGAATGGTCCCGATGGCCCATGCGAGCGACGGGGGCGGATCGATCCGGATCCCTGCGTCCTGTAGCGGTCTCGTCGGTCTCAAGCCCACGCAGGGTCGCATCACCAACGGACCGGACCGCGACGAGTCGGGCCTGAGCGTCAACCTCGTCGTGAGTCGCTCGGTCCGCGACACCGCTCGCATCCTCGACGCCGTCCACGGACCCGGCGTCGGCGACACCGCCATCGCCGCTCCCCCGGCCCGCCCGTACGAGGACGAACTCGGCAGCGACCCGGGACGGCTGCGCATCGGCCTCCTCGACCGCGACCCGCAGGGCCGATCGCTGCATGCCGACTGCGTCACAGCAGTCCGCTCCGCCGCGACGATGCTCGAAGGACTCGGCCACGACGTCGAACCCGGCCATCCGTCCGTGCTCGAGGACCCGTCGTTCACCCCGCGCTTCATGGCCATGTGGGCCACCAACATGGCGCTCGGCATCAAGGCGATGGAGAAGTGGCTCGGCCGGGAGATGACCGCCGACGACGTCGAACCCGTCAATTGGGCACAGGCGGAGTGGGCCAAAGCGGTGTCGGGCGTCGAGTACGGGTCAGCGCTCGGCGCAGTCGTCGAATATCGACGAGCACTGCAGTCGTGGTGGACGCAAGGCTGGGATCTGCTCCTCACCCCGACGCTCAGCGAACCGCCCGTCGAGATCGGCGCTCACGACGCAACACCTGACGACCCGATGGCGGGAATGAAGCGTGCTGCCAGCTTCGTCGGCTTCACGCCACCATTCAATGCGAGCGGTCAGCCAGCGATCAGCCTGCCACTCCACTGGAATGACAATGGCCTGCCGGTCGGCGTGCAACTCGTCGCCGCATACGGGCGCGAAGATCTCCTCCTCGCCGTGGCGAGCCAACTCGAGGCCGCCCACCCGTGGGCGGACCGCCGCCCCACCCTGACCTGACCACCGACCCGGCTTCGCGCCAGAACGGCCGCCGGTGATCAGTCGGCTTTGCGCGCCACACCGACGATCTGGTGGCGGACCCACAGTGCCGAGCGTCCGCGATCGACCTGATCGATCTCGACTGACTCGAACAGACCGTTGCGCAGTGTCGTTTGGGTGTCGCAGGTGATCTCGCAGCCGTTGAACATCCAACGGTGAGGTCGCCGAAGCACCTGCTGGATCCGACGTGTCCGCGAACCCTCGGGCGAGGCGACGTGCTCGATGAAGAAGTAGGTGCCGCCCGGCTGAAGAACCCGATGCGCCTCGCTCACCACCCCGGCGGGATCGTCGACACCGCACAGCAGCAGTGTGCCCACCACGCCCCCGGCGCTGCAGTCGTCGACGTCGATCGACGCCCCGTCGAGTTGCCGGATCTCGAGGTCGACCTCATGCTCGTCTGCCTTGGCTTGCAGGAGCGGGTGCATCACCGGATTCGGTTCGATGGCGATCACCCGGACACCGGGTGCGTAGTAGCGCATGTTGACCCCGGTACCCGGCCCCAACTCGACGATCGTGCCGCGCATCGCGCCGATCACCGCATGCTTGCGTTCGCCCCACACCTCGTGGCTGTCGGCGGCGCCGGCGTCGAGCAGTCGCGCTTCGAAACGGGAACGACGGGGCTGCTTGGTCAGGTCGGGCACGCCCGCACCGTAGAGCAGTCGGCAACTCGGTTGGTCGTCAGCGCACTGCCACCTCGATGGCTCACATTCTGTGTCACCGTAGACATCGTTTGTCGACGTGTCCTGTGACACGAACATCGACCTGGGCTTCTGTGTCACAACAAGCGTTGAAGTTCGCCGTATGCGGTGACACGGACCGATCGCTGAGGCAAGTCCAACCCGCCCGCTCACGGCACCTTCTTGCGCACTCGGAGGCGCCCACAACGCTCGACCGGCTGAGTGCCGAGGGTGCCACCAGACGCCGCATGGGCGGCGCGTCTCCGAACGGGCACACGTTTCCTGACGCGGCGTTAGTCGTCAGGGAAGGCGTCATCGATGACGCTGTCCCACACTTCTGCATCGCATGAGTAGGGCGCATCGTCGGGGTCGGTGACTGGCAGACGGATTTGCTCGACGCTCGATTCACCCGGATCAAGGCGGTCGGTGTCCTTGGGGACAAAGGGGTCGTTGTTGCCGTTGGAGTCTGACAGCATCCCGCGAATGTTGAAGCGCCGACGGATGTCATCCAGGTTCGTGATGCGGTACTCCGCTACAACATCCCTCGACGTGTCGCCGCCGATCGACGGCTCTGCCTGCGACGCTGCGTACTCCTCGTCGGTCTCGACCGAACAGCGCAAGAACTCGATTTCGTACTTCGCCGGCTCGACTTCTTCGATGTTCGGCGTTCTGGCGGAATCAAGCACGGAACAGCTTCCTGTGAGTAGGACGACGGCCAGCACGATGCCGGTACGTGTGGCACGCTGAAGACTCCGACGGCTGGCCTTGCAGTGTGGGTACGTCATGGTGGTTCCTCGTCATCTTGGCACGCTCACGTCGATCGACCAACGGTCCATCGTGCCGGTATAGCCCTCACTTGCCAGGGATTCGTAGAAGTCGATCGTTGCTTGGTCGGTGGTCGTCGCGACGTGGTCGGCGTAGTTGTCCGGGTGATGGCCGAAGCCGTTCCAGTCGCCCTCGAAGACCACGACCGTCTGCTGGTCGGTCGGACGCGTCACGCCGTCTTCGATCAGGAAGATGTCGTCGAAGTCGCCCCAGTCGACCTTGCCGACAGGGTCCTCGAAGCCGAACTTCCTGGTCTCGTGGTTGATGATGTCAGATCCGATATTGACCGCCGACCCGGCTGCGAACTGCCCCGTATCGACCACGGCGTCACCGAGGCCCCACACACCGTCCCAGATGCCATCACCCAATCGGTCGAGCACCCCGGGAACGTCGAGATCCTTGGCTTCTTCGATTGCCTGGTTCGGTGCGTGGCCGGCGATCTCACCGATCACTGCGAGGTCGTGGTGGTTCTGCAGCACGAGCACTTCGGTCGAATCGGGTACGTGTTCGAGTTGGGGGCCGGAGTGATAACCCGCTGCCACGACATGGGTGACGTTGTACCCTTGCCGACCGCCGTTGAACGCCTCGTCGGACGCCAGATCCAGTGCGGTGTCGGCGCCGAAGCTGTGCCCCACGATGGCGATGTCGGCTCCGGCTGGGATGTTGGCTTCCTGCAACGCTTGGCTCACCATCTGGGCGTACACGTTGTCGGCGATGCTGGTGCTCGCCGCCGAAGGCAAGGCGTACTGATCGAGGTCGCGAACGCTGCGGTGCTCGTCGTTCAACCCCAGGTCCGGCTTGCTCAGGTCGGTCACACCCGGCAACACCAAGATGAACGACTCGCCACCGTTCACCGAGACGATCTGGAACTCGTCCTCTGCGACCAGCGAACCGTCGGCGGTGGTCAGCAACAGCGTCTCGACGAGCAGTCTGCCCGCGGCAGCTGCATCTGAGTCGTTGATCAGGAACCCGCCCCGATACTCCTGGGAGTAGGTCCCACCGGCATCGGCCTCGGCCATGTGGTTCAGCCGCCCGAAGTGTGCGGCCAAGTCGGCGTCGCTGCCGGACGCACCGACGCCGTCGGACAGACCGACCTGCAGCGCGTCGGCGATCCAGCGCACGTCGTGATCGAAGCCGGTCGTGTCACCGCCACGATCCGCCGCTTCGGCGCGGTCCGCCCGATTCCGCAACAGGCGCGCCAAAGCAGGCAGTTCGTCGGCGATCTCGCCGGCGCGCAGTGACGCTCCGGCGGCGAAGAAGTCGACGAGCAGCTCTGCGCCCAGATCGGTGACGAAGGTCTCGAACCCGGCGGCGTCGGTGCCCTTCGTGTCGCAGATCAACGCGACGTTGCGCATCTCGAGCACCCGCGCCTCGACGGTGTCACTCATCGCGACACCTCAGCGCCGATGAAGGGAGGATCAGGCGGTTGCGGCCTCCCCGTCAGGCTCATGTGCCGGCGCTCATCGACCGGCATGCCCCAGTACGCCGTCGACTGTGCCTCCCAGCCGGTCAGTGCCCACTCGTGAATCCGCATCTGAAAGGTGAACTGATCACACAGACCCGCTCGCCGTTCGAGTTCGCTGCGCAACGCGTCGCACGAGATGCCGATACTGCTCGCATTCGCTGCACCAGCGATGAGTCCGTCGCGGATCAGCGGGGCAACGCCGCCGGTGTAGCCGAAGTTCTCCCGGTACAGATCGCACACACGCTGAATCGCGCCGATCGCTTCGAGTCGACTGTCGAGATCGGTGATCCCTGCTCGGTAGTCCTCAGCGGTTGGCACCCGACAAACGGTACGCCGACGATGTCCGGCCGTCGACGGGGACCACTCCCCGATCGACTCGGCGATGTCGGCGGGCGATCAGGTCAGCAGTGGGCGACCGCGACGTCGACGCGCTGCGTTGCGCAGCGGGGTGCGCACCGACTCGAGGCCGAGGTAGAACGCCGGGAAGCAGAAGAGCACCAGAATGGTCGAGCTCACCAGGCCACCCATGAGTGTGAAGCCGAGCGACTCCCAGAACGGGTCGCTCAGTGCGAGCGGCAGCAGGCCCACGACCGTCGTGATCGTCGTGGTGATCAGCGGCCGGAAGCGCACCGTGACCGCGTGCTGGATCGCCTCGCCCGCCGATGCCCCGGCCCTGCGTTGCTGGTTCGCCGAGTCGACGAGCAGAATCGTGTTGTTCACCGCCACACCGATCAGGGCGATGAACCCCACGCCCGACAAGAACGACTGCGGGTTGTCGGTCAGCTTGAGGACACCGAACACGCCGAGGAAGCTCAGCGGAATCGCCAGGAAGATCAGCAGCGCCTGCGCGATCGACCGGAACTGCACGGCGATCAGGATGAGCATCAGGATCAGCGCGACGATGCCGGCGACGATCAAGCCGGCGAAGTCATCCTGGTTGTCGGACTCGAGGCCGAAGTCGAATTGCACCGCCGACGCAGCGAGCCCGCGCGACTCGATCTCACTCTCCGGGAAGTCGTCGCGGACGAGCGCTTCGGCATCGTTCAAGATGCCCGACAGCCCTTGCTCCTCGTCAAACTTGGCCCGCACCTCGATGATTCGATCGCCATCGAGCCGGGTGATGTTGCCGTCGGTCGACACGAGCGCGTCGGTGATCGCGATCGTCGCCCCACCGGACTCGAACTCTCGCCCGAGCAGGTTGTCGCGGATGTCTTCGGCCAACTGTTGACCAGCCTCGACATCGCCTGCATCGGTCACCGCGATCTGTGTGGCGAACGGGAACTCGAGCAGCGGCGGACCGTTCTCGAGTTGACCGACCGTCAGCCGGACACCGGGGTTCGTCGTCACGATGTCCTCAAAGCCCTCTTCGATCCGCTCGACGAAAACCGGCGACTTGGTCCGCGTCCCGATCGGTGTCAGGTCGAGGAAGGTCTCGGTGACCCGCTCGTTGCCGCGAACGTACTGCGAACGATCGAGTTCGTCGCCGAGCACACCGACGACGACCTCATCGACCTCGTCGGAGATCGCCTGAGCCTGTTCGATGTTCGTGCCCGGAGGGAACTCGGCCGAGATCACCAGGCCGGTCGAATCCTTGCCGGCGGGGAAGATCGAGAACGGCAGCGTTTGGGCAATTGTGCCACCCGCCATGATCGCGGCGAGCGCGATGGCGACCAGGCCGCCGCCGACAGCACGGCCTTTCCACCCGTTGCGCCACGGGTACGCGGCGAGGCGACCTGCGGCGCGTGCAGCAGACTTTTCTCCACGCACGATCGGGTTGTTGCTTGCAGGCCCACGCAGCAGGAACACCCGCGCTACAGCGGGGATGAACACGATCGAGAAGATGAACGACAGGACCAAGGTGATGATCACCGTTGCCGGGATCGACCGGATGAACTCACCGAGGATGCCGCCGACGAACAACATCGGCGAGAACACGACCACCGTCGTGAGCGACCCGGCGAGCGACGCCGAGCCAACACGTTCGAGTGCAGTACGCACCACGCCGAGGCGGCGGTCATTCTCCTCCGGGCTCGGAGCATCACGACTGGAGTCGATGGATTCCGAGATGACGATCGCATCGTCGACGAGGAGGCCGAGGGTCAAGATCAAACCGAACAGCGTGATCGTGTTCAGCGAATAGCCGAACACCCAGAGGCCGATGAGCGCGCCGAGCATCACGAGCGCCATGAAGCCGGTCGTCATCACCGCGACTCGCCAGCCGATGAGCAGCAGGCTGACGAAGGCAACAGCGAGGAGACCGAACAGCAGGTTCGATGTCAGCGACGACAGCTGCTGACGGACTCCCGTTGCGAAGTCAGCAGTGATCGCTGAGGAGTATCCGTCGGCGAGCGGTGAGTCAGCGCTGTCGAGCCGGCCGTCGATCAGGTCGGAGAATCCGAGCACGTCGAGTTCGGTCGTCTCGTTGCGCACGAGCGCGACGGCGACTGCGTCTTGGTAGCCGGAGCTATCGAGCGCGACACGGGTGAAGCGCGTGAGCCGGGTTTCGTCCTCGCCGGTCGTCGGGTTGATCGATGAGGTCTCGAGATCCCGGACGTCGGCTTGCGCCACGTCGGACTCGGCAAGGAGATACTCGCTGAGCACCTCGGCTTGCGCCTGCAGCTCGCTCGGTGTTGCGTTGGGTGGGCCGAAGACGGAGACCAACACGTCGTACTGCCCGACGAGCTTGGCGGCATTGACCGGGTTGTAGTTGATCTGGGCTCCCTCAGGCACCTCGACACCGAGGTAGACGAGGCGAGCAGTGCCGGTGTCGGAGTCGATGTCCGACTCGAACTCGACAACGACGGAGAAACCGTTCGGCAGCGCAGTCGCCTCGGTTGAAACGACACCGTCGACATCGCCGAAGGCAGACTCGAGCACCTGCACGACATCGGCATCAACCTGTTCTGTGTCGTCGACGAAGTACGTGCCACTGACCACCGAGATCGGCGTATTGATCGGCGGGAAGCCCTCTCGGTCGAGCCCGAATCCGTACGCCGACACTCCTGCGATGAGCACGACGAGCAGCGCTCCGAACGTGACCTGCCACCGGCGTGCCGCCGCGGTCGCGATCGACGCGATGACCGCCCGTCGCCGCGACTCCTGCGCCGGAACAGAACGATCGGCTTGCACGTCAGGGTTGGTTGCGACGGCTTCCGCCTCGGTGGTCATACACTGAATGTTGACACGCGTTCACTCGAACCGCAACGAGCCTCCGGTCACACCGGTCGCGGCCGTGTGAGAGCCAGCTGTCAGGGGTCATCTCACCTCTCACCGCAGGGTGTTCCAGCCGGGGCGGGAACCTGTGGGTCAATCGCAGGGGTTGTCGTCGTCACTGTTCTTGACGACGTAGAGGATCGCTTCGAACTCGCCGATCTTCTCGCCCGGCTCGGGGTCCTGGGCGACGACGACCCAATTGCGATCCCAGAGCTGTCGCCGACCCTGGCCGGTCGCATCCCTGCTCTTGGAGCCGAACACACCACGATCCTGGATCTCGTCCTGCGCTGCCTGCAGTCCTCGGCAGATCAGGTCGGGCATCCGCTTGTCCTCGGGGTCGTCGCCACCGAGCAGGTTGGCGCCGTCGTCGCCCTCACCGTCATCGCTCTCACCGTCATCGCTGTCACCGTCATCGCTGTCACGGGAATCGTCGGCACCCCTCTCGTCGGCAGCAGCCGGGGCACCGGTCGCCACATCGGGGTCGTCGGCTGCTGTTCCCGTGAACGCGTCGTCGGGCACCTCCAACCCGTTGTCCGCGCTGGGCAGTGCTGCACCGCCGTTGCCGCCGTCGGGGTCGACCATGTTGCCATCGGCGTCGATCACGATCGGCTCGTCGGTGATGCTGATGTCGCGTCCCGACGATGACGGTTCATCGTCATCGCTGATCGACGCGTCGAAGGTCGGGTTCGGCCGGTCCGGTTCAGCACCGATCGAGAGCTGGTCGTCGCCCGACAGCTGATCGTCGTCACCCCCTCCGAGCGACAGCAGGGTCACGAGACCCGCAACGAGCAGCGCAACTACGGCCACGCCGAGCACGAGCGCCTCAGCAGGGAACCTGCTCTCGCTGGTCGACCCGATGATGCGCCGACGATCCGGATGCTCGCGCTCCGATGGGGTGACGCTCGGCAAGTCGTCGGGAGGCGTCGGGTCGTCACTCACCCGGCCAGTCTGGCTCACACCGGTCCGTCAGCCCGTCTTGGTCATCGTGACCGTGCCGAATGCGGCTTCGGCCGCGGCGGCAGCGAACGCATCGTCCCGTGGCCCTGCAACCGGTTCTTTCGGGCTGGTGTCGGCATTGTCGGATGAGAAGCCCGACCCGCTGTCGGTACCGGCGTCGTAGTTGCCGAACTCGACGGTGACGGCGTCGATCCACTGGCCGTCGACGAACGTGTTCTGATCGGCGATTCCGACGAACCAGTCGGGACTCGGCGCCAGCATGGTCACCAGCGACACCAACGGCGCGTCCTGCGTCACCGTGATGTCGAACGACCGCTCGGCGGTGGCCGGGGCGTCGATCCCGTTGGTGCTGTCTGCAGAGGTCAGGCTCGCCGCAGTGCTCAACTCGTCGAGCAGTGTCCCCGTTCTGCCGACTTCGGCCATCTCCTCGATTCCGGCTGACGCAGGCTGGCCGACGGCGAACAGCGTTCCCGGGGCGCCGTGGACGGCAATCACCGGATCCGAGAAGTGGGCGTTGCCCGGCAGGGTCGTCGGGTGCGTTGCCGCAACCCAGTTCACTGCGAGCGTCACCCGGTAGGTGGCGGTGTCAGCTGCCGTTGGCGGCGCGTCGGTGGCCTCTACCGGTGCCTCGGTGTCCGGAGGCGCATCCGCGACCGGCTCGCTGGGCTCGGTGTCAACTGGTGCATCGGTCTCAGCAGGCGCGTCGGTCTCGACCGCAGTCTCGGCCGCGGGCGCCGTCTCGGCGGGCGCAGCGTCTGCGTCGACCACCTCGTCGACCGGCGCGTCGACGACCGTGTCGAGCATCGTGTCAGCGACGTCGGCCACACTCCCGACGGGGTCGGTCCCGGTGGAGACCTGGTCCGGTGTGTCATCGCCGCCGAGCGTGGACACTCCGACGAGGGCTGCGATGAGCACGACCGCACCGATCGCCAGGGCCACCAACTCGCCCGGCGACCGCGGCCTGTCAACTGGCTCGACCGATGCCTGCGGTGCGCTCTGATCCGCTGGAAAACGATCGTCGGAGTCGGTCATGACATTCCTCTACAGGACGGGATCACAGGACGGGATTACAGGACGGGATTACTCGGCGGGATCAGGAAGGGAAACGGGAACGGCCCCGTCAGCCGATCCTGGTGATCGTGACGGTCGCGAACGGATTCTCCGCTGCAGCAGCGGCGAACGCTGCATCACGCGGACCCGAAATCGGTTGCGCTGGCTGCGTGTCGGCATTGCCCGAGGTGAACCCGGAGCCGCTGTCGGTTCCCGAATCGTAGTCGCCGAGCGGGACCACCACGGTGTCGATCCACTGGCCGTTGACGAAGGTCGCCTCGTCGGCTCCGACGAACCAGTCGGGGCTCGGGGCCAGCATCGAGACGAGCGAGATCCGATGGAATGCCTGATCGACGTCGACCTCGAAGGTCCGGCTGCCGGATGCCGGTGCCGGAATCCCGGCCGCTGACGCGATGCTCGCGACTTGGACGTTCGCATTCAGTTCGGCCGACAGCGTGTCGATGAAGCCGCCTTCGGCCATCCGTTCGATCCCGGGCGACGCCAGGGCACCGACGCCGAACATGGCTCTCGGGGCGCCGTGCACTGCGAGTACAGGACGCGAGAAGTGGGCGTTGCCGGGCAGCGTTCCCGGGTGCGTCACCGCAGTCCAGTTGACGGTCAGCGTGACGCGGTAGCGCGCCGTCGCTGTCGCCGGCGGCGGGTTGACGACGACCTGAGTCGCACTGCGATCCGCCACCTCCATCACCTCGGCGGGACCGGTGACGGCGGTCCCCATTGCGAGCGTCGTGGCACCGACGAGCGCAACCGAGGCGAGCGCGGTGGTCACGATCATCAACCGACGAATCATGGTCGCACGCTACTCAACGCCCGGAGGTCGGCCGACCGGATCCCGGTGAACATTTGCGAACTCTGTGACCGCAGCGGTGCAGGATGGGGTGGTGGAGCAGACAGCGGCGTCTCAGGAGAGTCCGAACGAGCACCCGGTGCACGACACTGGGGCCGTCGAAGCTGACGGGGTCGAACCGGGTGCCGCTGATCCGTTGCTCGATGCCCTGCGTGCCCTCACCGGGCGACCGGAGGCAACGTTTCGCCCTGATCAGCGCGCAGCGATCGAGGCGCTCGTCGATCGGCGCGATCGGGTCCTGGTCGTGCAGCGCACCGGGTGGGGCAAGAGCGCCGTGTACTTCCTGGCAACGCACCTGCTGCGCCGCCAAGGGCTGGGCCCCACACTGCTGATCTCGCCGTTGCTCGCACTGATGCGCAACCAGATCGACGCGGCGGAGCGCCTCGGGTTGCGTTGCATGACCGTCAACTCCTCGTCGGCCACGACCGTCGACGAGCTCAGCGGCCGGCTCGAAGATGACGACGTCGACCTGGTGTTGGTGTCGCCCGAACGTCTCGCCAACCCCGACTTCGCGGCCAAGGCGATGCCGATTCTGGGTCGACGTCCGGGTTTGGTGGTCATCGACGAAGTGCACTGCATCTCGGACTGGGGCCACGATTTTCGCCCCGACTACCGGCGAATCGGGCGGCTGATCGCCAACTTCGGCGACGGCAGCGTCCCGGTGCTGGGTTGCACCGCCACCGCCAACAGCCGAGTCGTCGACGACGTCGCCAACCAGCTCGGCACCGACATCACCACCTTTCGGGGCCGATTGGGTCGCGACGGCCTGGCGCTCAGCGCAGTCCGGCTCCCCCGCCAGGCCGAGCGGCTCGCCTGGCTCACCGAACACCTCGCCACGTTGCCCGGCTCGGGGATCATCTACTGCCTGACGATCCGCGACGTCGAGAACGTCTCGAGCTGGCTCAAACGCCAAGGCCACGACGTCGAGGGGTACACCGGCGCCACGATCAACGACGATCGCGAAGCACTGGAACGCCGACTGCAGGCCAACGACCTGAAAGCGCTCGTCGCGACGTCGGCGTTGGGCATGGGATACGACAAGCCCGATCTCGGCTTCGTCGTCCACTTCCAGATGCCGGGCTCACCGGTTGCCTACTACCAGCAGGTCGGCCGTGCAGGCCGAGCTCTCACCCACAGCCAGGCGCTGCTGCTGTGCGGTCAGGAAGACATCAACATCCAGGACTATTTCATCGACGCCTCCTTTCCGGATCCCGAAGACGTCGATGCCGTCCTCGCCATTCTCGACGACGCAGCGGGGCCCGTCTCGCTGCGTGACATCGCTGCCCACGTCGACGTGAAGTGGACCCAGATCGAACTGGTGCTCAAACAACTCGACGTCGAAGGCGTCGTACGTCGAGTGAAAGGCCAGTCCTATGAACGAACACTTGCCGCATGGACCTACCCCCACGACCGCGTTGCGGGCGTGACCGACGCGCGCCGGTTCGAACAGCAGTTGATGTTCGACTACGCCGAGACCTCCGGCTGCCGGATGCGATTTCTCACCGACCTGCTCGATGACGACATGGCAGGCGGCTGCGGTATCTGCGACAACTGCTCGGGTGAGCGGCTGGCCGGGTCGACCTCAGCCTCCCTGATCGCCGAGGCCGAGACGTTCCTCCGGAATCGACCGCTGATGATCGAGCCGCGCAAGCAGGGCATCCCGATGTCCGAGCGGAACCAACAGGGACGCACACTCGCGCACTGGGCCGACAGTGGGTGGGGGCCGATCGTGCAGCAGGGACGACGCGATGGCCGGTTCGCCGACGAGCTCGTCGAGGCGGTCGCGGTGATAGTGGCGGAGTGGGGGCCGTCGCCCGCTCCGGAGTGGGTCGCCGCGGTGCCGTCGGATCGCACCCATTCGCTCGTTCCCGACTTCGCCGAACGGCTTGCGACACGCCTGGGGATTGCGTTCGTCGCCGCTGTCGAGCGCTCGGCCGATCGGCCACCCCAGATCGAGATGCAGAACAGTCCGCACCAGTCGGCCAACGTCGCTGGCGCGTTCACATTGGGCGAACCGCCACCGTCCGGCCCAGCGCTCCTGATCGATGATCTGGTCGACTCGGGTTGGACACTGACCGAAGTCGGACGGCTCCTGTCGCGCAGCGGGAGCGGCCCGGTCTACCCTCTGGTTCTCGCGGTCAGCACCGGCCGCAGACCCGACTGAACTCTGACCGTCTCGCGATGAACTCCGACACCGTCCGGGCGGCGCTGCTGCTCAGCAACCGGCTCGTCAGAATCGACGTCGCCCCGTTGAAGGCCCGCGAGTTCTGGGCGGTCCTCGATCAGGCCGACGCGCTCGGTCTGGACATCGCGCAGTTGCTCGCCCACCCCGCTCGTTGCGACGAGATCGCCGACACGACCGGTAGCGACACGAACAGTACTGACGCGATCAGTGGCGATCGCCTCCGCGCGCTCCTCGATGCGACTCGGGCATTCGCCTTCGAGGTCGAGCGCCTGGAAGAAGCGGGTATCCATCTGATCTCGGCGCTCGACGATCGTTTCCCACCGATGCTGCGGGATCGCATGGCTCATGGGTGCCCACCGCACATCTTTGTCGCGGGCGGTGTGGCGTCTGCCCAGCAGCCGACCCTTTCGATCGTTGCGGAGGCCACTGCACCTGCCGCCATGCACGACGTCGGGCGCCGGGCCGTTGCCGCGGCCGTGGTTGCCGGGTGGGCGGTGGCCACCCCTGACAGCGCCGCCGAGGGCGACATCGCAGCGACGGTGCTCGACGAGGCGGTTGCATGTGAAGCGGCGCTCATGGCCTTCACCGCCGCAGGGATCAACCGCACCGCCCGGGAACCGCGCCTGCGTAAACTGGTCCAGGCGGGCGCGGTGTGTCTGTTGAGTCCGTTCGAGCCCGATGCACCGAAGTCGGGCGCGGCGACCAGGGCGCGCGATGCAATGCTCCATGCGGTCGCCACGTTGACGCTCGTCATCGCATGCGACGACGGAACGGGCCCGGTCTGGGCTGCGGCGTTCGAAGCCGTCCAGCGCGAGCCGGGTGCCGTAATCGTCGTCGGAGATCCGAGTGCCCCCGCCGGCAATCGGGCGTTGGCCGAACTCGGTGCACGCCAAGTCGGCGACATCGACGAGTTGGCGGGTCTGCTGTCGTGACGAGCTCGATGGGTCGATCTGCGTTTCCGCCCGGTTTCTTCGATCGCGGCGACGACACACCCGATAACCGCTTCTACGCCGACGATCGGATCGTCACCCACATCGACGATCAGGCGATCACCGCAGTCACCGAGCTGTACCAGCAACTGAGCCTCGACGGAGAAGTGCTCGACATGTGCTCATCCTGGGTCTCGCACTTCGACCCGGCACCGGCACGGCTCGTCGCGCTCGGAATGAACGCGATCGAGCTCGCCGCCAACTCTGCTGCGCACGACACCGTCGTGCACGATCTGAACCTCGACCCACGGTTGCCGTTCGATGACGCTTCGTTCGACGCGGTGACCTGCTGCGTGTCGGTTGACTACCTGATCCGACCGCTCGAGGTGTTCGCCGAAGTTGCTCGCGTGCTGCGACCGGGAGGCATCTTCGTCTGCACGTTCTCGAATCGGTGCTTTCCGAGCAAGGCGATCCGCGGTTGGTTGTCGACCGATGATCGGGGCCGATGCGCCATCGTCGGTGCCTACTTCGACCTGACATCGGCATTCGACGCGCCGGTGATCGCCCATCGCAACCCGGGTGCCGCCGGCGATCCGCTGTATGCGGTCTGGGCCACCAGGTGACCCGGTCCGTTGAGAGGTGGGACCGACAGCCCGACTCAGATCTCGCCGCAGATCAGTGTCCGCGCCGTTGCGCTGTGTAGACCGCTGTCACGAAGGGACGCTCGACCGCCCCGTCGAACGTGGTGTCGATGAGCTCACCGATGGCGTCGAGCAGCTCGGTTCGCACGGCGGAGTCAAGCGTCATCCAGCTGGAGAACGAGCTGAGGAAGCGCTGCATCTCATCGGTGGTCTGCGCGGTCGTCCAGGGAATGAGGACGTGCTCGCCCGGCGCCAGGTCCGCGTTCCCGTCGATCTCGGTGAGGCGAGCATCGACGTCGAGTGCGTAGGGGTGTGCGCCGATCCCTGCCCCGCCCACGACTGCGTCGGCGAGCTCCGGTGCGAGACGCTCGAAGATGGGCTGCACGGTGTCCCGGAACGGATCTGCTCGATCCGGGTCTCCGAAGTGAGTCCACCACAGCGCGATCGCCCCGCCGGGCCGGAGCACACTGGCGACTCGTTCGAGGCCTACCTGCGGGTCGATCCAGTGGAACGATGTCGCAGCGACGACCAGATCGAACGTTTCGGCAGGGAGATCGACCGTCTCGAACTCGCCCAGCCGCACCTCGAGCTGACGGCCTGGGAACCGTTCGGTCAGCAGCGCTTCGAACGCTGCTCCGACCTCGATGGCGAGCACGTCTGCCCCTGCATCCAACAGCGGCCCCGTGGCCTGTCCGGCACCGGGGCCGATCTCCAGCACCCGGCTGCCGGGACCAAGACCGCATGCAGATCTGAGATGTTCGAACACCTCGGTGGGGTAGCCGGGTCGACCGTCGCTGTACTCGGTTGCGTGGGTGCCGAAGAGCGCTCGCCGCTCCGTGTCGTCGAACTCTGCTTCCTGGGCCATTGGTTCGAGTAGATCACATCCGCGGTGTGTCGTTCTCGGCAGTTTGTGCCGATTCCTGAGTTGGCGTCCTGGGCGTCGGGGGCGGCCCGGCCCACGTAACTCTGTGACAGGGCTCCGTCACTCTGGGGACATCGAGCAGCGGTCGCCGACCGCGCACATCACAGGACACGGAGACGACTTGATCATGCTGGTACTGGTGGCCACGAACGAACTTCAGGGCACGATGCCCGACGACTACGGATGGACCGTCGAAGGCGAGCTGGTCACGCCGGTCGTCGCCGAGTGCTGCACGCCGGAGACGTGCGGCTGCGCTTCCGGCTTCCCGGGTCTCGCCAGCTCGCGGGCGACGACAACGGCGATGGTCGCCGACCTCCCTCACCTCTCCGAAGCCGACCTCCGTGATGCCATCGAAGGGGCTCTGACACGCGACGGCTGGTTCGATCTGCTCGACGACGACAGCGCGGCGATGGCCGAGCTCGTCGATGAACACCTCGAGTGCATCAGCGCTGTCTGCGCGACCTTCCCGGTTAGCACCGTGATCGGGCGAGCCGGCTCGGTGGTGTTCGCTCGGTCGGTCGACCAGGCAGCGTGAGCGCCGGGCGGCCTCAGCCAGAGAAAATCCGCTTGACACCGGGTCTGCGTGTGGCAAGGTCGACGTCGTGGAGGGATACCGCACAGGCCGCGTTGGCCGAGCAGCAGGATTGCTGCTCGCTTCGGCTGCACTGATCGGCTGCAGCACGGGCAGCGACGCGTCGATCGACACCGTCGTCGCGCCGGCGACGACGCCGGCCCCGGTCAACACGGTTCCGGTCAGCACCGTGCCACTCGACGAAGCGACGACACAGGACTCCACGGCGCCGACCGATACAGCAACAATCGGTACAGCAACAATCGATACAGCAACGGATGACACGACTCCGATCGACACGGTGCCGGTCACGGAGGCGACCACGACCACCACGACGGTGCCGCCCGACCCACCTCCGGCGAATGAGCAGTTCGACAGCATGGAGTTCGACCTCGAGTACGTCAGCGACGTCGACAAGCCGACCGCCGTTGCCTGGCGCGCCGACGACGACGCGATGTACGTCAGCACGCAGCCGGGACCGATCTATCGGGTCATGGACGACGACACCTCGGTCGTCGTCGATCTCACGACGGAGACGTTCGAAGACCTGCCCGGTTCCGAACGCGGCATTCTCGGCTTGGCGTTCGATCCTCGAGATCAGCGGATGTTCGTCAATTACACCGACAACGATCAGAACACTCGCGTCATCTCGTTCGAACTGGAGGACGGCGTGGCGATCGCGGAGTCACGACGCGAGGTGCTGTTCATCGAACAACCAGGCGTCGGACACAACGGAGGCCGGATGCTCTTCGATGCCGCCGGCAACCTGTACATCGGGTCCGGCGACGGCGGCGGCAGCAACGGACGCGATGCACAAGACACCACGAAACTCCTCGGTGCCATCCTGCGGATCACGCCGGATCTGGACGGTGACGGCTACAGCATCCCTGCCGACAACCCGTTCGCCGATGGATCCCCCGGAGCCGGCACCGACCGGCCTGAGGTGTGGGCTCGCGGTTTCCGCAATCCGTGGACCTTCTCACTCGACGACGACACCGGCGATCTGTGGATCGGCGATGTGGGCAACGACGAGTTCGAAGAGATCAGCGTCATGCGTGGCGGCACCAGCGGACTCAACTTCGGTTGGTACTGGTTCGAAGGGAACAACCAGCGTCGCAGCGGCGCCCCCGAGGCAGTGGTGCCGCCGGTCTATGACTACCCACGCTCGCAAGGCGTGGCGGTGATGGGCGGTCACGTGTATCGCGGCGATCAGATCCCCGAACTGCGCGGCGCGTATCTCTTCGGTGACCTCACGGGGCCGATCTGGGCGATCGGTGAGCAGGGCGTGTCTCGACTCACCGCACCGACCGTCGCCACGATGACCGGGTGGGCTGAGGGTCCGGACGGCGAGCTGTACGTGCTCAGCCTCCAGAACGGCGTCGCCCGCTTCGTTTCACTGGACTGAGTGCCACACTGCTCGGGTGAGCGGAACTCAGTTGGCGATCATTCTGGTCGCCGTCGTCATCGGGTCGATCGGCAAGGCCGTGACGGGTATGGGTCTCCCGCTGATCGTCGTCCCCGTTGCCGCGCTGTTCATCGACATCGAAGACGCGGTGGTGATCATCGCGCTGCCCAATCTGCTGGCGAACGTTGTCCTTGCATTTCGCGAACGAGCGCATGCCGGCGTCACACGTGACCTCCCGAGGCTCGGCGTCTTCGGGATGGTCGGCGCAGCAGTTGGCACGTTCCTGTTCGTCACAGCCCCGGAGGAGCCGCTCGTCGTTGCACTGATTGTGGCCATCGCGATCTACATCGCAATGTTCTTTCTCAAGCCCGATCTCCACACCACACCGGAGCGATCTCGCAGGTGGTCACCGGGCGTCGGTGTGGTCTGCGGCCTGTTCCAGGGTGCGATCGGCATCAGCGGACCGATCGTCACCTCCTGGATCCACAGCCTCCGGCTCCCGCGTGGCGCCCACATCTTGTCCGTGACGGTCCTGTTTCTGTTCACCGGCATCACCCAGTTCGCGATCCTGGCAGCGAACGGCGAGTTGTCCGGCAGGACGATCGCGACGTTGCTCGCCTGCATTCCGGTCTTGGCGACGATTCCGATCGGCACCCGCCTCCGCGATCGCATCTCCGGTCGCGGATTCGACCTTGCGATCATCGCCATGCTGTTCGTGTCGGCAATCGCCCTGTGCGTTCGGACGTTCACCTAGCTACTCTGGTGGTACGCAAACGGGGAGCTCACGGATTCGGTGGGCTGAGAGGGTGACACGCAGTCACCGACCCGAGAACCTGATCCGGGTAATGCCGGCGGAGGAATCGAGTGCACCAACACATCGTCGTCATCAGCGGGGCCTCTCCCCTCGAACCACACGTCGTCACAGCCATTCCCGACAACGCCGTCATCATCGCGGTCGACGGTGGCCTCGACCATGCACTCGACGCAGAACTCGACCCGACGCATCTGGTCGGTGACCTCGATTCGATCACGCCGACATCGCTCACATGGGCGAACCAACACACGACGATCCAACGCCACCCCGTCGACAAGAACCACACCGACACCGAACTCGCGCTGACGCTCGCAACGGAGTTGTCACCAGCGCGGCTGACACTGATCGGTGGCGGGGACCGCCTCGATCACAGCGTCGCGGCGATCGGCGCGCTCGGCCACGACCAACTCGCGTCGGTTGCACGGCTCGACGGATGGTGGGACGGTCAACACCTCGACGTCCTGCACGGTCCGGGCCGACTGGGCCTCGATCTCGAGACCGAGTCGACGCTGTCGCTGCTCGCGATGCACGGTCCGTGTACCGGCGTCGGCATCTCCGGCGTGCAGTGGCCGCTCGCCGACGCCGAACTCGGACCGCTGGCCGGCCACGGCGTGAGCAACCGCGTCGCCGCCGACCCCGGCCATCACGCCGGCCATCACCCCGGCCATCACGCTGGCCATCACCCCGGCCAGCACGCTGGCCATGTCGACGTCCACATCGAGTCGGGGATCCTGACGATCTTCGACGTTCCCCACACCCCGTCGCCCACGAAGGACCGCTCATGAATTCCACCACCGACAGCAACCGCACCCGCACGATTCGGGCCATCGCCGTACTCACCGGGCTCACCCTCGTTGCCGCCGCCTGCGGGCAAAGCGAAGCGAGTGACTCCGGCGCGACCGTCGATTCCAGCGAGCCCGGCGATTCGGGCGAGCCCGGCGAAACGGTCACGCTCGTCGCCTACGACTCGTTTCCCGACGCCGACACGTCACTGAACGACGCTTTGGCGACGTTCACCGACGAGACCGGCATCGGCGTCGACATCCTCATCGGCGGCGACACCGGCACGATGCTCTCCAAGGCTTCGCTCACCGTCGGCAACCCCGAAGGTGATGTGATGTTCGGTATCGACAACACGTTCCTGTCGCGGGCACTCGGCGATGGCGTCTTCGAAGCACCAGCCATGCCCGTCGACGTCGATTTCCCCACCGAACTCACTGCGCCGAGCCCCGACGGCCTGGCCCTGCCGGTCGACTTCGGCGACGTCTGCGTCAACTACGACATCGGATGGTTCACCGAGGCAGACCTGGCCCCGCCCACCGGGCTCGCCGACCTGGCCGACCCGGCCTACGCCGACCTCCTCGTCGTGCAGAACCCCGCCACGTCGTCCCCAGGACTTGCGTTCCTGCTCGCCACGATCGACGAGTTCGGCGACACAGGCTGGCAGGAGTACTGGACGGCGTTGTCCGCCAACGGCGTCGAGGTGCTCGACGGATGGACCGACGCCTACTACGGCAGCTTCACCTGGGCCGGCGGCGGCGAACGGCCGCTCGTCGTCTCCTACGGATCCAGCCCGCCCGCCGAAGTGATCTTCGCCGAGCCGGCACGCACCGATGCCCCGACCGGCGTCGTCGAATCGACGTGCTTCCGCCAGATTGAGTTCGCCGGTGTGCTCACCGGTACCGAGCATCCCGACGAAGCAGCCCAGCTGCTGAACTTCCTCGTCGGCGAGACCTTCCAGGCCGAACTGGCACTCAACCTGTTCGTCTATCCGAGCAACCAGGCCGTTGCACTGCCGCAGGAATTCATCGACTTCGCCGTCGTTCCCGAGACGCCGCGGGCGATCGACCCCGACATCATCGACATGAACCGCTCGGAGTGGATCGACGAGTGGACATCGATCGTGCTCGGCTGACCGTGCTCGCTGCTCGCGGCGCGAGTTCTGTCAACGCGCTCCCCCGTCGCGTCATCGCGGCGCTGGCCGTTGCGCCGCTGGTCGGCCTGGCCCTGTTCTACGTCTGGCCGACCGTGACATTGTTGACGCGCGCCATCGATGCAACGGCGGTGTCGGCAGCGCTCGAGCGGCGTGGCACGTCAGCAGTCGTCTGGTTCACGCTGTGGCAGGCCGTGGTCTCCACGGTCGTGACCTTGATACTCGGGCTCGCCCCGGCGTACGTCGTGGCCCGCTTCGAATTCGCGGGGCGACGCCTGCTGGTGGCGGTGCTCACGGCGGTGTTCGTGATGCCGACCGTGGTCATGGGTGCAGCGTTCCTGGCATTGCTTCCGAACTCGATCGATCGCACCGCGTGGGCGGTGATCGGCGCGCACGTCGTGTTCAATCTCGCCGTCGTCGTGCGCACCGTCGGCGTCTTCTGGGAACGACTGCCGGCCGATATGGAAGGAGCCGCAGCGACACTCGGCGCCTCACCGTGGCGCGTGTTCACCTCGATCACGCTGCCATTGCTCCGCCCCGCATTGCTCGCCACCGCCTCGATCGTGTTCGTCTTCACGTTCACGTCGTTCGGTGTCGTACGCGTCCTCGGCGCTCCGGGCACCCGCACGATCGAGGTCGAGGTCTGGCGTCGGGCAACACAGCTCGGCGACGTCGGTGAAGCGGCGGTGCTGTCGATCCTGCAGATCGTCATCCTCGGCATCGTGCTCGGCTGGTCGTCGCTCGCCCAACGGCGCCACGGACGCGCGCTCGACCTCGATCACGCGACGATCCGACGGCGGGCTCGGCCGGGCGCCGAACGACGGCGTGTCGTCGCCGTGTCGACGGCCACCGCTGTCGTCTGCGTCGCGCCGCTCGCAGCGCTGACCACACGATCGTTCACGACGCCGTCGGGATGGTCGACTGCCGCGTGGGCCGGGCTCGGCCGTACCGAAGTACGTCCGGGTATCCGGCTCGGCCTCGACCCGATCGCAGCGCTTCGCAACTCGCTCGAGAACGCCGCATGGGCAACGCTGTTCGCTGTGGTGTTCGGTGCGCTCGCCAGCCTCGCGATCGCTGCGAGCCGACGCGGTGGTCGGCTGCTCGACATCGGCCTCATGCTCCCGCTCGGCACCTCGGCGGTGACCATCGGCTTCGGCATGCTGATCACCTTCGACCAGGCACCGTTCGACTGGCGGGCCCAATGGTGGCTCGTACCGGTCGGCCACGCGCTCGTCGCCACGCCGTTCGTCGTCCGGACCACGGTCGGTGTGCTCCGCTCGCTCGAGCCCGACCTGAGGGCAGCGGCGGCAACGCTCGGCGCATCACCGACCCGTGCGTGGTCATCGATCGTCGTCCCCTTCCTCTGGCGCCCCTTGGCCGTCGGTGCCGCCCTCGCTGCCGCGGTGTCGCTCGGCGAATTCGGTGCGACGAGCTTCCTTTCGCGCTCGGGCGGCGAGACCATCCCGATCGCGATCGAACAGCTCGTCGGCCGCACCGGCTCCCTGCTGCAGGCCCAGGGCTATGCGCTGGCGACGATGCTCGCAGCAGTGACGGTGTTGTTGGTCGTCGTCGTCGACAGCACCGGCAAGACTGACACCCGATGAACCACTTGAACGTCGATCGCGTCACCGTGGCCTTCGACGACGTCACCGTGCTCGCCGACGCATCGCTGTCCCTCGAACGCGGCGAGGTCGTTGCGCTCCTCGGTGCGTCAGGCAGCGGCAAGAGCACGCTGCTGCGCGTGGTCGCCGGCGTCATCGCACCGGATGCCGGATCGGTGGAACTCGCTGGCAGCGACATCACCACCCTGCCGACGCACCAACGCGGCGTCGGCATGGTCTTCCAGGACAACCAACTGTTCCCCCATCTGTCCGTCGGTGACAATGTGGCCTTCGGCCTCAAGATGGCAGGGGTCAACCGAGCCGGTCGCCGCAAGCAGGCCACAGCATGGTTGCGGCGGGTCGGCCTCGGAGCGCTGGCCGATCGCAGCGTGAGCGATCTCTCCGGCGGCGAGGCCAAGCGAGTTGCCGTTGCCCGGACGCTCGCGACCGGGCCCGACGTCGTGCTGCTCGATGAACCACTGACCGGCCTCGATCGCGAACTTCACGACCAACTCGTCAGCGAGCTCGCAGCGCTGCTCAGCGATTTGTCCGTGACGGCGATCCTCGTCACCCATGATCACGAAGAAGCCGAAACGATCGCGACCCGTGTCGTGCAGATGAGCGACATCAATGGCTGATCTCGTCACCGAACTCGCAGCGAGTGAGACGCACGACCTTCGCCGCCGCGTCCTACGCTCCGCCACACCGCATTCCGACCTCGTCTGGCCCGGCGACGACCTGGCGACCACGTTGCACCTCGGTGTCGTTGCCGGCGACGATGCCGTCGTCGTTGCGATCTCGACCTGGCTTCGAACGGCGTCGCCCGACATCGCGGGAACGGGTCACGTCGGAAGCCAGTTGCGCGGCATGGCGACCGACCCGAGCGTCCGCGGGAGCGGCATCGGGTCGCTGCTGCTGCGGGCGGGAATCGAGCGCGCAGAGCGCAACGGCGCAGATCACGTGTGGGCGAATGCCCGGTCTACCGTGCTCGACTTCTACGTCGCCCACGGCTTCGAGATCGCCAGTGAGGAGTTCCTCAGCGCAGAGACCGCGATCGCGCATCGGCGTGTCCTGCGCCGACGGCCCGGATCGTGAATTCCCATTCCGCCACGTCGGCACCCGCTGTCTGAACGAGGGCGCTCCACCGTGGCGCGCCACGATCCCCGGAGCGCCATGCCCATCATCCCCATCATCGCCGACATTGCCGACACCCCCGGCACCCGTCCCCACACCGTCACTGCCCTGGTCCTGCGCCGACGTGCTCGCCGTCTGCGCCTCATCGCCGACGACCTCGAACGCTCGGCCCTGCTCCAGCACGAACGCGACGAGCACACCACAGACCAGCACGCCCACCAGCCTGACCAGCAACGCGGCGCACGCCACATCGGTTTCGGCCGGCCGATCGCGCGACTGCACGACGACCAGGCGTCGCTCCACCGCACGGCCGAGGACCTCCGCTGGCAGGCCTACCTCTGCGCCCAGCGAGCCGAACAGCTCGCTGTTCACGAAGCCGACGCCGAGCGCAACACCGAGTCTTCACCCAGGGCAGAACTACGAAGCTGAACACCGTGCAAACTGTCGCCCCCATCGCCTCGTTGGGTCGCTGACGTGGCAACCTGTCCCCCATGAGCAACAGCGAAGCGACTTCCGGATCGATCCCAGCATCAGGCATCCAGCTGGGCATGATCGGCCTCGGTCGGATGGGCGCGAACATGGTCCGCCGACTGATGCGCGACGGACACGACTGTGTGGTCTACGACGTGAACGAGGACCCGATCGCCGAACTCGAAGGAGAAGGGGCCATGGGCGCCCGCACGCTCCAGGAGATGGTCGATGCGCTCGCCACGCCGCGCAAGATCTGGATCATGGTGCCCGCCGCCTACGTGGGCGACACGCTGGCCGACCTCATCCCCCTGCTGGACGACGACGACACCGTGATCGACGGGGGCAACTCCTGGTACCACCTCGACGTCGACCGTTCGAAGGCGTGCGCCGCTGACAGCATCCACTACGTCGACGTCGGAACGAGCGGTGGCGTCCACGGCCTCGAGCGGGGTTACTGCCTGATGATCGGCGGCGACGACACCGCCGTTGGTCGACTCGAGCCGATCTTCGACTCCCTCGCACCGGGCCTCGGTGACGTGCCCCGCACGCCGGGTCGCGAGGGCGAGCCCTCACCGGAAGAGCGTGGCTGGCTGCACTGCGGTCCGAGTGGGTCGGGCCACTTCGTGAAGATGGTCCACAACGGAATCGAGTACGGGTTGATGTCCGCGTTTGGCGAGGGCCTCAACGTCCTGGCGAATGCGAACATCGGCAAGCAGGAGCACGCCAAAGACGCCGAGACCGCCCCGCTCGACTCGGTCGAGTACTACCAGTACGACCTCGATCTCGCCAAGATCACCGAAGTGTGGCGCAGGGGCTCGGTCATCCAGTCCTGGCTGCTCGACCTCACCGCCGAGGCATATGCGGCCGACCCACAACTCGACGAGTACAGCGGCCACGTGAGCGATTCCGGCGAGGGCCGTTGGACGATCAGCGCCGCGATCGACGAGGGCGTCCCGGTTCCCGTGCTCTCCGCAGCACTGTTCCAGCGCTTCTCGTCGCGCGGTCGCGACAGCATGGCCAACAAGGTGCTGTCGGCGATGCGCGCCGGTTTCGGCGGCCACAAGGAGCGCAAGGGCTCCACGCGATGACCGTCACCTCCGGCCCCACCCACGTCGACACCGCACAGATCAACGCCAATCAGCCGACCGCCGACGCACTCGTGCTCTTCGGCGCGACCGGCGACCTCGCCAAGCGCAAGCTCTTCCCGTCGCTCTACCGGCTCGAAGCAGCCGGCGCACTCGATGTGCCCGTCATCGGTGTCGCCCGGAGTGACTGGACCGATGAAGACTTCCGGCGACACGCCCGCGAGTCGATCGAGAACGTCATCGACGATCCTGATCCCGCTGTCATCGATGCACTGTGCAAACGCCTCGATCTGGTGCAGGGCGACTACGCCGACGAATCGACGTGGAATGAGCTCCGCACAATGCTCGACGGACACGACTCCCAGGTCGCCGTCTACTACATGGCGATCCCACCGTCGCTGTTCCCCATGGTCGCGGAGAAGTTGGCGTCGGTCGATCTCCACACTCGGGGCCGAATCGTGGTCGAGAAGCCGTTCGGCCGCGACTACACCTCCGCCGTCGAATTGAACGAGACGCTGCATTCGATCTTCCCCGAGGACCACATCTTCCGGATCGATCACTACCTCGGCAAGGAAGCGGTCGAAGACCTGCTCGTCTTCCGTTTCGCGAACACTCTCCTCGAACCGGTCTGGAACCGCAACTACGTCCGCAGCGTGCAGATCACGATGTCCGAAGAGATCGGCGTCGAGGGGCGCGGTTCGTTCTACGATTCGGTCGGCGCCATTCGCGATGTCCTGCAGAATCACCTGTTGCAGGTCGTGGCACTCCTGGCGATGGAGCCGCCTGCGGGCGCCGACGCCGGCTTTCTCCAGGACGAAAAGGCCAAGGTCATCGCGGCGATGCGACCAATGGACACGAGCAACGTCGTGCGTGGCCAGTACGTCGGTTACCGCGACGAACCGGGAGTGGCCGAAGGTTCCGAAGTCGAAACGTTCGTCGCGGCACGACTCGAAATCGACTCGTGGCGCTGGGCCGGCGTGCCCTGGTACGTCCGGGTCGGCAAGGCACTCGAGCAGTCAGCCACCGAAGCAGTCATCGAGTTGCGCGAACCACCGCGCATGTTGTTCGACGAAGCCGGCGGCCCGCCGCCCGGCCGCAACCTGATCCGGCTTCGCCTCGGCAAGCGCGACGGAGTCACCTTCGCGCTCCAAGCCAAGACACCGGGTCCGGACATGGACAGTGAGGAGATCGACGTCGACGTCGACTTCGCCGCAGCGCTCGGCGAGCGGCAAGACGCCTACGAGCGGCTGCTCGGCGACGCGCTTGCCGGGTCACTGCGACGCTTCGCTCGCCAGGACGTCGTCGAAGGAACATGGCGGGTGGTGCAGCCAGCGCTCGACGATGGCGGCGCGATCCACCCGTACTTCCGCGGCTCGTGGGGCCCGACGGAGGCCGACTCCGTCCTCGTGAACGACGACACCTGGTACCCGGTCTCACCGACCTGATGCTCGGCCTGCCGGTTCACCGGCGGGTGCGTTCGGATCCCGGATCGTAGAAGGGGCGATAGCCGGCCGTCGCCGAGTGCCGCTGTCCGTTGACCTGGAGCTCGAAGCGCGCATCGATCACCTCGGCACGCGCCATCTCCGGGTCGGCGGTCACGTAGCCCATCCCCACGGCGGCGCCGACCGTGTGGCCGAACATTCCCGACGTGGTGTGTCCAACGAGTACGCCGTCACGCAGAATCCGTTCGTCGTGATAGAGCAGCGGCTCCGGATCGTCGAGCTTGAACTGCACGAGCCGGCGCGCAACGCCCACCGCGCGCTGCGCAAGCAGTGCCTCGCGGCCGATGAAGCCGCCCGGCTTGTCGAACGCCACGGCGAACGAAAGGCCCGCTTCGAGTGGTGTGTCTTCATCGGTGATGTCGTGACCCCAGTGCCGGAACCCTTTCTCCAGCCGCAGTGAGTTGGTTGCGTGGTAACCGGCGTGAGCCAATCCGTACTCGCCGCCGGCAGCGACCAAGAGGTCATAAACGTAGGTCGTGAACTCAGTCGGGATGTACAGCTCCCAACCAAGTTCTCCGACGTACGTGATGCGCAACGCCGTCACACGCGCATAGCCGAGGTCGATCTCCTGCGCCGTTCCGAACGGGAACTCCTCGTTCGACAGATCAGCATCGGTGAGCGGCTGCAGCAAATCGCGCGCACGCGGGCCCATGATCGCGAGACAGCTCCGTGCCGAGGTGATGTCGGTGAAGGTGACCGCTGCATCGGACGGGGTGTTCCGGCGGAGCCAGTCCATGTCGCGCGTCTGTGTCGCCACTGCGCTTCACGGTTCCTCACGCTTCTCCGGTGCTCACGGTCACTTCAACGCCGTGGCCCCGCAACGTACGTCATCGCACCCATCTTGTTGGGACCGCACACAAAATCCTGCGCACAGATCGCGCCCGGCGCGAAACCAGCGCAGGATTTCGGTCATGGCGTGAGTCGAGCAGACTGAGGGACCGGCCGGCCCGGACCGGATCAGACAGTGACGGAGGCGCCGCTTGCGCGACCTTCGAGTTCTTGTCGAGGTTGAATGTCGCGACTGTCACCCAACAGCGCTGCCCACCTGGCAGAATGCAACGGTGAGCCGTTCCAAGACCACCTCCATTCCGCGTCCGGCTATCCCGCCGGCTGCAAAGGATGGCGCGTCACGGCTCGGCGACGTCACCCGCTCGATCCCGATCGACAAACGGGTGTCGCGGCGCCCCAAGGTCGCACTCTTCGCCGGCGTCGCAGCACTTGCGGTGATCGCCACGATGGCCGCAGCCGTGTTCGTCCTGCCGATCGGTACATGGCGCGACCAGAGCACCGATCTCGTCCAACGTCAAGAACAGCTCGACGCACTCGTCAACGTCAACGGTCAACTCGCTGCCGAAGTCGACCGTCTCGAAACCGACGACGGTGTCCTCGAAGCCGCACGCGAGGAGATCGGCTACGTGATGACCGGCGAGGAACGCCGAACCGTTCTCCCCGCACCGCCGCTGCCCTCTGACCTGCCCGATGGCTGGCCGTACAACGTCGTCACCGAGATCTTTGCTGCCCGCACGGCTGGGCCCGCACCCGTGACGACCGACTAGGTTGCAGGACGCAGGGCACCCATTCGGGAGCCCAACGAACCACGACAGGGGTATCACGTGGCTGGTGGCAGCATTCTCGGCAATCGCGTCGAGCGCAAGGAAGATCCGAAGTTCCTGACGACGGGCGGCGAGTACGCCGACGATCTCAAGGATCCGCGCCTCGACGGCGCCGCGCAGGTGGTCTACGTCCGTTCGGCGGTCGCCCACGGCACGATCGAGTCGATCGACATCGACGGTGCACTCGAGATGCCCGGCGTCATTGCCGTGCACACCGCCGAGTCGCTCGGCCTCGAACCCGTTGCGTCTCCGTTCAACCCGGCATCGGCACGCACGTTGCTCGCCAGCGACAAGGTCCGCCATGTCGGGGAACCCGTTGCGGTCGTCGTCGCCGAGACCTGGCAACAGGCAGCCGACGCCGCCGAGATGGTCTTCGTCGACGTCGAGTTCCTCCCGACGCTGATCGACCTCGAAGCAGCACTGGCATCCGACACCCTCATCTACGAAGCCGCCGGCAGCAACGGCGTGTTCGACACCACTGCACTCGGCATGCCGGAGAACAGCCCGACCGAGGAGTACTTCGCCGACTGCGAAGTCACCGTCTCGGGCCGATTCATGAACCAACGCGTCGCACCGTGCCCGCTCGAAGTCCGCGCCTCAGCGGCAGTGTGGGAGGACGACCGTCTCGTCCAGTGGATCTCCAGCCAGGGAGCACAGGGCGCCAAAGCTGCTTTCACCGCAGCCAACGGCGGTGACGAAGCAGTCGTCCACCTGATCACCCCCGACGTCGGGGGTGGCTTCGGCGCCAAGATCGACTCCTACGCAGAGGAGCTTCTCCTCGGCCCGCTGAGCAAGCTCATCGGCCGTCCACTGCAGTGGCGTGAGACGCGCAGCGAGTCGATGATGAACCTCGGCCACGGCCGCGCCCAACTGCAGTACGTCACGATCGGCGGCACGAAAGAGGGCAAGGTCACCCACTACCAGCTCCACGCCATCCAGGACGCCGGTGCCTTTGTCGGCATGGGTACGATCCTCGCCCCGTTCATGACTCGCCCGATGTCGTCGGGGGTCTATGACATCCCGAATATCGAGTGCCGCACCACGTCGGTCGTCACCAACACCACCCCGACCACCGCCTACCGCGGCGCCGGGCGCCCCGAGGCAACTGCGGCGATCGAGCGCGCGATGGACATGTACGCCCTCGAGATCGGCAAGGACCCCGCCGAAGTCCGTCGGATGAACCTCATCGGCAAGTTCATGGAGCCGCACACCACCTCGATCGGCCAGGTCTACGACGTCGGTGACTTCGAGACCGCACTCGACAAGGCCCTCGACACCGCCGGCTATTCCGATCTGCGCGCCGACCAGGCTGCGCGGCGTGAGTCAGGTGATGCCAAGCAGCTCGGCATCGGGGTGAGCGTGTACGTCGAGATCACCGGCGGAGTCGACCCGAAGCAGGAAGCTGCACGCCTCGAGGTCCACGACGACGGCACGGCAACGGTCTACACGGGTACCTCGCCGCACGGCCAAGGTCACGAGACGGTGTGGGCGATGCTCGCGCACGACGAGACCGGCATTCCCATGGACAAGATCACCCTCGTCTGGGGCGACACCGACCTCGTTCCCGCCGGTGGTGGCACGATGGGCTCGCGCTCACTCCAGCAGGGCGGCGCTGCCGTCCACCAGGGCGCCATCGAACTCGTCGAGAAAGCTCAGAAGCTCGCTGCGCAGATGCTCGAGGCCGACGAAGCCGACATCGTCCTCGACAAGGACAACGGTGCGTTCCACGTCGCCGGCACGCCCGCGGTGTCGAAGTCATGGGCCGATCTCGCCGTGGCCTCCAGAGCCGATGGCGGCGAACTCTCCATCGACACACTCTTCGTTGCCGACATGGCCACGTTCCCGTTCGGCGCACACGTCGCCGTTGTCGAAGTCGACACCGACACCGGTCAGGTCAAGCACCTGCGCCAGGTCGCCTGCGACGACGCCGGCCGAGTCATCAACCCGTTGCTGCTCGACGGGCAGATCCACGGCGGCATCGCCCAGGGCACTGCTCAGGCTTTGCTCGAAGAGGTTCGTTACGACGACGACGGCAACCCCGTCACGTCGAACCTCGCCGACTACGGCATGATCAGCTCCGCCGAGTTGCCCAGCTTCGAAGTCGTCCACATGGAGACTCCGACGTTCGTCAATCCGTTGGGCGCCAAGGGCATCGGCGAGTCCGGCACGATCGGGTCGACGCCGGCCGTCCAGTCCGCCGTGGTCGACGCCGTCAACCATCTCGGCGTCAAGCACATCGACATGCCCGCCACCGCCGAGCGCGTGTGGCAGGCAATCCAAGCCGCGCAGTGACACACGGATTCCACCAAAGGAGCACACCATGACCGACACCGTTGACACACCAACTGACGAGCACCAACGCGCGTCGTTCAAGAGTTTCGAGGAGTCGACAGCCGAAGACTGGGCGATCATTGCTCCGCAGCTGCAGGCCACGCAGGGCATGGTCGCTGATCGCGTCATCGGGCTGCTCGGCGAACTCGGTGCTGACTACGGCGGCTTCCCCGTCAACCGTCTCGAGCACAGCTTGCAGACAGCAACGCGCGCCGAGAAGGACGGCAAGGACGACGAGTACGTGTTCTGTGCACTGATCCACGACATCGGCGACACGCTCAGCCCGTTCAACCACCCGTCGATCGCAGCCGGCATCGTCAAGCCCTTCGTCTCCGAGGCCAACCACTTCATGGTCAAGCACCACGGCGAGTTCCAGGGCTACTACTTCTGGCACCACGTCGGCATGGACAAAGACGCTCGGGAAGTCCACCGCGACAGCCCGTTCTTCGATCAGACCGAGGAGTTCTGCGCCAAGTACGACCAGATGGCCTTCGACGCCGACTACGTCAGCAACCCCCTCGAGCACTACGAACCTCTGATCCGCCAGATCCTGCGCGGCGCCTGACCTGCTCGGAAACTGAGCGGTGAGGCGCACGCACGTCCTGATCGACCTGGACGGCACGATCTCGGACTCGTCACCCGGCATCGCACGATCAATGCAGTACGCATTCGCCAAGTGCGGCTACGACCCGCCGACCGATGACGCCGTCCGAGCGATCATCGGGCCACCGTTCGAGGTGTCGTTTCCGATCCTCGGCGTCCCGCTCGACGCAATGGCTCCGGTGGTTGCGAAGTTCCGCGAGCGCTACGACGATGTCGGCCTCTTCGAGAACCAGGTGTACGACGGGGTGTCCGCGATGTTGGAAGCGCTGCGCGCCGACGGCTTGACGTTGGCCCTGGCAACAGCAAAACCCGAAGCCAACGCCCGGCGGATCACCGACCACTTCGGCCTCAGCGGACACTTCGCCTTCGAAGCCGGCGCAAGCACCGTGCTCGGCGACCACCGCCGCACCAAAGCCGCCGTGATCACCTACTGCCTGTCCGAGATGGGGATCGCCGCCGACGATCGCGTCGTGATGCTCGGAGATCGGGAGCACGACGTCGAGGGCGCTCTCGCCAACGGCATCGACTGCGTCGGCGTCTCCTGGGGTTTCGGGTCGACCGAGGAGTTACAACACGCCGGCGCCGCCGCGGTCGTCGATCACCCGGTCGAGGTCCTTTCGACAATCCGAGCCACCGAAGAGTGATCGCAGCGATCAGCACGGTGGCGTGCGGGTCAGCAGCGAGTACCGTTTGATCCCAGTGAGCGCGACGGCAGACACCCCGACAACCGAGCCGGCCGACACGGCGACTTCCGGGCGGCACGACGAGCCACGCATCCAGTCGAATGCTTCTTCGGACCGGTTCATGCGGCGGCTACTGCGGCTCCCCGAGGGCAAGACCTCCACTGCTGCCGAGGCCCGCTCGGCATTCCAGAAGTCCATCGTCATCACGGCGTGCCGGTGCGTCGTGATGTATCTGGTCCTACCGTTCGTCCTACCGGTGATCGGCGTGGCGAGCGGGGTCGACCCGGCGATCGGCCTGGCCATCGGCACGATGGCGATCGTTGCGATCATCTACTCGATCCGCCGTTTCTGGCGCGCCGACCACCCGAAACGCTGGCACTACACCGTCTTCGCCGCCGTGATCATCGGGTTCCTCATCTACCTCTCGGTCAAGGACATCATCGACCTGACGAGCTGACCAGTAGGGTGAGCTGCTCAACTGATGAAATGAGAGTCCCGCATGGCGGTCAAGAAGCCCATCCTCAGCCCCTGGTTCGACGGCAACACACCGTTGGAGGACCTCCCCGCCAGTGACCAAGTGGCCCACGACATCGTCCTCGAATTCGGCGATCTCAAGCCGTCGCTCATGCGCATCATGGACGCTGAGCTCGACGATGACCAGCGGCTGAACGCCATGGTCGCCTTCCGTGACTCCCTGCAGGATCCCGGCAACCCGAATCGCGACCCGCGCGTCGCGATCTCCAACGCCAGCAAGTAGCGCGCTCCCCGAGCAAGCTCTCGATCGGCGCGCTGTGCTGCGTGGAGGGCCGTGGCGCGGCATGCTCGCTCACCCCAATTTTCGGGTCGCGACGGTTCCGTGACGCTCGACACCTCGCGATGAGGCATGATGGGAGCATGGAAGTTTCGATCACCATCAACGGCACACAAGAGACACACGACGTCGAGCCTCGAACGCTGCTCGTGCAGTACATCCGTGAGCACGCCGGCCTGACCGGCACCAACATCGGCTGCGACACGTCGTCGTGCGGCGCCTGCTCGATTCACCTCAACGGTGAAGCGGTCAAGAGCTGCACGATTCTGGCGGTTCAAGCCGACGGCCAGGAACTCAAGACCATCGAAGGCATGGCCGACGACGACGGCACGCTGCACCCGATGCAGCAGGCCTTCATGGAGAATCACGGCCTGCAGTGCGGTTACTGCACACCCGGCATGGTCATGGCCGCCACGAGCCTGCTGGACGAGAACCCGAGCCCGACCGAAGAAGAAGTCCGACTCGGTCTCGAAGGCAACCTCTGCCGCTGCACCGGTTACCACAACATCGTCAAGTCAGTTCTCGCCGCGGCGAGCGCCTGATCAGACACATCATCAAGCGGGGAAAATCAACGAACTGGATGGGGGTCCAGCAATGACAGATGTACACGAACTGACCACGGACGACATGGAAACCAGCGACGAATCAATCGCTGCAGGCAATGGCGTGCTCGGTCAGCGATTGCTCCGCAAGGAAGATCCTGCGCTCCTCACCGGCGAAGCGATCTACACCAACGACATGGTGGTGCCCGGCGCGCTGTACATGGCTGTGCTGCGCAGCCCGCATGCGCATGCGACGATCACGTCGATCGACACGTCGGCCGCCCTTGCGCTCGATGGCGTGCACAGCGTCTACACCGGCGCTGACCTCGCTGATCAGTGGGCGGGCCCGATGCCGTGCGCCTGGCCGGTCACCGACGACATGAAGAATCCGGCACACCTGCCGCTGGCCGTGTCGAAGGTCGCCTACGTCGGCGACGGGGTGGCGTGCGTACTCGCCGAGACCGATTCGATCGCACACGACGCAATCGAGCTCATCGACGTCGGCTACGACGTCCATGCCGCCGTCATCGATCTCGAGCAGGCGCTGTCCGACGAGGTCGTCATCCACGACGACCTCGGCACGAACGTCAGCTACACGTGGCCGCTCGTGATCGAGGAAAACGAGGGTGACTGCCAGCAGGCGATGGAAACCTCGGCCCACGTGGTCAAAGAACGCTACGTCCAGCAACGCCTGATCCCCATGGCGATGGAACCCCGCGCGGTCGTGGCGATGCCGCAGCCCTTCGGTGGCGACATGACGCTGTACTCCGCCACCCAGGTGCCACACATCTTGAAGGTGATGACCGCGCTCACGCTCGGAATTCCCGAGCACCAGCTCCGAGTCGTGTGCCCGGCGGTCGGCGGCGGTTTCGGCTCCAAGCTCAACGTGTACGCCGAAGAACTGCTCTGCGTGCAACTCGCTCGGACGCTCGGCACGCCGGTGCGCTGGAACGAGGAGCGCTCGGAGAACGCACAGGCCACGGTCCACGGCCGCGCCCAGATCCAGGACATCGAACTCGCCGCTGACGGACAGGGCAAGATCACGGGCCTGCGCGTCCGGCTGATCGGCGACATGGGCGCCTACCTGCAGTTGGTCACGCCCGGCGTGCCGCTGCTCGGAGCCTTCCTGTACGGCGGCGTCTACGAGATCCCGAAGGCGTTCGATTTCTCCTGCACCTCGGTGTTCACCACCATGACACCGACCGATGCGTACCGCGGCGCCGGTCGACCCGAAGCGACCTACGCCATCGAGCACGCCATGGATGCGCTCGCCCGCAAGATGGACATCGACCCGCTCGAGTTGCGTCGACGCAACTTCATCCAGCCCGAGCAGTTCCCCTATGAGGCCTACACCGGCCTCGTCTACGACTCCGGAGACCACGACAAGGCGGCGCGTGTCGCTGAAGAGATGCTCGACTACGCAGCGATGCGTGCCAAGCAGGCCGAGCAGAACACCCCCGAGTCCACGAAGCGTCTGGGGATCGGCGTGTCGACCTACTTCGAGATGTGCGGTCTCGCACCGTCACGTGTCCTCGCCTCGCTGAACTACTCGGCCGGTGGCTGGGAATCGGCAACGGTCCGCGTGCTGCCCACGTCCAAGATCCAGGTCGTCACCGGCACCGCGCCGCACGGTCAGGGCCACGAAACGGCCTGGTCGATGATTGCGGCCGACAAGTTCGGAGTCGACCCCGCCGATGTCGACGTCCTGCACTCCGACACCGCCATTGCCCCCATGGGTCTCGATACCTACGGGTCGCGGTCGCTTCCCGTCGGTGGTGTGGCGATCGGTATGGCCTGCGACAAGGTGATCGACAAGGCCCGCAAGATCGCCGCACACCAGATGGAAGCCAACGAAGAGGACCTCGAGTTCAGTGCCGGCTCGTTCAAGGTGAAGGGCTCGCCCGACAAGGAGATGCCGCTCGCGGCGATCGCCTTCGAGGCGTTCACCGCCCACAACCTGCCGGACGACCTCGAACCGAACCTGGAGATGCAGGTCACCTACGACCCGCCGAACTTCTCGTGGCCCTTCGGCACGCACATGTGCGCCGTCGAGATCGACACCGAGACCGGTGACGTCGAGGTGCTGCAGTACATCGCGGTCGACGACTGCGGCAACAAGGTGAACCCGCTGATCGTCGACGGTCAGGTGCACGGCGGTGTCGTCCAAGGTCTGGCTCAGGCACTGTACGAAGAGGCCCGCTACGACGAGGACGGCAACCTGCAGTCCTCCACGTTGGCCGAGTACCTCGTGCCCGCGGCGAGCGACGTGCCGCCGATCCAGACCGGCGAGAGCATCACGCCCTCGCCGACCAACAGCCTCGGCGTGAAGGGTGTCGGTGAAGCCGGCACCATCGGTGCAGCACCGTGCATCATGAACGCCGTCGTCGATGCCCTCTCGGGCCTCGGCGTCCAAGACATCCAGATGCCGGCGAGCCCGCTGAACGTCTGGACCGCAATCCAAGAAGCCCGCAACAACGATCAGGAGAACAACCAGTGATCCCCGCACAATTCGACTACGCCCGCGCCGAATCCGCCGAGGAGGCCATCAGCCTCATCGGCCAGCACGGTGACGAGGCCAAGTTCATCGCCGGCGGACACAGTCTTCTGCCGCTGATGAAGCTCCGGCTCGCTCAACCGACGGTGCTTATCGACATCGGCCGGCTGTCGGACCTGTCCTACATTCGTGACGCTGGCGACCACATCGCGATCGGTGCGATGACGCGCCACATGGACGTCGAGAACTCCGACGTCCTCAAGGAGCACGCTCCGCTGCTCGCCCATGCCGCCGGCCATGTCGGCGATCCTCAGGTCCGCCATCGCGGCACGATCGGTGGATCGATCGCGCACAGCGATTCGGCGTCCGATCTGCCCGCCACCACCCTGGCAATGGGCGCCACCTATGTGGCCCAAGGGCCGAACGGCACTCGTGAAATCGCCGCCGGCGACTTCTTCGAGGGATTCTTGACCACTGCGCTTGCGCCTGACGAACTGCTGACCGAGATCCGAGTCCCGAAGATGGGCGGAGCCGGCTGGAGTTTCCAGAAGTTCAACCGGCGCGCTCAGGATTGGGCGATCGTCGGAGTCGCAGCGTGGCGTAACGGCACCGAGTCCGGTGTCGGCCTGGTCAACATGGGCTCGGTTCCGATTCTCGCGACGAGCGTCAGTGCGGCGATCGCGGGCGGAGCGTCGATCGAAGACGCCGCTGCCGAAGCTGCAGCCGAGGCCGACCCGACAGCTGACCTCAATGCGAGCGTCGAGTATCGCCAGCACCTCGCGCGCGTCCTCACCCGCCGAGCACTCGCCGCCGCCACCGCCTGATTCAACCTGATTCCACGCGGCCGGGCCGGCGTCCGCGGCAAGTAGCGTCTGACGGCAATGCTGTCGGCGATCTCGAACACGGGGCTGTGGCGTGTGCTCTGGTACTCACTCGCCGGCGCGTCAGCGATCGCGCTGTACGCAGGTGCCCTGCGTGCGGTGGGTGTCGACTGGGTCAAGATCCGCTGGTCGTTGATCGCGGCCTACCTTGCCGCGTATGTCTGGTGGTTCTTCGCCAACGGCATCATCATCGACCGCGTGTCGGTGCTGTGGTCGTTCGCGATCTTCTTGACCGTGGCCAGCGTGGGTTGCTCGCCGCGCGAGTGGCTGCGGACCGCCGGCGACCTCGGGCTGTTCGTCGCGATGTGGTTGGCCTACGACGAGAGCCGCGGCATCGCCGACACGTTGGGGATGCCGATCCAGGTCGAATCGGTCCGCGACATCGACCGCTTCCTCTTCTTCGGCGCCGACCCCGTCGTCGAACTCCAAGCCCAGTTCCATCGCACCGAGATCGCAACCCGCGTCGTCGATGGCGAGACCGTGCTGCGAACCGTCACCGACGTCCGCTGGTACGACATCGTCGGCTCATTCGTGTACTACTCACACTTCATCGTCCCCCCGATGGTCATCGGAGGGCTCTGGCTGCTGAACCGGCACCAGTGGGTCCGGTACATGCGACGCTTCGCCACCTTGCTCTTCGTCTCCTGCGTGATGTTCATCCTCTTGCCGACAGCACCGCCCTGGATGGCGGCCGGCGGCAAGAATCGCGTCGGCCTCGACCTCGATGCACTGCCGCCATTGTCGCGATCCACAGGCGCTGGCTGGCGCGACGTCGGACTCGGGAGCTTCGTCGAGGCCTGGGACACCGGTCGCGACTGGGCCAATCAGGTCGCGGCGATGCCGTCGCTGCACTCGGCGTTTGCGCTGTTCGTCGTCGTCTTCTTCTGGCCCAACGTCCGGTACCGCTGGATGCGCCTCGCGCTGCTCGCCTACCCGGCCACGATGGCGGTCGCTCTTGCCTACTTCGCCGAGCACTACATCATCGACGCACTCGTCGGTTGGCTGATCGTCGGCGCCTCGTTCCTCGTGTGGAACCGTATCGAGGCCCGCCTTGCGGAGCGCTCAGGCGGCATGGACGACCCTGACGACGAGATCGACGGTGCGGCGGCTGACCGCAGTCCGGAATCTGCGGGGCTTGCTGCGACCACGTCGGCTCTCTGACCAGCGACCGGTCAGGTCGCAGTGCCGACCGAGGCGTGGCCCGGCTGGTACGAGGCGATCGTGGCGTCGATCTGCTCGGCCAGCGGCGTTGGTTCCAAGCCGAACACGGCCGTGGTCTCGGTGCCGTCCAGCACGAACGGCGCCGTGAACTGATAGCGGATCTCGTCGAGTTCTCTGATCACTTTCGAGAACAGTCCCGCTGCCTTGAGCGCCACCCGGGGGATCTGCGAGACCTTGGCGGCGCCATGCCCCTCGGCCCGGCTGATCTCGTCGGCGAGTTCCTGCACCGTCATCGGCTCGAGCGTTGGGACGTGCCACACCCGCCCGAGGGCCCGGTCGTCGGTTCCGGCGATCACGAGCGTGGCGCAGACGTCGTCGACGTAGCTCCAACTGTGGGTCACGTCCGACGACCCGATGAACGATGCTGACTTGCCGGCGAGCAGCTTCGGGAGCACACGATCACCGAAGTGGCCGTTCTCGCCGAGACCCGGCCCGAAGAAGTCCGACGCCCGCACCTCGGCGACTCGGACTCGGCCGGCCTCGTGCGCAGCGAGCGCTACTGACCACATCGCTGCCCGGATCGCGCCCTTCTTCGACGGCGGATCCATCGGGTCGCCGGCACGCATGGGCGAACTGTCGGGGGCGTACATGTAGAGGTTGCTCATCGTGATCAACCGGGCGCTGGCCGCCTCCGCTGCGCCCAGCAGGCTCGCTGCCAACGGCGGCCAATCGGTCGCCCACTGGTGGTACTGGGGATTCGCACAGTTGTAGATGGCGTGCGCTCCTTCGGCAATCGAAGCCAGGAGCGCCTGATCGGCGGCGTCTGCTCTGACGAGTTCGATGCAGTCGTGGCTCGGGCCCGACCCTGAACGGGTGACGATCTTGACGCGATGGCCGGCAGCCGCGAGCTGTCGGGCAGTCCCGGCCCCGATGGGGCCGGCTCCGACGATGACGTGGACGTGAGCGTTCGGTGAGTTCTGCATGGTTCTCCTGATTGATCTTGACGGGATTCGTGAGACTGGTTTTCGAGAGCGGTGCTCTCGGTCTGCAGTCTGCCGGACCGTTTCAGGAAATTCAAGAGCAGTGCTCTTGTTTGTGACGGATGTCCTGAGTTCTCGACTCAGCGGCGAGATCAGGCCACACTGGCGGCATGGCACGCAGCCCGACCGGCAGCCCGACCGGCAATCCAACGACCGAAACCGACCCACCGCAGGGTGTCCGCGCCCGTGCCCGAGCAGAGCTGCTCGCCGAGGTGTCGCGCATCGCCCGGAGCCACCTCTCCGACGCCGGAGCCGGCGGATTGTCGGTGCGCGCGATCGCCCGGGAACTTGGCCTCGTCTCGTCGGCGTTGTACCGCTACTACCCCAGCCGCGATGCGCTGCTCACCCAGCTGATCATCGAGGCCTACGACGAGCTCGGTGAGGCGGTCGAAGTCGCCGAGGCCGCTTGCGATCGTGTCGACGTTGCGGGCCGATACCGCGCCGCGTCGCATGCCGTGCGCAATTGGGCCATTGCGAATCCGCACGAGTACGCACTGATCTATGGCTCACCCGTACCCGGATACGCCGCGCCCGTCGACACGATCGACCCTGCCGTGCGCGTGGCTGTCGTCCTGGCTCGGATCGCCGCTGACATCGACCCGGCCGATCTCAGACTGCGTCTCCCGTCGACGATGGCGCCGGGCTTGCAGCAACAACTCCGAGCGTTGACGGAGGCAGTCGGCCAACCTGCTGATGAACACGTGCTCCTGCTCGGCGTCACACAGTGGGCGCAACTGTTCGGGATGGTCAGCTTCGAGTTGTTCGGCACCTTTCACAACACCTTCGATGACGCCGACGCTCTCTTCGCTGCAAATCTCGAGCTCGGCCTCACGGCGTTCGGCTACTGACCGCAGCCAGAACGTGCGACGCGGTCCGAACCGTCAGAGCAGGGCGGTGTACGCACCGCCGTCGACATGCAGTTGGACGCCGGTCGTGAACGTCGCTGCCTCACTGCACAGGAACGCGACGTGGGCCCCGAAGTCGTCGGCGTCACCGGTACGCATCGAGTCCAACTGGTCACCGGTGTACAGCGCATCGAGCCGCGGCGTCCGATGCACACCTGGTTGCACCGTGTTGACCGTGACACCTTCCTCGGCGACCTCGAGCGCCAAGGTCTTCAGGAACGCCGTCGCACCGGCGCGCGCCGTGTTGGACAGGATCAGGTTGGCCATGGGCTGGCGCACCGACAGTGACGTAATCGCGACGACCCGGCCCCACCGCTGCTCACGCATGGCGGGCACCGCTGCCTTACACATGGCCACGATCGACAGCAGGTTCAAGCTGAGCGCGTCCGGATAGGCATCGGTCGGTGTCGTCTCGAAGTCGCCGGGGGGCGGACCGCCGGCGTTCGGCACGAGGATGTCGAGACCACCGAGTGCACTGCGAGCGAGATCGACGAACTGAGTTGCACCGTCTGGCGTCGACACGTCTGCTTCGATTCCGACGCACCCGGAGCCGACCGAGGCCGTCGCTGCGGCCAAGCGCTCAGGGTCACGCCCGCAGATCGCGACGTGCACTCCTTCGGCGGCCAATGCCTTGGCTGCACCGAGCCCGAGTCCAGATGTTCCTGCAGCCACCGCTGCCCGACGTCCACTGATTCCGAGGTCCATGACGGCGACCGTACTGCGCTGTGCCTGACCGTCAGTCGGTCGTGGTGTCGGCGAACTGCGCGCGTAGCTCCCGCTTGAGGATCTTGCCGCTCGGGTTCCGTGGCAGTTCGGTCACGAATTCGACCGCCTTGACCGCCTTGAACGGGGCGAGCTTGCCTGTGCAGAACTCGATGACGTCCTGGGCGGTCAGCGACTCGTCGCTCGGCACGATCGCAGCAAGCGGCGACTCTCCCCACTTGTCCGACGGCACGCCGATGACCCCGGCATCAGCGATTTTCGGATGCGCCAGCAGGACGCTCTCGATCTCGGCCGGGTACACGTTCTCGCCACCGGAGATCAACATGTCCTTGACCCGGTCGACGATCGTCACGAAGCCGCCGGCATCCATCGTCGCCACGTCACCGGTGTGCAACCAGCCATCGACGATCGCCTCTGCTGTCGCTTCGGGGCGGTTCCAGTAGCCGACCATGACATTCGGGCCGGCAATCAGCACTTCTCCCGATTCGTCGATGCCGACATCGTCGCCGGCATCGTTCACCACACGTACCTGGGTGAAGAAGAACGCCTTCCCGGTGGAGCCGGCACGCTCGATCGCGTCGGCGGAGCTGATCAGGCAGCCCGGGCCGCCGGTCTCGGTGAGGCCGTAGACCTGGTGGATCTCGATACCGAGTGCGTCGTACTGCTCGATGAGGGTCTTGGCGACCGGTGCCGCGCCGCTCATCACCCAGCGCAACGAACTCGCGTCGTGCACCTCGGGGTCGCGCACCGCCAGCATGAACTGCAGCATCACCGGCACCATCAGCGTCACGGTGATCTTCTCGTCGCGGATCAACTCCCATGACTTCGCCGGGTCGAACGCCTTGAGGATGACCAGCGCGCTGCCGCCGTACAGACAGCACAGGACCGGGTTGAGGGCCCCGACGTGGAACATCGGCAGCGAGATCAGATAGCGATCGCCGTCCCGGAAGTCCGCCGTGGCGACTGCGGTGAGAATCGACCACAACACGGTGTCGTGGGAATGCATGACCCCTTTCGGCAGCCCGGTCGTGCCACTCGTGTACATGATGAACATCAGGTCGTCACCGGACCCGCTGGGTTCGGGTTCGTCGCTGCTCGCCGCCCCCATCCAGTCGTCGTAGTCGACTGCCCCGTCGACCGAGACACCGGCTCCGACCTCGATCCAGGTCGTGATCGCCGTCTTGTCCCCTCGACCCTTCAGCTCGTTGACCACCTCGGCGAACTCGGACCCGAAGACCATCGTGGTGGCGCCGGCGTCAGCGAGGATGAACTCCAACTCGTCTGCGACGAGGCGCCAGTTGAGCGGGACGTTCACTCCCCCGACCTTGGCGACTGCGAAGAAGGTCTCGACGAACTCGGTGCCGTTCATCAGCAGCAGCGCAACACGGTCACCGAGCTGCACGCCGGTCGAGCGCAGCGCGTTCGAGACCTGATTGCACCGTTGGTTGAGCTCGCTGAACGACAGGCGTCGGTCGGTCGCAGGTTCGTAGACCGCTTCGACGTCGGGAGCGCGGTACGCCCGCTTGGTGAGGAGTTGACCGACGTTCTGCTGCACTGCCATGTCGCAGATGATCGCGCAGAACAAGCACCTCCGACGACACCGACAGACCAGTCCGGGAGTCAGGGAGTCAGGGACTCAGGCAGTCAGGGAGTCCGGTGAGTCAGGGAGCGGTCAGCACGATGATCGAGCGAGGGCCGACCGAGATCGACGTTCCCACGGGTTCGGCCGCCACGGACCGATCGACCAGACCGTTCTCGCTCGTCGTGTCGAAACCGGTGTCGATCGCGACACGCCACGCACCCGGCACCTGCACGGTGAAGTCGATTCCCTCCCACCACATGTTCGCCATGACGTAAAGCCCGCCCACGTGCCAGGCGATCGAGCGGGAGTGAGGTGCCAGATCCGGCGGGCCGTTCGCGCCGAACCATTCGACGTCGCGCCCCCACGGCTCCGCTTGCGTCAGGACGGGATGGGCAGCGCGCACTGCCACCACACCGCTGACGAACGCTTCGAGCGACGCGAAGTCGTCACGTCGAGCCCAGTCCGTCCAGGTGGTCGCGTTGTCCTGGTTGTACGGGTTGTTGTTGCCGCCCTGCGTTCGGCCGAACTCGTCGCCGACGACGAACATCGGTGTGCCATGGCTCAGCAACAGCAGCGTCATCGCGTTGCGGAGTTGGCGTCGACGAAGAACCTCGACCTCGGCGGGAACGCCGACCTCGCCCTCCCAACCGCAGTTCCAGGAGCGGTTGTCGTCGGTGCCGTCGGTACCACCCCATCCGTTGGCGTCGTTGTGCTTGCGGTCGTAGGCGACGAGGTCGTACATCGTGAATCCGTCGTGAGCGGTCAAGAAGTTGATCGAACGCAGCGGCTCGTCGAACAGGTCCGGGCTGCCCTGGACGCGTCGCATCACCGCCGGCACGAGCCCGCCTTCGCCGCGCAGGAATCCGCGCATGTCGTCGCGGAACTTGCCGTTCCACTGCGACCACCGCCGGTCCGGGAAATCGCGGCCGAGCAGGTATCGGGCGAGGTCCCACGGCTCGGCGATCAGCCGGACGCGTCGACCCGCTGCCCAGTCACCGATCGACCGCACGAACTCCGGGTCACGGGCGAGCACCGCTGCGAGGTCGAATCGAAAGCCGTCGATGCCGAGGTCCGCAAGCCGATCGAGCCCGGCCATGACCAGACGTTGCGCAGGCGCTGAGGTGGCGTCGATGATGTTGCCGCAACCGGCGTCGTTGATGTAGCCACCATCGGCATCGTGAGCGTAGTAATCGGCGTCCGCGAGGCCGCGCAGGTTGAAGGTCGGGCCGTGTTCGTCCTCCTCGGTGGTGTGGTTGACAACGACGTCGACCCAGATCTCCATGTCCAGTTCGTGCGCCGCAGCCACGACCTCGGCGAGGTCGTCGGCCGTGCCGTACAGCTGGTGGACGGCACCGAAAACGAGCGGCATGTACCCCCAGTAGTTGTTCTCGGCGGGGTCGAACTGATGGATGGGAAGCAGTTCGAGGACCGAGACGCCGATCGAGGAGAGCCGTGGCAGCTCGTCGATGATGGCGCTCAGCTTTCCGGCGTCGGGACGCTCGCGCGTCCTCGTCAGACCGTGTGCATGTGCCTCACCGACGACCAGCGGGCGGCTCGTCCACCGCGATGATTGCGGCTGCGGCCAACGGACCGCCTCGGCCCACGCGTTCGGCGCCGTCCGCCGGTGATCTTCAGCGAACCAGACCTGTGTGGCGACAGGATCGACCAGGCCGGGACCGCCGTCGACGAGCAGTTGATAGCGAACCCCGTCGGGGACCGCGCCCAGCCATTCGCCGTCGGCGCTGTCGGCTGACCGCTGCAGTGCGAGCCGCTCACCGTCGGCCACCTGCACCTCAACCACTTGTGCCTGCGGCGCCCAGACTCGAACTTCGACCATGGCCGCAAGTCTGCCCGTTCAGAACACGCACCACTCGCCGATCGCGGACGATCGCTGGTGCTTCGAGCGCCTGCGGTATCGTCCACCTCGTGACGCCGACCGACGTGAGCAACGCCCTGTCAGCCCAGGGCTACCTGCCCGACGCCGGGATCTCCACGTCGGTCTTCCTTGCGATGACGCTGCAGCGCCCGCTGCTGCTCGAAGGCGAAGCGGGCGTCGGCAAAACCGAACTCGCGAAGAGCCTCGCCGCCGCAACGGGCGGTGAGCTGATCCGGCTGCAGTGTTACGAGGGCATCGACGCAGCCCAGGCCGTCTATGACTGGGATTACGCCAAGCAGTTGCTCCACCTGCGTGCAGCGGAGGCGACTGGGGAATCCCAGCAGATGACCGCCGATGCTCTCGAAGCCGAACTCTACGGCGAACGATTCCTGATCAAGCGTGCGCTGCTACGCGCGATCGAGCCGACCGAGGGGCCGCCACCGGTCTTGCTGATCGACGAAATCGATCGTGCCGACGACGAGTTCGAGGCGTACCTGCTCGAGGTCTTGAGCGACTTCCAGGTCACCGTCCCGGAGGTCGGCATGTTCTCGACCGACCGACCACCGCTCGTGGTCCTCACGTCGAATCGCACTCGCGACGTGCACGATGCTCTGAAGCGGCGCTGCCTGTACCACTGGGTCGAACATCCCGACTTCGAACGCGAGGTCGCGATCGTCAAGTTGCGCGTGCCGACGATCGACGGCGCGCTCGCCACGCAGGTCGCGGCCGCCGTCGAAGCACTGCGCGGATTGAACCTGTACAAGCCACCCGGCGTCGCGGAGACCATCGACTGGGCCACGGCGCTCGGGCGTCTCGGTGCGAAGCAGATCGACGATGGCATGGTCGCTCACACCCTCGGTGCGGTGCTCAAGTACCGCGAGGACCACCAACGTGTCGAGCAGCACGGGATCGCAGAGATCGTGGCGCAGGCGATGGAGAAGGGCCTCCTCCACGCCTGATGGGCGATCAGCCGAGGGTCCCCGAGCGCGCGCCGCTCCCCCACCCTGCGGCGACCGCCGCCATGCGCGCCAACATGGCGGGAGCGACCGTCGAACTCACGACCGACCCGGCGGAGATCGCAGTCGCTTTCACGCGCGTGCTCCGTGGTGCCGGCCTGCGTGTGCCGACCGGGAGCACGCACACCTTCGCTGATGCACTGTGCGCCGTGGGTTTCGAGGATCGCTCCGGCGCCTACTGGGCCGGGCGAGCGACTCTGGTCCGCCGACCTGAGGACATTGCCCTGTTCGACCGAGCTTTTGCAGTGTTCTTCGAGCATCGCCGAAGCACCGCGGGCGACGAGGACGTCGCCGAGCCGGAAACGATCACCATCGCAATCGACACCGCTGATGACGACGACGCCCAAGACGGGCCCGAATCCGCCGAGGGCAGCGAGGACGAGACGATCGAGCTGCGGTTCTCCACCACCGAGATCCTGCGGAACAAGGACTTCGCTGACTACTCCCCTGACGAGTTGACCCTCGCGCAGGAGATGATGTCCAGCCTCCGGCTCGTCGGATCACCCCGCCAGTCGCTGCGCTTCGGACCGACGAAGGCAACAACGAGTCGGCCCGACATCCGCCGAACGGTGCGCGCCTCGATCAAAGCGGGCGGCGAGCCGATCGAGCGTCACTTCAAAGCGCCGACGGAGCGACTACGGCGGCTGGTGCTCGTGCTCGACGTCAGCGGGTCGATGGAGCCATACGCACGGGCGCTGCTCCGATTCGTTCATGCCGCAGTCGCCGGTCGCCAGAAGGTCGAGGCGTTCGCCCTCGGAACACGCCTCACGCGCATCACGCGCGAGTTGAACAGCCGTGACCCCGACGTTGCTCTCCACGACGCCGGCCAGCGCGTGCTCGACTGGAGTGGCGGGACCAAGCTCGGCGCCGGGCTCCGTCAGTTCAACGACGAGTGGGGGGTGCGCGGCTTGGCTCGCAACTCGATCGTCGTCATTCTCTCCGACGGGTGGGATCGTGGCGATCCCGTCGAACTCGCGGACCAGATGGAGCGGCTGCAGCGAGTCACGCATCGCCTCGTGTGGGTGAACCCCCTCAAGGTGACTCCGGGCTATGCACCCTTGGCTCGGGGAATGGCTGCGGCCCTGCCGTATGTTGACGATTTCGTGGAAGGACACTCGATCGACGCAATGGAGCAGCTCGCACGGGTGATCAGCAAGTGAGCAACGACATGAGAGCGACAAGCAGCGAGGCAGGTAGCGAAATGAGGTACGGACTGTGAAAGATCTCTTGGAGGACATCACTCGCTGGCGCAGTGCCGGTGAACGGATCGCGGTGGCGCGTGTCGTCGACATCGAAGGGTCCGGGCCGCGCGACCCCGGCGCAGCCATGGCCGTCACCGAGTCCGGCGAAGTGGCGGGCAGCGTCAGCGGCGGCTGCGTCGAAGGTGCCGTCGTCGGCCAGGCTCTGGCGATCCTCGACGGCTCGGAGCCCGCTGGCATCACCACGTTCGGCTACTCCGACGATGAGGCGTTCGCCGTCGGCCTCACCTGTGGGGGCACGATCCATCTGTTCATCGAGGAACTCGACTGGTGACGATCTTCGAGCAGTACGAAGCACTGCTGCGCGCCGAATCGCCGGTCGCGCTCGCCACCGTGATCGAAGGGCCCGATGTCGGTGCGAAGCTGCTCGTCGAGCCGTCGGGCGACCCGGTTGGTTCACTCGGTCACCCCGAACTCGATCGAGTCGTGGCCCGCGACGCCGTCGCCGAACTCGAAGCTGCCCGGTCCGGTGTTCGCAGCTACGGACCCGAGGGGCAGATCACACCCGAAGATCTCGTCGACCAGCCGACGGTCCGAGTCTTCATCGAGTCACACGCCCCGCCGCCCCAGATGTGGATCTTCGGCGCCGTCGATTTCACCGCAGCGCTCGCACGTGTCGCGAAGGTCCTCGGCTACCGAGTGACGGTCTGCGACGCACGCGAAGTCTTTGCGACCCGCCGCCGCTTCCCCATGGCCGACGAGGTGAAGGTCACCTGGCCCACGCCGATGTTCGATCGGTTCGGCAGCGAACTCGGCACGCGTGATGCGGTGTGCATCCTCACTCACGACGCGAAGTTCGACGTGCCCGCCGTGCAGGGCGCGCTGGCGACGAAGGTGGGCTACATCGGTGTGATGGGCAGTCGCAAGACGCACACCAAGCGGATGGAACGTCTCACCGCAGCCGGTGTGACCGCAGCCGACGCCGAACGACTGATGTCGCCGATCGGCCTCGACCTCGGTGCACGCACTCCTGAGGAGACCGCGGTGAGCATCTGCGCCGAAGTCATCGCGCGGCGCACTGGCCGCCACGTTCCCAGCCTGCGCGACAGCTCCGGCGACATCCACTGACGTCGATGGATCGGGTCGGCCACGCGGTCCGGATGTCGTCGCTCGGTCGACCCGCTCAGTCGATGGGGTTGCCGAAGGTGACGCTGTCGACCTTGCGTGCCGAGATCGTGTCGATCTCGACGGTGCGACCGGTATTGACCGAGTGCACAACAGCGTCATCGACGCCGAGGTACATCATGACGTGTCCCGGGTAGTGCACCAGGTCGCCTGGTTCGGCTGTGTCTCGGTCCACCTTGGCTGCCGAACGGATCTGGTCACCGCTGATGCGGTTGAGTTCGATGCCGGACTCGCCCCAGGCGAACGACGTCAGGCCCGAGCAATCGAAACCCTCGTCCTCGACGCTTGCATTGGTCCGGTACGGAACTCCGACCTGGCTCATCGCCGCAAGCACTGCTCGCTGATGGACGAGACTGGCATCGGACCAGGCGTCGATCATGGCGAACTGGTTGTAGCCGAGCTGGCGGGCCGCAAGACGAGCGGTGGCCGCGCGATGCTTGGCGTACACGAGGTAGTCGACCAGACCGTCGGTCTCGATGTAGACGTCGTAGGCCTCGATCGCGAGATCGGCCTCAGCGGTGATCTCAGCGGCAAGCGCATTCACCGGGAGTTCTCCGTCATCAGCGGCAGCGGTTCCGGCAAAGGCGACAGTTGCGATCGCTGCGGCGCAGGCGGCGCCAAACGCGCGCAGCGCCGGACGCATCACGGAGTGGGAGGGGAAGGTCATGAGGAAGAGTTCGGCACACTCGGCGGTGTCGCAAATACCCGGGAACGCCGTCCTGGCGAGCATGGGGTCAAGAGAGCGACGTGACGTGACGAACGAGCAACATATCGTCATCAAACCGTCATGTTCAACGTCGCCGTGACATTTCTCGTCATCAGACCGACACAAATGACACAGATGTGGTTCGGCGAGACTGGCGGCGTGCGTGATGAAGTCCCATCGCCATCAGGCGCGACGAGCCACGACACGGCAGTCGTGATGCTCGCGGCAGGTGCCGGATCGCGTTTCGAGGCCACCGTTCACAAACTGTTCGCTCGCTTGACGGCGACTGGCCCGACCATTCTCGAGACATCGCTCCGCCACGCGATCGAGTCCGACGTCGGGCCGGTGTTCGTCGTCACTGGCGCACTCGATGCGTCAGCGCTGAGCGCTGACCGGCAGATCGCACGGCTCCTCGACGACCCTCGGATCCAACTGACACACAATCCGTCCTGGGCAGACGGACAGGCCGGTTCGCTGCGAGTCGCCACCGACGCCGCAACGGCAGCAGGCCATGACGCCATCGTGGTCGGACTGGCCGACCAGCCGTTCATCACACCCGAAGGGTGGCGGGCCGTGGCCGACGGGTTGGGTGCAATCACCGTGGCCACCTACGATGGCCGACGCGGCAACCCGGTCAAGCTCCACGCATCCGTGTGGGGACTTCTTCCAGCGAGCGGTGACGAAGGCGCTCGAGTTCTGATGCGTCGTCGGCCCGATCTCGTCGTTGAAGTACCGTGCTCGGGTTCACCAGCCGACATCGACACCGTGGAGGATCTGCACCAATGGCAGAACAATTGATCAACGAGTTCACCGTCAATCGACCGATCGACGAAGCGTGGCCGATCATCACCGACGTCGAGCGCATCGCTCCGTGCCTGCCCGGCGCACAACTCACCGAGATTCGTCAGACCGACGACGGCGAGGTCTACGCGGGCAAGGTCAAGGTCAAGCTCGGTGCGATCGCCACCGAGTTCAAGGGCGACGCCTACTTCGTCGAGCGCGACGACGCTGCCTACACCTGCAAGCTCAACGGCAAGGGCCGCGACACCAAGGGTCGCGGCAACGCATCGGCGGACATCTCCGCCGCCGCCGAGAGCCTGTCGCCGACCAGCACGAAGGTCGTCGTCACCACCGATCTGCACATCACCGGCAAGATTGCTCAGTTCGGTCGCGGGATCCTCGGCGACGTCAGCGCCAAGTTGATCGACCAGTTCGCCCAGAACCTCAACGAGATGATCGACGCCGATGGCGACAGCGCTGCTGACGACGCTGCAGAACCTCCGCCAAGCGCCGAGAGCACGTCTGCGCCGGACAGCCCCGCTGAGCCGACCGTGCGCAAGATCGACGGCCCGGCAGCAGAAGCCATCGACCTGATGGAGATGGGCGGCTCGTCGATCGTCAAGCGGGCCGCGCCAGCAGTGATTGCTGTCCTTCTCGCATTGTTGTTCCTGCGTCGCCGACGGAGCTGATGGACGACCGGGCCCGCGTCCAGGAACTCATCGGGCGGCCACCGCAGAGCTCATTCGAGGTCGTTGTCCGTGACGCCTCTGGTGATCCTGTTGTCCTCCGCAACGCTCCGTTCCTCGACGACGCGACGCCGATGCCCACGCGCTACTACCTCGTTGGCAGCGACATCGTCCGGGCGGTGAGCCGAATCGAAGCTGCCGGCGGCGTCCGCTCGGCCGAAGCCGAGATCCCCGAAGCCGACATCGAGGCAGCCCATACGAACTATGCCGCCGAGCGCGACGCTGCGATCGATCCCCATCACACCGGTCCCCGCCCGTCCGGCGGCGTCGGAGGTACCCGTCGTGGCGTCAAGTGCCTGCATGCCCACGTCGCACACCTGCTGGCCGGCCGCGACGATGCGGTCGGATCCTGGACGCTCGCTCGGCTCGGAGCTGACCGAGGGGTGCTCGAGGGCTTGCAACCTCCAGCCCCCGACATCACCGCGCGCATCGACACCGACAGTGTCGGCACGGAGACCCCGAATGACTGAAGCGGCAGCGCAGCCATCGGTCAATCCCGAACCCGGTGGCCTGACGCTCGGCATCGACGATGACCGAGTCGGCGTCGCGATGACCGGCGGCGACACCTGGAACATTCCCCTCGGCCCCGTCACCCTGAGTTCCGGTGAACTGAGCAACGACCCGCCGCGCCCCGCCGACCTGACCAACGCGCTCGGCTTCATCCACGACTACTTCGACGACATCGTGAGCGCAGCGCCGAGCGTCCTCGCAACACCGTCGGTCGCTGTGACCGGTCGCCACGCCGTGGCGTTGGCCGAGGTCGAAGTCGGTCACCGCAATCCTCCCGCTGACTACCGCCTCAGGCGCGTCGATGCCGACGAGGTGTTCAGGACACTCGTTGCCGAGCCACGTGTCGAGCGTCGCCACAACCCCGGCCTCGCCCACGACGCCGTCGACACCGTGATCGGCACGCTGTGCATCGTGCTGGCCGTGATGCGTCGTCTGGATCTGGACCACGTCACCCTGCTCGCGAGAACTCCGTGATCAATCGACCAACAGACTGCACGCCATGGCACTGAGGCACCCGTCGCGGTCGAGCGCTCCATTGCGCCTGTATGGCCGCAGAATTCTCATGCGCCCGCTCGCGGCGTCGGATTTCCGACCCTGGAGTGAGGTGCGGGCGCGCAATGCCGACTGGCTCACGGTCTGGGAACCGATGCGCCAACCCTCGATGCCCGACCCGACCACGGACCGTTCAGCATTCTCGGCACGGTGCGCTCAGCGCGATCGCGACCGTGCCAACGGCGTGGCCTACCAGTTCGGGCTCTTCGTCGATCAACACATCGCAGGCGAGGTGAATCTCAACAACGTGATCCGCGGCGCCATGCAGTCCGGCACCATCGGCTACTGGATCGACCGGCGTCACGCCGGGCAGGCGTACGTCTCTGAGGGTGTCGTTGCGCTGATCGAGTTCGCCTTCGAGCAGCTCGGACTCCATCGCGTCGAGATCTGCATCGTGCCGCGCAACAAGAACAGCCACCGGGTGATGGACAAGCTCGACCTCCGAAATGAAGGCATCGCGCTGCGGTACCTCGAGATCAACGGCGTCTGGGAAGACCACGTCCGCTACGCGATGACCGCCGAAGAATGGCAGGTCCGGCGTGACGAACTCCGTGCCTCGTGGCTGCTCTGATCTGCAGAACGCGATCTTCAGAACGCGATCTTCAGAACGCGAAGATCAGAGCATGATCCTCAGAGCGTGAAAGATCAGTAGGTGATGGCGCCGGCGTTGTTGCGGGCCTCGCGCAGGGCCGCGGCACGGTCGCGACGCAGTTGCGTGCGACGCTTCCACATCTTGGTCTTCCAATGACGCTTGGTCTTGGAGCGCTTGGCGAGCTTACTCTTCGCCACTTCGGCGTCATGGTGGTGCATGGGCTTCCACGCCTCACCGGGCTCGTGAACGTCAGCGGGGTCGATACCGCCGGAAATGTCCTTCGCAGCTGATTGCAGTTCCACCCGAATTCGATGCCGCTCTGAATGAGCGCGTGCTCGAACCTCTTGCTTCACCTGCATCGGAACGTCGAGGTCCCGGTTGCGTTGGCTCATTGCTACCTCCTGCTTTGCGGCCTCTGCCGCGATGGTTTCGGTTGCTTGCACAGACGAACTTAGTGCACGTCACCGACTCCGGCGGAGAGAATCGTGTAACGATTCTGCGCGATTCGAGGTGCGCCGACCACGCTGCGTCAGCGTTTGGAGATTCGCGCCTGAAGAGCCGCCAACCGCTCGGCAAACCACGGTTGCTTCGTGCTCCACAGCTGCGGCTTCAGCTCGCGCGTCACCGCATCGGGATGGTTGTCGACGTCGGCCATGTCGAGGATCGTCTGCTTGGTCTCGATGGACAGTTGGCGAGGCGCGGTTGCTGCCTTGGCTGCGAATTCGTGGGCGAACTCGAGCAGGTCGTCGCCGGGCACCGACTTGTAGGCCAGGCCGACGCGCTCGGCCTCCTGGCCGTCGAGCACCTGACCGAAGATGACTGCGGCCATTGCTGCCTGCGGGCCGGCGATGCGACGGAACATCCAGGTGTGGCCGCCGCCGGGATGAATGCCGAGTTGCAAGAATCGAGTGTCGAGCTTGGCTCGATCGCTGACGATTCGGACATCGCAACCGAGCGCCAGGTTCATCCCCGCTCCGACCGCTGCACCGTTCACCGCGGCGAGAGTCGGCAGCGGTGAACGCGCGATGCGCAAGAAGCCCTCGTAGATCACCCCGAGACTCTCACCGGTCGCCTCGGCGAGGTTCCCGAGGTTGGCACCGGCGCAGAAGGCTGGCGGCGTTCCGGTGACGACCACGGCCCCGACGTTCTCGTCCGCTTCGAAGCGGTCCATCGCCGCGATGATCTCCTCGACCATCGGATGGGTCATCGTGTTGCGTTCGTCGGGGTTGTTGAGCGTCAGCGTGGCGACGCCATCGGCGATGTCGGTGAGAACGAGGGACATCGTCCGATCATGTCATGTCACACGTCGGTGAACGAATGTCGGCGCGCTGGAAAAGGCATCGAGGCGTCATCTGACCGATTGACCGCTTCGCCGGCAGAGATGCAACACTGCGGCATGGCCGATGATGTGGTGCTGTACGTCGACGAGGATCGGATCGCGACCGTCACGCTCAATCGTCCCGACGCACGAAACGCACTGTCGAGCGATGTGCTGCAGCGGCTTTCCGAAGTCCTCAGACGTGCCGAAGCTGATGACGACGTCGACGTCATCATCCTCACGGGAACCGACCCCGCCTTCTGCGCGGGCCTCGACCTGAAAGAACTCGGGGCCACGGGCGGCAACCTCGGCGCCACGTCGCCCGGGCGCGAACGGGGCCCGTTCCCGCACCTGACCAAACCACTGATCGGTGCGATCAACGGCGTCGCCATCACCGGAGGCTTCGAGCTCGCGTTGAACTGCGACTTTCTCATCGCCAGCGAGCAGGCGAAGTTCGGCGACACCCACAGCCGGGTCGGCGTGATGCCCGGATGGGGGCTGACCGTGCTGCTGCCGCAGGCCATCGGGGTTCGCAGGGCGCGTGAGATGAGTTTCACCGGCAACTTCATGGGGGCTACAGAAGCCCTGGCGTTCGGGCTGGTCAACCACGTCGTCGACCACGACGAATTGCTGCCGTTCACCCGCCAGATCGCACACGACATCATCGGCAACGAACAGGACGGCGTGCGCCAGATCCGCGCCACCTACGACACGATCACGACCGACGACGATGCCTGGGAGGCCGAGGCGCGCGACGGGCGGGCGTGGCTCCGGACGAGCTTCACCCCGGACACGGTCGAAGCTCGCCGCAAGCGAATCCAAGCCCGTGGCCAACAGCAGTAGGGGCGCTTCACGCTGGAGTTCCGCCGGCCGTCTCTGCTGACACAGACCTGCTCACTGCGGATTGTGTCAGCACATGTGCGATCTTCGGCCCTGTGTGCTGACACAGAACTCGACGAACTGCTCAGATCGCGGCGCCGCGGGCGCGCAGGTCGTCCTGGATGACGACGGCGATGTCGAGCGCGAGAATCTCGGCGCCGTTGGTGTTCAGATGGAAGCCGTCGTCGGCGCGGACGTCCTTGCCTTCGCCGTCGCGCGGATCGATCACGAACTCGGCCCAGTTGCCGTCTCGACCCGAGAAGCGTGCCCACGTGTCGATGAAGATCACGTCGGGGCGCTCCGCTGCTGCTGCCTTTGCAGCACGATCCTGGATCGCCAACTTCGCTGTCACCTCGGGATTGTCATCGTTCGGGATCCCGACCCAGATGACCGTGCGGTCGTCCTCGAGCAGGAGATCCATCACGTCACCGGCGCGTTTCGTGTACTCCGCCGACCATTCCGCTTCGTTGTCGAGAGGGTCGCCGATGACGAACTCGAGTTCGTCTTGAAATGCCGACAGGCCCTGGGAATCGTTGCCTCCGAATGTGGCCACGACGATGTCGGGTTGCACTTCGGGCAGCGCCCGCTCCAGTTCGGCGGGCCAGTCGTAGAAGTCGGGGCGGGCGAGGCCGGAGGACACCTTGTAGTTCAGTGCGGTCTCGGCAACGGCGGTTCCGTCGACGAGTTGCTGAAGGTACGGGCCGAATGTGCCGGCGTCACTGTCGCCGACGATGTACACCGTTGCTTTGTTGTCCGGCGCCGGCGGGCCGGTGTTCTCGGGGACGTCCGCCGGGGGCTCCGTGATGGGCGTCGAGTCGCCGGTTTCAACGTCATCGGGATCGTTGCCCTGGTCACCACCCGCGTCGTCGATCTGATCCGTGCTCGGGGAGCCGTCGTCGGCAACATCACCACCACCAGCACCACCACCATCATCACCACCACCATCACCACCACCAGCAGCAGCGGCACCGGAATCATCGGCGCCGGGTGCTGCGGGGGTGCTGACCACCACGTCATCGTCGCCGCCGACATACTCGACCAATGCTTTGACCGCGCTGTAACCGACGACGAGCAACACGACGAGCACCATGGCCCGCCGCAGGAGCAACTTCGACGCCGTCGGAGGCGATGGGGAACGCGCAGACATGTCGGACTACACGATACGGCCCCGACGCCGCTCGCCGAGCGCAGACGGCAAGTTCGCCGGAGCGAACGCGGCGGCGGTCACCGAGCTGCGTACTGCTTGGTAACATCGCTGGCACGTGAACACCTGACGGTCACGACGTCAGACAACTCTCAAGGGGAGAACATGATCAAGAGCAAGAAGCTGCTCGCTGTCGCCATGGTGGGTGCCCTCGGGCTCGCCGCCTGTGGCAGCGACGACGCAGCAAGCACCGAGACCGACGCACCCGCTGGCGACAGCACCGCTCCGGCCGACACCGATGCGCCGGCCGACGACGGCGAGCCCGCTGATGCCGACGGCGGCTCGATCTGCGAGGTCACCGACGTCGGCGGAGTCGACGACAAGGGCTTCAACCAGATCGCCTTCGAAGGTGCCGAGCGCGCCGCATCCGAGTTCGGCCTCACCGCCGAAGTGCTCGAGTCCGCATCCGACGCCGACTACGAGACCAACATCCAGAGCTTCATCGAGAAGGACTGCTCGCTGATCGTCACCGTCGGCTTCCTGCTCGGCGATGCCACTGCGGCTGCCGCTGCGGCCAACCCCGACCAGCAGTTCGCCATCATCGACTTTGGCTACGAAGAGCCGATCCCGAACGTGCTGACGCTCAACTTCTCGACTGCCGAGCCGTCGTTCCTCGCCGGCTACCTGTCCGCAGGCATGACCGAGACCGGCAAGGTCGCCACCTACGGCGGTATCAACATCCCGCCGGTCACCGTGTTCATGGACGGCTACGCCAACGGCGTCGCGTACTACAACGAGCAGAAGGGCACCGACGTCGAAGTGCTCGGCTGGGACGTCGAAGCACAGGACGGCTCCTTCGCCGGCAACTTCGAGAACCTCGACGACGGCAAGGCACTCGCAGCGAGCTTCGCTGACGAAGGCGCCGACATCATCTTCCCCGTCGCCGGCCCGGTCGGGCTCGGCTCGTCGGCTTACGCCGCTGAGAACGAGGGCATCCGCATCATCGGTGTGGACAACGACCTCACCGTGAGCAACCCGAACGAGGCAGACGTCTACCTCACCTCGGTCCTCAAGAAGATCGACGAGGCCGTCTTCGCAGCTGCCGAGCAGGTTGTCGTCAACGGCGAAGCCGGTGGCGCCTATCTCGGCACGCTCGAGAACGACGGTGTCGGCCTGGCCTCCTACGGCTCGCAGGACGGCGACGTCCCGCAGGAGTTGAAGGACGAAGTCGAGGCCCTGAAGGCCGAGATCATCGCCGGCAACGTCACGGTCAACTGATTTCGCAATGATTCGGTCCGATCCAGTCCGGCTGTCTCGGCCACATTGACGGAGAACGGGGAGCCCTTCGGGACTCCCCGTTCTGCGTTTTCGGCACGTCGCTCGGCGACGACTAACGTCGCGCCTGCATGGAGTTGGAACTACGGGGGATCACCAAACGATTTCCCGGTGTGATCGCCAACGACGACGTCAACCTGACGATCCGATCCGGCGAGGTGCTTGCACTCGTCGGCGAGAACGGGGCGGGAAAGTCGACGTTGATGAACATCATGTACGGGCTGTACCACGCCGACGAAGGGCAGATCTTCGTCGACGGAGCACCCGCTGTCTTCGAGTCCTCCGGCGACGCCATCGCGGCGGGCATCGGCATGGTGCACCAGCACTTCATGCTCGTGCCGGTCTTCACTGTCGCTGAGAACGTCGTGCTCGGTGTCGAACCGACCACCGGGCCGTTCGGCAAACTCGACGTCGACACAGCGAACCGACAGGTCGAGGAGATCTCCGGCAAGTACGGCCTCAATCTCGACCCGAAAGCGTTGATCGAAGCCCTGCCGGTCGGGATCCAGCAGCGTGTCGAGATCCTGAAGGTGTTGTTCCGCGACGCCGAGATCGTCGTGTTCGACGAGCCCACTGCCGTCCTGACTCCACAGGAGATCGAGGAGTTCTTCAACATCGTCGACTCGCTCAAGGAGTCCGGGCGCGGCATCGTGTTCATCACCCACAAGCTCACCGAAGCACTCCGAGTCGCTGACCGCATCAGCGTGCTCCGACGCGGCAAGACCGTGGGTGAGGCCGACCCGACAGAGATCGACGAAGTCGGGCTCGCCGAGTTGATGGTCGGACGGCCCGTCCAACTCGTGGTCGACAAGGCAGTGTCCGAGCCCGGCGACGCCGTCCTCGCCATCTCCGAGATGCACGTGGTCGACGCCGGCGGACGCACGCTCGTCGATCACGTCAGCTTCGACGTTCGGGCAGGCGAGATCGTCGGTATCGCCGGCGTGCAGGGCAACGGCCAGACCGAACTGGTTGAAGCAATCACCGGCTTGCGCGACGTGATCACGGGTTCGATCCACCTCGACGGCGGCGACATCACCCATGCAACACCCCGCGAGGTGCACACCGCAGGGGTCGCCCACATCCCCGAGGACCGTCAGCGGGCGGGGCTCGTCGGTGATTTCAGCGTTGCCGAGAACATGGTCCTCACCACCTATCACGACGACACCTACAGCGACGGGCTGTCGATGGACTGGCCCAAGGCGCGCAGCGTCGCTGCCGAACTGGTCGAGCAGTACGACGTCCGCACCCCGTCGATCCAGACTCCTGCGGGCACCTTGTCCGGCGGCAATCAACAGAAGGTCATCGTCGCCCGGGAACTCAGCCGTGACCTCCGCCTGCTCGTCGCGTCTCAGCCGACACGCGGCGTCGACGTCGGTTCGATCGAGTACATCCACGCCCAGGTCGTCAAGGCGCGCGACGAAGGCGCTGCAGTGCTCGTCGTGTCGACCGAACTCGACGAGGTGATGGCGCTCGCCGACCGGGTCATCGTGATGTACCGGGGCGGCATCGTCGCCGACCTCGACCGCTCCGACACCAGCCACAACGAAGTCGGTCTGTACATGGCCGGCGCCAAGACCCAGGTGACGAGCCAGGCAGACATGCCATGACCGAAACAGCAACCACCGCCGCACCGTCACCCGGCGATACGTCCGGCGGCTCGGGCCCGAGCAACATGGTGAGCCGGATCTGGAGTCGCATCGACACGACCAACGCCGTGGTCCTGCCGCTGCTGGCCCTCGTGAGTGCGCTCGTGGTCGGTGTCTTCGTCATTGCACTGTCCGACATCGACAAGATCCGCGAAGGTGACTGGGGCGGCATCCTGACCACGATCAAGGACGCCTACCTCGCCCTGCCCAAGGGCGCATTCGACGGGTGGCGTCCGCTCAACGAGACCATCGTGGCCACGACACCGTTGTTGCTCGCAGGCCTCGCCGTGGCGATCACCTTCCGCGCCGGGTTGTTCAACATCGGCGGTACCGGACAGATGCTGATGGGCGGCATCGGTGCGGTCTTCGTCGGCTTCTCGATGAACGGCCCCGGCATCATCCAGGTTCCCCTCGGCGTCATCGCCGGCATGGTCCTCGGCATGGCCTGGGGCATCATTCCAGGGCTCCTCAAGGCACGCGCCGGCGTCCACGAAGTGATCTCGACGATCATGCTGAACCTCATCGCGGGCTCGCTCGTGCTGTGGATCCTGAAGACCGACGCGTTCGGTCGCGAGGGCCGCAACGACCCGATCTCGAAACTGGTCACGCCCGAGGGCCGACTCCCGCGCCTGTTCGGGTTCCTCGATCGGCCCGAACTGCGCGCGCACATCGGCTTCCTCATCGCGATCGCCGCCGCCTTGTTCTTCTGGTGGCTGCTCGAACGCACCACCCTCGGCTTCGAGATCCGGGCCCAGGGCGCCAACTCCCACGCCGCCCGCTATGCAGGAATGAAGCCCGGGGTGCTGATCATCACATCGTTCGTCATCGGTGGAGGGTTCGCCGGGCTCGCCGGTGCGAGCGAGGTGCTCGGCACCCAAGGGAGGGCCACCCAGGGCTTTGCAGGCGACATCGGCTTCGACGCGATCGCCGTTGCGCTTCTGGGCCGGTCGACGCCGACCGGCACCGTGCTCGCCGCGTTCCTCTTCGGCGCGCTTCAGGCCGGAGGCCAGAAGATGCAGGTCGATACCGGCGTGCCCGTCGACCTGGTGCTCATCCTGCGTGGGCTGATCGTGCTGTTCATCGCTGCGCCGCTACTGATGAAGGCCATCTTCAGGATCAAGGCCGAAGGCGCCGCTGCGGGACCGAGCTTCGGCGGGTGGGGAGCATGAGCGTGACCGGCTCACAGACGCCGTCGACGGGGCCCGGCACTCGCCCCGGAGATGCGGCCTATCTGGGCATGCTCGACTCACTGAGTCGGACACCGGAGCAGAAGAAGCGGGCGCGCAACGTCGGCATCGGCTACTTCATCGCAGCCGGGATCGCCCTGGTCGTCTTCGCTCGCGGCGACGGAGGAACATCGACCTTCACCCTCGGCGGCGACTCATCGATCGGGCTGCCCGGCATTCCGCTCGCGTGGTTGTGTGCCGTCGTCCTCGCCGCGCTGGGCGGCGTACAGATCTCGCGCGGCACCGCCAAACTGCAGAACGCTCTGCTCGCCGCTGCGACGATCCTGTTCATCGTCACGCTGATGGCGTGGGCTGCGGCCGGCCGCCAGTTCTCCCTCACCGGGACGCTGCACGACGCCCTCAAGGCCTCGACCCCGCTGGTGCTCGGTGCGCTCGGCGGCATCCTGTGCGAACGATCCGGCATCATCAACATCGCCATCGAAGGCCTGCTCCTGGCAGGCGCGTTCACGTCGGCGCTGGTGGGTTCGGCGACCAACATCTGGCTCGGCATCCTCGCCGCAATGGCGGTCAGCGCGCTGCTTGCACTCCTGCTCGCCTGGCTCGCCATCCGGTTCCTCGTCGACCAAGTGATCGTCGGGTTCGCCATCAACTTCTTCGTCCTCGGGCTCACGTCGTTCCTCGACTCGCGTGTGCTGACCAGCAACCCGCAACTTAACGGAACCGGCACCATCGCAGAGTGGAAGATTCCGGGTCTGAGCAGCATTCCCATCCTCGGCCCGATCCTGTTCGAGCAGACCTTCTACGTGTACGCCGCCCTTGCACTCGTCGCGATCACGGCGTGGGCCCTCTTCAAGACGAAGTGGGGTCTGCGTACCCGAGCGGTCGGCGAACACCCGAAAGCAGCCGGCACGCTCGGCGTCAACGTGCTGCGTCGGAGGTACATCAACGTCACGATCGCCGGCGCCATCGCCGGATTCGGTGGCTCCTGGTGGACTGCTGACGTGGGCCGCTTCAACGAGAACATCACCAATGGCCGAGGCTTCATCGCCCTCGCCGTCGTGCTCGTTGGCCGACACCACCCCGTCGGCGCGCTCCTTGCCGCCCTGGTCTTCGGATTCTCCGATGCACTGGCACTGAAGTTCGCGTTCCTCAACACCGGCATCCCGAGCGAGTTCCTCGAGATGGCGCCGTTCCTCGTGACGCTCTTGGTCGTGGCGAGCGTCGGTCGTGGCGCCCACGTCCCGGCAGCGCTGGGCCAACCGTACGAAGAGCAGTAGAGCGCGGTACGGCCCCGAGGGATCAGTCCGCCATTTCGCTGACAGCGGTCACTTCGATGCCGCCGCGCGGACGCTGGGTCAGGGTGACCTTGACCCGTTCGGGCTTGGCCGAGAGCATGATCTCGCTGGCGATCTCGGCCGCCAACGCCTCGGCGAACACCGCCCGGTCGCGGAAGCCCCAGAGGTACAGCTTCAAGCTCTTGGACTCGACGCACCACTCGCGTGGCACGTACTCGATCACCACGGACGACAGATCGGGCTGTTCGGTGACCGGGCACATCGAGTTCAGCTCATCGTTCGTGAAGGTGACCGAGGAGATGTTCTCCGGTGCAGCGAACACCTCGACGTGGTCGATCGAGTGACGAACGGTGTTGCCCAGCACGGTCAATTCCATGCAGCCGAGGTTACTGTCGGGTAGGCAGGACGCAGACGGATCGGGGCAACATGGGACATCAACGGACACTGGCAGCGCTCGCAGCAATCGCGGTCGGTGTCGCCGCGTGCTCATCGGGTTCTGACGAACGCGCTGTGCCGGCGACCGTTTCCGACACCGTTCCGGCGACCGCCCCCGCAACCGCAGCGCCAGCAGAGACGCCCCCTGCTGCGCCGGCCACTCCTGCGCCGGCCGAGCCACCACCGACGGAACCGGCTGTCACCGAACCGGCCGAGCCGACCACGACGCTCGATCCGACCGAGGCAGCAACGATCGAACAGGTGAACGACTACATCGCCCAGGCCGCTGCGTTCGACCAGGTCGGTGCCGACATCCAGTTCCCGGAGGGCCTCACGTTCCAGGCAGGCGGTGCAACCGGGTACTCGCGCTATGTCTTCCGGGAACATTCCGGTGGCGTCGTGCCCACTCTGGTCGAAGGGCCCCTGGTCGGCACCGTCCGCTGCCAGGACGAAGCCCTGCCATGTTCTTTCCAGGAGTTGCGCGCGCTGCACGAGTCCGGCGCCGACATTCCCGACGAACTGCAGATGTCGCCCGACGAACTCGCCGAACTCGTGGGCCAATTGACCGATCTCAACGAGTTCGCTGAAGCACATCGCGACGTGAACACAGCCTGTGCCGAGGGGTTCGTCAGCGACAAGATCCAAACCGCCAACATGGGCTCGCACTTCTACAAGGTCGACTGGCTCAACGACGGGTTCGACCCCGCCCGCCCGGAGATCCTGCTGTACGCGAAGGCCGACGGCACGGTTGCCGACGGCCCACTCGATCAGTGCCGCAACGACGTCTGGACCGGCGAACCGATGACCCTCGTCGGTACCGCCTTCCTCATCCCGCCGCAGGTCATCGGCAACGACCACCCGGAGACCTTCGCCGGTCCGCTCGACAACTGGCACATCCACTACAACCTCTGTCGCGGCAATTCACAGGGGCGCGACACGTTCTTGCCCCGGGACGAGTGTGAGGAACAGGGCGGTAACTTCTCCGCAGCACTGGGTTGGATGCTGCACGCCTGGGTCGCCGACAGCTTCGACAATCAACTCGGAGTCTTCTCGATGTGGAACTCCTCGATCGCCCCCGTCGCTGACGCAACCCAGATCCGTGACACCCGAGAGGTCCGGGGCTCGGACTTCCCCGAGGGCGCTGAACAGTCGTTGATCACCGACTTCTTATACAGCGGCGACCTGGCGGTCAAGCCAGGCCAACCACTGTTCTTCAACAACGTCGACGCCGTACCCCACACCGTCACCGCCGGCACACCCGAAGCACCGGCGCTCGCCGACTTCGACTCCGGCCTGCTCACACCAGGCAGCAACTACGAGGTCAGCTTCGACGAGCCCGGGGTGTACAGCCTGTTCTGCACGCTGCACCCCGACATGGTCGCGCAAGTCACCGTCGGCGACTGAACGCCACCTCGATCACGCATCCGGAGACGCAACTGCACGCTGCGGTGGAGTTTCGTCTCCCGACCGAAGATGACGGGCTCAGCGGGGCGGAGCGATCTCGAAGTCGATGTCGTCGGGCACCATCGGGTCGAACCCGCCCGCACCCGCATCAGCCCCCTTTCCCTGAGAGCCGCGTCCCTGAGAGCCATGGTGATAGGCCTCGGTGAGCCAGTCGCAGAACTCGCTGTCGACGGCAACGGGGTCGTCGACATTGACAACGTGGTAGTACCGGCCGCCCTGCTCCGACGTCTTGCGTGACAGCCGACCGGACTCCACCGCACGACGGAGCGAGAAGCCGACAGCCACCCATTTCGTCTTCACGTCGATGATGCAGAACGTCGGTCCGTTCTTGAACAACACTTTGCCGTCGAGCGGATCGACGATGAGGTCACCGTCGACGTCGGCATCGACCGAGGTCAGATGATCGTGGACCACGTGGAACACCGGCGCGACGAACGAGGGCGCGTCAGCGAGGAACTCCTCGATCGTGAGGCCCGGGTTGCACATGTGATTGCGGCCGACGGCACCGAAGGTCCGCTTGCAGTCGGGGCAGGTCCACGTCGCCATGTCGCAACAGTAGGCGCAGGTACCGCCAGCTACCGTTGTGGTCGTGTTGACCACCGAACAGATCAGCCGTTACGACACCGATGGGTTCCTGGTCGTCCCCGACTTCATGTCGCTCGACGCCTGCGACCGACTCCGCACCAGGGCGAACCAGATCGTCGCGGAGTGGGAGCCGTCCGAAGAGCGATCGGTGTTCACGACCAATCAGCAGGAACGCGTGTCCAACGGTGAGTTCCTGGCGAGCGGCGCAGCAACCTGGTGCTTCTTCGAAGAGGAGGCGTTCGGACCCGGCGGCGAACTCACGCAGCCGAAGGAACTGTCGATCAACAAGATCGGTCACGCTCAGCACGACTCCGACGATGCGTTCGCCGACTTCGCGTTCAACCCTGCGCTCGGGCAGGTCGCACGGGATGTCGGCATGTCCGACCCGTTGGCGCTGCAGTCGATGTACATCTTCAAGCAGCCGCGTATCGGCGGCGAAGTCGGTGTTCATCAGGATGCGACCTTTCTGTACACCGAGCCGATCACCGTCACGGGCTTCTGGTTCGCGATCGAAGACGCGACCATCGACAACGGTTGCCTCTGGGCCGTTCCCGGCTCCCACCGCGGACCGTTGCGCGAGTTGTTCAAACGCAACCGACTCGACGACCCTGCAGCATCTGATGGCACGGTGATGGTGTCGCTGAGCGATGAACCGACGCCGGGTCCCGACACGGCCGGCGCCGTACCGCTCCCCGTGCCGGCGGGAACGATGATCGTGCTCGACGGCCTGCTCCCCCACTGGTCAGGCGTCAACCGGTCAGGCGTCAGCCGTCATGCCTACAGTCTCCATTGCATCGACGCCGATGCCGACTATCCCGAGTGGAACTGGCTCCAGCGTCCGGCTGACTTCCCACTGCGCCCTTTGCCCTGACGGTCCCCTCGGTAGCGTGGTGTGATGTCGATGGCTGACCTGATCGCGCGAGCTCCGAAAGTGCTGCTGCACGACCACCTCGATGGCGGGCTCCGTCCGTCGACGGTGATCGAGCTGGCCGAGCAGTACAGCTACGACGGCCTGCCGACGACCGATGTCGACGAGCTCGGCGAATGGTTCAACAAGGGCGCGAAGCGCAACGATCTCGTCCTCTACCTCGAGACGTTCGCACACACCGGAGCGGTCATGCAGCACCGAGAAGCAATCGAGCGTGTGGCCTTCGAATGTGCCCAAGACCTCGCCGCCGACAACGTCGTGTACGCCGAAGTCCGTTTCGCCCCAGAACTCCACCTCGAACAAGGCCTCACGCTCGACGAAGTGGTCGACGCCGTCCTCGCCGGCTTCGAACGCGGGTCAGCGGGCACCGACCTGACGATCTACGCACTGCTCGACGCGATGCGCCAGGCAGCGCGCAGCGCTGAGATTGCCGAGCTGGCACTTCGGCACCGCGACCACGGCGTCGTCGGGTTCGACATCGCGGGTCCCGAGGCGGGTTTCCCACCCACTCGGCACCTCGATGCGTTCCAGCTGATCAATCGGGAGAACTTCCACTCGACCATTCACGCCGGAGAGGCATTCGGGCTGCCGTCGATCTGGGAGGCGGTCCAGTTCTGTGGAGCCGAACGGCTGGGTCACGGAGTCCGGCTGATCGATGACATCACGGTCGACGCTGACGGCAACGCCACACTCGGCCAACTCGCCAGCTACATCCGTGACCGCCGGATCTGCCTGGAAGTGTGCCCCACCTCGAACGTGAACACCGGCGTGGCACCGACCATCTCCGCCCATCCGATCGGCCTCCTGCGTCGACTCCAGTTCCGAGTCACCGTCAACACCGACAACCGGTTGATGAGCGACACCACGATGACCAACGAGATGCTGGAGCTGCACCGCGCCTTCGGTTGGGGCCTCGATGACATGCAATGGCTCACGGTGAACGCGATGAAGTCAGCGTTCGCTCCATTCCCCGAACGCCTCAAGATCATCAACGGCATCATCAAGCCGCGGTACTCGGTACTCAAATCCGAGTCGGAACTCGGAAGCTGAGGAGCACCCAGATGACTGTTGAAACCGTCGTTGTCGATCATCCACTGGTGCTGGATTCACTCGCCCGCATCCGCGATGTCGACACGCCGAACGCACTGTTCCGTCAGAATCTCGAACGCATTGGCACGTTGCTGATTGCCGAGGCCACTCAGACATTGCCCACCGAGACCGGCACCGTCGAGACACCGCTGACGTCCGCTCCGGCGGAGCGCATCGCAGTGCAACCGGTCATCGTGCCGATCCTGCGCGCCGGCCTCGGCTTCCTCCGTCCCGCACAGGACCTGCTTCCGGACGCTGATATCGGGTTCATCGGCATCGCTCGAAACGAAGAGACCCACGAGCCCGAACCGTACGTCAACAAGCTCCCGGAGAACATCGGTGACCGACCGGTGATCGTGGTCGACCCGATGTTGGCGACCGGCGGCTCATTGATCCACACCTTGCAGCTCCTCGTCGAGCGCGGCGCTCAGCAGCCGTTGACCGTGGTCGTTGCGCTCGCCGCGCCCGAGGGCATCGCAGCGGTCGAGTCATGCGGCATCGATGTCACGCTCTTCACCGCCGTGGTCGACGACCGCCTCAACGACAACGCGTACATCGTGCCGGGCCTCGGCGACGCCGGCGATCGTCAATTCGGCGCACCCGCCGGCTGACGGAAACGCCTGACGACTTCGGGGGTCAATCGGCGAGAGCGTGCAGGAGTCGATCGAGCTCAGCGGGGTCGAGATCGACTGCTTCGCCGTAGATCTTGACCTTGGGCTCGGTACCACTCGGGCGGATCTGCAGTCTCGTGCCGCCGGTGAGCATCAAGCGGACCAGGTTTGCTTCCGGATAGGAGCTGACCGATTCGACACACACGCCGCCGACCTCGGTCGGAGGATCGTTCTCGAGCTGTTGCACCCAGGCCGCTCCCTCGTCGGGCGGCATCCGAACCGACAGCTCAGCGGTCACGTACTGGCCGTACTCGGTGGCGATCGCATCGAGTCGGTCCTGCACCGTGACACCGTCGGCGGCGGCGAGGCCGGCGATCTCGACCAACATGATGGCGGCGGTGATGCCGTCTTTGTCGAGCGGTCGGTCGGCGACGAGATAGCCGAGTGCCTGCTCGTAGCCGAACACGAGCCGTTGACCCAGCGCGGCGCGTTCGGTGGCGATCCGGCCGATCCACTTGAAACCCGTGAACGTCTCGACACCGTGCACACCGTGCGCCGCAGCCATCCGGGCGAGCAGCGACGACGACACCAAGGTCGTGACCACGAGCCGATCATCGCCCACGGTGTTGGACAGGATGTGATCCGCGAACAGCCAGCCGAGCTCGTCACCGCTCAGCTTGCGCCATGACGACCCGTCAGCACGCTGACCCGGGGCATGGGCGCGGGTATCGGGAATCGCGGCGCCCAGCCGGTCCGCATCCGGGTCATTGGCGAGCGCGATCGTGGCACCGTGGCGGTCGGCAACCTCGATCAGTCGATCCATTGCGCCGGGCTCCTCGGGGTTCGGGAACGACACGGTCGGGAACGCTCCGTCCGGTTCGTGCTGCTCGGCAACGACGATCGGCGGGTCGAAACCCGATGCGATGAATGCCGCCGTCAGCGTGTCGCCGCCGACGCCGTGCATGGCCGTGTAGGCAGCCGTCACGCCTGGCACCTCGGGCCGCAACCGGACCGTTGGTGCAGCGGCGATGTAGGCGTCGTTCCAGGAGGTGTCCAGCCACGAGATGAGCAGATCGTCCTCGGCGGCAATCGGCACGTCGAGCGGGTCGAATCCCCCGATCCGATCGGCGATCTCGGTGTCGATCGGTGTGACGATCTGTGATCCGGTCTCCAGGAAGACCTTGTACCCGTTGTCCTCCGGCGGGTTGTGCGATGCCGTGACGACCACACCGGCGGCAGCACCGAGCCCAGTGATCGACCAGGCGAGGACAGGTGTGGGTTGGGTTCCCGGGTGCAACATCGACCTGATGCCCATCGCTGCGAGCACGCGGGCGGTGTCGAGGGCGAACAGATCGCTCTTTCGGCGCGCATCGCGTGCGATCACGACACCTCGCTCGGCAGCGCCGTCGACGGTGTCGAGCAACCATCGGCCGAGGCCGGCAGCGGCCTGTCTGACCACCAGCCGGTTCATCCTCATCGGTCCGGCGCCGACCGCAGCGCGCAAGCCCGCGGTCCCGAATTGCAGTCGCCCGGCGAACCGTGCGGTCAGGTCGTCGGCCTGGCCGACATCATCGCGTTCGACGCCGTTGATCAGCGCTGCGAGTTCGAAGCGAATGTCATCGTCCGGCTCGGCATCCAGCCATCGCCGGGCCGTGGCGAGCACGGTTGAGTCGATCGTTTCAGCCATTGGGCAACAGGGTGTGCAGTTCGATCAACGGTCGCGGGCCAACGTGGGAGATGACCTCGGCGGCGGCGATCGAACCGATCTGGCCGCACTCGGCCAACGGGCGACCAGAGGTCAACCCGAAGAGGAATCCGGCAGCGAAGAGGTCGCCGGCGCCCGTCGTGTCGAGGACGCGCTCGACGGGAACAGCTGGGACGTCGACCAGGTCGTCGGGCGTGACGATCACGCAGCCGTCGGGTCCGGTGGTGATCACGGCGAGAGCGCATTCAGCACGCACTGCTGCGATCGCCTCATCGAGGTCGTCGACTTCATAGAGCGAGCGAATCTCGTCGGAGTTGCCGAACACGATGTCGACGTGGTCCCGCACGAGAATTCGGAAGTCGGCGCGATGGCGGTCGACGCAGAACGAATCGGACAGCGTGAGCGAGACCCGGCGACCGTGCTCGTGAGCGACCTCAGCGGAGCGACGGAACGCCGCCTTCGCGTCATCCCGGTCGAACAGATAGCCCTCCATGTAGAGCACCTCACCGGCGGCGATCGCATCGAGGTCCAGGTCGTCGATGCACAGCGTGCTCGAGACGCCGAGATAGGTGTTCATCGTCCGTTCGGCGTCTGGTGTGACGACGATGATGCACCGCCCGGTCGGCGTGCCGTGATCGACGCCTCCACCGCGGAAGGGCACACCGACGGCTCGCATGTCGTGGCCGAACACGTCGCCGAGGTCGTCGTGGTTGACCTTGCCGATGTAGCACGCCGTCCCGCCGAGGCTCGCAACACCGACCATCGTGTTGGCAGCCGAACCGCCACTCATCTCGACGGCGGTGCCGAGCGCGGCGTACAACTCGACGGCACGTTCGGTTTCGATCAGCGTCATCGCGCCCTTCGTGAGGTCGTTGACATCGAGAAACTCGTCGGACGCGTGGGCGATCACGTCGACCAGCGCGTTACCGATTCCGACGACGGCAAACCTCGCAGGGGTGTTGCCAGACGGCTCGGGCAGGGATGAGTCACGGGTCACGGCAGCCACGAACGGCCACGTTAGCGCCGGTACCCTCGCCACATGGCAGCCCTCAGTGATGCAGCACAGTCGCCCAGTGGCGAGCTCGACCCCTTCCGACTCCCGGCCGGCGTCGCTCCGACCCGCTACGACGTTCGCCTGTCGCCATCACTGGACGATGCGAGCTTCACGGGGGCGGTCACCGTGTACGTCGACGTCGACGTTCCCACGGTCACCCTGGCGTTGAATGCTGCCGACCTCGAGGTGCACTCGTGCATCGTCGACGGGACACCAGCCGACCACACGCTCGACGACGAGACCGAGCGTCTCTTCATCCACCTGAAAGACGAACTGCCTGCGGGGTCGAGCACCGTGGTCATCGACTTCAGCGGCATCTTGAACGACAAGCTGCGCGGCTTCTACCGCAGCACGTATACCGACGCAGAGGGTGCCGAACAGGTCATCGCCACCTCGCAGATGCAAGCAACCGACTGCCGTCGAGCATTCCCCTGCTGGGACGAGCCCGAATTCAAGGCGGTGTTCGGGATCACGCTCGACATCGCCGACGGTCTGCAGGCGATCTCCAACGGCCCCGAGGTCGAGCGAACGACTGCTGACGGTCGGACGGTCATCCGTTTCGCCGACACGATGGTGATGAGCAGCTATCTCGTCGCCTTCGTCGTCGGCCACCTCGAAATGAGCTCTCCGGTCGATGTCAACGGATCGCCGATGCGCGTCGTGCACGTGCCCGGCAAGAGCCACTTGACCGACTTCGGAATGGACGTCGGCTCGTTCTGCCTTCGCTGGTTCGAGAACTACTACGGCATCGCGTATCCGAGCGACAAGGTCGACCTCGCCGCACTCCCGGACTTCGCAGCAGGGGCCATGGAGAACTTGGGCTGCATCACGTTCCGCGAGAGCCTGCTGCTGGTCGACCCGGCGACAAGCACGCAGAACGAACAGCAGTTGGTCGCCGATGTCGTTGCCCACGAGCTCGCCCACATGTGGTTTGGTGACCTCGTCACGATGCGCTGGTGGAACGGGATCTGGTTGAACGAGGCGTTTGCGACCTTCATGGAGATCGCCGCGTGCGACGCGTACCGACCGGATTGGGAACGGTGGACGAGCTTCGGGCTCGAGCGCAGCGTGGCCTTCGACGTCGACGCGCTCGAGAGCACCCGCTCGGTCGAGTTCGAAGTCCGTTCGCCAGCGGACTGCGAAGGCATGTTCGACGTGCTCACGTACCAGAAGGGCGGGGCGCTGCTGCGCATGCTCGAGCAGTACCTCGGTGAAAGCCGCTTCCGAGAAGGTGTCAGCCACTACTTGCGCACTCACGCTCACGGAAACACCGAGACCAACGACCTGTGGGATGCAATCGAGGCGACCTCGGGCGAGCCCGTCCGCCGGATCATGGACTCCTGGATCTGGCAGCCGGGTTTCCCGCTGGTCACCGTCGCCCTCGGCCCCGACGGCAGCCACGTCGAACTGTCCCAGCAGCGGTTCCGCCTCGGTCAGATTCCCACCGGCGCTGACGAGCAGCGCTGGGCGACACCGATCCATGTTCGCAACGGCGGGTCGACCACCACGGTGCTGCTCGAAGACGCAAGCGTGAAGGTGCCGCTTGTCGACGCTGACGGCGCAGTCGTCGTCAACGCGGGTGGTCACGGGTTCTTCCGAGTCGCGTACGACGATACGCTGCGAGCTCGACTCAATGCCGCACTCGGCGACATGAACACTCTCGAGCGGTACAGCCTGGTCGACGACGCCTGGGCCGCGACGGTGGCCGGTTCGATGTCGTCGGTCGACTTACTGACGTTGCTCGAGGGGTTCGTCGACGAACGCGAGCACGCCGTCTGGCAAGCCGTGGTCATCGCGCTTCGCGGTCTCGGCCGATTGATCGACGACGATGCGCTTCCCGCCTTCCAGTCCCGAGTTCGCGAACTCGTGCAACCGACGTTGGCCGACCTCGGTGAGCCGAATCCGGACGAGAGCGACCTCGCCGGCAAGTTGCGCGGCCTCCTGATCGGTACGGCCGGAGTGCTCGGCAACGACGAGTTCATCGTCGGCGTGTGCCGCGATCTGCTTGAGCAGCCGGCTGATTCCGCCGACCCCGAGCTCGTGGCTGCGGCGACCTCGGTCGTGGCGGCCCACGGTGACGTCGATGACTACGCGCGTCTCCAGAACGGCTTCCTCACTGCCTCGACGCCGCAGGAACAGTTACGTCAGCTCTATGCGCTGGCCGAGTTCGACGACGAGGCACTCATCCTGCGAACGTGTGAATTCGCGCTCTCGGGCCGCGTCAAGACCCAGAACGCCCCGTTCCTTCTGCGGATCGCGATGGCCAACCGCCGCCACGGTCATGTCGCATGGCAGTTCCTTCAGGATCACTGGGATCAGACGAACACGTCGTTCCCGTCGAACACGATCGTGCGGATGGTCGATTCGGTGCAGCAGCTCACCACTCCGGAACTGGTCCACGACGTCGCTGCGTTCTTTGCCGCGCACCCGATTCCGCAGGCGGCCAAGACCCTCGACCAGATCCTCGAACGCCAGCGAATCAATGCGGCGCTGCGAACACGCGAGGGTCAACGACTCGCCGACGCCCTGCGTTCCGGTGAGAGGTGAGACGACCGCCGTGGCCCAGATTTCACCGTCGGCCGCCTGACGTCACTGCTTGCGCAGCCACCAGACCTGTTCGGACGGATAGCGCTGAGACCACTCGGCCGGAATCCAGAACTGGGTTCCTGTTGCAGTGTCGGGCGCACGGACCTCCTGGTAGTCCTCGACGTCGAAACCGATCGATCTGAACCGTGCCATCCACTCGCCGAGCGGCAGGTTGAACTCGATTCCGCCCGGTTCCTCGACCGCATCGGTCCAATCGAGTTCGCCGAGGTCGAAGTACGAGCGTTGAAGCTCGGTGCCGATGTTGCCATCGCCATCCACGGGAGCACAGACCATCGCCAACGGATGATGACCGAGGAAGACCAATCGGCCGCCGGGTCGGAGCAGCCGATGAGCCTCGGTCAGCCAACGTGTCGGCTCACACCAGATCGCCGCGCCGTATTCGCTGATTGCGAAGCCGAATGAGGCATCGGCTTGGTCGACTCGTTCGGCGTCACCGTGCACCCACTCGATGTCGTCGATGTCATAGATCCCGGCGAGCCGCTGCGCCGTGGCGAGCTGCTCCGAGGAATTGTCGAGCGCGTAGACGTCGGCGCCGCGCCGCTGCATCCACACCGACACGTAGCCGGTACCACAGCCGAGTTCGATCGCACGTTCGCCGTCCAGCGTGTCCGGCAGCAGCGGGAGCACATCGTTGGGAATGGCCCAGATCCCCCACGTCGGGTCGCTCTGAGCCCACGCCCGCTCACCCGAGGCGACCCACTGGTCCGCCATGGAATCCCAGTAGCGACGGTTCTCGGTGACGTGATGCGGCAGGGTGGTCATGCCGTGACCGTAGAAGATCAGCGAAACCGGCTCCGCACCGGTTTATATGAGCTTCGGAGTGGAGCTCAGGGCAATTGAACCCAGGGGTTCATGTGGGCTTCGGAGTGGAGCTCAGGGCAATTGAACCCAGGGGTTCATGTGGGCTTCGGAGTGGAGCTAAGGGGAATTGAACCCCTGACCTCGTCATTGCGAACGACGCGCTCTACCAACTGAGCTATAGCCCCGAAACAGTGAGCGCAGCTTAGCGGTCGGATCCGGGGATCAGCCGGGGCTGCGGCGGTCGGTACTGCGACCGTCAGCGCTGCTCGAGCCAACCGTCGTGGTGCTCGCGCTCACGTAGTTGGGCGAGCACGTAGACATAGCCACAGGTGGCGACGAACGACAGACCGAAGGCCCACAGCATCGCCACCGAGTCAGTCGTGGCGGCCAGGAACATCGTGCACGCAGATGTCACCACGAGGATGAACAGCACGTTGGTCCGACGGCGCTTGGCGATCGCCACGTCATCGAGCATGCGGCGCGTGCCCGTCGTGCGATCGTGAGTGCGCTGCGCCGGTGCCGACTCCGCTGGGCGACGGCGGGGCGGTGCATCTTGCGGCCGGCGGCGAGCCTGGCTCTGGTCGGGGCGATGCTGAGCTCGACTCTCGTCAGGCCGACGCTGACCACCGGACGGATCACCGTGAGCACGCATGCGTTGTGCGTCACCGGGACGATCGCGGACTGTCGTACCCCCTCCACGCGTCGACGTCTGGCCCGGACGACCCGTGGCCGCCTGACGCTGGAGCGGTGATTGAGCGAGCGGACGGCCCATGGCCCTGACCGAACCACGGGGCGGTGTGGCGGTGCTCTGCAGACGGTTCAGCTGACGCCGGAAGTCGGTCACCGAAGAGTTCGGCCGATTGTCTCCGCGCGAACGAAGCATCGGAGGGATCAGTACAGCGGCCCAAGCTGCGGCGACCACGAGGAGTACGAGTTGTGCCATGGTGAAAACGGGTCCTGTCGAGTACGGGTGAACGCCCCTTCGGGCGCTCCTCTCAGAAGTATGACGATTCTACGACATTTGTGACGGTCCGGGCAATCTTCGACGTGTCGCCCGTCACAACTTTGCTGGTGATGACACCCGATGTCATTCGGCGTCGCTCGCTCGCCGGTACGAGCCGGACCGTCCGCCGGTCTTCTCCCACAGCGCCAAGTCGGTGATCGCCATGCCGCGGTCGGCGGACTTACACATGTCGTAGATCGTCAGGGCGGCGACGCTGCACGCGTGGAGCGCTTCCATCTCGACGCCCGTGCGCTCGTAACAGTCGACGTGGGCCTCGACCGCCACGTGATCGTCGCCGACTTCGAAGCTCACCGACACGCTCGAGATCATCAAGGGGTGGCACAGCGGAATCGTGTCGGAGGTCCGCTTCGCCGCCATGATTCCGGCAACTCTGGCGACCGCCAGCACATCACCTTTCTTGACATCCTGATTCACGATGGCCGACGTGGTCTCGGGTTGCATCATCACCTTGCAGCGTGCGACGGCGCGCCGATGCGTCGGTTCCTTGGGTGAGACGTCGACCATCCGTGCGTGACCGGCCGAGTCGAGATGGGTGAATTCGAGATCGCTCATCGCAGCCTGACCGTAGTCCCCGGCCGATCTCCCTCGCTCATGTGTGCCGTCGGTACGGTGTCGGCCATGACGAGCACGACACCGCTCCCCTACGACGCGATCGAGCATCTCCGCCTCGACGGGACCGAGTTCATCCGAATCGTCAGCCAGGCCGATCCGACCGTCTCGGTCCCCCACTGTGGCGATTGGCAGTTGGGCGACCTGGCCTTCCACGTTGCCGAGGTCTGGCACTTCTGGGCCGAGGTCGTCGCCGACCCGATCACCGACCGCACCGAGATCCGCGACATCGCCAAACTGACGCGTCCCGACAGCCACGCCGCGATCATCACGCTCCTGTTCGATGCCCACGTGCGACTGTGCAACGCGCTCCATGCTGCCGATGCGTCGGTACAGGTCTGGACCTGGACCGGCTCGAACCAGCCGGTTGCCTGGGTGGAGCGGCGGATGGTGCAGGAGACGATGGTCCACCTGTGGGACGCAGGGCGCACGCAGGGCGACGACCTCGGGTTCGACCCGATCGTGTGCGCCGACGGCATCGACGAGTGGCTCACCTGGTTCGCGGCCGAAGAACGAGCCGAGGGTGAGATGAAAGTCGGCGGCACCGTGCACCTGCACTGCACCGACGACGTGTTGCCCGACGGTGCCGGGGAGTGGTTCATCTCAGCAATGAAAGAACCCAAGGCGACGTTCACCAGAGAGCACCGCAAGGGCGACGCTGCGATCCGCGGTGAGGCGCAGGACATCTTGATGTGGTTGTGGCGCCGACTCACGAGCCGCGACGCATCCACGCTCGAGATCATCGGAGACGACGTCGTCGCCCGCCGCTTCCAGGCCTTCACCAACCTGACGTGACCGTCAGCCGCCGAGTTGGCTCATCGACTTCGACGGCCGTGTGAAGTTCACCTGATTGATCTGGTGACCTGCCCACTTCGTGGACACCGCTGACTCGATCCGCGCAGCGACCTGATCGTCGGTCTCACCAGAGCGCAGCGCGTCGAGCAGACCGAACTCCTTGGTTTCGAACAAGCACGTGCGAAAGTCGCCCTCGGCGGTGAGCCGCACCCGATCGCAGTCACCGCAGAACGGCTTGGTCACCGACGGGATGATGCCGATCATGCTGCCCGCGCTGCCCGCTCCGTGGAGGCCGTCATCGAGGAACCGGAATCGGTCCGCAGGGGCTGCGCCGCGAGCCGGCATCACTTCGATCGGATGGACGGCATTGATCGTCTCGACGATTTCGTCCTGACCGACGACCTGTTCGTTCATCCAGTGCGCTTCGGCGTCGAGCGGCATGAACTCGATGAACCGGACTTCGACGTTCTGCTCACGCCCGAAGTCGACGAGGTCGAGGATCTCGTCGTCGTTGGTGCCGCGCTCGACAACGGCGTTGACCTTGACTCGATCGAACCCTGCCTCCTGGGCAGCCCGGATGCCGTCGAGCACGTTGTCGAGTTCATCACGACGCGTCATCGCGAAGAACTTCTCGCGGTCGAGCGTGTCGAGGCTGATGTTGACCCGTTTGAGACCAGCCGCACGCAGACGCGCTGCGACGAGGCGCATCGTTGCTCCGTTGGTGGTCATGGCCAGGTCGATCGGACCGTTCGGACCTTCGAGCTTGGCGAGCATGGCGACGAGGACGTCCAAGTGTGCTCGCACCGTGGGTTCGCCGCCGGTGAGGCGAATGCTCTTGACGCCATACCGTTCGACGAAGATCCGGGCGAGGTGCTCGATCTCCTCGAACGACATCACCGCGCTCCGGTCGAGCCATTGCATGCCTTCTTCGGGCATGCAGTACGTGCAGCGGAAGTTGCAGCGATCGGTCACCGAGATGCGGAGGTCTTCGATGTGCCGACCGAACGGATCGATCAGTTGCTCGACGTCGGCCATGTCTGCAGTCTACGAGCTACGCGACTCCCCACCTTCTCGGCGGATCGTTCAGACCATGTCGGGTTCGAATCCGTTCCGACGAGGTCAGCGCAGCAAGAGCACTGCGACTTCGTCGCCGACGACGATGCCCTCGCCGTCCGGGACCACCGCCATCGCGTCGGCACTCGCTGTCGCGGCGAGTTGGTGGCTGCCCTGCGCGTTCACCGGTGCGACATGGAAGCGGCCGTCATCTGCGAACTGGCCGTTGACCCGCATGAAGTGAACCTTGCCGTCCGGACGTCGACGGAGTTCGTGGTCGACGATGGCCACGATGCTCGGACGTGCGAGCTGGCTGTGGCCCATCATCCGCCGCAGCGCCGGGCGCGCCATCAGCTCGAAGCTGACCATCGAACTCACCGGATTGCCCGGCAGCCCGAAGACCGGCACACCGTCGAGTGTGCCGAACGCGAATGGCTTGGCCGGCTTGATCGACATCTGCATCCAGGTCATGTCGGCAATCCGGCCCAGCACTGCCTTCACCACGTCGTAGTCGCCCATCGACACTCCGCCACTCGACACGATCGCATCACACTCGACGGACGCCGCCCTCAGCACCCGCTCCAGTTCGTCTTCGTCGTCTCGCACGACGCCCAGGTCCACGACGTCGCAACCGGCTTCGGCGAGCATTCCTGCGAGCATCGTCTTGTTGCTCTCGCGGATCTGACCCGGCGCGAGCGGCGAGCCGTCGGTGATCAACTCATCGCCGGTCGACAACACCGCAACGGTGAGGCGCGGAAACACTGTGACCTGCCGTGCGTTCACGCTGGCGAGGACACCTTCGATCGCCGGGGTGATCTCGGTGCCCTCGACGAAGAGCTCCTCGCCGATCACGACGTCGTCGCCGGCTCGGCGCACGGCAGTCCCGACCGACACGGACTCACTCAAGCGGACACGTTCTCGACCAACTTCGTCGGTGCCGAGGCGTTCGGAGTTCTCGACCATCACCACGGCGTCAGCGTCGGGCGGCATCGGAGCGCCCGTCATGATGCGGATCGTCTCACCCGCACCGACGGCCCGATCGGGTGCCGCGCCTGCGGCGAGCTCGCCGACCACGACCAGCTCGACGGGCACCTCCGAGACGTCCGCCGCTCGAACGGCGTAGCCGTCGACCGCAGTGTTGTCGAACGGAGGAACGGTCTCGGTAGATACGACTGCATCGGCGAGCACGAGACCGCCGGCGTGCTCGCGCGGCAGGGTGACCGGTTCTCGCGGCGGGCAGGATTCGAGGACGAAGGCCTGAGCATCTTCCAACGGCATCATGGTCTCGATCGTACGGACTGCGAGGCAAGGCAGGCACGCACAGGCGTGACAGCCGCTGCGGTTCCTGCGGGATCGACGCACACCGGTGCGCCGTAGGCTCACGCTCGTGTCGACTGCACTGACTGCGTTCCCCGCTGATGGATTCACTGCACGCTGGAACCGCGTCGACGGCGACGGCTCCGAGCAGGTCGATCTGCGCTGGGAGAACGAGGGGTGGACGATCACGAGCGAGGTCAGCGGGCCGAACGTCTCCTATGTCCTTCGCTTGTCGGCAACGTGGGCGGTGCGACAGTTCCTGCTCTTCCGTGACCTGGACGACCCGGACCTGTGGCTCGGCACCGACGGCGGTGGCCGCTGGGGCGAGATGAACGGGGCCCATCGGCCCGACCTCGATGGCTGCCACGACATCGATCTGACGATCACACCGTTCACGAACACCCTGCCGATCCGGCGACTCGCACTCGACGTGGGCGATGCCGCGGACATCACCGTGGCAGTGGTCGACGTCGACACGCTCGGGATCGTGCCGGTCCACCAGCGCTACCACCGGGTGGCCGAGCATCGTTTCGCCTACACCAACCTCGACACGGGCTCCACGACCGAGTTCGACATCGATCCCTATGGCCTGGTCCAGGACTATCCCGAGCTGTTCATCCGGTCATAGCTGTGCGCAGCGACGGCCGGGCAGAAGCGTCGCGACTCAGATGTCGAGCGTGGCGAGGAAGGCGCGCAGATCGCTGCGCAGGGCCGGGTTGGCCAAGCCCAGCTCGATCGATGCGGTCAGGAAACCGAGCGGGTTCCCCGTGTCGTGTCGGCTGACCTCGGAGACGACACCATGGAACGGTGAGCGCACAGCCTGTGCCCTGAGGGCGTCGGTCAGTTGCAGTTCACCGCCACGGCCCGGTTGCAGGGCATCGATCTCGGCCCAGGCGTCAGCAGTGAGCACGTAACGCCCCGTGATGATGTAATCGCTCGGCGCATCCTCGACTGCCGGCTTCTCGACGAGATCCTTCACCGGAATGACACCGTCAGCGGAGAGCTCGCCTGCGGGATCGATCACCCCGTAGCTGCTCACCTGCTCGTGCGGGACACTCGCAACGGCGACGACACTTCCGCCGCTCGACGAACACACACCGTTCATCTGCGCGAGCAGACCGGACGACCCCATCAGTTCGTCCGGGAGCATGACCGCGAAGGACTCCTCACCGATTGCCTCGCGGGCGCACCCGACCGCGTGACCGAGACCTTTCGGATTGTCCTGGTAGACGATGCTGACCCGCCAATCGCGCCCGATGCCGCGCAGGCGTTCGGCGAGTTCGGTCTTGCCGGAGTCATCGAGCTTGGCGAGCAGTGCCTCGTTCGGGGCGAAGTACTCCTCGACGGCAGGCTTGTCCCGACTGCTCACGATGACGACGTGATCGATTCCGGCGCCGAGCGCCTCGTCGATGACGAGTTGGATCGCCGGCTGGTCGCCGATCGGGAACAGTTCCTTCGGTACCGCCTTGGTGGCAGGAAGGAAACGGGTTCCCATTCCTGCTGCGGGGATGACGGCACTGCGAACCTGCATGGCGGCCACCATAGCGAGGAGCACCGATCGACACCTCGCAAGCACTCCACGCGCGATCCCTGAATCGTGGGACCAGCCCGGCACGTCGGTATTCTGTGCGCTGCCATGCCTACCTACGTGTACAAGTTCGTCGACACCGGCGAGACCATCGAAGTCCAGCAGTCGTTCACGGACGACAGCCTCACCGAGGTCGCTCACCCGGAATCCGGCGACGTGATGGCGGTGAAGAAGGTGTTCCAGCCGGTCGGCGTGACGTTCAAGGGCAGTGGTTTCTTCAAGAACGACAATCGAGGCAAGTCGTCGTCAACGGTGCCGTCTGGCTCGGCAGGTGAGTCGTCGTCGGGCGAATCCTCGTCGGGCGAATCTTCGTCGGGCGAATCTTCGTCGAGCTCGGGGTCCAGTGCTGGTTCTGACTCCGGCTCGAGTTCTGGTTCGTCGAACGGCGGCACGTCGAGCTCCGCGGCGTCGACGAGCGATTCGTCGTCAACCAAGACCTCCACGACATCGTCGACATCGTCGACATCGACCGATTGAGCCAACGCGCGTGCTGATCCCACTCGACGATCGGGCATCTGACCTCGGCGCAGAGATCGGCATCTTCGGCGGCTCAGGGTTCTACGAACTCCTCGACGATGCCACCGACATCGAGATCGAGACCCCCTACGGGCCCGCCGCGGCCCCGATTGCAGTCGGTACCCTCGCTGGTCGTCGGATCGCATTCCTCGCTCGGCACGGGCGCCAGCACGACTATGCCGCCCATCGAGTTCCCTACCAGGCCAACGTCTGGGCGCTCGCCTCGCTCGGCATCCGTTCGATCATCGCCCCGTGTTCGGTCGGCTCGCTGCAGCCCGACCTGCACCCCGGCGAACTCGTCGTCCTCGACCAGGTCGTCGATCGGACGAACGGCCGCGCCGACACGTTTCACGACGTCGGCGCCGACGACGGGACACCCGGCGCCGACGGCCCCGTGCACCACCAGACCTTCGCGGAGCCGTATCACGGCGAGCTGCGCGCAGCGCTGACCGACGCCGGATCCACACTCGATGACGTCACCGTCCGCGACACCGGCACCATGGTCGTCATCAACGGTCCGCGTTTCTCGAGCAGAGCCGAGAGCGTCTGGTTCCGCCAGATGGGTTGGCACGTCGTCAACATGACCGGCTACCCCGAAGCGGTGCTGGCTGCCGAAGCGGGCATTCCGTACGCATCTGTCGCGCTCGTCACGGACTATGACGCCGGCGTCGACGGGCACGCACCTGTGACCATGGATGCCGTGTTCGCCATGGTCAAGCAGAACGTCCACAACGTTCAGCGACTGATCGCGGCCACCGTGCCGAACTGTCCTGCCTGACCTGTCCTGCCTGATCTGTCCTGCCTGATCTGTCCTGGCAGGTCCCGTCCTGTTGACACTGCACTGTCGATCTCGGTCGACGTGTGAGCACGACCCTGCGCATCTCCACCGGTACCGTGCGATGACCGGCTCTCCCCTCAGATTCTGCTTCGAGGGAGACATCATGGACGTCGTCAGTCAGAGCATCGCCAGGGCTCGCATCTTCTCTGCCCGCCATGCGTGGCTGCGTTGGGGCGTCGTCGTCCTGCTCGCCGCGACCGCGGGCATGGCGACTCACCGCCAGCTCGCCACGGTGGAGGCTGAGCGCGCTGCGTGGGGTGTCACCATGGGCGTGCTCGTCGCTGTCGACGATCTCGCCCCAGGCGGCGGGATCTCGGTCCGAACCGTCGATGTTCCGAGGGCAGTGGTCCCGTCGGGAGCACTCACCAGCCTTCCCGCCGGGGCTCGGCTGCGCCAGCGGGTGATGGAGGGCGCAATCCTGACCACCGCTGACATCACCGCTGCGCAGGGGCCGGCGTCGGGGGCCGAGCCTGGGTCCGCGGTGGTGCCGATCATCGACCCGTTGGTGCGCGATACCGCGATCGGCCTGGAGGTCCAGGTGAGTTCCGAGGGCGTCGTGCTCGCCGACGAGGCGGAGATCGTCAGCATTTCCGGCGATGTCGTGTTCGTCTCGGTTCCAGAGCGTGATGCAGCGATGGTCGCCGCCGCTGCTCAGGCGGGCCTGGCGTCATTGATCTTTTTGCCGTAGCGACTCCGGTCCGGGTCGCGCTCCGCCGGATCGCGCTCCGCCGGGGGTGGTGAGTCAGGCCGATTCAGACCGCGACGTTGTCGCGCCAGCCGGCAGCGAGGACGACCAGCATCAGTACGCCGACGGCGATGCGATACACGACGAACGGCATCAGGTTCCGGCTGCTGACCAACTTGATCGTGCCCCAGACGGCGATCAACCCCGAGATGCAGGACGTGATGATACCGACCGCCATCGGTGCCAGCAGATCTTCATAACCGCCGTCGCTGAGCATCTTGGCCAGCTTGAAGACGACGGCACCGAAGATCACCGGAAGCGACATCACGAAGCTGATCCGGACCGCCGCGTCGCGATCGAAGCCGAGCCAGCGAGCCGCTGTCATGGTGATGCCCGAGCGGCTGGTGCCCGGATTGAGGGCGAGTGCCTGGGCGGCGCCGACCTTGAGTGCGTCAGCGGTCTGGAAGTCCTCGACCTTGCGCTTGCCGGCCACCCGATCGGCCCAGCCGAGCAGGACACCGAAGCCGATGAGCGACAGGGCGATGATGAACGGTGTGCCGAGCGCGTTGTCGATCCTGTCTTCGAACAATGCACCGATCGCAGCAGCCGGCAGCGTGGCGAGGACGAAGAGCCAGGCGAGCCGACCGTCGGTCGTGGTCGGCTTGGTCCGCGTGAACACCAGTTTGGTGCCTTCGACGACGTAGCTCTTGACGTCGTTCCAGAAGTAACCGAGCACGGCCACGAACGTCCCGAGGTGCAGTGCGACGTCGAACGCCTTCTTCAGTTCGGGCCCGTTCGCCCCGCTGAAGTCGTCCCAGCCGAGCAACCACGGCACGAGCAGCAGGTGGCCGCTGGACGAGATCGGTAGAAACTCCGAGAAACCTTGGACGATCCCGAGGACGATGGCATGAAGGATCGGCACTCCGATGTTCTATCTGCCCCCAACCCACCTCCGCCACCAGAGCACTGGCTGCACCTTCCGGTGAGACCTGGGTCCCCGGGGTGGTCTTACCGCTCACCTCTCACCTCTCACCTCTCACCTCTCACCTCTCACCTCTCACCTCAGTCGGCGGGTCGGGCTGGGGTGCGGAGGGCGGGCGGCGGAGCGAGTCGGGCGTAGGGTCAGGTGATGAAGCTGTTGGGCCGGCGGCGGCGACTGATGCTGGTGACCGGCGGCTCGGGCTTCCTCGGGCGCCACGTGCTGAACGGTCATGCCAGCGACCGCTGGGAGTTGATTGCGCCGTCGTCGTCTGCCATGGACATCCGACGCCGCGACTCGACGATCGATGAGATCACGGGCTGGAAACCGTCGGTCGTCGTCCACCTCGCCTATCGCAAGGACGACCACCGCTCGATCGTCGAGGGCAGCCGAAACGTGTCCGAGGCTGCGAGCGCGTGCGGCGCCCGGCTCGTCCACATGTCGACCGATGCGATCTTTGCCGGCCGGGCGGCACCGTACGTCGAGTCCGATGTGCCGTTCCCGATCATCGAGTACGGGCGAGACAAGGCCGATGCTGAGGCCGCGGTGATGGCGGCATGTCCGACCGCCGCGATGATCCGCACCTCGCTGCTGTACGGCACCGAACAACTCGGCCACGTGCAACTCGACGTGCAACGGGCGCTGTCGCCCGGTGTTGACCGCAGGGCGATGACCTTCTTCACCGACGAGTTCCGATGCCCGGTTCATGCCGCCGACGTCGCCCGAGCAATCGCACAGGTCGCGGAGCTCCCCGAGGTCGTCGGCCCGTTGCACGTCGCGGGGCCCGACGCCGTCAGCCGCGCCGAGTTCGCACGGGCGACCGCGAACTGGCTGGGCCTCGGCGGGCACCGCCTGCAGACCGGCACGATCGAGTCGTCCGGCCAGGTGCGCGCAGCCCGGGTGATCCTCGACAGCAGCCGAGCCGCATCACTCGACATCACCTGCCGTTCGGTCGACGAGGTCTACCGAACGTCGTAGTGCCCACCGACAGAGGGTCGCAGTGTGTCGGACACGTTCGCGGCCGGTTCGCGGCCGTGATCGCGGCGCGATCCGGCTGGGGTCAGACGCCGGACATGGTGACGTCGCGGATGACGAGCGACATGCCGCTGGCGCGCATGGGCAGCCAGTCGATGTCGCCGCCGATCTCGACGATGTCGAGCAACATGCGCTGCAGGGTCGAGGCAATGGTGAACTCGCGCACGGGCGCACCCACCTGACCGTCCGAGATCAGCAGGCCTGCCGCGCCGGTCGAGAAGTCACCGCTGATCGGGTTGACACCCGAATGCAGACCCTGCACCGACTGCACGAGCAGCCCGTCGTCGATGTCGGCGATCAACTCGGCTTGGGAACGCGTCCCCGGTTCGAGCGACAGCGCGAGGCAGCCGACACCCGGTGTCCCGGCGAAGCCGCCGCGCGTCGCGTTGCCCGTGGAAACCGTGCCTGCTCGGCGGGCGCTGTAGGAGTTGTGCACGAACTGCTGGAGCACACCATTGCGGATGAGCACGTTGCGGCGCGCCGCGAGACCCTCACCGTCGACATCGGTCGCGCTGTAGGCCTTCGGGTTCGTCGGGTCGTCGATCAAGTTGAACTGCGAGGCGGCGACTTCGTCACCGACGCGATCGGCGAACAACGAGCGGCCCTTCACCACGGCCTCGCCGTTGAGCGTCGACGAGATGACCCCGAGGAACTGGGCAGTGACCATCGGGTCGAGGACGACCGTGGTGCGCTTGCTCGGCGGCTTGGTCGCACCGAGCAGACGGGTCGCCCGCTCCGACGCCTCGCGTGCGGCCTTGTCGAGATCGAACTCGAGTGGGCTTCGTCCGACCGAGAAGCCGAAACCGGTCTGCGTCTCCGCGTCATCGCCATCACCGTCGTCGGCGAGCGTGGAGACCGAGACGTAGCAGCCGTTCTCCCGGCCCGACATCCGAATGCCGGTCGTCGACGCCACCGCTGATTCTCCGTGGCCGTCGGAGTAGTTCGAGTCGTCGACCCGAACACGGGGGTCCTGTCCGGAGGCGAGCTTTTCGAGTTGTTTCGCGAGGTCGATCTTGGCGTCGGTCGGGTACTCGGCGAGGTCGTCGTTCCACAGCGATTGTTCGGTGACCGCGACGCCATCGGGTTCGGCCAGAGCGGCGAACTCGTCGGGTTCGCCGAATTGCACGTTGTCGCGCGCTTCGGCGAGGACTTCTGCGATCGCGGACTCGGCGAGGGTGCCCGCATAGGCGAAGCCCGTGCGTCCGTCGGCGATGACCCGGATGCCGACTCCCTCGCTCTGGGCGGACACGAAGTGTTCGACGGCGCTCTGATAGATGCGGACATCGGTGTCGCCGCCGCGGGTGACGAATGCCTCGACCTGCTCCCCCGGGGCGGCCTGCGCCACGACGCGATCGGCAATGACCTGGAGTTCGGACTCGAATCCGCTCATGCGGCGGTGCCGCCGATGGTCAGTTCCTTCACGCGCAGCGTCGGCTGCCCGTCGCCGACGGGCACACCCTGGCCGTCCTTGCCGCACGTTCCCGGGTTGCCCATTGCGAAGTCGTCGGCGAGCATGTCGATGTCCTGCAGCACCTTGGGGCCGTTGCCGATCAGGTTGCCCTCACGCAGCGGTTCGGTGATCTTGCCGTCCTCGATCAGGTAGGCCTCGGTCATGCCGAACACGAAGTCGCCGGTCGCGGTGTTGACACTGCCGCCCCCGAGCTTCGCGACGTAGACCCCGTTCGGTGTCGAGGAGATGATGTCGTCGGGCGTGTCGGGGCCGTCGAGGACGAACGTGTTCGTCATGCGGACCATCGGCAGATGCTGATAGCTCTGGCGGCGGCCGTTGCCGGACCCGGGGCGGCCTTCCTTGCGGGCCCGGAGGTAGTCCCACATGTAGTCGGTGAGGATGCCGTCCTCGATCAGCGTATTGCGCTGCGTGATGTGGCCTTCGTCGTCGTAGCCGAGCGTTCCCCACTCCCCGACCATCGTGCCGTCGTCGACCAGGGTGACCATCGGGTTCGCGACCAACTGGCCGACTTTGCCGGCATAGACGCTCGACTCCTTGGCGACCAGGTCGGCTTCGAGCCCGTGCCCGCACGCTTCGTGGAAGAGCACACCGCCCGAACCGTTCTTGATCACGACCGGCATCGCACCCGACGGTGCCGGGCGGGCGAGCAGCTTGGTGATCGCCTGGCGTGCTGCATCGCGGGCCAGCTCTTCGACGTCGACGGTATCGAAGATCTCGAAGCCGACGGTGTGACCCATCGACTGGTAGCCGGTCTGCATCCCGCCGTCGCCGTCGGCCACGGCACTGATCCGCAGCAAGGTGCGAACGATCTCGTCATCGGCGAGGACGCCATCGGTGTTCGCAACGAGCGTCCGCTTGGAACTGTCACCGTAGCCGGCAGAGACCTGGACGATCTCGGGACCGTAGGTACGAGCCGCTTCGTTCATGCGCTGGAGGAGTTCGACCTTACGCGCTTTGGCGACGCCAGCAGGCTGCTGCTCGATCGTGTTGGGCCGGTGGCTCGGTGCCCGAGTCAACGACACGGTGCGCACGCCTCCGCCACCCTGACTGGCAGCCGCAGCAGCTGCCGACGCGGCTGCGCTGAGACCCGCTTCGCTCAGGTCAGCGGTGTGCGCGAAGCCGGTGGTGTCGCCCGCGATCACGCGAATGCCGGCACCTCGGTCCCGACCGCTCGTGACCTGTTCGATGCGCCCGTCGTCGAGGCCCGCCGAGGTCGACGACTTGTCTTCGGCATACACCTCCGCGAATTCGGCGCCGGTGCGAACCGCTCCGGCAAGGACTCGTTCGAGGACATCAGCATCGATCACGCTGTCGAGGATAGGACGGCGCGAGCCGGCGGGCCACTCGCACGGGGCCGGACCCGTTCCCACAACTCGCGTGACAGATTCGTCATGTGTGCTGGCGACGCCGCCCGCACCGTTAGCGTTTCGGTCGTGGAATTCGACAAGGGACTTCGCGGCGGCGCGAAGCTGATGGTCACCGATGGCGACACTGCGGCCGCGCTCGGCTCGGGCACCGTCGCCGTCCTCGGCTCGCCACGGCTCATCGCACTGTGCGAGGAGGCGTGCCAGAACGCCATGGCGAACGAACTCGAACCTGGCACGACCACCGTCGGCATGCGGGTCCAGTTCGACCACCTGCAGCCCACACCTGTCGGCGCCGAGGTGTCCGCTGAAGCAGTGCTCAAGAAGATCGACGGCCGCCGCCTCACCTTCGAGGTCTCCGCAACCGATGCCGGCGGCCTCATCGGAGCCGGCAAGATCACCCGCGTGGTCGTCGGTATCGACGACTTCATGGGCAAGTGCTGCGCACCGAGCGACTGAACCGACCAGCGAGCGGTACGTCACAGAAACGTCACATTCGCATACGATGAGCGACATGGAGGGTGCTGAGACAGAGTCCGCGCCCTCCTGGGTCCCCGAGCGCGAGCACCGGGTCCTGTGGTGGAAAGAAGCGCTCATCGTCGCCGCCTTCTACGTGATCTATTCGTGGACGCGGAACCTGTTCGGCTCGAACAAGATCGCCGCAGACGGCATTCCTGATCAGGCCTTCACCAATGCCGAACGGGTCATCCAGTTCGAACGGTGGCTCGGCCTGTATCACGAAGAGACCATTCAGGACTGGTTCCTGCCGTACCGCTCATTCATCCAGTTCTGGAACGTGTACTACGGGACGCTCCACTTCGCCGTAACCATCGGCGTGTTCGTTCTGCTCTACGTCAAGCGTGCCGATGTGTTCCCGCTGTGGCGCAACACGCTCGCCGCGATGACCAGCCTGGCGATCATCGGGTTCGCCTGGTTCCCGCTGATGCCACCGCGACTCCTCGACAAGCCGTGCCCCGCCGTCGATCCGACCCGGTACGGCGGTGCGTGCATCCCGAGCAGCCTGCGTGGTGGTGGCGAGTTCGGGTTCGTCGACACCCTCGCCGAGTACGGCGGGCCCTGGTCGTTCGACTCCGACACGATGGCCTCGATCTCGAACCAGTACGCGGCGATGCCGAGCTTGCACATCGGTTGGTCGACCTGGTGTGCGATCGCTGTCTGGCCGCTGCTGTCTCGGAAATGGACCAAGGCAGCAGTCCTGCTCTACCCATTGACGACGCTGTTCTGCATCGTCGTGACCGGCAACCACTACTGGCTCGACGGTGTAGGCGGACTACTGGCGTTCGGCGTCGGCGCGTTCTTCGGGTGGGGCGCCCACCGGTGGAATCAGGGGCGGCTCGATCAGCGCTACGCCGAGGCACTGACCGCCGCTTCAGCCTGATACACATCTGTCACCCGGCGTGCTCAATTCGGTCGTAGCATGGTCCACCGATGAGCCAGATGCGTCTGAATCCTCTCACCGGGCGATGGGTGACCATCGTTGCGGAGCGAGCCCAACGACCGACCGATTTCGTGACCAGTGACGAAGTCGCCATCTCGGAGTCCGGACGGCCCTGTCCGTTCTGTCCGGGCAACGAAGAAGCCACACCACCGGCGCTCGAAACAACGGAGGCCGACGGCAGTTGGTCGATGCGAGTGATCCCGAACAAGTACCCGGCCTTCGACGGCGAGGAAGGCTTTGCCGTTCGCAACCTCGGGCCGGTCTTCGTGCAGGCCGAGGCGAGCGGCATCCACGAAGTCTTCGTCTACACGCCCGACCACGATCGCGGCCTTCACCAACTCGACGACGAGCATGCTGCGGAGATGATGTACGCGCTCAAGCGTCGCTTCGCCGAGCACGCTGACCTCGAGCAGGTTCGCTATTCACAGGCAATCGTCAACCACGGTCACGCCGCCGGCGCCTCGATTGCTCATCCTCACGGCCAGATCCTCGGGTTGCCGTTCGTGCCCGGCGAGGTGCTCGACGAGGAGCGTGCCTTTGCTCGGTTCGCTGGTGGATGTCTGCTCTGCACCACGGTCGAAGCCGAGATCGCAGCCGATGACCGAGTCGTGCTGGCGACCGACGACGTCGTGGTGATCACGCCGTTCTGGAGCGCGTCGCCGTTCGAGCTGCTGATCGTTCCTCGCCGCCACGAGGCTCACCTGCAGAACGCTGACGACGACAGCCTGCGCGGCGTCGGCATCGCGTTGCGCGATGCCCTCGGTCAGTTGCACGCCGTTCTCGGCGACATCGCGTTCAACCTCGGCTTCCACACCGCACCTCACGAGCACACGGGTCAGTACCACTGGCACGCTCATGTCTGGCCCAACCTGGTCACCCAAGCCGGCTTCGAACGCGGTACCGGTGTGATGATCAACGTACTGCCGCCCGAGGACGCGTGTGTCGCCCTCGTCCAAGCGGTCCAGAACGCTCGATGATGAGCGACGTCACGGTTTCGATCGATCTGAATGCGACGCCCGCCGAAGTGTGGGCGATCGTCGAGCCGGTCGAGCAGCACGTCGACTGGATGGCTGATGCCGTCGCCATCCGGTTCGAGACCGAGCAGACACGAGGGGTCGGCACGAAGTTCCTGTGTGACACCAAGATCGGCCCGATCAAGCTCGTCGATCACATGGAGATCACGGTCTGGACACCTGCCACGGCGACCCAGGACGGCGCCATGGGCGTCAAGCACACGGGCATCGTCACCGGGAGCGGAGTGTTCTCGATCGAGCCACTCGCCGGAGGCGAACGAACGAAGTTCACGTGGACCGAGAACCTCGACTTCCCCTGGTATCTGGGTGGTCGGCTCGGCGAAATCATCGGCGGCAAGCTCGTGCTCGGCCCGATCTGGAAGCGCAACCTGCGCACGCTCCAGGCACTCGTCGACGCACGTTGACCGGCTCGGCCGCTCCGGCAACAGCCCGGATCAGCGGTGGGCGTCGGTTCCCGTCAGCGCCGTGACCGCTGCCGGTTGTTCGGCCAAAACTCACCGGGTGCCATTGTCACTGCGGGTTGGGTTGTGTCACCCCGGGCTGCGGGCGGCGAGCCACAACGTCGACAGCGGGCCGACGTCGACGATGGCCGAACTCGACTGACCCTGGTGGGGCTGGTCGGTCCCCATGGCGATGTCGATGGGCTCCTCCCCTGCGGCGATCGAGTTGGTGTCGATCCCGCGGTGGCCGCTACCCCACCACTGCGGCGAGTCGGTGTCCAGCACGATGTGCCATTCGCCTCCCCACGGCAGTCCGACCTGGTAGCCGGGGCGTGGCACCGGCGTGAAGTTGACGACGCAGACGACCGCCGAGGCTCCGTCGTCGCCCCAGCGGGTGAACGCGAAGATCGAGTGTTGCGCGTCGTTGGCGTCGAGCCATTGGAAGCCTGCGGGGTCCGTGTCGCGACACCACAGTGCTGGCCACTCGTCGCTGGTCGTGTTCATCGACTGGATGAGGTCGTGGACACCTCGGTGCGGCGGATGGTTCATCAGGTGCCAGGGAAGTTCGGCGGCGTCGTTCCACTCCTGCCACGGCGCCATTTCCGCACCCATGAACAGCAGCGGCACACCGGGCATCGCCCATTGCCACGCAAGCAGGTTCCGAAGGTTCGCAAACTGCTGCCAGTCGTCGCCGCTCATCTTGCCGAGCAGGCTTCCCTTGCCGTGGACGACTTCGTCATGGCTCAGCGGCAGCACGAAACGCTCGTTGTATGCGTAGAGCTGCGAGAAGGTCATCTCGTTGTGATGGAACTGACGGTGGACCGCATCGTGAGCCAGGTAGCCGAGCGAATCGTGCATCCAGCCGAGGTTCCATTTGTGGCTGAAGCCGAGGCCGCCGTCTGCCACCGGATGAGTGACGCCCGGCCACGCCGTGGACTCCTCGGCGATCATCAGGACATCCGGGAACTCTTCGGAGACGACTCGGTTGGTCTCTTGGAGGAGTGCGATTGCTTCGAGGTGCTCGTTGCCGCCGTGGATGTTCGGCTCCCAGCCGCCGTCTTCGCGCGAGTAGTCGAGATACAACATCGATGCAACGGCGTCGACACGCAGGCCGTCGATGTGGAACTCGTCGAACCAGTAGAGGGCATTGGCGACGAGGAAGTTGCGCACTTCGTTGCGGCCGAAGTCGAACACGTACGTGCCCCAGTCCGGGTGCTCCCCACGCCGTGGGTCCGGGTGCTCGTACAGGGCGGTGCCGTCGAAACGGCCGAGACTCCATTCGTCCTTCGGGAAGTGAGCGGGCACCCAGTCGACGATCACGCCGATGTCGCGGGCGTGCAGTGCGTCGACGAATCGGCGGAGTCCGTCGGGGTCACCGAAGCGGGCGGTCGGCGCGTAGTAGCCGGACACCTGGTAGCCCCACGAACCACCGAAGGGATGCTCAGCGATCGGCAACAGTTCGACATGGGTGAACCCCAGACCTGCGACGTGATCACTGACCTGCGCGGCGAGGTCGTCCCACGTGTCGACGCCGCGCCGCCAGGACGCGAGGTGCAGTTCATAGATCCGCATCGGCGCATCACCGGCGAGCACAGCGGAGCGGCGTGCCAGCCAGCCGTCGTCGGTCCACTCGTGCACCGACGGCATCGGGATCACGCTGGCGTCGCTCGGTGGTTCCTCGGTCTGGCGGGCCATCGGGTCCGCCTTGCGGATCGTGCGTCCTTCGGACGAGACGATCTCGTACTTGTAACAGTGACCGGCTCGCGCCGCAGGACAGACCGCTGACCAGATGCCCGTCGGCCCGTCGTTGTCGATCATCGTGAGCGGCTCGGGCTGCCAGCCGTTCCAATCGCCGACCACCGAGACGTGGCGGGCATTGGGTGCCCAGACGGCGAACCGGACGGCGCTCACTCCGGCGGGGCCGGGGCCGATGATCTGTGGCCCGAGCATCTCCCAGAGCCGCCGATGATGGCCTTCGCCGAGCAGGTGGAGGTCCAGCTCACCGATCGGGGCGGGCGGCGAACTCGGCGCTGCTGCGGTCGGTTCGGGGAGTGCGTCGTCGGACGTAGATGGGGGCATCGCGCACCAGAGTAGGGTGCGCGGCCGTGCGCGTGTTGATGTTGTCGTGGGACTTTCCTCCCCGAGAGACCGGTGGGACCGCTGCCCACGTCGCCGGGTTGAGCCAGGCATTGGTCGGTCATGGTCATGAGGTTGTCGTGCTGACCACCGCTCATCCGCGAGCCGATCAGGAAGCCGAAGCCCGTGGTCCGGTCCGCGTGGTGCGCGGCGTTGCCGACCTGCCGTGGCTCCCCAAGACCGACCCGGTGTCGCGGACTGCGTCGGCGAACCATGCCATTGTCAAGCTCGGTGCCGACCTTCCGGTGCGGTTCGACGGGTGGCGACCCGATGTCGTCCACGGCCACGATTGGCGGATGGGCTGGGCGGCCGATGCCCTCTCGTCGATCTTCGATGTGCCGTTCATGCTCACGATGCACGGGACCGAACGGGTGCGTCACGGCGGCCAACTGCCGACCGGTACACCATCCGACATCAACTCGATCGAATGGTGGCTCGCCTTCCAGGCCGACCGGCTGGTCTCGCCGACGAAGTTCATGGTCGACCAACTGATCACGGGCTTCGAACTGCCACCCGAGCAGGTCGCACGCGTCCCCAACGGCATCAACCCGGATCTGTGGAAGCCGATCCCGGGCGAGCACCATGGCAGGGGCTCGCGTGGCGAGACCGGGAACGAGCGTCAGCAGCTGGTCCTGTCGTGGGGTCGGGTGCAGTTCGAGAAGGGCTTCCAGGTGCTCGCCAGGTCGATGGCGACGGTCCGGGCGCGCATCCCCGGTGTCGAATGCACCATTGCCGGGCGTGGCAGCTACCAGCCGGAACTCCAGGCCCAGATCGATGTCGAAGGCGTGAGTGACATCGTGCGCATCGCGGGGTTCGTCGACGACGCCGAGCTACGCGCCCTCACCCAGCGGGCCGGATGTGTCGTCATCCCGTCGCTCTATGAACCATTCGGACTGGTGGCGCTCGAAGCGTTGGCCGCAGGAGCGCCGCTCATCGTGGCGCGCACCGGCGGCCTCGCGGAGTTGATCGAAGGCACCGACGCCGGCCTGACCTTCGAGCCTGGTCGGCCTGATGACCTCGCCGAGTGCATCGAACGGGTGCTGACCGACCCCCTTCTGGCGGCCGAGTTGACTCGGAACGCACGCCAACTGATCGAACGGGATTACTCCTGGCACGCCATCGCCGGGTCCACCGCACGCGTCTATGAAACGGCGATCTCCAAGCACTCGAGCTGAGTCCGGTCACCGCCGTCGGTCAGTACGCTCGGCTCGTGCGTCCGCTCCATGAATTCACCGTCGTCAGCCAGATTCCTGAGTCGCTGAGCGCTCTCCCCGACCTCGCTGCAAACCTGCACTGGGCATGGGACCGCGAGCTCGCCGTCGTGTTCGATCGCCTCGACGGTTCGCCGACCGGAACCTCTTGGCGAGCAACCGGCCAGCACCCTGTCGATCTCGTCCGCCGGACTTCGCCCGGGTGCTGGGCCGACCTTGCCGCCGACGAGCATTTCGTCGCAGCGGTGGGGAGCGCTCGCGATCGACTCGACGCCGTGCTGGAGGGTTCGCCCTGGTTCGTCGAACGTGCCGAGTCCTCACCGTTGCAGTCCGTTGCGTACTTCTCACCGGAGTTCGGGATCACCGAGGCGCTTCCGCAGTATTCCGGTGGCCTGGGCGTGCTCGCCGGCGACCATCTGAAGGCGTCGTCCGATCTCGGCGTCCCGCTCATCGGCGTCGGTCTGCTCTACGCGGAGGGCTACTTCCATCAGCAACTCAATGGTGACGGCTGGCAGGAAGAGCGCAACGAACGAATCGATCCGGCAGCACTCGGCGTGCGGAACACCGGCATTCGAGTCGAAGTCGACCTCGCTGGGGTCACGGCCCAGGTCGCCGTGTGGCGCGTCGACGTCGGACGGATCGCGCTGTACCTGTTGGACACCAACCTGCCGGAGAACCCGCCCGAGATCGTGGCCATCACCAACCGCCTGTACGGCGGCGACGAGCAACACCGGCTCCGCCAGGAGATCGTCCTCGGCATCGGCGGTGTGCGCGCGCTCCGTGCTCTCGACATCTACCCCCAGGTCTTCCACACCAACGAGGGCCATGCCGGGTTCCTCGGCCTCGAACGTGTCCGCGAGTGGACCGACCGAGGGTTGAGCTTCGCCGAGGCGATCGAGGCGGTGCGTGGCGGCGGCGTCTTCACCACCCACACTCCGGTGCCTGCGGGTATCGACCGCTTCCCCCGCCAGCTCTTCGAGCCCTACTTCACCGAGTTCGCAACCGCCTGCGGGGTCACCTTCGACGAGTTGTTCGCGATCGGCCGGCGTGCCGATGAGCCCGACGGAAAGTTCAACATGGCGGTGATGGGCCTCCGGCTGGCTGCCCGCTCGAACGGTGTCGCCAAGCTGCACGGCGAGGTCGCCCGCGTCATGTTCGGTGGCATGTGGCCCGACCTGCCGAACAACGAGACGCCGATCGGCCACATCACCAATGGCGTCCACGCCCGTACCTGGGTGAGTGATCGAACCGACCAACTGTTGACCGATGTGATCGGTGAGGAGTGGCACATGGCCGGAGAATCGGACTGGGAACGGGTCCGCGACATCGACCACGCCGAGATCTGGGCGACGCGCCAGGCCGGTCGGCAGGAATTGGTCGACATGGTGCGCGACAAGCTCGGTCACGATCTCCTCGACCCTGACGTGCTGACCATCGGCTTCGCGCGGCGCTTCGCGACCTACAAACGGGCGAACCTGCTGCTCGAGCAGATGGACCGGTTGAAGGACATGCTGCTCGACGCAGATCGGCCGGTGCAGTTCGTCTTCGCCGGCAAGGCGCACCCTGCGGACCATCCTGGCAAGGGCCTGATCCAGGACATCGCACGGCTCGCCGCGGACGCCGACGTCCGGCACCGCTTCGTGTTCATCCCCGACTACGACATCGGCATCGCCCGCACGATGTACCACGGCTGCGACGTCTGGCTGAACACGCCCCGCCGACCGAATGAGGCGTGCGGTACCAGCGGCGAGAAGGCCGCATTGAATGGTGTACTGAACTGCTCGATCCTCGACGGCTGGTGGGCCGAGATGAGCACGGGCGACAACGGATTCGACATTGCGTCGTTCGACAACGACCACGACACCGCTCGACGCGACCACCGCGAGGCGTCCGCCACCTTCGACGTGATCGAGAATGAGATCGTGCCGCTCTTCTACGCGACTGATGACGGTGGCGTTCCGCACGGCTGGGTCGGCAAGATCATCGAGAACTGGAAGACCCTCGGCTGGAACGTCGTGGCGGCGCGCATGGTGCGCGACTACGTCACGAAGCTCTACGAGCCGGCGGCCGCGACATCAGATCTCGTGTCCGCCGATGACGCTGCCGCGGCGCGCGAGTTGGCGGCCTGGAAAGCCGGGGTCGCCGCTGCGTGGGATGGCGTCTCGATCCAGTTGGTGTCTGACGGCTCCGAGGTGAGCGACGGCGTCACGGGAGCAGCGCGGATCGTCCTTGCCCGCATCGACGCAGGCAAGCTCCGCGGCGATGAACTCGTCGTTCAGGTGTTGCACGGACCGCTGCGCCCCGATGGATCCTTCGATGAGGAGCGCACCGAGGCCGTCACCCTCGAGCCGACCGACGAAGCCGGTGTGTTCGCGGGGGCTTTCCAGCCCGCCGATGCCGGCCCGTGGGGCGCGTCGGCCCGAGCTCTGCCGACACATCGCGCTTTGCCGAGCATCTTCGACACCGGCCTCGTCACCTACGGCTGATCACCACCATCGATCCGTTCGCCGTTCGTTACCCTCACCGGATGCAACCGGACACCTCCTTCGGGGCCGCCGGGGACCATCCATCGGCGGCGGACACGGCGAACAGACCGGATCCGCCGTCCGCCTTCGCGTTGCTGGTCGCGTTCGGCGGATTGAGTGCAGCACTCGCTGCCGGGTACGGCGTGCTGTTCACGATCGCTGCCGACTACCGAGACGAGTACGGCATCAGCGAGAACTGGATCGGCATCATCATCGGACTCGGATTCATCGCCGGGTTCCTCGCGCAGATCACCATTGCGCCGTACGCCGATCGTGGCCACGCGAAACTCTTGGTCCTGGCCGGTGTCTTCGTGAACGTGATCGGTCTCGTCTTGATGGCGTTCGGCACCTCGCTCGTCCCGATCCTGGTCGGCCGCTTCATCTCCGGTGTCGGCATCGGTACGGCAACTCCTGCGATCAAGCGGATCGTCGTGTTGGCCGACCCCGCCAACCTCGGCCAGAACATGGGCCGTCTCCTCGCTGCTGATGTCTTCGGCTTCGCGATCGGGCCAGCGGTGTCTGCGGTGCTCGTGGGGCCGTTCGGCATCCCGGCGCCGTTCCTCGTCGTCGCTGCGGTCACGTTGGTTCTGCTACCGATGGTGGCGCGGGTCGACGTCGTCGAGGCGACTGAGCCTCCGAGCCGGCGGTTCGCCGTCGATCTCCTGCGCCGACGGGAGTTCGCCGGGGCAGTCCTGCTCGGCGCGGTTGCGTTCACGATGATCGGGGCGTTCGACGCACTGTGGGATGTGGTCCACAAGGACCTCGGGACCGCGGACTGGATCGCAAACCTCGGTATCACGCTGTTCGGTCTGCCGCTGATCTTCCTCGGTCCTGCAGGCGGTCGGCTGGCTCAGAACTGGGGACCCTTCAAGCTCGGTCCGATCGGGCTGTTCTTCGCCTCGGGGCTGATGATCGTGTACGGCTTCCTCCCCGCCGGCGGCCTGATCTTCGCGGTGGCGATGGTGCACGCCGTGTCCGATGGCCTCACGATCTCGAGCGCAGGTGTCGCCGTGAGCATGGTCGTCTCGCCTGATCGGCAGGCCGGCGCGCACGGCGTCGTCGGAGCGGCGCAGGCGGTGTCGGCTGGTGTGATGGCGTCGGTCACCGGCGCGATCTATGCCAGCTATGGGCAAGCTGCGGCGTACACCGTGGCCGGGATCGTGATGGCCACGATGACTGCCGGTGCGCTCTGGCTCGCCCGCCCTGCCTGGAACCTCAGCGCAGCGACGCAAGCACCGCAGGACGCTGCAACGGTCAGCGGCGGGTGAACTCCGCTTTGCCCGGACCATTCTCGAGAAAGCTCTTCACGCCAATCTGGCTGTCCTCGGTTCGGAACACCTCGACGAATGCATCGAGTTCGATCTGCAGACCTTCGGCGAGCGACGTCGACAAGCCGGCATCGATCGCCCGCTTGCAGATCCCCTGGCCGACCGTTGCCCCTTTCGCAAGGGTCGCTCCCAGTTCGAGGGCACGATCGTGGAGCGCATCGGGGGCGACGACTTCGTCGGCGAGTCCGATCCTGAACGCTTCGTCAGCCTTGACCATGCGTCCGGTGAGGCAGATCTCCTTGGCCTTGCTCGGCCCGACGACCCGTGCCAACCGTTGTGTGCCGCCGCCTCCGGGGATGATTCCGAGGAGGATCTCGGGCTGACCGAAGACCGCCTTGTCCGACGCGATCCGGTAGTCGCAGGCCAGTGCGAGTTCGCATCCCCCGCCGAGCGCGTAGCCACTGACCGCAGCGATGACGAGGCACGGCAGCGCCGCCAGGCGGTCGAAGGCAGCATGGATCTGCGGGCCGATGACGGCGGCTTCGTCCGGGCCACCGAACTCGGAGATCTCCGCACCGGCAGCAAAGATGCGGTCACCGCCCGACACGATGAGCGCGACGGGCGGCGTGTCGGTCAGTTCCTGTGCGGCCGCACCGATCTCGGCGACCATGGCGCCGGACAGCGCATTGACCTTGCCGTTCGCGAGGGTGAGGACGGCAACGCCGTTGTCGTGACGTTCGAGGGTCAGGAGTTCATAAGCCATGGCTCCGAACCTAGGCGATCAGCCCGGATCGCTGTCGAGGCCGAGATCGGGTTCTCAGAGTGAGTCGGCAAAGCCCTTGATGTCGCGCACCGTGGCGTGCCATACGTCGGGCATGGCATCGAGGAACAGGCAGTCGCCGGCGTGACAGGTGCCGTTCACCGTGCGGCTGACTGCGCTCACTCCGGCAGCGAGCAACTTGCGGTAGTACACGAGTCCTTCGTCGCGAAGTGGGTCGAGCTGGTTGACCGAGATGACATGCGGTGGAAGCCCGTCGAGATCTGAGGGCTCGGCGTGCATCGGCCAAGCGAGTGGGTTGGTCGCGTTGGTGCCGTCGGGGTCGTAGGGCTTGGCCAGCGCTCCCAGGTTCTCGACGTTCAAGAAGTAGTTGTCGTTCTCGAACAGCGAGGTCAGTTCCGCCGGCGGTTCGGCGTAGGCGCCCGAGATGTACGGGCACTGCGCGTAAACGCCGGCGATGTCATCGATCCAGCCGTCCTGCTTCGCCTTGAGCGCCGTTGCGATGGACAGGTTGCCGCCGCCGGACTCCCCGGACATGACGACCTTGGAAACACCGAGGTCGTCACTGTTGGCAATGACCCATTGGGTTGCGCTTGCACAGTCGTTCAGACCCGCCGGGAACGGGTGTGGGCCGAGTGCGCCGGCGGCGTTGCGGAACTCGACGCCCACGACGACCATGCCGGTGGCGGCGAGATCATCGCGCCAGCGCGCGTAGTTCGGATTCGAGGCCTTCAGGATGGCCATGCCCCCGCCATGGGTGTGGACGATGCACGGCAGTGCGCCGTCGACGTCGTCGGGGCGGTGGATGTAGAGTTTGATGTCGTTGCCGTCGACGCCCGTGATCACTTCGGTGCGCGACGACACGCCGGTGACCGGCGGCGTGTTCGACACGGTGAAGCCGCCGAGGGCGTCGAAGCCGGCTTCGGCCTCGACGCAGTAGGCCAGCAACTCCTCGAGGGAATTGGCAGCGGTGACCGGTGACGGTGGCGGCGCGACATCCATTCCGAGCAGCGCCATCGAGGCGATCATTCTCGGGTCAGCACGTGGATCGTCCTTGATGTCGAGACCGGGGGTCCCGAGTCGGCCTGGAAGCTTCGGTTCGGTGGTGGACATGTGGGCCTCTCGATCGTCGAAGGTTCAGCCTCGCGCTCGGCGTCCGATCGAATCGACCCGGAGCGCGCCGATCGACTTCACATGTCTTCGCGGTTCGTGGTCACTCCGCTGACGCGAAGCGCGTCGATCTCGGATGCGGTGAAGCCGAACTCGGCGAGCACCTCGGCAGTGTGTTGGCCGTGCTCCGGTGGTTGGCGAGCCACGTGGGTTGGGGTGTCGCTGAACCGGGGTGCGGGTGCCGGTTGGGTGACGCCGCCGTGCTCGACGAACGTGTTGCGCTCGACGAGGTGCGGGTGGTGCGGGGCCTCGTGCATGTCGAGCACGGGTTGCACGCACGCGTCGCGCCCCTCCACGTGTGCCACCCACTCGTCGCGCGTCTTGGTGGCGACGATCGTCGCGAACTTGTCTGCCAACGCCGGCCAGGCGGTGCGTGGCCGATCGAAGCCGTACTCGTCGGAGTCGAGATCGAAGGCCGCCGCGAAGTTCCCATACAGCCGTGGGCTGAGGCAGGCAACGGAGACGAACTTGTCATCGGCACACCGGTACATCCGATACAACCAGTGCCCGCCATCGACGGTGTTGGTCCCTCGTTCGTTGCGCCAGAAGCCGGTGGGCAGGCCGCCGTACATGTAGGCCATCAGGTTCGCCGATCCGTCGACCATCGCTGCGTCGACCACTTGGCCACGGCCAGATTTCGTCGCGGACATGATGCCGGCGAGCATGCCCATCGCAAGGAATGTGCCGCCACCTCCGAAGTCTCCGCCCAGGATCAGCGGAGGCACCGGCTGGTCGGGCGTGCCAACAGCATGGGCGACGCCGGTGAGCGAGATGTAGCTGAGGTCGAACCCGGCCTGATCGGCGAGCGGGCCGTCCTGGCCCCAACCCGTCATCCGCCCGTAGACGAGGGCCGGGTTGCGGGCGTGGCAGTCGTCGGGGCCGACGCCGAGCTTCTCGCAGACACCTGGCCGGTTTCCCTCGATCAGCCCGTCAGCCGCCTCGACCAGGCGCATGAATGCTTCGATGCCCTCCGGCTGATCGAAGTCGATCGTGACCGCTCGACGGTTTCGGTACAGCGTTCGGTATTCGTCGGGCGGGTAGCCGTAGTCCGGTTCGGCCGGGCGATCGATGCGGATCACGTTGGCTCCCATGTCGGCCAGCAACATCGCTGCAAACGGGCCGGGGCCGATCGACCAGAGTTCCAGAATCGTCACGCCCTCGAGAGGTCCCATCGATGGGACCGTAGTGCTGGAGCGGCGACCGAGACGTCGATGTCGGCCATCCACACCGTCAGGCCTGAATGGTTGCTGCGATCGTGCGGAGAACGTCAGGTCGATCGACGGCCACGTGGCGGCCAGGTCGATCAGGCGTCGACGGCGGCGAGCATCTCGTCGGCCGCGGACCACGGGTCGGTCGAGCGGCTGACGACTTCGTCGGTCAGTTCGTCCCACCGTTCGCCGGTGCAGATCTCGCGGGCCCGACGACCGAGCCGCTGCGCGATGATCTCTCGAAGTTCCTCGCGCAGACGGAACGTCCGACGACGCTCGAGTTCACCCGACTCTTCACTCGCTGAACGGTGTTCGAGTACGGCATCCCAGATGTCACTGACTCCCTCGCCGGTCGTGGCGACGGCGGGGATGATCGGCGCCCGCCAGGCCTCGTGTGGCATGTCGCTCAGGTCGAGCATCTGGCCGAGGTCGCGAGCCGTTTCTTCGACGCCCTTGCGGTCGGCCTTGTTGATCACGAAGACGTCGGCAATCTCCATCAACCCGGCCTTGTTGGCCTGCACGCTGTCGCCCCAGCCCGGATTGACGACCACGACGGTGGTGTCGGCCTTGCCGGCGACTTCTACCTCGACCTGGCCGACGCCGACGGTCTCGACCACGATCCAGTGACGGCCGATCGCATCGAGTAGCCGCACCGCTTCGGGTGTGGCGAGCGAGAGACCCCCGAGGTGGCCACGGGTTGCCATCGACCGGATGAACACCCCCGGGTCAGTGGCATGGTCTTGCATCCGGACGCGATCGCCGAGAATCGCGCCGCCGGTGAAGGGTGACGACGGGTCGATCGCCAACACCGCGACTTCGAGTTCGAGGGAGCGAAGGTGCCCGATGAGCGCACTGGTCAGCGTGCTCTTGCCCGCCCCCGGCGCCCCGGTGAGGCCGACCGTGTACGCCTCACCACTGCGCGAGTGGGCGAGGCGCCCGATGTCGCGCGCCGCATCATCACCACGCTCGATCAGCGACAGCAGCCGGGCGAGCGCACCGCGGTCGCCGTTGACGGCGTCGGCGAAGAGTTCCGGTGCAGGTTTGCGTTGGCGTGCCACAGGTCAGGCGGGTCGCCGATCAGGCGAGAGCCTCTTCGGCGATGTTGACCACTTCGGTGACGCCGTCGACCCGGTCACGCATGATTCGCTCGATGCCTGCCTTCAGGGTCTGCGTGGACGCAGGACAGCCCACGCAGGCCCCGATCAGTTCCACTTCGACGAGACCCGTGTCCTCATGGACCTCGTGCAGGATGATGTCACCGCCGTCGGCTTGGAGCGCCGGGCGAATGACTTCAATGGTGGCTTCGACTTTGTCTCGCATCGTGGTGACCATTCAATCAAGGCGAGGCGTACGATCCCCAAGCGTGAGCATGGTTCCCACGGTCGCGGTGCTGGCCCACCAGGGCGGGTGGGACGAGATCCTGCTCGTCGCGGGCCCGATGATCGTCATTGCCGGGCTGCTCGTCCTGGCGAAACGACGCGTCGACGCAGCGGTACCCGAGCAACCGGACGGCCCAGAAAAGCAAGGCTGACGAGATGATCGACCTGTTCGATGCCGATGCGGTGGTTGCTGCGTTGCCGTGGCCCACCGTCGTCGAAGCGCTCCGCGACGGGTTCGCAGCCGGTTCTGAGATCACGACACCGCAGCGCCATCACCACCGCATGACCACCGCCTCCGGTACCGGCAACGGCAACGGCAACGGCAACGGCAACGCCACGCCGACGTTGCTGCTGATGCCGGCGTGGAACCCGACGTATGCCGGCGTCAAGGTGGTCGCCGTCTTCCCCGGCAATCGCGGGACCGACATCCCCACGATCAACGGCAACTACCTCCTCGTCGACGGCGCGACCGGGGTCCCACTCGCTCTGCTCGATGGCGGCGCCCTGACCGTTCGACGCACGGCCGGGGCCTCCCTGCTCGCCTCCTCGCTGTTGGCGCGACCTGAGTCGTCGCGCCTCGCAGTGATGGGCTCGGGTCGTCTGGCGGGGAATCTGGCACGCGGGTACGCCGAGATGTTTCCGATCGACGAGATCGTCGTCTGGAATCATCGTCATGGCGGTGCCGAGCAACTCGCCGACGAGCTCGTCAGTGAAGGGTTCGACGCCCGCGCCACCGACGACCCGGCCGAGGCCGTCGACCAAGCGGACATCGTGACCGCAGCGACCTTGGCCGAGGATCCCATCATCGAGGGTCGCTGGCTCCGACCCGGGACCCATGTCGACCTGGTCGGCGGTTTCACACCTGCCATGCGCGAGGCGGACGACGACGCCGTCCGGGCAGCTGATGTCTACGTCGACACCATGTCAGGAGCGCTGTCCGAAGCGGGCGACATCATGCAGCCGATCACCAGCGGCGCCCTTCGTACCGATGCCATCCACGGCGACCTCTTCGCACTCTGCTCACCGGAGGTGGCGTCAGCGCCGACACCCAGAGCCGATGATGTCATCACGCTGTTCAAATCGGTCGGGCACGCACTCGAAGACCTCGTCGCCGCTGCTGCGGTCTTCGAGTCGGAATCGGGCACGTCGAACTGAACGCCGGGCTGCCAAACTCGTGCTCGTGAGTTCGACCTCCGTCGTGACGATGCTGTTGGATCCTGTTCGTCTGATGGTCGCCGGTTCCCTGGCTGGCGCAGTCCGGACCTCGGCACAGATCGCGGAGCACACGGGTGTCGATCAGCGTGAGGTGATCGAGGCCCTGGGCGCGCTCCGCGACGTCGGTCTCGTCGAACAGGTGCCCGAGGGATATGCGCTGTCGGTCGCGAGCCTGCAGCGCTTGGCGAACGAACTCGCTGAGACCGACGTGCCAATGGACCCGTGGGTCGGGTTCGGGATGACCGACGACGAGCGCGATGTTCTCGAACGGTTCTTCCACGGACGGACGTTGAGCGAGGTGCCCTCGAATCGAGCGAAGCGCCTCATCGTGCTGGAACGCATTGCGCTCGAGTTCGCCCTCGGCACGCACTACACCGAGCCCGAGGTCAACGCCGTCCTGCGCGTGTTCCATCCGGACTCGGCGACCGTGCGACGCCACCTGATCGACGAGGGGCTGCTCGACCGCGCCGACGGGCGGTACTGGCGCTCCGGCGGCCGCATCGAGATCTGACGGCAGCGCGGAGCTGGCAGCATGATCGCCACCGTGTGGGTTCAGCCGGCGTGGTTTCAGCCGGCGATGCGCTCGATGCTGGCGCCGACGGCGCTGAGCCGGCCGACCAGATCGTCGTACCCACGATCGATGTGGTGCACCCCGGAGATGATCGTCTCGCCCTCGGCGGCGAGGCCCGCCACGACCATGGCCGCACCGGCGCGGATGTCGTGCGCCTTGACCTCGGCACCGGACAGCCGGGGCACGCCGCGAATGACCGCGTGGTGGCCGGTGGTGCTGACGTCGGCGCCGAGTCGTTGCAGTTCCTCGACGTAGCGGAACCGGCCCGGGTACAGGTTCTCGGTCACGATGCCCACACCATCAGCGACCGCAAGCATCGTGATGATGAGCGGCTTGTAGTCGGTTGCGATGCCGGGGTAGGGCAGCGTGGCGATGTCGATCGAGCGGAGTCGGTCGGGGGCGTGGACGTGGAGGCCCGAGTGACCGTTGATCTCCACCGGACTCATGTACAGGCCCATGTCGGCGAATCGATCGAGCAGCATGGTCATGTCGTCGGGGCGAATGCCCAGCACGTCGAGTTCTCCGTTCGACACCGCCGTCGCCGCGAGGTAGGTCGCCGCCTGGATGCGATCGGGCACGGTGTGGTGGCTGATCGGCCGCAGGGCATCGCGTTCGACTCCCTCGATGGTGAGCGTCGATGTCCCGACACCGGAGATGTCCGCACCCATCGCGATGAGGAAGTTGCACAGGTCGTTGATCTCGGGTTCGCGGGCGCAGTTGTCGATCGTGGTCCGCCCCTCAGCGAACACTGCCGCGGTCAGCAGGTTCTCGGTTGCGCCCACCGACGGAAAGTCGAAGGTGATGTCGGCACCGTGCAGCCGTTCACAACGCGCCTCGAGGTAGCCGTGGCTGAACTTGAACTCGGCTCCCATGGCTTCGAGGCCACTGACGTGCATGTCGATGGGGCGCGAGCCGAAGTCGTCGCCGCCCGGCATCGAGAGGCGGACCTCGCCGCAGCGGGTGAGGAGTGGGCCAAGCACGTTGATCGATGCCCGGATCTTTTCGACGAGTTCGTACGGGGCGACCGGTGTGATGTCGCCGGTGTCGGTCAGGAGCAGTTGACCCGGCGCAGGTCGCAGCATCTCGACACCGAGTTCGGCGAGTAGCTCACCCATGATCGTGACATCGACGATGTCGGGCACGTTGGTCAACTCGAAGGTCCCGTCGGTGAGCAACGTCGCCGCCATCAGCTTGAGCACCGAGTTCTTCGCGCCCGGCACATGCACCGACCCGCTGATCGGGCCACTGCCGCGCACCACGAACTTCTCGCTCGCCAGATCTGGATTCACAGCCACCAGTATGCTCCCGCTGTGCAACCAGGAGGGACCATGGTCACCCGAACCTGGCCCCTCGATGATGAGCACATCGCGCGCATCGGCGCGCCCCGCGACGACCTCGTCCTCGAGACCTTGAGCGATGACGCAGCTGAGCACCCCGACATCGGTGCGGACGACCGTGTCTACCTGCAGGAACATGGCCCGTTCAGCAGCTATCGGCGAGTCGTCGAGGTCGGCGCCGACACCATCAGCGAGACCACGACCTACCGGCTGACCATTCCCTGGTTCGGTTGGTTGTTCCGTCTGCCTGTCGGCCAGGTGATCCGGCGGCGGATCTCGCCTCGCGGTTTCTGGTCGCCTCCGGATCGGCTCGACTCGATCCAGGTGCTCGTGATCGGTCTGCTCGCCGCTGCATCGATGAGCGCAGCGTTCATCAACACGCTGTTCACGCAGACCGCCGAGTTCGCCGCTGACGACTTCGGCGTCGGCGATGCCGGCGTCGGAAACGCTGGGGCAATCGTGCGCGCCGGCATCATCGTCGCCCTCCCTGCTGCGGTCCTCGCCGACCGGATCGGCCGGCGGCGCGTGATCGTTGCCGTTGCCTGGATCGCACCACTGCTGTCACTGCTCGGCGCCCTCGCTCCCAACTTCCCCGTGCTCGTCGCAACACAGACGCTCGGGCGTCCGCTGGGAATCGCGCTGTCGTTCCTCATCGGCGTGATCGCCGCCGAGGAGATGCCCAAGAACACCCGGGCGTATGCGGTGAGCATCCTGGCGATGGCGAGTGGCTTCGGCGCTGGCATCGCCGTGTCATCTCTGGCGCTTGCGGACCTGGGCCCCAGCGGTTGGCGGTACGTCTACGTCGTGTCGGTGATCTGGTGCATCGTCGCACTGGACCTCGCTCGACGACTCCCCGAGACTCGCCGATTCGCCGCAACCCGGCGCGATCCGACCGAGTCGGCGCCCCGCCTGGACCGACGACGCATGGCCCTGCTCGGAGCGGTGGCGTTCATCGGCAACATCTTCATCTCGCCTGCGAGCTTCTTCCAGAACAGCTACCTGAGCGACGTGCGCGGGTTCAGCGCGACGACGATCGGCATCTTCTCCCTCGTCGTCGGCACCCCTGCTGTTTTCGGACTCCTCATCGGCGGACGATTCGCCGACACGCGCGGCCGCAAGCCGTTGATTGCCGTGGTTCTGCCGTTCTCCACGCTGATGATCGTCTTGGCCTTCACCTTCGGCGGGCCGATCCTGTGGGGGTTCTCGTTCCTGGCGGGCGTCACCGGCAGTATGGCGTTTCCGGCAATGGCGGTCTATCGATCCGAGTTGTTCCCGACCGGCAACCGATCACGCGCTGCGGGCATCATCACCGCACTTGCGCTGATTGGCGGCATCGGCGGCCTGCTCGGCACCGGCCAGCTCATCGACCGCGGCTGGTCGTACGGAACCGTGATGGCAATGATGGGTCTTGCCCAGGTCATCGTCACGATCATCGTGATCACGTCCTATCCCGAGACCGCCCACCGCGAGCTCGAAGAGATGAACCCCGAAGACGCCACCCTCATCATCACCAGCTGACGCGCGTCGGTGGCTCGTGAATTGGTTCGTGATCGGTGGAGTTAAGAGCGCCCCTGACTATGAGGCTCGTCGTTCAGCGGACGAGCTGTGGCTTGCGCGAGGTCGCCGTGGTTGGCACTCGGGAACAAACCTCGAGCGACACACCGAGATGGGAGCGTGACGACACGCCCTCGACTCCAAGAAGCAACCCGGCGACGAAGACGCCGATCAACGAGCAGTCCATCTGGAGTTCCGCCGCTGCGTGAGCCACAAGCTGGGCTCAACGGCTCTGCCGGTGATGATGCGCATCAGTCAGGCGGCCGCAAAACCTGATTCCTATTCCGACCCCTGAGTATCGACTGCTACCAGTCAACCCGTTGGAGGCTCTGGTCGCAGGCGCCATGATGAGTCCCGGCAGCGAGCACAGGGTCAAGCAATCGCGATTCGAGGCATGCGGGTTGGCTCGGTCACCAGCGAGCTCTGGACGAGCCTCAAAAGCAGGTCGCTCTTGAGGCTCGTCGATTGCGGGTCATCCCACAGGTTGTCGAGTTCGTCTGGGTCCGTGTGCAGGTCGAACAGTTCGCCAAAGGTCTCGCCACGGTAGACGGTGATCTTGTACCGCTCGTCGACGTAGGTGCGCAGATGCGGCGCGACCGGATTGTGGCGGTTCTCGCACACGACGTGATCGCGTGCCGACGTGGCAGCACCGGTCCAGGCGTCGAGCTGGTCAACTCCTTGCATCTCTCCGGGTACGTCTTGGCCCACTGCACGTAGAAACGTTGGAGCGAGGTCGACGTGTGACTGCAACGCTGAGTTGACGACGCCCGCGGGCACCCGGCCTGGCCAGCGAACCACAAACGGCAGCTTCAACATGTCTTCGTAGTGGAATGGCCCCTTTGCGACCAGGCCGTGTTGGCCGAGGAAGTGACCGTGGTCAGTACTGAACACGACAATGGTGTCGTCGGCGAGGCCCTGCGCGTCGAGTGCGGAGAGGATCCGGCCGATCTGTTGGTCCATGAACGAAATCATTCCGTAGTACACGGCCATGTCCCGGCGCAGATCGTCCTCGTTGTGGAGATGGCTCGAACAGCCGTGCGCAAGGAACGGCTCATGCCAACTCCCAAAGTCAGGATTGACCTTCTGCGTCTCGCCAAAGTGCCAAGGATTCTTCGCGTGCTCGCCGGGACTTATGCGTCCTGGAACCATGTCGGCGGGGTCATACATCGAGGCCCACGGCTCGGACACGACGTATGGAGGGTGCGGGTCGTGGAAGCTTGCCCAGAGGAAGAACGGCTCGTCGCTCTCAGCTGCTCCTGTGATGAACTCAACGGACCGTTCGCCCGTCCACGTTGTGTAGTGCAGGTCTTGTGGCAAGTTCCAGACGCGGGCGCGTGTCGGATCGGGCGTTGTGGCCATCGGTATCTCGTCGCTGGTGCGAGCGTCGAGTGCTGGGAGCGACTGAAAATAGTTGGCCCAATCGTCGAACCCTTGCTTGAGCATCCAAGCTGCATAGTGCTGACCGACGTGGCTTTCGTCGGCATGATTTCGCGCGAGTTCAATGTGGTCAAATCCATAGAAGCGACTGTCGAAGTCACGCCAGAAGTCTAGGTCACGCAGCGTTGGCTGACTCTCGATTGAGACCGACCCGGGTTGGCTCGCGAGCGGTTGAAAGTGGGCCTTGCCGATGAGTCCTGTGTGGTAACCGACTTCTGCGAGGTGGTCGCCGAGCGTCGGGACGTCCTCGGGGAGCTTCACGCCAATTGTCCATGCCCCGTGTTGTGATGGATACATGCCGGTGATGATGCTCGCTCGGGACGGCGTACACACAGGGTTCGGGCAGTAGGCCCGGTCGAAACGTGTGCCTTCAGCGCACAATCGATCCAACGCTGGCGTCGACAGGACCGGGTTCACCACGCCCAAGGCACTGTGGTGTTGTTGGTCGGACGTGATGAGCAAGATGTTGGGCGGACGGGTGTGTTGGGGTGTGCTCAATTGGGTGTCGATTCGGTCGTGTTGGAGGACGGTCGTCATGAGGTACTCAACGATCGCTTTGCCGTGTCGTCTGTCGAGACACATCGTCAGATTCCAGTATGCGCAAGCGGATCCGACCACGAACAGTGATCGGATCCGCTTCCGACATGAGTTCCTTGGTTCAGGTTCGAAGCAAAGGGATTCCGAACCCGGAGCGCAACGTGACTCACTCTCAAGGAACTCAGGTGACGCGCGGCGTCACCAACCGGTTCGCCTAACCGCCGATAAATTCGTTGATCGCAGTGTTTGCGTCAACAATGGTCTGTGCGTCACCTTCGCCGCGCAGCACCGAGTCGAGGGCCGTGCCGACCGTGTTCTGGACTTCGGACCCTTCGATTGTAATCGGGAACAGGAACGTGGTGCCCTCGTCGACGTGCACCGTGAAGGCCCCAACATCCACTCCGTCCGCCGCGTAAGCGTCCTGTGCAATCTTGGTGGCCGACGGGATCGCGGGGAACACGACCTTCCCGCCAGCAATGACGGTCTGGCACGCTTCGGAGCCGAGGTACTTCACCCACTCCCAAGCCTCCTCGGGGTGCTCGGACGACGTCGTGATCGAATCGGCAAGACCGTTGTACATCGACGCACGCGAGCCGGCGGGACCGACCGGCGTCGGAACGAATTTACCAGCGACTCCGTCGGTCGACGTCCAGGTTCCGATTTTCCAAGAACCGTCGGTCATCGTTGCAACGGTGCCGTCAGCAAAGAGCGTGTCGGCGCCACTGCCACTGTGAATCTCTGAGTTGGGGATGAAGCCCTTCTCGATCAAACCGCGGAGCCAGAGCATCGTGTCGGTGAACCGCGGATCGTCATAGAAGTACTCGGTGCCCCACGGATTGGAGTCGAGGTACTCCCAGCCGGTACCGACAGCGAAGAGCGAGAATCCGGTCTGGCCGTACGCGTCGCTGTAGCTGGAGTTGCCGGTGTAGCCGTACTGCACAACGTTGCTCGGGTCGAATCCCTCTTCGTTGCCGCGTACGCCGTTGGCGTCAATGCTGAGTGCAGCGATCGCTGCTTCGAACGAGCCGCCGTCTTCGGGATTCCACTCAAGGTTGCTGAGATCTTCAAGTGACAGCCCCGAACCCTCCAGCTTGTTCTCGTTAACGACCAGAGCAACGGTGTCGAAGTCCTTCGGCAAGCCGTATCGATCGCCGTTTGGTGCGATCCATAGCTCAGCCAAGCCGGGCCAATAGATGTCGGTTGAAACGTTGTCGCGTTCGATGAAGTCGTTGAGTGGCAGAAGCACGCCGGAGTCCACGAATTCTGGGTACTTGGCAAGATGGTCCGTGAACACGTCAGGCACATCACCGGTTGCAAAACCTGCGGTCAGACCATCCCAATAGTCGCCCCATCCAAACTGGGTGAGATTGATACTGATATTGGGGTTCAGCGCCGTGAAGTCTGCAGCGCACTCTCTGTAGAACGGCTCCTGAATGTTGCTCCAAAGCCAGTATTCAAGCTCGACCACATCATCAGTCGCCGCTGGCTCATCGCCCTCCGGTTCAGTCACCGCTGGTTCGTCGGCGCCCGCTTCCGTCGTTGATGGCTCGCCACTGTCGGACTCGGCAACAACTGGCTCGTCGGCGGGCTCGCTTGTGGAGCCTCCGTCATTCCCGCACGAAGCAGCGACAAAGGCCGCTGCTGTCAGGCCAGCGACCACTTTGGTGACTTTTTTCTTCACGTTTCCCCCTCAGGAATTCCGACTGGCCACGGATGTCGCCAGGAATGTCTACGCCATGTGCGGCGTCAACGTGACGCACCTTATATCACTCCACCGGTGACGTCAACGGTGGCGTCACCGGTGGAGCGATGCTTAAACGGGGTGGTATAGACCGTTGATGAGTCGTGCGCTTCCGGTACGACCGTGGATTCGGCGTACCCCGCACCGAGAGAGAGCTCAGCGATCTCTTGGCCGTTTCAGGCCGAATCGCGCACGATAAGTCTGCATGTCAGCAACTGCACACCGTCGCTGCGTCCTGAGGATCGCAGTTCCGCAAGCCGTTCCATCGTAGCAACGCTGAGATCGTGCGGGTCGAGTCGCACAGTCGTGAGCGCTGGTCGCACGAGCGAACTAATGTCTAGATCGTCGAACCCGACGACTGCCGTGTCTGTCGGGACATCGCGGCCCAAGTCCTGGAGACGACGAATCGCGCCGATCGCCATGAGGTCGTTGTACGCGATGATTCCGGACACGTCTGGACACAGAGTCAGCACTTCATCGATAGCGGCCTCTCCGCCCTTTGCATCTGGGGATTGCTCGACGATGAGGGTCTCTGTGAAACCAGCGTCGGCCATCGCCGCTCGGAAGCCCGCTCGACGCGTGCAGTTGTGATCTGGCTTCATCACAGAGTCGATCATAATGATCGGTCCCGACCGGGTGTCTATGAGATGTTGCGTTGCCGTTCGGCCCGCAGACTCGAAGTCAAATGCAACACTCGCGAGGTTCGGACCGCTCACGCGGCCGTTGACGGCAACCACCGCAAGCCCTCGCTGAGCAAAGTTCAGCAACGAATTGGCTGAGTTGCCCGACGGGAAAACGATGACACCCTCCACTGCGTGCGACCACAGATTGTTGAGGACCTCTGCCTGCCGGTCCTCGTCATGTTCTGTGCTGGCGAAGAACATCGTCAGGCCGGTCTCGCGAGCAATCCGCTGGATTCCTTGCGCGACAGCCGGAAAGAACGGCGCAGTCATGTCGCTACAAACGACGCCCACGGTTCCGCTTCGACGAGTGGTCAGACCGCGGGCGAGTAAGTTTGGCCGGTAACCCACATGAGCAATGGCATCGAGAATGCGTTGCCGAGTCTCTTCGGTGCACCCGCCTTCATCACGGACGACTCGTGACACGGTTCGTTTCGATACGCCAACGATGTCGGCAACGTCTTGCATTGTCGGATCGCGACGCACTCCAACCTCCAGGTCGAATCATGATTCTAGTAACCGACAACCGCGGGCTCGGACGTCGTGGTCCGTGTACGAACCTTGGGCCCGACGCCGGGCCGGCGCGATCGCCCGATCAGGAGCCGCCGCACCGACCTGAGCACTTCGCAGTCGAACGTGCCGCACCGCCAACCGGCAGGCCGGAGCCCGGACCGCTCATGTCCACAGCACAGTCGGTGTTCTCCAGGAGCACATAGCGAAGCCTCTGGGCTCGACCATCCGCTCGGAAATGTTCACGACGATCGCTGCTTGCGCTGGGTGACTTGAGCGTCGCTCACCGGGGCGAAGGCTGTCCGCGGACAGCCTTGGTGAACAGAGCGTGGTCGCTGAACTCACCGATGGTGACATGGTAACGGCCCGGTTCGAACCTGCGTAGATCAACGGCGCCAAACACGATCAACGACCGTCCGCGATCGGCACGTCCGCTGGCGGCTTTCTCAGTCGTACAAGGCATACTTGACGGACGCCTTGTAAGGTGGCGTCATGTCAGCAACCGGTGACCTCAAGATCTCCTCACGGGGCCAGATGAGTCTTCCTGCTAGCGCCCGCCATCGATGGGGGCTCAACGATGGCGGCGATGTCGGCTACCTCGATCTGGGTGACGCCGTCGTGCTCATCCCCGGCGGTGTCAACGAACTACGTTCCTCTCTGCTCGATGCCGTTGGTGACAATGTGTGGAACGCAGCTCGACAGGGCTTCGGTGATCCAGACCTCGCCAGCGAGTGATTCATCTCGTCGACGACCAGCGCCTCAGCGCAATCCTTCGCGCAGGCGCGCCGCAGGACCCAGATGTTGCGGTGTTCACGACTGGGCATTGGTACGTTCGGCTCTGCCAAGCCGTTCTGTCCGCAGCGCAGCCGGGAACGTTGTCGGGTCCGTTCCTCGACCTTCCCGAGCCGATGCGATCTCGGGCCATCGACGCACTTCTCGCTCTTCCAGAGTCAATCGGGCTGGTCAGCTTGCGAGACCTCGGCCCAATCATCGGGCGGCTCCGCACTCGCCACCAGCTCAACATTCTCGCGATGGAGGCACTCGCAGCGGCCATCCACCTCGACGCACACGTCCACCTCTCGGTAAACTCGCCGAAGCTCGAGGCCGCGCTCGACGACGAAGGGCTCACCTTTGTCGTCAGTTGACGACCAGCGCACTGCTCTCGCGCATCGCTCATACATCGGACGAACCCGCGCGAAACCTCGGCGCCTTCTTCGGCCTCGGCGAAGACGACCGAGACAATGACACTGGCAAGGCCGCGGCTGACCAATCCGGCACCACCGCGGTGCAGTGTCACGTGCCAGCATGCAGGGCATGACAGGCGACCGATTTAGCGTGGGCTGCGGTGACTGGCGTGCACGACCCGCTTGAAGGACTCACCGCCTCCGGGACGATTCGAACCGGTGCACGACGCGAGAACATCGCCGACCCGTACTCGGACCTGCTGGACGCTGCGGTCCGCCAGATCGCCGACGCTGCGCCTGATGCGTCGGTCTACCTCTACGGCTCCGTGGCGACGGGCACCGCTCGGGCACCTGGTTCCGATGTCGATCTCCTGACTGTCGGCTTGCCACCCGACACCGCTGCATCGCTGGCCGGTTCACTCTCGTCGCACGCCGCCCGCCTGAGCCGAGGGGTCGAGATCGCCGCCGCCACCGAAGCGGACTCCGCAGGCCACTCGGACGAGGCATACGGCAATCGAGTGTTCCTCCACCACTACTGCGTTCGACTGTCCGGTCCCGAGATCGACCAATCAGCGACGCCCTTTCCGGGTGACCAGCGAGCCGCACGCGGATTCAACGGCGACGTCGGCCGGCACCTCGAACGCTGGCGCGCACGGGCCAGCGACTCAAGCTCCAGCTCCAGCTCCAGCACAGGGCTGCTCGGACGACTCGCAGCACGCAAGACGTTGCTCGCCGTTGCCGGACTCGTCAGCGTGCACGATTCGACTTGGACCACCGACCGAACACGCGCGGCCAAACGATGGGGTGAGGTCCATGCCGACCTCGCCGATGGCCTCGGCGAACTCCTCGACTGGGCGGTGCAGACACCGGCTGAATCGTCTGATGCCATACACGATCGGGTGAACCGCCACCTCGCCACGACGATCGAACAGATCGTGGAGCAGTTCGACGACGCGATCGGTCTGTGGGCGCCTGACTCAGCCGAGCGCGAGTGAGAAGTGCGTGTCTGTCTTGTCGCGGCCGGTCTCTTCGAAGCCGCACGCAAGATACAGCGCAACTGCCGATGTCCACGGGGTGTCGGTGAGCACGATGACCTCGGTGAGGCCCTGTTCGCGGGCTTTCGCGACAAGGGCGTCGACGACTCGGCGACCCAGCCCCTGCCGCCGGTGCGTACCAGCAACTGACATGCGCACGATCTCCCCGGTCCGGCCCGCCGCAGGCGTCAACATGCCAGTGGCCACGATGGCGCCATCCACCTCGATCACGACCACCTCAGCTCCACGGTCCACCCAGCTCGAGGTGATGTCGTCGAGATCACCGTTGAACGAGGCATCGAACGCAGCACCCCATCGGTCGCGCAACCCGTCGAGCACGAGCTTGCGGACTGCGTGTTGATCGCTCGGTAGAAAGTCGCGCACCATGCGACCGTCATTCCAGCACACTCGCCGCACGAGCGTCGCGCTGACGAATAGTCTCGGGCCGTGCAACCGCCTGACGAGACCCTTGCCTCCGAACACGCATCGGTGGAGATCGCCGCCATCCCCGGCGCCGTCTACGCCATGGTTGCCGACACTACGCGCATGGGCGAGTGGAGCCCCGAGGCCACCGGCGGAGCGTGGCTCGACGGCGGAAGCGGCGCAGTCGGCGATTGGTTCGCCGGGCACAACCGCACAGCGGAGCGTGAGTGGACTCGGGAGTGCTCACCGAGACCCTGCTGCGCATCAAGGCTGCTGCCGAGTCAACCCGGACCGACTCGGCCCCGTCGCCGGAGCGGCGACTACAGGAGCGTGATCCGAGCCACGAACACGGCCACGAGTTCAGCGATCTCAGCATCTCGGCCCTTGAGGTCGTGGCGGGCGCCATCGAGCCACACGTGTTCGACCGGCGCAGGGATCGTGGCGGTCCAGGACTCCAGCTCGTCGCGAGTGCCGAACTCGTCGCGGGTTCCAGAGATGAACAGGCACGGCACCGTGATGTCGGGCAGGTGTTCGACCCGGAGCTTGTCCGGCTTCTTCGGCGGGTGCAGCGGGTAGCCGAGACAGACCAGTGCGGCGAGATGACGTACCGGCCCCTCACCGTCGACATCGGCGGCGACCATCGATGCGATCCGCCCGCCCATCGAGTGACCACCCAGGACCAACGGGCTGCGGCGCCGGTTGATTGCCTCAAGGTCGGCGCGAATCGATGCCATCAGTTTCGGTGCACGGTCCGGCGGACCCTTGCGACCTTCCCGTCGGTACGGGAAGTCGTGTCGGCCGACGCGCGCAGCGGCGCCGAGCTCAGCCTCGATTCGAAGGAGTCGCGGGTGCTCGCGATCCGAGCCGGCACCCGGATAGAGCAGCAGACTCGGTGCAGCCATCGTGTTCCTCGGAACCTTCAGTCTTTGGCAGAGAGGATCCGACGTGCTTCGGCGAGATCGCTCATAGCCGTGGCCGCGTCGATGTCCTGCCCGCCGTGGTCAGGGTGTACTTCGCGCATGCGGCTCCTGAACGCACGGGTCACTTCACGCTTGGACGGTTTCTTGGCATCGCCCCGATCGTTGACCTCGAATCCCAGGACGCGCAGACTCCAAGTCAACGGGTCGGCGAGGGCTTCGAGATTCGTGGTCTGCGAACCCGCCAGGTGAGCAATGAAGGATGCGCCGATCGGCCCGCGCCAGCGCGACGCCTTCTGCAACACGTCGAGGACACCACGGCGGTGCTCGGGCCCGAGCCGCTCTGCTGCGTAGATCGCACCGAGCACCTGGCTGAGATCAGTGCCCGAGGCGTTGAAGTCGAACTGGATCTCGTCGCCGTCGCCGATCAGTCGGTGATGGCTGACGGCGAGGCCGTGCCGGTCGATCTGGAAGCGGTGACGGAGCCGGGGCTGGACGACCCGCTCACCTGAACCGACTTCGTTGATCAGCCGATGGACATCGGCGACATAGTCGTCTTCGATGCCACCGAGATGGGCAGCGACGACCGAACCGAGCAGGAGTCCGCCAAAGCCGGGGGCCGGGTCGACGGGCAGCACCATGTGGCCGAGCGCGACCCGGCGAGTCGGCACCGTCGGCCGGGTGTGCCAGATCTCGAGTTCGGCGAGCAGCACCGTTGGTTGTCCCGTGGCCTCAGACGTACGGGCGCAGCAGGGAGCGAAGGTCTTGGGCCAGCGAGATCACGTCTGACTCGGCGTCTCCGTGGCCTTGGGCATCGGCTCGGAATCGTGTGACGATCCGGTCGACGCCCGCAACGGCTCCCGCCCAGGTACGCGGTGCGAGTGCGTAGGGCGGATGCTTCTTGTCGATCACGTCGTGCAACTCGATCAGCTGCTTGCGCGCCTTGGCATCCATCGGGTCCTTGGCGAGCTTGTCCGCAGCGAGGAACATCGTGCTCAACGCGCCTTCCGGCGGCTCATCAGCACCCGACTCGTCGGCGCTCATCAGCTCGCCGCCCTCGATCGCATCGAGCAGATCGTCCACGGCGTCTTCGGCGTCCGACGCCACGACGACGGTGAGGCCTTCCCAGCGGTGCGGCACCTCGGCATCGACGAGCGCCTCGGTCAACACGGTGCGATCAGCGTCGGTCCACTCGTCGAGGTTGAACTCGGTCGACTCGGCGTCGTCGTCGAGCACGATGGGGAACGGGCCGAGTTCCTGTTCGAGCCGTTCGAAGATCTCGTCGACCTTGCCTTCGTGCGTCTCGGGAACGACCAGTTCGGTGCCGTCCCAGCCGTGCGGGGTGAGTGCTTCGGCGAGGGCTTCGGACAACTCGGCCTGCTGGTCAAAGGTCCATGCAGTGACGTCGTAGTGGACTTTGACGATGGCATCGTCGAACGGATCGAAATCGACCGTGTCGCCGATGCCGGCCGTCTCGTTCTGCTGTTCGGCGCCGCCGCCTCTGCTCACAAATGCCACGAGGGCACGCTAGCGGCAAGGAATGCCTGCGTCCTTTCGTACTCATCACGCACATTCGTCGGGTCCCGGAAGCCATGGCCTTCGCCCTCGTACACCACCAACTCGACGTTCTCGCCGGCTCGCTCGACCAGTTGCTCGCTCTGCGCCAGCGGGACGACCGGGTCATCGCTGCCGTGGAACACGAGCAGCGGCTGCGTGATGCATTCCGCGCGATGCAGCGGCGACAACCGGTCGAAGTGTTCGACATCGGTTGCGTCACCCACGAGCGTGTTGGTGTAGTGCGCTTCGAAGCGATGCGTCACGTCGGCGAGCGATCGAAGGTCGCTCACCGGGTACGACGCGACCCCGCCAGCGACGATCTCACCGTGATCTGCGAGCACACCGAGCACGGTCAGCCCGCCGGACGAGCCGCCGATCACGACCGTCGTGTCAGGCGTCGTCCACCCCTCGCTCTGTGCGTGGCGGATCAGCGCAGCCGTGTCGTCAACGTCGATCCGACCCCACCCGCCGTTCAGCGCCCGTTGATACGCACGCCCGTGGCCGGTCGTGCCTCGCGGATCGACGACGAGCACGTCCCAGCCGCGACTCCACCAGTAGCTGATCCGCGGCCGGAAGTCTGCCTGCCACTGATCGGTCGGGCCACCGTGGACCCAGACCAGCATGCGGCCGCCACCCCCGCCGTCACCACCGCCCCCGCCACCTCCGCCGGCACCGGCGCGGTAGCGGCGGGCGTGCAGCGTGACGTCTGCTGATCCGCTCGGCACCGTCGCGGAGATCACGGTCGGCTCGGGCAAGTCGAACCGGTCCCACCCCGCAGCAGGGCCCACTGCCAACAACCTACGCGGCGGCTTCTCGGCCAGGTTGCTGACGTCGTAGGCAACAACCTGTGTCGGGGTCACGGCACCGGTCCGCAACGCGGTGATCGTGTCGCCGACCCAATCGAGTTGGCCATGGCCGCCCTTGCCGACGTTGGTGACGTCGCCGGTCGCTCGGTCGACGACCACCAGTCTTCCGAAGCCGCCCTCGTTCCGGCACCACGCCACCCGGGTGCCGTCGGGGCTTGGCACGTAACTGCGCTGGCCCATCCCCCACGTCGGACCGGCGTGTTCGGATTGCTCTGCCAGCACGGCCACGCCGTCGATCACGGTGTTGAGCCAGCCACTCGAATCGTCGACCCACATGAGCTCGCCCTCCGGCATGAAGCGAGGTTGCTGAGCTGCACCGTCTTCGGGTCCGTGCCGCGACTGTTCGCCCGACCGAAGGTCACGGCTGATGATGTCTGCGCCGTCCCACGGCATGTCCGGTGGGCTCCAGCCCTGCCAGGCGACGGTCGCCGACGTGGGGCCGACGACCGGATCGAAACAGAAGGCGTGGGTGCCATCGTCGACTCGAGTCGGTTCCGCCCGGCCCATGTGCAGCCCCCACACCTCGGCCTCGTCGACCGCGAACACGAAGTGCTCGGCGTTCGGGGCGACGCTCGGTGCCCGACACTGCCGTTCCAACGACGTCATCGGCTCGGCGGCTCCGCCGAGCGGCTGCCACCAGATCTCACCGTCGACCGCGGCATAGAGCACACCATCGCTGTCCGGGTGCCAGGCAAAGCATCCACCGCCGAGGCCCCGACCCGCTGCCGGTTTCGGACCGGTGCTGAGGACGCGCTCCGGACCGCCACCGATCGGCACGATGAGGATCGCCGCTGTGCCGCCCCACTTCTGGACGAAGGCGACCGTCTGCCCGTCCGGCGAGAGGCGGGGTTCGGTGATGTCGCGGCCTGCGGTGAGCAGTTCGATCGGGATCTGCATGCGTCGAATCTACGGCCACCGCGAAACCTCGTTGCACTGCCGGGGCACGATCCGCGACAGTGTCGCTCACCAACGAGACGACCAGAGGAGGTGCCCCGATGATCTTGACCGCAACGAACCAGAACTCCGTGACCGTTCAGAACTCCGTGACCATTCAGAACCTCATGACTGATCTGCTCATGCCGATCGACGTCGGCGGCGCTGCCCGCGTCGCGTTCGCTCCGAACGGCTGACCGTCGAGCGCGTTCCCGAGACGTCCACCGCTGTCAGGCCCCAATGGTCGCACCCCGATGCGCGATCCCGGCATCTCGCCATCTCGCCATCTCGTCATCTCGCCATCTCGTCATCTCGCCGAGGGTCTGCGCTGCTCTCACCGCGCCGACCACCCTTGCGAACTCTGAGATCCATCCACAGCAAACCAACACAGAAAGGCGAACGTCATGTTCACCGAAACCATCCACCCCGAGTTCCAACTGGCCGAGATCCGCGAGCGTCACGCACGCTTGCGGGCCGATGCCGAGCGAGCCCGCGCCTTTCGCGCGGCGCGCGGCCGGCACCGATTCCGCTCGCGACAACGTCGCGTGTAGGAACGGCCTGAAGAACACGGTCCACCCGGTCGCGTCGTGCCTGGCACGACGTGACCGGTCTGGGTCGGCGACGACATCGCCCGATACTGTGCGGAAATGTCCGAACGCGAGAATCCTGACCGCAACCTCGCGATGGAGCTCGTTCGCGCCACCGAATCTGCGTGCCTCGCAGCGGCTCGCTGGGTCGGGCGCGGTGACAAGAATGCCGCCGACGGTGCCGCAGTGAATGCGATGCGACTGTCGCTGTCGACGGTGACGATGACCGGCACAGTAATCATCGGTGAGGGCGAGAAGGACGATGCCCCGATGCTCTACAACGGTGAAGAGGTCGGCGATGGCAGCCAACCCGAGGTCGACGTCGCCGTCGATCCGATCGACGGCACCACGCTCACCGCACTCGGCAAGACCAACGCCCTCGCCGTCATCGCCGTGGCCGACCGCGGCTCGATGCTCGACCCCGGGCCGTCGTACTACATGGACAAGATCGCTGTCGGGCCTGATGCCGTCGGCGCCATCGACATCACCGCCAGCCCCACCCAGAACCTCCGCTGGATCGCAAAGTCGACCGGCAAGGATGTCGAGGACCTCACCTGCGTGATCCTCGACCGACCTCGGCACGAAGACCTGATCGGTGAGGTCCGTGCCAGCGGTTGCCGGATCCGGCTGATCACTGACGGCGATGTCTACGGATCGGTCGCCGCCTGCTGGCCGGACGCTGGCGTCGACGTGCTGATGGGGATCGGCGGCACGCCCGAAGCAGTGATCTCCGCCGCAGCGATGAAGGCAATGGGTGGCGAGATCCAATGCCAGTTCCTGCCGCAGAGCGACGAGGAGCGGACCGCGATGCTCGACGCCGGTTTCGACCTCGACCGCATCCTTCTCCAGGATGATCTGATCACCGGCGACAACTGTTTCTTCGCCGCGACCGGCCTGACCGATGGGGCGCTGCTGCGCGGTGTCCGCTTCGACAACCGGGGGGCGCGCACACAGAGTCTCGTGATGCGATCACGCAGCGGCACGGTCCGCATGATCGACGCTCGGCACCGCGTCGAGAAGCTGCGCGAGTTCGCAGCCATCGACTACTGACACCGGCAACGTCCACCCGCGGTCGGCGCCAGAGCTACTCGTTCAACGCACTGCGGCGCAACCATTGGAAGACGCGCCAGCCGGTGAGATCTCCCGCCATCGATCCGGCTGCGATCGCTGCTGCCTCATCCGAGATGGCTTTGCCGTTCGGTGCCTTGACGTGGACCTCAGCAACTCGTTCGGCCATGACGAACCAGCCGACAGCCTCCTCGACGGTTCGGCCGACTGTGAGGATTCCGTGGTTGCGCAGGATGCACAGCTTCGCGTCGCCCAATGCCGCGGCGATGCGCTTGCCTCCATCAACCGAAAGCACCTCGACCTCTTCGTCGTCGAAGAGCGCCTGATCGAACACGAACGCCGTCGACTCCTGGCTCAGCGCGCGGAACGGCTCGACGTTCGCCGACCACGGCGTGCCGAACGCGGTGTGGGTGTGGCAGGCACTCACGACATCGGGACGAGCTGCGAGCAGCGGGGCATGGATGTTGTACCCAGCCGTGTTGACCGCCCCGGTCGGGTTGCCGTCTTCGTCCATGACCTCCCCACCCGGCCCGACGAGTACAAGCCGGTCGGGCGTCGCCGCACCGAACGGCACGGCCCAATCGAGCAGCCAGAAGTGATCGGTCAGTATTGGATCGCGCGCCGAGACATGGCCGTCTCCGAGTTGGCCCCACCGCTGAGCACCGAAGATGCGATACCCGAGCGCGCACATCTGTTTTCGATGTGCCCGCTCCTGTTCGGGCGAGCGCACCGTGCCGTACGGGTCCACGCCGGGGAACACCGGATACATGTCCTGATCAGCGTGATGATCGGTCGACGTCATGTCCGCAGCGTAGATCCCCTACCGTGGTCCCATGTCAACCGCATCGCCCGACCTGATCGGATCCGTTGTGGCGGTGCACCGCAGCGACAAACACACCTTTGCCAAGAAGGCCGTCGCCTCGATCGAACTGCTCCCTGGCCTGGGCGTCGAGGGTGATGCGCACCTCGGGGCACGGGTCAAGCACCGGTCGCGCGTCGCTGCTGATCCGAACCAGCCGAACCTTCGCCAGGTCCACCTGGTGATGTCCGAGCTCCTCGACGAGGTGCGTGCTGCTGACCACGAGATCGAGCCGGGTCGACTCGGGGAGAACATGACCACCACCGGCATCGACCTGATCGGGCTGCCGGTCGGCTCGATGCTGCGACTCGGCGACACGGCCCTGGTCGCGCTGACCGGCCTTCGCAATCCGTGCAAGCAGATCCGCGACGTCGGTGATGGTGTGTTGAAGATGATGTTCGTCGACGGCGAGCGGTACGGACGCCCCGGCGAGCAGGTGGGACGAACCGGTGTGATGGGTGTCGTCGTGGCCGGCGGCACCGTCAGCGCAGGCGACGAGATCGCCGTGCGCTACCCCGCTGGCACGCTCACTCCGATGCAGAAAGTCTGAACCGGCTGATCACCGGTTCAGTAGATCGTGTCGGCGAGGCGCTGCGGGTAGGCCCGGTCGTATTCGGCGGCGTCGAACTCGCCACTCGTGATCTGTTCCATGATCTGACCGACCGTCGGTACCGGACTGCTGCCATCGTGGCTCCGACGCGCGTCGTCGGCCCACAGGCCCGCACGCACGAGCGCCTTGGGGCACTGCGTGTAGACGGTCTCGACCGCGATGTTGATGACCAGCGCCGGCAATTTGTCACCCATTGCATACCGTTGCCGTAGCTCGTCATCCGCGAGCAATGTGGCTGTTCCGTTCACACGCAGTGTGATGCCGATTCCCGGAATCATGAACAGCAGACCGATTCGCGGGTCGATCACGAGGTTGCGCAGCGAGTCCAGGCGGTTGTTTCCCCGTCGATCCGGCAGATGCAGCGTTCGGTCATCGACGACCGTGACGAGTCCCGCAGGGTCGCCACGCGGCGAGCAGTCGAGCCCTCCTGGCCCGCTGGTCGACATGACCAAGAACGGTGACATCTCGATGAATCGCTGATGGAGCGGCACGAGGCCATCGACCTCTTTCGTGATCGCTGTCGGGACCGGCTCGCCGTAGAGCGCTGAGAGCTCGGCGACCGACCCGATCACCGTGTCACCTGCCGGGCTCGTGGATGCATCATCGCTCATCGATTCGACCGTAGATCGGCCACATCGACAGCCTCCAGCGGAGGATTCAGGACGGCTCGGTCAGGCGATGCAACAGGTCGGTGTCGAGGTGGGCCTCGACGGCGTCGGCCAATTGCTCGAACGTCTCATCGAGCACGTCCACCGCAGTGACACCCAAGACTGCTCGAAGAAACGGGGGTCGCTCGAACAAGCCGTGCACCGTGGTCGCGGTCACGTTGTCACGTCGCCAGCCGACCGGACCGCTCGCTGAGGAGGCAATCACCAGTTCATCTCCACCGTCGACGACACCGTTGCGGATCTCGTAGCCGTCGTACGCCGTTCGACCCGCCACACCGTGGTCGAAGTCGACCGTCACGTGAGCCGTGACTTTGTCTCGCGCCATCGACGTGCGCAGTGGAAGCAGCCCGAGCGGCCGGACACTGCCCGCAGCGCCGCCTTCGAGGCCATCCGGGTCGTCGAAACGATCGCCGAGCATCATGGCGCCGCCGCACACGCCGATGATCTGCGTCCCAGCCCCCGCTGCACCAACGATGGCGTCGGCAAGACCACGCGCGCGGAGCCAGGCCATGTCGGCAGCGACATGCTTCGAGCCGGGCAAGATCACGAGGTCGGCATCGAGCACCAAGCCGGGGTCGGTCACCCACCGAACATTCACGGCCTGGCTGAGGAGGTAGAATTCGTCCAGGTTCGAGCCGAACGGCAGGCGAGGTATCGCCACGACCGGAGCGCCGGGCGGAGCGTCACCGTGTTCGACAGCGCCCTCTTCCCGTGGAAGCCGGTGCTCCAACATCGGCACGGTGCCCGCATGCGCCAGACCCGTGAGGCCCGTGAGGCGCTCTGGCCCCGGAGCGAGCAGCGACGGATCCCCGCGAAACTTGTTGAGGACGTAGCCGACCAATCGAGCCCTGGTCGACTCGGGAACCAGCGACCACGTCCCGTACAGGTGAGCAAACGAACCGCCACGATCGATGTCGCTGACCAGCAGGGCGGACGCATCTGCATACTCGACCATGCGGTTGTTGACCTGATCTACGAGGTTGATCTCGGCCGGGCTCCCCGCTCCTTCGATCACGATGAGATCGAACTCGGCGTCGAGTTCATCGAAGGCTGTGGCCATCGGCGTCCACAGGGCGTCGTGGCGATCGCTCCATGGTGTCTCGGTCAGTACACGATCCACCCGCCCGCGGACCACCACTTGGCTCTGCGTGTCCGCTTCGGGCTTCAGCAGGACCGGGTTCATCCGGACGTCCGGTTCGATACCTGCGGCTCGTGCTTGCAGCCATTGAGCGACGCCGATCTCACCCGAGCCGTGCTCGGTCGCCACGACCCGTGCGTTGTTCGACATGTTCTGGGCCTTGAACGGAGCGACGCGCACGCCTTCGCGCTGAAACCATGCACACAGCGCCGTGGCGAGCAGCGACTTGCCTGCGTCGGAGGTGCACCCGAGCACCATCAGCGGACGCATGAGGTTCAGACCGGGAACCCGCGCCGAGGGGTGACGATGACCTGGCCGTCGTTGTGCTCGACGCTGACGCACACGTGGTAGATCTCGCCGAGCCGATCGGCAGTGAGTACCTCCTGCGCGGTTCCCGAGACGACGTGTTCGCCGTGATGCAGCATCGTCAACCGATCGGTGTACGTACCTGCCAACGTGAGGTCGTGCAGCGCCGAAACCACTGTCAGGTGGTCAGTGGTACGCAGTTCGGTGAGCAGTTCGAGTGCCTGCTGCTGGTGACCGATGTCGAGCGCCGAGGTCGGTTCGTCGAGCAGCAGGACGGGCGCCTGTTGCGCGAGGGCGCGCGCCAGCACGATGCGCTGGCGCTCGCCGCCGCTCAGCTCGCCCATCAGCCGACTTGCGAATGGGCCCAAGCGGAGCCGTTCGAGGACCTCGTCGACGATGGCGCGGTCGGAGCGCGACGGTGACCCGAAGTAGCCGATGTACGGCGTCCGGCCGAGCAGTACGTACTCACGGGCAGCCATGTCATCGGGAATCAGCGGTGATTGGGCGACGTAGGCCACGCGGGCGGCACGGTCCCGGTCGCCCATCGAGCCCAGCGATTCGCCGTCGATGTCGATGTGTCCGGTGTGATCGACCAACCCCACGACGGCTCTGAGCAGCGACGACTTTCCCGCCCCGTTGGGCCCGATGAGCCCAAGCCACTCCCCCGGCGACACGACACCGTCGAAACCGGTGAGCGCAGACGGACCCTTACGGGAGTACCGGACCCCGACGTCGCGCATCGTCAAGGTGCTCATGCGCTCAGCCGCCGTGTGCGCAAGAGGTAGAGGAAGAACGGTGCGCCGATGAATGCGGTGACGACGCCGATCGGCGTCTCGGCCGGACGAGCGATCATCCGGCCGGGCACGTCAGCGAGGATCAGGAAGCCGGCACCGCCCATCAGTGACAACGGGAGCAGCCGGCGATGACCGGCACCGGCGACGAGACGCACGATGTGCGGAACCACCAGGCCCACGAATCCGATCAGGCCGCTGACCGACACAACCGCAGCTGTACCGAGGGTCGCAGCGATCACGATGAGCAGCCGGGTCCGTTCGACTGTGACCCCGAGGGTGGCGGCTTCGTCGTCGCCCACCCGGAACACGTCGAGGTGTCGCCGATGAAGGATCAACACGATGGTGCTGACCACGACGTAGGGGACGACGAGGCGCACATCGGCCCACGTGGCGCGCGAGAGGCTGCCGAGGATCCACCGGAACACCTCCCGTATTGCTTCGACGTTGCGCTGCAGGATGAACGTCTGCAGTGCGGAGGTGAACGACACGACGGCCACTCCGGCGAGTACGAGGGTGACACCTGATCGTGAGCCGCCGAATGCGGCGCCCACGGTGTAGGTGACCATCACCGTGGTGATTGCGAAGACGAACGCCACAGCGGGTACCGGGTCGATCGGCCAGTCGGCGGTCGCCGCGCGTCCGATCGTGAGGGCGATCGTCGCGCCGAGGCCAGCGCCGGCGGCAGAGCCGAGCAGATAGGGGTCGACCAGCGGGTTCCGGAAGACACCCTGATACGACGCGCCGGCGATCGAGAGCATCCCTCCGACCAGCCCGCCGAGCACGACACGCGGCATCCGGACCTTCCAGACGATCGCCCAATCACTTTCGCTCACACCCGTGTCCATCCACACCAACCGGCCGAGCAGCGGCGTTCGATCGACGAGTTCGAGCGGAACCCGCCACCAGTCGGGACCGGCCGGGCCGACCGACGCGCCGATCAGCACGGCCAGCACGACGAACACGCCACCGGCAGCGAACCACCGGAAGTCGCGCTCAGCGTGCCGAGCGTGCTGATCGGTCGGAGTCACGGCGTGTCGATCAGGCCGGGACCAGTGCCTGTATCGCTGCTGCGACGGCGGCGTAGTACTCGACGATGCGCGGGCCCCAGCGCGAGGCGATGTCCTCGTCGGCTTCGATGACGTTGCCGTTCTGTACCGCCGCGATGGCATCCCAACCCGGGCGCTCCGCGACGTCGGCAGCAGTGGTCGTGCAGAAGTTGCCGCACGGCACGAAGATCAGATCGGGACTCGCATCGATGATCGCTTCGGCGTTGAGTTGCGGGAACCCGAAGTTGTCGCCTTCGGCGCGGTCGGCGATGTTGTCGAGACCGAACGCGGCGTAGACCTCGCCGATGAAGCTCGTGCTGTCGGCGCTGAAGTAGGTGTTGTCGACCTCGTGGTAGACGCTCAGTGCTGATTCGGTGTCGGGACTGTTGGCGAGCAGGCTGTCCAGCTCGGTCTGCATCGAGCTCACCAGTTCCGCAGCTTCACCGACGCGACCCGTTGCTGCGCCGAGCTGTTCGATCTGGGCGTAGGTGTCTGTGATCGTCGCTGCAGCGGGGCCGTCCCACGAGGCGATGTCGAGCTCGGCGAGCTGGTCGCCGAGACCTGTGAAGTCACCACCGATCAGGACGAGGTCGGGTTCGTACGCGGCGATCGCTTCGATGTTCGGTTCGAAGCCGGAGAGTTCATTGGGCAACTCCAGCGCCTCGGCCGGGAAGTTCGAGAACTGATCGACGGCGACAAGGAGGTCGCCAGCGCCGATCGCGAACATGATCTCGGTGTGGGTCGGGCTGAGCGAGACCACTCGCTCGGGAACGCCGGCGCTTTCGGTGTCCTCGCCATCGGTACCGGCCGGCGCGTTCGTCTCAGCCGGCGCTTCGGTCGCAGCCGGTGCCTCGGACGCAGCCGGTGCCTCGGTCTCAGCCGGCGCTTCGGTCTCAGCCGGTGCCTCGGTCTCAGCCGGTGCCTCGGTCTCAGCCGGTGCCTCGGTTTCGGCCGGCGCTTCGGTCTCCGCCGGTGCTTCGGTGGTCGGCGACTCGGAGTCGCTACCGCATGCTGCGGCAACGAGGGTCAGTGCCACGAGGGCGCCGGTGAGTTTCTTGCGGGTGTGTCGTTCCTGTGAACGCATTGATCCTCCAAAGATCGGAGGACAAGCTGGGCCCATCCGACGCTCGTGCGCCGGGTGCGAACCGTCCCTTGCCTCGAGGGGTGTGGTTGGCATCGCCGGGGCAGGCGACCGGACTCGCTCGCTCATCGCTCGCAGCATGCACGAGTGACGTCGAGACGACCGTTGCGGGACAGTGCCGGGATCTCACCGGACTTCGCTGCACAGACGATGTGTTGTGTTGTGAATTCGACAGCGTAGTGCTGACTCCGTAGCCTTCCCCGTCTCATGGACGACACCGCACCAACCGACGACCCGCGCCCTGACGGCCTGCGTCGCGCCGATTCCCTCGTCATTGTCAACACCGGCAACGGTAAGGGCAAGTCATCGTCGGCGTTCGGCATGATGGTGCGCGCGCTCGCCCGGGATTGGAACGTGGCGGTCGTCCAGTTCATCAAGTCCGGAAATTGGAACGTTGGTGAGGAAAAGATGGGCCGTCAGCTCGGCGTCGACTGGTTCTCCTTCGGTGACGGCTTCACCTGGGACTCCGAAGACCTCTCGAACGATCGGGCACACGCCGCCGAGGGCTGGGCCAAGGCCGTCGAACTGATGAACGCCGGCGAGCACCGGCTCGTGATCTTCGATGAGCTCACGTACCTGGCGTCGTTCAACTGGCTGCCGATCGCCGACATCGTCGGCCCGATCGCTGACCGGCCGCGCCACGTCAATGTGATCGTCACCGGCCGCGATGCTGCACCGGAACTGATCGAGCTCGCTGACACCGTCACCGAGATGACCGAGGTCAAACACGCCTACGCCAGTGGCATCCGTGCGATGCGCGGCATCGACTATTGATCTGACCTGAGCGTCGCTGATGTCTCTCACCGTGCTCATCGGCGGCGCCCGAAGCGGCAAGAGCTCTCTGGCCGTGGACATCGGCCAACGCCTCGATGCCAAGTCCGCTGCACCGTCCGATCCCGGGTCCAACGGAAGCGTCACGTTCATCGCAACAGCGCCGTCGTTCGACGGCGACATGGCCGACCGCATTGCCCGCCATCGAACCGAGCGACCGGCCCACTGGACCACCGTCGAAGAACAGATCGAGCTGGCTGCGGCAATCAGCGGAGCCACCGCCGGGCTCGTCATCGTCGACTGTCTCACCCTGTGGACGTCGAACCTGATCTGGGCCGAGCAGCCCGACACCGCGATCCGCGAGCTTGCCACGGCTGCCGCGTCGGCTGCCGAGCGCCGGGACGGACCCGTGGTCGTGATCACCAACGAAGTCGGGCTCGGCATCGTCCCCGAGAACGAACTCGCCCGCCGCTACCGAGACATCCACGGCTGGGTCAACCAGGAGTGGGTACGACGCTCAGATCGGGCGTTGCATCTCGTCGCCGGTCGCGCTGCACCGCTCGTCGACCCGTGGACCCTGCTCGACGATTCGTGAACGTTGCGCGGTAATTCGGTCGAGGGCCCACCATCGGCCAGACTCGGCGCATGACATTGCTCCACGATCGGCTCGCCGATCTTCCCAGCTGCCATACCGAGGCACGCGACGCAGTCACGGCGCGAGCGGCGGAGATCCTCCGGCCCAGCGGAGCCCTCGCCTGGCTGGACGAGACTGCGGCGTGGATCGCGGGCTGGCACGACACCGAACGCCCGGAGATCCGGCGTCCGGCCGGCGTCATCTTCGCCGCCGATCACGGCGTCGCCCAGGCCGACGTCAGTGCGTACCCTGCCGACGTGACGGCTTCGATGCTGACCGCGTACAGCAACGGCCAGGCGACCATCAACGCCTTTGCTCGCGCCGCCGGAGCGGAACTGGTCGCCGTCGATGTCGGCGTGGGCGACCCCACCGGCGACATCCGAACCGAGTCGGCGATGTCACCCGAACGATTCGATTCCGTCGTGCAGACAGCGCTCGACACGGTCGACGCTCTCGATTGCGATCTGCTCGTGCTCGGCGAAATGGGCATCGGGAACACGACCGCGTCGGCGGCGATCGCCGCGTCGCTCGCAGGCGGTGAGGCTGCGTCGTGGGTCGGCCGAGGCACCGGTGTCGACGATGCCGGCCTGGAGCGCAAACGGGCGGCGGTGCAGCAGGCGCAGCGTCGGATCGCAGGCATCACCGATCCGATCGAGATCTTGCGCGAGGTCGGCGGGGCTGAGTTGGCAGCGATCGCCGCAGCGACCGTCGCCGCCCGCCATCGGTCGATTCCCGTCGTCCTCGACGGCTACATCACCGCGGCCTCCGTGTTGCCGCTGGCACTCATCGAGGCGTCCGCGCTCGACCACTGCATCGTCGGGCACTGTTCGGCCGAGCCAGGTCACCGCAAGCTGCTTGAACGCCTCGGCAAGCGGCCACTGCTCGACCTCGACATGCGTCTCGGCGAAGGCTCCGGTGCCATGGCCGCCGTTCCGCTGATCCGGATGGCGTGCGCCGGCATCACCGAGGTGCCGACCTTCAGCGAATTCTTCGCGTGACGCGATCCGCCGGGGCCGCTGATGGCGTCGGACTCCCGCCGTGGGGTCTCGTCGGTGCTGCGCAGTTCCTCACCCGTGCCCCGATTCGCCTGCGGTCTGCGCCGGACCTCGCTCGCTCCGTGCCGTGGTTCCCGGTGGTCGGTGCGCTGATCGGTGCTGTCGTCGGAGGTGTCGCTGCGGGCTTGATGGAACTGGTGCCGACCGCCGTCGCAGCCGCTGTGGCGATCCTGTTCGGTGTGCTGCTGACCGGTGCGTTTCACGAAGACGGACTGGCCGACACCGCTGACGCAATGGGCGGATGGACTCCGGAGCGTCGACGCGAGATCCTGAAGGACTCCCGCCACGGCAGCTACGGCGTCGCGGCAATGTGCGGAACGATCGTCCTGCGCATCGTCTGCGTCGCCTCCCTCGGGCCCGCCGCGGCGTTTGCGGGACTCGTGGCTGCGCACACCCTCGGACGAGGTGCCGCCGTCGGTGTGATGGGCCTCGCTCCACCCGTGCCCGAGACCGGACTCGGTGCCGACTACTCCCGATCACTGTCGCCGGCTCGCGCTGCAGCCGGTGTGCTCGCTGCAGTCGCCCTTGGCGGACTGGCGACCGGCTGGTGGGTCGGCCCACTCGCGATCGGCGTCGCCATCGGTGCTGCCGTTGTCGCGGTCGTCGCCCGCGCCGCGTTCGGGGGGGTGAGTGGTGACATCCTCGGCGCCGTCGAGCAGGTCGGTGAAGGCATCGTGCTCGTCATCGTTTCGGGCCTCGCGCTCCGTCACCAACTCTGGTGGACCTGACCGCTCCGTTTTCATGAGCTTTCTGCGCACAGTCTCTGCAACAAGCTCATGAAAGCGGGTGCGCTGCATAGATAGCCTCTCGCCGTGACATCTCCCGCCGCCAAGATCGGTCCCCAGCTCGTTCGCGGCTTCGCAATGGGTGCTGCCGACATCGTGCCCGGTGTGTCTGGCGGAACCGTGGCGCTCGTCTTGGGCATCTACGACCGGCTGATCAACAACGTGCGCCTCGGCGCTCGCGGCCTGAAGCAGCTCCTGACCGGAGACCTCTCGTCTTTCAAGCAGACCATCGGAGAGATCGAATGGGTCTGGCTCTTCTCGCTGCTCGCCGGCATCCTCGTTGCGGTCTTTGCACTGTCGGCGGTGCTCGACGGTTTACTCGAAGACCAGCCGATCAAGATGTCGGGCCTCTTCTTCGGACTCGTGCTCGGCACGATCTACGTGGCCTACCGTCTCCTCGACCGGTTCGAGGCGATAACGCTGGCAATCGTCCTCGGCGTCGGGGCAGCGGTCTTCGTTCTGCTCGGGCTGAAGACTGACACGGTGGTCGCCGACGACGCCGCCGAGGTCGTGACGAGGCCCATCTGGCTGTTCTTCATCGTCGGAGCGATCGCGATCTGCGCCATGATCCTGCCCGGCGTCTCCGGGTCGTTCCTGCTCGTGATGATGGGCATGTACACCGAGGTGATCGGCGCCGCCAAGGACCGCGACCTCGTGGTCCTCGGCGTGTTCGCGCTCGGAGCCGTCGTCGGCCTGGCGCTCTTTTCGACGCTGCTCAACTGGCTGCTCGAGAACTATCGCAACCAGGTGATCGCCGCGATGATCGGCCTGATGCTCGGTTCGATGCGGGTGCTCTGGCCATGGCCGAACGGCACGAACACGACCACCCTGTCAGCGCCCGCCGACGACGTCATCGCTCCGATTCTGCTGGCGCTCGCCGGCATGGCCGTCGTCGTCGCCGTCGAGACCTTCGGCAGCAAGCTCAACACGGCCGACGCCCATACCCGCGCCTGACCACCCCTCCCCGAAAATCCTGCGCCGGCTTCCCGCTCAGCGCGACCGGAGCGCAGAATTTTGGGTTCGAGAAACTGTGACTCGCCTACGCGGGCCGACGTGAGACCATACGAACCATGACACACCCGGTCTGGCCGCTGTTCGACCTCGAGGTCCGGACAACGCGACTCCGGATGCGCTACATCGACGACGAACTCGCCACCCGACTGGCCGAGCTCGCCGCAACGGGTATCCACGACCCGGCTCAAACTCCGTTCACGACCCCCTGGACCGATTCGAAGTCGCCAGATCTCGAACGGCAGACGATGCAGTTCTACTGGCGGTGCCGGGCGAACACCGGGCGCGACTCGTGGATGATCGACCTCGCAGTCGAGGCCGACGGAGAACTCGTCGGCGTCGCGGGACTCAACGGCAGCAACTTCCCGACACTGCGCCAGGTGGTGACCGGCTCGTGGCTCGGCCGGACGTACCAGGGTCGTGGCATCGGCAAGGAAATGCGGCTGGCCTCGCTCACCCTTGCGTTCGACGGGTTGGGGGCAGACCGCGCGCTCACCGATGCCTGGCACGACAACGAGCCCTCGCTCGGCGTAACGCGTTCACTGGGGTACACCGAAACCGGCCGACATCGGGCCGTGCGTCGAGATCAGCCCGACCAGATCGTGAACTTCGAGATGCAGCGAGCACACTTCGACACGATTCGCCCCGACGACGTCACGCTGCATGGCCTCGACGCCGTGCGCGACCTGCTGGGCATCGAGCCTCGAGGGGCCGGCGAAGGGCGTTGAGTCAGCGGACGAGGTCGGCGATGCGCTTGATGCCTTCGACGAGATCGGCGTCGCCCAGCGCGAAGCTGAAGCGGGCGTACCCGGGCAGACCGAATGCTTCGCCGGGAACGAAGGCGACCTTGGCCTCGTCGAGGATCAGGTCGGCGAGTTCGATGGTGGAGGTCGCAGTCTTGCCGGCGATTTCTCTGCCGAGCAATCCGCTCATGTCCGGATAGCAGTAGAACGCGCCCTGGGGCTCGGGGCACGTGACACCATCGATCGCGTTGAGCATCTCGTGCATGACCTTTGCGCGCTGCGCGAAGGCGTTGCGCATCATCACGACATCGTCGAGTGGCCCCTCGACTGCTGCGATCGCCGCACGCTGGGCGACGTTCGACACGTTCGACGTCGCATGGCTCTGGAAGTTCGCCGATGCCTTGATCACGTCGGCCGGGCCGATCATCCAGCCGACACGCCAACCGGTCATCGCGTAGGTCTTGGCGACACCGTTGACGATCAGGCACTGGTCGGCCACGTCGGGGCAGAGCACCGGCATCGACGAGAACTCGTGAGCGCCGTACGTCAGGTGTTCGTAGATCTCGTCGGTGATCACCCACACCCCGTTGGCCACGGCCCAGTCGCCGATTGCCTTGACTGCCTCGGGAGGGTAGACCGCACCCGACGGGTTGTCCGGGCTGACGAACAGGAGCACTTTGGTCTTGTCGGTCTTGGCAGCGTCGAGCTGCTCGATGGAGACCTGGAAGCCCGACTCGGCGTCGGTGTCGATGATCACCGGGACACCACCGGCAAGCGTGATCGCCTCGGGGTAGGTGGTCCAATACGGCGCGGGGCAGATCACTTCGTCACCGGGATCGCACAGTGCGGCGAACGCGGTGTAGACGGCGTGCTTGCCACCACAGGTGACGAGTACGTTCGCCGGTTCAGCGGAGAAACCCGAGTCGCGTCGTGTCTTGTCGCAGATCGCCTGTTTGAGCTCGGGCAGGCCGCCCGCAGGGCTGTACTTGTGGTTTTTCGGGTCGGCGCAGGCCGCCACGGCTGCATCGACGATGTGCTGCGGAGTCGGGAAGTCTGGCTCCCCGGCACCGAATCCGATCACGTTCTCACCGGCGGCCTTCATTGCCTTGGCCTTTGCATCGACGGCCAACGTGGCAGACGGCGCAATGGTGGCGAGGCGGGCAGACGTCCGGGTCATGGTGTTGGTCACGGTGCTGCAGCTTATGTCCTCCGCCCGGAGGCGGGCCCATCGATTGCGAGCCGCTCAGGCACCGGCGCTCGTGTCAGTAAACGCTACGGTCGGCGTCCATGTCAGCAGACGCGATGATCCGATCGAACGTCGGGAGCATCCCCGGACCCGACCTCACCCCCACCGCCACGGGGCTCGACAAGCCACTCAGCGAGAGCAGGGTGGCCATCTGCACGACGGCCGGCCTGCGGGCCGCGGGTGACGTGAAGCTCTGGCAGGACTCGTCGTTCACCGTGCTGCCTGCCTCCGCGCGCGATCTGCAGCTCAGCCACTTCTCCCCAAACTTCGACCGTGCCGGTCTCACGGCCGACATCAACACCGCCTACCCGGCCGACCGCCTCGACGAACTCGCGGCGGCGGGTGTCATCGGCTCGGTCGCTACGAACCATCTGTCGTTCATGGGCGCTCAGGTCGACGCATCGTTCGCGTCGATCATCCAGGACACGGGGCCCGCTGCGGCGCAGGTGCTGCTCGACGACGATGTCGACGTGGTGATCTTCACGCCGGTTTGACCGCTGTGCACGCGCACCGTGAGTGTGCTCGCCCACGTCTTCGAACGCGCCGGTCTCGCGACGGTCGGCATCTCCCTGGTTCGCGGCCAGGCCGAGACCGTCAAGCCACCACGCATGTTGAACGTCGACTTCCCACTCGGCCGTCCGCTCGGCCGTCCCGGTGACGCCGAGTTCCAGACCAGCGTGCTCACCGCGATGTTCGACCTGCTGGAGCGGACCGACGTACCGGTCCTCGTCGACTTCCCGGTCGCGATCGCCGAACAGAGCGCAGAGCCCGCATCCTGCCCGCTCCCCCCACGTCATGACCCCGATCTGCACGCAGCCATCGACGAGGCCCGGGGACTGCGCAACGCATACGACCGCAACATCGAAGCGACCGGCGGACGAACGCTGCTCGGCCGGGTCGCCGATGTCGACGGCGTCACCGACCTGATCGAGAAGATGATCGGAATCGAAGGTGGTGCCTCGCTGGCCGATGTCGGCTGGGAACCGACGACTGCCGTTGCCGCCAGCCAGGACATTCGCGCCTACTACGAAGAGGCCGGCTTGCAGCTCGCCGACAACACCGGCGCTCGCCAGCTCGAGACCTGGTTCTTCCATCAGACCGAGACCGGACGGTTGATCCGCCGCGCCCGCGACGGCATGCGCGAGCGCGGCGAGGACAAGCTCGCCGTCACCTATCTCGCCCCGATAACCCAAGGCTGACTTTTCGAAAGCAGCGCCGCAATAGCTCGGACATGACGCCATCATGTTGCGGTGACCGAGACCCCCACCATCACCATTCCTGCTGAGCTCCTTCCTGCTGACGGACGATTCTGCTGTGGCCCTTCCAAAGTGCGCCATGATCAGGTCGACGCCGTCGTCGCCGCGCGCCACACCCTGCTCGGCACCTCACACCGCAAAGCTCCGGTCAAGAATCTCGTCGGCGACGTCCGTTCCAAGCTCTCCGACCTGTTTTCGCTTCCGACCGGCTGGGAGATCGTGCTCGGCAACGGCGGCTCCACCATCTTCTGGGATGTGGCCACCTTCGGCCTCGTCCGGGATCGCAGCCAGCACCTGGTGTTCGGAGAGTTCTCGTCGAAGTTCGCCGACGCATGCGCGGCTGCGCCGCACCTCGGTGACCCGTCGGTGGTCAACGTCGACCCCGGCTCGCACCCCGATCTGGTCGCCGAGGCTGGTATCGACCTGTATGCGCTCACGCACAACGAGACCTCGACCGGCGTCGCCATGGAGCTTCGCCGGCCGGCCGGCTCGAGCGCAGCCGACGCTCTCGTCGCCGTCGATGCCACGTCGGCTGCCGGCGGCCTGCTCTGGGACCCGGCCCAGGTCGACTGCTACTACTTCGCGCCGCAGAAGTGCTTCGCCTCCGACGGCGGGCTCTGGCTGGCAGCGTGCTCGCCGGCAGCGATCGAGCGCATCAACGAGATCGGCTCGTCCGACCGATGGAGGCCGGCATCGCTCGACCTGCAGATCGCGCTCGACAACTCGACGAAGAATCAGACGTACAACACACCAGCGCTGGCCACGCTGGTCATGCTCGACGCACAGCTCGACTGGATGCTGGCGAACGGCAGCCTCGCGGGCATGGCTGCACGCAGCGCCGAATCCGCATCGATCCTCTACGCGTGGGCCGAGTCGCGCGACTGGGCAACGCCGTTCGTGGCCAACCCTGCTCAGCGCTCCAACGTGGTGGGCACCATCGACATCGACGAATCGATCGACGCCAACGAGGTCTGCGCCGTGCTCCGGGCGAACGGCATCGTCGACACCGATGCGTACCGCAAGCTCGGGCGCAACCAGCTCCGCGTCGGGATGTTTCCCGCCATCGACAGCGCCGACGTCGAAGCACTCACACGATCCGTCGATCACGTCGTCGCCGAACTCTTCTGACTCGAGAGCGCACATCAGCGCCTCTCGACGTGATGCCACAGGCGTCACCGCTGGCAGAATGTGGAGATGCAGGCCACTGACGTCTTGAGTTTCGGCATGGGCGACATCGGCGCGCTCAACCGACCCGTGATGCTCGTCGGTCTCGAAGGGTGGTTCGATGTCGCGAGCGCTGCGACCCAAGCGGTCAATGCCTTCATCAACGCGGACCATGCCGTCATCGTCGGGGCGATCGATCCGGACCCGTTCTACGACTTCACACAGCAGCGCCCACACGTCACGATCGACGACGACATCCGCGAGATCGTGTGGCCGACCAATGAGTTCGTCCTCCAGCGGAGTGGGCCCGTCGAAGACGGCAGCGAAGGCCGGCGCGACGTCGTTGGTCTGATCGGCGTCGAGCCGCATCTCAACTGGCAGACGTACGTCGATGCGATCGTCACGGTGGCCACCGCCCTGCGGTGCGAGGCGGTCGTCACGGTCGGTTCAGCGGCCGAAGCACTCCCGCACACCAGGACACCCCCCGTCACCGGCAGTACCGCGACCGCTGATCTCGCATCACGCCTCGGTCTGTCCCAGCCCTCGTACGAGGGCATCACCGGGGTCGCCGGCGTGCTCAACGCCGAACTGGAGGCGCGCGGTATCCCGTCGATCTCGTTGCGCGTCGGCATCCCGCACTACTTGATGAACGCCGAGCACCCCATGGCGGTCACGGCGCTGGTTCGGCATCTCGGTCATGTGCTCGACATCCCGACGGGTGAGTGGATGCGTGGCGACAGCAGCGATCAGGTCGTCAGTTGGCGCGAGGTACACGATGAGATCATCGCCAGCGACGACCAACTCCGGATGTACGTCCGCATGCTCGAAGCCGAGTTCGATCGTCGAGCCGAAGCCCAGATCCCGACCGCTGACGACCTCGGAGATCAGTTCGAACAGTTCCTCAAGGAGCAGCGCGACGACTGATTGTGGTCCTCGTTCTGACTAGAGGGCGGCGAAGGCGGTTTCGAGGTCACCGATGATGTCATCGATCGTCTCGAGGCCGACACTCAGACGAATGAGCCCGGGTCCGACACCGGACTGCACCTGCTCTTCGGGCGACAGTTGGCTGTGCGTGGTGCTTGCCGGGTGGATGACCAAGCTACGAACGTCACCGATGTTGGCGACATGGCTGTGCAACTCGCACGCCTCGACGAACTTCTTGCCGGCGTCGACACCACCCTTGATGTCGAAGGCCACGATCGAGCCGGCGCCGCGGCCGCCACCGTACTCCTGAGTCCGTTCGTACCACTGGCTGCTCGGCAGCCCGGCGAACTGGACGTTGTCGACCTGGTCGTGCGCATCGAGGAACTCTGCGACGGTCTGGGCGTTCGAGAAGTGGCGTTCCATCCGCAGGCTCAACGTCTCGAGACCTTGCAGGACGAGGAAGGCGTTGAACGGCGAGATCGCCATGCCGAGATCGCGCAGCATCTGCACGCGGGCCTTCAACGCGAAGGCTCCGTGGCCGAGCGCCGGGAAGTAGGCGAGGCCGTGATAACTCGGATCGGGCTCGGTGAAGTTGGGGAATCGTCCCGATGCTGCGTAGTCGAACGTGCCGCCGTCGACGATGGCACCGCCGATCGAGGTGCCGTGGCCTCCACAGAACTTGGTGAGGCTGTGGAGCACGATGTCCGCTCCCAGTTCGAGTGGCCGAACCAGGTACGGGGTCGGCACGGTGTTGTCGACCATCAGCGGAATCCCGTGATCGTGAGCCACGCCGGACACGCCGGTGATGTCGAACATGTTGTTGCGCGGGTTCGCCAGGACTTCGCCGTAGAACGCCTTGGTGTTGTCCTTGATGTGCGCCTTCCACTGATCGAGGTCATCGGGGTCGTCGACGAAGGTGACCTCGATGCCCAACTTCGGCATCGTGTAGTGCAACAGGTTGTAGGTGCCGCCGTACAGCGACGGTGAGGCCACGATGTGGTCACCCGACTCGCAGAGCGTCAAGATGGCGAGGGTGGCGGCCGACTGGCCGGAAGCGACGACGAGCGTGCCCGGGATGCCGATCGCCGTCGTGCAACCCCCTTCGAGTGCATTGACTCGTTCCTCGAGCGCAGCTTGCGTCGGATTCATGATCCGGGTGTAGATGTTGCCGACCTCTGCCAGCCCGAACAGGTTTGCTGCGTGCTCGGTGTCGCGGAACTCATACGAGGTGGTCTGGTAGATCGGAACCGCACGCGCACCTGTGGTCGGGTCAGCTTCTCCCCCGACGTGGATCTGCTTGGTCTCGAAACCCCAATTGCTTTGCTCAGTCATGGGGGACGAACCTAGCCGCAGAAACCCGACCCACCAAGTCATCTTTAGAACGGCGGGGGCGACCTCTCTCCAGAATGCCAAAAGGGACGCCCCGAAAGGCGCCCCTTCTGTCAGTCGCCTCGGTTGCGATCACACGGGAGGGATGGTGACTGTTGAACCGAAGCGGCGATTTGTCCACCGCACCAGAAGGACGCACCAACTCAGCAGAAGTTGCAAGAATCTCGAAAAAGATTTACTGGAGCCGGTTGGGAGCGGTGTCGCTCGACCGACGCTTGCGCTCGACGACGGTCTCCAAGAGCTTCGAGTTCGGTACGAACAGTGTGGTTTCGGCTCCCGCGACCTCGATCGCAGTGGGATGGATCTCGACGACGACACCGTCGATGTCGATACCGGCGACACCCGAGGCCCGGATCTCATCGCCCGGTTCGAGTGAGCGTCGCCAGACTCTCCCTGCGGCGACCTCACTGGCGACCTGCCGGCCACCGAGGCCGATCACGAGCGCCAGGGTCGCTGCGATTCCGAACAGCAACGCTGCGACGGAGATGTTGATCACGCTGGTGTCGACACCCAACTGAGCTGCAGCGAGAATCATCGCCGCCGCGAGGATCGTCAGTCGCACGATCATGGGGGCCAGGCGCGACGCTGCGCCAGATCCGGCCACCGCCTTTGCCGTGGCGGACCTTGCGAACGTCGCGGCGACGTTGCCGCCGATCGCGACGATGGCCGCAGAGATGACCTTCGGGAGGAATCCGATCAGATCAGATGGCAAGCGGTCGAGGTCATCAGGGCTCACGAAGCCGAGTGCGACGAGTAACCCTGCGATGATGAAGGCCGAAAAGACGAGTCCGGCAATCGGCGGCGCCGACTCGCGGAGCGCTTCGATCTTGGACTTCGCCATCTGGTTGCGCACGACTCGCGAGGCGATCGATCCGAGGATCAATCCGGCGGCCAAGGCGATCCCGGCTGAGATCCACATGTTCATTCGAATTCTCCATCTGGTTCGGCGAGAGACGGCGCTGTGACGCCACGTGCCTCGGTCGAGTCGGACTCGGGTTGCAACATCAGCGACGCCGTGTCGGTGGCGATACCGAACAGACTGAACATCACCGACAGGTCTCGTTCGTTTCGCTGGCGCTCATCAATCCCTCGGATCACTCGCTCGGCGAGATCCGCCGGCGGCTCCCATACTGCCCGAACGACCTGCGCGAGCCATGCCTCATCGGTGGCTTTGTCCAGGCCACTCGTTTCGCTGTCAGCCAGATCGACCAGCCGAGACGCACAGCGTTCGCAGGTTTCGACATGCTCGGTGACCTTGTCGGACGGGGCGGCCGCCGACAGCCAGTCACGCAACTTCGAACGGGTCGGGTGGGTGAATTGCAAGCTCATCCGTTCAACCTCCAATCGTCGAGTCGGCGGGCGAGGTCGCGGCGGGCGCGAAGCAGCCTGGTTTTGACGGTGGGAATGGGAACATCGAGTGTTTCGGCGATCTCGTCGTAGCTGAAGCCTTCGACTTCGCGCAGCACGACGATCTCTCTGGAGAGTTCGTCGAGTTCGTTGAGCGCTTCGATCAGTTCGGTGGCCGCGATGCGGCCCTCGACCGTGCGGCTCGTCCCGATCGGGTCATGCTTTTCGGGCATCCGGTCCGGGTCAGTTGCACTGTCGCGGATCTTGCGGAGCGTCGACACGGCCTGATTGTGCGCGATTCGAAGAATCCAGCCTCGAAGCGATCCTTCGCCGCGATAGTCCGGAAGGTGCTTCCAGACTTTGATGAAGGTCTCCTGCGCCACGTCGTCGGCAAGTGAACTGTCGCGGACGACCGACTTCGCCAGACGGTACACCGCGGACCCGTACTCGTCGACGATCGCGGTGAACGACGGAGCCGCTGTCGCATCGGCCGCAGCAACGGCGTCAGGATCGAGGTCGGCAGTGTCTGTCACAGGGGTTACGAGCAGCATGTCGCGTGGGGGGTTGCTCGAGTCACGAACAACGGCCACGCTGGAAGCCTTTCGACCTCCAGCGTAGCCGCGTTGTTCGTCAGCCGATTCTGCTCGGCGGGAAGCCGATCAGCTTTCGCCGTTCGTCGGCGCTGCAGCCGACTTGCCGTCCGACGTCACCTGGTCGTACACAGCCGGCCAGAAGCGATCCCGAGCGGCCCAGATGCCACCGACACCGAACTTGATCACGATGATGAAGCCGAGGCTGTAGACGATGGTCTCGAACAGCGTGTCGACGACGTCCGCTGCGACCTGCAGCGTGTCGAGGGCAGCGAAACCACCGATGAGCCAGATGGCGACGTATGCGGCCTTCTTGAGCAGATCGCCCGAAGACAGGTGCGCCACAGCCGGAGCCATGAGATCCCGTACAGCGTTCGCGATGACGCCCGTGATGATCACGATGACGATCGCAACGATCAGCTTCGGAATGAAGGCGACCATGTCGTCGATCGCGTTCGAGATCGCCGTGTCACCGAACACGCCGACGGCCAACTGGATGACCAGCAGCATCAGTGCGAAGTAGATGATCTTTCCGATCAGGTCGACCGAGTTCGGGTAGCCCGCCCGCTCGAGCGGGGCGCCGATTCCGGCCTTGTCGACATAGCTGTCGAGCTTGATGGTGTTCAAGACCTTGACGATGACTTTGCGGATCACCTTTGCGATGATCCACCCGATGATGAACACCGCAAGGGCCGCAGCCAGTTTCGGTAGGAACGTCGCTACGTCGTTCCAAGCGTCTTCGAACCCTTGGGTCCAATCAATTGCAAGCATGAATTCTCCTCTGAAGCGACGCCGACCTGACGCCTGCCGAAAGAGACGCTACCAGCCATTGAAAAGTTGCAAAAATCTGGATTTAGTCGACACTCGGTAGGCGGTCGACTTCGCTGCGTCCGAAACGGTGGCAACGTAGCTCAGCCGCCATGCACGACGAGGTTCAGCATCGAACGGGCGTACCGGCGAGGCGGGAGGGAGCGGTCCAGTGCAACCCACCCGGTCACGTACTTGCTGAACGACTCGGGCCGCCGCCCACGCCGCCACAGCCATGAGTCGACTGCCGACGGTGAGCCGGTCGTCTTGGTCTCGACCACCGACAGTCCTGGAAGAACGACCGATCGTTCACCGGCGACACGACATTCGACGGCGGCGTCGATCGTCAGGCGGACGGTCTCATGTGCGTCGATCAGCGTGACACGATCGAAGTCGACGACCATGCCGGTGACGAGTGCGGCCGCATCGAGTTCTCCGGACGCTCTCGTGTCGACGAACTCATGCCACTGCGGCGGCAGAGGAGCGCCCAGCCGAAGCGCCCTCGTGTCATCGACGTCGACCACCCGGCGGTGCTTCTCGACGAGCCGGCGGCCGGTGCGGTCTTTGACCTCGAGCATGGCGAGATCAGCATCTCGGTATTCACGCACACGAATCTTGCACCGTCGCCGGCGGCGGTTGAGCGCCGCGTTCACCGTGTGACGCGTCGCCGTGTCGAAGTACAACGTGCGGTACCGCTGCCATCGCACATCGGACGCTTCGACCACGACGAGCGAGTCGGCCAGATCCCGGACCAACTCGCCGGCATCGACTGTCGGCATGACGTACTTCCGATCGACCCGGCGCATCAGCGCCAGTCCATCAGGTACCTCCGAGAACGACACCGCGCTCAGACCCTCAGGGAGTTCGACCCGCCCCGGGTGGCTCACTTTTGCGGTGTCGCTGACTGCGCGCCGGCTCGAGGCGGGGGGCCACCGAGTGGATCCTCCGACCGAGCGAAGCGGAATCGGACGAGTGTCGACGCATCGGTTTCGTCGGCGCGCACCACCTCCAGGTCGCGCACGTCGACAGCTCCCAGCGCCTCCACCCGACGTTGTGCTTCGGCGGGATTCAGCACCACGCCGTCGAGGCGGATCGACGTCGATGCATCAGCGCGGAGCAGCGCAGGATGATCGATCACGAACAGCGTCACGATGATCCCCGCTGACAACGCAGGACCGAGCCAGGACGGATCCAGCCGGAGGCCCGCCAGCAACCCCATGGCCAATGCTGCGAAGCAGTAGGAGACATCTTCCAGCTCGATCTCTCGGGACCGCAGGCGAATGATCGCAAGGGCACCGAACAGCGCGAGGCCCAGGCCGGGCGAGACCTCGGCATCACTCAGCGCCCACGACACGGTCGCTGCACCGACATTGATGCCGACGAGGAGCACCGTGACACCGCGACGCCGGTAGCGCGGTTGGTAGACGCCCAGCGCCAGGAGGATCACTGCGGCGAGGTCGAAGACAAGGATGAGTGTTCGAGACACGCTACGATTCTGCCATCGATTCCACTGGTTTTTCAGGCCATTGCTCGACGCGCAGGACCGGCGATTGAGTACCGCGACAACCGGGTATCCACGCCAGGTGATGGGTCAAAAGGTCATTGCTGGGCTTGCGCTCCTCGCGGCAACCGTCGCCGGAATCACGATCGTCGTCATCGACGAAGACATCCAGCGCGCTGATCGATTCACCGAGCTGACGCCGACGAGCCTCTCCTCGACGAGCGCTTCGGTGGCCGATCCGGTTTCCAGCGTGGGCAGCACCCCAGATCGGGTGCCGGTCAGCACCCCGGATCAGGTGCCGGTCAGCACCCCGGATCAGACACCACCCAGCGTTGTGTTCAGCGAGATCATGTACCACCCTGCCGAGGACTCCGACTCGCGAGAATTCGTCGAGATCACCAACATCGGCGGCGACGCTGTCGACGTCAGTCGGTGGTGCGTCCGCGGTTTTCGAACCTGTATCGGAGACGCCGAGATGCTCGAGAGCGGAGCGGCACTCGTCGTGGAGGACACCGGTGGTCGACTCGCCAACACTGGTGAACTCTTGCAGCTGCTGGATGGGTCTGGTCGACTCGTCGACGAAGTGGAGTACGGCACGATCGAGCCCTGGCCGCCCGATGCCGACGGTCTCGGCCTGTCGCTCCAGCGTCGCGACCTCGGTTCGCCCGCGGACCTCCCCGGCAACTGGGAAGCTCGCGCTCCCTCCCCTGGCGTCACCCTCGAGACGAGGGCCCCACTACCCACCTGGAGTGAGGTGACCGTGGCCCGCCGACCAGCCCCCGACGAGCCAGTCAGGGTCCGCGGACGTGTGAGCGGAGTCGATGCCGCTCGTGCAACGATTCACTGGCGGGTCGGATTCGGCGATGAACGTTCGATGGCGACCGTTGTCGATATCGACGGCGGTGTCGACGTCGAGCTTCCCGGCGCTGACGCCGGCCAACTGTTCCGCGTTCGGCTCGAGGCGGAATCGGACGCCGGTGACGTCGGCACCTGGCCGCGTTCGACCATCACGACTCGGTACGGCGGGACCACGATTCGAGATGCCGCCGACGACGTCGACGCCCGCACCGATCTGCCGCGATTCCAATGGTTCATGGAGCCGGATCTCTACGCAGCGGCCGCTGACGACACGACCCTGTTCGGCGATACCGGCTACGAAGCGGTCCTCGCTGTCAACGGAGAGATCTTCGACGGGACGCTGGTTCGGATCAAAGGTCAGTCGGCACGGTTCTTCGACAAACCGAAGTGGAAGTTCTCGCTGCCCCGCGGAACGAAACTTCACCTTCCAGCCGAGATGACGGGCTCCGCCGCTCTGACTGTTGACGAGTTCGCGCTCCATTCCGGATGGAATGACAAGAGCATGATTCGCGAGATCCTCTCCCTCGAGGCCTTCGCATCCGTCGGCCTTCCGGTCACCTTGTCCTTCCCGGTCCAGGTCGAACTGAACGGCGACTTCTTCGGGTTGTTCACGTACGTCGAGCAACCGGACAGCGACTGGAGAGCCCGGGTCGGCCTCGACGACGGTGCTGTTTGGGAGGTCGGCGCATTCGAAGGCGCCGTACTGGCAGCCGAGGAAGCCGATCTCCCCGATGACGAGTTTCGGCGTCGACTGCAGCGGGAGAACGGTTCAGACGAGGACGACGACGAGTTGCGGCGGTTCATCACGGAGTTGCACTCCTTCGGCGATGACCTCGATGCTCGCCGGGCTTGGATGATCGAGCGGGTCGATCTGCCCGCAGTGATCGACACGCTCGCCGTCAGTCTGCTCATCGAGCACACCGACTATCAGGACAAGAACTACCGAATCGCTCTGCTGCCGGACGGTCGTTTTTCGGTGATTCCCGCTGACCTCGAGTACACGTGGGGACGCGAATGGAACACGGAATGCCAGTGGGCCTGCGAGGACGTCGCTGTTCGCAACGTGTCCGTGGCATCGAGGGCCACCCTCTTCGCGCCGTTCATCGACGATCCGGTCCTGGCCGAGATGCTTCGAGTTCGCACCGCATCGCTGGCCGATGACATCGTCGATCCGGCGGCCGTCGGAGCACGACTCGGCGCCTTGAGCGAGTTGATCTCGGACGAAGCCGCCCGCGACCGAGAGACGTGGGGAACCTACGGGACTCCGCAGTCCGTCGATGCGGCCATCGACGAGATCCTCACATCCTTCGTCACACCGCTCGACGCAACCCTCAACGACCCCGCCAACCGCTTCGACCCCGAGTCCGTCGTCCCGGCCGGCGTCGGTGACGTCAGTGTCGAGATCATCGATGGCAGCACCTCGATCGCAGATGGCGGACCGGTCATCCGTCTCACCAACCGCTCCGACCGCTACCTCGACCTCAGCGACGCCCGGCTCGAGCCGATCGAGGTGACCGTTCGCGGCGGCGTCGTACTCCCGCCCGGGTCATCGGCGGTCGTGCATCCCATCGGTGACACCACCGATTGCTGCATCGTCGCTGGCACCTGGGACCCTGCGCTCAGCAGCCAGGAGCGCGTTGATCTGATCGGCACCGATGGCACCGTGCTCGCCACGCTCTGAGCACTCCTCTGCATCACACAAGCATGTCGATGTCTCGGCCGGGTCGGTCAGCTCGTACCGGATCTGATCCCACCGCTGCTCCGCGGTGCGGGCATACCGCTGGAACTCACGGCCCTCGGTGGAGGGTCTCGCCGAGCACGATGAAAGTTGTGAGCGTGGTGATGTTCTTGGTGGGAGAGGGAGCAGCCGGAAGGGTTGCAGAAATCGCGATGACATGTTGCACAGATCTCAATTTCCGAAACGTCGGCCGAACGTTAGGATCCGCCCGTGGCCAACTACTTCAACACCCTCCCGCTTCGAGAGCAGCTCGCCGAGCTGGGCAAGTGCCGTTTCATGCACCTCGACGAGTTCACCGAGGGTGTCGACGCTCTCCAGGGCAAGAAGATCGTGGTCATCGGCTGTGGTGCGCAGGGTCTCAATCAAGGTCTGAACCTTCGAGACAGTGGCCTCGACGTCTCCTACACCCTGCGCGCCGAGGCCATCGAGCAACAGCGTCAGTCGTGGAAGAACGCCACGGAGAATGGCTTCACTGTCGGCACCTACGAAGAGCTCCTGCCCACCGCCGATGTGGTCTTGAATCTCACCCCGGACAAGCAGCACACCTCGGTGGTCAACACGATCATGCCGCTCATGAAGCACGGCGCTTGCCTGTCGTATTCGCACGGCTTCAACATCGTCGAAGAGGGCATGCAGATTCGCGATGACATCACCGTCATCATGGTTGCTCCGAAGTGTCCGGGTTCGGAAGTTCGCGCCGAGTACGTGCGCGGCTTCGGTGTGCCGACCTTGATTGCGGTGCACGAGGACAACGATCCGAACGGTGAGGGTCTCGCTCTGGCGAAGGCCTACGCCGTGGGCACGGGCGGTCACAAGGCGGGCGTGCTCATGTCGTCGTTCATCGCCGAGGTCAAGTCCGACCTCATGGGCGAGCAGACGATCCTGTGCGGGATGCTGCAGACCGGCTCACTTCTGTGCTTCGACAAGATGATCGAAGAGGGCGTCGATGCCGGCTACGCCTCGAAGCTGATCCAGTACGGCTGGGAGACGGTCACCGAAGCGCTGAAGTACGGCGGCGTCACCAACATGATGGACCGCCTGTCGAACCCGGCGAAGATTCGGGCCTTCGACCTGGCAGAACAGATGAAGGACATCATGCGTCCGCTCTACTGGAAGCACCAGGACGACATCATGACGGGCACGTTCTCGTCAGGAATGATGGACGACTGGGCCAACGACGACGCCAAGCTGCTCGGCTGGCGTGCGGACACCGCAGAAACAGCGTTCGAAAAGACGCCCGCAGGCGACGTCGAGATCTCCGAGCAGGAGTACTTCGACAACGGCATCCTCATGGTCGCCATGGTGAAGGCCGGCGTCGAGCTCGCCTTCGAAACCATGACTGCCGCAGGCATCATCGCCGAATCGGCCTACTACGAGTCACTGCACGAGACGCCCCTGATCGCCAACACCGTCGCCCGTAAGAAGCTCTACGAGATGAACGCGACCATCTCGGACACCGCCGAGTACGGCTGCTACCTGTACAACCACGCCTGCGTGCCGTTGTTGGGTGAGTTCATGACGGGCGTCTCGGCCGACGTCATCGGCGAGGGTCTCGACCTCAGCGACACCGGCGTCGACAACGCCCGCCTCATCGAGGTGAATGCAGCGATCCGCAGCCACCCGGTCGAAGCAATCGGTGGCGTCCTGCGGGGCTACATGGCCGACATGAAGCAGATCATCTGAGCACGTCTTCGCGACCAGAACTGTCCGGCCAGTGAACGCCATTCGACTCGATGCCGTGTCGGTTGATTTCGACGGGCGGTTTCGACTCGACGACATCAACTGGGTGATCGAGCCGGGGCAGCACTGGCTGGTGACCGGCGCCAACGGCTCCGGTAAGTCCGCTCTCGCGGCTGCGCTCGCAGGCGAGGGCGAGCGTGTCTCAGGGACGTGGTCTGGCGTGCCCGAACGGGTCGCACTTGTTTCGTATGAACGACAGGCCGAGCTGATCGAAGCCGAACGTCGCAAGGATGATGCCGACATCCTCGATGTGATCTCCGAGGGCACACCCGCCGGAGAGATCATCGACGCGGTCTGTCGGGATCGCGTCCTGGCCGACGAACTCACCGACACGTTGGGCTTGCGACCACTGATCGGTCGAGCGTTCCGCAAACTTTCGACCGGTGAGACTCGCAAGGTCATGCTCATTCGGGCGCTGACGAGTCAGCCGGATCTGCTCGTTCTGGACGAACCCTTCGATGGGCTCGACGATGATTCGTTGGCTTGGCTCCAGGAGTACCTCTGTGTTCTCGCAACCACGGTGCCCACGATCCCGATCGTCATGGTGCTGAACCGGTTCGACGAGATCCCGGAGTTCATCACTCACGTGGCATACGTCGACGATGGTCACCTGGCCCATCGAGTGGAACGCGACGACGAGCCAGCGATGGCCGACCTGTATCGGCTCCTGCACTTGCAGGCCAGCGATCTGGTGGTGCCGCGGGCCGACCCAGCTGATCGGCTCCCTCCCCTGCAGCCCAACGACCCTCTGGTTCGGATCACCGATGCCACGATTCGCTACGGCGAGAACACGGTCTTCGAGCACCTCGACTGGACGATCGAACCGAACCAGCACTGGCAGGTGAGCGGCCCGAACGGCAGCGGCAAGACCGGCTTGCTGTCATTGATCACCGGCGATCACCCGCAGTGCTACGTCAACGACATCAACGTGTTCGGGTTCCAGCGCGGAACCGGAGAGAGCATCTGGCAGATCAAGCAGTACATCGGATACGTCTCGACGGCGCTGCAATGGGAGTACCGGGTCGGCACCGGGCTGAGAAACGTCATCATCTCCGGGTTCTTCGACAGCATCGGTCTGTACAGCAAGAGCACCGAGACACAGAGGGCGATTGCCGATGACTGGCTTGAGCTGCTGGGGATGTCGGATCGCGCCGATCAGCCGTTCAACGACTTGTCGTTCGGCGATCGACGCCTTGTGCTGATTGCCCGTGCAATGGTGAAGCATCCGCCGTTGCTGATTCTCGATGAACCGTGCCTCGGCCTCGACGACATGAACCGTCAGTTGGTCCTTGCGCTGATCGAGCGCATCTGCGCATCCGACGAGACGGCGGTGTTGTACGTCAACCACCGCTCACAGGACGCCATCCGAGGCATCGACAACCACCTCACCTTGTGAAGCGAAAAACGAGATGAGGGATCAGTCACCATATGGTGATGGCTCGACGTGAAGTACTCGTTCAACTCGACGACGATCTTGTCGAACAACTCGACGCACTGGCTGCCGGCCTCGGCACCAACCGATCAGAACTCGTGCGTCGCGGCGCCCAAGCTGTGATCGACGCCGAAGGACTCGCAGCGGCCGATCGCCAGCTTCGCTCGGCACACGAGCGCCAGCCCGCCGATCTTCGAAATGACTGGTCGGCTGTGTTCGGGAACGGCAGCAACACCGAATAGCGTCGGACGTGTGGGAGGACAACATCTCTGTCGAGGCAACGTCGATGACTCAGCTTGAGTCCGTCGCCGTTGGTCGTCTGAAGCGGCTGCGCGAAACCATGCGAGCGGCGTCAGTGCCGGTTGTCATCACGGCCGATCCGATCGACATCTTCTACGCGACGGGCGTGCGCAACATGACGGTGTTCTCGATGATGGGAGCCTCTCGATTCGTTGCCGTCTTCGTCGACGGACCGGTGATCGTGTGGGAGTTCGCAGGATCCGAGCATCTCGCCACAGATGCCGAGACCGTTGACGAGGTCCGCACCGCACCAGGGATCACTGCGCTCGGGGGAAGTCGTTACCGCTCGGCGATTGACGGCTTTGCACACGAGATCGGATGGTTGTGCGCCGAACACGGCGCCAGGATGGTCGCCATCGAAGGATTCGATCACGAGTTCACCGACGCCCTACGGGCGACCGGCCTTGCTCTGCGCTCGGCGACCGAAGTGTTCGCGGAGAGCCGCCGCATCAAACTGCCCGAAGAGATCGAGATCATGCGCGACGGGGTCAGACGAGTCACCGACGCCGTCACCCACATGGTCGAACACCTCCGTGCCGGCGCCACCGAAATCGAAGTCTGGTCACACTTCCATCAACGCCTGATCGCCACCGACGGCGAATACGTCTCGACACGTCTCGTCCAAGCGGGCACTCGGACGTTCCCGTACTTCCAGGAAGCCGGTCCACACCAGATCTTTCACGGCGACCTCTTCTGCATCGACACCGATGCGATCGCGTACGGCGGCTACGGCGTCGACTTCTCACGCTGCTACAGCGTCGGAGCAGACCCCACCGCAGATCAGCGATCGCTCCACGCCAAAGCACTCGACCAACTCGAACACAATGCCGATCTGCTCGGTCCCGGCGTGCCGTTCTCCGAGTTTGCTCGCAGCGCCTGGGTCGTACCCGAACGACACGCGCCGTGGGGCTACTACTGCCTGGCCCACGGGCTCGGACTCTGCGGGGAATACCCCTACATACCGCTGGCCCACGCCGGTCAGACGTACGATTTCGACGGTGCGTTCGAGCCCGGCATGGTCATCTGCGTCGAGAGCTACATCGGTGACGAAACGCTTCGGCAGGGCGTGAAACTCGAAGACCAGTACCTCATCACTCCGACCGGCACCGAACGACTCACCACCGCACCCTTCGACCCAGCGTTCTGACTGGCCGCCGTCGATCGTAAGTTTTGCTTACAAACGTTGAAATGCCCGATAACGGCGGAGCCGATCAGAGCCGGCAATTCGATCGCAGCGTGAGGGCGAGAGTTCAGTTGACGGCGCGCAAGCGTGCTGTGCGATCGAGCTTGGGGAGCGCCACACGGCCGGTGCGCTGCAGCTCGACGATGCCGTACCCGTCGAGCAGATCCTCGAAGTCGTCGAGCTTGTTCGGGTGCCCGTCGAGGCTGACGGTGATCACTTCGTCGCCGACAGCGATGATCTTGCCTTCGAAGATGTCGACCAGGCTCGCCACTTCGCTGCGCTGACTCCCGTCGGCCTTGATCGTGCCGATCAGCAGCTCGCGCTCGACACTCAGCGCCGGATCGAGTTCGGAGATCTTGATCACGTCGATGAGCTTGAACAGCTGCTTGGTGACCTGCTCCAGCGGAGCGGAGTCCAAGTCGACGACGATCGTGATCCGACTCCTGCCTTCGACCTCTGCGGGAGCGACGGCCAGACTGAAGATGTTGTAGCCACGCCGAGCGAACAGGCCCGACACGCGAGCGAGGACGCCAGGTCGATTCTGGACCAGCACCGAAAGGATGTGGTGGTTCATGTTGTCGGAATACGTGTTGGCGCTCCGCGCGCCCGGGTAGTCGCGAGTGCGAGGCATCTCAGTGACCGTCCTTCAGCTTGGTGTCCACGGGTGCGGCGGCGGGCTTGAGCACCTCGGCTCGATCCTGTTGTGACGGGTGCAAGATCAGATCGGTGTTGCTCGCTCCGGCAGGAACCATCGGGAACACGCCCTCGGCAGCGTCGGTTCGGAACTCGACGACGACCGGCCGATCGTTGATCGAATTCGCCTTTTCGATGGCGGGGCCGACTTCTTCAGGCGATTCGACGAGAATCCCGACGCAGCCCATCGACTCGGCCATCATCACGAAGTTCGGCACGTTGGCGCTGTCGAGGAACACCGACGAGTAGCGCTCGTCGTAGAACATCTCCTGCCACTGGCGGACCATGCCGAGGAAGCTGTTGTTGAGGAGCGCCACCTTGATCGGCAGTTTCTCCAAGGTTGCGGTCACCAGTTCGGTCGCCGTCATCTGGAAGCAACCGTCGCCGTCGACGGCCCACACGGTCCGGTCGGGCATGGCGGCTTTGGCTCCGATGGCTGCCGGGATCGAGAAGCCCATCGTGCCGAGGCCACCGGAGTTCACCCACGTGTACGGGTCGTTGAACTTCCAGTACTGGGACGTGTACATCTGATGCTGCCCCACGCCGGAGGCAACGATCGTCCCTTCCGGCGCGAGCCTGTTGAGTTCCTCGATGCAGTACTGCGGCTTGAGGAGAGCGCCCGGCTCGGAGGGCTCGTAGGTCAGCGGGAACTGTTCCTGCCAACCCGACACCTTGCTCTTCCAGGCCGAGATGTCGGCCTGACGGGTTCCACCCTGCAGCAGTTCTTTGATCTCGCGAACGATCTCGGTGATGACGTACTTGGCGTCGCCGACGATCGGCACATCCGGCTTGCGCACCTTGCCCTGCTCCGCCGGATCGATGTCCACGTGGATGATCTTCGCCTCCGGGGCGAACGCATCGACTTTGCCGGTGATCCGGTCATCGAACCGGGCCCCAAGCGTGATCAGCAGGTCGCTCTGCTGCATGGCAGTGACCGCCGTCGCGTTGCCATGCATGCCGGGCATGCCAAGGCAGTTCGGATGCTCATCGGGGAAGGCGCCGCGTGCCATGAGCGTCGTGACGACGTGCGCGTCGATCAACTCGACCAGTTCGCGCAGCGCTTCGGCTGCGCGCGCCTTGAGAATGCCGCCGCCGGCGTAGACGATGGGACGCTCGGAGGCGAGGATCAGCTTGGCGGCTTCCTTGATCATCCGAGGATGACCCTTGGTGTTGGGTCGGTAACCCGGCAGTGCAGCAAGGACCTCGTCGTCGGTCGGCCAGTGCCAGTCCATCATGTCGGTCAAGGCATCCTTGGGGACGTCGACGAGGGTGGGCCCAGGGCGGCCCGTCGTGGCGATGTGGAATGCCTGACGGATCGCCATCGGGATCTCGTCGGCGGACATCACCAACTCGTTGTGCTTGGTGCACGACCGGGTGATGCCGACCGTGTCGCACTCCTGGAACGCATCGGAACCGATTGCGGCCGTGGGCACCTGGCCGGTGATCGCAACCATCGGAATCGAGTCCATGTACGCGTCCATCAACGGCGTGACCAGATTGGTCGCCGCTGGACCGGACGTGACCATTGCGACGCCCGGCTTGCCCGAGACATGCGCGTAGCCCTCAGCAGCGTGACCGGCGCCCTGCTCGTGCCGCACCAGAACGTGGCGGATCGGGCTGTCCATCAGCGGGTCGTACGCCGGAAGGATGCAGCCGCCCGGGTAGCCGAACATGATGTCGACGTTCTCGTACTCGAGCGAGCGGATCAGTGCTTGCGCTCCGGTGATTCGTTCGGTTGTCGCTGGATCAGTCATGTGACTGGTTCTTTCTTGCAGGTGACGCGGGAACAGAGGGCAAAAAAGCAAACGACCTCCCGTTTGGGAGGTCGAGGAGCACGCGAGGCCGGAGGCCGAGCGCGCTCAGGGAATAACTACGAGAACAGTGTGTGCGCTCATGGTGTTCATACTGCCACGATGGTAGCGCCGAAATCAAACCGTGAAACGAGCGTCCCGACATGTGGACACTCGTCCGTCAAGACGTGCCGCTTGGGACGTGCCGGTCAGGCAGGGAACGCTCCTTGGAGCTTGGCGGCGGTGAGTGTGTTCTCCATCAGGCAGCCAATCGTCATCGGGCCGGTGCCGCCCGGCATCGGGGTGATCCAGCCGGCGACCTCGCTCACCGGGCCGTAGTCGACGTCGCCGACAATGCCCGCTTCGCTGCGCGACACGCCGACGTCGATCACGGCCGCACCCGGCTTCACCATGTCAGCAGTGATCATGCGGGCCTGCCCGGCCGCGCCCACCACGATGTCAGCCTCGCGGACCACGGCTGCCATGTCGGCCGTGCGCGAGTGCGCCATCGTGACGGTTGCGTCGGCACCCTTGCGGTTGAGGAGCAACGACAGCGGAAGGCCAACCAACGTCGATCGGCCGATCACGACGGCGCGCTGGCCCGAGGTCGGGACGTCGTACTTCTCCAGCAGGCGCATGACGCCGAGCGGTGTGCAGCCGACCAGGCCGGGGCGGCCACGGACAAGGCGACCCATCGAGCGCTCGGTCAGCCCGTCGACGTCCTTCTCCGGCGGGATCAGGTCGAGGACGGGTTCAGGGTCGAGCCCGTCGGGCAGCGGGAGTTGGACGAGGATGCCGTTGACATCGGGGTCATCAACCAGGTCGCGAACGGCAGCTTCGACCTCTTCCTGTGTTGCAGTGGCGGGCAGTTCGACATGCTTGCCCTGCAACCCTGCCTCGACTGCCTTCTTGTGTTTGCTGGCGACGTAGCGCTGCGACGGACCGTCTTCACCGACGAGGACGGTTGCCAGGCACACCGCCGGCGACCCGGCGGCCTCGATCGTGTCCCGCAAGCCTGCGATGATCTCGTCTCGAAGCGCGTTGCCATTCATCACGATCGCAGCCATGGCCCGCAAGCTACCGGTTCGGCAAACCCTCGGGAGCGATCAGCCGGCTTCGGAGTGGGTGACGGGCTGTTCGCCCATCCACTCGCGCAAGGTGTTCTTCAGCTTGGTCTGCTGGATGAACAAGTCGGCTTCTGCTGGCGTCTCGCCGGCGGCCTGCGGAGCCTTCAGGTAGAAGCTCAGCCATTCTTGAACGCCGCTCTCACCAGCACGGTGTGCGAGGTCCATGAACAGTGCGAGGTCGAGCACGATCGGTGCGGCGAGGATCGAGTCGCGGCACAAGAAGTCGACCTTGATCTGCATCGGGTAGCCGAGCCAGCCGAAGATGTCGATGTTGTCCCAACCCTCTTTGTTGTCGCCACGGGGCGGGTAGTAGTTGATGCGAACAACGTGGTCGATGTTGCCGTACAGATCCGGGTAGACCTCGGGCTGCAGGATGCCGTCGAGGACGCCGAGCTTGGAGACTTCCTTGGACTTGAAGTTCTCCGGATCGTCCAATACTTCGCCATCACGGTTGCCGAGGATGTTGGTCGAGAACCAGCCGCGCACACCGAGCATGCGAGCCTTGAAGCCGGGCGCGAGGAGTGTCTTCATCAGGGTCTGGCCCGTCTTGAAGTCCTTACCGGCGATCGGGACGCCGTTGGTCTTGGACAGTTCGATCATGCAATCGAGATCGGTGGTCAGGTTGGGAGCGCCATTCGCGTACGGGACGTCGCTCTGGAGTGCGGCGTAGCAGTAGATCTGTGACGGCGAGATGTTGGCGTCGTTGTCACGCAGACCCTGCTCGAACGATGCAACCGTGGCGTGCACTGCCGACGGCTCCTGGTAGGCCTCGGTCGAGCCGCACCAGACGATGACGAGACGATCGCAGCCGTTCTCCTCTTTGAACCGGGCCATATCGGCAATGAGTGCCTCGGCCTGGTCCCACTTGTTCGGGATGTCCTTGACGCGCACACCGTCCAGACGGCTGACCCAGCGCTGGTCGAACACCGCTTCCATGGGCACGATGCCCTCCATTTCCGCGGAGATGGAGTCAAGGTCCTTGCCTTCGAGCACGCCGGCGGTCTTGGCGGCTTCCATTGCGTTGGGGGAAATCGGGTCCCAACCGCCGAACACGATGTCGCCGAGGTCGGCGAGCGGCACGAACTCCTTGATGAGCGGATTGCGATTCTCCTCTTTGGTGCCGAGGCGGATGTGGGCCATTTGGGAGACGGAGCCGATCGGCGGCGAGATGCCTTCGCGCGCAGCAATGACGCCGGCGATGAAGGTCGATGCCACCGCGCCCATGCCGGGGGTGAGCACACCGAGCTTGCCAGTGGCGGGAGCGATCTGTCGGGAGTTCGAAGTCATCAGAACATGATAAGCGAACCTGTGGATGAGATCAGAATAGTGAAGCAGGTCTGAACTATTGTGTTGAGGGTGCCCCGCAACCTTCCCGATATCTCGATTCGGCAGCTCGAATACCTCGTCGCTGTTGCGGACTCGCCCACATGGGCTGCGGCGGCACGCGACGTCGGCGTCTCGGCATCGGCGCTGTCCCAGGGTCTGGCCGAGCTCGAGAAGCGGGTCGGTATCGAACTCTTCGAGGCAGTAGGTCGTCGTCGCCACCTGCGAGCCGGCGTTGCACCCGTGCTCGATCACGCCCGGCAGGTCGTGGCCCTGACCCGCGACCTCGTCGTCTGGGCTGACCGTTTGCGGCTCGCCGCCACCGGTCGCGTCAGTCTTGGAATGATCGACGTGGCGGCAGTCGTCCATTTTCCCGACGTTCTCCGCGGCTTCCGCTCCGAGCACGGCGAGGTGGACCTTCGCTTGACCGTCGCCTCGTCTCGTTCGCTTCTCGATGATCTGCAACGCGGCCGACTGGACCTCGTCGTCTGTGTCGAGCCGCCGGAGCCGCCGGCAGGGATCGATCTCGTTCCACTGCTCAGCGAGGCAATGGTCGTCTACGGTCCGCCTGGGGTCACGATCGGTGACCCGTCAACGTGGGGGCCGTGGGTACTCTTTCCCTCGAGTTCCCACAGCCGTCGACTGGTCACCAATCGGCTCGCCGAGCTCGGCGCGAGCACCGTCGTCGCGGCGGAATCACACCAACCCGACGTACTGCGCGAGATGGTCCTGCTCGGCCTGGGCTGGACCGTCCTGCCCCGCAGCCAGGGCGAGTCCGAGCGCGGGGAACTCTCGGTCGGGGAGCAGATCCTCGAGCGCCGGTTGGTCCTCGCTCGTCGCTCGGGCGCCGTGAGCGATCCGGCGGTCGGTGAACTCTCGCGGCGACTTCGACAACGAGGCCAGATCGACACCTGAACTCAGGGAGCTGAGCTCACGCGAGCGGCAGCGCGGTGGTCCGTTTCATCTCCTCCATCACGAAGATGGTCCGTACGTCGTAGAGGTCGACCGCAGCAATCAGCCGCTTGTAGAACGCGTCATACGCCGCGATGCTCGCCACCATCACCTTCAGCGTGTAGTCGATGTCGCCGCTGGTGCGGTAGCCCTCGACGATCTCGGGAAACGAATCGAGTGCCGCTTGGAAGCGCTCGATCCACTCGGGGCCGTGGTCGTTGGTCCGGATGTTGACGAGCGCTGTCACGCCGAGGTCCACCGCAGCGGGGTCGATCAGCGCCACCCGGCGCAGGATGACTCCGGCGTCTTCGAGTGCTCGAACTCGGCGCCAACAGGGTGTCGCTGTGAGCCCGACCGCATCACCGAGTTCGCGGGCACTGAGACTCCCGTCCTCTTGCAGCAGGCGCACGATTTCCCGATCGAGTTCATCCACAATCGATGATTCTTGCAGATATCGGCCGCGCACGAGGACGAACTTGCACGAACATCCCGACTCTTCGCGAGAAACGCAAAGCAACACCCGAGCGACTTCTCTACCGTGGTGTCCATGACGTTGAAGCAATTCTTCACCGAGCACCCGGCATCAGTCGACGAGACCTACTTCGAGCACTTCAAGGTCGCTGCTCGGTTCGCTCGCTGCTTGACGCTGGCCGCAGGCGCTGCCGCCGTGCACGCCGTCGTGCCATCGATGTGCACCACGACAGCGAGCGAGCGCATCTGCCAACTCCACGACGAGATGACCTCGGGCAAGCGCGGCACCGCAGCCGTGCTCGAATCAGTCGCCTGACACCGTCGCCCCCTTCGGGATCATGGCGCCGGTGTCGTGCCAGCAAGGACCGCTTCGAACTTCGCCGTGTCGACGTTGCCGCCGCACAGCGTGAAGGCACTGCGTTCACCACGCAACTCGAGCGACTCCGACAGCAGGCCGGCCAGCGCAATCGCCCCGGCGGGCTCGGCCACATTGTGCGTCGTGCGGAACAGCACACGCATCGCCTCCGCAGCTGCATCGTCGCTCACTTCGATGACCCGAGCAGCGCCGGTGATCATTGCCGCGATCGAGTCGGCATCAGGAACCCGACACGCAACGCCATCGACGAAGGTGCTCGCCGACTCCGTGGTGACGACCTGGCCCGACTCGACTGACAGTCGCGTGGCGGGAGCTGCGTCGGAGATGACACCGACGATTGCCGTGTCGAGTCCCAGCAGGTCGCGGACGGCGATCATGGCGTTGATGCCCGACCCCATCCCGACCGGGACGTACACGGTGTCGAGTGGCCCTGCGTCGTCGAACAGTTCGAGCACGTAGGTCGCCACTCCGAGCACCAGGTCCCGATGGAACGGCGGCACCGCTTCGAGACCGCGTTCGCCCGCTACCCGCGCGGCCTCTTCTCGAGCCTCTTGAAAATCCTGTCCGTGCACGACCACCTCGGCTCCGAGGGCCCGCATCGCAGCGTTCTTCTCGACACTGTTGCCGTGCGGCACGTAGACGACGACATCGCGTCCGTACGCCCCTCCGGCGAAGGCGAGGCTCTGCCCATGGTTCCCGCGGGTCGCACTGATCACGCCGCGGACCTCCGGTCGTTCGCGGACGAGGCGTTCGAGATAGACCAGACCGCCACGCACTTTGAACGCGCCGACGGGGGTGTGGTTCTCGTGCTTGACGACGACGGCGGAACCTGCAGCTTCGCTGAGCAGCGGCCACTCATACTGCGGTGTCGGCGGTACGTGTCGCCGGACGACCTCGGTCGCGGCATCGAGTTCGGCATGCGAGATCGGCGTCATGGTCGTGAGCTTGCCCGATCAGGCTCTCACGCGCCACCGTGTTTCGGACAAGACTCGTCCGAGTTGTGCCCCGACCGCTCGTCAATCGGTGATGATGGCGTCGAGCAGGACGTCGTGTACTTCGGTCGGAAGATCGGTGACGAGTTGCGGCGCGAACCCGACTCCGATGGTCACGCAGTCGTCGCGGCGACCAGGCAGGAACCGGTCGTACCATCCGCCGCCCTGTCCGAGTCGTCGCCCGTCAGGGGTGAAGGCCAACCCGGGCACGAGGATCACGTCCGGCCACGTCGGGTCGAGAGCGTCATCTTCGGGAATCGCCGTCTCTTTTCCTGCGGCGTGGAGCAGTTCGATCAGCGTCGCAGTCTCGGGCTCCCCCGGCACGGAGTCGAACACCATCACCCGGCCCGCCCCACGAATGTCGTCGCGCTCCATCACCGTCGCCCAGATGCAGCGAGAGCGTTCGGGCCGATCGGTCAGCGCCAGGCGCAGCGCCCGCATCTCAGCACGCAACGCCTGCTTCGCCTCGTCAACGGTCCCCATCGATCGGAGCGTACAAGTGCAGCCTGACGCAGCGAAGATGCATACAGTCGTCGGTGATGAGCGACACGAACGACTCCCCCGCTGACTCCACGAACGACGCCGTGGCCTTCGACTCCGGCCACTTCCGGTCGATCATGGGCCACTTCCCCACCGGTGTCACCGTGGTGAGCGGGCTCGATGGCGATGACCCGGTCGGGTTCACGATCGGATCGTTCACGTCGGTGTCGCTCGACCCGCCGCTCGTCGGGTTCCTGCCGCAGGTCGGCTCTTCGACGATGGAAGCCATCGAGACGTCCGGCAGTTTCTGCGTGAACGTGCTCTCCGAAGCTCAGAGCGACCTGTGCTGGAAGTTCGCCAAGAGCGGCACTGACGACACACGGTTCATCGGCGTCGACTGGCATGCGGCGCCGTCGGGTTCGCCCATCCTCGATCGGGCCGTCGCGTGGATCGACTGCAACGTCGTGCAGACCTACACGATGGGCGACCACCTCTTCGTGCTCGGCGAGGTCACTGCACTCGACGCCGACGCCGACCACGACGGCGAACCGCCCACCCCCTTGCTCTTCTTCAAGGGCACCCTCGGCGGCTTCAACGCCGCCGGCTGACACGCCACTCGCTCGCCCACCCTGCCCCGGTGCCACGCGAGCACATTCGTTTGCGTGATGATGTTGGTGCTGCCTGGCGCCTTTTCCGTCACGCAAACGCAGCTGCGGTCGGCAGACTGGGTGGCATGCACCCGCGTACGCCGCTCGCTGCGGCTCTCGACACGGCGATCGTGGTCGCCTTCGTGGCCATCGGGCGTCGAAACCACGACGAGGGTGAGGCACTCGCCGGCGTGGCCGAGACCGCAGCACCGTTTCTGCTGGCGCTCGCGACCGGATGGGTCCTGCTCCGAGTGAGTGGGGACCGGGTCTACCAACAGCCGACCAAGGTGATCACCGGGGTGGTCCTATGGGCGTACACCGTGACGGCGGGAATGCTGCTGCGCCGTTTCGTCTTCGACGAGGGCACGGCGTTCTCGTTCATCATCGTGGCCAGCATCTTTCTCGGATTGCTCGTCGGTTGGCGCGTGACCGCGAACGCCCTCTGGAATCGCGGCTCCGCCGCGCTCTGATTCCCACCTCCCCCACCGCTTCCGTTGGTCGTGGAAGCGAGCGTCGAGAGCTCGATCGGTATGTCGAAACCGACGGTGCCCGGCCCAGCGAGCGGAAGTATCATCGATCCCATGGCTCGTCGCTCTGCGAGTGGGGACGACCAGTCGTTCGCTGCGCTCCGTTCCCTCGCGCGACTCCATCGCGGCCCGATCGCGCTGGCGAACGCGATGCGCGTGGTCGCGGCCGTACTCCCAGCGCTGCACCCGTACCTCCTGGCCGAGTTGGCGACGTCGATCGACGAGCCCGACCGGGCCGGCCGCTTCCTTGCCCTGCTGTTCATCACCGGTTTCGCACACTTCGTGCTGTAGACCGTCGCCGACTACTACACCTCGATCCGAATCAATCCGATCGCGTACGAGTACAAGCGGTTGATGTTCGACACCGTGTGGGGTGAGGACTATCAGCGTTTCGTCGACCGACCATCGGGCAAGGTGGCGAGCTTCGTCAACGATATTCGCGCCCACGTCGCCGCGCTCTGGGACTCGGCCCACTACGGCTTCCTCACCGTCCTCGCAACCATTCCGGTCTACGTCGTCCTGCTCTGGACGACGGCACGCGGCAACGCATTCGTGTACGTCGTCTTCCTCGCCGCTGCCGGCGTCGTCCTCGCGCTGGTGGCCGGACCCGTCAACTCCCGACAGCGAGAGCTGACGAACAACACGGCCACCAACACCGGACGCGTCTTCGACTCCTACGCCAACTTCGTCAACGTCTTTTCCTTCCGGGCCCACCGCAAGGAGATCGTGCGCAACGACGAGCAACTCGACGGATTGATCGGCGACGAGATCCGCTTCAGCGTCGCACTGTCGACCTACTGGGCGGTCGCGTCCGTGCTGATCCGCGGCGTGCTGTGGGCCGCAGTGATGGGATTCAGCTGGTATCAATTCGACCGCGGCGCGATCTCGTTCACGGCGATGGTCGTCTCGGTCACCGTGCTGCTCGACTTCACCAACCAGTACTGGAACGTCGTGCACCACATCGGCGAATGGATCGATCGGTCTGCTGCCTATCGCGAGGCGTATTGCTATCTCTTCCCCGGCCGCAACATCGTCACCGACCCACCGCCCGAGCGTCGTGGGAAGCCCTCCGAGTCATCGGACGCCGACGTCGGCCCCGTTGCCGGCCGCCTGTTGCACAGCATCGAGGTCCGCAACCTCCGTTTCGCCTACCCCGACGAACCTGACCGCCTCGTGCTCGACGACGTCAGCTTCACCGTGCATCGCGGCGAACGACTCGGGATCGTCGGCCGCAGCGGAGAAGGCAAGTCGACGCTGATCAAGATCCTCCTCGGCTTCTATCGGCCCACCAGCGGTGAGGTCCTCGTCGACGGCCGACCGGTCGAACCCGAGGAGCTGGCAGCGTTGCAGTCCTACGTTCCTCAGGACACGTCCCTGTTCCAGGAAACCGTCGAGTACAACATCGGTTACGCCGAACCCGGCGCGGCTGATCCGCAGCGCATTCGCCAGGCCGCTCAGCAGGCCGACATCGCCGACTTCATCGACTCGCTCCCGGACGGCTTCCAGACGCCGGTGGGCGAACGTGGCATCAAGTTGAGTCTCGGTCAACGTCAGCGCATTGCGATCGCCCGGGCATTCCTCAAGCAGTCGGATCTCGTCATCCTCGACGAGGCGACCTCCGCCCTCGACTCCGAGACCGAAGCCCGCATCCAGGAGTCACTGCTGCAACTCTGGGAGGGCCGAGCGGCGATTGTGATCGCCCATCGGCTCGCGACACTCAACGACGTGCACCGCATCGTCGTGCTCGAAGCGGGCCGCGTCGCCGAGCAGGGCACCAAGGACGAACTGCTCGCCAACCCGGGTCGCTTCGCCGAGATGTGGGGCCTCCAGCGCGCCGGCCTCAACTGAGCTTCCCTGCGTTTGCGTGACGATTTCGGCTGAGATGCCGACCAAATTCGTCACGCAAACGGTGTCCTGACGGTCCGGGTACTGAGTGCGAGGCGCCCCCCTGCCATCATCATCCGATGGCAGTTTCTGGAACCGCACAGACGATCACTCCCGCCGACGCAGGCTTCGACGCCGGGCGCCTGACGCGCATCGACGACCACTTCAAGCAGTACGTCGACGACGGTCGTCTTCCTGGCTGGCAGGTCGTGGTGAGCCGCGCGGGCCAGATCGCGTACAGCTCCACCTACGGTCACCGCAACATCGAGGAGAACCTGCCGTGGGACTCGGACACGATCTGTCGGTTGTATTCGATGAGCAAGCCGATCACGTCGGTCGCCGCAATGATCCTGTACGAGGAGGGCAAGCTGCAGCTCAAGGACCACGTGTCCAAGTACATCCCGTCGTTCAAGGAGTCGCGGGTCTACCGCAACGGTTCCGCCGCCGCTGCGGTCACCGAGGGCCAGACCGAACCGATGAAGATCTGGCATCTGCTGACGCACACGTCCGGCCTCACGTACGGGTTCCACAACAGTCACGTGACCGACGCGCTCTATCGTCAGGCCGGTTACGAATGGGGCATCCCGAAGGGCGTGGACCTCGAGGCCGCGTGCGACGCATGGGCCGGTCTGCCGCTCGCCTTCCAGCCGGGCACCGAGTGGCTCTACGGCGTGTCGACAGACGTGCTCGGCCGAGTCGTCGAAGTCGTCTCGGGCCAGCCGCTCGACGAGTTCTTCCGCGAACGCATCCTCGACCCGTTGGGCATGTCCGACACCGAATTCTGGGTGGAGGGCGACAAGCGTGACCGGTTCGCCGAGCTGTACTACCCGCAGCCGACCGGCAACGCAAGAGGTGCTGGCCCGTCAGCCACTGCTGCGGTGATGCCCGCCGCGCCGCTGGACCACAGGCCGACGATGCTCGGAGGCGGCGGAGGGCTCTGTGGCACGGCGTCGGACTACATGCGTTTTGCCCACATGCTGCTCAACCGGGGCGAACTCGACGGCACCCGCATCCTCGGCAGTCGCACGGTCGACTACATGACGCGCAACCATCTACCAGGTGGTGCCGAACTCGAAACGTTCGGCCGCCCGCTGTTTGCCGAGACCGAGTTCGCCGGCATGGGGTTCGGCCTCGGATTCTCCGTCGAGATGGACAGCGCCGAGCACAAGGTGATTGGCTCGGCTGGGTCGTACGCCTGGGGTGGCGCGGCGAGCACGGCGTTCTGGATCGACCCGACCGAAGAGATCGTCGTGCTCTTCCTCACCCAGCTTCTGCCGTCCAGCACGTATCCGATCCGCCCGATCCTGCAGCAGCTCGTCTACCAGGCACTCGTCGACTGAGGTCAACGCCTGTTGACCTGCGGGACGACCTGAGCACTCGGCTCGCCTGCGTCGAGCCAGCTTCTGGTGCCTTGCAGGGAACGTTCGATGAGTGCCGCCGAGTGAGAGAAGTCGATCGGTGACACCGTGACCGGGCAGGGCGGCGGCACGAGATGGATCGGCACGTCGTAGGTGTTGGCCTCCATCTCGAGCACGAAACGACGCTGCACCATCAAACTCACTGCGTGCAGCGCTGCGGCGACCGCCGTTTCCGGTGGCTCGACGAGGTCACACGAGTAGCCGGTGGACAGGACCCATACATCGGTCGCACCTGCCTCGATCGCGGTCGTGATCGCCGTGTTGTTGATCACGGCGCCGTCCACGAGCAGCCGCTCCCTACCTGCGACACGCACCACTGCGGGCGGGAAGATGGCCGGCAGCGACGCACTTGCCGTGATGGCATCGACGGCGTTGCCCTCCGTCAGCAGGACCTCTTCGCCGCTGAGTGCGTCGGCTGCAACGACGATCAGGGGAATCTGCGCGTCCTCGATCCGTTCCATCGGCAGGCGTTGTCGGAGCAGTGATCGAATCGCGGTGTCGGGCACGAAGTGAGTGCTCTTGCCGAAGAACGCCTTGAATCCAAGCCACGGTCGAGTCGGGAAGAGATCTTGGCGGCGCAGCACTTTCCACACCTCTGCAAGTTCGGTCGGCGATCGGCCGCCGGCCAGCCATGCCCCGTTGATGGCACCCACCGAGGTCCCGACGATCAGGTCCGGGGTGATGTCGCGCTCAGCGAGCGCGATGGCCATCCCCACCTGGATCGACCCGAGACTGGCGCCACCGGAGAAGACGAACGCTCTCACCTTGGAGTCACTTCGAGTCTTTGAGCCTGAAGTAGATGCTGAGCAGAACACCGAGCACGAAGAGGAACACGATCATCCGGAAGATGAAGCGGATTGCTCCGAAGACGCCACCGAAGAACAGCCAGACCACGATCGCGACGATCAGCCAACCGACCACACTCGTCAGGATCGATCGACCACCGGAACTGCTCATCAGTCCAGGTTAGACGGCACGGTTGCCACCACACCGTCGTCAGGTCGCGAGGCGGCTGATCGCTGCGCTGACGCCGACGGGGTCGGTGACGATGCTGAGATGCGTGCCACCCACCGTGGCAGTCGGCCACCCGTAGGTCTGCGCGCGGACCCGATCGGCGTCGTATGCCGGACTGAGTTGCAGGTAGCGACAATCACTTTCGACCCAGCCGACGGGAACGTCCAACGTCTCGTTGTAGAACTCGCGCGGCACCCGCGGCATGTCCGCTGCGATCTGGTGGCGGAGCGAAGCCTCGGGGAGCATTCTTGCGATCTCATCGGGCCACCAGTCGAGCCACAGCGCAAGGACGCCGTCGACGGTCTGCGAATCGACGAATTCGGTGAAGCGCGCATCGAGTCGGTGATGGCCGCGTGCAGGCGGGACGACCGCGTCGACGAACACCGTGACCGCCACTCGCTCAGCGAGTTCGGCAGCGATGTTGGGGAGCAGCACTCCCGCCCCCGAGAACCCGACGAGGACGATGTCGCCACCTGTCGCTGCTGCGGCGGCGTCAGCGACGAATCGCTGCATCCGATCCGGTGTTTCGCGCATCACCGCGCTGGTGAGATCGGGACAGGTCACCGCCACACGTGCACCTCGCCGGGCCGAGCTGGTGAGATGGTCCATCATGGGTTTCCACACTGCCGGTCCGACCAGCGGTGCATGGATCAACAGGAAGTTCAACGGCTTGTCCCGAACCGCCTCAGAGCGGATTGGTGATCGCCCCGGTTTCGGCACCTTGGACCAGGCGGGCGTATTTGCCGAGCACGCCGGTCGTGTAGCGCGCAGCGTTGGGCTCCCAGCCCCGCTTGCGCGCGGCGAGGGTGGCGTCGTCGACCTGCAGATCGAGGACCTTGGTCGGTACATCGATGAGGATCATGTCGCCTTCTTCGACAAACGCGATCGGCCCACCGTCTGCGGCCTCGGGGGCCACGTGACCGATGCAGAAGCCCCACGTGCCGCCGGAGAACCGCCCGTCGGTGATCAGTGCCACGTCACCTCCCCGGCCAGCACCCTTCAGTGCCCCGGTGATCGCGAGCATCTCTCGCATCCCTGGACCACCTTTGGGGCCTTCGTAGCGGATCACGATGACGTCGCCGGCGTTGATCTGGCCAGCGAGGATTGCTTCCATTGCGAACGACTCGTCGTCAAACACGCGGGCGGGTCCTTCGAAGTGCATCTGCTCGGCGGTGAGGCCGGCGACCTTGACGACGGAGCCTTCGGGTGCGAGCGAGCCAGTGAGGATGTTGATACCACCCTCGCTGTGGATCGGCGCGTCGACCGGATGAACGACGACACCGTCGGGCTCGGCGAGATCCATTGCGGCAAGGTTCTCGGCCATGGTCTTGCCGGTGACGGTCATGCAGCTGCCGTCGATCATGTCGTGGTCGAGCAGGTGCTTCAGCACACCTGGCACGCCGCCGACCTTGTCGAGGTCGCTCATGTGGAACTTGCCACCGGGGGTCATGTCAGCGATATGCGGGACCTTGTCAGCGATCCGGTTGAAGTCGTCGAGCTCGAGGGCGACACCTGCCTCGTTGGCGATGGCGAGCAGATGCAGTACTGCATTGGTCGAACCGCCGAGCGCAGAGGTGAGTGCGATGGCGTTCTCGAAGGCGGGCTTGGTCATGATCTGCCGCGACGTGATGCCGAGGCGGAGCATGCCGACGACGGCTTCACCAGCGAGGCGGGCGTCGACCTCGCGACGACCGTCGATGGCCGGCGGCGATGCCGAGCCCGGGAGACTCATGCCGAGTGCCTCGGCGATAGAACTCATCGTGTTGGCGGTGAACATGCCACCGCAGGCTCCTTCGCCCGGGCATGCCTTCACTTCGATGTCGTGCAGTTCCTGATCGTCGATCGTGCCTGCTGCGTGGGCGCCGACAGCTTCGAAGACCGAGGTGATGTCGAGTGCCTTGCCGTTGTGTTCGCCCGGCATGATCGAGCCGTTGTAGACGAAGACCGAGGCGAGGTCGAGCCGCGCCGCGGCCATCAACATGCCGGGGATCGACTTGTCGCAACCGGCGAGGCCGACGAAGCCGTCGAGGCGTTCGGCGTGCATCACGGTTTCGACTGAGTCGGTGATGACCTCTCGCGACACCAGTGAAGCTCTCATGCCTTCGTGGCCCATCGAGATGCCGTCGGACACGGTGATCGTGCCGAACTCCATGCCGAAACCACCGGCGGCGAAGATGCCGGCCTTGGTGTGCTCGGCGAGCTTGCGTAACGTCATGTTGCAAGGGGTCACTTCGTTCCACGCTGACGCAATCGCGACCTGCGGCTTCTCCCAGTCATCGTCGCCCATGCCGATCGCGCGGAGCATGGAGCGCGAGGGCGCCTTCTGCATGCCGTCGGTGACGTCACGCGAGCGGGGCTTGATGTCGACAGGTGAGTTGGGAGCATTCTGATCGTCAGCAGACATGGCAGCAAGGTTAGTTCGACGGTCGCCGTCTCTTCCTGGTGGTCTCGGCACCGGCTACGGTCACGCCGGTGCCCTTCTCCCGTCGACGACCATCGCACGGGTTGTCTCCGCTCCTCGAGATCGCAGAGCAGACAGGGCTCGTGTTGGCGACACGGACGTGGCTCGAACGAACCGTGGCCGATGTCGCCTTCGATGCCTTCCGTTTCGGCCACGACGTGCTCTGCAACGAACCGGCCGAAGGCCACGTCCGAGGGGCACTTGAACGTGGGCAGAATGTTGACGGCGTGGTCCTGGCGGTCGGTTCGATCCCGTGGCGGCCGATGCCGGTCCCGTGGATTGCGATCCAGTCCAACCGGGGTGCCAACCACCTCGACCTCGATTCGGTCGCTGACTCCTCGGGTACCGACACCGGGTCGCGGCTCGTCGGACACACTCGGTTCGACGAGACTTTTTCCGTGGACGCCGATGATGACGGCATGGACCGCGTTCGAGCACTTCTGTCCGCCGACGTCTGTGATTGGGCGGTCGCCGCCGACGAGCAACACGGACCGTTGATCGTCGTCTTCGACGGTCCCGAGGCGGCATCGAACGAAGCACTTGAACACGACGCGACCGTGTATGTCGCACGCGAGGTCGACAACGACGCAGCTTTCGTCGACACCTTGACGATCACGCTCGACTTGGTCGAGCAGTTGCGGACCACGTTGACGGACTGAAGATGCCGATCCTCTTCGTCATCGTTGCGCTCATCGGCGAAGCGCTTCGACCGGCCTGGCCTCGGCCACGGGAAGACGAGCGATCGGGTCAGGGCTTCTTGGCGTTGAGGAGGGCCGTGACAGCTTTGCCGTCGGCTTGGCCCTTCGACGCCTTCATCACGGCACCGACGAGCGCGCCCATTGCCTTGCCTTCACCGGCACAGAACTTCTCCCACGCGTCGGGCTGATCGGCGATTGCCTGGTCGACCATCGATTCGAGTTCGGAGGTGTCCATCGCCTCGAAGCCGAGGTCAGCGGCGATCGCCTCCGGGTCCGTGGTGCCGCTGTCGATCATGGCTGCGACGATCGTCTTGGCCTGGCTTGCTGTGATTGCACCGGAAGACTCCATGGTGGACAGCGTCGCCATGCTCGCCACCGGTACCTGTTCGGCGAGTTCCGGCGCTTCCTTGACGTGTTTGAGGGCAACGCCGGCGTCGCCACCGAGCTTGGCTGCCTCCATCACGTACTCGTCCTGCCCGCGCTCGACAACGACCATGATCGCCTCGCCGTTCGCGGCCTGTCCCGAGGCATCGGCGAGGATCGCGCGGCGTTCTGCCGGGAGCACCGGCAGCGCTGCACGCACCCTGTCGATCCAGTCGTTGCCGGGGTCGACCACGACGAGGTCGGGTTCGAGGAAGTAGCGGTAGTCGTCGGCGTCTTCTTTGGAGCGCAGCGTGTGCGTGCGCCCGTCGTTCTCATCCCAGTGGCGCGTCTGCTGGACCACGGGCTCGCCCGCTTCGTGCAGCGCGATCTGGCGTTGCGCTTCGTACTCGATGGCCCGGCCGAGCGACCGCACCGAGTTGACGTTCTTGATCTCGCAGCGGGTGTTGAAGTCCTCGCCGGGCTTGCGAACACTGACGTTGGCGTCGACGCGCATCGAGCCCTCCTCCATCTTCGCGTCGGACGCTCCGACGGCGACGAGGATGCCGCGCAACTCAGTGACGTAGGCCTTGGCCTGCTCCGGGTGGCGGATGTCGGGTCGGCTGACGATCTCGACGAGCGGGACGCCCGCGCGGTTGAAGTCGATAAGGGAGTAGTCGGAGCCGTGGATCCTGCCGCCGGTACCGCCGACGTGGGATGACTTGCCGGTGTCTTCTTCGAGGTGGCCGCGTTCGATGCCGACGCGGAAGCCGTCGGGCAGGTCGAGCCAGCCGTCACGGTTGATCGGCTCGTCGTACTGGCTGATCTGGTACGCCTTGGGCATGTCGGGGTAGAAGTAGTTCTTGCGTGCGAACGTCGACTTCTGCACCGTGCAGTTGAGCGCAAGGCCGAGACGGATCGCCAGCTCGACCGCCTGACGGTTGAGCACCGGAAGCGCTCCGGGCAGGCCGAGTGTCACCGGGTCGATGTTCGTGTTCGGTTCGTCACCGAAGCGGTTGGGCGACGCCGAGAACAGCTTGGTCTGCGTCGCGAGTTCGACGTGGACTTCGAGCCCGACGACCATCTCCCACTCCCCCTGGGACCAGCGTTCATGTGCGTCGTTGGACGGGTGGTAGGCGTCATCATTGACGTAGGTGATGCTCATGATGCAACCCCTCGCTCGCTCTGCATGTGTCGTTCGAGTGTGGCTCCGGCTTGGAACATCACGTCATCCTTGAGCGCCGGAGCGAGGATCTGCACCCCGACGGGCAGGCCGTGTTCGCCGGTACCGAACGGCACGCTCATGCCAGGATCGCCGGTCAGGTTCGACGGGATCGTGTAGGTGTCGCAGAGGTACATGGACAGCGGATCGCTGGCCTTGGCGCCGACCTCGAACGCCACGCTCGGCGACGCCGGTGTCAACAGCACATCGACCTGGGCGTATGCCGCCTTGAAGTCGTTCGAGATGAGTCGTCGGACTTTCTGTGCACGTCCGTAGTACGCGTCGTAGTAGCCGGCGGACAGGGCGTAGGTCCCGAGCATGATCCGCCGCTTGACCTCGTCGCCGAAGCCGTCGGTCCGGGTGGCGGTGTACATCGAGTTCGTATCGGGCGCTGTGGTCCGCATCCCGAAGCGCACGCCGTCGAACCGGGCGAGATTGCTCGACGCTTCGGCGGGGGCGATCAGGTAGTAGGCGGTGAGGCCGTAGCCGAACGCTGGCACGACGACGTCAACGATCTCGGCACCCGCAGAGCGCAACGCGTCGAACGCAACGTCGAGACGCTCTTCCACGTCGGGGCTCGCTCCGGTCGGCAAGTCGGTGATGCGGCCGATTCGCAGGCCGTTGACCCCGCGGTCGAGGGCGGCGGTGAGATCGAGCGGGCCCTGCTGGATGCTCGTCGAGTCGGAGGGGTCGTGCCCGCTGATTGCTTCGAGCGCCAGTGCGGCGTCGCTGACGTCGTGGGCGAACGGGCCGATCTGGTCGAGGCTCGATCCGAAGGCGATGAGGCCGAGCCGGCTGACGGCGCCGTAGGTGGGTTTCACGCCGACGACGCCACACAGGGCTGCGGGTTGGCGGATCGAGCCACCGGTGTCGGAGCCGAGGCTCAGCGGGGCGAAGCCTGCCGCAACCGCAGCTGCCGAACCTCCGGAGGAACCACCCGGCACGCGGGTCGTGTCGAGGGGGTTGCGGGTCGGACCGAAGGCCGAGTTCTCGGTGCTGGACCCCATGGCGAACTCGTCGAGATTCGTCTTGCCGATTGCGATCGCACCGGCATCGCTGAGTCGGGTGACGACAGTGGCGTCGTACGGCGGCGCCCAGTCCGCGAGGATCTTGGACGAGCATGTCGTCGGGATACCGCGGGTGCACATGTTGTCCTTGAGCGCGACCGGCACTCCGGCCAGTGGGCCGGGGTCGTCGCCGGCAGCGATGATCTCGTCGATCTCCGCCGCTCGGACTCGTGCGGCGTCGTTCAGCACCAGGTTGAACGCGTTGATCTCGTCGTCACGCTCCGCGATGCGGGCCAGGTGGGCATCGACGACATCGGCGGCGGTCGTCTCGCCGTTGCGCACCTTCGACGCGATGTCGAACGCACTCATGGGACCGTTGCGGTTCGTGCTGACGTCGCTCACTGTTCGATTCCGATGATCGGCGGGACACGGAAGCGATCGTCTTCGGCGAGTGGCGCCTGGCCCAACACCTCGTCGCGATCGAGCGTCTCACCAACGATGTCGTCGCGCATCACATTCGAGAGCGGCGTCGGCTGCATCATCGGCTCGACGCCGTCGAGTTCGAGCGCGTCGATGTCGGCGAAGTGATCGAGCATCGCTCCGAGTTCGGCCGTGGCGGTGGCGAGTTCGTCGTCGGTGAGCGCGAGGCGCGCCAGCGTGGCGACCTTGCGCACGTCGGCTTCGTTGATCCGCTGGGTGGTGCGAGGGAGATCGTCAGACACCGAGCGGAGGCTATCCGCGGCGGGTCACTGGACGGGCGGGCCGACGTAGCGCGAGCTGGGTCGGATCAGTTTGTCGGCAGCGGCCTGCTCGACGATGTGCGCACACCATCCGGCTGTCCGGCTGACGGCGAACGTCGGCGTGAACATCGCCGGGGGCAGACCCGCGCTCTGCATGACGACACCGGCGTAGAACTCGACGTTGCTCGGCAACGGCCGACCCGGCTTCAGTTCTGCGAGCGTCACCAGGATCTCTGCTTCGATGGCGATGGCCCGCTCGACGAGCTCACCACCAAGCCGCTCGGCAACCTCTCGCAGGAGGGCCGAGCGCGGGTCGGGAGCGCGGTAGACGGCGTGTCCGAAGCCCATGATCTTGCGCCCCGCCTCCATCTCGGCACGCACCCAGCCCGCAGCATTGGCCGGCGAGCCGATGGCATCGAGCGCGTCGAGCGCCCTGCTCGGCGCGCCGCCGTGGAGCGGACCCGCGAGCGAACCGAGTGCCGAGCAGACCGAGTCGGCAACCGATGCTCCGGTCGAAGCCGCGACACGTGCGGTGAACGTCGATGCATTGAAGCCGTGGTCCAGGGTGAGGATCAGGTACTGCTCGACCGCTCGCGCCGCAACCGGCGTCGGCACCGCACCGGTCACCTCGTGGAGGTAGGCGGCGGCCTGGCCGAGGCCCGGGTCGGGCTCGACGATCGGCTGACCGTGTTCCAACCGATGCAGCGCAGCCAATACCGAGGGAACCATCGCGACCAGTCGGAGTGCCTGCTCGCGTCGCGTTGCCACGTCGATGTCGATCACGGGGTCGAAGCCGGCCGTGGCACTCAGGACCGCTCGTAGTTTGCTCAACGACGACGCACCTGCCGCGGCGACGACGCGGATCGTGTCCAGGAGTTCGGGTGGGACGTGCCGGTGAGTCGCGACAGCGGAACGGAATTCGGCCAACTCGTCAGCGTCGGGTAGGTGCCCGGACCTGACCAGGAACCAGACCTCTTCGAAGGTGCGGGTCCGGGCCAGTTCAGCTGCGTCGTACGCGCCGTAGTGGAAGAAGCCTTCGTCGCCGTGGACTGCTCCGATTGCTGTCTCGGCGGCGATCACGCCGTTCAGGCCGGCGGGGACGTCGATCGTCGGTGTGGTTGACATGGTGTCGATTCTTCGCCGATCAATACTGGCAATCAACATTGATTCGATCAATGTTGATTTGATCAACGATGTGATGCACAGTGCTCGGATGAGTTCGTTCATCGGCGCATCGGAAGCAGCTCGCCTGCTCGGCGTGACCACCGCGACGCTCTATGCCTACGTGAGCCGCGGCCGGATCAGCCGCCGAACTGGTCCAGATGGTCGGGCATCGCTCTTCGCTCTCGACGAGGTCGAAGCACTCGCAGCACGCAGCACGCGCGCGCCGCTCGGCCCTCGGTCCACGATCGACGTGCGGGTGTCATCGAGCATCACCGTCCTCCGCGACGACGGCCTGTCGATCCGCGGCCATGAACTCAGCGACGTGGTGCGATCGCACTCCTTCGAAGCAATTGCAGATCTCCTGTGGTCCGGCGAGCTGGGATCGGGCATGTGGCCGACGGGCCGTCGCTCGCCGGCACTTCCGCCAGTCACCGTGCCGCCGGGACTCCAGCCGGTGACGAAGCTGGCGGTCGCCGCGCAGATGCTCGGCGACCAGTTTCCCGACGACGACGCACCGATGGCAGCGCGGCGACTGCTGAGCGCAGCGCCCGACGTCCTCGGAGCTCGCCGCCGGACCGGATCGATTGCGCGACGACTCACGTCGGTGTGGCGTCGCTCCCCCAGCCCCGAGTTGGTGGCAGCAGTCGACACCGCCCTCGGACTGCTCGCCGACCACGAACTCGCCACGAGCACCCTCGCCGTTCGAGTCGCTGCGAGCGTCCGCGCTACACCGATGGCGGCGTTCGCGGCCGGACTCGCCGTCGTCTCCGGCCCACTCCACGGCATGGCCTCGATCGAGGCCCACCAGTTCCTGGAGGACTGTGCTCGCTGCGGCGTCGCCGACACCGTGGCCGGCTACCGGGCGGACCGACGGCGGCTGCCGGGGTTCGGGCACAAGGTGTATCGCGGACCAGACCCGCGTTTCGATGTACTACTCGACAGCGTGCGCGCGCTCAGCGAGACAGCCCAGAGCGATCGCGCCTTGATCGACGAGGTACTGGCCGAGGTCGGGCGGGTGATCCCCAAACATCCCAACATCGATCTCGCGCTCGGTGCGCTCACCTACTCAGCGGGCCTGGACCACCGGGTACCGCTGTTCGCCGTTGCACGCATCGCCGGATGGGCAGCGCACTACGTCGAGGAACTCGACGCTCCCCCGGTCCGGTATCGCGGCATCATCGCCTGAGCAATCAGCCTGACGTCACCCGCATGATCAGAGCGACGTGGCGGATCAGAACCCGCTCGTGGCGTGGGGCATCTGGTCAGCAGCGAAGAAGTGGTCGGCGCGACGGAGCACTGCTGCGTCGCGCGCCTCGATCCTGCGACCGCGCACGAGTTCGGAAGGTCGGAAGCCTCCGAGGTAGATCGAGCCGAGTGCGGCGCCGTCCATCACCAGATCGGGCTTTCGCTTCGCCGGCTTGACCACTGCGCCGTCCGGTGAGCCGTCGATCTTCCACCGCGTCCCGTCGACGTCGACAACGAGCGAGTCGTCGGTTCCGTAGCAGCGTGCTTCGAGCGCAGCCCGTGCGTCACGGACATGGACCCAGAGCATGTCGTTGAGTTCGACCGTCCGCAGCGCCCGCGGATCGGTGATGATGTGGGCGAGCTGGTCGTCGATCGCGGCGCCGCGGAAGCTGGTGATCTTGGCAACCAGGTCGACCGACAGCACGGTGTGCCACAGCGCGGCATGAGCTTCGGGGGTAGCGGCAATGAGGTCGTAGAGCTCCATCTCGTGGGCCGGGTGGCCGTTGTTCCACTTCGCCTTCACCTTCCAGCAGGCGAACCCATCGGCGTGGACGGCCCATCGAGCCCCCTCGCCGCGGTGATGGCGGGACAGCCGCCAGTTCGCAGCTGGTCGGCCGATGTCGCCGTTGCGGCTGACACGAATGCGGTCGAACAGGGCGGCGATCTGTTCGAGGACGTGATCGTTGCGGGCGTCGGCGAAGCGGACATCACCGAGGTTCGGCCGGAACTCGGGCAGCACCTCGGTCCGGCGGCGGTCGATCTCGATCACCCGACACTGCGACGCGATGCCGTACCCGAAGCGGCGGTAGATCGCGCCCTCGCTCGCGGTGAGGATCGCCAGGGGCTCGTCGTGGGCGTCGGCGTCGGCGTGCAGTTCGCTGATCAACCTGGTCAACAGTCCTTGACGGCGGTGAGTCGGCGACACCGCAATCCAGGTCACCCCGGCGACACTCAGCACGTTCGGCCCGGGAACGGTCAGTTCGAGGGAGTAGTTCCCCGAGACACCGACCAGGTCATCGCCGTCGTGGGCGAGAACGAAGCGATCCAGTTCGAGCGTCGGCCGGAGCAGGTCGAGGTCCTCGGCCGCCCACAGCTCGCCGAAGATGGCGCCGTCGAAGTCGACGATCGCGCCGAAGTCGTCATCGGTGGCGCGCCGCAGCGTGATGGAACTCATGGCTGCATTGTGCACGACGCGGCGCCCCAGGTCGCGCTGTGTTTCGGTGCGAGCTCAACCGCGTGCGTCGGTGGCGCGTTCCAGGCGGCCGGACCCATCGACGGGCAGCCCGCTGAGCAACGCCACGGCGACGCAGACACACGCGAAGCTGATCCCGATCGTCCACCGGTAGCCACCGGTCTGGTCGATCATCCAGCCTGCAAATGGGGCGCCGATCAGAGCGCCGACGCCGGGCGAGGTGTAGAGCAGCCCGAGGATCGAGCCCAGCCCGGCCACGCCCAGTCGGTCGGACACGACGAGCGGACTCAGCGCGACGAAGCCGCCGTAGCCGACTCCGAGGACCAGCACGAAGATGATCAGCACCGCATACGAACTGCCGGCGACGAACCAGACAATGAAGCTGGCACCGGTGATCGCGATGCACGCCCGGTACAGCCGGAACGATCCGAATCGCTTGACCAGTGAGCCGAATCCGACCCGCGACGCCACGCTGGCGCCACCGAGCACGCCGACGAGCACCGCAGCCTGCACGGCGCCGATCCCTCGTTCCTTCGCGTACTGACCGACGAAGACGAAGGGAACGAAGAGTGCGAGCCCGAGCGCAGTGGCCGACATCGCGATGCGCCGGAACACGGGGCTTGCGAGCGCATCGGCGAAGCGTGAGGGCTGTGGCGTGCCGTCGCCCGGTGGCCGGTCGACGAGCGGAATGCAGGCGAGCAGGATCAGCGCTCCACCGATGCCGAAGAACACATACGTGTCGCGCCAACCCCAGCGGTCGACCAGTGCTGCCGAGACCGGCGACAGCACCGAGGTACCCACGCCGATTCCTGCGACCGCCAGCCCGACGGCGACCGCCCGTCGTTCGACGAACCATCCGCCGACCACTGCGACCATCGGCACGTACCCGCACGCCGCCGCGATTCCGACGCCGGCGCCGTAGGTGACGTAGCCCAGACCCAGCGACTGCACTCGACTCGTGGCGAGCAACCCGACCAGGAGTGCAATCGCCCCGATCACCAGGACGAGTCGCGGACCGAAACGGTCGGAGAGGCGGCCCGTGATGATGCTCAGTGAGAAGAACAGGAACGTGGTGAGCCCGAAGATCACGGCCGTAGCGCTGTTGGCGGCATCGAATTCGGTACTCATCGCCTCGAAGAACGCGCCAAAGCTGTAGGCGATGCCGAGGGTGACTCCCGACGCGAGGAACGCGGCCACGACGGTCAGCCAGGCCCGAGGGGAGTCCAGTGCGTGGAGCATCGAGGAGCGTCCAGCAGACATCGAACCGAGACTACGCAGCAGGCTGCTGCGGGCACCTACCGGCTCGTACCATGCCGGGCAACACACTTGGCCCCGCTCACTGAACGGCAGGTCCAACGAGAAGAGCCGTCAAACGATGTCACTTTTCACGTAGCGAATCTTCCCACCGTCGTGCGAAATTTCCTGCACCGCACTCCACGTGACTGGAACCTGCCCCCCGACCCGATCGCGCAATCGGTCGACCGTGCTTTCGATGAGCTGAACTGCATCTGTCCCATCGCCGACTATGCACGAAATCTTGATCGAGGCATCGGCCGATTGATGGACTTGAAACTGAGTCACCGCTTGAGGAATGTCACTGAACATCGTCAGCACACCCTCCGCTGCCATCCATGTCCCGTCGGGTAGGCGAAGTCCGTCACCGACCTTCCCGACGACCCTGTCAATTCGAGGAAGCGTCACACCGCAGGGGCAGAGTTGCTCGATAGTTCTAGATCGATCACCCAATCGATACCGGATGAGCGGGAAGACACGGTTGGTCAGGTCCGATGCAACGACTTGACCGTACTCGCCTCTCACAGGTGTGTTGTCGACATCGACGATCTCGATGACCCTTTGGTCGGAGAATATGTGGTGTCCGGCTTGCTCACGGCATTCGCCACCCATCCATGGAATCTCAGACGACCGATAGTGGTCGAAGACCGGGGCGCCGAGTGCGGAACCGATTTCTTTCCGGTGTTCAGGCGAGAGAGGCGACGCCGTCGTCGCGATCGCAGCGGGTGCAGACACCTCCAGGCCAAGGCGGGTCAGCGACCGAGCCACTTCCAGAATGCCTCCAGCGTAGCCGGTCAGGAGGCTGGGCTTGACCGCCTCCCACTGTTCGGCAAAACGACGAACCGTGTCGTTGTTCACCTCGTAAGCGTCGAGTTGCATTCGCTCCGATGGCCACCACTTCGCCGCGTGCACTCGTCGCTCGCGGTCGGTCTTGACGTGCCGCGCCACCAACGCAATGTTGTCGTGAGGAGAGATTCCCCACCACCGATACAAGGTCCATTCCAATGGCTGCGCCGACACTCGCTTGTCACGAAGTAGGCGCAATGGCTCCCCAGTGCTCCCCCCGGTCACTGAGCGAACTGATGTACGTTGGCTCGCTTCGCTGCTACAGAAGTCATCGAACCGTTCGCGAACGTCCGACTTCTCAACGATTGGAAGCGATTCGAAGACGTCCGGGTCATCGAAATCTTCAACTTTCAACCCGGCTTCAGAATACTTCTGCCGATAGAACTCTGTGTTCTCCATCGCGAACCGAGCGTGCGCTACGGCGATGCGACGCTGACGTGCTGCCACGATCTCCCTCGGATCGTTTTCACCTATCTCGAGCCGGTGCGCAATCTGATGACTCGATGAGAGGATCGTCCGGGCTTTCATTTGAAATGCCAACCGACGAGCACCCTCTTTGAAGTCAAGATGAACCATTGCGTTCCATTCCATGAGCGGTGTGTTGGAGACCCTGTTGGATCACACGGCGTATTGCGATGCCACTGAGCACAGGCCAGACGGCGAGAACCAGCGGCACAACGGACACAGTGTCAAGTATGCCGACGACGACCAGCGTCGCGACGAGAGAGAGAGCCGAGTCGGCAGTCCGCCAAGCGAGAACAGAACGCTCATGTCCTCGAACCGATGCGAGCTGGCCGTAAGGAGCGACACATGCGATTGCCGTCGCATACGCTGCCCAGCCTGCTGCAATGGGAAGCGAAATCTCATACTCCCCACCGGTGAGTAGCGGCCCCAGCCACGGGATCGCCAAGACAAAGGCGGCCCCTATTGCAAGAGTCGCGAGGGCCATCTGGCGCATGACCCTGTCGGCCGACCGCAGCAGGGAGTCAATCGGCACATTCTTTGATTGAGCGAACGATGCGAAGAGGTAGGAACTCACGCCGCCGACGACCAAGATCGTCGGCGCCATATAGATTCGGGCGCTCGCAAGTTCTCCGACTGCTGCGGCGCTGACCACGAGCAGGCAGATGATGCGCACAAGGGCAAGGGTCGCTGCCCGAACCGTTTGCTGCAAGGCTCTCCAGACTCCGAATCGGGCGACCGCCGCCATCGCAGCCGGCTTTCTCTTCGCGAAGAATCGTTCTGGGGTCGGTATGAGCCGCCACCCGACGATGATCGCCATTGCCTGGCCTCCCGCCAAGGCCCACAGCAAGAGACCGAGGTCGACCGATCCTCCGAGAATCACCACTGCCAACGCTGCGAAAAGAGCGGTCAGGTCGACCAACACGATGCGCCAGAACTGGATGACGGCCATCAAGTACCGACGAATAGTGTCTTCGACGACGAACATCGTCGAGGCGACTCCGAATGCCAGCGAGTCAACGACGTCGAGAAACCCTGTGAGGACAGCACCTGCGCTCATCACCGAAAACGTCGCCACGGCGAAGACGAGCAACCAGCACTGGAGAGCCGACCGGATGGCGCCGTCGCTCCGCTCAAGGACCGTGAGACTGTCGCCGACGAAACCACTGGTCACCGCTGTCATCACGACGATGAAGCCAAAGAGGACTGCGAAGCGCCCAAGTCCATCCACGCCAAGCATTCGTGCGGCGACGAACTGCAGACCGAAGCTACTCAGCGCCTGCGAAGCTTGCGCTGTGACGCCTCCGAGGGGTCGGAATCGGTCAGACTTGAAGAGCCGAATGAGTGCCTCGGTCCTCACGATCTCGGTATCACCTGTCGACGACACACGACGAGTTCTGCGGCGACGGATCCCGTCCGCGCGAACCGGTCGTTCTGAGCTCCAGCAGTCCGTTCGATCACATTCTTCGCTTTCTCTCGCCCGGATCTTGCACGGCGCTGGCTGGTCGTCGCGTGAAAAAGCCCTCCGCCTTGAAACGAATGGTGCTACGACACAACCATCATTTTCAGGACTCGAAGGGCGTTCTCTGGGTTCAAGGTAGCAGTCTGGCTCGTCCAGGCGCGATGACTGGGATGGCGTCCCGGGCGCTGACCCTGAGCGTGACATTCGTGTTCGGCACCGCCGAAACCGTCAGCTTGCAGGCCACCGGCACCAATGGCCGGCGTGTGACTCCTGCTGACGCAGCGGCTGTGTCGCTCCGGTGCCCGGCCGGACACACAACTAGATGCGGGTCAGTTTGAAGAGCAGTGCGCTCTCGGGGTGCAGCGTCGGTGGCTGCACGCCGTGGGCGACGAGCTGCCGTCCGGTGAGCACGACTCCATCGGCGAGCCACGGAGGCTGAACACGTGCTGCGCCCCATGTCTCGTAGGGGATCCGCAGGTGCTCGATTCGATAGCGGGCGTCGGCGTCCAGCCCCGGCAGTCGCAATGGAGGTGGGGTCTGACTCGGCGCCGTCGTGAGTTGCGCGAAGGCAATGATGCCCTCGGACCGATCCGGCGCGTAGACGCCGTTCGCGTTGTACGCCGGGTCGGTGTCGAAACGAACGACATCGCCGGAGTGCAGCAGTTCGCGATGCTCCTTGTGCATCGCAATCACCGCGTGCAATGCGACACGTTCTTCGTCGGTGAGTTTTGTGACGTTCCACTCGACGCCGAGGTGGCCGAACATCGCAGTGGCCGCCCGAAATGACAGGGTCTGCGTGCGCCCCGTGGTGTGCGACGTCGTCGGCCCGATGTGGGCACCCATCACTTCGGGCGGGATCAACATCGACACGCCGCGCTGGATGGTTTGGCGTTCGAGCGCGTCGTTGCAGTCGCTCGTCCACACCCGTTCGCTGCGCTTCAAGATCTCGTGATCGATGCGCGCTCCGCCACTCGCACACGACTCGAACTCGACCGCAGGATGCGCTCGCCGCAGCTTGTCAATCAGGTGGTAGAGCGCGAGCGTCTGGGCATTGGTGCCAGCCGCGCCCTGCTGCCCAGAACCCTGGATGTGGTCACGATTCATGTCCCACTTCACGTAGGCGATGTCGTGGTCCGACAGCAGGCGGTCGAGATACCCGAAGATGAAGTCGAAGGCCTCACGGTTCCCGAGGTCGAGGACGAGTTGCTGGCGGCCGAGCACCGGTTCGTACCCTGGGGTGATCAGCGCCCAGTCGGGATGGGCCCGGAAGACGTCGCTGTCCGGGTTGACCATTTCGGGTTCGACCCAGATGCCGAAGTCCATGCCGAGGCCCGTGACATGGGAGATGAGTGGCTCGAGTCCGCCGGGGTACACAGCTTCGGAGACCCACCAGTCACCCAATCCCTTGGCGTCGTTGCGGCGGGACCCGAACCAGCCGTCGTCGAGGACGAAACGTTCGATGCCGAGATCTGCTGCAGCGTCGGCGAGTGCCTTGAGCTTGTCGGTGTCGTGATCGAAGTACACCGCTTCCCAGGTGTTCAGCAGCACGGGTCGCGGCGTCGTCGGATGATTCGGTCGTGCGCGCAACGAGCGGTGGAAGCCCTGTGTTGCCGGATTGAGGCCACACTGGGAGTAGACCGCAATGGTCTCAGGGGTTGTGTAGGACTGCCCGGGCTCGAGCACGATCTCACCGGGGTGGAGGAGTTCGCCAGCCTGCAGGTAGCGGCGACCGTCGGGCAGTCGTTCGGCGAACATCGTGTGGTTCCCGCTCCACGCCACATGGGCACCCCACACTTCGCCGCCCCACTCGTCGAAGCCGCGGTTGCCGGCGAAGAGGAGCGGCGGTGACTCGTGGGAGGTTCGGCCGCGTCGGTTCTCGACGAGCAGCGAGCCGTCGAGCCATTCGCTGCGGACCGGGTGGAACTCGCGCGACCAGCGGCCTTCGAAGGACAGCAGTTCCCCGGCTTGCTCGGCGACCGGCAGCGTGATCGTGAGTGCATCGAGGCTGTAGCGCCGTGTGGCGGTGTTGGTCACCGTCGCCCACACGTGGAGCGCCGTGTCGAGGGCCAGCGTGACGTCGAGCGCGAGTTCGGCGACCTCGTCGACGGCGTGCACGGTGAGCCGCGAGCGGTTCGCTTCGTCGGTGCTCACCTCATGAGAATGCGGCACGAAGCGCGGCGCCCACGCCCGGCCACCACCGCGTCGCCCGAGCAGACCTGGGCGGCCGGGGAACCCTGCGCCGTGCTCAGGCACGACCGACACTGGTGCAATCACGTCGATCGTGCCGTGCACGATCGGGCGCGAGAGCGCTGTCGCCACGGTTCCGAGGTCGGCGTCCTCACCGAGCGGCGAGCCCCAGTGGACGATCGTGGGCGCGCCCGTCGACACGTCGATGATCACCTCGGTCTGTGGCGCGCCCTGATCGAAGGTGCCCTGACCGACACGACTTGACGACGTGTGCGCAGAGCGAGGCGTGGACAGGCGGATCATCTCGGACACAGGGCTGATGCTAGGGACTCCGGACACATCGGCGGTGATCCTGTTGAAGATCCGAACGCCGATGTTCGAGTGTCTGGGCCCAAACTGATCGAATTCGCACAAGAACTGAACGTCAGTTGTTCGAACCTGTTGATTCCTGCGGACCGATCAACCACGATGGAGCCATGTTCGAACGAGCGGGTGCCGCCACCGCACCAGACGGAACACGAGACACAGCCCGAAACGGTGACGAGCGGCGCCACGACCGCCGCCCGACGGCCCCATCACTGTCGACGGGCCGGTCACTGGCGCAGCAACGGCACGACCAGATCGTCGACGAGGTGCGGACGCGAGGGTCGGTACGAGTCACCGAACTCGCCGTGATGCTCGATGTGAGTGACATGACGATCCGACGTGACCTCGACGTCCTCGACGAGGCCGGGGCCATCGTCAAGGTCCACGGCGGGGCGAAGGTCTCGACCGAGCACTCGGCCGACGAGCCCGGCTTCGACGCCAACTCGGCGCTACACACCTCTGAGAAGGAGGCAATCGCTCGTGCTGCGGCCGACCTCGTCGATGGTGGGGCGACGATCGGACTGATGGCGGGCACGACGACGTGGCGGCTGGCCGGCGAACTCGCGCGCCTACCCAACCTGACGGTGGTCACCAACAGCATGCGCGTTGCCGAAGTGTTCGACGAGTTCAAGCGGCCGGACCGCAACATCATCTTGACCGGTGGCGTCCGAACCCCGAGCGATGCCCTCGTCGGCCCGATCGCGGCTGCAGCGCTCGGCGCACTGCACGTCGACACGCTGTTCATCGGTGTGCACGGCATGAGCGAGCAGGCAGGTTTCACCACTCCGAACATCCTCGAGTCGGACACGAATCGAGCATTCATCCGGTCTGCCGGCCGCAAGGTCGTGCTCGCTGATCACAGCAAGTGGGGCGTCACCGGGCTCAGTTCGTTCGCATCGCTCGACGACGTCGACATGTTGATCTCCGATCACCGACTCTCGGCCGCGGCAATGGAGACGCTGGGAGCGCACATCCCCGACGTGCGGCAGGTCGACACGACCACCTGAACCTGGTCAGTCGGTGTCAGCGACCCCGTCGAGCTCTACAGGCTCATCGACGTCGTGAGGCTCATCGAACGCGATATCGGATTCACCTGCTGATTCGAGGATCGGAGCTCGTCGCATCGCTGCCAGCACCAGTGCGCCGCCGACGACGGCGGCCAAAGCCACCCACTGATTCCAACGCAGACCGGCGAGTTCGTCGGCCTTGTCGATCCGCAGCCCTTCGACCCAGAACCGCCCGACGCCGTACCCCATGACATACATCGCCATCAGTTGGCCCAGCCCTGGGCGGTACTTGCGGTCGATCCACAGCAGTAGCCCACAGAGGCCGAGACTCCACAACGATTCGTACAGGAACGTCGGGTGAAACGTGGTGCCGCTCGCGAAGCCCTCGAGCAGGTGCACATCGTCGATCTCGAGTGCCCACGGCACGTCGGTGGGCCGGCCGTACAGCTCCTGATTGAAGTAATTGCCCCATCGACCGATCGCCTGGGCCAACGCAATGGCGGGCGCGGCACAGGTCGCCGCCATCGGCATCGAGATGCCCTTCGACCGGGCAAGCAGCAATCCGACCGGGATACCGGCTGCGAGGCCGCCGGGAATGCCGAGGCCACCCTCCCACAGTTTCGGGATCGCTCCGTAGTTGTCGGTGAAACGATCCCAGTCGGTGATGACGTGATAGAGCCGAGCACCGATCACCCCGGCGAGCACCGCCCAGATCGCGATGCCGCTCGCATCGTCGGCGGTGCCTGCGCCGCGCTCTTCGAGCCGCCGACCGAAGAGCCACACCGCAGCGACGACGCCGAGCGCGATGGCGAGCCCGTAGATGTTCAGGCTGAGCGGGCCGATGTCGATCGAGTTGAACGACGGCGACGGGATGCTCGCGACGATGCTTGCCGACGCAGCGCCCAGCGAGTTTCCTGGCAGCATCGGTCAGGCTCCCGTGACGCGCGCGATGAATGCCGCGGCGCCTGCGGTGATGTCGTCTCGGTCGAAGTCCTGCGTGGCGACATGGAAGCTGCGTTCGAGCCAGACGTGCTCGACGGCGCCGCCCGCGGTACTCACGATGTGCTCACTGTTCTCGGGGGAGACGACGTGGTCGTCGCGTGACGTGTACACGAGGAGCGGCATCGTGAGTTCGTGGTAACGCTCGGCCATGGCGGCCAGCCCGTCCTGCAGCGACAGCAGAGCCAGGAGCGGGGTGCCGTCGTAGGCGATCTCTTCCACGTCGGGATCAGCGATGTCGGAGCCGATGCCCGGCATCACCGTGTTGCCCTCGTCGACCATTTCTCGGATCATTTCGACGACGTCAGCAGGCTGACTCATCGCAGCGGCGTTGACGAGGACGAGGCCAGCGACGTCGGGGTGCAGCAACCCGGCCCAGAGGGTGAGCGATCCGCCCATGCTCAGGCCCATCACGACGATCTTGTCGACCCGTGCGGCGAGACGCTGATACGCGGCTTCGACCTCGGTCGTCCAATCCGCCCAACGGGTGGGGAGCATGTCGTCGAGCGAGGTGCCGTGGCCCGGGAGCCGCGGCAGCTCGACGTGATAGCCCAGCGCGGCGAAGGCGTTCGCCTGAATGCGCATTGACGAGGGATTGCCGGTGAAACCATGCAACACCAGGACTCCCGCCCTGCGGGTGCCGGCGTGCGACATCGGTTCACCGCCGGGAATGATCGTCACGTCGCTCATCGGGTGCCTTTCTACTTGCTTGCAGTGCCCGACCCGACCCACAGCGGTCGGTTCAGTGAATGTTCCTCACCGCGAATCGTCGGGCTGCGTTGCCCGCCGTCCCGAAGCCTGCAAGCCTGGTTGAGCGATGGCGGCGGCGGACGGAGCGAGCGAGGGCGAGAACACGTGGGGCCCCGGCGGAGCAATGGCATCGGTGCCCGAGGCGAACAACGACGGCCTGCGCTTGTCCTTCGAATCTGCGTCCGGTCCGGATCTGGCTGCGCCAACGCGCCATCGTTGGCCCTGGTTCGCCGGCGGTGCGGTCGTGATCCTGCTCGGCGTCGGCCTCGCATTCGCGCTCGGTGACGACCCTGACCCTGCTTCGCGTGCTGAGCCGGGTGAAGCAGTCGACGTCGCCGTCGAGCCGTTTCCCGCCGTACCGGACCCGACACTGCCGCCTGCGCCGACGGTACCGACCACCCCGAGAGCGACACCACCACCGTTGCTCGCAGAACCGCCGCTCTCGCAATCCGTCCCATCGCCGACGGACCGATTGGTGCTCGCCGCGGCCCCACGGGAGTTCGTCATCGACATCGCCCCAGAACTCGTCGGCGTCAACCGCACCGAGGTGATCGCGCTCCAGCAAGACGATGGGTTGTACGAAGTGTCGCTGCCGAGCGGTCGCGTCCGCGTCACCGACCTCGGCTTCTTCAGCGGCCGCACGCAGATGATCACCTCCGATCAGGCCGTTGTGATCTGGCCGACCCCTGAGGGCGCTGCCCAGTTCGTGACCACGCAGCGTTCGGTAGGTCTCTCGAACGCGCGGGTCGACCGGGTCAGTTGGTCGCCTGCCACCGAACGGATCTACCTGTGGGCCAGCAGTGCGTTCGCGAACGGGTACGTCGCCGGGGTACAGCTCATCGACGGCGGCGCACCGTTCAGTGCGAATGACGTCGACTGGGTCGACGAGGCCGACAACCCCGTCAAACTGCTCGACTTCGACGGCCGGCTGCTGCGCGAAGACACAGGTGGCGTCTACTCCGTCGGCCCGGACGGCACCGACCTGATCACGACCGGCACGGTGCTCGCGACGGGCCCCAACCATCTGTTGCTGCGCGAATGCGACAACCAACGTTCGTGTCGCATGGTGTCGGTCGGACGCGACGGCGAGCGCATCGAGTGGCCCGACGACGTCCCGGACACGGTGATCCCGCAAGCCATCGCCGGGCTGTCACCGGGCGGCGACGCGCTGCTCGTCATCGGGAGACGGGTGAGCGTCGATGTCCCCACCTCCCTGCAAATCCTGGAACTCGCCGACGCAACATTGCAACCGCTGGAAGAGCTGCCGTTCTTCGAAGGGTTCGCCTCGTGGGACACGAACGGTGCGGGCGTCTTCGCCGCGGACGCTCAGCTGCTGTACTTCGATCGTTTCACCGGTGAGGCCGTGGTCGTCTCCGAGGACCTCCCTCCGCTGCGTTCGGTCAGAACGCGCCGTCCTGCGGACACGCCGATCTGCGAGGTGCTCGAGCTCGCGCTCCCTCGGTTCGACGAGATGGCAACGGGCGGCGCGGACAACACCCTCGGCGCGCCAACTGCGGACGTGCTCGATCGGATCGTCGCGCTGTCACCCGAATCGTTGCTCACTGGAGCGACAGCGGTGACGAACTTCGTGAACAGCTTCGTGTCCCCCGACGTCGAAGGGAGCCAGACCGTTGCGAATTGGCCCGACAACGTGACCGACGGCCTTGCGACACTCGGCGCCTACGCTGCGACCGACTGCTGGTTCGCAGCCCGCTGACGGCACGATCGCCTGGTCGTCGGCCCCGACATCAGATCCAGAGTCAGACGCCAAATCAGATGTAGGGATCGTCGTCGGAGCGGGGAAGCTGCCACCACGCTTCTGACGCGGTGTCGGCAGTCCAGTCGGGGTCGGGGTAGATGCAGTCGACCGGGCAGGCGGGCAGGCACTTGTCGCACCCGCTGCACAGCTCGGGGATGATCACCACGTCAGCACCGTGATTGAAGATGGCGCCGAAGTTGGGCGGGCAGGCACGTAGGCACGCATCGCAGTTGATGCACTCCAGCATCTCGATCCGGACGGGGATGTTCTGCCACTTGGGGTTTCGGATCCGCCCGTCGATGCGAGCATCCCGGCTCGTCGCACTCGAATCACCCGCCATGCGGACAGCGTAGGGGTCGGTGCCGACCCGCATCGCACCCGACCGGTCACTCAATCGGTCACTCGACCCAGACGGTCGAGGATGTTTGCCGTGATCTGCTCGATCTGCGCATCCCGCCCGGCGAGCCCGTGAGCCCAGTCGGTCGAACCGGAGGTGATCACGGTGCCACCCGCCGCTGAGGTGTAGCTGCCGAGCATCGCCTGACCCGCCGCGATGCGCTTCACGGACGCCTCACTTCGATCGTCGAACACCCGGGCCGCGAGGAACTCGATCTCGGACGGTTCGGACGGCTTCGGCGGTCGTGCCGCAGTCGTCCGGGTGAAGTGCGCGGCGGGAACCATCGCCAGTATCTCGAATGATGCCGGCGTGCCGTCGGCGCCGGTCGGTTCCGGTAGGCCGTCGACGACCTGGTACTCGCACCCGTCGCACTCGTAGCCGACCGTCGTCGCACTGGCGCCGAGCACGTCGCCGTAGTCGATGTCGGTGCCGTCGAACATCCAGTGACCCGGACGGTAGACGGTGTAGCCGCCGGCGCCGTTCGTGACTCGCTTGCCGATCCGGTGATAGCCACCGCGGGTGAAGGACACCCCGGTCATCTCGTTCTCCGGCCGACCGATCAGGTGATCAGACCAGATGCTCGTCAGCTCGCCGATGCGGTCGGTCTCATAGACCGGGTCGTTCTTGAACTGACCCTTGTAACCGACCATCGTCGCGGCCGTGCCTCCGACGTGGTCTTCCATCCGCACCTGCCACAACGCGGTGTTGCCGGAAAAGAATGCCACGTTCCCACCTCTGCCGATGAACCCCTCGACAGTGTCTCGCATCGGTCCCGACCAGTACTCGTCGTGGCCGACCGACAGCAGCAGCCGGTAGCGGTCGATGATCTCTGGGTGCTCTTCGAGGTCGGCATTGGTGATCACGTCGATGCCGTAGCCGTGCTGCTCGGCCCACGCCAGGAACGGCTGCTCCCAATCCGGCCACCCGGCCGAACCGGCCCACGCAGACAGATGATTCATCCGGACGTATCCGACGTGGGTGTTCATGTCTCGGTCCGGCGGATGCGTCGTCGTCACCCGACGCCCAGCCCCCGGCGGCTTGAACAGGTAGCCCCTCGCCATCGGGCGCTGGAGCGACGCGTGGGTCCCACCGGTGTAGAGATTGCGACCGGCGAAGTCGTTGTAGGCATGCCAGGTGTTCGTGGCGAGTTGCAACAGGATCGTGTTCGGCGAGTCGGCGCCCGGGCGAACGACGAAGAACGCGTGGCTCTGGCGCCGTTTGCCGTCGACATCGATCGTGAGGAGCACCTCGTAGTAGCCCGAGGCCCAGTCGCGCTCCGTCGAGATCGTGGTGGCGGCAGGCCAGTCGCACCCGTTGGCGTCGGCATCGAGCGGTGTCGGGTGGTCCCCGGCTTGCACCGCATCGGACCAGACGATCGTCCGCTCCGCTCCGATGCGGGCGATCTCGACGCTGACGGGCCGCTCACCAGCAGACGACAGATGCAGGTCGAGCGATCCGCCCGCTGCCACTGATTGGGGCCAGCAGTACCCGGTCACGGTCTCGATTGCCATGTCTGATCCTCGCAGATCGCGGAGTTGCAACCGTCAGGCGACTGTGGCGAATGTCAGGCGAGTTCGGCCTCGAGCGTTGGGTCGTGGGCGATCATCACCGACACGAATGCATCGACCAGTTCGGGTTGGAACTGCGCTCCGGCCCCGGTCTTGACGAAGCGGACCGCTTCAGCAAGGTTCCACTCCCGCTTGTAGACCTTGCGGGTCGCCAGGGAGTCGTACACGTCAGCGATGGCAACGATGCGCCCCGCCAGCGGAATCGCCTTTCCGCTGATCCCGTTCGGGTAGCCGGTGCCGTCCCACCACTCGTGATGCGTCCATGCGGCTTCGGCGGCGAGTGCGAACAGTTCGGTCGACACCCCACTGAGCAGCCGCCGACCGAGCACGGTGTGTCGCTTGACCTCGTCGAACTCTTCGATCGTGAGCGGGCCGGGTTTGAGGAGCACCGAGTCCGAGATCGCGACTTTGCCGACGTCGTGGAGACGCGCTGCAAGACGCAGACGCTCGCACCACTCGGGTGGCTGGCCGATCGCATGGGCGATCTCGGCTGAGAGATCGCCGACCGCGCCGGTGTGCTTGGTCGTGTTGCCGCCGCGGAACTCAGCGAGCGCGGCGAGACGCTCGAATGCTTCGAGATGGTAGGCGTCGACGTCAGCGTGCGGTGCGCCAAAGCTGTTCACCAACTCCGACGACTGCAAGCGGGTGATCTCCGCTCGGTGACGAGCGGTCTGGTTCGAGTGCGCGACTTGCAACGTACGCAGCCGCAGCGCGGCAGAATCGTCGAAGATTTCACGGTGCAGTGCGAAGTGTCGCTCGCGGTGTTCCAGCGCTTTGTCGAACCGCTCGGCGTCCTTGAACGCAGTCGCAAGCAGATCGTGGATCTCGAGTTCGACGTCGCGCTGCACCGTACGCGCCGCCAGGTCGAGGGCAGCGGAGAGCAGCGCGATGGCCTCGTCGACTTGGCCGCTACGCAGTGCGACGCGGCCTTCGGCGAGCGTGATGCCCAAGTGGTCGATCGGGGCCAACTCGTGACCATCAGCGACGCGGAGCTTCCAATCGGCGCGCGCCTCGGCGAAGCACTGTGTGGCGCTGTCGTGGTCTGCAAGGCCGACATAGGCCTCGGCGAGACCTGCGAGGAGTCCGCCCAGAAGCTCGGGGGCATGCTCGCGGGCGAGTTCGACAGCACGACGACCGAGCGTGACCGCCGGCAAGAACTCATCACGGCTGCGATGGAGATCAGCGAGGTTGCCGAGCACGATGACGTCCAGTTCGAGGCGGCCCAGCGGCTCGTTGATCGCCAATGCGTTCTCGTAGGTCTCGATCGCCCGGTCGTCGTCACCCATGGCCTGGTGGATTGCGGCGATCGTGTGCAGGATCTTGCCTTCGTCAACCTGGTGCCCCGTGGCGCGATAGGACGCCAAGGCAAGACGGGATTGTTCGAGTGCTGCGGCGAAGTTGTTGGCCTCGAAGTGGACCACGCCGAGGAGGTGGTGCGACCACGCCAGCGACGGAGTCGGCTCGCCACCCGCACTCACGTCGACTGCTTCAGCCGCCAGCGCGAACGCCTCATCGGTGCGTCCGCCCTGATGAGCTATCGAGGCGAGACAGCAGAGCGCTTCGGCTTCGTCGGCGGCCGTCTCGGACGCGCGGCTGAGGATGCGTGCCTCGAGGGACAGCTTGCGCGCTCGTGCCGGGTCATCGATTCGACACAGTGCAGCGTCGTCCAGGAGTTGCCTGACTCTGGAATGTTCTGTCGTCGTCGACTCGCGCACAGTGATGTATCGGACGACGGTCCGGTGATCTTGAGCGATTCGATCGAATGCCGTCCGTCGATCCGCGTACCATGGACTCGGATGGCACGGGCACGGGGCGCACGTAGCGTCGAGCGATCAGCGATCTGGGCGTTCGTCCCCGTCGCTGCGATGACACCGTTCACGTTGCTCGCGCTCGCCGTGCTGTGGTTCCCGCTCGGCGTCCTGACCGACGTCCCGTACTGGGGGGTCGCCGTCGCGTTCTTCGTGTCCGGTGTCGTCCTCTTCGTCCGGCCCTTCCAGGCCGCAGTCCTCACTCCGGTCCTCGGAGCTCGCCTCGCCAACCCTCATGAGGCCAGTCGCATCGCTGCTGCGTGGACCGACATCGCGGCGGCGAACAGCTTGCCCGTCGACCGATACGTGCTGCGCGTCCTGCCGTCCGAGGAGCTCAACGCCTTTGCGTGCGGCGGGCACCTGATGGTCGTCACCTCCTATGCCGCGACGGAGCTCACCGAGCCCCAGTTGCGCGGCGTGTTGGCCCATGAGCTGAGCCATCACCTCGGAATGCACACAGTCGCGATCACCGTTGGGCACTGGCTGTCTGCGCCCGTCGTTCTGCTCGCCCGGATCGGCTTCTACTTCGAGAACGTCGCACAGGCTGCGGCGCAGAGCTTCGGGCGGCGATCACCCATCGTCGAGTCACTGGGAGTACTCGCTGCGGCGCTGGCACGAGCAATGGCCTGGGTCTTCACAGCAGCGCTGCGAGCGGGCGATGCGCTGGGCAACTACGTCGGTCACAGCTCGGAGTTCGAGGCGGACAAGCGGGCGGTCGACATGGGCTTCGGCGCAGAACTGGCCAGTGCCCTGCGCGCCGTGTTGGCCACCGGGTCAGGAGCTCGACCGATCGGGTGGCGGGGACGGCTCGCAGCATCGCACCCGGCTGCTCGCACGCGCGTCGCACGGATCGAAGCCCTCGCCCGGCATCCGGCCCGCTGAGCGGTCAGGCGGTGATGGGCGCCACGGCAGCATCCAGAACCGCGACGAGGTCGGCTGGGGCGAGGCCGATGTCGAAGCCGCGACGGCCACCGCTCACGTAGATCGTGTCGAACAACTCAGCGGATTCGTCGATCACGGTCCGCAATCGGCGCCGCTGGCCGAGCGGGCTGATCCCACCGACGACGTACCCCGACGAACGTTCGGCAACCGTTGGGTCGCACATCGCCACCTTCTTCGCTCCGATCGCAGCGGCGACGTGCTTCATCGAGAGCTGACAGCTCACCGGAGCGACCGCCACGACGAGTTCGTCGGTCTCACTGACGACGACCAGTGTCTTGAAGACCTCGTCGGTCGACAGCCCCAGTGCCTCGGCTGCTTCCACCCCGAAGTCGCGCAGATCGCCATCTCCGGACAGGTGCCGATCGTATTCGCTCGTCGTGAACACAATCCCCGCCGCCTCGAGCATCGTCACCGCTGGTGTCACGTCATCCATGTTGCCCGGTCGGGTGGGGTCGCGGTGGGGTCGCGGTGTGCCAGGCACACCGCGACCCCACCGCGACCAGGCAGACTTCGGTCGTGCGCCTCTCCGTCGAACCGTCCACGTCACCCACCGACTACGACTTCACCCATTCGATTCGCGTCCGATTCGTCGAAACCGACGGCATGAACATCGTCCACCACAGCAACTATCTCGCCTACTTCGAGGAGGCACGAGTCGCGTTCCTCGCCCATGTCGGTCATCCCTTCACCGAGTGGCGCGACGACGGACTGGAGTCCCCGGTCCTCGAGTCGTTCGTGACGTACCGGCAGCCGCTGCGCTTCGACGACGTGTTCACCGTGCACCTGTCACTCGCTGCGGTGACACGCGCAACGTTCCAGATGGCCTACCTGATCACGGTCGACGGCCAGGACGAACCGGTCGCTCACTCGACCGGGGTCACGGTCCACGGCTGCATCACCGCAGCGACCGGACGCCCGACGCGACTCCCGGCGTGGTTGGTCGAGATGGGTCGCTGACATCGGCGCTGATCGCACGGTCGAGACTGTCGAGACGGTCGAGACTGCCGAGACGCCGACCGGTCGCTCGATCGAACACGTGCGTCTCGCGGAAGTCGATGTCGAGCCGCAACGGCTCCCACAGGCCAACTCGATCCTGCGCTCCGACGAACAGCCGGATGGATGAGCGGACGTCGGATTCATTGACTTCCTCGTCGGCGATCGTGTCGATGCCGGGACAGTCGATCGTGGCGTGAACGAGCTGCTCGGCGCCGATCTGCTCGGTGTGCTCGACGCTGGCCAGGATCGGTCCATCGGCGGTACGACGGAATGCTTCGGGACGCAAGCCGACCGCCAGCGGGACATCCGCAAGTCCGGCAAGAAGGCCCGCCTGTTGGCCGTTGGCGGGTAGCGGCACGCGATACGGGCCGATCGCCAACTCGAGATCTGTCCCAGCCGGCGGTGCACACCGTTTGATCCGGGCCGGCACGATGCTCATCGGCGGCGACCCCATGAACTGGGCGACGAAGACGTCGACCGGTGAGCGGTACAGGTCGAGCGGCGTCCCCATCTGGATCACCCGTCCCTGCCGCATCACGACGACCCGGTCAGCCATCGACATCGCCTCGACCTGATCGTGGGTGACGTACAGCGTCGTTGCCCGGAGCCGCTGCTGAATCTTCATGATCTCGACACGCGCTGCGGTCCGGAGCTTTGCGTCGAGATTCGACATCGGCTCATCCATCAGGAACAGCCGAGGATTGCGAATGATCGCCCGACCCATCGACACGCGCTGCTGTTGTCCGCCCGACAGGCGCCCCGGCGACCTTTCGAGCACGTCACTGAGACCCAGCAGCTTGGCCATTGCCCCGACACGGCGATCGATGTCGCGGCGACGCATCCCGGCCATCCGGAGCGGGAAGGAGATGTTCTCCGCCACGGTCATGTGCGGGTAGAGGGCGTGCTGCTGGAACGCCATGGCGATGTCGCGCTGCTGCGCGGTCTGCCCGGTGACGACCTCGCCATCGATGCAGATCTCTCCGCTGCTCGGTGCCTCGAGGCCAGCGACCATCCGCAGCATCGTGGTCTTGCCACAGCCGGAGGGCCCGACGACCGCGACGAACTCGCCGTCGGAGATCGTCAAGTCGATGTTCTCGACTGCGACCGTGCCGTCGACGAAGACCTTGCGGAGATTCCGGAGCTCGAGGGTGGACATGGGAACGTGTCCCTCCGACACTTCACCGTCTGCGCTGAAAACGCAAGAAGACATTGCTCTCCTCGTTCGCTCGAATACGAGCGATGCGTCGACCGAAACGATGTCCTGGCGGCCGTGACATCAGCGAGTTCGTCTTCGGGGAGCCAGCGGCACGCAGCACTCTTCTGAGGTCGGCATCTGGGCCGCGCGGAAAGGCATTGAGCCCCTGCGGACTGTCCTCCATATTCGTCGCGGCATGCGGTGTGGAGTTGACGGCGGCGACGGCCTGACTGAAGCCGACGAGGCGATTGTTGAGCACACGTGAGCCTGCGTCGAGCAGGACCTCGTCGTGCGGGCAGCGACCTCGACGTCAGAGGGAAAGGTGTAGGAACCAGGCCCTAGCGATGCTCACTTCACGAGCGTCCTTCGGCGAGCGCCGCGCCGTAGTCCTGCATTGTGATCACGCCACCTTCGTCGTCGGCGCGACCCTGATCGGCGGGGCGGAGGGATTCCTGGACGAAGTCGATTCGTTTCCAGTCCGGATATGGGGTGTTGCCGTCGTCGTCGGGTACGTAGGGCGACGTCTCCACTCGTTCGTGCTTGTGGATCAGGCGGGCGCAGTTCAGATAGACCTTGTCGACGTGAGCCCGGACGATCAGTGTGGCACCGGGGTACCGATCAAGTTCGGGGTCATTGTCTGAGACCGTGGCGGTGGCCTGGACGCGGATGCGGTTCGGTGTCTCGAAGTCGATGAACAGCATGCCGATCTTGGCGGTGGCGTCGATGTTGCCCATGGACAAGAACATGCCGTTGCCGTCGTAGTTCGGGAAGATGAGCGTGGATGGGTCGAGGACCGACACCAGGCCGACTGGGCCACCCTTGTACGACACGGTGGGTTCGCCTCGCTCGTTGACCGACGACAGGAAAAAGAAGTCGCGGCTCGTGATGAACGGGGCGTGCATGTCCATGTCGATTTGGTCGGCCATGATCGCCGCTGCCACCGATTCGGCGAGCGGGACGCTGTCGAAGCGTTCCTGCATTGCCTGCTGAGATGGGGTGTAGAAGTCGCTGCTACTCATTGTTCCGTCTCTCCCTGTTCGCCAGCGACTGCGGAACCTGCGTCGACGATGTCGTGCGGCTCTACTCGGTGGCGGTCGGTGACTCGGGGTTGGGCCGAACGGTTGAACAGCAGGCTGGTGACGTCGGGTCTGCTGTAGTGGCCCGTCGGGTCAGCGACCGATTTCGAGATGGCTTGGAGCGCCGGTTCGCACACTGCGTACAGGATGCCTTCTGCGTCTTCGGGGAGTGGATCGGCGAGCGATGTGCCGTCCGGTCCGTAGATCTTCGCGAATCCGCCACCGACTTGGAGCATCTGCTTTTTTGCGTCGGTGTCGCAGAAGAAAGCCTGTGCCGCTTCGCCGATGACCCCGCACGGAGCGATCACGAAGTTCGAGCCCTCGACGGCGTACATCAGACTTGCAGCATTGTTGACCTCTGCGCCGAGGGCGTTAGCGGCACCTTTGTACAGCGAGAACGATGGCCACGCTGCGCAGTGGATGTCTTCGTTCATGCTGTACATGGCGTACTTCGAGAGCGGTTGAAGGTGTTCCCAGCAACACAGTGAGCCGATGTTGCCGTACGGCATCTCGACCACATCGAGATCGGAGCCGTCGCCTTCGCCGAACACCGTTCGCTCAACGTGGGTGGGTTTCAACTTGTTCCGGTTCTGGACGAAGACTCCGTCGGGCGAGAACGTCGCTTGACTCATGTACAGACTGCCACCGATTCGCTGCGAGTAGCCGAGCATGACGGTGATCTCATTTGCTGCGGCAGCGTCTGCGATCCGCTGCAGCTGAGGTCCGTCGACGGTGAGCGAGTTCGCGATGTATCCGGGGACGTGGCCCATGTTGGCGGCCGGGCTGTCCAGCCAGATGTGCCACGGATATCCGGGGACGAAGGTCTCTGGAAACCCGACAATCTCGGCGCCTTCACCAGCGGCTTCCTCGATGAGGCCGACACACTTGGCGATTCCGCCGTCCATGTCGCCCCACACGGGCTCCGCTTGTACGGCTGCAACTTTTACACTTCGGCTCAACATGGCTGGATACTCCTCGGCTGTAGTGGCGTTGCAGTCACTCCATCACTTCCGTGGACCCTGGTCTAGGCAGCGCCGAGAAAGAACTGTGCCGAATACGAAACGCGCGATGTCGAGTTGGTCATGGTGGTGGCGTTGCGGCGTTCCGGTGTTCTGACGGGCTCTGGCCGAAGTGTCGGCGGAACGCGCGAGCAAACGAAGCGGGATCACCGAACCCGTTGTCGCCCCCGATCCGCGACACCGGTTGATCGCTGAGCAGCGGGTTGACGAGCGCGTCCGCCGCTCGTTCGAGACGGAGACGCCTGATCTCGGACTGCAGCGTTGCCCCGTCTGAGAAGATGAGCTGGATCGAGCGAGTCGTGAGTCCGAATGCCGCAGCGACGGACGCCACAGAGAGATCGGGGTCGCTCAATCGGTTGAGGACGTGATGCATCACGACGTCTCGGCGCAGAGACAAACTCGGCCCGACCGGCGAACGACTGAAACCCTGAACGGTCAGCGCACTGGCCAACGAGTCAACAACCTGCTGTCCGAGCCGACGCCGAATCGATGACGGGAGAACCTCCTCGTGCGACCCGAGCGAGGTCACCAGACCTGCAACGACGTCGGTGAGGCCGCGCCCAGCCGACGACCGCTGTGCGACGCCGCGGTCGACGTCGACGCCACGGTCAATGAGTAAACCGCGCGGGAACTGCACGACGATCTGAGTGAAGCCCTCGCCGAAACTGAGCCGGTATGGGCGAGTCGCGTCGTACACACTGAAGTCACCAGGGCGCAGCACAGCATCACGGCCTGCTTGGGAAACCACCCCCAGGCCCGCCACCTGCAAACTCATCAACAGATCATCACGCTGATCCGCTTCGGAATGGAACACCGTCTGGGGCCCCGCTACGACACGGGAGATCGTGACATCGCTCCACTCCTCGCAGCGAACCGATCCTGCGAACGGTTCCGAGTCGACCGGCTCGGCCCGCAACTTGACGAACACCGCACAGATCACCTCACGCCAGTACGCGAACGCCTCGGACGCGCCGACATCGCGGGTGGTGAAGACCGAACTCGCCATCACACGACCGCACTGCCTTTCAAGCATCTGAACATGGATGTGAGACTACTGAACAGCCCCACCGCTGCTCTCGGCGAGGCCCTGCCGGCCCGAGTCGCCGTCGGCGAGAGGGCGGTGCCGTGAACGAACGCGCAGGTGCGGTTTCGATCTGCAGGCCGATGACCGTGCGGCCGAGGTCGACCGCCTCGTCGGACTCGGAGCGACACACGTCCACGACAAGGACGAGTGGGGTGTGCGCTGGACCACCCTGCTCGATCCCCAGGGCAACGAGTTCTGCGTCGCCACACACTGAGCCGACTCAGGCACTCACATCTTCTGCGTGAGGCCTCCGTCGACGACGAAGATCTCACCGCTGGTGTACTTGTTCCGCAGCAACGCCAGCACCGCTTCAGCGCAGTCCTCCGGCGTTGCCGACCGCGGGATCGGCGCAGTGGCGGCGACCGCGGCGTGCATGGCATCCCAGTCCTGCGTCCACGGCGTCGCGACCAGACCAGGAGCGACCGCGTTGACGCGGATCGGGCCGTAGGACTTCGCCAGGAGCAACGTCATCTGATTCAGCGCGGCCTTCGTCATCGAGTACGCCATCGATGAGCCGACGGGGCGGACTCCGGCGATCGAGGTGATGTTGACGATGTTGGCGTCGTCGCTGTTGCGCAGGTGCGGGATCGCCCGCTTCGTGAGCCACCAGGTGCCGAAGACGTTGACATCGAAGGTCTTGCGGAAGATCTCGTCGGTCAGATCGTCCAATTCATGGTGGGGCACCTCGGTGGTCCAGCCGGCGTTGTTGATCAGGAAGTCGATTCCGCCGAATCGATCGACGGTCGAGTCGATCAGGCCGTGCGCCTCGTCATGATTACTGATGTCCGCCCGGATGTACGCCGCAGTTCCCGGCAAGGAATCGGCCACCGCCTCACCGGCCTCGACCGATGACGACGAGTTGACGACGACGGTCGCGCCCAACGCCGACAAGCGCCGGGCGGTCTCCTCGCCGATGCCACTCGATGATCCGGTGACGATGGCGACCCTGCCTGCGAACTCTTCACTCATGGTTGCCGACACTACGGAAGCGCCCTCGCGATGCGATGATCGGACATGGCCGTCATCGATCACATCGTCTACGCCGTTCCCGACCTCGCCAGCGCGATCGACTGGTTCGAGGAATCGACCGGTGTCCGCCCCGCGCTCGGCGGCTCACATGACGGCATGGGCACGCACAACGCGCTGGTGTCCTTCGGTGCGTGCTATCTCGAACTGATCGCTCCGGACCCGAGCCAGCCGGATCCGCCGTCGTCGGGACGCCCGCGGCCCTTCGGTCTCGACGATGTCATGGCACCCGGTGGCGAGCAGACCGCACTCGTCGGTTTCGCTGTCCGGCCGGGCGAGGGGGAGACGATCGACGACCTCGCTGACCGGGCGGCCGACGCGGGCCACGACCCGGGTCAGGTCGTCGACATGAGCAGGTCGACTCCGTCGGGCGAGCTGCTGTCCTGGCGCCTCACGTTGCCGACGCAGCGAGTGCTGCCGTTCCTCATCGACTGGGGCGAGACACCGAAACCGCACACAACGCAACCCGGCGGCGCCGAACTGACCTCGCTCGCCATCGTCCATCCGCGGCCATTCGACGTGCTCGGGGTGCTCGCCGCGCTCGATCTGGACATCACCGTCGTCGGTACCCACGAATCACCAGACGGCAACGACGGCACCGACGGCCGCCTCGGCCTCGCAGCAACGATCACGGGCGTACACGGCGACGTCGAACTCTGAGTCACGCACTCGTCCGGAGTGCACGTGTCAACGTGTGGTCACTCCTCGAGCAGTCGAACGACTCCGGTGTTGCCGTCGACCTCGACGAGCGCTCCGTCGGGTATCGACGAGGTCGCACCCGCCACCGACACCACACACGGGATACCGAGTTCGCGGCTGACGATGACAGCGTGACTCATCACAGCACCGACATCGACGATGACCGCCTCGGCCGCCAGGAACAGCGGAGTCCATGACGGGTCGGTGATCGGAGCGACGAGCACGTCACCTGGGCCGAGACCGCGTGGGTCAGCCGGATCCATCACCACTCGCGCTCGGCCGCGGGCGACACCGGGGCAACCCGCGAGACCTTCCAGCAAATCGCCCGGTGCTGCGATGTCCGTGGCAGCACCCGCCTGCACCCAGGTGTCGATCGGCGGGACGGTTCCCTCGATGATGAAGGGAGCCTCGAGCGTCGCCAACCGACCATGGAGTTCTGCCCGCTCAGCGATCACGTCGAGGAAGGCCGATGGGTCAGCGATGTAGCCGGTGAACTCCTCGCCGTTCAAGAGACAGCTCTTCCACCGCTCGGCGACGCCACCGCGCTCGGCTGCTCGCTCGTGCAGCAGCCGTTGAACACGCCGGACCGCGTGAATCGCTGCGATCACGGTGGTCTTGGAACGCTCGCGCGCCTGGGAGAAAACGATGGTGGCGGCAAGCGCCTTGTCGAACTGGAACCGGTCGATGCGGTTGAGTTCGGCGCGGACCTCCGCGACTGCCGCTTCGCGCTCGGCGACCAGCTGTTGCTGATGAGCAACCGGCGACCGGTCGTCGGCAACCGGACGCATGGCATCGATCGCTGCCTGGGCCATCTCCGGGCGGAAGTCCCACGGGTCCGACCCGATGTCCCATTCGTTGGGCCCGCGCGAACCGAAGCGCGAAATGAAGCGGTCGAACTCGGCGTCGTATCCAGAGGCGTTCGGATCACGGCGCGAGAGGTCCCACATCGCCTCGGCAGGTGCCGCCGACTCGACGTCGCCGATGCCGCCCAGAATCGAGACGAGCAGGTGGTCTTTACCGGCCTTGGCGACGAGGTCGCTCAGCGCACCGGAGACGAGCGCATCGGAGAACGTGTTCTCGATGTGACGAGCGAACAGGGATTGGAAGAACGAGCGGAAGGATTCGATGTAGGCCAGTTGCACCTCATCGCCGGCGTCGGCGGCCGGTGCCTTGGATTCGAAGCGCTCGACCTTGACCTTGTCTGCGCGAAGTGCGGGCAGGTCCTTGGTGTTGAGCAGCCGGAGCACGGTCGCCGCCAGCTTGAGGCTCGCCCGGCGGTTCTTGTCGCCGTCGCGCTCGACATAGGCCGGCGCATCGGACCCACCGAAGAAGGTCTGGTCGATCGTGGCGACGTCGCCGCCCGGCGCACGTACCCCGAGCATCCGGACATAGCTGGCATTGATGTAGCAGTAGCCACCGAACACGCTGAGGATCGTCATTGGTTCGTCGTCGGCGAAGTCACCTGCGGCGACCAGACCCATCCTGACGAATGCCTCGCGCCAACCGTCTTCGGCGCCCTGGCCGATCAACCCCCAGGTGAAGGGCAGCACGACTTCGGGAAACACTTCACCGACGTTGCCGCGCGTGTAGAGCGGCCACTTGGCGCTCGGCGGATTGTCGGTCTCCCAGATCTTGGTCATCGTGACCCGGGCCCGTCCCAGTCCTGGGGGAATTTGACGCCCAGCAGCGCTCCTTCGACGAGCCGTCGTGGCGCGTTGCTCAGTGCGTGGTAGCCGCCGTACCGTTTGGGCATCCGGACGAACCGCTTCTCCCGCTCGACCGCATCGACCGTTGCCTTGGTCAGCGATTCCACGGACATCTTCGGGAGGAAACCCAGCCGCCGGAACCGCGTGAGGCCTGCGGCTGCGAAGGGCTTGCCGTCGTTGTCGAGCCGTTCCCACATCTCGGTCAGCACCGGGCCGGGACTGACGACGGTCAGCCCGATCGGCGTCGCCTTCAGCTCGATGCGGAGTGTTTCGGTGAAGTTCGTCAGGCCGGCCTTGGACCCGGAGTAGGCCGCCAAGCCGGGGAACGGGATCGCCCCGGCCACCGAAGCCATCTGCACGACGTGCCCACTCCCCCGGCGCAGCATGTGCGGCAGGACGTCGCGGCTGAGCATGAGGGGAGCCTCGAAGTTGAGCCGGGCCAGTGCGCGGATCTCGTCTCGGTCGGCGGTTGCGAAGCTCGTGCTCGTCTCGATACCGGCATTGTTCACCAGCACATCGATGTGCCCCAGTGTGTCGAGGCAGTTCGCGATGAAACTGTCGACGTCGGCTGCATCGCCCAGATCGGCGACGATGTGGTCACCGACGATGCGATCGGCCACCAGCTTCAACTTGGCCTCCGAACGCGCGGCCACCAGGACGCGGGCGCCGCGTTCGGCGAACTCGTGAGCGAGTCCTGCGCCGATACCGGCGGACCCTCCCGTGATCACGACATGCTTGCCATCGAGGTCCATCTACTTGCTCCGGTTTCTCTTGAGAACGGGTGTGTTTGCCCGACGGATCAGGCGCGCACTATGACGCGCGCACGGTGGCCAGATCGACCGGGATGTTGCGCGGCCCGCGGATCTGACCGTTCGTCCACGTGGTCTGCTTCGATTCGTCCAGAGAGAACGTCGGGAACGCACTCACCCACTCGTGGAAGGCGATCTGCATCTCGAGTCGGGCCAGGTTGGAGCCCAGGCAGCGGTGGATACCGAGTCCGAATGCGACGTGGCGATTCTGCTCACGGTCGATGCGGAACTCCTCAGGATGCTCGAACGCCGCCGGGTCGTGATTCGCTGCCGGGAAGGTGACGAGCACCTGTTCACCCTTGCGGATCGGACATCCGGCCACTTCGGTGTCGCCGATCACCTTGCGGCCCATGGTGACCGGCGCGTAGAAGCGCAGCACCTCTTCGGAGAACGTCAGCCAGATCATGTCGTCGGGGTCGTCGACGGCTGCGGCGAGGCGAGCGAGGTCGTCGGGATTGGTGGCCAGATGCCACAATCCTGAGCCGATCGCGCTCCACGTCGTGTCGATTCCGGCCAGCAGGAGCAGGAGCAGATACCCGAGCTTCAGTTCCTGATCGACCGGTTCGCCGTCGATCTCGGCGTTCGTGACCAGCGTGGCCAGGTCGTCTTCGGGGTGTTCGGCTCGACGCTCCAGCAGTTCGGCGAAATAGGCACGCATCTCCGCTGTGACCTGTTCGCGTACCCGGTTGTCGCGCGGGGCGATCTGGAAGTTGCGGTAGATCCAGTCGCGGAAGAGGTCCGCGTCGCTGTCAGGAACCCCGATCATCTGGGCGATGCCGTGGACCGGGATGTGTTGGGAGTACTGCGCTGCTGCGTCAGCGGTGGGTCGGCCGGTGGCGGCGATGTCGTTGATCAGCCCGCGGGTGTACTCCCTCAGTTCGGGCTCCATCTGAGCAATGCGCTTGGGGCTGAACGACGGCAGCAGCAGGCGCCGGTGTCCGTGGTGGTCCGGTGGGTCCGAGGTGATCGGTGGTGCGGGTCGGCGGATGGCGTCTGGCTGAGCGACCGAGACGAACTCCGATGAGAAGTTCACGGTGTCGTTGGCGATTGCCGAGACTGCTTCCATCGTGACGGGCATGAACGCCCGGCCATACCGTTCGGTCATCGCCACCGGGCACTGCTCACGTACGCCGTTCCAGATGTCGATCGCGTTCTCCCCCCACGCGTCGTCGAGCCAGTCCCAATCGTTGACCCAGTCAGTGACGCGTTCGGCCTCGACGGTGTCGTTCCGGTGCGCTGCGTGTTGCGACTCGTTGTCGTACGTCATTGCGATCCCCCGATCGGTTTCGTTCCCCGCCCGAACGGTACTGCACGGCGTTGCGCGGATCGCAGGCGCAGCACCGGTGATGTGGGCGATCGAGCAGACAAGTCGAGTGGAAGTGCGACTTCGGGCACATGTCCGATAATGTGAGATTCGTCGATAGATATTTTCGATCGACCCGCTCGCTGCGGATCAGGTCTCCGGGGGGTGACCTGATCCGCGCAGCACTCCGCCACCTGACCTCGTACTCAGCCGGAGACGCCGATGAGGACGTCGGCCACCGTGCGTTCGTACACCGTCGACAACGCCAGCCGGGTTTCGCTCCGCAGCACCGTCGGTATCGCGGCGATCTGCTGCAGGACCGCATGCAAGTGGTCGTTCGAACTTGCGACGACGCGACAGTGGAGATCGCCCGACCCGGTGATCGTGTGGACCTCCAGGATCTGGGCGATCGACGCCAACGCAGCAACGGTGGCGTCGTGAGAGCCCTGACTGATCTCGAGGGTGCAGAATGCGAGCACGTCGAGGCCGACGCGCACCGGATCGACGTCGGGGCCGTGCCCTGTGATCACGCCGGTCGCTTCGAGCCGGTCGAGGCGCGAATACACGGTGCCACGTGCGATGCCCAGTTCCCGCGCGAGATCCATCATCGAGATACGGGGGTGACGACGTAGCGCGGCGATCAGCGCGAGGTCGACCTCGTCGAGCGGTACGGCGTTCGCGATCGTCGAGGTGGATGGCATGTGTTCACCGTAGCGGCAGCCGTTCACCGAGAAATATACATATTGTTCAACCATCAGGCTCGAACAGCTCAACGTGTCGAACTACTTGACTCTTTCACCCCGAATTCGCATAAGTGAGGTCATGCTGAAGAACGTCGACCACATCACCTACGCCTGCGCTGCCGGTTCGATCGAGCGGTGGGCGTGGTTCCACATCGAGGTCGACGGCGGTCGCCTGATCAATCGAATCGACGATGTTCGACCCGACGACGCCGACTCGAGCATGAAGATCTGGTGCATCGACTACGGCAACTTCGGTGTCGCGCTGATCGAAGGAATCGATCGTGCCAAGCAGTCCCAGGTCACGACCTTCGTCGACAAGCACGGCGATCACTCAGTCCAGCACGTCGCATTCGACACCGGCGACCTCGGCGCGTTCCAAGCCCACATGAAGAAGATGGGTGGCACGCCGCGCGGTGAGACACTCGTGCGTCATGACGGCTTCGGTGTCTTGAAGCAGATGTTCGCTCGCGGCTACGCCTCAGGTGACGCAGCCGAAGCCAGCTTCCCCGAGTACGTCGAGCGGCCCAAGGTCGGCGCTGCGGATTCCGATGTGGCGATCACCTTCGCGCAAGAGACCGGCAAAGGGTTCTACGACCAGATCGAAGACGCGGTCGCCGCAGGCGACGACGCACCGTTCTTCGACTTCGGCCGCATGCCGAGCGACTGGCAGGTCCCCGAACCACAGCCGCTCGTCGCTTCCACGACGCGCTGACGCAGCGATGGGCGACACCTGGTGCGTGCACCGACGTCTCGTTCGTGCAAGAGTGCTGCGATGCGTCGATGTTCCACCCTGCTCGTCCTGTCCGCCTTCGCCGTTGCTGCCTGCGGTGGAGGTAGCGACGAGACCGTGGACACGACTCCGGCCGACACGACTCCGGCCGAGACCACACCAGCAGAAACCACACCGGTGGAGACAACTCCCGCCGAGACCACACCAGCAGAGACCGCGCCGGTGGAGACAACTCCCGCCGAGACCACGCCAGCAGAAACCACACCGGCAGAGACGACTCCCGCCGAGCCGGCGAGCACCGATGCTCCGCCGGAGACCGCAGCGGCTGATCCCACCGAACCGGCGGGTGCGGTTGCCGTGTCGTTGGTCGAGTGGGCCGTCGATGCCCCGATTGAGATCACCGCGGGGACCGTCACGTTCGACGTGACCAACGACGGAAGCTTCCCGCACCACTTCGCGATCGCTCGCGGCGACAGCTATGAGACGTTGCCGCAAAGTGGTGGCGGGGCCATCGACGAAGACGCGCTCGGTGACGACTTCCTCGGCCGAACCGCCAACCTGCAGGGTGGCGACACCGAGACGATCGAATTCGATCTCGAGCCAGGCAACTATGTCTTCTTCTGCAACATCGCCGGCTCGGTCAGCCACGCCGCGCAGGGCCAAGTGCTGTCCGTCACCGCCACCTGATTCTCCCTGAGTCTTCCCTGATTCTTGCTGACTCTTCTGGCAGGCCGGCGTCCGGGAGTACCCATCGAGCGTCTGTGACACGATGAGCGTGTGAACGCCGAGCAGATCCTTCTCCCCGTGATCCGCCAGATCGGCAATCGGCCGCGACTCTCGAAGCAACTGTTCCGGTTCGCGCAGTGGGGTGACCCGTTCACACCTGAACGCTTCAGCTGGCCGTACCCGATCTACGACAAAATGACCGCTGGCGGGCCCGTCGTCTACAGCAAGGCATACCAGCAGTGGTTCGTCTCCGGACATGACGAGGTGCTCGACGTGCTCCGGTCGCCGAATGCGCGCACTGCTGCCGTCGGTCAGCGCATCCTGTCGGTCTCGCCGTACACGAAGCTCTCCGACACCGCAGCCGAGAACTTCAGCAACTGGCTCCTCGTCAACGACCCACCGGATCACACGCGCCTACGCGGCTCGGTCGTGCGGGCCTTCACGCCTCGGCGCATCGCCGGGTACGAACCGCGGGTGCGTGACATCGCCGCCGAGCTCCTCGCAAAGATCGATGGCGATGACCATCCCGAGATCGTGTCGAGTTTCACCGCCCGGCTGCCCATCTACGTGATCGCAGAACTGCTCGGGCTTCCTCGCGACCGTTGGGACTGGTTGCGCGAGGCCTCCGCCGAGATCGGCGGGATGCTCGAACCGATGCACAAGATCGATCCGATGTCGATGAGCCACCGCTTCGAAGACCTACACGCCACCTTCGGTGTCCTCATCGACGAGCGACGCGCCGACCCGCGAGACGACCTGATCTCCGCGCTCGCGACCGACGACGAAGAGACGTTGAGCAACGGCGAGGTCATCGCGATGATTGGCGTGCTGATGTTCGCCGGCCACGAGACGACGACCGGCATGCTCGGCAACAGCATCGTGGCGCTCGCCCAGCACCCCGATCAGCGCGAGCAGCTTCGCTCGACGCCGGATCTGATCGACAACGCCGTCGAGGAACTGCTGCGCTACGACACGACCGCCCAGTTCACCGGCCGAACGACGACGGGCCCGGTCGTCGTCGGCGACACCACGATTCCCACGGGAGCGAACATCGGGGTCATGGTCGGAGCGGCAAATCGCGATCCGCGCAAGTGGCCCGACGGCGAACAGCTGCGCCTGGACCGGACGGACCCTCGGTCGATCTCGTTCGGGCACGGCATCCATCACTGTCTCGGCGCAGCGCTCGCCCGCATGGAACTGCGTGTGGCGATCCCGGCATTCCTCGACGCCTTCGGCGACTACACCGTCGACCTGGAGGGGGCCGAGTGGAAGCGCAGCCACACCCTCCGCGGCCCGACCAGACTCACCGTCACCCGAGGCCGCTGACCCGTCTACCCTTTCGCCCTGCCCACGATGCCGAAGAGGTGTCCGGCAACCTTGCGGATCTGGATCTCGTCAGAACCTTCGGTGATCCGGTAGCGCCGGTGATGGCGGTAGATGTGCTCGAACGGCATCGCGCGGTTGTAGCCCATACCACCGCAGGTCTGCATCGCCTGATCCGCCGCATCGCAGGCGAAGCGGTTGGCGCGGTAGTTACACATCGCGACCTTGTCGGTGATCTCCATGTGGTCGACGCCGCTGTCCAGTTGCCAAGCGGTCTTCCAGATCAGGGCGCGGAGCATCTCGGCCTCGGTGGCGAGTTCGGCCAGGGGGAACTGGATGGCCTGGTTGGTCGACAGTGTCTTGCCGAACACGGTGCGGTTGTTCGCGTACGCAACAGCGGTGTCGATGCAGTGCAGACCCGCACCGAGCGATGATGCCGCCTGCCGGATGCGGTTCTCGTGCACGAAGAGCTGGGCGGTCATCAACCCGAGGCCTTCATCGCCGAGGATGGTGTCGTTGTGGACCCGTACCTCGTTCAGTCTCACGTGGGCATGGTCGGTCGGCATGTTGAAGGTCCACATGAACTCTTCGATCTGGAAGCCCGGCGAATCGGTCGGCACGATGAAGCAGGTGATGCCCCGGCCGTCACCCGGGTTGCCGGAGGTGCGAGCGAAGATGTAGTCGTGGGTGGCGTGGTGGAGACCGGTGTTCCAGTACTTCTCGCCACTGATCACCCATTCGTCGCCGTCACGGGTCGCCGTGGTCTCCATCCAGGTCGCGTCGGAGCCGTGCAACGGTTCGGTGAGCCCGAACCCGATGCGCGCAATGCCGGCCAGCATCTTCGGGATCCACTCAGCCTGCTGTTCGGCTGAGCCGTACTTCTCCATCATCAGGACGGTGACGAGGTTGCCGACGATCGAGCTCTCGTTCTGCAGGTCGTTGTGGAGGCCGAGGCCCCTGCGGGCGAGGTGCTCACGCACGATCGCCATCTCGAGGCTGCCGAGGTCGTTGCCGCCGAACCGTTCCGGAAGTTGCTGTCGGTAGAAGCCCGCCTCGTCGGCGGCAACGCGCATGCGACGCAACAGCGCTTCCCACTCGGCGTTGGGTAGGCCGTCGCGCTCCCAGTCGGTCCGGGCGTCTTCGCGACGGTGGTCGAAAAAGCGGATGTTGTCGTCTTCGTCCTCCATCGGCTTGATGACATCGGCAATGAACTGGTCGAGTTCACCGAGGAGTTGCTGCGTCGATGTCGGGATGTCGAAGTCCATCAGCCGAACGTAGTGGCCGGCCCCGACCCGGATTCCACCGAGCCGTGACCGCCCGGAGACGAAACCCCACCCGACGGTGGGGTTTCGTCTCCCGTTCGATCGGGGCACTGCCGGGTCAGGCGTGGTGGCCGGGAGTCCAGCCGCGGTCGGCGAGAACGGTTGCGCCGAAGTGTGTCGGGCTGTCTTCGAGTGTCGTGGCCATCGTGTCGTTCCACCGGTTCAGGAAGCCGAACAACGCGGCGACGGCGACGATCGCGGTCAACTGGTCCTCGGAGAAGTGCTCTCGCGCATCCTCAAACATGACGTCGGTCGCAGCGTTCGGGGTGCTGCCGCTGCCCTGCGCGATCCGCAGCGCTGCGCGTTCGGCGTCGGTGAACGCGTCGCTGGTCTCGTACTCCCAGATCACCGCGAGCTTCTCGGCGCTCACCCCGTTGCGTTCGGCGGTGTGACCCGTATGGGCCTGGCAGTACTGACAGCCGGCGGCGGTGCTGGCGACGTGGGCGACCATCTGCGCCAGCGACAGCGGGATCAGGCCGTTGCCCAACACGGCGACACCGAGCCCCTGGAACGCGGGCAACAGACCGGGCACGCGCGCCATCGTGAACATCGAGTTGGGCACGAAGCCCATCATCTGCTCGACGGCGGCGAAGCCCGCTTCGTGCTTGGCGAGCTGAGCCCGGGGCAGCGGTTCGATCCGAGCCATCAGGCTGCGCTCCCCGGGAGGCGGGCCGGGTCCAGGTCGTCGGCTCGCGGGTAGGCGGCGCTGAGCAGCAGCGGCGCCTTGAAGGGCCGCCAGGTACCGGTTGGTTGGGCGAGCCGATCGGCGATCACATAGATCACCGATGTGTTGAACCCGAGCCCACAGTGACTGCCGAGTACTCGGACATTTTCTGTGGTCGGCGTCTTGCGGATCAGCGATGACTGCCAGTTCACGACGCCGTCGGTCCGGGAGTAGATCGAGGTGACGGGCACCTCCAGCGGTGGTCGGAATGCCGCCCGCACCTCACGCTTGAAGGTCGGTTCGTGGAGGTGGCGGAGGCGCTTCCAGATCTGTTCGGCACCCGAGGAGTCGTCCTCGATCATCTGCACCGGCGTGCCGAGTGTGATCACCTGGCGCACGGCATGCGGGGCGACACGCGCGAGCTCCCGGGCATAGATGCCACCGAGACTCCAGCCGACGATGGTCACCGGAGCCTCAGCCTCGGCGTAGACCCGTTCGAGCAGTGCACCGATGCCGGCGAGGATCTCCTTGGTCGGGCCGAGGTTCTGGCCGAGACGCCAGCCGTGAACGTGGTAGCCGAGGTCACGCAGCAGGCGTCGCAGCGGGCGGGTCGAACCATCACCGGCGGTGAATCCGGGCAACACGATCACATGGTGACCGTCCCCGCGCCGAAGCCGACGCAGCAGCGGCAACGCCGCGGTCATCACCGCGCGCTCGTTGAACGCCCGCACTTCGAGCGCCGCCATCCACGCCGGCGGTGCCGAGATGGCTGTCTTGTCGCTCGCGCTCTCGCTCATCGATTCCCCATCTCGACTTCCCCTGTTTCGGCTGTGGGCCGTGCTCCGACCGTACCCATTGACCGTACCGGGTGACACGCTGGGCCGATGAGTCAATCGAATGCCGACTCGGCGCCACCGATGGATCAGCTCCCACCCGACCCGTCGCCTTTCCGGGGGGTCGTCGCCGACACGTACGCCGAGTCGACGCCCGACTGGCCGCCGCCGATCCGCCCACCGGCGAATGCGCCGAACATCGTGGTGATCATGGTCGACGATCTCGGGTTCGGGCAGCTCTCGTCGTTCGGCGGCCCCATCGAGGCACCGCACCTGTCGGCGCTCGCAGCGAACGGGTTGCGGTACAACAACTTCCACACGACCGCGCTGTGTTCGCCGAGCCGCGCTGCGCTGCTCACCGGGCGGAACCATCACTCGGTCGGCTTCGCCACGATCGCGGAGATGGCGAGTGGGTTCCCCGGCGCAAACTCGTTCCTTCCGAAGTCGGCGGCGTCGATTGCCGAGGTGCTCCGTCAGACCGGCTACTCGACGTACTGCGCTGGCAAGTGGCATCTCACCCCGACGAGCGAGCAGACCGCCGCCGGTCCGTTCGACCGGTGGCCGCTCGGACTCGGCTTCGAGCGGTTCCACGGCTTCCTGCCCGGCGAGGTCGACCAGTGGCATCCGATCTTGACCGTCGACAACCATCGAGTCGAAACGCCGACGGAGGGCCGCAAGAACCCTGACGGTTCGCGCAACGACTACCACGTCAGCGAAGACATCGTTGACGCGTCGATTCGCATGCTGCGCGATCAGCAGCAGGTCGCGTCGGGCCGACCGTTCTTCCTGTACCTCCCCTTCGGCGCACCGCACTGCCCCTTCCACGCACCACCCGAGTTCATCGACCACTACGCCGGCCGGTTCGACGATGGGTGGGACGTGCACCGCCAAGCGACATACGAACGACAGCTGCAGATGGGCATCATTCCCGAGGGCACCGACCTACCGCCGCGCAACCGGGCGGTACCCGCATGGGACTCACTCGACGCCGACGCTCGACGGCTGTACGCACGGCTGCAGGAGACCTTCTGCGGATTCGTCGACCACACCGACGCCCAGATCGGCAGGCTGATGGAAGCACTGCGCGAACTCGATGTGTTCGAAGACACCGCAGTGATCTTCCTCAGCGACAACGGCGCCTCGGCCGAAGGTGGCAAGCACGGCACGACGAACACCGAACGATTCCGGAACCTGATGTTCATGGACGTCGACGAGATGCTCGACGACATACCGCACATGGGGAGCCGCCACACCGACCCCCACTACCCGATCGGGTGGAGTCAGGCGGGCAACGCTCCCTTCCAGAGGTGGAAGCGCGACACCCACCGCGGCGGCAACACCGACCCGATGATCATCCACTGGCCGGCCGGCATACCCGCCGACGACCAGGGCGCGATTCGCAGCCAGTACCACCACATCACCGACCTGTATCCGACCCTCCTCGACCTCGCCGGGCTGCCGGTACCGTCACGAGTGAACGGCGTGGACCAGCAGCGGCTCGAAGGGCACAGCTTCGCCGAGACGATCACCGACGCCGGGGCTCCACAGGTACGGACCACCCAGTACTACGAGATGCTCGGTAGTCGCGCGATCTGGCACGACGGGTGGACCGCCGTCACCTGGCACAAGCCCGGCACCGACTGGGCCGATGACCCGTGGGAGCTCTACCACCAGGACGAGGACTACAGCCAGGCGCACGACCTCGCCGGCGAGCGACCCGACAAGTTGGCCGAACTCGTCGAGCTCTGGTGGGACGAGGCACGCGAGCACAACGTCCTGCCGCTCGACGATCGCGGCCGTGAACGGTTCATCGATCCGACGCGTCCCGCAGCGAGCGAAGATCGAGAGGTCTATCGCTATCGACCGGGGACGAGCCCGATCCCGAATCCGTCACTTCCGGTGATCCTCAATGCCCCGCACTCGATCACTGCGCGCCTCACCCTCTCCGACCCTCGCTCCCACGACGAGAGATCAGCGAGCGAGGGCGTGCTCGTGTCGCAGGGCGGAGAGCTGGCCGGATGGGCACTGTTCGTCCAAGACGGGCGGGCGCACTACGTCCACAACGTGCTCAAGATCGAGATGACCGACGTCGTCAGTGCCGAACCGCTCCCCGTCGGTCGGGAGATCGAGTTGGCTGTGCACTACGCCCCGGTCGAGCAGGGGTGGGGTCGGGCGACGATGACCGTCGACGGAGTCGAGGTCGGTGTGAACGATCGGATGCGGATCACGCCGATGGGCTACTCGATGGTGCAGGAAGGCTTTGCCATCGGCAAGAGCTGGGGCACCCCCGTTGCCTACGAGCACTACCGCGGAGCGTTCGAGTTCACCGGTGACCTGCGAGTGGTCGAGATGCGCACCGACCCGAGCGCTCAGGTGTGGACACCCCGCAGCGACTGGGCGACGACGTAACGCCCGCTACTTCTTTTTCGCCGCCTTCTTCTTCGCCGCCGTCTTCTTCGGAACAGCCTTCTTCTTGGGTGCGGCCTTCTTCTTTGCCGCACGCTTCTTCGGAACAGCCTTCTTCTTGGGTGCGGCCTTCTTCTTCGGTGCGGCGCTGGTGGGCGCTGACGGGCGTTTCGTGACCGCTCGTTTCACGGCGATCCGTTCCTCGACCGCCGAACTGCTCGGCGCGAGCGGCTCGACACCATCACCTCCGTGACGCATCGGCGGGGCCGGCTGCGGTACTGCCCATTCGGCACCGGTGGCCTCGAAGAGTCGCTCGACTTCAGCGATGTGGAGATCGACCAGGTGCCACAGGTCGGGCACCAGTTCGCGGTCCGAGATGAGGCCGAAGTCCATCCGGTCGTCATAGGAGTGCACCGTGATGTTGAGCCCGACACCGTCGGAGATCGTCGACACGGGGATGTACGCGTCGAGCTTGGCGCCGGCAAAGTACAGCGGCTCACGCGGCCCGGGAACGTTCGAGATCACCACGTTGATCGGACTGTTCACCCGATCGGCCAACTTGAGACGCGACACCAGCCGCACCGCTGACGCTGCGACGACCGGCGAGGTGTAGTCGGTTGCCTGACCGAGCGCTTCGGCAGGCATCAGATCGAACTGCTGCTTGCCGACGTTCATCGCCTCGCGGCAGAGCGCGACACGCTCGATCGGGTCGGCACAGTTGGTCGGCAGGTCGGCAACGATCGCCGAGACCCGGTTGGTCCACGGATCCTCCTCGTCACCCGTACGGATCGATACCGGCACCATGGCTCGCAGCGGCGCATCGGGTAGTGCGTCGTTCTCGATGAGGTACTCCCGCAGCGCGCCAGTGCAGATCGCCATCACGACGTCGTTCAAGGTGCCCCCGGTCGCGACTTTCAAGCGCTTCAGGTTCTCTAGTGCGGTCGAGCGCATCGCAAAGCGCCGGTGCGGTGTGACCGACGCGTTCCACGGTGTCGGTGGCGCTGACGTGATCGGCAGCGACACCTCCTCCTCGGAGCGGTCGTTGTTGGGATCCGAGCGCCGAGCGATCGCGCCGAGCGTCGAACGTGCCTGTGTGGCCAAGTCGCTGACGCTGGAGATGCCTGCCGAGTCAGCGAGGTCGCGCACGATGTTGAGCGACAGCCGGGCTTGACGAATCGGGTTCACGGCCAGGTTCTTGGCGGCGCGCTGCAGCATGTCGCCGCGACTCGGGGGCTGTTCACCGACCCACTCGCGATGGGTCAGTGGGTAGACGGCGTCGGCTGAGTCGTCGGTGAACATCTTGAGCATGATCACGCCGGACGCACCGTCGATCGTCGCGTGGTGGGTCTTCTGAAGCAGCGCCCAGCGACCGTCGGCGAGACCTTCGATCACGTAGGCCTCCCACAGCGGGCGTGAGCGGTCCATCCGCCGACCGACGATGCGGGCGACCTGTTCGGCGAGTTGGTCGGCGGCGCCGGGTGGGGCGAGGCCGATGTGTCGGACGTGGAAGTCCAGGTCGAAGTTGTCGTCCTCGACCCAGTACGGCCGATCGAGCTCGAACGGGACCTCGACCACTTTGCGGCGGAGTGGTTCGAGGTGGCCGACCATGATCCCGAGCCGTTTGCGGACTTCAGCGAACGGTTCGAAGTCCTCCGATGGGCGCTCGTAGATGCTCAGTCCGTTGACGTGGCCGTAGGTGTTGTCGGTCTCCATCAGCAAGAAGCTGACGTCGAGCCCGGTGAGCTGCTTCATGTGCTGTCCCCTCGAACCTTGATCGTTCTGTGCGTGCAGCATCGTGCCTCGGTGTGACAAAAGTCAAACCCGACCGTTGCCGTCGCAGCGAGGTGGTCTCCGGCTCGACACCCTGCGAACATGCACCCATGGCGCACACCGGACTCCGACTCGGCATCGATCTCGATGGGGTGGTCGCCGATTTCAACGCCGGCTGGACCGCACTGCACAACGCCGAGTTCGGTGGCGAGCTCACTGCCGACCTCGTCACGATGTGGGACGGCCTGCACCGGCTTGGCGGCTTCGATGACATGGAGGCGTTCTGGGCCTGGGCGCGCGGCAACGAGCAGCGCCCCTCGATCTTCCGCCACCTCGATCTCCTGCCCGAAGCCAGCGACACGCTGCGCCGACTCGACGCCGACGGCCATCGGATCGTGATCGTGTCGACGAAACCGGATTGGGCGGTCCACGAGACGCTCCACTGGATTGCAGACAGGGAGATACCGACGCGCGAAGTACACCTGACGTTCACCAAGTCCGAGGTCGATTGCGACATCTATCTCGACGATGCGCCCCATGTCCTCGCTGAGTTGGTCGAGCATCAGCCCGATGCTGTCGTCTGCCGGTTCGTGCGACCGTGGAACGACCCGGTCGCCGGCGCCGTCGATGTGCACGATTGGTCGGAGTTTCACGCAATCGTCACTCGCGAGTCACTTTCAGCGCGTGACGACGGCAGCTCGTTGACCTAGCCTCGGGAGCGTCCTGCAACGACCTGTCCGGGCGGCACGTCGAGACCAGGGGGAGAACCCATCCATCGGGAATCGACGCCCGTCGGTACCCGCTCAACGAAAGACGTGAACATGAAACGATCAAGGACCACCCGTTCGTTCCTCGCTCTCGCAGCCAGCGCCTCACTCGTGCTCGCGGCGTGCGGCAGTGATGCTGCCGAGACCATCGACGACGCCGCCGATCAGGTTGAAGAGGCCGCCGGTGACGTGGCCGACGAAGCTGGTGACGTTGCCGACGATGTCGCTGACGAAGCAGGAGACGTTGCCGACGAAGTCGAAGAAGAAGTCACCGACGACACTGAGGCACCGGCGGAGACCGAGGCACCGGCGGAGACCGAAGCACCAGCAGACACCGAAGCTCCGGCCAGTACCGATGCAGCGGCCGACGACGTCGACCGCGAAGGCTGGCCCGAGAGCCTCGTCTTCACGCTGACCCCGAGCCAGGAGACCGGCGGCCTCATCGAGACCGCACAGCCGCTCGCCGACATGCTCTCCGAGCGTCTCGGTATCGAGGTCGAAGCACTCGTGCCGACCGACTACTCCGGCGTCATCGTCGCCCTCGAATCCGGCCAGGCGCAGATTGCCGGTGGCCTCGGACCGCGCCAGATGGTGCAGGCAGAAGAGCAGGCCGGCGCTGAGCTGGTCCTGCAGGCCGAGCGCTTTGGCTCGCTGCTGTACGTGACCCAGTGGTTCACGAACGACCCCGACACCTACTGTGACGACGCACCGGTCGCCGACGAAGACGGCTTCCTATCGTGCAACGGCGTCGGTGACGCCGAGAGTGCAGCCGACGGCCCGATCGGTGCCGACAAGCTCGCCCTGCTCGAGGGCAAGACCGTGTCGTTCGTCGACCAGGGTTCGACCTCCGGTTACGCCATCCCGGCGCTGCAGCTCGTCGATGCCGGCATCGACCCGATCGACGGGATCGACGGCCTCTTCGCCGGCGGCCACGACGGTTCGGTCCAGGCCGTTTACGACGGTGACGCCGAAGTCGGCGTGTCGTTCAACGACGCTCGCGGCACGATCGAAGAGACCAGCCCCGACGTGGGCGAGCAGGTCGTCGTCTTCGGTTGGTCCGGCCCGATCCCGAATGACGGCTTCGCCGTTGCCGGTGACCTGCCGGACTCCCTCGTCGAGGCGATCACCGCCGCCTTCGTCGACATCGCTGCCACCGAAGACGGCGCGACCGTCCTCGATGAGCTGTATGAGATCGACGGCCTCGTACCAGTCGACTCGGCCGACTTCGACGTCATCCGTGACCTCGAAGTCAAGCTCGGCGACGTCCTCGAGTGACCCCGCCGCCGGTGTCACAGATGGCGCCTGGCGCAGTCTGTGACACCGGCTCGGTTTCCTTCCGCTTTCTCACCTCACTCCAGGTTCCGGTCCGCATCACATGATTCGTTTCAGCAAGGCCAACGTCACGTACCCCAACGGGGTGTCCGCGATGAAGAACCTCGACCTCGAGATCGGCGACGGCGAGTTCGTCGTCATCGTCGGACTGTCCGGCGCCGGCAAGTCGACCCTCATCCGAGCCGTCAACGGCCTTGTGCCGCTCACGTCCGGCGAACTGAACGTCAATGGCCACCAGGTCCATGACCTCAACCGGGCCGGCATGCGCGAGCTGCGCTCCGATGTCGGCATGATCTTCCAGGGCTTCAACCTGGTCGACCGCACCACCGTGTTGAAGAACGTCCTGATGGGCCGACTCCACAAGGTGCCCACCTGGCGCACGCTCGTCGGCAAGTACCCGCAGGCCGACATCGACATCGCCGCCCGGGCACTCGCCCGCGTGGAGATCATCGAAAAGACCTACACCCGTGCGTCTGACCTGTCCGGCGGTCAACGCCAGCGCGTCGGTATCGCCCGAGCTCTCGCCCAGGAGCCGTCGATCATCCTGGCCGACGAGCCGGTTGCCTCGCTCGACCCGCCGACCAGCCACGTCGTGATGCGCTATCTGCAGCAGATCAGTCGCGAGCTCGGCATCACCACGATCGTCAACCTGCACTTCCTCGACCTGGCCACCGCCTACGCCGACCGGATCATCGGGTTGCGCGACGGTGTCCTCGTCTTCGACGGCCCCGGCAGCGACTGCGACGAGAACGTCTTCGAGAGCATCTACGGCCGCAGCCTCACCGCGGACGACACGATGGCCAAGCAAGCCGCCCTCTGAGACATCAGCCCATGGCCATCACGCAGGACACACCGACCGGCGCGGCGCCGCAGCTCCCGGACAAACCCGCACCCTCGTCGTTCGCCGTCGGCGGTGCGCTGGTCTTCGTCGCCCTGACCGCCGTCACCGCGATCAGCGTCGGGTTCTCGCTCAGCGAGATCATCACCAACTTCAGTCGCCCGAACTCGGTGGTGCGGGGACTCCTCGATCCGGACTGGGGACAGATCTGGTCCCGACGATCCCGCTCCGCCTTCATCGAGACACTGCAACTCGCGGTGATCGGCACCGCGCTCGGCGCGACTGCAGCGCTGCCACTCGCGCTGTGGTCGACGACCTACGGCAACCCGAACCGTTGGCTGCGGACCATCGTGCGCAGCTTCAACAACGTGATCCGGTCGATCCCGGACCTGCTGTGGGCGCTGCTGTTCGTGACCGCCGTGGGCATCGGTGCACTCAGCGGCCTGCTCGCCCTGTTCTTCTTCTCGCTCGCCGTCACCACCAAGCTCACCGCCGACACCCTCGACGCCATCGACATGGGACCGATCGAGGCGGCCAATGCCTCGGGGGCGAGCCTCACACAGATGTTGCGTACCGCCGTGGTGCCGCAGATCTTGCCGGCATACACCTCTTTCGTGCTCTACAACTTCGAACTCAACCTGCGTGCGTCGGCGGTCCTCGGCCTGGTCGGCGCCGGTGGCATCGGTGCCCGGATCGAGTTCTTCCGTGGCCGTGGGGACTGGGAGGCGCTGTGGGGTCTCGTCTTCATGTTCTTCCTCGTCGTGTTCATCGTGGAGCGGATCTCGGTGACGCTCCGTCGGAGGCTCGTCTGATGGCGGGGCCACAATCTCCCGGTGGGCTGCAGGTCGGCTTGATGCCGACGCCACCCGACCCGCCTGCTGGTGTCGAGCTCCCGAGCAAGCCGGTTGCCACGTTCCGTTGGGTTGCAACCGTGCTGGCCGTCAGCCTGGTGCTGTGGTCGGTCCTGACGATCGACGCCAAGTGGTCACGTCTCGTCGATGCCCCTGCAGACATGTGGACGCTCGGTCGCGTCATGTTCTCGAACATGGAGGCCGGCAAGTTCTGGGAACTGATCGGCAAGATGTGGGAGTCGATCGCCATTGCCTGGCTCGGCACGGTCATCGCCGCCTTGTTCGCAGTGCCGCTGTCGTTTCTCGCGGCCGAGAACCTGGTCGGCCGACCGGTCGCCTGGGTCACCCGCCAAGTGTTCAACCTGTTGCGCGCGATTCCGGAGATCATCTTGGCCTTGGCGTTCATCCCGATCTTCGGCCTCAAGCCAATGGCCGGCGTGCTCGCGATCGCGGTCGGCTCGATCGGCACGCTCGGCAAGCTGTTCTACGAGATCATCGAAGGTATCCAGAAGGGTCCGCTCGAGGCCGCCGACGCAGTCGGTGCGTCGCGACTCCAGCGGTTGCGCTGGGGTGTGCTGCCGCAGGTGACGCCGGAGATCACGTCGTTCCTGCTGTATCGCTTCGAAGTCAACATCCGTGCGTCAGCGGTGCTCGGCCTCGTCGGCGCCGGTGGCATCGGCTCGGCACTCGCACAGGCGCTGTCGTTCAAGGACTTCGGCACCGCCGGATTGGGGCTGATCATCGTCGTGCTCGGCACGATCTGCGTCGACACGATCTCCGGTGGCGTCCGGCGGCGCATCGTCGGCGGAGCCAAGACCACACTCACGGCAGAGGCAGAGGCCGAGGTCGTTGCGGTGTCGACCAATGGCTGACTCTCGGCAGAACGAGTTCATCTTCGGCGTCGATTTGGACGGCGTTGTCGGTGACTACACGTTCCAGTTCCGCGAGATCATCGCCGGGTTGCGCGGCGTCGACCCCGAGACGATGCCACTCGAACGGACGTGGGACTTCGACGAGTGGGGGCTCTCACCGGACGAGTTCGCGCACTATCACCGGACTGCGGTGATGGAGCACGACATGTTCGCGACGATGCCGGTGATCGACGGCGCTGCCGAGGCACTGTGGCGGCTGAGCGACGCGGGCGTCTGGATCCGCATCATCACCCATCGCCTCTACGTGCACTGGGGGCACTCGAAGGCGATCACCGACACCGCGACGTGGCTCGACATGCACCGCATCCCGTACCGGGACCTGTGCTTCCTCGGCAAGAAACCGCAGGTCGAGGCCAACGCGTACATCGACGATGCACCACACAACATCGAGCAACTGCGCGCTGCTGGCAACACGGTGATCGCGTTCGAGCAGCCGTACAACCGCGAGATCGACGGCCTGCGCGCCGCGAACTGGGCCGAGGTCGAATCGATCATCACCGACCTCGCTGCCAACCATGTCGGCCAGTTCGAAGCCCAGCTACCGGGCATCGACGCCGGCTCGGACCGCCTCGACCGACGACGCTCCTGAGGCGTTACTCATCGCAGCTGGCCGTGTCGAGTCGGCCATGATGGTGCGATGACGGGACTCGCAGCAGCAACGGCGTTGACACCGGTCGCGGACGGCAGGTTCGAGGCTGACCTCTCACCAGAGTGGGAGGTCTGGGGGCCACAGGGCGGCTACTTGGCATCAATCGCACTGCGTGCCGCGGGCGTCGCAAGCGACCGGGCACGCCCGGCCTCGATCAACGCTCACTTCGTCGGTGCGGGTGCCAGCGGACCCGTCACGGTCACTACGACCGTGAACCGAGCGACCAAGGTCGGCACGTCGGTCAGCGTCGAAGTCACACAGCCGTCTGACCGTGGCGAGCGGCTGCTGCTGACCGCAATCGTGTGGGGTGTCGACGACGAGCTGCCGGGCCTCGAGCACCAGGTCGACGACACTCCGATCGGGAACATGCGGCCCGACGATCTCACCGACATGGCCACGCTGATGGCCGACCGCGGCGGGCCGCCGCACCCGTTCTGGCACAACCTCGAGCAGCGACCATTGAGCTGGATCGACGATTGGGACAACCGTCCGGCTGCCGACCCGATCGTCCACTGCTGGTTCCGCTTCGTCGATGGTGAGACCCACGACGAACCCTGGCTCGATGCCTGCCGCTCGCTCGTCGTCCTCGATCTCGAAGGGTGGGGTGCTGCGACTCGGCCGCACGTCGGGACTCTCGAACACTTCGCTCCGACGATCGAGCTGAGCTGTCGATTCCTCGGATCGACTAGCAACGACGCATGGCTCCTGAGCCAGGCGCAGTCGCCGGTCGCCCGCGGCGGCCTCGTGGCACACAACGGGGAGATCTGGACGCCGGACAGTCGGCTTGTCGCTACCGGCGGCAGCACCCTGCTGTGCCGCCCTGCAGCCCGCCGCCCCGACGGCCGGTGACCACCGATCGGTCCGGTCCGTGGTTTGTGTCAGCGACAACGTCTGCCGACGGCCTTGATGCTGACACGAACCGCAGATGCGACGGACTGCAGCCGTTGACGGATTGAGTTGCAGGCACTGCTCGGAGTAGGTCGCAGTGTTCTGATCGATCAGGGCATCGATCCGGTTGAGCACGCCAGCCGGCCCGGCTGTCGTCGACGCCTCGGCTATCCGGCGGACGTAGGACTCTTGCTCGGTCGGAACCCAGGATCGTTCGCGCACGTCGAGAATTTAGTGCGGCGGTCCGGCGCCATCGAGTGTGGGAGGTCAGTCGTTGCAGTACGCGGGAACTGGCCAGGGCAAGCTGGTGGCGGGGTCGCACACCGTCGTGCGGTCTTGGAGTACCCAGACTCCATTTTGGGACTTGAGAATTGATGGCGTGGGAACCTCGCCGTAGTTGTTGGGGTTCATCCAGGCCCAACCGTTCTCGCACCAGGCATCGGCGTAGTCAACGGTCGGGTCACCGATTGCTTCGATGATGACGAGTGCGTCGCAGGGCGCTGCTTGCTTGCCTGACGGTGCGTCACCTGTGTCCGCTGCTGGCGAGCTCCCAGGAGCCGTAGCGGCCGTAGCGGGACGAGTCGCTGTCCTCACCGACTCTGACGGCTCGGGTGGTGTTGGGTTGGCGCCGCTGGGGAGCTTGATCACGTCGCCCGGGATGATGAGGTGATTGCTGCCATCGGTCCAAGCGTTGGCTGCGATCACGTCAGCGAGTGGCACGCCCGAGCGATCGGCAATTCCGCTCAGAGTGTCGCCGGAGTCGATGGTGTAGGTCCCAGGGCTCCCGGTTCCACAAGCAGCGATCAACGCCGCCGCCGCAACCAGGGTTGCGAGATGGGTAGTGAGGTGGCGGGCGGTGTTCATCTTGGCTCCAGTTCACCCGGCTAGGCACGGTGCCTACACAGGTCGGTGCGTGATCGCACGTCGACCATGGTAGCGACCGTATCATTCGAAAGCAATAGCTATTGCAGCAATAACTATTGCAAGAGGAGCGGGGGCGACACGGTGCCCAGCGCTCGGCGCGCGAGATCGCTCACCGAGGTCGGACCAAGCCGATCACCACTTGAGGGCCACGTGCGAACAGGACAGCCGTGCTCGACGCCGCACTTGCTCGTCAATTGCCGATAACCCTGCCCGTCGGCTCGGCCCTCGTTGGTGTCGAAGAAGCGACATCAGCGTGCTCGGCGATGCAGGGCCGGGCTCCGAGGCGATACGTTGACGGTCATGACCGCCGAGGTGAGGCCGCACGATTCCAGCGATCACGACCACGACCACGACCACGATCACGGGCACGATCACGATCATCACCACGGTCGCGGCCAGGGGTTCATGGTGCACCGGCACCGCGACGTCACGGGTGGCACCATCCGCGCTGCAGTGTTCGGCGTCAGTGACGGCCTTGTCTCCAACGTCGCACTGATCTTGGGAGTCGCCGCCGCGGCGTCGACGCGCGAGAGCGTGCTCGTCGCCGGTGTCGCTGGACTGCTTGCAGGCTCGGCGTCGATGGCCGCTGGTGAGTATGTGTCGATGAAAGCACAGGCCGAACTCGTCGAACGCGAACTCGAGATCGAACGCGTCTCGATCGCCAAGCAGCCCGAGATGGAGACTCGTGAACTGGCAGCGCTCTACCGTCAGCGTGGCGCCGACCCCGAAACAGCGCGCAACATGGCCGACCAGGTCCATGCCGACCCCGACGTCGCCCTCGACGTCCACGCTCGCGAGGAACTCGGCATCGATCCGGACGAGACCGGCAACCCGGTCGGCGCAGCGATCAGCTCATTCATCGCGTTCTCGCTCGGGGCGCTGCTGCCGCTCCTGCCGTGGTTCTTCGCCGAAGGCAACGGTGCCGTCGTCGCGTCCGCCATCCTCGGGCTGATGGCCGCCTCACTGGTCGGCATCGTGCTCGCACGGTTCACCGAACGATCGATGTTGCGCACCGCAGCACGACAGGTCGGTTGGGCCACAGCTGCCTGCGGCATCACATGGATCGTCGGCACCTGGCTCGGCGCGGCGATCTGAGCCGCAGGCCACTGCACCGTCTGGCAATGAGCTCGTCCACCACCATCCCCGTCGACTTCGTCGATCGACAAGAGCGGTCGCGCCGATGGGCTGACCGCATCCACTCACTGATCGGGATGCCACCGACCCACGGCAACGAGATCGACGTGCTCCGCAACGGCGTGCAGATCTTCCCGGCGATGATCGAGGCAATCGACTCGGCGACCGAATCGGTCGACATCGTGACCTTCGTCTACTGGAGCGGCCACATCGCCGACCGGTTCGCCCAGGCGCTCTCGGGTGCTGCCACACGTGGATGCCGAGTCCGGGTGATGATCGACGCGCTCGGAGGGCGCAAGCTGGACCCCGACGTCATCAGCACGATGACCGACGCCGGCTGCGACGTTCGCTGGTACCGGCCGCTGACCGACGACAAGATCCCGCAGATCAACGGCGCAAACAATCGAACCCACCGCAAAGTGTTGGTCTGCGACCGCACGACAGGCTTCATCGGAGGCGTCGGGATCGCTGATGAGTGGGACGGCGACGCCCGCAACGCAGACGAATGGCGCGACACCCATTTGCGTGTGCGTGGCCCTGCCGTCGCTGGGCTGCAGGGAGCATTCATCGACAACTGGGCGGACCACAATCGCAGCGGTTTCGATCCGCTGAGCGAACCGGCAGTCGATCTCACACCGGTCGGCGACTCGACGTGCATGATCATCCGCGCCGCTGCCGAGACCGGCTCGAGCGACATGTGGCGCCTGATGATGACGATGATCGCCTGCGCCGAGCGGCGCGTCCGGATCGCCTCGGCGTACTTCAACCCGGGCGATCAACTCGCCGATGCCCTCGTTGCAGCCGTCGAGCGAGGCGTCGCCGTCGAGATCATGTTGCCCGGAGCGCACGCTGACAAGCGCTTCATCCAGATCGCCGGAGAGGCGACCTACGCCCGCCTCCTGGATGCGGGTGTCTCGATTCGCACCTACGAGGTGTCGATGATGCACGCCAAGGTGATGACCGTCGACGGCTGCGTCGCATCGGTCGGATCGGCCAACTTCAACCAGCGTTCGCTACGCCACGACGACGAGGCGAACATCGTCCTGTTCGATGCGGATCTGGTCGACATCCTCGACCGTGACCTCGACGACGATCACCAGGAGACGATCCTGCTCGACCCCGAACGCTGGAGCGAACGCGGCCTGCTCCAGCGTGTCGTCGAGCGGGTCAGCGAAACCGTCCACCACTGGCTCTGACGGCCGTGCCGCCCGGGCGCCCCCATCTGGCGTGTCTGGCGAAGTAGCGTCGCCTGCCGTGACGTCCCCCCGCGCACCTCGACATCGCGCGCCCGCACCGAACGCACGCTCGTTTCGGATCAGGCCGCTCCGGCTCGGCGCTCTCGTGCTGACCGCTGCGCTGTCGTTCACCGCCGTCGGACCAGCGGCGCCTGCCGGCGCCGAGCACGGCACCGAAGCCGCCAAGCAAGCCGCCCGCGAGATTCAGGCGGCCCGTGATCGCGCGAACGCCGCAGCCCAAGCCGTGTTCGATGCTGCGTCGAACATCGACACCTTGACCATCGAGATCGCCGACGCCGAAGTCGAGCTCGCGGCCGTCGAGGCCGAAGCAAACGAGATGCGCGCCGCGCTCGAAGAGTCTGCGATTCGCCGTTTCACCCGTTCGGGTGGGTCCGACTTCATCCTGCTCGGCGACTTCGACGACGCGAACAACGATCTCACCACCGAGGTCCTCGCGTCCGTCACCCAGGACACGGCCACCGTCGAACTCGACGACTTCGACGAGGTGATCAAACAGGTCGACGCAGCTCGCGAGGATCTGGAGCAGCGGCGCGAGGAAGAGCAAGCTGCGCAGGAGCGCTACACCGAGCTCCAAGAGGTCGCCGAAGCCGAGATCGTCCGACTCAGCGAGATCGAGGCGCAGCGTCAGATCGACGAAGAGATCGAGCACGAACTCCAAGCCCAGCGCGAAGAGCGTGCCCGCCAAGCCGCCGCAGCGGCAGCAGCACAAGCGGCCGCCGATCAGGCCGCTGCCGATCAGGCCGCTGCGCAGCAACCAAACGCTGCAAGTGCCGCTGCCACCGACACCTCGACGAGCAGCAACTCGAACAGCAACTCGAACGGCAACTCCAACAGCAACAACTCGAACAGCGCGCCGGCTGCCGCACCTGAACCGGCACCCGCGCCAGCCCCTGCGCCAGAACCGACCCGCAACGGAATCGTCTGCCCCATCCGCGGCAACTACGCCTTCGCCGACACCTGGGGCGCGCCACGGTCGGGTGGTCGCAGTCATCAGGGTGTCGACATGATCGCACCGTCGGGCACACCGCTCGTGGCCGTCGAGTCCGGCACGGTGCGCTTCTCGAACAACCGGCTCGGCGGCAACGCCGCGTGGGTCACCGGAAACAGCGGCACCAAGTACTACTACGCCCACCTGTCGAGCTTCGTGGGCGGCAACCGTTCGGTGTCGCAGGGCGAGCAGATCGGCCGCAACGGTTCGACCGGCAACGCCGGTACGCCGCACCTCCACTTCGAAGTGCACCCCGGCGGCGGCCGAGCGGTGAACCCGTACCCGTACGTCGCCGCCGTCTGCTGAGCACCTGCTCAGTCACCGACCGGCCAGCTGACTGAACTCTGTGTCACCACATGCGGCGCATTCCGGTCGGCCACGTGACTCAGAGCGCTGGATCTGACTCGACGACCGGGTTCTGTTCGCCGGCAGCCGTTCGTTCGGACCCCAGCCGGGCTGACAAGCTCGATGGTCATGCCGCTCGATGTCGACGACCACCATGCCGACGACCACCATGCCGACGACCGCCATGCTGACGACCACCATGCTGCGATCGTCGACGGCGTCGATCGGGTCTGTGCTGACTTCGATGACGACTACTGGTCGCACAAGGATCGTGAGCACGAGTTCCCGTGGGAGTTCTACGATGCCATGGCAGCAGGTGGTTGGATCGGCATCGTGATCCCCGAGCAGTACGGCGGTGGAGGTCAGGGCATCACCGAGGGCGCTCTCGTCCTCAACCGTGTCGCCGCCTCGGGTGCGGCGATGAACGGATCGACCGCCCTGCACCTGACGATGTTCGGTCTCGCCCCGGTGGTCAAGTTCGGCAACGACCGTCTCAAAGACACCTTCCTACCCCGTGCCGCTGCCGGCGATCTGCACGTCGCCTTCGGCGTCACCGAACCCGACGCCGGCACTGACACCAGCCGCATCACCACACGAGCAGTCGAGGATGGGATGGGCGGCTTCATCGTGTCGGGTCGCAAGATCTGGACGTCGAAGGCACTCGAATCGGAGGTGTGCTTGCTGTTGGCGCGTACCGACGGCACCCCGGGTGAGGGCTTCGGCGGACTGTCGCTGTTCCTCGTCGACCTCGATCCGGAGCACTGCGACATCTCCCCGATCCCGAAGCTGGGTCGCAACGCCGTCGCCTCGTGCGAGGTCGCCTACGACGAGTTGCCGGTCGAGGGCTGGCGACTGGTGGGCGAACGCGGGCGTGGCTTCCAGCACATCCTGCACGGCCTCAATGCCGAGCGGATCCTGCTCGCCGCAATGGCCTGCGGGATCGGCCAGGTCGCGTTGCAGCGCGCCGTTGGCTACGCCCGGGAACGCGAAGTATTCGGACGGCCGATCGGCAAGAACCAGGCGATCTCCCACCCGCTCGCGAGAGCCCACATGGACCTGCAGGCGGCGTACACGATGATGCTCGTCGCAGCAAAGCGGTATGACGCCGGTTGGGAATGCGGTGAGCAAGCCAACACTGCCAAGTACCTCGCTGCCGAGGCATCGTTCTTCGCAGCAGACCAGGCTGTGCAGACCCACGGCGGCCTCGGCTATGCCACCGAGTATCACGTCGAGCGGTACTGGCGTGAGGCCCGGCTCCAACAGCTGGCGCCGGTGAGCCAGGAGATGACCCTCAACTACATCGCGCAGCGCGTCCTCGGACTCCCCCGGTCGTACTGACCACGAGCAGCCTCTCAGACGCAGTGTGAACAACACCGGCACCCGCGCGTACAGTCGAGCCATGACGTTGTCCGATCGCATCCTGATGGGCCCCGGCCCGTGCAACCCGTACCCCGAAGCAGTGCAGGCACTGGGCAAGCCGATGCTCGGCCACCTCGACCCCGAGTTCATCGCTCTGCTCGACGAAACCAACGACCGGCTACGCACCGTCTTCGCGACGGCCAACGCGCTGACGTTTCCGGTGTCCGCGACCGGCTCGGCAGGTATGGAGGCCGCGATCGTCAACTTCGTCGGGCCCGGTGACACGGTCGTCGTGGGAGTCAACGGTGTGTTCGGTGGACGCATGGTCGACGTGGTCGGCCGAGCGGGCGCGAAGGCAATCGCCGTCCAGCACGACTGGGGGCAGCCGATCGACGTCGACCGCATGCTCGCAGCACACAAGAACCCGGCGATGTACGCGGCCGTCCATGCCGAGACGTCGACAGGTGTCGAGAGCGACATCGCCGCGATGGGAGCTGCCAAGGGTGACGCACTGCTGCTTGCCGACTGTGTCACCTCGCTCGGCGGCGTCGACCTGAGAATCGACGAGTGGCACGTCGACATCGCCTACAGCGGAACCCAGAAGTGCCTGGGTGTCGCGCCTGGTCTGGCCCCGTTGACCGTCTCCGACCGAGCCATGGAACGTCTGCTGCCCAAGCCGCAGTCGTGGTACCTCGACCTCAACATGATCGCCGCCTACGTCACCGGCTCGGGCGCTCGGGCGTACCATCACACGGCACCGATCTCGATGATCATGTCATTGCATGCCGGGCTCGGCGCCGTGCTCGACGAAGGACTCGCCAACGTACGCGCCCGCCACCAGGCCGCTGGCGACGGCGTCAAGTCGGGAATGCAGCAGCTCGGCTTCGAACTCTTCGCCGCCGAAGGACACCGGCTCGCCCCGCTCAGCTCGATCTCGATTCCCGAAGGTCGACTCGGAGCATTGTCCGAAGCCGAGGTCCGGTCACGGCTGCTCGCGGAGTACGGCATCGAGATCGGTGGCGGGCTCGGCCCGGTCGCCGGCAAGGTCTGGCGGATCGGCACGATGGGCCACACCGCCCGCCAGCGGAACGTGACCACGCTGCTTGCAGCGCTTGCCGAGATCGTGGACTGAGATTCAGGCCGCGCGACGGGTCTCGCCGCGGCGCCGCTTGAGCTGGCGGGTCACGGCAGCAACGACCTTCTTCTTGCTGACGCGTCGGTCAGCGAGTTGTTCACGCGCCCGGGCGTCACCGGCGACCAGTTCGATCAGCAGCGCGCGCTGCTTCTTGGCGCGCAGCTTCGAATAGACGGCAGGCTTACTCGACGCCGGGTCGATGACCACCACGGGTCCGTTGCACAGTCCGATGCATCGCAGATCGACGACGTCACACTCACGTTCGAGCACGTCGCGCACCTTGACCGAAGCGCCGCGTTTGCAACAGTCCCTGCCGGCACACAGCCCGACGACCGGGCGGTCGACGGATGGGGCGACATTGAGGTGCACCGGTCTGGTCATCTCATCAGCCGATCGTGTAGTCACGCAGGAGCTTGTTCATCTCGATGACGTGGAGCTCTTCCTGGCCGATCTGGTTGCGGGCGTACTCCTCGAGGTACACCGACTGTCCTTCAGAGAGGTTGAGCAGTGTGCGATAGAGGTCGAGCGCGCGACGCTCGTGCGCAATCGACTCGTTCAGGATTGCGTCGATCGCGTGGTCATGAGACTCCTCGATCGAGGCAATGCCCTGCGTCGGGTGGCCGCCGAGGCCGGTGAGGATCTCGCCGGCTTGGCGTGCGTGCAGCAATGATTCGTCGGCCTGCTCCTGCATGAATGCGACCAGTGGGAGCCGGTTCGGGCCGGTGATCACGAGCGAGTAATGCGTGTACCGCACCACGCCGGCGAGCTCGGCCAGCATGATGTCATTGAGGACGGGATTCACTTCTCTCGTGTCGATGATGGTGTCCATAGTCGCGTGCTCCTTCTGCCGGATGTGGCCAGCGCAGACCGTACCAGCACTCCAACGCGAAACGTCAGGCATGCTTAACTTTCGTGAGGAACCTCGCTGATCAACTCGGGACCAGCGTGACCGCTCGTCGGCGTTCCCACGTCGTGACGGCGGGGTGGTCGTCGCTGCTGACGTCGACGAAGCCGAGGCGCCCGGCGACCCCACCGCTGGCGGCGTTCGATGCCGCGTGGTTGATTCGGACGACGTCGATGTCGTCGAGAGCGAAGGCAGCGGTGGTCAGCACTCGGGCGGCACGCGTGGCGATGCCCCTGCCGGTGCTCGACCGTGCGAGCCAGTAGCCCATTTCGAGACCTCCCGGCCCGATTCGGCGGTGGAGGCTGCAGCCGCCGACGGGTCCGTCAGTGGTGTCGATCGCATAGACCGCTCCCATCCCTGATGCCCAGTAGCGATCCCAGTGTTCGAACAGGCGGCGACGCGCCGCGGCGGACACTGGCTCATTGCACGCCCAGGCCATCCACGGTCGCAGATGGGCCAGGTTCTCCACGATCATGTTGCCCATCGGTTCGACATCGGCCGCGGCCCAGCGCCGGATGACGAGATCTCTGTCACCCGCGATTCGACTCGGCAGCGGAACAGGCAGCGAGATCGGGTTCATCGGGAACGCAGCAGTCGGCTTGCGGCGAAGTGCGTGGCCAAGCTGTCGGCGAGACCGCTCAGCATGTCGGTCGCTCCTGCAGGAGCGCGCAGTGTGCCGTCGCCGACGAGGGAGTCGATGCGAGCGAGATTGACCATCTCGTTGATCGGAAGCATCGACAGTGTCGAGACGACCTGCCGGGTCATCTCCACGGCGCGGACGCCACCAGAGGAGCCACCGGAGTAGGAGACGAAGCCGGCCGGCTTGTGTGCCCACTCCCCGTACAGGCAGTCGAGCGCGTTCTTGAGGCTGGCGGGCATCGCTCGGTTGTGTTCCGGCGTGACGAAGACGAACCCGTCGGCGGCATCGACGAGTGCGCTCCAGGCTCTGGTGTGGGCGTGCACGTACACCCCGGACTGGGCCGGTTCGGGCTCGTCGAGCAACGGCAGGCCCACTGCGGCGAGATCGATGAGTGACACGTCGAGATCGGTGCGGTCCGCGAGCTCGTCGATCACCCACTGACCGATGGTGGGTCCGTGACGGTTGGGTCGCGTGCTTGCGACGACGACGGCGACCTGCGCGGCGTCCGCGGGTGTGGTGGGTGCGGTTACTGACATGTCAGCAACATAGCTCATTTACTGACACGTCAGCAACATGGTTCTATGATCAGGGCATGACCGACGTGCAGTGGCTCGACCGTGATGCAGACCGAGCATGGAGAGGTCTCCGACGGATCAACGTGCTGGCTCTTGCGGAGATCAACCGCGATCTCCAGCGCGATTCCGCGCTGTCGGATGCGGACTACGAAGTCCTCACGAATCTGTCCGAGTCAGAGTTCGACCGTTGCCGTTTCGGGGACCTCGCCCACCGGGCCCGATGGTCGACGAGCCGCCTCTCGCACCACCTCGATCGGATGCAGCAGCGTGGCCTCGTCGAGCGCACGGAACGCAGTGACGACGGACGCGGCTCGGACGTCCTTCTCACTCCCCTGGGCCGGACGACCCTCGAGGCCGCAGCGCCGCTTCACGTGCGATCTGTCCGCCGGAACATCTTCGACCAGCTGACACCGGTACAGGTCGCACAGCTCGCCGACATCGTCACCTCGATCCTCGAGGCGCACGACACCTGACGATCAGCGTTCGATCTGGGCCAGCCAGGACGCGACGTGATCGACCACGTCGTCAGGCTGTTCGAGATGCGGGCAGTGCGAGCTCTCGTCGAACACGACGAGCTCACCATTCGGCAGTGCGTCGGCGATCTCCGCCGCCGTTGCAGGGTCCATGTGATCGTGACGACCGACGATGACCAGACTCGGCGTCGTCACCGACGAGAGGTCGCCGCGTCGATCCCACGTGCGCAGCGACCCGTCGGCGTGCAATTCGTCGTGGCCCTGCATGTGGCGAAACACCTCGGTCGAGCGCTGCCGGTCGAAGACACTGGCGGCCATGTCGTTGCCGGGCACATTGCGGACGACGAACGAGTCGTAGAACTCCAGTGCTGCCTCCCGGTACCGCTCCCCCGTCTCCCCACTGACGTCATCCACGCCAGCACGGAACGCAGCGACAGCATGCTGCGCCGTCGAGCTCAGTTCAGCGACCCGCCGGTCGATCGACGCCGCGAAGCTGTCGAACGAGGCTGCAGTGTCGGCCAACACTGCAGCGGTGACACCGGCAGCTCCACGGCACAGGTAGTCAGTGGCCAACCAGCCGCCCCAGGAATGCCCGAAGAGCACCACCTTGTCGAGCACCCACGTAGAGCGCACGACATCGACCTCCTCACAGAATCGTTCGATGCTCCACAGTTCGTCCGGCTCACCGCTCCAGTTCGACGAGGGCGACCCGAGCTGGTCCAGCATGACGAGTGGTCGGTCCTCGGCCAGACGATGCAGGCTGTCGAACCCGCGACAGCTGCCGCCTGGCCCGCCGTGGAGGAACAGCATCGGCGTGCCCGGCCCGTCGAGGTTGCCGACGACCCACGATTGAACGGTCCCGCCGGGCACCTCGATCGAACGTGACGACATGATCGCAGTGTAGAGAGCCCCCAGAACTCAGTCGTTCGTCGCTGCGACCACCGCGCGGTGCACGAAGTCGAGCTTGTCGACGACGGCGCGCGACAGGACGAACGGGTACAGGTCACCCTGTCCGATCGATCGGGACATCGCGTTGAGTCCCAGCGTGAGCCCCAACCACGAGCGCATCATCTTCGTGATCCGCCACCGGCTCGGTCGAACTCCACGCCGACCTGCCGCCCATGCGCCGGTCGTACCCCGATCGTCTTGCGCCGAACCGGTCGGCGGAGGTGAATGCGGCGACGATGCCGGACCGGTCCGGCGGCGGCGTCAGCTCGGGGGGCCGTCCGAACCGGGCTGATAGATGTGTCGCTCGAGATCGACATCGGCCAGGGGTGCGAGGATCCGCCACGCCTCGACGACACCGTCGATGTGTGCGAAGTGGCGCTGCACGCCGTTGCGCGCATCGGCGAACATCGTGGCGTAGTCACCTAGGGCGCCATGGTCTTCCGGCCCGCACGCATGCAGCGTCGCGCCGACGAGCTCGTGGCTCTCGGCATCCAGCACGGCGATGTCGATGTCGAGCGCCACCGAGGGCTTGATCTCGAACCTGATCCGGTTCGACTGCGACGCCGACGAAGCGTTGCCATCCAAGTGGAACGTGGCCGTCGTGGCTGTCTCGGCGAGGTTCTTTCCGGTCGTGATCCTGATCGGGACTCCCCTCCACCGATCGGTGTCGGCGTGCAGTTCGAGCGATACGTAGGTCTCGACGTTCGAGTCATCGGCCACCTCGTCGTGATCGCGATAGCCGTCGTACTGACCCATCGTCACCAGCGCCGGGTCGACCGGGTCGACGGCGGCGAGCAGCGCGATGCGTTCACGTCGGTAGTCGTCGACATCTCCGGCGGCGGGGACATCCATCAGCAACAGAGCCATCGTCTGCAGCAGATGGCTCTGCACGACGTCGTTCACCGCGCCGACTCCTTCGTAGAACGAGCCTCGGCCGTCGACGTCGCCGGCCTCGCTCATGACGATCTCGACGAGTGACACCTGTCGACGATCGAGGCAGTTCGACAGGATGGGGTTGACATGGCGCACGACTGCCATGTTCTCGACAGCACTCTTTGCGAGGAAGTGGTCGACGATGAAGAGCTGCTCAGCGGGGACGTGTTCGGTCATTTCATTCCACAGTGCGCGCGCCGTTTCCACGCCATCTCCGAACGGTTTCTCGACGACGAGGCGAGCTGCGGAAGGGAAGTCGCTGGCCGCCATTCCTGCTGCGACCTCACCGAACAGGTTCGGCGGGAGCGCGGCGTAGACAAGCGGGGCAACGACGTCACCGACAGCAGCGTCGAGGCGTTCGAGCAACCTGTCGAACGTTGCTGGCTCAGTCGAGTCGCCAGCGAGGTAGCTCAGCCGGACTCGCTCGACCACCGCAGTGTCCACCTCGGAGCCATCCGCCGGTTCGTGACCCGACATGGCATCGCGAAACGACTCACGAAGGTCGTCGTCGGTGAGCTCGGACCTGCCCACGCCGATCACCGGGATGTCGAGGTCTCCCTGCGCAGCGAGCTCGTAGAGAGCAGGGAAGAGCTTCTTTCGACCGAGATCTCCAGTCAGGCCGAACATCACGAGCGCATCTGAGATCACTGGTACCTGCTCGTCCTGGACGGGGTCGGGTTCGCTGTTGTCGGACATTCGTTCCTGTTCAGAAGTACTTAAGGAGGCGCCGGACAGCGTCCTCCACCTCGGTGGGCTCGCTGACGAGCCGGTAGGTGAAGAATCGTTCGGTGCTCGGCAGTTCGGCGTCATGCGGCGGGCCGATCTCGGTGGCGAGAAGCCCGAGCGACATTGTCGGCGACATCGAGAGCACATGCCAACATCTGGCCAATGGATCGTCCGGCGCCAGATCTGCGAGGGCGACACCGGCGACTTCGGCAGCTGGGACGGAGCTCGCCTCGACTCCGACCACCCCGACGAAGCCGCATCGCCGAGCCATCGCCCGATACTGTCGGCGCGCGTGCCGCGTGAAGCACGAGGCGCGCTGCATCGTCGCCAGCACGACACAGTCAGCGGAGAGCGCCGCGGCCTCGATGTGCCGGGACAGCGTCAAGAGATCGGCGGCGCTCGCGATCCGGTCGCCGAAGTACGGGATCGGTCGCTCTGTTGCTGAAGTCGCGATGTCAGCAGGAGCGGGGGCGAGGTCACCCAGCGTCGTGGGGCGACCGAAACGGTACCCCTGCAGGAGGTCGGCTCCCAGAACGTCAGCAAGTTCTGCGTCGGCGCTCGATTCGACTCCCTCAGCGATCACGATCACGTCGCGCCGCGCGGCGTTGGCACGGTAAGCCGACACGGCTGCCACGACGTGAGCCGAGTGCGCCGGGTTCTCGTTGCGGATCAGGCTCATATCGAGCTTGATGACGTCCGGCGCGATCCAACGCAGCGCAGCCAGGCTCTCGGATCGAGACCCGACGTCGTCGAGCGCGATCTGCCAGCCGACCTCTCGACACGCAGCGACCGCGGCGAGCAGTTGGCCTGGGTGCTCCATCACTGACCGTTCGGTGAGTTCGGCCACCACGCGACGACGCGATCCGCTCGCCGCCCACACGTCGGCAAGCTTGCCGAACCACGCTGGGTCGCCGAGCAGTGTCGGCTCGAGGTTGATGAACAGCGGAAGGTCGTCGTCGAGGTCGAGAGAGAGCGAGAGTCGCTTCGCGGCCAGTTCGAGTTCGCCGAGCCGGCCGAACGTGGTGGCTGCGTCGAACAGCACGTCCGGGAACTCCAGAGCGCAGCCCTCGGGGCCGCGAGCAAGAGCTTCGACTCCATGGAGAGCCCCGGTGGTGGCGGCGACAATGGGCTGAACGACGACGCGCAGGTTGGCGATTGCGTCGTCGACCATCTTGAGGTCGACGTGGGCCTCATCGGCCAGCGAGAGGTCGGCAGACGGGCGGGCATTCGACGGCAACGGACTCGTGGTGAGAACAGACCCGGCCGGCGCCTCGGCACGCACGCGGCCACGGCCCAGTGCCTTGGCTGCGTACATCATGCGATCAGCCCGCTCGAGCATCGCCACCACGTCGTCGTTGGGTCGACTGCGGCTGATACCGATCGAGGCCGACACGCTGATCGCTCGGGATTCCATCACGATGGTCTCCTCGATGTGGCCAATCATCTGCTCGGCGCGCATCGTTCCCGCGTAGCCCTCCAACAGCACCAAGAACTCGTCGCCGCCGAGACGACCCACGCGATCACCCGGCTCGACGGAGCGGGTGATTCGTTGCGCAACGGCCCGCAGAACACGATCACCGAGAAGATGACCGTGTTGATCGTTGACCGACTTGAAACCGTCCAGATCGATGAGGAGAGCGGAGACCTCTTGTCGGCAGCGGAGTCGTTCCTCGAGCGCAGCGAGGACGACCGCGCGATTCTCGAGGCCTGTGAGCACATCCGTGCGGGCATCGACTTCGAGTTCGGCCTGCAGTCTGAGGCGATCGATCACCGACCCGAGCACCCTGCCGATGACCTCGATGGTGCCGATGTCGGCGTCGACGAAGTGGTCGCGCGCGCGCGCGTGGACACCCAGCAGACCGGTACCTCCTTCGGCGAGTGGGAACGGAGCGGTCAGGGTGCTCGTGACCCCCGCTCTCGTCAGCATTCCGGGTGCCGTGAACCGCGAGTCAGCCACGATGTCTCCCGAGCGCAGCACTGCTCCCGAGGTCCGGATGTAGGTGGCTTGCGCGTCAGGGGCGATGGCGAACTGATCGGACGGCAGCGGTTCGCCGAATCCCGAAGACGAACAGATCCGCCCGCGATCATCGCCGACGAACTCCATGATTGCTGCGAAGTCCGAAGAGAAGAGATCCCGCACCAGCGTTGCGGCGTGCTGCCACGCCATCCGCTCGTTCTCCGCGACCAACATCGGGCCGAGTTGCTCGACGACAGCCCGCACCGAGTCGCTTCCGATCGGAAGATTTGGACGATTGCTCGCCGAAAGGTCCACCACGCCCCCACCTTAAGTGGTGCGAGCGCTACTCGACTCGCTTGCCGGACGTGACTCCGGACATGAGTAGACCAATGGTGTTGACGTCGAAATCGGCACGCGCCACCTCGCCCATGATCTCCCCTTCGAGTAGCACGATGATTCGATCGCTGAGTTCCATGACTTCGTCGAGGTCCTCGGAGACCAGCATGATGGCCGAGCCATCGAGGCGCTGCTGCAGCAGCCGATCGTGGATGTACTCCGCCGCTCCGATGTCGACACCGCGTGTCGGCTGAGCAACGACCAGCACCGAGGCATCGCAACTGAACTCGCGGGCAATGACCACCTTCTGGATGTTGCCGCCCGACAGGTTCTTGGTCGGCGTGTCGATCGTCGGTGTCTTCACGCGGTAGTCGCTGACGAGACCGTCACACCGTTCGGCGATCGCGGCCTGGTTGAGGAGCCCATTCTGGGTGTACGGCGCCGTCTTGTAGTCGACGAGCATCAGGTTCTCGGCGACGGTGAAGTCGCCGATTGCGCCGTCGCGCATCCTTTCCTCCGGGACGTACGACAGTCCGAGCGCACGCACACCAGTCGGCGTTGGGGTCGCCACCGGCTGTCCGCTGATGGTGACCGACCCGCGGTCGATCGGACGCAGGCCGAAGATGGCCTCAGCCAGTTCGCGTTGGCCATTGCCGGACACGCCGGCAATGCCGACGATTTCTCCAGACGCAACGCTCAGCGACAGCGACTTCAGCGCAAGCGTGCCGCGATCGCCCATCACCGACAGGTTCTCAACGACGAGTTGCGGGTCGCCGGTCGCCTGGGGTGCAACGGTCCGGGTCAACTCGACCGGCCGGCCGACCATCAACTCCGCCAGCCGCTCGCGAGACGACTCGCTCGGGCGCGTGTGCCCCGACACCTTGCCGCTGCGCAACACCGTGATCTCGTCGGACAGATCCATCACCTCGTGCAGCTTGTGCGAGATGAAGATCAACCCCTTGCCATCGGCCTGCATCTGGCGGAGCGTGACGAAGAGTTCCTCGACCTCCGGTGGGGTCAACACCGCGGTGGGTTCGTCGAGCACCAGCAGTTCAGCGTCGCGATAGAGCGCCTTGAGGATCTCTGCGCGTTGGCGTTCGCCGACGGCGAGCTGCCAGATCAGAGCGTCTGGGTCGACGTGCAGTCCGTAGCGATCGGAGACCTCGGCGAGCCGCTCCTTGACCGGGCCCATCTTGGCCATGCCCCGCTGGCCTCCGAGCCCGAGTGCGACGTTCTCGGCCACGGTGAGCGTCGGCACGAGCATGAAGTGCTGGTGAATCATGCCGATGCCCTGCCGGATTGCATCGGTCGGCGAGGCAATCGTGACCGGCGCCCCGTTGAGTGAAATCGACCCCTCGTCCGGCGTGTACAGCCCGTAGAGGATCTTCATCAGGGTGCTCTTGCCCGCACCGTTCTCGCCGAGCAACGTGTGGACCTGGCCGGGATACACCGTCAGGTCGACGTCGTCGTTCGCGACGACACCCGGGAACCGCTTGGTGATCCCCGTCATCTTCAGCATCGGCTGTCTGGTCGCGTCGTTCATCACGTCTCCCGGTCGTTGTGCAACGGGTGTTACAGATGGTGCCTGGCACCATCTGTAACACCCGAGCGGTCACTCTCCGGCTGGCACCACGATCGAGCCGTCGTCGATGCCGGCGATCGTCGTCTCGGCGCTGGCCCTGATCTCGGCGTCGAGCGCGAAGCCGTCGTTGAACTCGAGTTCGAGCCCGCCGCCGGTCACCGAGATCGACACGGCTTCGCCACCGAGTGTTCCCGTCTCGATCTTGTCGAGGACGTCGTTCAGGAGGCCTTCCCAGTGGTAGACGACCGACACGACGACGACGTCCTCACCGAGGCCGGTCTGGTTCGATTGCGAACCCAACCACGGAATGCCCTCTTCCGCAGCGACGCCGGTGGCACCGACGACCATCTGCGCAGATCCGGTCAGCACGTCGGCGCCTGCGCCGACGAGTGCCTTGGCCGCCTCGGATGCAAGGAGCACGTCGCTGAAGGAGTCGATGTAGTTGACGTTCACCTCGACTTCCGGGTCCTGGGCTTCGACACCGGCGACGAAGCCGTCGATGTAGAGCTTTGCGTCACCGGCGGGCACTGGGCCGACGACGCCGATGTTGTTCGACTCGGTGAGTTGCGCTGCCATCACGCCGTTCACATAGCCCCCCTGGCCGGCGTCGACGGAGTAGGCGAAGATGTTGTCCAGGCCGAAGAAGTCGTCCGAGGTGCCGATCGCGAACGACACGTCCGGGAAGTCCGCTGCGATCTCCTGCAACGGGCCGCCGTACTGCGTGCCGTGGGCGATGACGAGGTCGAAGTCGTCCTCGGCGTATCCACGGATCGCCGCACCGGCGTCTTCGACGACGAAGGTGCCGTCGGTGATGGCGATCTCGACCTGGCGATCTTCGGCGACGCGGTTGAGGGAGTCGACCATTGCCTGTGTCCAGGCGAGGTCGTTGCTGGCGCTCGGCGCGACGAGGCCGATCTTCATCGGTTCACCGTCGCTCTCGGCGGGCTCGGTCGCTTCGTCGGCGACGTCGTCTGCTTCTGCCGCGACGGTGTCGGCGACCTCTTCGGCTTCTGCCGCGACGGTGTCGGCGACCTCTTCGGCGCTGTCGGCCCCGTCGCTCACTTCTTCGGCGCTGTCGCTGCCGCAACTGGCTGCGACGAGTGCAAGTACGACGACCGCTGATGCGGTGACGCTGGTTCTGGTTGCCTTCATGATTGCTCCCCTGTTCGGTTGGTCGGATTGTTCCTGCTGGTAGTAGTGGTATTGCTGGTGTCGCCGCTGTCCACGTTGACGAATTGGCGAACTCTGGTGTGCGGCGACGGTGATCTGAGAGAGATCATGCGCTGCGGTCGAAGGGTCGGGTGAGCGCAGCCGGTGCTGCGACGCGGCGGCTGACGATGACGAGCACGACAATGGTCAGTACGGCCGGCGCCATGGCCGTGAGGCTCGATGCCGCACCTTCGACGATGCCGAGGGTCTTCCACTGCAGGACGGTTGCCTGCACGATGCCGAAGAGCAACGCGCCGAGCATGACGCCGTATGACCGCCACGCTCCGAAGTACACGAGCGCAATGGCGATGAAGCCCTGCCCCGAGGTCAGGTTCTGCTGAAAGATGCCGACTTCGAGGGCGAGTGATGCGCCGGCCAATCCGGCGAGCGTGCTGCCGATGACGATGGTCGAAAGCCGTGTGAGGTTGACGCTGACACCGAGCGTGTCGGCAGCTTCGGGTGTTTCACCCACTGCTCGGATGTTGAGCCCGAACGTGGTCTTGTTGATGACGAACCAGACCACCGGGACGAGCCCGAAGGCGACGAACACCAGAACGCTGTGTTGAAAGAAGATCTCACCGATCTTGGGAATGTCGCCGAGGATCGGGACCTTCTTCTCGCCGAGCCCGGAGATTGGAATCGGCGTGCCGACCTGCTTCTGGAACAGCAGATCGGTGAAGCCCAATCCGAACAGGAAGATGCCGATGCCGGAGATGCCCTGGGCCGCATGGGTGACGAGCGTGATGAAGGCATAGACCAACCCCATCAGGGCACCGACGACGAGCGCTCCGATGACGCCGAGCGTTGCACTCTCGGTCTCGAGGGCGACGTAGTACGCGGTGAACGCGCCGAGCAGCATGATCCCCTCGACGCCGAGGTTGAGCACGCCGCTGCGCTGGCCGATCGTCTCGCCGAGGCCGGCGAGGAGGAATGGTGTAGCCAGACGGATACCGGAGGCAAGGGTGGCAACGAGCACCGAGACGGTGAAGAAGTCGCTCATTGCGAACCCGCTCGCTGCTCGACGGATTGGACCCAGTTGGCGACCCGGGCTCGCAGTTTCAGGCTGCTGACGACGAACAGCACGACCACGCCGTTCAGCGCGATGATGAGCGCAGCGGGCACTTGGAGTTCCTGTTGCAGCGCGATGCCACCGGTCAGCATGCCTCCGAAGAAGAACGCAGCCGGGATCGTGGACAGCGGATGCAGCGACCCGAACAGTGCCGCGACGATGCCGTTGAAACCGGCGCTCTGGGTGAACCCAGACGCGCCACCGTCGGCGATCAGGCGGTGAGACTCCGAGCCGAAGACCAGCACGGCGCCGGCGAGTCCGGCGCACGCCCCGCTGAACGCCAGTGCTTGCACGATGCTGCGCTTCACCGGCATCCCGGCGTAGCGACTGGCATCAGGGTTGTGGCCGACCGCCCGGAGCCGGACACCGAGTGCACTGCGGAACAGCAGGATGTAGCCGAGTACGGCAATGACCACGGCGACGACGACACCGAGATGCAGGCGGGTACCGCCGGGCAGCAGCGGCAGGTCAGCGTTCTCGCTCAGTCGCTTGGTCTGCTGGATCCTGATCGCACCCTTCTCGGTCAGGAGGTCTTGGAGTAGGAAGCTCAGGAACTGTGCGGCGACGATGTTCAGCATGATGGTGCTGAGGATCTCGTTCACACCCGCGTACGCCTTGAGCGCCCCGGGAATCGCACCCCAGATTCCGCCTCCGACGGCGCCGGCGATCAGGACCAGCGGAACGAGGACGATGCGTGGAAGGTCGGGCAGGGCGAGCGCGGTGACCGAGGAGAAGATCGCACCGAGGATGATCTGTCCTTCGCCGCCGATATTGATCACGCCTGCCCGGAACGCGATGCAGATACCGACGCCGACCAGCAGCAGCGGCATGGCCTTGATTGCGGTGTCGGCGAGTTGGTCCCAGCCGCCGAAGGCGCCTTCGAGCAGCGCGGCATAGCCGCTGATCGGATTTGCTCCGAGCGCCAACAGCATGATTGCGCCGAGCGCGAAGGCCGCAGCCACAGCACCGAAGGGGACGACCAGGTTGGCAACGGGACGCAACAGGCGCGCAGCGAGCGGTCGCTCGGCCACGTCCGATGGGCCAGTGGAGGGTGTCGGCGCGTCCGTGAGCGTCACAAGACCCCACCGGGGGCGTTCATCCTGATCGTCGCCGCCATCGTCGCGCTGAGCACGGCGCCCGTAACGGGTTGTGTCCCCAAAGGTGTCACTGGTCCCCCATTGAACCGCAGCCGGCCCCACGCCGAATTTCCGTCACGTTAACACTCTGTTAAGCAGGCCCAGGCAAGCGGCCGGTACATGCCGATCACTGCGGTCCGGCTCGCACTGTCAGGCGATCGGGAAGCCTTCGGGCGCGTTGAGCAGCGCAATCAGCGTCGGCAGTTCGGCGTCGGCACCACCCGCCGGCGTTGCGGTGACCGCGCCCTGCTTCTGACCGTTCGGTTCTCCGTCGATCTCGACGAAGAAGCGTTGGCCGTCAGCGGCGTCGAACCGGTCACGGTCGAGGTACAGGCGCGGCTTGATCTGTGCAGGGTCACCGTTCTCCGGACAGAACGTGAGGCAGTTGCCGCAGTCATTGCACAGTTCGCTCAGAACGAGGTACTGCTGACGACCCTCGAGGTCGTCGATGCCCTGCGTCGGCAGCTTGAAGAACGCATCGTTCGGGCACACGGTCACACAGAAGTTGCACGCAACACATCCCCACATCTCGAGATCGTGTTCGACGGCTCGCGGCAACTTCTCGTTACCGGCCAACTCGTAGCGCCCCTTGTCTGCACCGAGCACGTGGGCGAGGTGCGCAGCGGCACCGTCGCGGTGCCCCGCACCTGTCGAGGCGGCGAGGCGCAGCGACTTCCACGTCACCAGATCCGAAGCGTCGGAGTCTGCCAGCGCTGCGGTCAACGCCTTGAGCATCGGGGCGAGCCGGCCGTAGCCACCCGGCTTCAGCAGATCAGAGCAGATCGTTGCCGGCCACACCCCCATCGCGATCGAATCGACGAGGTTCTCCTTCGTGATCCCGGCCGAGAAGCTGACCTGGATGTCGCCGTCATGACCGGGGATCATCAACTGCCCGGGCAACGCCGCAGCGAGCTTGTCGAGCAACGCCGTGGCGAGAACGTGCAGCGGCGGCCCGGACAGGTACATCGTCTGATCGGGCATCCACTGTTTGCGGTTGTCGACGACGAGCGTGTTGGTCAGCTTGATGCCAAAGCGGTGTCCCGCAGCACGGGCATGGTCGTTCAACTCCCCGATGAGACTGATCGCCCGATCGAACTGCAGGTCGTCGTCGAAGGCCTTCGGGACGAGGTGCACGTCGGCGTATCCGAGTTCGGTGTGGACGATCTCATCGACGCGCTCCGGGCCGAGCAGTGTCGGGTTGAGCTTGACGATGACGTCGAGGTCGTGATGGTCGACGAGATGTTTGGTGATCGCCTCGATCTCATCGGGCGGACAACCGTGGAAGGTGGACAGCGTGACGGTGTCGGAGATCACCGGATCGAAGACGAGGTCGCGCATGCCGGCGAATGTTCCGCCGATCTCGGGGCGCAGCCGTTCGATCTCGTCGCTCGCGTCGCGCAGTGCGTCGATGAAGCCACTGACCTTGTCGGACTTGATGCCAGCGAGGTCGTAGCCGACCGACATGTCGAACACGTGCGGACCGGGTCCCCCATCGCCCGGGTGGCCGACGAAGTCCTGCAGGGGTTCCCAGTTCTTCAGCAGCTCGATGATCATCCACGCCTTGACGTACTCCTCGAGGCTCTGGTGGACGAGCAGTTCCTGACTCCACTCGATGTTGTAGCCGATCGTCTGCATGTCGATGCACGGCCGCTCGATCTCGAGGTCGTCGATGACCTGGACGGTTTTGAGTTCGAACAGCCGTGAGCCGCCGAGCCATGCCAGCACGATGTTCTGCGCCATCTGGCTGTGCGGACCCGCCGCGGGCCCGATCGGCGTGGCCGCAGGTCGGCCGAGGAACTCGAACGACAGGTCGACACCGCCGCCACCGGCGGCGGTGTCCGGCTTCCAGAAGCGAGCCGTCGGAAGGTCGAAGATCCGTTTGCGCGTCGTCCATTCGTATTCGATGCGCGACAACAACGCTCCGAGCGACAACGGCGTCAACGGTGGAGGTGTCGACGGTGGCGTGGGAGTCGTGTCGCTGGTCATGTGTTCCTTTCGGACCGCTGGCGCGATCGATGCGGAGTCTCCGGCTCGTTCATGCCCAGTTAGTCCATGTCGGCCAGCACCGAGTGGAGCCGGGTGGCTTGCTCGCGCGCTTTGGCACGGATCTCGTCGGCGTCTACGTGCGTGGCAACACCGTTGCGCAAGGCCAAGCGATGGTCGATCTCGACGTCGATCGCCCGCACGGTCGGCGTGAAGGCGAGGTGCCAGGGCTCGATTGGCTCATACGACCAGGTCACGCGATCGCCGAGCGCCTCGGGGAACAATTCCCAGCCCTGCTCGAGCCAGGCCCATGCACTGTCCGGGACGGCATCGATGTCGTGGTCGCGGTGTTTGACATAGGCGAGTTGGAACTCACTGAGCATGTCGGCGCCGATGCCGTCGGTCCCGAGCGCGACCGGATTCGTGAAGCGCGACGGGTCGGCGTACCCGACCGAGTTGTTCATGTTCGATCGCGGGTTGTGCACGATCGTGCCCCGCAGGCCATGGTCGTCGGACAGATGGACACCGTGGATGATCATCCATCTGTCGGTCGACAGATGACGCAGCCGCGCTGCCGCGCCGACATCGTCGATGCCCTCGGCGACGTGGATGTGGACCCCGACGTCGTGCCGCACGGCGAGCTCGGCGGCGGCGGTGAGCGAATCATCCGTGCAGGTGAACGCGGCGTGGACACCGACCATGCCGCGCCCGCCTGCGGAGAGGTACCGGTCGTTCTCGGCCAACCCGCGCTGCGCGCCGTCGGCGCCGTGGCGGTCGGTGATGCCGAAACTGGTGTTGACCCGCACCCCGACTTCGGCGCACGCAGCAGCGATGACCGACAGCGAACCCTCGATCGCGTTCGGTGACTCATGGTGATCGATGATCGCCGTCGTGCCCGCTTCGAGAGCTTCGAGCGCTCCGAGCTTGGCCGACCACTCGATCATGTCGAGATCGAGCGCACGGTCGAGACGCCACCAGACGTTCTCCAGCACGTCGAGGAAGTTGCCCGGGACCTTCGGAGGTGGCGGCATCCCCCGCGCGAGCGCTGAATAGAGGTGGTGATGGGCACAGACCATCCCCGCTGTCTGGCCGGCCGCCGGTGCGCTCGCCGACTCGGTCATGTCCAGGCCGTCGCCCGTTCGCGATTCGCTTCGTTGCGCATCGGCAGTTCGTTCTGCCACTGTCCGCCGGCGACCTTGCGGATGGCGCCGGCCACGGCACCGGCGGTCGGAACGAGGCCGATCTCGCCGACCCCTTTGATTCCGTACGGAGCGTCGGGCTGCGCAGCCTCGACGAGGATCACGTCGACCGGCGGCATGTCCTTGGGACGGATGATGTCGAGGCTGCGCAAGGTCGTGTTGGTCGGATATCCGGTCTCGTCACAGGGGAAGCCCTCGGTGAGCGCGTAGCCGAGGCCCATGTGTACGGCTCCCTCGATCTGGCCTTCGCAGAGCGTCGGGTTGACCGCCCGACCGACGTCGTGGGCAGCGATGACCCGCTCGATCACCCCGGTCTCGGGATCCATGATGACGACCTGCGCGGCGTACCCGAAGGTGGAGTGGATGATCGGGTTGTCGATCGGGTTGCCGGCGGCCTTGGCGTCGGCGATCTGGCCGAGGGAGTTGGTCCAGTCCACGCGGTATTCGCCTTCGTAGTCGACGCCGACCTGGCAGCCGTCGGCGCGGGCGGCCTCACACGCCGCCTTGACCGACCCGGCGCCCATCAGCGTGCCGCGCGAGCCCGTGGTCTGCCCGGCACCGAGTTCGCGGGTGGAGTCGACGATCACTTCGATTCGCTCGGCGTCGATGCCGAGCTCCTCGACGGCGACCTGCTGGCACACCGTGTGCACGCCCTGACCCATCTCGGTCCAGCAGTGACGCAACTCGACCTGGCTCGGCTTGCCATCGACGGGTGGTCGGAAGCGCACGACCGCCTTTGCGATCTCCTTGAAGCCGTTCCCGAGGCCCGAGTTCTTGAGCCCGAGGCCCATGCCGACCGCCTTGCCAGCAGCCCGTGCCGCGTCGTACGCCGGCTGCACTGCGTCGAGGCAGAGCCGTGCACCCTTGCAGCCGTCGTCCATCTTCTGGCCGGGACCCCAGATCTCGCCGGGCATCACGACGTTGCGGCTGCGGATCTCCCACCCCGTGATGCCGACCTGCTCGGCGAGGCGCTCGAGCACACCTTCCATCGCGAACTGGGCCTGGTTGGCCCCGAAGCCGCGAAACGCCCCGCACACCGAGTTGTTGGTCCGCACGGCAACTGCGTTCACGTCGACGTTGTCGACGAGATACGGCCCGGTCGCGTGACCCGCTGCCCGTTCGAGCACTTTCATGCCGACCGATGCATACGGACCCGAGTCGCCGATCATGCGGACCTTGATCGCCGTGAGCTTGCCGTCGGCATCACAGCCCGCTTCGTAGCGCATCCGGATCGGGTGCCGTTTGGGATGCATGAGCAACGATTCCTCGCGCGACAGCGTGATCTTGACCGGGCTGCCGGTGTGCCATGCAGCCAAAGCGGTGTGTGCCTGGTTCGACATGTCCTCCTTGCCACCGAACGCGCCCCCGTTGGACACGAGTTCGGTCGTGACCCGATCGGTCTCGATGCCGAGCATCGCTGCGATGTCGTTGCGGTCGTCCCAGATGCCCTGACCTCCGGAGTAGACGTGGAGCGATTGCTCGTCGCCGGTTCCCGTCGGAACGGCGAGCGTCGACTCAGGCTCGACGAAGGCGTGCTCGATGCGTTGAGTCTGGAAGGTCTCGCTGACGGTGTGCGCTGACGCTGTTAGAGCAGTCTCGACGTCACCGCGGGCGTAGGTGGACGTCGACAGGGTGTTGCCGTCGAGTTCCCACACGGCGGGCTCGTCGCTGTCCAAGACACGCACCGGATCGACCATCGGCTCGAGCACGTTGTAGGTGACCTCGACCAGTTGGACTGCGGCACGCGAGTTTTGGCGGGTGTCGGCGACCACGATGGCGAGCACGTCGCCGCGGTACGAGGTGCGCCCACCCTCACGGATCATCACCGGCCAGTCCTTGTGGATGATGCCGACGCGGTGCGCGGCCGGAATGTCCGCGGCCGTGAACACCGCCGTGACGCCCTCGGCAGCGAGCGCCTTCGTGGTGTCGATCGAGATGATGTCGGCGCGGGCGTGATCGGTCAGACGCAGCGAACCGTGCAGCATCCCCTCGGGACGCATGTCGTCGATGAAGTCGCGCGTCCCGACCGACAGAGCGCGGCCCTCGTATTTGACGCCGCGCGAACCGACGCCGCGCGGCTGCACGACGACGGGAACATCGTCCTGCGCAAGCGCCTCGACGGCATCGAGGATTTTGATGTACCCCGTGCACCGACAGAGGTGGGCGCCGAGGTGGCGCGATGCCTTCTCCCGAGTGAGCGCCGACCCCTCCTTGTCCAGCAGCGCTTTGGTCCGCACGACGATGCCGGGCGTGCAGAACCCGCACTGCAGGGCGCCGCACGATGCGAAGGCGTCGGCGAGCCGGTCGACCTCGGCTGCATCGAACCCTTCGAGCGTGGTGATTTCCGAACCGGCGACCTTGTCGAGCGACGTCGAACACGCGATGCGCGCCTTGCCGTCGATCAGCACCGTGCAGCAGCCGCACTGCCCCGACGGCGAGCAGCCATCCTTCGGTGACGTGACGTTCAGTTCCTCACGCAGCGCTGCGAGCAGATGCGGGTGGTCGTCGCGGACCGCGACGGCTTGCCCATTCAAGATGAAATCGGTCATGAGGTTGCTCCGGTGGATCGATCGCGGCGATGCGGGTGGGTGTCGGTGAGTGACGTCTTGTTCGTGTCGGCGATCAGCCCGTACATCTCCGGGCGGCGATAGCGGTCGAAGTTGAACAGCGTCTGCTTGTAGTGGTCGCACAGGTCGAGGTCGCAGCGCGCCGTCACCACCTCGTCGCCCGTGGTGACAGCCTGCGCGACGATCTGTCCGGACGGGGCGATGATCACGGACTGTGCGAGCGAATCGACACCTTCTTCGGTGCCACCCTTGGCGACACCGACGACCCATGTGCCGTTCTGATACGCGCCAGCCTGCATCACCAGGTGGTTGTGGAAGCCTTGCAGCGCGTTCTGCGTCGGGTCGGGGGCGTAGTGCAGCGGAGTGTTGTAGCCGATCATGATCAGCTCGACGCCCTGCAATCCCATGACCCGGTAGGTCTCGGGCCAGCGTCGGTCATTGCACGTTGCCTGGCCGACCACACCGCCGAAGGCGTCGTACACGTCGAAGCCCGCCATCGATTCGCGGAAGTAGCGTCGCTCCAGATGTTGGAACCGCCGTTCGGGTTCATAGTCCTCGTGACCGGGGATGTGGACCTTGCGGTAGTGACCCACGATAGAACCATCGCGTTCGACGATGATCGTCGTGTTGAAGCGCAGGCCCTCTAAGTGTTCACCGGGTTTGCTCAGCTCGGCATAGCCGAGGCTGAACCCGATGCCGAGGCGCTTGGCCTCGTCGAACAGCGGCTGCGTGGACTCGTTGGGCATCGACTCCTCGTAGAACGAATCGAGTTCGACGAGGTCACCACTGACAGCCTCGATGCCCCCGGGGCCCCCGTCGTCGAGGTACCACCGCGGGAAGAAGGTCGTGAGCGCCAGTTCGGGGAACACGACCAGCTCGCAGGACCGTGCGTGAGCCTGATGCAGCAGCGCGATGAGTCGATCGACGACCTGCGAGCGCGGTTCGTCGCGACCGACGGGGCCGAGTTGTGCGGCAGCGACGTTGAGGGTTCTCACGAGAAGTCCGTCTCGATCAGTTCGAGCATCGTGCGGAGCAGCACGTTCGCGCCGGCTTCGATGTCGTGGGGTTCGGTGAACTCGGTGACGTTGTGACTGATGCCGTTCACGCTCGGCACGAACACCATGGCAGTCGGACAGATCCGGGCGAACATCTGAGCGTCGTGACCGGCGCCCGACGGCATCCGCCGAGCGCTGAGATCGGAATCTCGTGCCACCCGTTCGATGATGTCGCTGACCCGTGGATCGAAGTCGACGGGTTCGAATCGCGCCAACGTCCGGGTCTCTGCGGTGACACCTTCGGCTGATGAGGCCTCGGCAAGGAACGCCTGGAACTCGGCTTCGGCGGCTCGCAGCACCTGCTCATCGGTGTTACGCAGGTCGACGGTCACCGTGACCTCGGAGGGCACCACGTTGACGAGGTTCGGCACGTGGGTGACCACACCGCACGTCGCCACCTGGGCACCACCGAAGCGCTCGGCGAGTTCGCGGACGAAGACGTTGATCCGCGAGGCGACCACACCCGGGTCCCGCCGGAGCCGCATCGGGGTGGTGCCCGCATGGCAGGACTGGCCGTGCAACGTGACTTCGGTCCACGAGATGCCCTGCACCCCTTCGACGACACCGATGGGGATGCCTTCGTCTTCCAGAATCGGCCCCTGCTCGATGTGCAGTTCGACAAACGCGTGCGGTGCCGGACCGGGAATCGGGGCGGGCCCGGAGTATCCGATTCGTTCGAGTTCGGCGCCGACGGTGACACCGTCCGCGTCTTCGATCAGCAATGCGTCTTCGACGGACATACCGCCCACGTAGACCAGGCTTCCCAGCATGTCCGGGGCGAAGCGGGCCCCCTCTTCGTCGGTGAACCAACCGACCGCGAGCGGGCGGGCGAGTTGGACACCGGCGGAGAGCACCGTCTCGATCACTTCGAGGCCGGCGAGGACACCGAGGTTGCCGTCGTAACGACCGCCTGTCGACACGGTGTCGATGTGCGACCCGGTCATCACCGGGGCGCGGCCGGAGTCGTGTGGCGTCGTTGCGACGACGTTGCCGATGCCGTCGATCTGCACGTCGAGGCCGAGATCGTGCATCCACGTGAGCACAAGATCGCGGCCGGCCTTGTCCTCGTCGGTGAGGGCCAGCCGCGAGCATCCGATCGTTCCGGGAATCGCACCGATCTCGCCGAGCGCGAGGATCCGACGGCCGAGCCGTTCGGCGTTCACCGTGAGAGTCGAAGTGGCAACGTCCAAGCCGTCGACCGTAGCACGCCCTCTTTACAAATCGTCAAGACAGTGACGCCGGGTTCACACTGGATTCACGCCGTGTTCACGCTGCCTCACACACCACTGACGCTCACCCGGACGTGGTCGGCACCAGCAGCGAAACTCGACTTCACTGCGGTGCCCAGCGCATCGACGACCGCATCGAGTTCGCCGTCGACCGTCGAAGCGAACGGCCCCATCTCGACAGCGAGGCCGGCCTGCTCGAAGGCGTCGAGCGCAGCCGTCACGTGCGGGCCGGGCGCATCTTCCTTGAACGGTTCGACCAGGATCTCGAGACGCACAGCAGCCATGGTCGAACAGTAGGCGATCTGCGAACTACACGACTCGGTGGCCGACAGCTCGGAACGACGTGGGAGACTTCAAGGTGCGCTCGCCATCGGGTTGACGAGCCAGATCGGAAGGCAGACACCGGATGAACGAAGCAGATCTCTCACTGACCGGCAGCGACGGCATGTCGATTCGCGGGTACCGCTGGAGCGGCGAGGGGGCACCGAAGGCGATCATCAACCTGGCACACGGAATGGGCGAGCACGCCGCCCGGTACCGCCGCTTCGCGCAGGCCCTGGTCCACGACGGCTACGTCGTCTACGCCAACGACCATCGCGGTCACGGCCGCACGGCTGCCGGCGCCGAACGCGGTACCGACGGACACGGTGATCTCGGGCCGGCCGGGTGGCGGGGCCTGGTGGACGATCTCGGCACGCTCAACCAACTGGCTCGCGAGGAGCACCCCGACACCCCGCTGGTCATGTTCGGGCACTCGATGGGGTCGTTCGCGCTCCAGCAGTTCCTGATCGAGCGATCCTCCGAAACCGACGCTGCGATCCTGTCGGGCACCTCGGCCATCGACGTGATCGGCGCCGGGATCGACCCCGACGCAGAGGTCGATCTCAGTGCGTTCAACGAGCCGTTCGAGCCGGCACCGACGGAGTACGAATGGCTGAGCCGCGACCGAGCCGAGGTCGATGCCTACGTTGCGGACGATGCCTGCGGCTTCGGCATCGATGCCGCCGCGGCGCGATCGATGTTGGAAGGCACCTCGGCTGCCGGCGACCCGGCGAAGATCGCGCAGGTGCGCTCCGACCTCCCCATCTACCTCATGTCTGGCGACGCCGACCCCCTCGCCGGTGGCGGCGAACTGATCGAACTCGTCGCGCAGCGCTACCGAAATGCGGGTGTCGCCGACGTCACCGTTGCCCGGTATCCCGACGCTCGTCACGAACTCATGAACGAGACCAATCGCGACGCAGTCACCGCCGACGTGCTCGCCTGGCTCGACCAGACCGTCGCCGGGCTCTGAAGCCCGACGTCCTCACCACCGTTTCGTCACAACCGGAGACGTCGGCGGAGTGCTCGGCCTTCGTCGTCGTCGACGACCAACTCGCCGATCGACGCGAGCGACCGCAGCGCGCACTCCACGCGCTCGCCGATTTCGTCGACGCTCATCGCCTCCCACCACTTCGGGCCACGCTCGCCGAGTGCGACCTTCGCATCGGCAACGCGCCGTCGAGCCGCAGCAAGGGATGCCTCACTGCTCTCGTCGTGGTTGCCATCTTCGCTGAGTGCCTGCTTGACCGTTCGACGAGCGTCCATGAGCGCATTGACGAGGAGTTGGCGGAGTTCGTCGTCCAGACACGGATCACTGACGCGCCACCGACGCCCCTTGATGACGCGATGCGTCTCAGCGGCCCGGCGAATCTCCGCTGCCTCGACTGCCGACTGAGGTCGCTCTGTGCTCATGCGGGCAATGGGGTGCACGCTCTCGGAGTCGGAGATCAGGAAGCGGCCTGACGTCGGCCGAGGAAACGCCGGACGAGCAGGATCACGATTGCGCCGAAGATCGAACCGAGCACGCCGGCGACCTGAACGATGCCGTCCTCGGTGTCGAACCCGAAGAGGACTGCACCGAGGAAACCCCCGACGAACGAGCCGCCGACACCGAGTGCCCAGGTTCCGACGAACGACATCGGGTCGGGCCCGGGCACGATGAAGCGGGCAATGGCTCCGGCGATGATGCCGACGAAGAGGAGTACGAAAAGGAACCAGATCATGTGTAAATGGTTCCCCCGTCGTCGTCTGGAGAAACCTCGGCATCGCGGCGCGCTGCGGTCACGAGGAACTCGTTGCGCTGATCGATCAACTTCGGCAAGTACCTTTCGAGCACCGACCATTCAGCGATCCTGCCGAGGATCCCGAGCGGAGCATCGAAATCGATGCGATCGATCATTTCCGTCGTCCCGTCCGCCAACTGCTCGAAATGATGTTCGTGGTGGAACCGTTTGAACGGCCCCCGCTTCTGCTGATCGACGAAGAAGCGCGGCGGTTGGTAGTCGACGATCTCGGAGGTCATGGTCCACCAGATCCCGAAATGCCGAGCGCGCCACGTCACGGTGTCGCCCGCCTGCATCACCCCGGCCGTAACGCCGCCGACCGCTGCCTCGTCGGAGTCTTCGAAGCCTTCTGCATGGAGATCGACATCGAGCGACAACTCGAAAGCCCGCTCGATGGTCGTCGGCACGATGGTCGTTCGTTCAAACTGCATGTCAGCACTCCACCTCGGACCCCCGCAGCGTTTCGGTGCTGACCGAGATCGGACCGGCCCGGCGCCCTCCGGCGATCGCCACGGCCCGGTCGCACGTGTGAACCCACATGGCGGTCTGCGCCTCGCGGCCGAGCCGGACGTTGACGTGGAGTTGCTCGAAGACCTCGTCGCCGGCTCGGGCCCACGACCGTATCTCGAAGCGGACCGCGCTGTCACCGGTCTGGGCGGCGCGGAATCTAATCAGGCCGGCCTCCATGTGTCCGTCGAGCGTGGCGAGCAGCAGGGATGTGGCGCTGGTGCCCGCGACCACGACCGGCCCGTTCCACGGACCGGGGATCTCGACGACCAACTCGTCACCGATCGTCAGGTCGGTGGCCGGTTCGTCGCCGACGAAGAAGCCGGCGATGTGGCGCGGCACGAAGTCGTCCGGCCGCGCCACGAATCGCTCCAGCAGCGCCGCTGCCGTCAGGTCGGCTTCGATGATGTCGACGGCGTAGGTCCGGCTCACCAAGGGCCCGCAGCCCTCGGTGCGGGTCTGGAGTTGCGATGCTCGCATCGCCTCCTGGCCCGTGTCGAGCGCTGGTTGCCGCTCTGAGAACTGCTCCACGTCTGCGTCGCGACGTTTCAGATATCGCTGCCGGAGAGCGTGTTGCCCGACGAAGGGCGGCGTGCCGATGATCGCGCGCCCTGCGTTGCGGACGACTCTCGAGACATCGACATCTCGGAGGGCTTGAGTCACGCCGTTGATCATCTCGTACTCCACATGTCGTTGGGCCTACCCAGCTTCGATTCGATCCATGCACGGACCGCTCATACGCTGCGTCCGATGAGACTGATCCTCGTCCGCCACGGTGAAGCGCACGCCGGCTTTCACGGCCCGATCTCCGGCCCCCTCGGATGCAGGGGGCTGACCGACGTCGGTCGTGCACAAGCCGAGTCGTTGCGGTCCCGACTTGGCCGAGTCGGCCGCCCGCTCGTCGATGTGCTGGTCACCAGCAAGCTGCCGCGTGCGATCGAGACCGCGGAGATCATCGCGCCCGCGCTCGGCTTCGATGCGGTGCCGCAGGACTGCGATCTGTGCGAAGTGCACACTGGTGATGCCGATGGCGTCGATTGGGCCGAGTATGCCGACCGTTTCGGCCCGCTCGACATGCACGCCGAACCGGACACCCCATTTGCTCCCGGCGGCGACAGCTGGAACAGCTTCCACGCGCGCGTCGAGGCAACCATGCATCGATTCGCCGACGAGTACGTCGGGCAGACCGTGATGGCCGTGACCAGTGCCGGTGTGATCGCGGCGTCGCTGCGACTGCGATTCGGCGGGCCGTCGTTGGCCGCCCCGCGGATGATTCCGACCAACACCGGACTCACCGAGTGGGAGTCGAACGACGAGACTGCGGAATGGACGCTCCGATCCTTCGACGATGTGCGACACCTGGTTGCGACGACGCCATAGCTCGCGTGCGCGAGATCGAGCGCCTGTGAGCTGGTTTGGCGGACGGCGCTGCGGGTATCTCCGTGCCATGTCAGCAGCGTCGAACCCATCCCTTGCCGACGCACGCGCTGCGTCCGAGCGCGACGAACTCGCCGAGTGGGTCCGCGACTTTCTCGGCACTGACGGGAGCGACAATGCGGTGCTCGGGGAGCAACTCTTCGAGGAGAAGACCTTGTGGCACGGACCCGTCGAACTCGAATTCGATGAGCTGCATCGACTCGCTGGGCCGGCCGACCAGCCCACCCTCGAACGCCTGACCGATGACGACATCGAGACCGTCGACGGCATGGCCGAGAGCGTCGAGGAAGGGTGGGAACCACCGCCGCTGATCGTGTCGATCGACACCGAGGGGCAGCTGGTCGTCGAGGACGGAAACCACCGCACCGAAGGGCTGCGCCGGGCTGGGCACGACCGGTACTGGTCGGTCGTCGGCTTCGACGACGATGCCCAGCGCACTCGTTTTCTCGACGCTCACTGAGTGATCGACGCCATCCTCCTACCGTGAGCACCGATGATCGCGGGACGAAGATGATCGACGACCGCTCGATTGTGGAGCGATTCGTGGAACGTCACCCGAAGATCGACAGGTTCGCGCCCCGCCGCGCTGGGCCTCGTGGCATACGGGTGCTTCTGCATTGCGAGCCATCGACATCGCACGGTTCGGGACAACGAGTCCGACGAGCGCCGTGACCGGATCAGTCGCTGACCGGTTCAGCCGGAAGGTGCGTCCACGCCCTCTTCGGGCGGGTCACCGCCGACCTCCATCTCGGCAGAGAACGCCTTGACAGCCGCGATCAACGAGGCGACGACCGGAACGGCGAGAAACGCTCCGGCGAGTCCGGCGATCGCGCCGCCCGCAGTCAGCGCCAGGAGCACGACCACGGGGTGAATCGAGACCTGGCGGGCGACGATCAGCGGTTGCATCACGTTGCCTTCGAACTGCTGCACTGCGAGGGTGAGGATGACGACCCAGAACGCTGTCGAGGGGCCGACTGCGACGAGGGCGACCAGTGAGGCCGCGGCTCCGGCCACGACTGCGCCGACCAGCGGAAACAGCCCCGCAAATGCAGTGAGGATGACGAGCGGCAGGACGAGTGGCACGTCGAGCAACCACAGCCCGATCCCGATCAGGACGCCGTCGGCGATTCCGGTGAGTGCGATGCTGCGTACGTACGCCGCCAGCGTGCCCGAGATCGCTTGGCCGCTGCGATGGACCGAATCGGCTCGAGCGGGGTTCACCCGCGACGTGATCGCTGTCCAGATCTGCGCACCGTCCTTGAGCAGGAAGAAACTGAGGACTGCGGCGAGGAGCGCGCCGCCGACGACTTGGACGACGAGCGCTGCCTGCTCCGGACCAAAGGAGCCGATGCCGGACGACAACCATGACCGCAGTGAGCGTTCGCCCTCGTCGATCTGCGACATGGTCAGGTTGAACGGCGATCCCATCAGCCAGTCCTCGACACGCTCGCGAACGGCAGCCTCGGTCACCTCGTCGGACTCGAGGGTGCTGGCGGTGCTGCGATAGACGAACCACCCCGCAGCCGCGCCGATGGCGCCGAGCACCAGGAGTGGGATGGCTGCGGCGAGTGAACGAGGAACACTGTGACGTTCGAGGGCCGCCGCCACCGGCCGGAGCGCCGATGCCACCAGGAGGGCCACGAGAAACGGGATGAGCACGGCTCGCAACTGCAAGGTGAGCCAGAGCAGGCCGCCGAGAGCGATGGCGATGACGATGAGGCGCATTGCCCAGGCCGCAGTGCGGTCCAGCCAGATCGGCACGGCGAGCGACGAACGGTCCCGTTCGCTGCTCGAATCTGACGACTCGGCGTCGTCCTGCGTGTCCTCACTCCCCACGTGACATGTCTAACGCAACGGCGGCCCCTGCCTCATGTCCGCTGGTGATCGGGCGCCCCGCGAGTTGGCGATGACCCCGGCGAGAATCGTGTCGGCGATCGCCGAGTGGATGGCGCCGACGTCGAGGTCCGGGTCGATCAGCGCTTCGAGCATCGTCGCCATGCTCATCGCGATGAGCCCAGCGGCCAGGTCGTCGGCATCGACGACAAGGGTCAGATCGGCTGCCACGGCGCGTCGGCGAATCGACTCGGCGAGGCGCGATCGATGTGCACGGCGAATGCGTCGGAACCGATCGGCGAGGTCCGGGTCGTGGACCGCCTCGGCCCAGACGGCGGCGACCAACCGGAAGTAGCTGAGGTCGTTGTCGCCGGTTCGTGCGGCTCGCCTGCCGGTGTCGTCAGCGAGATCGTCGTCATCCGACTCGTCGACGAAGGCCACGTAATCCGCTCCGTGCGTCGCCATCCGCCGTTCCAGAACCGAGAGCAGTAGATCAGACTTCGAGGAGAAGTTCGCGTACACGGCACCTTTGGTGAAGCCGGCCTTGCTGGCGATCTCGTCCAGGGTGACGTCGTTCACGCGCCGCTGTGAGAACTCGTCGCGAGCGACGTCGAGCAGCCGATTGCGCGTCTGCTGGCGTGACTCGGCCCTGGATTTCGCCACCGGTGCAGCCTACGTCGGTTGATCGGCGGCCGCCGTTCAGATACTTTCAGTATGTGAATAACCATCACCCGTTTCGCCGGAGCTCGATGAGGTCGTCGCGATCACTGTCCAGGTTGGGGTCGATCCTCACCGTCGTCACGCTCGTGACCGCCCTGTCCGCGTGCGGCTCGGCTCACGACGTTCCGATTCCTGTCGGAAGTGACGTGGGAGGCTGCGACGTCGACTATCCCGAGTGGGAATCCTCGCCGTACGTCCTGCCATTCGCTCCCGGAACGGCCTGGCCAGTCCGACTCGACAACTGCAGCGCGTCGTTTCACGCAGCGGGTCAGCCGGACGACTTCGCCTACGACTTCGACATGCCCGTCGGCACGGAGATCACCGCCGCTCGAGCGGGAACGGTCAGCCGGGTCGTCGCCGACCAGCCCGACTTCGGCGGAGGCGCTGGCAACCTCGTGTACATCGACCACGGAGACGGCACCCTGGGCGTGTACCTCCACTTCACGACCGACGCGGTGTCCGTTGCCGTCGGGGACGCGCTCGACGTCGGCGACGTGCTCGGCCTCAGCGGAGCGAGCGGGAGAGCTGGCTATCCGCACCTCCACTTCATCGTCGTCGAGTCGCCTGGCGACTTTCCGTACCGGGGCGTGCCCGTGACCTTCTCCAACACATCGGCGAACCCCAGGGGCCCACAGCAAGGTGATGTCGCCGCCGCTCTGGAGACGCCATGAGAACGACTCGGAACTGGCGCGCCGACGGTGCGGTCCTGCTCGGGCTGATCCTTGCGGCGAGCTGTGCGAGCGACACACCGTCGAATCCCGAGACCGGTGTCTCGCAGATCCAGCAGGAGCTGATGACACCGGGCCCGGGAAGACAGCCGGTCACGTTCCGGCACGACGATCCCGAGGCCCAGTCGGTGCGGCTCGAGTTCACAGGCAACTACTGGAACCGAGATCCCGACGACACGATCGAACTCGAACGGGTGGATGACGACATTTCCAGCCACGCACTGACGCTGCACCTCGGTGAGGACCAATGGTTGTACCGCTATCGCGTCGACGGGCGGTGGACGACTGATGCTGCCGCACCGAGTGTCGGTGCGGAGAACGGCCAGGAGAACTCGGTCGTCGCAGTCGGCGCGGCGATCGAGCGTGCACGACCGGCTCCGGCCGGTGCTGCCGGAACGATCGACGTCATCGACATCGACAGCGACGTCCTCGGCCGCGCCATTCCGTACGTCCTCTACACGCCCACCTCCTCCGAGCCCCTCGATGTCCTGGTCCTGCTCCACGGGTTCGGTCAGCCGGTCACGGACTGGTCCGAAGCCGTCGGGATCGGGAACTTCATGGACAACCTGATCGCTGAGGGTCTGATCGAGCCGTTCGCAATCGTCATGCCAAGTGGCGAGAACAGCCTGTACAACGGCAACCGCAGCCTGCACATCGTCGACGAGGTCCTCCCCGACGCCGCGCGGCGACTCGGCCTGGACCCCGACGGTGCATTCGACCGATCGATGGCGATCGGTGGTTTCTCCCAGGGTGGTGCCGGGGCCCTGCGGATCGCGGCACTCCGCCCGGACGACTTCGGCCTCGTCATGCCGATCGCGATGGCTGGACCATGCGGCGGGCTCTGCACCGAGTCGCTGTACGACGAGAACTATCCGGACGGATTCACCGCCACGTTCACACTCTGGGTCGGCGTCGACGACGAACTGGACTTGGACGTCGAACACGACCGATTCGTCGAATTCGCAGCGGAGTCGTCGATCGAGTTCGAAGACGTTCGGTCCGACTCAACCGGTCATCGCCAGAGCGGGCACAGCATCCGGTACGTCAGGACCATCGCCGCCGACGTGTTAATCAGAACTGATCAGTTCTTCACCACCGGACGCTGACTGCGAGTGCCGGCATTGGTGATCAGGCGCGAGTTGCGGCGTCCCGTCCAGTACTGCCAGCCCCAACCGGACATCGCCCGGAGTTTCGAGCGGAAGTCGATGAGTGACCAGATGTGGATGATCCACCAGATCAGCCAAGCGACGTACCCGCCGAACTGCAGCCTGGGGCTGAGGTCGGCAACGGCCTTCGAGCGGCCGATCGTCGCCATCGACCCCTTGTCCTTGTAGACGAAGGTCGGTCGTGGCTCCGAAGCCACGTCGGCGTCGATGCAACGGGCAACATGCTGACCACCCTGCTGCGCTGCGGGGGCGACACCTGGGACGGGTTCGCCGTCGGTGATCGCCCGAGCGAGGTCACCGATGACGAAGACGTTTCGATGACCGTCGACGTTGAGTTGGTCGTTCACTGGCACACGTCCGGCGCGGTCGGGGTCGGCTGTGACCTCTCGACCGAGGGGCGATGCGGCGACGCCCGCTCCCCACAGCACGGTCGCTGCAGAGATCGTGCCCGCAGTCGTCGTCACGCCGAACTCGTCGATGCCGGTGACCGACGTCGAGGTCCGGACGTCGACACCGAGCTTGACCAGTTGTCGTTCGGCCGAGGCGGACAGCTTCTCCGGGAACGCACCCAGCACCCGCTCGCTCGCCTCGATCAGCACGACCTTGCTCATCGTCGTGTCGATGGAGCGGAAGTCCCTGCGCAACGTCTTGGTCGCGATCTCCTTGACCGCTCCCGCCAGCTCGACACCGGTCGGACCTGCGCCGACGACGACGAAGGTCATCTGCCGCTCACGCTCGACGGGGTCGTCGGTCCCTTCGGCCCGCTCGAACGCGATGAGGATGCGGCGCCGGATGTCGAGGGCGTCGTCGATCGTCTTGAGACCCGGTGCGTGCGCCACCCAGTCGTCGTGACCGAAGTAGGAGTGCGTTGCTCCGGTGGCCAGCACGAGATAGTCGAAGTCGATGCTGCGGCTCGCGGTCTGGATCGACTGCGTGTCGAGATCGACCGCCACGACATCGTCGAGGAGCACGCTGGCATTGGACTGTTTGCGCACGATGTGGCGGATCGGTTGAGCGATGTCCGACGGGTTCAAGCCGGCGGTGGCCACTTGGTAGAGCAGCGGCTGAAACGTGTGGTGGTTGGCCCGGTCGACGATCGTGATGTCGACGTCGGTGTCCGCGAGCGACTGCGCCGCTGCCAGCCCGCCGAACCCGCAGCCAACGATCACGACGTGCGGCGCCATCGCTGGTCAGGCGATCTTCGTGAAGTTCGTGATCTTCGGATCCGCAGCGAGAATGTCGGGGGCTGCCGCAAGCGCGGTTGCGATGTGCTCACTTCCCATGTGCGCATCGATCGCAGCCTGATCGACCCACTCCTCGATGGTGACGAACTCGGTGGGGTCGGCGTCGGATTGAAACAGTGCGTAGCTGATGCATCCCGCCTCGTCCAACGTGGGTGCGACGAGGGACGACAACGCCGTCTTCGTCTCGTCGACCTTGCCCACTTTCGCGATCAGCGTGGCCATGACCTTGATCATTCCGGAGTCCTCTCGTCGGCGAATGATCGGAACCGTAGCCGCCTGGCCGCGACTCCCCGACCGTCGGGTTCCCCGAACCGAAACCCGGCGTACGCGATCGACCAACCATGGGGCGTCTCCGTCAGGGAGCGCGGGGGCTCAGCGTGTGTCTCCGACTGACGGGTCTACGCGGCCGTCCTGTGAATATCGGCCTGGTCGTGTCGGTGGCGGGTTCGGTGGCATGGTGCGCAGCGTGGTTCGAGTTCGTGGGTGACGGTTCGTCGGGTCCGATTGAAGTCGGGGTTGTGGTCGAGTTCGAGCAGGTCGGTGCTCTGGCAATCGACGCATTCGTGGTGGTGCGTTTCCATTACGACCCGCTTCTGACGCGTGGTCGGGTGGCGTCGCCGGCTCGACGCATTGATCGGACGGCGCTCGACATCGTGGATGAGCAGACGAACGAACGAGTCGTCGAGTTGACGCAACACCGCATTGCTCGTCGTCGGCGTGCCATCGTCGAAGGTGATGCCGTCGCCGCGCACGTGCACCACGACCTCGGTGGTCAGCGAGACGTCACGGCTCAGAAACAGAGCGACGAACGCGTCGGCTCGTTGCTGGCCGAAGCTGGGGAACACCCAGTCTTCGCTCGTGTCGGGCTGCCACCGCCGCCGCAACTCGCGCAGAGTTGCGGGCATCGAATCGCTCGTGCGCTCCGACATCTTTGCGACGTTCGGTGTCGGTTCGCTCACGCACGGTCCACCAACCCTGTCCGCGGACAGGGTTGTCTCACCATCAGCGGTCATTGCGGCCAGATTCGGATTGTCGAGCTCCTCGATCACCTGGTCGGCCGGTGTCTCGGCGATGCGCCGGACGAGTTCGTCCACCGCTGCAACAACTGGCTTGGCGACGGACGGCGCCAACACGATTCGCACCACGGTCATGCCGTCGCCGTCAGTCCACGTCGTGAACGACCGCTCGTCGTGCAGCCGGGCGTCGCGCTCGGTCTCCGTTTCGCCGCCATCGGCCAGAACCTTGGCAATCGCAACAGTGAGCCGACCGGCGCTGCGTTGACGAGCCAATGCGACCAGTTGCGCTTCGTTGCCAACATCGGCCCAGCGGGTCACGATCCGGACCTTTGCGTACGAAATTTCCTGTGCGGCGAACGCCGCATCGACCAATGGCAGGTACCGGAGTGCGTGTCCGACGCGAACCCATTCGGCCGCTGTCGATGTCTGGACCTGGAGTTGCGCCGCAATCCACGCCGATGCGCTGCGGTGATTGCGTTGCATCCACGCGAGCTCTTCATCGAACCGAGCGGCCGCATGCACGATTTCGTACTGGTTGGCGTTGATCGCCCACCCGAGCGCGAGGATCTCGTCTCCGGCTGACGAGTCAGGCGTCAGCGTGGCGGGTGATGGACTGATCGAAGTGAGCGACATGACGGATCCTCCAATGAACATGCGCCAGAGCGCATGGCACTCACCGACCAACCGGAGAGCATCGAGTTGAGAGGACCGCCGGAAAAGGTGCGGCAATCGAACACCACCGACGGCAACGCCGGTACCCACGATTGTACTCCACCCCTGTCGCAGAGAACGAGGCGTCACGTGTGATCGGGGTGCGGACGGTTGACGACGTCGGGATCTTCTTCCGGCATCCAGGCGGACTCGGTCACCACAGCATCGGTGTTTCAGCGCCCCTGGCAGGGATCGAACCTGCGACACACGGTTTAGGAATCGCCAGGTGGCCGTCCGGCCGGTGCTGTCGAGTCCGTCGCGTGCCGTGTGTTCAGGACTCGGGCATCGTCATCGTCCGGCGAGTTCGGCCCCGTCCGTACAGACGTGACTCGTTTGCTACCCAAACGCTACCCAACGAAGGCAGCTCGAAGTACAGCGTCGAGCACCGATGTGATCGAAGAGCGCTGCTGCGGTTTCGTCCGGCTGGTCCCGTTCTGCACGCGCTCGGCGCCCAGTCACCCCGTGCATGGGTGACCAATCCGGCCGGCACCGCGCAATCCTGGACTCATTCGGCGTGCTCGGCGTGGTCACCGTGGTCCGATGACTGTGCAGCAAACCAATCGTGGATGGCCTCGACGACAACGGCATCGTCGCTGCCGTAGGTGATCGTCGCCCCGATCTCCGTCTCGACGAGGTCGACTGAAATGTCGGCGAACCGTTCCTTGAGTGTTGCGAGTCCGGGCATCGCTGAGCCATGGATCGCCTCTGGGTCCGAGAAGTCACCAGCGCGAAACTTGGTCGCCTCATCTTCGAGGTGCAGCCGGATGAGATCGATGTTGGTCGCGTCGGAGGGATCGTCCGCAATCACGTCTTGCGTACCGCCGGTCAAGGTGTCGGTGAACACGTGCGTCGTGGCATCGAGGTCGAACGGCATGACCTCAGCGCCTGATTCGGCCACCGCTTCTTGACGGTCGGCGAGAGCTTGGTCATCGGAGCCACAGGCAGCGAACGCCAGGACAGCGAGGGCCGCCAGCATCGGAGCGAGTACGGAATCAGTCGAGCGCATTGGTCGCTTCTTTCAGCAGGTTGAGGGCTTCCACGACCATCGATCGTTTCTCGGCTGGCACTTGTTCCAAGAGCCGACCGAATCTCTCGCTTCGAGCCTGAAGGACTCGACGAGCGGTTCGGTCTCCTTCGGGCGTCAGAACAACGAGTCGTATCCTCGTGTCAGAACTGGTGGGATCTACCTCCCGCACCGCCCAGCTCTTCGCAACGAGCTGGTCGACGAGTCGGCTCGTGCTGCTGGTCGTAAGCCCGAGCTGCGTTGCGAGGTCGCGTTGGTTCAGACTTGGACCCGTCGAGAGTTCGCACAGCGCGTGCGCTGTGGACACCGACATGGGCTGCCCGCACGGCGTGGTGTCACTCCGGAGCACGCCGAAGGCGTGGATGAAACCGACGAAGTCCTCGGCGAGCTGTTGGCTCGTGGCGTGTCGCATTGTTGCAAGATACATCTATATAGATGCAGATTGCAACTAGATTCCGGATCCGTTTGGAGAATCGAGGGCATCGAACAGCAACTCAGGATGCTGCAGGGCAACATGGTGGTCCGCTCCCGAAACGATCACGATCCGCGGCTTGCCAATGAGTTTGGCGATATGGGCCTGGTCGCCAATGGAGTCGTTGGCGCCACGAAAGACGGTGACCGGAACACTGGCCGGCATCACGCTGGACCAGTTGAAGTCAAGGATGAGGTTGCGAAGCGACAGTTGATATGCGGCCCACGAGTGTTGGCTGGCGTCACTACTGATCTCTGTCGGCCATCGAGGAGCCATCAGCGCCATCATCTGGCCGCTGATGTTGCGGTTCCAGCAATTGATACGGCACGCGCGCTCAGCCCACTTGGTGTCGAGCGCAAAGAGTCGACCCATGAAGCCGTACTCGCTTGCGACGGACTGTGCAGCACCTTCGTACGGATAGATCGGCGGACCCCAGAGATAAACGTGCGACGTGCGATCACTGTTCCGATCAGCCCACGTCAGTGCGACTGCCGCGGACATCGAGTGCGCAGCGAGCGTGACCGAGGCGTGCGAAAGATCAAGCGAGTCCAACGCATCGTCGAGGGCGTCGACGTGATCGTCCACATCGAAGTCAGCGCGTTGCTCATCGAGGGAACGGCCGAAGCCGAGAAGGTCGACGATGACGACTCGACGGCGGCGGCTGAGACCGTCGTAGAACGCACCGAAGTAGTCGCCAGTTGCGCCAAGACCGTGCATCAAGACGACGACCTCTTCGCTTTCCCGCCCGGTTGGGCCGCTGTCGAGAACGCTGAGTGGACCCGCAGCGTGTCGAGGGAACGATGAAGCGTGCCATCGTCGAACGAGTGGTGATGAACGATGAATCGCCTGCCACGCACCCACCGCCGCGACAGCCGTCACGATCGCCGTGATCAACACGAGATGCTCGAAGCTCGGCGCCAATCGAGGCGAGCCACTACGAGGCGGCAGCGACGAGCCACGCGGTGACACTCACCACGAAGACCAGCATGATGGCTTCGGCGGTCACCGTGGAGCGAAGTTCAGCAAGCAACTCGGGTGACTCCGGGTCCGCTTCGAGAGCCGGGAGCAGACGGAAGTGGTTGTACGCGCCGCCGATCATCGCAAGCCCGACCGCCGCGGTCTTCAACAAGAGCATCTTGCCCCAAGGCGTACCCGTCAGCTCACCGAAAGAATCCAATACGAGAAACGCCATGAGCCCCCCAGCAACCACGACGGAGGCCAGCGCAATCGTTGCGATCTTGGAGAACCGGACGACGAGTTCGACCACCCGCATCGGCTGATCCGATCGGTAGCGCGACCAGATCACCGCCGCCATCACCACCACTCCCCCGACCCAGACAGCACCCGCCACCACGTGCGCACTGTTGACCAGCGCATGCAGCGGACGGAAGCCCTTGCTCACGGTGTGCCCGTCGAACCAAAACGACGCCACGATCAGGACCGTTCCGGCCAGTGCCGGCCACGAACGAGCATCGGGCGTCCACCGCACGATCGGGCCGTCATCACCCACTACGACCGGTTCGGTTGCGACGTCATCGAGGACCGCTGACGACAGCGATCGTGCGACCGACGGGCGCCGGACCACGCGCTGCACCCGGCCGCGTGAGATTGCTCCGGCCAGCCCAACCGCGAGCCCGACACCCCCGACCAGGCGCAATACGGTGGCGAAGCCAGGCGCAGTCGACCATCCCGACGTCAGGGACTCGGCGCCGATGCGCGAGACGCCGACGTACTCGATCGCTGCGCCGACCACGATGACGAGGCCCAGCATGCGGATACCGCTGAGGACATGACGCACTTCTTGTCGTCGCCCGCGCAGAGCGGTGGCAACGAACGCGAACGCGCCGAGTCCGAGCGCGACACCGAGGAACCCGACGAGTCGTCCGATCGTCGCAGTGGTCTCACCTGGAGTCGAGCCGTCGACAGCGAGGAACTCATCAAGCGACGGAGATGCCGAGCCCGCCGACGCGCCGGTAGTGTCGATGCTGCCCGCCGCGGCCTCGGCATCAGCACCGGCATTCGCCTCTGCCTCCTGCTCAGCTGGAGGTGCTGGTACGTCGGCGACGACGGCGGATGCGGCGTCACCTTCCTCCGCTGCCTGCTCGGCTGCTTCCTGCCCGACCGCTTCCTGCTCGACTGCTGGCGCGACCGTCGTCACTGCGGCCGTCGTCACTGGTGCCACAGTCGTCGGAACCGGCGCATCAACCGTGAAGGCAAAGGCCCCTTCGATGGGATGAGCATCGGCGGCTTGCACATTCCAGCGGATTCCGACCTGCCCACCGGCGAGCGGAGGATCGAATCGAATCGAGAAGACCTTGTCGTCGATGGTCTCCACACTGATCGGGGCCTGCAGAACGCCGGCAGGCGTCAGTGCGATGAATTCCTCACCAACTGGAGTTGCTGCGCCGGTGAACACGATCGTCACCAGGTCGACGGGTTCGCTGATCGACACCCCCTCAGCGGGTGTCGACGACTGGAACCCTGTGTGAGCGCTCGCTGTTGCAGGGTTGATGACGGTGCCGACCAGTGCGATCAACAGTCCGATCGCCACGGCGATTCGGCGAAGGAAATCGGGGCGCGTCCGAGCGGAGGATGGTGTGTGTTCAGACATGACCCGGTACTTTACGACGCCATGTCGTACTTCGCACGTCAACGGCCATCGCACCGTCAGCATCTCACCATCATTGCAGTCACGATTGCACTGCTGGCGACGGCATGCGGAGGCTCGGAGGATTCCAACGACTCGACCCCAGCGGCAGCCAGCACTGCTGCGCCCGAGGCGACTCCCGTTCAACTACTCCAGCCGGACGCGCTCGGCGACACCCTTGCGGCAAATCCGGAGATGCCACTGATCAACGTCCACATTCCCTACGAGGACCACATCGAGGGCACGGACGCGTTCATCGCCTTCGATTCGATTCTCGATTCCCCCGACCTTCCGACCGACAAGACGGCTCCGCTCGCCCTGTACTGCCGGTCAGGGAACATGTCGGCCCAGGCATCCGCAACCCTCGCCGACGCCGGCTACACGAACATCATCGATCTGGACGGCGGAATGAATGCGTGGGAGCAAAGCGGCAAGCCCCTCGTCGACGACCCGACCGCCGCCGACTGATAACGCCCCCTGCGGCCACCGTCCCCAGATCGGAACAAACGCAGAACGACGCACGAACAGCAACGTCCCTCATTAACTTCTACACGGTGTCGTATCTCGTGCAGTCTGCATTCAGCCCCTTCGTGACCGCATCGTGTTGAGTCGGTCAGGAGCTTCCGATGTGGAGTTCAGAATTGGCCGCGACTGGAGATGGTTCGTCGGCGGCACCGGAAAGATTCTGATTGCGTTCGGTGTCCTGACGTTCGGATTCGTCGGGTACCAACTCTGGGGAACGGGCATCGAGACGGCGCTCGCACAACAACGTCTCGAAGACGACTTCAACGACCTCCTGGCCTCCAGCGACGAACCCACCGACGCCTCGATTCGAGCCGGAACGTTCGAGAGGGCCACACCACCTCCGACCAACACCGCTCTTCCACAAGAACCCACTCCCCCCACGTCCACCGTCGCCAGCAGCAGCTCGAGCAACGACAACCTCGATCCGGCCGCCGAAGGCGAAGCCAACGACGGCGACACCGTTGACTCGCAACCGACGCAACCGACTGAGCCGACGAACGTCCCTGTCCCCGTCGCCCAGCAACGCCTGCCGGAACTCACCGACGGCTCAGCACTCGCCCGTCTGGAGATCCCCGCCATCGGCATCGACAACATCGTGGTTGCCGGAATCGGGGTGTCGGACCTCAAAGCCGGCCCGGGGCACTTCCCCGACACACCACTTCCCGGACAGCTCGGCAACGCTGCGATCGCCGGCCACCGCACCACCTACGGCGCTCCGTTCTTCGATGTCGACCAACTCGCTGCGGGCGACGAAATGATCGTGACGACGCTCGAGGGCCGATACGTCTACGAGGTCACCAACCAGCAGATCGTCAAGCCGACTGCGTATGAGGTGGTGGCGACGTCTGACCCAACACAGGCATCACTGACACTGGTGTCGTGCGATCCGAAGTGGACAGCCCGCAATCGGATCATCGTGACGGGGGTGCTCAGCCCTGAACGCTCCGGCGCAGTCGGCGAACCACTACTCAACTACGGAAGACCGTCCGTACCGAGCTCGGCGAACGCAGGAGGTGGAATCGAGGTCGGTTCGGGGTCAGACGCGGCGAACAGTGACCAGGGAACGGACCAGCCGGCCGGCGACTCGCAAGTCGAGGTCACCGGCAGCAGCAACACTTCCGGCTCGCTCGCCAATCCGCTGCAGCAACAGCCTGCGCTGTCCGAGAGCGGATCGGCGTCCGCTCTCGCTGAGGCCTTCGAGCTGGGTTGGTTCAGCGACTCGGGAGCGAACGGGCACGTCGCTGCGTGGGGACTGCTACTCGCTGCGATCTCCCTCGCTGCCTGGCGACTGTCACAGAAGACTGGACGTAACCTCGTCGGGGGAACGGTCGGGCTCGTTCCGTTCATCGTCACCTTGTTCTTCTTCTACCAGAACGTCAACCGCTTGCTACCGCCTGGACTGTGACTCGGTAGCGACGAGAAGTCGCCACGGCCGGCACGGTCACCACGGCGGCCGGCAGTCAAGATCGGGGGGTCTTGATGTCGCGCAGGAGCCGTTCGAAGTCGTCGTCCGGCTGTCCGTGCGAGAACCGCTTTGCCGCCAAGTCAACCTCATCGGGCACTGCGGGCCGAAGGAGCGACCAGATGAACAACACCAGGAAGACCGAGAACGCGACCATGGAGATCACCATCCAGACCGAGCCGCCGTTCATGCGCGCGGCATCGGTGCCTTCATGAGCGAGCGACGACAACATCACGGTTCAGCAATCATCGAAGAGCTGGTTGATTCGCTCAGCGCTGCCTCGAACCGTGCCGGCGGGGCCTGACTCGTCACTGCTCGAACCCTTGGCGTTCCTGCTCCGAACGGATGTAGGCGATGACGTCGTCGATCTCGTCGTCGTCGAGCCCTGGGATCGCAGCCATGTCTCCGAAGCTCCAGTGGTGCTGTTGCGCTCCGTTCAGGATCGCCGAACGGAATGCGTCGTCGCCATGGTGGTTGGGTTCGTAGACGATCGACAGATGCGAAGGGCCCTGTTCGGTTCCACGCAGATCGGCGCCGTGACACGACGCGCAGTTCTCCTGGTACAGCTCAGCTCCTGCCGAGCCGCTCGACCCGCCGGTGGATGCAGCTGGCCCCGAATCGGCAGCGGTGCTGCCGCATGACGCCGCGACGACTGCAAGAGCGGCCGTGACCGCAGCAGCAAGCGTCGAATGACGCCGCCACCACGACACGGTGCCCCCATCGACCCCGTCGAGAGACACCGTCCGTCCCGGTTGCCTTGGCGAGGCCGAATTCTCGTCGGCTGAGTGCAAGATCGTGTTCACGACTCCTAAGCTACGACACGTTGTAGATATTCAAACGTCGAACCGCACGCTGAGCCCACAAATCGGCAGTGAGAGAAAGAGGTGACATGTGATCGACGCTCCACTCGCTCTTGCATTCACCGCTGGCATGATCGCCACCATCAACCCGTGCGGATTCGCACTCCTGCCCGCGTACATCGGAGCCTTCGTGGCCGGCGACGACCTGGCGGTGCCCGCACATCGTCGAGTCTCCCGCGCAATCGGTGTGTCGACAGCAGTGTCGATCGGCTTCGCCGCCATGTTCATCATCGTCGGCGTGGTATTTAGCACCGCTTCCACGGCGCTTCGCCAGCAGATGCCCTGGGTGACGATCGCTGTCGGCGCCGTGATGGTGTCGATGGGGATGGCGACGATCGCCGGCTGGAAGCCACGCCTGCCGTTCCGACAGAAGATGTCGACGCAACGACACGATGCCATCGGCATGGTGACGTTCGGATTCGCATTCGCACTCGTCTCGCTCTCGTGCACACTGGGGCCGTTCCTGTCCGTGTCGACGTTCGCAATGCAACGGTCATTTCTCGGTGGCATCGTGACCTACGTCGTCTACGCCGCCGGAATGGGCGCCATCATCTTGGCGCTCAGCGTGTCCGCAGCATTGGCTCACGACTCCTTCGTTGGAACGCTGCGCAATGCCTCGAAGTACGCCCCCCGCCTCGCTGGCGTGCTGCTGCTCATTTCCGGCGGCTACGCGATCTGGTACGGCCGATACGAACTCGCCATCTACGACGGCGAGCTTCCGAGCGACTCTCTCATCGACGCAGGAACGAACCTCCAGATCAACTTCGTCGTCTTCGTGCAATCCGTTGGAGCGGACCGAATCGGGCTCGCCATCATCGCTGTCACTGCCGCCACCTACCTGGTGTTCCGACTGCGCAACCGAGACATCGCTAACCTCCACAACACGACGACTGACGAGAGCACACCTCCGAACACACCGACACCCGCCGACCATCTGGCCGATGGGGCGCACTCACGAGAGACCACATCAGCACCATGACACGACGAGCCGACGGCGAACTCGAAACCGATGTTCTGCGAGCCCTGTGGGCTCTCGACCGACCCGCATCGCCCGGTGATGTGATCGAAGAGATGGGTACCGACCTCGCCTACACCAGCATCGCGACCATCCTCGGTCGACTGTGCGACAAGGGTCTCGCCCATCGCGAGCGCTCGGGTCGAGCGTACGAATACGCCGCAGCGAGCAGCGAAGCCGACCTCACCGCGCAGCGACTCCGCAGCGTCTTGGACGCGACGTCCGATCGCCAGTCCGCGCTCGCCGGATTCGCCGAAGCGCTCGATCCAGCCGAGGCATCCCAGCTCCTGGAGCTGCTGCGCGACACGCCATGATCAACTTCGTCGCACTCCCTCTCTTGGTGACCCTCGGCGTCGCTATTGCCGGCAGCCGCCGTCTTGACCGCCTGCACCCCGCAACCGCAGCACGCTGCAGCGCCGTGCTCCTCGCTGCCGTCGCCATCGCCACCGTGCCGACACTCTGGCTGATCGGACTGAGCGGCCTCGCGCACATGGGCTTCCACAACCCAGTCTTCGACTGGTCGCAACACCTGCTGCCGAGCTACCAGCCATTCGGCGCAATCATCGGAGTCGCCTCTCTCCTCGCAGCGCTCACTGGAACTGCTCGCGCAGTCCGCGTGCTGACGCACCACCGGCGACTTCGATGCACCGACACCTGCCCCCTGGAGTTCATCGACACCGACGAGGTCTACGCCTACACCCTGCCCGGACCGGCGCGCACGATCGCAATCTCCGACGGGCTTCGCAAGGCACTTGACGACAACGAATTCAGTGTCGTGCTCGCCCACGAACAAGCACACGCGCGTCACCGCCACGACCGTTTCAAACTGCTCGCGCTCCTCACCACGGCATTCATCCCGATGATCGCGCCGATCATGACCCGCCTCGACTTCTACCTCGAGCGATGGGCCGACGAAGAAGCACTCGCCCAGACCGGAGCCGAGCGCCGCCTCGCTGCGCGAACCATCGCCAAGGTCGCACTCGCCAGCCCGAGCCCGCGACCAGCACTCGGGATCGCCGACCACGGTGTCGCAGCACGGGCCACCGCTCTCCTTGCCCCAGTCGAACATCCCGGCACCGTCGCAAGGCTCCAAACCTCGATGATCATCGCCACAACGCTGCTGCTCACCGCCTATCAGGTACACCACAGCGTGATGTTCGCTGGCGATCTGGTGCGCTAAGCCCGCCCGCACCACAACTGAGGTCGCACCCAACCAGTGATCACGACATCCCACGCCGTGATCAATGCGTTCGCGGTACATCGCCCTGATGTACAGGCCCGACTGACCCTGCGGGAACGACGCGCTTTCATCGTCGGCGGGATCGCCCCCGATATCGCGCTCTACGTGCTCAACCTTGCGGCAATCGTGTACTACCCCCTTGTGGATGGCCTGAGTTTGAGCGAGGCGCATCAACGTGGGATGGATGATCTCTACTTCAATTCGCCATGGTGGATCGTGGGCCACAATGTGTTGCATGCGCCGCTCCTCCTCGTTGCTGCGTTTGCCGGGGCAGCGCTGATCACTTCGCCGTGGAGGCGGTGCATCCGTTGCTTTGTCGCGGGTGCGCTCTTGCACTCCCTGATCGACATCGCTGTTCATCACGACGACGGACCTTTGGTGTTCTTTCCCGTTTCGTGGTCGATCCGTTTCGCGAGCCCGGTGAGCTACTGGGATCCCGAACACTTTGGGTTGTTCATGCGCCCACTCGATCTGGTGATCACGGCGACGGGTGTCGTGTGGCTGATGCGGTGGTGGCGGACGCGCTCGACAACACGGTCCGAACTGACGGAGTCAGTCTGAGTCGAGCGTGGACATCTCGAACCCGAGGTCCACCAGCATCCCGCTCGCCAGGTTGTTCACGGAGCGATTCGATCCATCCAGCTGCACGTTCTCAGCAATGGCGACGGCCCGTGCGTGATGCTCGAGCATCAGAACCTTCCACCGCTCATCGAATTCCTCACCGGTCAGGCCGCCCAGCTCGTCCCGCGGCTCAGGTGCGGTCGCCTCAGCAGCCGGTTCACCCCAATCGTCGAGCATCTCTGACATCATGAGAAGTGTCCCGCGATCCTGGTTTTTGATGCGCCCGGCGATCGCCGAAACCGTATCGCCAGCATCATTGTCGGAGTCCAACGCTGCATCCGTCAAGACTTGACCGCGCCGCACGTGAGCGATCATCTCCCGTACGAATTCGACGTCAGCATCGTTGACGTCAGCAGGACGTTGTCGGAGCTGCTCCGAGGTCGGAGTCGAATCGAACGGATCGATCTCACCGCAGGCTGCCAATGCGGCAGCGCCGAAAACTATTGCGACGACGGAGATGCTTCGGCGAGCGGCGAGCATGCTGCACCTCCCGTCGACTCGTCTCGATCACGATCGTCATCACGGTGGCGGCGCGCATCAACCGCCAGGTAGCCCAGCGCAGTGACGACCACAGTGATCGCCACCCACTGATTAAGCCGCATTGTCCCGATCGTGTGGGTGGGGTCGATGCGGAGACCTTCGACCCAGAAGCGCCCGGCGAAGTACCCCGCGAGATACAGAGCGAAGAGCCGACCCGGACGCAACGGCCGATAGCGGTCGACGGCGAGTAGCGCAGCGCACAATGCCAGGCTCCACAGAGACTCGTAGAGGAACGTTGGGTGGAAGAGAACTGCGTCGCTGAATCCCGCAGGCACCTTGTCGGCAGATATCTCCAGCCCCCACGGCAACGTCGTCGGCCGACCGAAGAGTTCTTGATTCCACCAGTTTCCCCACCTGCCGATCGCCTGCGCCAACGGGATCGCGGGCGCCACTGCGGTGAGCACCGCAGGCAGCGAGAGGTTCAGGCGCCGTACGACCAAGCCCCCTGCTGCGACGCCGCCGAGGAGGCCACCGGGAATTCCGAGGCCGCCCTTCCAGACCATCGGGATTCGCCACAAATCATCTCCGAACAGCTCCCACGACGTCACCACGTGATACAGCCGGGCTCCGATCAGGCCGCCGAACACCGACCACAATGCCACGCTCTGCATCTCCTCCGACGTGCCCACACCGATCCGTTCGAGTCGACGCGAGGCCAACATGGTTGCCGCAATCACTCCGAGCGCGATCATCAACCCGTACGCAGACAGCTGCAGCGGACCGATCGACAGCTTCCCGATGGACGGGCTGGGGAGGCTCTGCACCAACGACAACATTTCGACAGGCTACTCCTACACAATGTCGTAACAAAGTGTCGACAAACACCCCTGCCTGAAGAGGACTGCGTCACGCAACAGGTATTCTACGACGCTGTGTCGTACATACCTGCATCCCGAACAACGCCTCCCCGCCTTCGCCGCCGCAGCCTCGTCGTCGCGTCCGTCCTCATCGCCAGCTCCCTGACCATGCTGCCGTCGTCCACCAACGCGGACCACGGCACCGACGCTGCCAAGCAGGCCGCTGCTGAGATTCAGGCCGCCCGCAATCGCGCCAACGCAGCGTCGCAGGCGATGTTCGACCTCGAGTCCGACATCGACGGCCTCGACATCGACATCAGTGCCGCCGAACGTGACCTCGCGTTACTGGAATCGAAGACCGCCAAGATGCAGGAAGGGCTGGAAGAGCAAGCGGTGCGTAGCTTCGTCGGCGCAGGTTCAGGCAACGCCTTTCCGCTACTGATCGACTTTGACGACATCAACGACAGTTTCACCGCGGACGTGATGTCGGCTGTCACACGCGAGAACGTGCACGTCGATCTCGACGAGTACGACGCGCTGATGGACGACGTCAGCGAAGCACGCGACGCTCTGGAGCGAGATCGAGAAGCATCGGAGCAGGCCAAGCTCGACTTTGCAAATCTGAAATCCAACGCCGCAGCCGAGATCGAAGCACTTGCCGAGATCGAGGCCGAGCGGCTCATCTCTGAAGAAGTCGAACACGAACTCGAACGCCAGCGACAACGCGAAGCGGCCGAAGCTGCTGCCCGAGCCGCACAAGAAGCGGAGCGGGCGGCTCAACAGCAGGCGGCAACACGGGCAACGAATGCGGCATCGACGCCGGCACCCGCCCAAACGCCAGCCCCCTCCGGTACGACAGCGCAACCGGGAGCGACATCAGCGACCCCGGCAACCCCTCAGGCACCCGCACCCGCACCCGCACCGGCACCGGCACCGGCACCGGCACCAACCAGTGGTATCGCCTGCCCCGTGAACGGGCCCCGAGCATTCGCCGACACCTGGGGCGCCCCGCGCTCCGGAGGACGCAGCCATGAAGGCGTCGACATGATGTCGCCTGGCGGCACCCCATTGGTCGCTGTCGAGTCGGGCCGAGCCAACTTCTCGACGAACAATCTCGGCGGCAACGCCGTCTGGCTCACCGGAAGCAGCGGAACCAAGTACTACTACGCACACCTCAGCGCATGGGAGGGCTCCAGTCGATCCGTCGCGAAGGGCGAAGTGATCGGCTACGTCGGAGCCACCGGCAATACGAGCGCCAATCACCTGCACTTCGAGGTGCACCCTGGCGGCGGCCGCGCCGTCAACCCGTATCCCTACGTTCGGGCGGTCTGCTGATGCAGCCGCGGATGCGACCCACCCGACGACACGCAGCGCTTGCGCTCGCTGCCTCGGTGACGTTCACAGCGTGCACATCGACCGTGGCAACCGAGACATCGCCGGATCAGGCCGCGCCCGGCGACCCGGAGACGTCGATCGTCGAACAACCTCCACCCTCCACTGCGGCAACGTCGAGCACCACGACGGCTCCGACACCAGAGACGGCACCACCTTCGACTCCGGCCGAGACGACCACCACGGCACCCCCCGAGACGACCACGACGACGACGGTTGCTCCACTCCCTCCGGACGTCTTCGATCCCGAGTGCGTGGTCCGAGCCGACAGCGACGCATCGCTCGAAGCAATCGCAACTACCAATTCGCTGGTCGACCCGGTGTCGCTGTGGCTCGAGAACGGCCAGATCGACAGCGTCCTACGCGGAGATCTGATCGATGTCTGCCCGGGCAACAATGTCAATGACCTGAATGGCGAACCACTCCCAGAATTGAAAGACGGCGCCATCCAGGGCGCGCTGACCGCCAATGTCGAGCGACAGCAGACGAAGCTGAACGAGCTCTTCGCCGGTTTCGGCATCGATGACCTCGCTGTCGACGGCGTGTCAGGACCTCGAACGGGCCAACGCCTCTGCGCCGCGCGCCTCTCGCTCGGGCTCGACACGACAATCGAGGACATGACACCCGGATCGAACGAACAGGCCGCCCTGTTCGCAGCCACCACGCTGCCGACGCCGACCTCGACTGCCACCGAATCAGAGCGCTGGGTACTGATCGATCGGACCTGCCAGATCATGTTCATCGGCGCCGGCGCCGACACGACGTACGTCTTCCCCACATCGACAGGCTCAGAAGGGTTCGAGACGAGGGAGCAGGACCGGGCGGAAGCCTTCCGGTTCAACCCGGCACTTGACAACGGCGGCTGGCACGACAGCAGCGAGTTCCCGGTCGGCGTTGACAACCCGCTCAACGGAAACCTGTACAAGCCGCTCTACTTCGACCTCGGCCAAGCCATCCACGGCGCGAACAACGTGCCGCCCACGCCGCAGAGCAAGGGCTGCGCCCGCCTGCGAGTGAGCGACCAGAACACCTTCGTTGCGTGGCTCGGCCTCGACTCAGCCACCGGTGAGACGTGGCGCAAACCAGAGATGAACGTGACCGTGAACGTGCAGGGCGACTTCGTCCCCCGCCAGGACAGCTGAACGATCAGCGCTGCGCCATGGGTGCAGCCGGGATGACGGTCGGTTCAGTTGCTCGTCAGTGCATCGAGACGCTCCGACAACCCCTTTACGCCGAGCGCACCGAGGTACGAGCTGGACTCGCCGCTCGAATCGAGGAAGATGAAGGACGGCTGCGAGACGATCTGATAGGTCTCCCAGATCTCACCAGTTCCGTCGACGATGTGCTCGAACGAATCGACGTCGTAGTCGTCGATGAACCCGTTGATCTGCTCGAGGGTGTCTCGGCCAGCTACGCCGACAAAGACGACATCGGCACCGTAAGTTTCTTGGACCTCTGCGACCGCAGGGGCTTCACGTTGACACAGCGTTCACCACGGCGCCCAGAACCACAACAGCACATCCTGGCCGCGCAAGGAATTGAAATCGAGGTCTTCACCACGGGCGGTCGGCACGAGGGCCGCGTCGACGTCTTGCGCTGTTGCCGTCGCAACTGGGGCCGCCACGCTCGACGCCGAATCCGAGCTCCCGTCACCGCCACATGCAGCGACGACGAAGACCATGGCACCCGACAACGCGACCAACGATCTGGTCGATCGTGAACGATTCATCGAAACCTCATGAAAACTCAGCGTGCCGAAGTCGGGAGTACATACGACACACCGTAGTATTGCGACGTGGACAATCCTCAACCCGGCGCTCGTTCTCACTTCGATGACGAACCGCGTCCGCCTGCCATGTTCACTCGACGACACCTGCTGTTCGCTGGTATCGCTGCGACGGCGACGGTCGGCTACGCGTCCTATTCGAACGGACAATCCAGCGCGAGCGGCAGCGGCAGCGGCAGCGCTCTCGATGGCACTCTGACGACCACCTCGACAACGCCTCCGACACTCCCCCCGCCAAACAGCGCGGCAGCGCTGGCGCCGGCGACGACGTCGACGACGGTTCCTGTCCTGGACCACGACTTGCGCGAGGGCATGGTGGAGCCCAAGGTCGAGCAAATGCAAGCGGCGCTCGCCGCACTCAATTTCGATCCCGGACCGATCGACGGCATCTTCGGCGGCGCAACGGTCCGCGCCGTGTGGGCGTTCGAGAAGATCGTGCTCGGCACACCACGTACCGAGATGCGTGGCATCGTCACCCCCGACATCTGGACCCAAATGCACAGCGACGTACGCATCGCCCCCCGCCGCACACCCGGCGGCACCCACATGGAGGTCTACCTCCCCGAGCAGGTGTCGATCCTCTTCAACGACGGCGAAGCACGCGTGATCAGCCACGTGTCTTCCGGCGAGAACATCGAGTGGTGCGACGTCGTCGAAATCGACCTCGACGACGGCACCACCGAAGAGAAGGGAATCTGCGGGATCTCGAAGACTCCGGGCGGCGTTTACCACTTCGAGCGCAAGGTCGACGGATGGCGGAACGCCAAGCTCGGACGCCTCTACCAACCGGTCTACTTCAACTACGGCATTGCCATTCACGGTTCGGGCAACGTGCCCGACTATCCGGCGTCGCGCGGCTGCGTGCGCCACCCGATGCATATTGCCGAGTACCTCCCCGATCTCATCGAGATCGGCGACATGATCTACGTGTTCGACGGCGTCGAGGAACCTGAGACCTACGGTGCTGCGCCGATGATCTTCGACTACCCGGACCCCGACTGGGTTCCGCCGACCACGTCGACGACCACCACGACGTCGACAACCACCAGCACGACGACGACGTCCACCACCGTTCCGGCACCCGCCACAACGCGACCGGCCACAACCATCAAGCCGACGACGACTTCGTCCTCGACGACGACGACCCCATCAACGAGTCCAGCGCCGGAGGGTTAGCGGGGCCGACAGGACCACGAACGCCTCACGCCGGCTGCACGTCGATCACACCCATCATGCCAAGGTCTTCGTGATCGAGGATGTGGCAGTGATAAACCGAGCGTCCGGTCTGGCCGACGAACGGGATACGAATCGTGACCTCGCCGCCGCCGGGGACGTTGACGGTGTCTTTCCAGCCGGGCCAGGCGTCGTCGCCAAGCACTTCAAAGGGCCATGCGTGGAGATGAAACGGGTGGTCCATCCCGGTGGTGTTCATGATCCGCCACTCCTCGACGGTGCCCGACTCGACGCGGGTGTCTGTGCGTTGCGGATCGAAGGCCTTGCCGTCGATGGTGAACTCGAGGCCTCCATCGTCGGACATCATCGAGCCCATTCCCATTTCGACACCGAACGTCACCGTCCGCTTTCGCACGACGAGTTCGGCATCGACTGAGACCTCCTCACCGAGCCCATCGGGTACCGCCGTCGACGATCCTTCTGAGGAGGACGGAGGCGGAGATGATCCGGCCACTCCACTATTCCTCGGCAAGAGGAGCGCCAACGGCCGACCGGCACCATCGCTACCAACGGCCATTTCCTCCGAGGTCGATGGAATCTTCACGATCACCTCAGCTCGTTCGCCAGGAACGAGCACGAGTCCGTCGAGTGCTCTGGTGCTGCTGAGTCGCCCTCCGTCCGATGCGATGAGGTGCAGCGCCGCGCCGGGGATCGACAGTGCAAGCGAACGTGACGGACTCGCGTTGACGACTCGCCAACGTTCAAGATCGCCGGCGATGCCGGTGAGCAGCGGTTGGACGACACCGTTGACTCGGACCGATTCGCCGGTACGCCCGTGCATTCCATCCATCGGCGAAGCCTGGCGGTCGACACCGACCGGGTCGTTGAGCACGAAGAGCCGCTCGGTCATCGCTGCCATGTCGGCGCGGTCGTCGATCTCGTCCTCGACGATGATCGCCCCGAACAGCCCGGCTGCGACTTGAGCTGCGACAGATCCATGCAGATGCGGGTGATACCAGAACGTCCCACTGAGATGATCGGTAGGCAGGTCGTACACGTACGACCGTTCCTCGCCTGCGCCAATGGTGGCGAAGACATCGTCACCCTGCCCTTCTGGAGAGACGTTGAGGCCGTGGGTGTGCAGGTTGGTCGGCTCGCCCAAGTCGTTGCGCACCGTCACGTTCAGGCGATCACCAGGACGAACCCGCAGTGTCGGCCCGACGGGGGCATCGTTGTAGGCCAACGCCCCACCGATGGCCCCCTGGAACGTTGCCGGCGCAGCAATCAGCGTGACATCAAGTCGACCGTTCGCACTCCGGAGCACCTCCGGTTGTCGGAACTCCTCCGGACCACCCCCGCCGGCGTCCGTCTCGCTTCCCGGCTGGCTGTCGAGCGCACTGTCAGCACACGCTCCGAGCAGCACGCTGCCAGCCATTGCGGCGAGGAACCGCCGCCGGCTCAATGAGTCCGCTGGTGATGCAAGATCGATCGGCTCTGCTGCCATCCACTCATTCTACGACAACGTGTCGTATTCCGAGCTGCACTTCAGCGTGACCTTTGGCGAGATGCTGAAGAACGTCGCGACTCGATCAGCGACGTTTGGTCATCGATTCCGGAGCCGGCGATCTCACTGAATGGTCGGCGTGATCTGACGGTTGCGTTTCCGAACCACCGGATCGCCGTGTCAACGATCGACGTCGTAGCCGGCGTCTTCGATGGCGGTGACGGCTGCTTCGCTGTCACCGCCAACAATGGTGACGGTCTTGGCGTCGATGTCGACGTCGACGCTGGACACGTCATCGAGGCCCTGGACCGCTGCCTCGATGGTCGACTTGCAGTGGCCACACGAAATCTCGGGGACGGAGTAGGTGGCGGTTGCAGATTCGGTCATGTCATCCTCCTGGATGGTTCGTGAGTGGCGCAGTGTCGGTCGCTGGTCAGGCCGAGACCGAGGTATTGATCGGAGTCGTCTGACGGTGGGCGGCATCAGATGTGGCGGTGACGTCAGTGGCAGCGAACCGGCGCAGCCGGATGCTGTTCGCGACGACACTGATCGACGAGAACGCCATCGCAGCGCCGGCGATCAGTGGACTGAGCAGCCCGGCGACGGCGAGTGGGATCGCGATCGTGTTGTAGCCGAAGGCCCAGAACAGATTCTGGACGATCGTGCGGTAGGTGCGCCGTGACAATTCGATGGCGGTCACCACGCCGGCGACGTCGCCGCGCATCAGCGTGAGGTCGCTGGACTCGATGGCGACGTCGGTGCCGGTGCCGATGGCGATACCCAGGTCGGCCTGCACCAGTGCGGGTGCGTCGTTCACGCCGTCGCCGACCATCGCGACGATCTCACCGGCTTCTTGAAGCCGTTGCACTTCGCTCTGCTTGTCTTCGGGTAACACCTCGGCGATCACTCGGTCGATACCGACCGCGTCAGCGATGGATTGTGCGGTCCGTGCGTTGTCGCCGGTGATCATCGCGACGGTGAGCCCGAGACCGTGGAGCTGTTCGACGGTCGCGATCGCCGACGCCTTCAACGTGTCGGCAACGGCGATCACGCCCCGGACTTCGCCGTCCCAACCGGCAAACACGGCCGTTCGACCCTGGTTCTCCAGCTGCACGGCTTCGGCATCGAGCCACTCCGGAAGGTCGAGCGATGCCTGCGTTGCGAGTTCGCGACGCCCGACCCACACTGTGGTGCCGTCCACGTCGGCGCGGATGCCGTGGCCGACGATCGTGTCGAAGTCGGTGACATCGTCGAGCGATCCGTATGCGTCTCGTGCAGCATCGGCAATGGCCTGGCCGATCGGATGCTCACTGTCGGCCTCGACAGCGCCGGCCTTGGCGAGCAGTTCGGCGTCGCTGGTTCCACCCGCCGCGACGATGTCAGTGACCGACATCGCGCCTTCGGTGAGCGTGCCGGTCTTGTCGAACACGACGGTCGTGATCCGCCGTGTGCGTTCGAGTACCTCGACGGACTTGATGAGGATGCCGAGCTGCGCACCGCGGCCGGTGCCGACCATGATCGCCATGGGCGTTGCCAATCCGAGAGCACACGGGCACGCGATGATCAGCACTGCGACTGCTGCATAGACACCGTCCCTGACGCTGCCGCCGATGACGGTCCAGCCGAGGAAGGTGAGCAGTGCGATCGACATCACGACCGGAACGAACACGGCTGAGATCCGGTCGGCCAGCCGTTGTGCAGCGGACTTCCCGGTCTGGGCGTCCTCGACGAGCTTGACGATCTGGGCGAGCGCGGTCTCGCTGCCGATCGCCGTGGCTCGAATGGTGAGCACGCCGGACGTGTTGACGGTCGCTCCGGCGACCTTGTCTCCGGGGCGCTTGTCGACGGGCAACGATTCGCCGGTCAACATCGATTCGTCGACGGCGCTCGACCCGTCGAGTACTTCGCCATCAATCGGGACCTTCTCGCCCGGGCGAATCTTGATGACGTCGCCGACCTGGACCGATTCGACGGGAACCATCTCTTCGACACCGTCGCGAACCAGGCGTGCTTCCTTGGCGCCGAGTTCGACCAGTGCACGGAGCGCCTTGCCGGCGCGGCCCTTGGCGCGGGCTTCGAGGTAGCGGCCGAGCGTGATGAAGAACATGATCACGACGGCGGCTTCGAAGTAGAGCTCCATGCCGCCCGTGAACAGCTGGTACACCGAGAACGTGAACGCCGACAGGGTGCCCATCGTGATCAGGGTGTCCATGTTCGCTGTCAGGTGGCGTGCGCGTTGTGCGGCGCCGACCAGGATCGGCCAGCCGACGTAGAACTGCACCGGGATGGCGAGCGCGAATTGCAGCCAGCGCAGCCACGTGTTCTCCATCGCGAGATCGTGGTAGAGCATGGTCGACACCATGAACGCGGCAATCGGTGCCGAGATGATCGCCCGCCGGAGCCACAGGGAGCGGTGCTTCGCCTCGTCGGCATCGACCTGATCGGCACGCTCCGCCGCCGTCGACCCCGAGGCGACGTTCGATCGGGAGGCAAGGTCGGTGAGTTCGTAGCCCGCCTTCTCGACGACGTCGACGAGTGATGCTGTATCGACCGCCTCGCCGGCCGTCGGCGTGACGACGGCTCGCCCGGTTGCGTAGTTCACCTCGGCGCCGGCCACGCCCGGCTGGCGGAGGAGCACCTTCTGGATGCGCGCTGCGCAGGATCCGCAGGTCATGCCGCCGACGTCAAACTCACTCGGCTGGGCTGCAATCGGTTCGGGAGCGATGAGTGTGTACCCAGTGCGTGCGACTGCCGCCTGGAGATCGGCGATGTCGACCCCGTCATCGACCGAGACACGGGCTCGCCCGGTCGCGTAATTCACTTCGGCATCGGTGACGCCGGGTTGCTTCGCGAGGGTCTTCTGGATTCGCGCTGCGCACGATCCACACGTCATCCCGTCGACATCAAGATCCCAGACGGAAAGGTCGAGCGTCAGACGACGGCCGGAGAGCTGCTCGGTCATGTCTTCAAGCTACGCCTTCCAGCCCAGGGCAAGGTCAAGCGACGTTCGTCACCCAACCGGCGCTCCGGCAAGCGGGAGCGAGTCGGTGATGATCTGACATCGGTTGGCGTCGGTGCAGTCGGAAGGGTCGAGCTCAGCCGCTCGGTCGAACATCGCCTGCAGTTCGATTCGTGCGGCCTGCAGCTCGACGAGCTTGGCATCGAGCTCCTCCAGGTGACGGCGCAGCAGCTCCGTGGTGTGCTGACACGTCTGTCCGCCCTCGTCCTTGATCTCCAGGATCGACTTGATCTCCGCCAGCGCCAGGCCCGATGCCTGCGCGTGCTTCACGAAGTCGAGACGCTCGATGGCGATCGGGCCGTACGAGCGGTATCCGGACTCGGTACGCGCCGGTTCATCAAGCACGCCAATGGATTCGTAGTAACGGATGGTCTTCGTCGTGACACCGGCCGTCTTCGCGAGTTCCCCGATCTGCATGACCCTCACGGTATCGAGACCAACGTCACTTGACCTTGCCCTTGGCTGGAATCCTTAAGTTGGAGTCTGGGCAGCGAACAACCACCAGGAGACCCTCATGGCAAACCACACCAACCACCCTCCACCGGCACCATCGGCGGACCACAGCGCGATGAATCATGACGCCCAGACCAGCCACCCCGAAACAACGGGAGGTCATGACGAACACGCCGACCATGGCGGCGGCGGCCACGAGGGCCATGCCGAAATGTTCCGCCTCCTGTTCTGGCGCAACCTCGCGCTCGCGATCCCGGTCCTGGCCTTCTCCGCGCAGATCCAGGAGTGGTTGAACTACGACTGGTCATTCCCCGGGTCGCAATGGATCGCGCCCGCGCTGGGCACCGTCATCTACTTCTACGGCGGCCGGCCGTTCCTGACCGGGGGCATCAACGAAGCCCGCACGCGCCGGCCCGGGATGATGCTGCTGATCTCCCTTGCGATCACGGTCGCCTTCGTGTCGTCGCTCGTTTCGCTGACCGACGTGCTCGACCTCGAGTTCTGGTGGGAACTCGCCTCGCTCATCGTCATCATGCTCCTCGGTCACTGGCAGGAGATGAAAGCCATCGGCCAAGCAAGCGGCGCCCTCGCGGCACTCGCAGAGCTGATCCCCGACGAAGCAGATCGCATCACCGACACCGGAGACGTTGAGACCGTCTCGGTCGCTGCACTCGCGGTGGGAGACCGTCTGCTTGTCCGGTCGGGAAGCCGCATTCCAGCTGACGGCATGATCATCGACGGTTCCGTCGAAGTCGACGAGTCAATGCTGACGGGCGAATCGAACCCCGTCGCGAAATCCGAAGGCGATCCCGTCGTCGCTGGCTCGGTCGCAACGGACAATTCGATCCGAGTCGAAGTCACCGCAATCGGCGACGACACCGCACTCGGGGGAATCCAACGACTCGTCGCCGAAGCACAAGACTCCAACTCGCGAGCCCAGGCGCTCGCCGATCGCGCCGCCGCGATCCTGTTCTACGTCGCGATTGCCGCAGCGGTCATCACCGCAACGGTGTGGCTGCTCCTCGGCCGCACCGACGACGCACTGATCCGCACCGTCACCGTGCTCATCATTGCGTGCCCGCACGCCCTTGGCCTCGCAATCCCACTCGTCATCTCGCTGTCGACGGCCAAGGCCGCGCAGAGCGGGATCCTGGTCAAGGACCGACTCGCTCTGGAGCGGATGCGCACCATCGACACGATCCTGTTCGACAAGACCGGCACGCTGACCGCGGGCGAACATGTGGTCGCTGACCTCGCCGCGCTCGACGGGAACACCGATCGAATGCTGGCGCTCGCAGCTGGCGTCGAGGGCGACTCCGAACACCCGCTCGCCCGCGCCATCGTCCGCAAAGCCTCCAACGCCGGAATCGACGCCGCCCAGGCAACTGATTTCCAATCGATGACCGGGCGAGGTGTCTCGGCCACTGTCGACGGACAGCGCGTGGCCATTGGCGGGCCATCGCTGCTCCGCGAACTCGACCTCACACCACCAGCCGAACTCGGCGACAAGATCCAGCGGTGGGAAGCGCGCGGCGCAGCCGTCCTGCACCTCGTTGTCGACGACGCCATCGTCGGCACGTTCGCACTCGAAGACGGCATCCGACCCGAATCGCGTCGAGCGGTCGACGCGCTCCACGAGCGCGGAATCCGCGTGGTGATGATCACCGGAGACTCCCAAGCGGTCGCCGACAGCGTCGCCGCCGAACTCGGCATCGACGACGTGTACGCCGAAGTGCTGCCTGACGACAAAGACGCAGCCGTCAAAGATCTGCAGAGCCAGGGACGCACCGTGGCAATGGTTGGTGACGGCGTCAACGACGCCCCTGCACTCGCTCGAGCCGACGTCGGCCTCGCAATCGGCGCCGGCACCGACGTCGCCATCGAATCGGCCGGCGTCGTGCTCGCATCGTCAGATCCGCGGGCAGTGCTCGGCGTCATCACGCTCTCCCATGCCAGCTATCGCAAGATGATCCAGAACCTCGTCTGGGCCGCCGGCTACAACATCGCCGCAATCCCCCTCGCAGCCGGCATTCTTGCCCCCATCGGATTTGTGCTCCCGCCCGCGATCGGCGCTGCACTCATGAGCCTGTCCACGATCGTCGTCGCAGCAAACGCCCAACTCCTCCGACGCCTCGACCTCAGCCCCGACGCACACTGACACGACTCCAGAGGACAATAGGTGTCGTTCCACCGGTCCAGCTCGTCACATCCGCCAACCGTTCAAGTTCCATGACCGGCGTCAGCGATGAGAAATCCGAAGTGACGCCGCGCACTCCGGCCACTTGATCGACGCCAATTCAGCGAACACAGCAGCGACCGGTCAATCGCATCCGTCGATCGGCGACGCCATCGCCAAGTAAGCGTTGATTTCGTCAAGCCCCACACGCCCAAATACTGACTTCTCGCTTTGAATCCCACTGGCAAGCGCCACCAGGATCATCGCTGCGGAGCCAGAGTCGCCCGCCGAATCAACAAAGCCTGCTCGCTGTCGACGTATGGCACGAAGTCGACCTCAGCGTCCGCCCCTTCGCAAACATGAGTCGGAACCGCGCCAGTGCCGACTCGCACTATGAAGTGGGCACAGCTCGGACAGATCCACGGCCGATGCTCGTCGCCTCTCGACTGCTCGGTCTCCCCAATGACAGCCGATCCCTGTTCGCTCATCGCTTCACCGCCGTCGGCGAACTCCGAGCGACCGTCCGAAGATCATCACCGAGCCGACGCAGCAGGCTCCGCTGCTGCAGCAACTCCTCCAGCGCCTCGATCAGCACCTCACGATCGACAGCCACCTTCGACGCCGGTGGCGCCATCGCAGCCGACCGAATGTGGGCCGTGATCTCGTGATCGGGAACTGACATGGATTGAAAGCTACACGAACATACGTTCGCAGCCACCCGTTGACCCCGTCTCGCCAACATCATGTCGATTCGCCGAACGGCGATGCGGTCGTCGACACCGCTGTTCGTATCGGCCTCTTGACCCTCGCCGACGCCTCCCGGACTTTCGACTGCGGCCATCCCAGCACCTCCGCAGCGTGGGCGACACTCGTCGCTGCCGACAGGCGACTCACTGCGTCGGCCTGCTCCATCTCGAGCGCAGCGATGTCAACCCGCATCGTCTCGATCCGGCGCTCCCGACTGAAGAAGTCGTTCACCGCAGACATCTGCGCATCGAATCCCGACTTCACCCGTTCCCGAGCCGCTCGTTCCGCCTCAGTCTCTCTCCGTCGAGCCATCTCGACATCTCCGATCGTCATCGATAGCCGCCTCGAACGGCGACCACCTCTACGAACAACAGCCCCCAGAATCGACGGATCGTTACATCGACCCGGCCGATCAGCGCCAATACTCACGACGCAAGTCAGCCGCCGGCTGACCCGAAACGCCGCAATCGCTCGAAATCAGGTCCGCACAGATGCACCAAGGTGCTGCACCGGCGCCAGCGGCGCTGCGATTCGTTGTAACGAACCAGTCCGGCTGGGGGCTGTTCCCAGTGGAATGTTGTCGCTGTGGAAGCTCCGTGTCGGCGCCGAAGAGTACTACCTCGGCCAAGTCGCCGACGGCATCGACGACTACTACTCCGGTGCCGGCGAGACCCGGGGCCAGTGGATCGGAGGTGCATCGTCGGCGCTCGGCCTGGCCGATGGCGTGACCGGCGACGAGCTGCGCGCTGTCCTCGCCGGGCTCTCCCCCGGGACCGGATTGACCCCGAACGGCGACCAAGTCCGGACGTGGAAGAACCGTGTGCCCGGCTTCGACCTGACGTTCTCAGCACCGAAGTCGGTGAGCGTTCTGTACGCGCTCGGCGACCCACTCGTGCGCGCCGAGGTCGTTGAAGCAACCAACACCGCCGTCGATGAGGCGATCGCATGGCTCGAACGAGAAGCGTGCTTCGTGCGCAGGGGGTCGAACAATCGGGCCTCGAAGCCGGCATCGTTCGAGCAGTTCGGCACCCGCCGACTGCGCGGCGCAGGCTTCATCGCCGCAGGGTTCCGGCATCGAACGAGTCGCGCCGGCGACCCCCATCTGCACACCCATGTCCTCGTCGCGAACATCGCTCGCGGCCCCGATGGCAAGTGGTCCGCACTCGACGGTCAAGCCCTCTACCGCTCCAAGTTGGCAGCCGGCGCGCTGTACCAGTCGGTGCTCCGCAACGAACTCGCCCGCCGTCTCGGCGTCGAGTGGAACACGGTCCACAACAACGTCGCCGACATCGCCGGCATCCCCCGAAGGGTCCTCAAGCACTTCTCGAAACGCCGCGCCGAGATCGAAGACGAACTCGAACGACTCGGCCTCGACGGACCCCACGCAGCCCGCGAGGCGATGCTCGCAACGCGTCGGAAGAAGGCCGACATCGACCACGAAACACTCGACCAGCAGTGGGAAGCCGACGCCGCCACCGTCGACTACGGACCCGACGAGATCACCGAACTCCTGGCCTCCGCATACGTGATCGATGGACACGAAGACCTCGCACACCAGGTGCACGTCACCGTCAACGGCATCGACCATCACACCGGTGAACGCATCGAGGAGCTGGTCTCGGTCGCCGACTTCGTCGCGCGAGTCGCCGTCCGACTGCCCGACACCGACTCCACCGTCACTCGCCACGAGGTGCAGAACACCGTCGCCGCAACCCTCACCCGCAACGGCAACAGTGGCCTCGTCGAACGACTGACCGACGCCGTGCTCGCATCACCCGAACTCGTCCCGCTGCCGATCGAGGACGGCGCCGACGCCGGCTTCGAGCAGCGATGGACCACACGGCGACTGCTCGACATCGAGGCCGATCTGCTCACGGTGTTCAGCGCTCCCAGTGCCGACCATCACTGTGTCGATGAAGCGTTCGTCGAGGAACAGATCGCCGCAGCCGGCGGAACGCTCGGCAGCGATCAGCTCGACACCGTCCGCCGTGTCTGCACGCAGGGGCGTCCGGTCGAAGTCGTCGTCGGGCGCGCTGGCACCGGCAAGACGTACACGATGAACACTGTTCGCCAGGTGCTCGAATCCTCCGGACGACACCTCATCGGGGTCGGCCCATCGGCCCGTGCCGCACGCGAGCTGGGCGAAGGCGCCGGCATCGACTCCTACACCGTCCCACGGTTCCTGAACTTCGCCGAACAACTCACCTCGGCACACGTGATCGTGGTCGACGAGGCAGCGATGACCGGCACCATCGACCTGTGGAACGTCTGTCGCACCGCCCGTTCCGTCGGCGCCAAGGTGATTCTCGTTGGCGACCATCACCAGCTCCCCGAGGTCAACGCTGGCGGCGGTTTCGCCGCCGCACTCGACGCCGCAGGCGACCAGGCAGCGCACCTCACCGTCAACCGTCGACAACGTGAACCGTGGGAGCACACTGCACTCGACCACCTCCGCAACGGCAACGTCGCACAAGCCTGGGAGCAATACCTCGAACACGACCGAGTCGTCCTGGCCGACACCGTCGGGCACATCCACGATCGTGCCGTCACCGATTGGTGGAACAGCTATTCCGCCGGGTCGAACGCTCAACTCCTCGCCGGCACCCGCAACGAAGCGCGAGCCCTCAACGCACTCGCACGGCTCCGATTCGCCGAATCGGGCCGACTCGGTGACGACACTTTGACCGTCAACGATCGCGAGTTCCGCACAGGCGACCGCATCGTGCTCCTCCAGAACGCACCCGGCCAACTCGACCTCGACACCAGCCGCACGTGTCGAGTCGACAACGGCATGATCGCCACCATCACCGCGATCAACCCGACGACATCGGAGATCGACATCGCGCTCGGCAACAGTCGCCGGCTCAGGCTCACAGGCGCATACGTCAACGCCGGCAACCTCGACCACGGATACGCGACAACCATCCACAAAGCGCAGGGAATGACCTGCGATGACATCTACGTCGTCGGCCCCACCGGCCTCTACCGAGAAGCCGCCTACGTCGCACTCTCCCGCGCCCGAAACACCGCTCACCTCTACGCCACCACCAAAGACGCAACCCTCGTCGGGGAACGCCCCCACACGACCGACGGCATCCCGCTGCCATCCGAGCGTGTCGGCGACCCGGGCGGCGACATGCTCGACACACTCGAACGCTCCCAAGCCAAAGCGTTCGCATCCAGCCTCGCACCGAACCTCACCGCGGTCGCCAACACCGCAAACTCCCACCGACTCGACGCACTCCAACAACGCCACACCGCCATCACCACCGCAACCCGAGAACTCCAAGCCGCAGGCCTCACTGACCCCACCCAGGCAGCACGCGCGCTTCACCGAGCGCTCTCCCACCGAAGCCGAATGGAACCCGGCCGACGCGTCAACGCACTCGACTGGGACAACGTCGGCACCATCACCTACCTCCACGACAGCATCGGCGCAGCAACCGTCCAGTTCACCACCAGCGACGGCAAACACACTCGCACCAAGACACTCCCGTGGAGCGAGATCAAGCCGATCGACCAACCCGACACCGTCGAACTCACCAACACCGCGACCCGCTACTTCGACGACGCCCACACCGAACACGAACGACACCTCGACGAATGGAACACCGCACTCGGCACCTACGACATCACACCCGACGAACCCGCCACCATCCCGGCAGCCATCGAACACCGCACCCGACAACTCACGCACCAGCTCCGCTCCACACCGCCACCCTGGCTCCGAGCCTGGTACGGCAACCGACCCACCGACCCCACCGGGGCCGCCGTCTACGACGACGAACTCGCCAACCTCGCCGCATGGCGCGACACCCGACACCTTGACGACCACACACCCGGATACGGCCCCCAACCCACCAACACCGCCAGCCTCGCCGAATGGCGGCAACACCTCGACCGAGCCCTCGACACCCGCATCTGGCTCCTCCGACAGCGACCCCAACTCGACCCGCAGCAACTTCCCGAAATCGGGCTGCGTGAGGCCCGAGAGCGCATCGCTGAACTCGAACAGCTCTTCGCCACGGCACCACCCGACCAACGCAAGATCGTCGACGACATCCTCGCCAGCGACCTCTCGATCAACGACAAGGCCGAAGCGCTCCGCCTCGCCCACCACAGCCAAAGCGAGCGCCGGGACTGGATCCTTGAGCACTGGCCCCACATTGTCGAGCACCAAGAACTCGCCGCTCTCACCGACGACGCCGACGCGCTCGCCCACTGGCCGCCCCCGCTCCCCCATCAGGCCCAAGCCGCCCTCGACACTGTCCGAGCCACAATGGCCGACACGCCAGAGGACTCAACGCTCATCGAGATCGACGCCGCCATCGAAAGCCACAACCCGCACCACCAACTCCGTCACCTCACCGAACAACGAGCCCCGTTGCTCGACCAGCTCGCCGCGCTCACCGACACCCTCTCGGACCCCGCCATGCCTCACGACCTACTCCAGACGCACATCGACCGACTCCGCCAACGCATCGACGACCTCGATCAGCGCATCGACGACACCCGCACCGACACCACCCTCTGGGAATGGGGCCAACGCACCGACCCCGATCTCGCCGCCGCCCTCAACCGACGAACCAACCACCTCGCATACCGAGCCCTGGAATCATCCGCTGAGTGGATCGACCAACTCACCGAGACCTGGGCGGTCGACAACGACGAGTGCGACCCCAACGACCTACGCCGTCTCATCCACGAAGTCGCCGCATACCGGGAGCGTGCTGCATCACCTGGTATCGAGGGCGCTGTCGACGATCCTTCGGACACTCTCGGACCACTCGAAGATCGGCTTCTCGGATAGACCCCTCAGCATCGGACTGCAATGCGCAGTGCGCTGCGCACCGAAGTGCGTATGGTGCCAGAGACACGATGGGGAAGATGAGATGAGCAAGCGGAACGAGTCGGTCCTTACCTTCAAGGCGGCGGTCGAACGACAGGCGGGTTTACTGCGTTCGCTCGCTCGGGAGATCGAGATCGCAGCTGATCAAGCTGGCTTTCGCACGAAAGGCGCTGTCTCCATGATGCGCACGTGGAGCACCACACTCCGTACGATCGCTGACGAGCTCACCTTTGCAGCAAACGCTTCGGGCAAAGATGGTGTCGACAAGGCTCGGCTTCTCAGCCGATTCGGTCGGAAGGTCGCTGCTGCAACGATGGTGTTCGTCCCGACTGTCGCAGCTGGGGCCGTCTTCGAATACGAGCTTCCCGAACGAATCATTGAGACCGTCAACGAAATCGATGCCACGGACGACCTCATCGACGGCTACTCCGAGATCGACATCTCGGACGGTGCCCAATCGACGGACCGCAGTGTGCAGGACACGATTAGCGACCAGCTCGATGGTCTCGCGATTCGAGATGACTCGCTGCTTCGGCTCACAGGCTTCCCCGGCGACGTGAGCTATCCGGGTTCTTCAGTTCAACGCGTTGGTCTCATCGATGCAGACTTTGAGGAGTGGGAGGTTGAGATCGAAGGCTTCCTACCCGGCATGACAAAGATCCAGCTCCCGGTCGCCTTTGGCGAAGATGATGTCGAACAGGGCGTAACCAACTGGCTCGCCGATCGCATTGACCGGGCAGTGGACATCGCTGCTGCCGACATCGAAACACAGGCCGAGATCGATCGCCGGCGAGGCAAGTAGAGCAGGCGACTCAGTCTCTGGGAGTCGACCAGTCTTCCAGCGCTTCCGTGAGCGCTGAACTGACATCAGCTACTCCAGCAGCGTCAGAGCGGACTTGGTCAAGTAGTCGGCTGAGTGCGCCGAGCAGTGCTTCTTCCGCTGGATCCACAAGCACCTCCCCTCCGCCCATCCACTCCGTGCATGAGATCGCAACCCAATCATCCACTGCCTCGACGAGGGCGTCTTCGAAGCTCCGCTCGCCGTCGGACCAGACGCGTTGGGCGAAGGCGTCGAGGGCGGTCATCAGCGGGCTGGGATCGGCGGTGCTCATGTCAGCGACGGTTCCGAGATGGTTGGATCGGCGGCGGGTTCGATGCCGTACCACTCGTCGAGGATTGCTTGCGTCGATGCGTACTCGTCGACCTCGGCGACTCCTGGCGCCGCGGGTAGGTACTCGTCCCATCCGCCGGGCGGGTTTGGCCAGGCGTGTTTGAGTTCGTCGATCGCTGCAGTGACGTCGCCTTGGTGCATGGCGATTGCGATCTCAACGGATGCGGCTGGATCGGGTCGCGAATTCGCGCACACTCTGATGACGTCGGCGCACGGCACGCCGAGTCCGTATGCAAGTGCAGCGACACGGTCTGGCTCTGCGGATCGATAGGTCTGTGCGAGGAGCGTTGCGTTCGCTCGGTCGTCGCCAGGAGCCGCTACGTCGAGGACGGGCTCGGTTGGGTCGGGGAACACGGCGGCGACCTCGGTCTCGGTCCAGAGCGTCGGCCGCTCGGCATCGTTTGGCATCGGGGCGAGCAGCGCTTGACGGATCTCATTGGTGTCGCGTCCGAAGTGGTCCAGGACTCGGGCGGTCTGACCGGCAGAGAGGCCGGCTTCCGCAAGAAGGATCGCTGCTTCGGGTGCGCTGTCGGGTTCGAAGGCGATCTCCATGAGTCGGCGACCGGGCTCAGGTTCGAGGTGATTCTTCACGGCGAGGACGAACTCGGCATCGGTGAGATCGAGTGATTCGAGTCCCTGCTTCGGCATCGGCTTCGGCACACCTTCGATCGTGAGTTGCTCACCGTCAGGCTCGACCATGGGTGCCATCGTCGACTCGACGCTTCTCTCGTTCGCCGTGGTTGGCGGATCGAGTTCGACGATGTCGGGGTCGATGGCGTGATCGAGCGCGTCGGGTGTCAGCTCGATACCGAGATCCATCTCGAGTGTCTCGACCAGCCGCTTGGTCGTCGTGAGCACGGCTTGCGCTGCGGACTCGACGACGTCGAGGTCACCACGCGCCCAACCCGCTACGTACGGGACGGTGTACCGCTGCGAGTCGAGGCCGATGCTCTGCGACAGCAGATAGGCGACTGACTCCGCTTCGACCTCCTTGACGTCTCGTGTGATCTCCGTGCGGTGTTCGTGGTCGAGGTGGACGTGCGCCCATTCGTGGAGCAGCGTCTTGATTCGCTGTGGTGGTTCGAGGTCGCCTGCGACTTGGACGGTTCGGTCGACGTAGCTGGTGAGGCCGTTCCACTTCTCGATCGGCGATCGATCGTGAAGCTGGACGTCGAAGCCTTCCGATTCGAGCTGTCCGGCCACGGCGGACCAGACGTGTTGCCACCGGTTCTCGCCGGTCAAGAGTTCGGGCATGTGCGGTTCGGGGATCGCTGGTGGTGCGACGAGCTGGCCCTCGTGGAAGACCTTGACCGTGCGAAAACCCCGGAGTCGTTTGCGGCTCGATTCCTCCCCGGTGGCTTCATCGACATCGACCACCTTGGCGACCATCGGAGCGAGAATCGTGAGTCCCTTCTGGCCTTTGGCGACCTGACAGGTGCCGCCGTCGGTGGACGGGATGCGGGTCCAGTTGCGGTAGGAGGCGACGTAGCCAGATGCGCCTTGGAGCGCGAGGAGCATCTGGTTCTGGGGCGAGTAGCGGTGGAACTTGCGGGCGGTTTCGAGATAGGCGAGCCAGTCGTCGCTGGTCGCCATCTCCCCGATCCGGACAGTGAGCTGGGCGTGGAGTTCGTCGATCAGCGCCGCATGGTCGACCCGTTGGCGCTTCATGACGCCACCGCCTCAACCTCACAACGCTCCTTCCGCGCTTCAACTTCGTCGCCATGAGTTGCTACGCCTTGCCGGCGACCCGGCCGCGAGGGAGTCGGTGTCCACGGCCCGCAGCCAGCGGGAACGGTTGGCTCCAAGGATTGGGGTGGTGCCATCTCGGCGAGTCGCTTGATCCGCCACCACTCGCGACCCTGGACATGTGCCGGAGGGATGTTGGAGTGGATGAGCAAGGCAGAGCCATAGCGCGGCAGTCGCGACAAGAAGTAGGGCACGAGCGGTTCGCGGTTCTGTTGACCGGAGATCGATCGGCGCCCGCCGCCGAGGTCGTTTGACCAGGATCGGCGCTCAACGTCTTCGTCACCGACGATCTTGGAGACATAGCCGAGTGTCGAGTCGTCCGACGCTCCCGGGAAGAACAGCTTGGTCGCATGGTTCGTGAGCAAGATGTCGGCGCGCTTGCCGTACGCCTCGTGGATCTGGGCGAGCGACTGCCAGATCGTGACGAGCTGGATGCCGATCCCGGCACATGTCGATGACACTTCGGGGAGCCACGACAGCGGGATGTTGCCGGCCTCATCGATCAACATCAGCAACGGTGCCGGGAACGCTCGGCCCTGCATGTCCCACTCATATGCCTGTGACTTCAGGTCCGACAGCAGCCCCGCAAGTACTGGTGCGAGGCGTTTGTAGTCGTCGAGGCTGACGAGCAAGTACAGCGTGTTGGCGTCCTTGCCGTCGTCGCCGGTGTCCATCAGCCAGTCGAGGTCGACCCACTCGCCCTCACCATTCTTCAAGTCGGTGGCTGCGGCGACGTTGGGGTCGAGCCACGGATCGCACACCGTCTGCGCTGTTGCGTAGACCGAGGCGATGATCCGATCATCGGGCTTGTTCCAGATCGACCGGAGATGCCGAATTGCCGAGTCAGCCGCCGGCTTCTTTCGAGGATCCTTGAATGCGCGGTCGAGCACGTCGCGCGGGGCACAGGCCTTCTTCTTGTTCTTGGGGTCCGGACGCTCCATGTCGTAGACCCACTTCGCCACTTCCTTCATCGACGGGCTGCCCGACAGCGCCGCTGCGCCGAGGAGTCCGGTGAACAGCAACTTGCCCTGTGTTGTCCAGAAGTCCATACCCCCGTCGACGCCGGCCTTGGGAGTCCACGATGACAGCGCTTCGCCCGCCTTCTTCGCACCGGTTGCCGTGTGCGCCATGCGCAGCGGTGACCACCTGGCGATCTCGTGGTCCTCGACTGCGATCGCACCCTGGTTCGCCTGCAAGAACCCGCCCGGGTCGAACACGCGTACCTCGCCGACATCGCGGCGACGCTTGATCGTCGCGTCCATCAGATCGCGTTTGACGCTCAGCACGATCGCCGGTCCGGCCCAATCGAGCAGCCCGGGGATAGCGCACTGCGACGTCTTGCCGCACCGCGTCGGGCCGGCGATGGCGATCGAAGTAACATCGCCCTGCTGGCCCGACCGCATCTCTCCGGTGGCACGAGCAAGGAGGCGACGCACACCGGTGTGCGTCGGCGGTGCCCACCGCCGGTTCTCCGTTGCAATCAACCACCGTCCCCACACCCCGAGCACAAACCGGCCCGGCACCGGTTCACGGATCAGCAGCGGACGAAGCTCACGTCGCTTTGCGAAACGTGCGTGCGCGTCGACACCGAGCCGCCGACGACCAACCGTCGATGCCTTCCACAGCATCCGCGCCGCGACAAACAGACCGACGACCGCGACGACAAAGAGCACGGTGACGGTCCAGTAGACGACGGGGCCAGGAACCCGATCGGCAACCTCGGGCGGCCACGCCTGCGATGGTTCGCCCGGGTTGCGAACGAGACCGGGAATTGCTCTGAGGGCGTCACCGAGACCGACGGCGACGAGCCCGCCACCGGAGATCGCCGCCGCACCGACAACTCCCGCCCACAGCGCAATCGCGAGCGAGAGCGCTGCAGCAAGCAGCGACAGCAAGACGATCTCGATGGGCGACATCGAGCCGGAAGTAGCGGACGGGGCCGAGGTGGAGGACATGGCTTCCACGTGCCTCGACATTGATCACGGCAATACGCACTCCGTCAGAAATTTCCTGCTGAGCCGCCCGTTCAACGCGCACATCAATACGCATTTCACCTGCTCAGCCACGGTGCTCACCCCCATGCGAGAGATCTGAAGCAGCGCCGTCGGCTGTGAGGGTTGCGGTGAGCATTGGGGCGCACCGTGGCAGTCGAACCATCCCGCAATCACCTCTCAGGAGTTCGACCCCGTGACCATCCGCCATCCCGCCCAGCACCCCATCCACCAGATCCTCGACCACCAGTACCGCCGGTGCCTCGCTCCCACCCGCCACTCACGCATCCGCACCCGATGGGCCGACGAACCCGCCCTCGCCGGCCTCTCCATCCCGGCCATCATCGACACGTGCGCCGACGCCACCGTCGACCAGAACCCGATCGTTCGCGCACTGCTCCGCTTGCACCAGCACGGCGACGCCGACGCGACCACGATGCTCATGGTCGCCCTCCGCCCGTCGGTCTCCCGCGTCGCCCAAAGCTTCAGCGCACACCGACACCAAGACGATGCTTACTCCACCCTGTGGGCTGCCGCCGGGCACCTTCTCGCAACCACCGACGCCGAACTCGACCCTCGCGACGAAGCAGGCGAACCCCGAGTCTTACTGTCGTTCCTGGCCACTCGTCTTCGAGCGAGCTACCGGCTCCTCGACACCGACGACCGCAACCAGAACCGCCGCTACCGCCGCGGGCAACTCCCGACCATCGTTGCCCTCGATCCCGGCGTCCACGACACCGCCGGCGGCAACGTCGAGAACCAAGCGGTCGCAATGTACGAACTCCACCGAGTCGCCGATGCCGTCAACAACGGCGTCATCGGACAAGCACGTTGGAAGCAACTCGTGCACCACCGCCTCTCAACCCAGCCCAGCACACCAGCGATCCGCGTCGGCGCCCACCGAGCCGCAAGCCAGCTCGCAGTCCTCGTCGGCCACGAGGCCGCCTGACATGGCGCGCCAGACCATTGTCGTGTGGGGAGCAAGCGGCGGCGTCGGCACCTCCGTTGTCGCAACCATGCTCGCCCACCAACACCCCGGGCGAGTCACGCTCATCGACCTCGCCGGAGACCTCAACCGGATCCTCGCACTACCGGACGCGCGACACGGTGTGCGCGACCTCAGCAGTCCTGGCGTGCTCGATGCGACTGAGACTCTGCACCTGACTTCGGTGGACATCTCGCCTCGCGTATCGCTCGTTCCGTTCGGCGATCGACACTGCCCCACGACACGCTCGATCATTCTCGCCGACGGGCCGCTGGCCGATCTGGCCGAGTGGATCAGAGCACACCCGCACGTCGTCATCGTCGATGCCGGCGTCGGTCCACCACCCGAGGCACTGCGCGAGGTAGCAACCGATTCGCTGGCCGTCACGCGTCTGACCCGAGTCAACGCCGAACGCCTGCAACGCTTGCGCGACGAGCTGACGGGGCTCATCGTCGTCGAACAGCCCGACGCCTCGCTGTCACGAACCGACGTTGCCACATTCGCCGCAACGCCGATCTACGCCACGCTTCCCTACTCGAAGGACATCCCACACGCCATCGACGCCGGCATGTTCCTTCACCGCCGCGACGACCTCGCTCGACTCACTGCACTCCCGGAGCTCGAAGAACAGGTCTACATCAACTGGTTCGACGAGGCACACGTCACGAACGTCGCTGACTACTGGTCGGACGCGTACGGCATCGCCGGATTCGAAACGTACGAAGGAGGCATCATCGTCGTCGGCTCCGAAATCTGGACGATGTCAGTCCTCGACCGACCGTGGTCCACGTTCGAGATGAGAATCCACGTCGAACCAAACCTCACCAAGCCCCGCGACCAAGAGATCGCCCACCTCGTTGGGCATCCGCGCCCACCCGATCGCGGAAGCGACCCGCTCGAAGAATGGATGCTCGGCATCTCCGACCGACTGGCGACCGACGTCGACTTCGGCCACGCCTGGCAATCCTCGCTCGGCGACGATCGCTGGCGACTCAGCTGGAACATCGGAAGCGGCGAACTCCACACCGTCAATCAAGACACCGCCGTCGTCACCGTCCTCGGCACCTTCGCAAGCGAACAGGACGTCCACGCCGCGCTCGACGGCTGGGCCCGACACCACGACGACGAGAACGGCCTCGACTGGATCGACGCCGTCGTCCGCCTCGTGCTCGCCGAGAGGCGGGCAGGCCACCCATAATGCGTCGGCCGGTGATCGCCGAACTCGCCGCTCCCGTCTCCCAGCTTCTGTCACCATGCCCGAGAGATCGACTGTCGCACGTGCGCCATATGCGATCTCCGCATCGTGTCCGTCCGACTCGGCGTCAGGCTGCGGTGTGGGATCGGATGGTTGCGATGGTTCGGTTCATGAGGTGGCGGATGAGGTGTCGGTAGAGGAGCCGCTTGATTCCGGCGAGGTTGGTGCCGGCGGACTGGTAGTAGGTGTCGGGGTCGTTGTAGACGCCGAGGTCGCGTTCGACTCCGGTCATCTGGATCTCGCTGTGGTCGCCGGTCCATTCCACGCGTGGGTTGTCGATGTCATCGGTGCCGGCGGCGTAGCCGATGAGCCCGCCGCTGGGTCGACCTAGTTGACAGCGCAATCCCTCGAGGTAGTCGTCGTCGAGGATGACGCCTTCGAGTCGTTTCCAGTCGCCGTCGATGAAGACCTCGACCCACGAGTGCAGTATCTCTTCGGGTGCGAGGCGGTAGACGAGACCGGGGACGACCCCCTTCTGGAGGCGCTTGTGGATGGTGGCGGCGTGGAATCGGCAGGGGATGTCGACGGCGCGCAGGAGTGCCATGAGCAATGTCGCTTTGGTGTTGCATTGGCCGTAGCCGTCGGCAAGGACCTCTGATGCGGCGATGTCGTCGTCGGCGTTGTAGCCGAAGGCGATCTCGTTTCGGACGTGGTCGTAGACGGCGCCGATTCGTGCGAGTGGTTCGAGTTGCCGCCAACCTCGTCGGGTGACGAGTTGTTGGATCGCTTCGGATTGATGATCGAGCAGTGCGGTCGGAGCGACGAGGGCGTCGCGTTCGTGGTCGAGCGTTCTATCGTTTCGTGACGGCGTGTTCATGGTTCCATTGGACCTCGACACCGCATGGTGCCGCTTGTACGTAGGGGCCATCCGGTCACGTCCCGGGGAAGTCCGTCTCGGCGATCGTGATGAGAGGGAGCACGTCGGAGGGCGCGAGACCGAAGGTCTGTCGGAACGTTCGGCTGAAGTGAGCGGAGTCCGTGAACCCGGCTGTGACTGCGGCCGTCGTCAGGTCAGTGCCGTCGTCGACGGCGAGGAGTGCTGCGCGGAGTCGTCGCCACAGCACGTACCGCTGGAACGGGATGCCGACCTCGGTGGTGAAGCTGCGGCGGAGTTGGCGCGGTGACAGCGCGACGTGGTTGGCCGCAGAGGTGAGCAGTGGTGCTCGGTCGAGGTGGGCGTCGATGAATCCGATGGCGTCGAGGACCTCGGGTCGTACCGGTGGCGGGCTGTGCTGAGTGTCAGGACCGATGAGTGCGGTGAGCAGATGGCGGCTCCATCTGATGACCGAGCCGCCGTCGTCAGAGGTCGGGAGTCGGATGCCGGCGAGCCGTGCTTCTACGTCGGAGGCGGAGAGGTCGTTGGCGAGTGCCGTGAGCTGTTGTCCGAGTGCGCCGGAGGGCTCGATGAGCAGGATTGCGACGTCGTCGCCGTTGGCGTCGAAGCCGTGTGATTGACGCGGTGGGATCAATACGGCGTGAGTCGTCGTCGACGTGTGTTCGGTGTGTACATGGATCGGTTGCGACGGGCTCCAGACGAGCTGGATCGCGTCGTGTCGGTGTGTCGTGGCGGACGATCCGGGTCCGACGTAGACAACCAGTCCGCTGCCCAGTGCGAGCGTTCCGGACCATGTGGTGTGAGAGTTCGTCATCGCCGTCCCGGTCTCCGCTGCGACCGATGTCAGCTGTGTGGCGATTGGTCGGTGCCGATGTGGATTCCCGACGCGGCGGCTTGAGAGATGAGTTGGTCGGCGTCGATCACGTCCCACAGGTAGCGGTACCCGGCGGCGTTGCTGGTTGCGAGTTGACGGGCGGCGATTGCGGTGATCGTGGCGGTGCCGACCGATTGGCCGTCGCCAAGCGCCCAGGCCCGTTTCCCGGTGTCGGTCTCAATGACACCGGCCCACCATGCTGTGCCGTGCGCTGCTCGACGCGTGGCGCGGCCCACGCGTCGGATCAGCTCTGGTGCTCGGGGGATGGCGGACGCGACTGCGAGGGCGCGCCCGGCGAGTCGTGAGTCGAAGCAGTACCGCGTGGTCACGCGCACGCCGAGCGGTCCCGGGAGCAGTGCTCGGTCGGCGAAGTCGAAACGCCACGCCGGTCGCCGTCCGAAGCCGCCGGGGAACTCGATCGTCTTCGGGTCGGAGAAGTTGCGGAACGAAGCCTGTCCCGGCTCGCTGATCGTGCGTCCGAGTTGTCCGAGCGTCCAGTTGCGCGATGCTTCGCCGTAGTCCTCGCCGAGGCCGATCAGACACGAGATCGACACCGCTGTTGCGTCCGGGTCGGTGGCGACGAGATCTCGCGCAAGGACACTGGTCAATCCGGGAATGAGCCCGACGCCGACGAGGAGCGGTGGCCCGTCGAGTGGTTGGGCTGCGAGCTTCAGCGCGTATGAGCTCGATGCGGTGATGTCGATCATCGACCAGCCTGCGCTCCGCCATTTGCGGATGGCATCGAGGTCTTCGATTCCAGTGCAGTTGATCGCGATACCGGGTTCGTCGACATCGAGGCTCGCCGCATCGGACAGCGTGCCACTGCGCCCGGTCACGGTCGCAAACGGCTCCGCCATCGCTGCGGCCCGCTCGGCGCTGCGTGATACGGCGACGACCCGTTGACCGTTGCGAGCGAGCTGGGCTACCACCTCGGTCCCGACCGCGCCGGTGGCCCCGAACACCGCGATGGTCGGTTCAGATTGCGTCATCGCAGGCACCGCACGTTCGTCCGCTCAGCATCGGCGGCGCCCCGTCGGCGGTGGTCAGGTGAGATCACCAGGTGACCTCGTGGCAGCCGTCGTGGGTGTCGGGCTCCACCTGAAAGGTGCCGTGGGTGATTCCGTAGGTGTCGGCGAGGACGTCGCGGGCACGGTCGAGCACTGCGTGTGCGTCGGTGTCGGTCGTGGTCATCAAGTGGGCAGATGCTGCGTCCATCTCGGAGGTGAGCGTCCAGACGTGGAGATCGTGGACGTCGACGACACCGTCGATGGCTTCGAGGTCGGCGCACAGTGCGTCGAGGTCGATGTCGTCGGGCGCTGCCTGCAGCAGGATGCGAACCGCTCGGCGACCAAGGCGCCACGTGCGCGGCAGGATCCACAGCCCGATCCCGGCGCCGATCACCGGATCGATCCACGCCCAGCCGAACACTTCCAGCAGCACGGCGGCGATGATGACGCCGACCGAGCCGATCGTGTCGGCGAGTACTTCGAGGTAGGCGCCTTCGACGTTCAGCGACTCCTTCGACCCTTCTCGGAGCAGGAGGAACGCAACGATGTTCGCGATCAGTCCGAGGGTGGCGACGATCAGCATCGGCACACCGAGCACCTCGGGCTCGCCGAACAGGCGCCGGCCGGCCTCGACGAGCACCCAGATCGCGACGCCGAACAACAACAGGGCGTTGACGAACGCAGCGAGGATCTCGAGTCGGTACAGACCGAACGTGTGGTTCGAGCGCGATCGCGACGTGTTGCGTTCGAATCGTGTCGCCAACTGAATGGCCGCGAGTGCCATGCCGAGTCCGATCACGTCGGTCAGCATGTGCCCGGCATCGGAGAGCAGCGCAAGCGAGTTCGTTGCGAACCCGGCGATCGCCTCGACGACGAAGAACGTGAAGATGATCCCGAACGCGATGAGCAGGCGTCCCCGGTGGCGTTCGCCAGCGCGGGCGAGGCTCGTGCCGTGGTCGTGGTCGGCACCCATCAGCGTTCGTCTCGGCTGTGGGCAAGGTGTTCGCGGGACAGGTCGAGGAGCATGCGAACGTGGGCATCGTCGAGCCGGTAGAAGATGTTGCGCCCGTCGCGACGATTCCGTACCACACCGGCGCTGCGCAGTAGACGCATTGCCTGGGACACCTTCGTGTCGGTCGTGTCGACCGCCTCGGCGATGTCGCACACGCACAACTCGCCCGCCTCCAACAGCGCGAACAGGATCCGGACCCGGGTCGGGTCGCCGAGCAGCCGGAACATCTCTGCCAGGCCGGATGCCTCGTCGACGTCGATCAACGAACGCGACACCGACTCGACCCGGCCCGCATCGACGCGCTTCACGACGCACCCATCCAACGCACTCACCTCTGACACCTGCATAGATGCGAAGATATGCGAATGGTGCGGGAGATGCAACAGCCCGACAGAATCTTGAGAGTGACAGGACCGACCCGACGGCTCAACAGGCAGAACCAGTGAGCCTTGTTGCGCACGGCGGAGCCGACCTGATCAACACCTGGGGATTCGCCTACGTCGGAGGCATCATCGGACTGTTCAGCCTCTCCCTGCTCTACGTCAAAGCGAAGGTCGACCAACGCACCGACCTAACGGGCGCAACCACACTCCCACGGGCGGTTGCCTCACTCGGCCCGGCAGTGATCGTGGTTGGTGGAGTGTGTGGCGTATCGCTCGGTCTGGGCATCGCCGGCCTGCTCGACTCCGCTTTCGAGAGTGCCGAGGTTGACGACGTCGTCGCCGAACTCTGCGATCTCCGCACCTCGGGCCCGACCGAACTCCCGCCGGCGCTCCACGACGACATCCTCCACGTCATCGACGACAACGATCTCGCAGCAGCCGAACCCCGACACAGCGCATTCCACGCACTCGCAGCGTCACCCGAGGCGACGCCACAGGAGTGGGCCACGACCATCGATCAACTCGCAGCCGTCCTCGTGGGCGACGATGAAGGCCCGGTTCCGGTGTGTCGTCGGGGTGCAAGCTGAGCACCGATGTCGTCTCGGCTGCTCGCCGCGACTCAACCGAGACCGAGGCGTTCCCAGGCCGCCTGATACTCGACGATCTCGATGGTCTGATTCCGTGACACGGATGCCGCAAACTCGATGATGCGCTCGCGCTGGCCATTCGCGCTCGCGAAGTCACCCATCCGGATACCGCCCCGGTGGTGTTCGGCCATGATCCGGAAGAACAGCCGGTCAGCGTCGATGCCGGTCGCAGCGTCGAGTTCGGCCAGTCGCTCGGCCGACTGCATGCCGGGCATCTCGCCGACCGGCATCGACATGCCCATCCATGTCATCGCCATCCGATCGGGTTCACCGATCTCGTAACCCTCCTCAGCGAGCCAACCCTTCATCCACTCGATCTCACGCTCCTGGAACGGGAGAACCTCTCGGGCGTACGGCGCGACGCCACTGTCGGGGCGTTCCTCGAGGTAGATATTCGAGATCAGCAGCGCCTGTTCGTGATGGTCGATCATGTCCTGCAAGAAGCCGACATCGACAGCGTTCATCGGCTGGTCAACCGGATCCTCGCTGAACGCCCACACCGCAACACCAGCCACTCCTGCAACGACGACCGCCCCCGCCAGCACGATCAACATGATCTTCACGATGCGGTTGAACATCGCGTCGGACACGACCTCACCGACGTCAGCACCCGATGCATCGGGTGCGCCACGGTCACGGCTGCGCTCGGCGCTGGGTTCGGTTGCGCTGTCGAGGGCATCCATCACAGCTCACGACTCTATTGCGCAACGACGGTCGTAGCTGTCGTGAGCTGACGGCCTTACCGACCGACGCCCAAGCCCAGGCCGAACCCCATCAAATGGCCCGAAGAATCTGGCTCGGACGGCCGGGTGCCGATGGACGGCGGATGCTCATGCGTTGTGAGGCGATCGGTCCAGGTCGAGTCCTGAAGTGCCCAGTCGGTGAGGTCGTAGCCAGCGGGCGGCTCGATCCGGATCACACTGTCGACGTCTCGTTCGGCGAGGTGATGTTCGAGGCGGTCCGCTCCGCGCTTGCCGGCATCATCACCGTCGAAGCAGATCAGCACGGCGCGCTTCGTATCGGCGAGTGCGTCGGCGACACGTTGGTCCGGATGTTGGGAACCGAGAACCGCAACGCTCACGAACCCGGCTTGGGCCGCGACCAGCCCGTCCGGCACGCCTTCGGTCACCACCACCACTCCAGCACGAGCGACGGCTGAGGCGGGCGGCGCCAGCCACGCCATTCGGGGATTCGCCGCCCATCTGCGTGCAGGATTGTCATACTTGTCGCGCCCGACAGGCGGGTCGATGAATCGGGCTTGAAAGTATGCCACCCGGCCGGCACGGTCGAGGGCCGGGTAGACCGCTGCTGGCCAGCCGGCGGGGAACCCCCGCGGGCGTGGGAGGTAGCGCCGTCCGAGGTCGGCGCCGATGCGGTTCGCTTTGAGTACGTCGTCGCCGAGCCCCCGCTCGTGAAGGTGTCGGCGGATGTTGGCGGCGGGCGCGGTCCAGAGCAGTCGTTGTGCTCGTTCGACGTAGCGGCGGACTTCGATGTGTGGTCTCCCCAATGGTCGCGGCGGGGGTGGCGGGGTTCGCTCGACCGGTTGAAGGTGGGCGTGGTTGTCGTTGAGCCAGCGGATGGCGTCGCCGACGGTCAATGATTTGGCAAGGATCACGGCGTCGATGGCGGTGCCACCGTGACCGCCGGACCAGCATCGCCAGCGTTGCACTCCGCGAGAGTCGGTGGAGATCTTGACCGAGGGGTGCTCATCGGGGTGGTCAGGGTCGACGCAGCGCCAGGCGCGCCGGCCCGACTGTCCAACGCGTTGTGAGAGGGCGTCGAGGACGTCGGCGAGCTCGACTCTTGCGAGCAGTTCGTCCCGGTCGATCCGGTACGGCACGGTGACGGCGTCCGTCTACGCGACCATCGCTGAATCGGTCGTGAAAACTGCGCGGAGCAGCGAAGGGCCCGGGGCTCGATCTTCCATGTCCTCAAAGGCGCCAAGCTCACCTTCTTCAACCCGACCACGCATCTCCGCTACGCGCCGGTCAAGTACTCGATCCCCAACACAGTCGATATTGACGCGCTCTGCGGCACGTTCAACTTGCCGAATCAAGCGTGTGCGCTCACCGCAGCGCTGCTCGGCTTCCTCGCCGTCAGCGAACTCTTCGTCGCCCAAACCAGTATCTACGCCAACCCCGCCGCTCGCAGCGACGACGCCGGACACCCCAACGGACCAACAACGCATCGGCCAATACCGATACATCGGCACAAGCCGATACAATCTGGTGCCATGAGCGCCACGATGCAAAGCGCAGCACCCATCGCCACCGCCGCGAAGCTGTTCTGCGGGTTCAGCGACCCGACACGCCTCACGATCATCACCACACTCGCCGACGGTGAACAACGCGTGAGCGACATCGTGACAGCGCTGAACGGCTCCCAAGGCAACATCTCCGGTCACCTCAAATGCCTCAGAGAATGCGGACTCGTGACGGATCGGCGCGCCGGACGCGAGGTCTACTACCGCATTTCCCACGACGAAGTCATCGACGTTGTCCGCTCGGCCGAGCGGCTCCTCGCACTCACCGGTGAAAACATCGATCTTTGTCCGAACTACACCACCAACGCCAACACGTGAGCAGCCAATGACCGTCAGCCGTTTCCACGTCGCCGGCATGGACTGCGCCGCCGAAGAACAACTCGTGCGCATGGCACTGTCCGACATCGACCAGATCGACCGCATCGAAGTCGACCTCGACCAACGTGACGTGCTGATCGACCACACGACCGACACCGCCACCATCGACACGGCACTACAAACCCTCAACCTTGGCGCCGAGTTCGTCGACGACACCAGCGAGATCGGCCCCGCCCCCGACACCCGACGCGAACGCAACGCGCTGATCGTCGCGTTCGTGATCAACGCCGGCTTCTTCGTCGGCGAACTCACCGTCGGCTTGATCAGCCGCTCCATGGGACTCATCGCCGACGCACTCGACATGGGTGCTGACGCCAGCGTGTACGCCCTCAGCCTCGCCGCAGTCGGGACCGCCGCCGCGCGCAAGAAGCAACTCGCACGCACCAGCGGATACCTCCAGATCGGCCTCGCTGCGCTCGGCCTCGCCGAGGTCCTACGAAGATTCTTCGCCGACAACGAACTCCCGGACCCGACCTCGATGATCGTGATGTCCGTTCTCGCGCTCGCCGGCAACATCATCACACTGCTCGTACTGCAACGAGTCCGGTCCGGCGAAGCACACCTACAAGCCAGCTGGATCTTCACCGCCAACGACATCAAGGTCAACGGACTCGTCATCGCCGCAGCAATCGGCGTCGCACTCACCGACTCCGGCATCCCCGACCTCATCGCGGGCGCCGTGATCTTCGCCGTCGTCGCCAACGGCGCCAGACGCATCCTCAAGATCAGCCGATGAACTCCGCCCGACGTCGCACAATGGTCGCCTGGATCGCAGCGCTCACCACAATCGATCTCGCCACCAAAATCTGGGCCACCGCCACACTCGACGACAAACCAATCACGCTCCCCGGACCCATCGACCTTCAACTCAGCTACAACAACGGCACCGCATTCGGACTGTTCACGAACATCCCACCCCTGCTGATCACCGCCGCAACCCTCACCATCGCGCTCGCACTCCTCACAGCCGCCTGGAACGGCCGGACACCCACCGGGCCCGCCGCGCTCATCATCGCCGGAGCGCTCGCGAACACCATCGATCGGCTCGAAGCCGGCTCCGTCGTCGACATGCTGCACACCGGCTGGTGGCCCACCTTCAACGTCGCCGACATCTTCATCACGACCGGCGTCGCCTGGTGGGCAATCACCGCCACGAACACCGACCACTCGACCTCGCCGACCATCGAACCATCCAGCACCACACACCAACACCAGACCTGACACGACGCATCCATCCGCCCCGGTGACCGCCAGTTCACCAACCCCGGACCGTCCAGCCCGGCCAGACCGACGAACACCCCGGAGTTCGACCCCTTCGACCCCGGTCATGGCTTCATCCCCTGGTCTGTGTCGACGATCGCTGCTTCGTGGGCGCCGATCACGTGGTGCACAACGGCTGCTCGCCCGGCGACTGTCCACACCGATCTGCCACGCGTCAGACGCGGCAGCAGATCGACCATGCGTTGATTCATCCGCAACAGCTCACCGGTGGCTGCGAGTTGGTCGGTCGCCTGACGGAAAACGACGCGCGTCTGGACGTCGGCGAGAAGCCCCTCGGCAACCTTTGATGCCGAGGTGCCCGAATCGGCTTGGGCTTGCAAGTCCGAGAGCCGGTGGGTGATGAGGATGTTCCAGAAGCCCCAGAGCCGGCACAGCTTCAATCGCTCCTGCAGGGTCTTGGCAGCGCGTTCGGACGCCATCGTCGCCCACACCTCGTCGTCGACGAGGATCCCCCGCCGACCCTGATCTTTGAGAGTGGCCATCTGGCCGGCGAGCGATGCAGCGGTCGCCATCTGCACCAGCGGCAATGCGTCGATGTTCGAGAACACTGCGGAGAGATCGACCACCACACCCTGCCCGGACAACTGGTCCACCGACACCGTCGACTGTCCGTCGAACATGCCGCGCAGCGACTTCTGGAGCAGCTTCGACAGAGCGAGGCGCACGGCGGTGACGGCATGGGCGATGTCGGACTCGTCGAGCAACTTGAGCTCGTCCATCCGCCTGATCGGTTCAGGAAGCTCACCGAGAAGGGTTGCGAGATCGACGAGGGTCGCCGGCATCAGCGACGCCTCGTGGCTGTCGTCGAGTACATCGATGGCGGTGGTGAGGATTGCTTCCTCGATTGGGTCGAGGTCGCGTTTCATCACGGTCGACAGCAATCCGGTGACGAGGATCTGACGGTTCATCAGCGATCGCTGCCGATCGCCGGGGCCGGGGTCGAGCGGGTTCAACCGGTCCGTGCCGCCGGGGAACAACTTGACGACCGGCATCCCCAACGCCGCAGCGAGTGGCCCGTACTCACCCTTTGGGTCTGAGATCGACAAGAATCGCCGACGCCCGTAGAAGGCGGCTTGGCGGTAGAGCATGGTCTTGACGGCGGATGATTTGCCGTTGCCGGGCTCGCCGAGCACCAACATGTTCGAGTTCGTCAGCACAGTGCCACCGCCGAGGTCTCGCCCGTACAGCTCGAACGGGTCGTACGACCAGGCACTGTTGCCGTCGGTGACATTGATTCCGACGTAGGGCGAACGGACTTCTCGCAGCGCTCGTCCTCCGTGGAACGGGTAGATCGAGGCGACATGGGCTGTGGTTCCCCGATGTCGCGGCAGGCGAATTCCTCCGCCTGCACCTCCCATGGGTGAGCAGCCGGCGACAACCGGTACTGCTCCCCCGTCGGCGGGCACCTCTCCTCCGTTGCGCCGCCGGATCATGATCGGTCTCCGATGCGCCGGGCGAGCGTTCGGCCCAGCGGCAGCGACGACACCCATCCGTCGCCTTGGCGACCCCACAGCGGTTGGAGTTCGATCCCGACGTTCGCTGCGGCTTGCTCCAGGTCGGCGGCTTGCACATCGAGATCCGACGCCGAGCGCGCCGACAACGTCAGCAGCCCGGTGTAGAGACACTCGACGTAGCCGGCAGCGAGTTCGGCTTCACGCGACTCGACTTCGACGACCGCCTTCTGATCGGCACGTCGCACGATGAATCCCTTGCGACGTCGAGTCTCGATGTTCGCCTCGCGTTGCGTGCGCTCACGGTCGACATCGGAATCGGACCGCGACGGTGCGAGAGGCTCGAACACCGTCGTCAACGAGCGGGTGCAGCCCGACTCGAACATCAGCGAGTCGAGCCACGACGCCGCGACCTCACGACGCGGCCACCGGGCAAACCACCACGACCGGTGAAACGCGCCGTCGACCACGACCGCGCCCAGCTGGTCGTCGACGTGCATCGGACCGAATCTCGGCGCCGCCACACCGGTCGCCGATGCCAACGATCGACGCAGGGTCGCCAACTGCTCGACGACCGAGGGGTCTGACCGAACCCGCATCGCCGTCACCAGATCCGCCGCAGACAACACGCTCTCGACACGCAACGACGCAGCGTTGAGCCGACCAGCGAACAGACGCGTCTGCTCGCTCACAGTACGAAGCGCCGCCGACAACGCGTCCTCACCACGCGCCTTGGAGACGCGCTCGACATCGACGGAGACCTCGACCAGCACCTCATGATCAACGACGGTGGCCGAGGTATCGCGAAGCAGTTGCAGGTAGCCGGCGCGGGCCGGGTGGTCGGCCTCGTCAGCCCAGGCGGACTCGAGTTGGGCCACCGTGTCACGGATCGGGACCGGCGACGTCCAGTCATGGAACGTCACCCGACTCACCGGTGAGTTCTCACGCGCGAACCCTGCAATCGCGGAACCCCACTCATCGATGCGGGCGTCCTGAGGGGCCGCGTCGACCAGCCCGAATTGGCCGTCGCCGCACACCTTCACGACTGCGGTGACCATTCCGGCTTGTCGGTCACGGACCACGCCGATCGCAACGTCGGCACCTGGTGTCACCCAAGGGACCTCGACCTCAAAAAGATCAAGCCCAGACAGCACCGGTGGCAACGCGACGGGCTGGTCGCCGTCGGCGATCAGTTCGACGGGCCGGTACCAACGATTCCGAGAACGAGCCCTGCGCCACCACCACACCACGAGCGCAGGAAGGATCTCGTGAGCAGGGCGGTCATGGACCTTGCCGAACCACAACCAACCGCACACCGCCAACACGACAAGCGAAACCGGGACCGGCACATACCCCGCAATCGCGATCCACCCAGCTGCGAGCGCGACGGCTCCGACAACCACCAGAGTCGGCGGAAGGGTTCCAAACATGCCCGACCGACGTCGTTCACCGAACCGGTAACCCCGGAGCTGTCCATCACCGCTCACGATCCGCCTCCAACGTTCCGAGTCGGGCCCGACGGCGGCGACGTCGGCCCGGCCGAGTCCCCTGGTGGAGACGATGCTCCCTCCGCTGCCGAGCGAGCAGCCGAAGCAGCGGTCGATGCCCCAGCCTTCGCTGCAGCTGCCACGGCGACAATCGGGGCGGCTGGCCCGGCTGCGGGCGCAGCCGCTACGGGCGCTCCCGCGCCGCCTGCGGCCCCAGCACTCCCAGTTGCCGCCGCGCTGCCACCGAGACCGGCGCCGGCCGGACCCGCACCACCAACGGGTCCGACCGAGCCACCACCCGACGCAGCAACGCCTCCGCTGGAACGTCCACCGCTTCCCGACAGGCGTGCCATGGCCGACTGGCCGTAGTACTGCAACTGCATTGCTTGCGTCCCGCCTCGAAGCGGCGCCGAAGCAATGCCCTGCGCCACGACGGCTGCTGCGACGATCGGCATCAGTTTCCAGACCAAGAACGGCATGAACGCCGCCAACCCAAAGGTGACGACACCGGTGATCAACGTCCCGAGTTCACGAGCGGCGTTGTCGCCGACCCCGTCGCCCGGCTCACCGGTCGCGCCGACTCCGCCGAGCGCCGAGATCCCGACCGACAGCGCCAAGATCATCACCGGCTTCGCAATGATCAGGGCCACCAAAAGCTCCAACACCTTCTTCGCGGTGTCGCGCAGCGGCGGGAACAGCATGGCGGGGAGACCAAACGACACCGCGTAGATCACGACGAGGTAGATCAACGACTCACGCACGAACAGCGTGACCCACATGAACAACATTGCTCCCAACATCACGAGTGCGACGACAATCCCGAGGAAGTGCATGCCCGGCAACTTGGCCATCAGCGTCTGGCCGAGGCCATCGAGTGCCGTGAGCGCGTCGTCTCGGGTCTGGTCCCAGATGAAGTCAGACAGCCCGTCGGCGATGTCGATCGCCGCTGCCGAGATCGCCACCAAGGACACCATCGCGAAGATCGCGACCGGCAGGTCGTGGCCGACAGCGCGCACGATCGCACCTGGCGACCCGGCTGCAACGGCGCGGATGATCGCCAACGTGACGAGCAGCGAGACCATCGCGATTCCGATCCCGAACGCAATCCGGAACGGCGATGACCCCGACGTGTAGAACCATTCGGACTGCAGACGCGGTGACGAAGCGGTGTCCATGAAGTTCCACACCGCCATCAACAGCGACAAGACGCCCTTCATGATCCAGTCGGTGATGCCACCCACGACGGTGTCCCACGCCCACCCCGCAGCAGCGGTGAAGGGGGTCGTGACCCAGCCGATGATGTCGCCGAAGACCCCCATTCAGCTCTCCCCAATCGTCGTGTCGGCGAACACCGCCGGCGTCCACGAATCGACCGACTCAAAGTCCGATGGCGGTGACGGCAGGGCCGCCTCGACCGGGATCGGTGTCGGCCCCTCCTGAACGGCGACCGCCTCGACCCGCCAGTCGTCGCGTTCCCAACGGAGCGAGATCCGATGCGTTCGCCACAACACCTCCACCGGCCCGGATGCCGGATCGCCGGTGATCAGCGCCGCCCACACCGACACCTCGGCCACATCGGTCGTGAACTCAGTCGTGGCGGTCCGCAGTGGGGCTTCGATCCAGATGCGCTCACCGAAGTCACCTCCGAACCCGTCGAGGAACGTCAGATAGTCGGCGACCGCCCCGTCCACGCCCGCAGCCGCGCCCGATTCGGTCATCAGACGCTGCAGCGAGTCACTCAAGCGCAGCGGCCCCATCCGCACGAGCGTCGAGAACGACGCGACCCAGTTCACCGCCGCCGTGGTCGCACCGGCCTCGCTCGGCGGATAACCGACCGGCACCCCCTCGACATCGGCGGACGCGACCACCACAGGGTCAGCTTGTTCATCGGCGACGATCGAATCTGCAGGGGCAATCGTCGTTGCCACCGAGGGGGCTGCGGACTCGTCGTCACCGATCGCCAACGACCGGATCGCCCAAACCGTCAACATCACGAGGAGAAGGGCGACGCCAGCCTGCTGCGTTCGCGACATCGCCGCTCAGCCCGCCTGGCCTGCGTCGAACAAGACGCTGACGATCGTCGGCGCCAACCCGATGACCATCGCACCGATCGCGCCGGCAGCGACATACATCTTCCCTTCGACGCCACGGCCCGAGTTGCCGTTCATCCCGCGCCACGTCGCTGCGCCGTACAGGATCACCAGCCCGCACACGCCGAGTGCAAGCCAGAAGCCCCACGAGAGAATCTGTGTGAACAGAGCCGCACCCGGCAAGCCCTCGGAAGACGGCGACACGTCATCGAGCGGCGATGCAGCAGCAGTACCCGAAGGAGCGACAAGCACTACACCCGTCAGCACGGGAACCGTCGTCCAGACGCCGAGCACAAGGCGGCGCCGCAGACCTCGCCGCCGATCGACAGTCACCGGACTCGGCGAGAGGGCGGTCGAATTGGACATGGGCGAACCTCCAGGCGTCGTGCGGCTCCCCGGATGCGAAGCCGCTCAACACCAACAGCCCCCAGGACCGACGAATCGTTACAACAGCGTTCGTGATGTAACGAACGAAACCGCGCGGGGGCTGTTGTTCATGTGAAGACTTTCTCCGTCGCGCTCGCAACAACGGCCTGCTTCGTCCTGTCCATCCCGCTCGTGTTCGCCAACGGCGGCGACGCAGCCGGCGTGTACGCATGCGGACGCCTCGGCGTCATCCTCGACACCATCCGCACCCTTGAATCGGGAGGCAACTATCAGGCTCACGCGGCCGGCGCGTCAGCGTCGGGCGCCTACCAGTACATCGACAGCACCTGGCGCCACTGGGCTGGAGAAGCCGACATATCAACCGACCTCTACCCCACCGCCGACTCTGCACCAGCACACATCCAAGACCAGGTCGCCGGCGTCAACGTGTCATCGATCCTCGCCGACCACGACAACTCCGTCGATGTCGTCCCCATCATCTGGTACTACCCCATCGCCCTCGGCAACGACGAGATCAAGGACCGAGTCCCCTCGCCATCGTCCGGCAACACACTCACCGTTCGCGAATACCAAACCCGATGGCTCGACACCTACCGAATCAAACTCGACGCCGAAAGCGATGGTGATTCGCTCAGCTGCAGCCCCACAGCCGTCACCGGCGACTGGGCACTTCCCGCCCCACGAGAAGTCATCGGCGCGAACACGGTCGACGACCCGCACCACGACTATCCCGCCTGGGACTTCCTCATCCCAGCCGGAACCCCGATCTACGCCGTCACCGGCGGCACCGTCGCACGCACCACTAACTGGACCGGCAACTGGTGGGCCGCTGGATGCGGCGGCAACAACCCACCCGACGCTTGCACCTCCTGCGGCGTCGGCATCACCATCCAACACGCCGACGGCTTCCGCCACACGTACTGCCACAACAGTCGAAACCACGTCACCGTGGGCGACGAGATCACGCCCGGTCAACACATCGCCGACTCCGGCAACAGCGGCCGATCAGGCACCGCCCACCTCCACCTCGAGTTCCGTACCAACGGCATCCGCCGCTGCCCGCAACCACTCCTCGCTGCACTGTTCAACCAGATGCCCATCCCGTCGCCGACGGACCTCCCGACCAGCGGCTGCTCGTTCTAACCATCGAACCGATGCCGACGTCACCCGCACCCACCACCACCGAGATCCGCCAAGCCGTCAGCATCATCCACGAAGCCGTCCGCGACCCCGACCGCCACCACGACCCCGTCGCGGTCGCCACCGCGCACACCACACTCGTACGAGCACGCCGATCTGCCGAGCCACCCGTCGACCAGTGGCTCGCCGACTACCTCGACCCCGACACCTGGCACCACGGCCCCTGTCATCTCGTCGACCGGATCGACACCCTCGCCATCAACTTCAAGCTCCCGCCACCGATCCGCACCGGCCCACCAGACGGCAACCAAGGCACCCTGTTCTGAGGGTGAACTGGGCTGTCCTTTTCACTTCCGTTTATACATCTGACCGCTCAGTCACCTGACCGGCTTCTTACTTCTGTTTATACTTTCTGCATGGCCGCTCGCCCTCGAAATCCATTCAGGCCAGGATTCGGAAAGCACCCGACGGTCGTCGTCGGCCGGGACGAGATCCTCACCGACGCGCGTGAAGCCTTCGGCGACGACTGGCACCCAACCCGCAAGATGCTGCTCCAAGCACATCGAGGCAGCGGCAAGACCGTGCTCCTCGACGAGATCCAAGACATCGCCACCGCCGCCGGCTGGCTCGTCGTCCAAGAGGATGCCGGAACCCAAGACACCTCCGTTGCGGCGCGGATGACGACCCGCCTGCTGCGGCACCTCGACCAGCACGACCCCGACGCACGACGGCGAATCACCGGGGGCTCTGTCTCCCTTCTCGGAGTCGGCGCGAGCGTCAGTACCGAGCTGTCGGGTGGCGACGACTCCCCCACCGGCCTGCGTGAATCGCTTGAGGCGGTACTGAGCCTCGACGATGGTCGACCAGCGGGCGTGCTGCTCTCCGTCGACGAGATCCACGAGGCGTCTCGAGACGATGTCCACGCCATCGGCAATGCCATCCAGCATCTCGACCGATCGAACCAGCCCATCGGAGTGCTCCTCGCCGGACTGCCACCTGACGCCGACATCGAGAAGGAACCAACTTTCCTGTCCCGGTGCCACGCCCCCAAGATCGAGATTCTCAGCGACGACGAGATCGAGCGGGGCCTCGTCGAAACTGCATCGACAGAAGGTTGGGCGTTCGATGCCGAAGCGCTCGACCTCGCTGTCAGCACCACAGCCGGGTTCCCGTACATGATGCAACTCGTCGGATGGGAAGCCACCAAGATCACGCGCCAGCGCGAGAACGACACCGTCATCACGTACGGCGACGTCGTGCTCGCCGTCCCCGAAGCACGCCGCACCCTCACGCGCTCGGTCTTGTTTCACATCGACAAACGACTCACACCAACGGAGAAGGAGTTCCTGGTCGCCATGGCCCACGACTCGGGACCGTCAAAGATGAAGGACATCCGCGAACGGATGGGACAAACAGCGCAGTACGTCAACGTCTACCGCAACCGTCTCCTCGACGCCGGCCTCATCCAACAGATCAAACACGGCCACGTCGACTTCGCCGTCCCAGGCCACCGAGCCGAACTTCGAGCCGACGTCGGTTACGCCGCCGCCCAGGCATCACATCAACGTCGCAGAAGTTGAGCAGCTCCGCACGATTTCTCGCTGCGCAATAGGGTGACTCCATGTCGGGCGAGAACGGAGAGCAAGAGCCATCGGACTCGTGGCTCACCTCATTTTCGCCAGAAGACGGCCGATCGATCCGCAACTCGACGATTGGCCGGGTTCTTGGGGCTTTCATCGTGCTCGGCATCATCGCCGTCGGAACATTCCTCTTTGTCGGCCGTTCGGAGGACTCAACAGAAGCCGGTGGAGGGGTCATCAACGTGAACGGCGACATCGACAACTCCTGCGTCTTCGTTGGAGAGAACAACTCTTGCATCGTGGAAGCAGCCGAGAATCTGACTCCCAGTCAGCAGTCATGGCTCAATCAGCCCGACTTCAAAGCTCCGGCGAGCTGGCCGACCGTCGAGCGGTGGGTCGACATCGCAAGCGGGATCTTCGGCGACACGGAAACGATCGTCCTCGAACCTGATGACCAACTCGAGAGTGGACGTGCGACACGAACGCCAGAGGGATTCACGCTGGAACTGTCGGACACGAAGACCGTCACAGGATTCATCGACTTCAACCTCGGCTGGCCCGGACCCATCGAGCCGCCCTACTACGCACGAATTGATGTCGTCCAGCGGGGTGGCCCCGTCGAGTCACGGGCCTGCGGATTGCTCTTCAACGCTAAGTACGGCGCGGACTACGCAGATCCAGCAAACCGGTGGTTCATCGCCAAGGCCGCCGGTGGCGATGCTCAGGTGACCCAGTGGACAGATCTCGACGAGAACGGGAACATCAACCATCGGATCTTCGAGAACTACGAGAGCGTGGTTGCTCCAGAGGAACCTGCGACGATCGAGGTTCTTGTCGAGGCCAACCGCTGGACCGTGGCGATCAACGGCACGGTCGTCGGATCTCGCGAGACTGCACTCGGCCCCAATCATGTCTTTCCAGCGGGCCAGCAGGAAACGACGTTGCGGAGAGGAAACGTGCTGTGTGAGTTCAGTGGCTGGGAACTTCGCCAGCCCCAATAGCTAGTGCCGTGTCCACGCCTCGAACGCCACTGTCGAGTCGTTCGTTGAGGCCAGAGACCCACGCAAGAAGGAAGTGCGGGACGATTCAATCGTCTACCGACCGCGCAACGGCCGATCAGCGGGCAATGTTGAGGTCGGCTATCAACTCGTCAGGCAACGCCACGACGGCCGGCACCTCGGTGCCGCTCATTGGTTCAGGGACCGGTAAGATCCTGACGACGGCTGGCGTGGCGCACTCCGAGATCTCTTCGCCATACCTTCCGTCGCCCGGGAGCAGCAGATTGACAGTGCCTTCGTCGAACGTGTCGGCCGGGATTCCGGCGTTCAGGTCGATCGTTGAGTCGGCCTGCCAACCACCGGACTCGTCGTTGCCTGCGCACACGATTCCGACGTCTAGGAACTGGATGTCGGAGCCAGACCGATTCTCGATTCGCAGATCCACAGCTAGCCACGGACCGCCGTCGTCTCCGTCGACAATGACACCTTCCACGAGAACAGTTGAGCCGTCGAGTTCGATTGCGTCACCGATCGCCCCGTCCACGCCGTAAACCAGTTCCTCGGACCTAACATCTTCGGCATTTCGGAGTTCCCCCTCGCTTGAATCGGGGTCGGAATCACCGTCACTCCCACAGGACGCGAGAGCAAGAGCAACGACCAGAAGGAGCGGAACCGGCCGGGAGCCTCGGAGCATATTTCGCACAATAGCGCCGCCGTATGCTAATCCAGCCTCCCGAGTCGCGGCGCTCCGATCGGTGGTGATGGCGGTAGCCGAAGCTGCCAATTTCTGGATCAACGAGTACGAGGTGGCGTGGACTTGTTGTCGGGGCTTTCCCGAGGTTGAGGCGCTCAAAAGACCACAACAGGCCGAGTCGATTTCTGGTGTCCCCGCGTCGACCCGTCGCCGGTGCCCAAGCTGCTGACAGGGTCGCTGCAACCCGGCGTTCTGGGGCTGTGTGCAGCTCGTCGTCCCGACTCGAACGCCCGTCGCCAAGACGCCGCGAACACGTCGACGGTCTGCAGATTGAGTCTCCGGGACAGGGATTCACTGTGGCACCTCAACTGACAGCGCCTCCGTCCGTCGAGATCTACGCGGGCTCAGCCATGGCCGGAAAGCTTTGCAGTGACAAGCCCCTCCCGCCGCTGAAGAACTCCGGACTCCTGTTCGGCGCATGCTTCGACAACAGAACTAGTGAGACCACAAAAGTCCAAGGAGACTTTCATGACAAGCAATCCTCGTAGCCGACGGCTGTTCGACAAGCGCCCATCTCGTCGGCTATGCCTTCGGTGTCGAAGCTGCAACGAAATCCTACTTCGATCCGGTTGGGCATGCGACCCGTGTCGGATGACGCTGGTCGACGACGAACACTTCGATCGCTGACGTCGCTAGAACTGGTCGCCACAGCGCCGATGGCAGCCGTCATCCGGCGTTCGGGGCCAGGGTTTGGACTGTGGTTGCGGAGCCGTTTGCAACCGGTACCGCTGATCCCGGCCGAGATCAGAGATTGCGGACCGGGCCTCGATTGATCCGTTAGTCCGACGGCTCGGGTCGTGTGTTGGCACCGAAAAGCAAGCGTGCCGTCTACTTCGGTGCAAGTTCCGACCATCCGTGCGGCCGCCGCGATACAAAGTGTGCGATGGGTTACGAGATTGACTTTCTGCCAGTGGGCGACGCTAAGAGCGGAGATGCGATCGCCCTGCGGATCGGTGACCTAACTGGGGGCGATGGCAGCGACGTCTTTGTCGCAATCATTGATGGAGGCTTCGCGTCGTCGGGGTCGAGCGTCGTTGAACACGTCGTTAACGTGTATGGCACGAGCCGCGTCGATCTGGTGATCTCGAGCCACCTGGATGACGATCACATTGCTGGCTTGACGACGATCTTGCGCGAGTTGGACATTGGCGAGTTGTGGATGCACGAGCCTCCGTCAGCCCAGCAGGAAGCGCTTGTGGCGGCGGCTGAGCAGGAAGTATCGGGTGTAGCGCGCGACCGCTTGTATGCGATCACCGCCTCGATACAACAGAGCCAGAGTCTCTACGACCTGGCGCGAGACCGTGGGATACCCGTCGTCGCACCCGTGGAAGGAATGACTGCAGGGGGCGGAGCCGTCACCGTTCTGGGGCCGAGCGAGGACTACTACCGCAGTCTGCTCAAACGATTTCGGGGCTACAAGCAGTCGCAATCCGTGGCGTCGATGGTTGCGAGTGCTGTGGAGCAAAAGACCGGAAAGCCGATCACCGAGACGCTCGAGGATGAGAAACTAGAGGAAGGTGCGGCCACGGGACCGGAGAACAACTCAAGCGTCATCCTTAAGGTCGAAGTCGATAGTCACGCCACGATTCTTACCGCAGACGCCGGTGAGGAAGCGCTTGGGCGGGCCGCCGACTACCTTGATGGGATCGGATTTGACTGGGGCAGGCTAGGTGCCATCCAGGTTCCGCACCACGGTTCCAAGAACAACGTTACACCGTCGATCCTGACTCGGATCCTCGGTCCAAAGGGGACGGTCGAACCGACCAGAATGGCGTACGTCTCTTGCGCGCCGTCCGGAGAGCCCCATCATCCGTCAAAGCGAGTGACCAATGCGTTCCATCGCCGAGGCTGCCGCGTGTTCAAGACCGCTGGCAAGAAGGTTCGACACTCTTTCGGCGCTCCTGGGCGTGAGGGGTACTCTGAAGCTACCGAGGTCCCCTTCTACCGAGAGGTTGACTGAGCCCACCGATTCCGGGGCAGAGGCCTACGAAATCTCCGGGCAGTGGTGTTCGATCATGAGGCGCGTGAGCTGCTCGCCGCGTGCTGTGAGCAACTCGATGTCGGCCGCCTTCATCCTAGAAAAGTTCGTGGGGTAGCCGACCACGTCGCCCCGTCGAACGAGGTTCGTCGGCTGGATTGGGAGAGCGTCGTCGCGCTGACCGAGGAACGGCATCACGATTCCTTTGAGTGCACCGTTTCGTTGGTGATCGAATAGGACTCCTTTCCCGCCGTCTTGGACCTTGCGGTAGACGGCTTCGAATGAGCGCTTCATTCGTGCGGGCCACCACACGGGAAACGCTCTTTCGTCGAGGGCACCGCGTCCTGCATCGGCAGAGATGATGTAGTCGACGGGGTGGACGTTCGTGCTGTGCAGTTTGCTGCGCCCGGGTTCGAGGCATGTGGTGCCGAGGTTGTCGTAGACGCCGCCGTCGGTGAGTAGCACCCGCTGCTCGGTCTGATTGCCGGAGCGGTCTACGAAGTCGAATGACGAGTCGATGGCGGGCAGGATCGCCGGATACGCGGCGGAAGCCGCTGCAGCGAGTGACACCGGAACGTTGTTGAAAGCGAGCTTGCCGTACTTGCTACTACCACTTTCGACCGACCCGAATCTGAATGCTGTACCGGTTCGCAGGTCGCAGGCATTTATGACTGCGTGCACGTCCCTTGCTGGCGCGTCCATCGTCGCGTTGCCTAGTTCGGCCCGCAGGACGCGTTCAACCGAGGAGGTGATGGTGAGCGATCGCCTGATGCGAGGACCACGGGAAGTCTTGTCCTGTCGAATGATGCGTCGGAGCGGAAATTGAGCGGTCCGTCCGAGCGACGTAATCGCCGCGGCGGCGAAGGTCGCGGCGTGGCGGGCTGCGCGCGGTGTGACGAGGGTCGCGGTGGCGATCCGGCGGTTGAGTCCACGTTGGAGGAGTCGCGTGACGCGGGCGTCGAAGTCGTTGAAGTCTTCGAAGCTGTAGGTCCACATTGCGGCGATGATCGAGCCGCCCGACACCGATGAGATCACCTCGACGCGGTCGAGGACTCCGCGGTCGTGGAGTGCTCGCAGAACCCCGAGGTGGAACGCTACGGCGCGGAATCCGCCACCTGAGAGTGCCAGGCCAATCGTATGGTCTCTGACCGGTTCGGGCGGGATTTCGGTGAGAGGGATTCGCGTTTCTGGAAGCGTGTTGTCTTGGTGCCGCTCGTAGATGAACGCGCCGAGCAGGGGCCGGTCTGGGTGACCACCGACGATGACGAGGAGCTGTTTTGGGGTGGCCGTCTCGGTGTCAGTGACGATCTGGGTCATACCTTGATGATCGGTTGGGCTGGGGACAGGCAGCGAGTCTGGGTGGGTGTGCCACATTCCGATTGGTCGATTCGCGTCTCGTGATCGTGATCGGATTGCGGTGGTGGCTGCATCGACGCCGTCGACGCCGCAGACGAACAGATTTGGTGACGCGAAGCTGTCGGGCGGTGGCCCCACGATGTCGTTGACCCAAACCACACCAAGCGCGTCGTCGCGTTCGCCAAACAGGTGCCCGCCAGTCTCGTCGCGTGGATTGAGTCGCCGAGATCGTCTGGCCCACGCTCGCATCTCGGCGACAGCTTCGGGGGTGATTCGGATCTGGTGATTGTTGATCGGGTCGGCGAGCGTCACGTCGTTCGGGAACGTGAAAACGCGGGTCGCCCCCGCCTCACTCAAGGTCGGCAAGGTGACGAATCCGGCGATCATGTCGTGTGCAACCGGTGCGGTGGAGGCGAGCAGGAGCATCGTCGATGCGAGGGCTGCCACCTCGGCGTTGGAGCCGACGAAGGTGGGGCTTGAGCATCCCGGTTCGGGTGCGAACCCTGTCGTTCGAGCGGGATCAGTCGGCCAGAACTCCTCGGCGAGATGTTTGAGGGTCGGGTTTCGTGATGCGGTGATTTTGGCCTTGCGCCGCATGTCGACGGGCCCACCCGTCGCGGATGGTTGTGAGGACACGACGAGGCCGTGGCGGGCGTCGTGACTGATTGACATCGCAATCACCGTCGCCTGGCTCGGATGTCGCATTCGGTAGGATTCGAGCCGCTGTGCGACCGCCGGTGAAGCGGTGAGGTCGAACACGACATCAGTGTCGTCGTACCAACCTTCGGCGAGGTCGCCGGTGAGATCCGTCGTAAACGGGTGCACCTCGACATCGGGAGCAATCCGCTCAAGACGCTCTGCGAGCGCTGTGGCCTTGGAGCGGCCAATGTCGGCGTCTTCGAAGTTCTGCCGCACGAGCACGCCGGGCGCGACCGTCGAGTTGTCACGCAACACCAGTTCGCGCACACCGGAGCGAACAAGGTGCTCGGCCACTGCGCCACCCAGGGCGCCGCACCCCCAGATCGCAACTCGGCGCTCGGCCCATTCTGACATGGACGATCCTCCGTCACGGGGAAGCGTCGCCTCACCTCTTGCTTCGCGGACGGGGCACCACTCCACTTGAACGTTATTCTTGACCGCCCAGTCGAGGAGTTCCGAGAACGCTGCGTCTCGCTCAGCGTCGGTTTCGGCGGTGTCGCCGTCTTGGGCAACGGTGTTGTAGAACGCCGCAACATCGGTGGCTTTGAAACGCCACACTGCAAGGTGCTGAACCGTGTCGCCGCCGACTGTGCCACGCATTGGCGTGCCGACGACCATATAAACGTAGTCGTCATCGTGCAGCAGTTGCCCAAGCCGCAACATCGTGAAGAGCATTGACGTCGCCACGCCGCGCTTGATTAGCGCAAGCAGGAGAGAGATCAGCGACGTTGGGTATTCCCACGGCAGTGGGTCGCTCAGCAGTAGTGCCGGGGCGACCGCATCGAGGGCGTCGCGCGCTGTGGACGCTTCCTTGATCTCGCACCATCCGATGATGTCGCGACGATGACCGCCAGCCACGGTCATCTCTGCGAAACCCCACCAGTTCTGGTCAGTGACAGCCGGGGTGTCAACGCGAGGGATTATTGTGGGGCAGCCTGTGGTTTGGTAGACAGCGGGTGGGTGGATCGGTCCGCCGACGGCGTCCAGTTCGCCGAGCGAGGCCGCAGTGATCCATTTCAGCAACCGCTCGAGGAAACCGAACATCCCATCGGATGGATCCCATTCGGTCTCCGGCGCGAGGAAGAGGCACAGGTAGTTGCTCCACTGGACGTGGTTGACGTCGGCCCACCGCTTATGGGCAGTCCGCGCTGCTGGTGGCCGGAACGGAAACGTGGCGGGGACCGTCACATCGATCCGTTCGCGCTCGCGCAACACGATGCCACCTGATTCGTGCGGAAGGCCGCGGCAGTCGATCGACAGCGAGATCCGCAGCGACTCATCTCCAATGCGGGTGTCAACGATCGATATCGCTCCTGACCGTTCCGCTTCGATCCGGCGCGTCTGCTGCAGGGCCAGTTCCTGGCCCGGCGTCACGTCTGTCCGAATCCAACGTGTTTTCCGTAGGCGGCGTCGCCGCCCCGGGCATCGGTGATGGCTGACGCGGCGACCGAACTCTCCGGCACCGTTGTCGCGCTATACAACGAGATGCCGTCGGCGTTCGCCTCGAACACGATCGGGTCGTCGCTGCCTTCGTCGTCGCCGGTGCACAGGACGCCGTTCGGTGCGACTTCCTGGTAGCGGTCGCGTGCGATGGCGTGCGGGGGGTTGTCGCCCGCCTTGTTGGACGACGGGATCTTGGAGGCTGACACCACGACCCAGCCGGTCTCGCCGGCTGCAGCGTCGATGAGGTCGAGAAGGCCCTGCTTTACAGAGACGTCGTCTTCGCCGTCGTCTTGGTAGTACATGGCGGTCTTCGAGCAATGGTGCGGGGCGAGAAACAGATCCCAGGCTTTGTCGTCATCGTCGGAGTAGTCGAAGATCCGTTTCAGGGGCGGGTAGTCGAGATCGCCAAACAGCATCAGTCGGCTCGCTGACTCGCCTTCGGTGAGGGTGATCTGCATGGCAACGCTGGTCTTGTTCCGGTCGCCAGTGGAGTCATCGCCGAACGGGGCATGGAAGAACACTCGACACGTTCCATTGAGGTCAACGCCGTCGAGCAGAGTGATGGCGTCCCCTGGCCGACTCTTGCGCGACTCTGGAATGTCCTTGTAATCGTCCTCGGAAAGGACGTCGTCATTGCCGATAATTCGAATCCGGTCACCGGTCTCTGCCTCGACATGCTGATTGAGCGCGATTCGCCGATGCGCCTCGTCGCAGAACGCCTGGGCGTCGTCACACAGATCGTTGTCGTCAACGAACTCGCGAATGATTCGCGGCGAGAACCACAGCTCGCCAATCGTGCATCGATTGAGGAGTTCTCCGAAACCCTTGCAGTGGTCTTGATCCGGGTGGGTCAACACGAACACTGCGAGGTACGGCTTGGAGGCACCGTCGATCGTGGGCAATACGTCGTCGACCAAACTGTCGACGACCGGATGGCACGGATGGTCTTCACCTTCGGACGACTCATGGTGCTGAACGTCGATCTGAACGACCATGTTGCTATTGACCTTGACAGTTGTGCTGTCGCCGCAGCCGACTGGCCAAAAGATGAAGCCTCGCGCTGGAAGATCTATGGACATGGTCGGTCTCCTGACATTGTGACGGGTCGTACGTGCGTTCGACTTTATCGCCCGAATCGATGTTGCAGGCGGTGGTACCACGGTGCTTTCGGGGCGGCTTCTTTCGACGCGCAGGGCTCTACCGCCTCACTCATCCTGGTGGGTGTGCGCATATCGCGCAGGACGGCTTCAGCCATCGGCGAGTGCGTCGTGGCTGTTGACGTAATCCATGAAGCGTTGTTTGGCTGCCATGACGGATTCGGTGAGTTCGGGGCTGCCTGTGGCGTCGGCGTAGTGTTGTTCGACGCTGCGCATCGGGAGTTCGACCATGGGGTCGTCGATGACGCCAGCCGCAACGCTGGTGGCCTCGAGGACGAGAGCGATGTCGTCGGCTTCCATGGCGAGTTCCATGACTCGTCCGGCGTACTCGACGACGCCGCTCTGCATCCGGCTGGTGACGCCTTCGGGGCCGGGCCAGCGGAACCCGGTTCGGACCCGGAATAGTGGTCCGCGCATGAGGGCGAGGCCGTCGCGGAGAACGGTGAGTGCGTCGCCTGAACCGAGATCGAGTGACGCCTCGTAGCGGTGGCGGAGGAGGTCGTAGTCCGTGAGCACGAGCGGGCTGAGGGTCATGCAGCCGTTGGAGTAGCGACCCGGGGATGCTTTGGAAAGCAAGTCGGTGCCGTCGGGTCCGACGCCGAGCGCTCGTCGCAGCCCCGACACTCGATTGCCGGCGGTGCGGTCGCTGATGTCGTCGCCGATGTTCGTCTGGACGAGATCTTTGGTGATCGTCGACCGGTCTCGCAGGCAGGTGAACAACGCCAGCATCTCGGTGTCTTGGGAGCTGAATGTTCGATCGCCGGCTTCGACTTCGACGGTGCCCATCACCTTGACGAGCACTTCGTACGGTGGCGGCTCGTACACGTCGATCTCGACGTCGTCAGCACCTTCGTCGACGATCCACGAATCATCCGTGTCGTCGTGGCTACCACCTCCAGCGGGCTCGCTCTTCGTCTCATCCTTCGAAACCTCGGCGGTTGTCGAGTTGACGGGGATGGGTTCGGTCTCCGCATGAGCTGCGTGATCGAGAGTCACGGCGACTTGCGCTGCGGCTTCGAGCGAAACGTTCGGCGGGCGAAGCGCCACCTTTCCCCAGCGGCCGCGTTCGCCGTCGAGATCGATTCGTTCGATCGCTTCGGGGTGGTCGCCAACCAGCACGGCGACGTTGCCGGTTGACGGTTGGCAGAGCGGCATGAGGTCGTCGAGAAGCTCTCGTTCGTCAACGCTGAGCGACGCGATGTCGATGACAAAGACCTGCGGATCGTGTTCACCGTCGTCATCGTCGAGTGCCGCTCGTGATGAGGTCATCGAGGTCGCTCCTGCTCCGCTGTGGAGTTCGAGCATTTGGCGGGCAACGCTGACGGCTCGTTGGATAGTGGTGTTCGTCCAGACGCGGTCGCACAGCTCGGAGCCGTCGACGTGGAGGCCGACGAGGCAGACGTCCATCGGGACGCCGAGTCCATGGGCGGCAAGTTCGAGAGTGATGGATCGCGCCAGTCCGAGGGCAGCATCGCGATCCCCGACGAGAGCGATGCGGGCCGCTGTTTCGAGATCGAGCAGCACCTCGTCGCCGTCCTCGTCGTCGCGCACCCCGATCGTGGCGAGTGCGGGTGTGACGAGTTGGCGTGAAGTTTCGACGGGCGGATCGTCGTCAAGAGCGTGAGTCCAGGATTGACCGCCGTCGACCGTGGTCCATCCCGCGGGCGGCATTGGGGCGGCACGGGTGAAGAGAATCTCGAGCCGGTTGTCGCCGAGTTGGACGGCGCGGACGGGTGGTGGTTCGACAAACTCGCGTGCGTAGGGCGTGAACTGTCGAAGGAGATGGCGAAGTGTGGAGAGTCGGTTGCCATGCTCGCGCTGGTTCAGGGCGAGTTCGGTTCCGGCCGCTACGGCAGGTGGCGCGACGATTCGTTCGCCCATCGAAACGTTGGCCATTCGTCGGCGTCGATGGCGTCGGATGGTTTCGGCGAGACCGGCGGTGAGCAGGACACCAGCAGCGATGTGCGGCCAGATCGATCGTGCTTCGTTCGAGAACGGGCTCGCCTCGTCGGCGTCGATTCGGTCCGCCGGTTCGCGGGTGTCCATCGGGACGGAGGTGACGCTCGGCGTTGCGGCAGCGTCCGCCAGCTCGGGACGATCTGCTTCGCCGCCGTCGGCCACCGTGGTTGACGGCGGCTGAGGGCCCAGAGTTGTCGCCGGTGTTGGAGAGGTCTCGGCGTTGACTCCCGGCGTGTCTCGCGGTGTGTGGTCAGCCGATGGAGACGTCGATTCGGTTTCGTCGGCGGCCGACGGTGGCGTGGGCGGAGGCAGTGGAGCGTCCGGAGCGGTGCCCGTGTCGGATGCGGCCGGAATCGTCAGGCTCCAGCCAGGGAGGATGAGGTTGGGGTCGTCGAAGGCGAGGCCGTCGGACATGGTGCGGTGTGCGTTGGCCGCCCAGATCTCTGGCCAACGGTCCTTGTCGCCGAGCCTGCTCTCAGCGATCGAGGAGAGCGACTCGCCTTGTAGGACGGTGTGGCCCGTTGCCGGGGCAGCGACGTTCGCGTCGTTGTCGAGTGCGAAGACCCATCCTGGGTGGATCACGTAGGTGTCGTTGTCGAAGAGAACGCCGGGTGCGACTTCTTGGCCGATGAGTCGTTGGCGGAGTTCGTGGTGGAGTGATCCGTCGCCGAGGAGTGCTTCTGCGACGTTCCACATGCCGTCGTTCGGTTGAACGACGTATTCAACGACGCCCTCGACCTGGGATGCCTGGGATTCGGAGGCGTGGGTGATCGGGATGGTGATGAGCATTCCGTCCGGGAAGACACCGCCGTTCCACTCCGATGATCGGTTCATGGCGACGATGTCGTCGCGGAGGCTCTCGTCGCCGAGGTCGTGCGCGACCGAGAGTGGTGTCAAGCGTCCGTTCGACACGATCGTGGTGGTCGATGGTTCGCTCGGAACGGACTGTGTCGGGTCCACTGGGGCGGAGGCGGGTGGGGTAAGCGGTGTGGCGAGGCTGGAGAGCGTGGGTGATGTTGCGACCGCTGCACTCGACCAGGTCGACACGGTCGCTGCGGTGGTGACCGAGCCCAGGAGTGCGAATCGGATGAGCCGGTCGAGCCGTCCGGATCCGCTGGTCTCGATCGGGGTTCGGGATGTTCGTGGTTGGGGGCGCCGGCTGCGAAGGATCGCGAGGACTTGGCTCGCGATGGTTGCAACGAGCCAGATCCAGACGAGTACGAAGAGCGATGCGGCGAGTCGCATCACGGAGTCGTTCGAGAATTGTCCGTTGCGACTCTCGGCGCGCAGCACATCCCATGCCGGCCATGGCCGACCGATCAATCGGGCGACGAGTGCCGGTGGAACCGCGACCATGACAAGCAGCGCGACGATCGCCCCTGCACGCAGCAGTGTGTGGCGGAGTGTGTTCACGAGTACTCCAGTCGGGCGCGTCCCTCGGCGGTCGCGATGATCGTGGACGCGCCGCCGAATCGGACGAAGGTGGTGGGTCGTCGTTCAGTGATCGTGACGACCACGGCGTCGCGCGATGGGAACGACACTGCGACATCGGACGCCGACACGCCAGCGGATTCCGCTCGGCTGATCGCGGCTTGGCGCGCTTCAGCTTCTCTGAGCCCTTCGCTCGGCGAGCCTGTTTCCACCGCGGCCCTCGCAGCAGCCTCGGCCGTGTTCGAGGCGTGGCGCTCGGCGGCGAGATAGCGGGATCCGTCGAAGATCAGGCCGCCGCCCGCGATGGTGATCACGACCAACAGCATGAGCCCGACCGACGCCGACCCTCGATCGCGACGTTGAACGTGATCGTTCATCGTCGGAACCTTTCGATGACTTGGCTGTCGCTGACGGTCACCGTGCGCACTCCGGGCGACCAGACACCCGTCAGCGTCTGATTCGAGACGGTGCACGAAACGGTGACGGTGACCGTTCCGCCTTGCCAGGTGCCCAGTTCGGATGGTGCCCAGGTCGTCGCTGCCGAGGGGTCGCCGAGGCAACGCTCGGGGAGCCCCGACCGGCGGACGGCTTCCGACGCGGCGACGCTCGCTTCGGTCGCATTCGGTGCAAGCGATGCGGCTCGTGCAGCGTCCTGCGCTGAGTTGGTGACTTGGAGTCCGGCAGCTGAGAGACGGCCCAGGTAGCCGAGGAAGGTGATCGCTACCAGCGCGGCGATGCCGAGGTAGACGACTTCGACCGCGGAGACGAAGCCTGCATCGCGGTGGCGGGGCGGGTGGGTCGTGGTCATCGTTCCCTCGGGGCCGACTCGGTGACGGTTGCTCGGAATCCGGCGTTGTCGAAGAGGACGCCGGGCGTCGTTCCGGAGATCGTGACGGTGATGATCCCGCCCGCTTCTCTGCATGTCACTGCCACGCCTGATGCCCAGCTGCCCGCACGCCGCTCCAGCAGTCCCTGTGCCGTCGAGGTACCGGCGGCGCAGGTTCCGTCGAACGCCGCGGCAACCCGCGCTCCTTCGGATGCGGCTTCGTCGAAGATGTTGCGCGAGTGCCAGAAGCTGACCGTCTCGACGATCAGCAGCACGAGTGCGATCATCGCTACCGCGCCGAACATGATCTCGAGGCCCCCGTCGATCGCCCCTCGGTCGCCACGGCAACGGCGCGCGCGAACGGCATCCGGCCCGCCGTTCGTTTGATCGCTCCGCATCGCCGTTCCGATCAGGGGGCGGGGGCGACCGGGTCGGGGACGCCGCTCTGTGCGTCGTTGAAGACCCCGATGATGAACACGCCCGCGGCGATCGCGACTGCGACTGCAACAGCGAGATAGATCAACTTCGAGGGCGAGTCCTCAACGCCGGACTCGTCGCGACAATGCGCCCACAGTCGTCGGACGACGTCGTCTCCCGCCAAGTAGATGGAGGTCAGCCAGACGGAGGTCGCCGTGGTCGTGACACTGGGTCGGTTGGTACTCATTGTTGGTGCTCCTTCTGTATTGGTTGTCAGGGTCAGGTGAAGGCCTGCGAGATCTGTTGCATGATCGGGAACGCGAGGAACAGCACCATCCCGAAGACCATGCCCATGGTCGGGATGGAGAGGTTCGAGTTGGCCTTGTCGGCCCGGTCCTTGAGGTCGGCGAGTTGCTTGTCCCGCAGCGATTTGGCCTCCGTACGGATCGTCGTGGCGACCGAGACACCCACGTTGGCCTGTCGCTGGAGTGAGGTGGTGAGTCCGCGCAACTCGGGCAAGTCGTAGGTGTCAGCCATTCCGTTGAGAGCGTCCCAGACCGAGATCCCCATCGGCTGCGCGGTCGAGATCGTCTCGCGCAGCAACTCGAACCCGTCGCCTTCCCCGGCGTCGGCGGCGAACGCGATCGCGTCCTCGACGGAGCGGTTGGTGGTCAGTGCGACAGCGAGCAGCTGAACGAAGTCGTTGACGACACGACGCAGGCTTCGCTGGCGACGTGTCGCCCGCGACCTGACATCGGCGACGACGCGCCAGCCGAACATCACCGACACGAACACCACGAGCAGCCAGAGCAGCGGCGAAGAGCTGACAAGTCCCGCGGAGATCAGCGCGAGGGCGACCATGCCGGTTGCGAACAGTGCGACCAGCGTTGAGGTGACGACCTGCCCAACGACGAACGGCACCGTGAAGCCAGCGAGGCGCAGTGACTTGCCGAGCCGTTCCTCGATGAGACGACCGAGCGGACCACCGGCGAGCGCGACGCCGATACGTCGAATGAGTCCAGGCTGCCGGTCGACCTTCTCGCCGACGGGCCGTGCCGCCGGACGCATGCGAGCTTGCATCGACCGCAGCGTCAGGCGCGGCCCGAGGAACGCTCGACGTAGCGCGTAGACCGCAGCAATGCCGAGCAGCCCACACACGAGGGCGGTGGTCCACGGGCTCACGACGCGACTCCGTCCGGGAGGCGAAGCCGATAGCGGGTCCCGAGGTCGTAGCGAGTGAGTCGACGCAGCCAGACCAGACACGTCCCCCACAACCCGCACGGAATAAGCAACCAGATCTGTCCCGCCACCGTCCGGTACGGCGACATCAGGTCCGAGGCGAAGATCGTGAGACCGGCGACGAACAAGATCGTGAGCGTCACGAGTCGACGCATCGCTCGTTGGAACACGCGTCGCGTACGGTCGATCTCATCGCGTGCCCGCATCTCGTCACGCGCCGCGGAGGCGAGTTCGTCGAGCGTGTCGTACAGGCGGCCGCCACCCGCCGCGCCGCCAACCACGAGCACGATCGCAGCCACCGCAGCATCACAGGTCGGGTGTTCCACGTCGTCGGCGAACGCTGCCAACGCCTCAGGCAGCCGGACGCCCTGCCGCCGTCGCAGAACGAAATGCTCCATCGGCGAGCGCAGCACTCCAGCCGTGTCCTCTGCAACCAGCTCCACCGCCTTCTCGATCGCGACGCTGGAGCGCCGCACGACGTCGCGCAGATCTTCGAGCCACTGAGCAATCGCTTCGATCTTTTCCCGTTCGGCTTTTGCGTCGTCGGTGACGAACAGCCAGCGCCACGACATCACGAACACCCCGATCGCGAGAGAGCCGGTCGGCCACCTCGTCAGCAGCATCACGACGGACCCGGCAGCGATCGCACCGACGAGGTCGCGCTTGGCGGCGTGCGAGAGAGCTGGCCGAGTCGGCCGCGTTCGTTTCGGGGTGTCGTTGAACGCCAGGTACAAGGCGCCGACGCCCGCCATGCTCAGCAAACCCGCAAGCAATGCGACGAGGAGCGGGTTCATCGTCCACTCCCGATGTCGAGAGGCTTGTAGGTGTCGTCGGGCCGGGTCCACCAGTCCCGCGTGAATCCAGGCCGGCGCCGCTGCAACTTGCGCAGCATCGCCGCTTGCGGTTCGTTCAACGCCCGGGCCCGGGGGTCTGGTGCACCGTCGACCTCACCGAAAATTCGATGCAACACGTAGCGCTCCCCGGCGTTCTCGACCGAGGGCGCCACGATCTCAGAGACGTAGCGGCCTTCGTCGTTGGACCCATCGAGGGAGACGACGATGTCGACCGCCCGGTACACCTGCGTCTTCACGTCACGGGCATGCTGACCCGAGTCCGAAGCGATGAGGTTGACGAGGTTGTCGAGCGCGTCCTCGGCGTCCCCGCCGTGGACGGTTCCCATGGCTCCCTGCCCGGTCTGCATCGCTCGTACCAGCGGGGCGCCCTCGCCGCCGCGGACCTCGCCAACGATGATCCAATGGGCCCGTGTCCGCATCGCCGGTCGCATCGCCTCGGCGGGCGTGTAGCCCTTGGAGTCGATCGTCGTCGGCAAGCGCTCCTGGTATGCGATGACATAAGGGTGCCTGCCCATCTGCAGGAGGTTCAGCTCGAAGTCGGACTCGATCGTCGTGATCACGTTCGACGGATCGATCTCCCATGCCGCAGCTCGCAGCCACGTCGTCTTCCCCGACCCCATCGGCCCCACGAACAGAATCCCCAAACCGGCCGCAACTCCGGCGCGCAGAAATTCGACGATCGCAGCATCGCCCGCACCGCGGTCGTAGAGCACGTCAAATGACGCGCCGAAGATCGCTGCTCGTCGGATGGCGATGTAGGGCCGCTGCACCGGATCGAACCCGCCAGCGTGGAATCGCACGCCGGGCTCGAGTTCGAAGTCGACTTCGTGGTTCTCGATGTTGAACGGTCGGCCGTGCTGAACGGCAACGTCGTACACGATGCGCTCCAAGTCGCGGTCACGACTCACCAGGGGCGCTGACTCGGTGATCGTCCCGTCGAGTTCCTCCACCCTCACGTTCGCGGAGCCGAACACCAAGATGTCGGTGACGTTCGGATTCCGCAGCGAGCTCATCAGCTTCGGGATCGTGAACAGTCCTGCGATGATCCGCTCGATGATGTCGGTCTCCTCGCGCTCGCTCAGCGGGGCGAGTCGGGCCTCGCGGCGCTCCGCCGCCACTTCGGCAAGCACCTCGCGTTCCAACACCAGCCGCGAACGTTCCTCACGCAACTGCGTCTCCTCGGTGGTCTCGTCACGCGACTTGATCGGGAGCCGATGCCCGTGGTCGCGACGAATCTGCTGCGCCAGCAATTCCAGCTCCTCGTTCAACAACGACGCACTCACGACGACACCCCGACCGCTCCGTGCCGATCGACCGTCAACGACGAGAGCGTTGCGGTGACGGCTCGCGGAAGTGCGAATCGTCGAATGGCTCGGTGGTCGAGACTTCCGCCCCGATGGAGGTGATCGATCACCTTCGGTTCCCACGGCCACCAACCAGCAAAACGTCCACCCAACTCAGCAGCAACGTCCGATGTGAACCGAGCGCCCGTCGCCACAGGTGCATCAACGACCAAGAGCCGCGACGTGTCGAGCGACAGCCCTTGAACGCCCGGCGCTGACTGTCCCTTCGCATCCATCCACGCAACGGTCGAGGTGAGCGACCCCGGCTCCGGTGAGGTCACCATCATCAACACGTCGGCCATCTCGACGATCGGCCAGGTCGGCACTCCCCCGCCACGCAGCGAACCGACATCGACCACAACGACCCCGTCGAGGCGACGGAGTCCCTCGACCCATGGCTGACGCGGCGACGCAACGGTCGCCCATGCCTGGAACGAGTCCCACGCTCCGGTCACCACGCTCACGTCCCCGAGTCGCCGAGCAGCACCCTCCAACGCGCGATGCGGTGGCTCGCCGGACGAATGAAACGCGACCCGCTCCAACCCAGCCAACCCGCCCGCAAGTTCATCGGCTCGGCTCGCGAGCACTGCCCCCGCTGGATCGGCTTCGATGAGCCAAGCTTGCTCACCCGTTGCAGCAGCGGCCGCCGCGAGGAGTAGCGCAGAGGTCGACGCCCCGATCCCGCGCCACGACCCGACAGCGATCAACGTCGTCATTCGCCGACTCCCAACGGGGTCACAACCAACACCAGCTCGTCCAAGCCGGCCCACGTACCGACCCGAGCCGCGTCCGCGTCCGCCACCGCAAGCGTCACGGATGCTTCGAGCGTCTCCGAGATCGACACCGACACGACACGCACCGGAACCGACGCCGGATCACCTGCGCCACGTTCCAAGGTCGACACCGCGAAACCTCCGTCACCTCGCTCGATCTCCGACGGATACCGCCCCGCTCGCAAGACGACTCCCACGAGTTGCTCACCCTCGATCACCTCTGGCTCGCCCGTCACCATCGACGGCCCGAGGATGTCGCCCGGCACCAGATCAGCGACTGCCACAGCACCAACGAGCAGGTCCCGCTGCGACTCCAGATAGATACGCCCAAACCCCGCGTCCGACGAGATCGACACACTCCCGATCGCCGAATCCGGAATCGCCTCGCCCGCCGCTACCGGCTCAGTCACAGCGAGTACTTGCGTGCGATCCGATGCGTTCGACACTGCCCACATCACGAGCAGAACCACGACGAGAAACATCGCAAGCGCCGCCAACAACCACGACGTCTTCACTTTCGGTCGCGGCGACGACGGTCGTCGAGGCTGCTGCGCACGTGGCGTCGTCAGCGTGCTGGTCATGATCCACACGTCCTTTCACTCATTGACGTTCACCGCCACCAGCTCGCCCACCCGAAACGTCGTTGGTTCCGACTGCCACACGTAGTCCGGCTGTGGCTCCACAGCCCCCGACGCCCAGAACGTCACGGCGAACGTCTGACGAGCGGTGATCGTCACCTCACCCGGCCCCGGCGGCGTCCACTCGCACGGCTGTCCACTTCCCGGCTCGGCGAAATCCGCCAGGCCAGCCGGGCGATACGGGAACTCCAAGCCAGCGTCCCTCGGCAGATCGTCCTCTGAACCGACGCACGGGATCGTTCCCGAGAACGGCGCCGTCGGGCGTTCCGGATCAGGAACGAACTCGACGACGAAGTCGAGCGATGTCGGCACCGTGATCAAGTACAACTCCCACCCGCGGTAGTACTGCACGTTCGAACGCTGCGTCCGCCACGCCGAGCCGTTGATCGCCAGCCACGCCGGCGAGCGAACCACGAGACCGCCCCACTCGCCCACCACCTTGTTCTCGTACACGACGAGCGGATCGAGCTGTAGACCGTTGTAGAGATCGGTGATCTGACCACGAGGATCAAGCATCGGATCCGTCGCTGCGACCTCGATGAACCCCTTGAAGTTCGCCAAATAGAACGTGTCGACGCAGTACACCGAGAATGTGCGCGTCACCTCGTCGAGCGAGGGCCCCGAAGGATCGAACGCCTCAAGATCAATCGGCAGATCGATCACCACGGCGACGCCCTCGATGAAGATCCACTTCGTCGACCGGACCGGACGCTGATCCTCGACAATATCCAACGTCGCCGGATCATCACCCTCCGCCACGCCCTCGCACTCAGCCGCAGCACCGCCCCCGTGCGAACGGAACGTCGACCCACTCGGAATCGACGTGTACACCCCCATCCCACCCGACGAATTGCGAATGTGGACCTGCCTCGACCCCGGAATCAGCGGCGGGTCGGACCCACCCGACCCACCAGGAACAGCAGACGCTGCTCCTGCTGAAACGCCGAGCACAAAGAGCGCTACGACGGCCGAGAACGCAAATCGAATTCTCACGCACACGCTCGTTCGTCGTCTTGAATGTCATCGACGATCCATTCGCCCTCGACGCGGACCAGCCGAACGATCAGAGGAGCAAGTACCTCGCCGCCCGTCTCGCCAGCCGCAAGTGACCCGTCTGCGGTCAGATACTTCGATCGGCTGATGGCGCAATCGAAGATGAAGGCTTCGTCGTCCGACCGAGGGTCCGCCAAGACGACCGGGCGAAGGACGTCCCCACCGTCAGGAAATCCGAGGTGCTCGCCGGCGGCGCTACGCGATGCAAACACGTTCTCGCTGTACTTCGCACCTCCGTCGAGGAATGCCTCACTCATCGAGTCCGTCGGCTCCACGGGAATCGGACTCATCGTTACCTGGCCGTACAGCGCCGACATGGCTCTCCCGTATGCAGTGATGATCTCTGCGTCCTCAGGGAGCGGCACGACCACGTTCGCATCGGACTCATCTGCCTCCGACGGGACGAAGAGCCAGACCATCTCAGACAGTTCGACGATCTCTCCCGCTACATCCACGCCTGGGACAGATTCGACCCGCGGTCCGAGATCGTCGGGGAAGAACGCCTCATCGACCGCTGTGGATGTGCTCGATTCGACTGGTTCCGCTGACGAAGCCGGTGGCTCCGTCGAGATCGGCGGTGCAGACGCCTCCGAGGGCGGCGTAGATCCAGTCGTCAACGGTGGCGTCGAACCGGTCGTTGTCGCTCCGTTATCAGCAGTGGCTGGAGGCGGAGCGGTGACCTCCGGCTCGGACGATGAGCTTCCGGTGCATGCTGCCGCGGCAACCACCAGGACGGTGAGGACGATCGAATGCTTCTTCACGTCGAGATGGCTCCTTGATCAATCACCCAACTCGCTGCAATCAGTGCAGCAACGGTTCCGGCCATCAGGCATGGAGCAAAAGGGCGAGGTCCGGGATGGATGATGCGGACGATGAGCGCCATGACCAGCGCTACGAGACAGGACAACAAAGCGCCCGGCCACCACAGAACGCCCACAAGCGCGCCGGACGCAGCCGCGAACTTCACATCGCCGAACCCGAGCGATCGTGGATCGATCAGGTGAATGAGTAGGAATGGACTTGCTCCGATCGCGGCTCCTAGCCACACGCCGCGAATCTCGCCATGTGCTGCGCCTGCGATCGCAGCCGCAACCAATGCGGCGACAACGGACCAGTTCGGAATGCGAAGGGTCCGCAAATCGACGACCGCGGCGTAAACGAGCACAGCCAGTCCCACTCCAAGTCCAACGACTGCCGGCGCCCCGACGCCAGTAGCTGAAGCCTGTGCTAGCCCGAGCAGCGTCGCAACCGACGCGCCAGCGACGAACGGCGGGACCGAGTGGAATGCAATCGATGCCGATGCGCTTGCTGACCGCGATGCACGGCGCATTGCGATCAGCGAATTGGTGCTGTTGCCGTCGATCTCACCAAAGCCTCTCGATCGGTACAGCCCCAACGCAACCGTGTTGGCTCGGTCGACCCTGACCACCAAATCCGTCCCCTCCGCAGCGACCGTCCGGACAACGTCGTCGATCAGTCGACCCGCGGCTCCCTGGCCGCCTGGCCACGATGCGACGTTCGTCAGCTCAATCGACGGGCACGCAAGTCGTCGCCATCGGAGTCCGAGCATCAACTTCCGAACGCACTCAACCCCGACCACCAGAGCGGCAACCGTCGCCACACCCACCACAACCGTCCGAACCACAATCGAGGCTGCACTGTTCGACACGAGCGAGTTCAGTAGCCCTGGAAGCAACACAGCAACCACGCCGACGAAGGCGTAGAAGGCCGATCCGAGCCGGCCCGGCACAGCGGACATCGAGGCCACAGCGCCGTCCCCGATAACCAGCCGATCCGAGCAGTACAACGATGCGACCGAGCGTCGCCGAGATTGCCCAAACGCCTGCGCGTGAATCGCCGACGCCACCCGCACGGCATCGAGCCGCCACCGAGTCACACTCCGAGCGAAGTCCGCCGACCGTGGTTGGCGGACCAGCGGAGCGATTCCCACCGCCGACTCGAAGGCGCCGTCGGGCCGTGCGGCACCAGATCCCCCGGTCTCGTCCGACCGAGTTCCCAACAGGTGCCCGCGACCTCGAAGAGTCGCCATATGTGAAAGGTATAACGAAGGAACATCAAACGCAAGGGGAACAAGTCCCCGCGCTAACTCTCGGACGTGCTGCACATCTACAACAGCCCCCAGCGCCCGAGAATCGTTACAACAAACCTGTCAACGACTTCGCCGCAGCAGCAGGATCAACTGGCGTGAGCTGGCTTCAGCAACCGAACCGGCCTCGCTCGGCCGTCACGCTCAGTCGTGATCAACTTCGCATCGATCAGCACGGTCCGATACGTGTTCCACGACGCTCGATTCAGCTCGAACACCGGGATGAACTCCTTTGCCAAAACCGGCACCAGACCGTCCGGTTCTGCCATGCGCGCCAGCCCGGCGTACACGTAGAAAGCGCGCGCCCGCACCGTCGCCGGGGTCTCGGCGAGCGCATCGATCTGCTCCCAAGCCCGTGCAAGGTCGATCGAATCGACAATTGATGTGCGGTCGGAGGGACCGCTGGCTGCCTTCATTCCGCTCGCGACCGTAGTCCGACGGCCCGCTGCGGCCAAGAGCCTGAGCGGGCCGTCGTTGTAACGAACGAGCCGTTCTGGGGGCTGTTGAAGCTACAAGGCCGTCCGGCCCCGACGAACGGAGCACAACGTGAGGAAGCAAGTCCGAGTCCCTCGACCAGCTGCGACAACGCGCCACCAGGTCACGCCGAAGCCCAAGTCACGGACTCTCACCGTGACCGAGGCCGCCACGATCCTCGGCATCTCGAGGACCACCGCCTACGAGTGCGTGAACAACGGCTCGATCCCCTCGATCCGCCTTGGTCGTCGAATCGTGATTCCGCGCGCAATCTTCGATGAACTCCTGGCTGGTTGACGTCGGACTGTGATCGACGGCTTCGCACTAGAAATCGTTCGGTCGCGCGTATGTTCGATCGAAGTGTGAGACAATCGCGCATGGCCGATTCTGCAATCGAGTGGACCGAGGTGACCTGGAATCCGACGACGGGCTGCGACCGCACCAGTCCGGGGTGCGACAACTGCTATGCACTGACCCTTGCGAAGCGACTTAAGGCGATGGGCCAGGCTAAATACCAGAACGACGGTGACCCATCCACTTCCGGTCCTGGCTTCGCTCTAACCCTCCACCCAACGACACTCGATATCCCTCGGAGCTGGGCGTCACCGAAGACAGTGTTTGTGAACTCCATGTCGGACCTGTTCCACCCCGACGTGCCGGATTCGTTCATCCAGGACGTGTTCCGAACGATGCGAGAGACGCCGCAGCACCAGTATCAGGTGCTCACAAAGCGGTCGAAGCGTCTTGCAAGCCTCGCAGCATCAATCGATTGGCCCCCGAACGTCTGGATGGGCGTGTCCGTCGAAAGTCAACAGTACGCATTCCGAGTCCGGCACCTCGCCGAGGTTCCGGCAGCGATTAGGTTCGTTTCGGCGGAGCCACTTCTCGGACCAATCGATCTCGAACTGGCGTCTATTGACTGGGTCATCGCCGGCGGTGAGTCGGGCGGCGGCGCTCGACCGATGGATGCTGACTGGGTGCGAGAGATTCGTGATCAATGCCGAGCAGCATCGGTTGCGTTCTTCTTCAAGCAATGGGGTGGCCATCATCCCAAGGCAGGCGGCCGCGAACTCGATGGCCGGACGTGGGACGAGTATCCGGCCACCACGCGATCGCTTACGGGCGTCTGACCGACATCTGATAGACGGAACCCGTCGGCGGTGTGAGGACGAGTCCGAGATCCTTGAGTGCTTTGCGCAAGTGCTTCTCGCGAGCAAATCCTTCGGCCTCACCGAACACTCGGTTGAGTTCGTCTTTCACTCGGAACGGCCCAACGTCATCGAGGATCGCAATGACCGCCGTTTGTATCGCTCCGATCCAATCATGTGCAAGCGGGATCAGCATCTCATCGTCAGTCAAGGCCGCAGGGTCCGCAGCGCGGAGTTCCTCGTGCGCCAGCGAGACGAAGTCGATAAAGGCAGTAAGCCCATCAAAGTGACGCGTGATTAGCAATAGGTAGAAGGCAGTAGGTCCGTCCCACCGGTCGCGGATTGGCGTCCACGACGTTGCCCCTCGGAGGCTGGCGCATCGACTGCAGAATTCTTCGCAGATCGCCTCTGGGCCCGCCTCCACCAACATTTCCTGCCACCACTCACCGTCGAGCGCACGATCGAGTTTTTCGATGAACGCCTGTCGTGCCGGATAGTCCTTGCCCGAAGTCAGGTGACCCGAATACCGCCGCACCGCCGACAAGGACACATTGACGATGATGTCCGTCGGTTCGGACCGTTGCGCGAGCCGCTTCAAGCTGTCGAAGCGAAGCCCCAACCCGAATGGGTCGACGAAGACGAGCATCGGTAGCCCCGCCGACGCGTTCAGCAACTCGTCGATGTAGTCCTCCATTCGGCCCTGCATCACCGTCGCCGACGGCAGCGACTCCGCAAGCGCCTCCTCCAACTTGTCCGCGTGAACAGGGCTCTCCTCGACGAAGTAGCAGCGAAGGTCACGGACGTGATCGACCAGTGCGGAGACCTCAGCTGCGATAAGTGGCGAGCCAGCGTTTCCGTCGTCATAGACACCCGGTCCGGCGTATCCATCGACGTACACGACCGAATGCCCGGGGGCGTACTTTCCTGTCTTCTGGCTGAACAGGCGGATGTAGCGAGAGAGAACGCCGTGCTTCATCACGGCTGCTCCCTGGCGCTCGAGAAAGAAGTTGTCGCTCATTGTCCGCCCATTTCAGTGGCCCACAGTGAGCCAACAGCTACTAACAGTATCCGCACACAACCACGACGTCGCGGACATCACATCAGTCGAGCATTGTCGACCCGACCGCAACCGCTCGCGAGACGCCCGGCGCAATGCGGCAGTAGAGGTCGGGTGTGATTGGGATGGCCGAGTATCCGAAACACTTGAGGACGACCTACGTGAAATTGATGACCTAACACCACAACGACGCATTGGAGAAGTTCCGCTACGTCAAAAGTCTCAATGCCAGCGTTCCACCACGCGCCGAGTACGCCAGAATCGACATCTATGGCCAATTCGAAGGATCTTCCCCGTCGGACACGCAACCACGTACTTGAGTCAGAGTCAGAGCGAGAGTTCTCCGCCGCGATGCCGTCCCATTGGGTCGACCTCGCACCTCGCGATGACTACGGGATAGATCGGCACATTGAGGTGTTCGAGCTGCTTGCGGGTGATTCCGGCGACTCCGTGCCAACGGGACTTGATTTCGGAGTCCAGCTCAAGGCGACTGGCGGCGAGTCCAGTCGCGCCAGCAGCGTAGGGATCAACTGGTCGACGATGAACTACTGGTGGCTTAAGCCGTACCCCGTACTTCTCGTCCGATTCATGGCGGCCAACAATCAGCTTTTCGGACGATGGGCCCACAACCGGCCGGACGGACTCGAAGATGAACGCGCTCAGGCGTGGTTCAGATTCGACGACTCACATGCGCTTGAGAAGGGCGGCAAGTGTTGGGAGGAGATAGTTGAGGAGGTGAGGTCTTTCCAGCGCGTGCGGGAGCGAGCGATTTCCCTGCCATTGACACTGCGCTTCAGGGGAACCCGCGCAACAACGATGAACTCAGTTCGCGTCAATGCTGATCTACGGAGGCGGCTTGGTGACGAATCGGTGTTGGTCGAATTCGGTAGCGCCGACAGCACATCGGTTCTTTTCAGCGATGATCGAATCGGCGTCAACCTCGGCGGGCCGATTGGAGTCTACTTCCACTTCGCTCAGCCAGAGGTCCCCGACGCAGCCGCTCTGCTGCTGGCCCTTGGACTCTGCTTTGGCCGAATAAACCAATGGCCCGAAGCTGCCCGGTGCATTCAAGCAGCCGCCGACGCATCCCAACTCAACGATCTGGGTTGGCTCACATTGACAGCCTCCCTATGTGCCGCTGCCGGTCGAAGCGAGCTAGCACTCGAGTTGATCGACCAATTTGCCGAGGAGCATGGCGGACATCACGAGCTGACACCGACACTTGCGATGATTGTCTTTGAAGCGGCAGACAACGATGCGATCGTCTCGCCACTCGAAGCGCTGTTAACAAAGTGGCCCGAGGCGGCCAACCCTGGACCTGACCGGTCGTCCATGCACTTCAACTTAGGAATGATTCTCCAAAGCGCCGGCAGCCACGCCTCAGCAATAGGACACTTCGAGAAATGTCTGGCCGAGAGCCTCCGATACCACGACCGAGAGTACTTCTGGATCTACTTCGCCCGCATGCTCGTGGGTGTTGGCCGCTTTGAGACAGCGTCAGATGCATATGGACGTGCTTGCGAAATTTCCGGCACCTACGCGGATGTAGCCTGCGAGACATCGCTCGCAGCGCTCCACGCAGGCCGCTACAGGCGAGCTGCTGAGGTGATAGCGGAATCAGTGGCAGAACGTGGCATACCAACGGCTCAAGAATCGCTTCTGGGGCTGGTCGCCGAGCATGTACTGCACCTCGCCGGCTGCGATGAACAGGATCGGAAGCCATCAGAAGCGGCGAAACGATGGGGTGCGGAAGTCACCGAACAGGCGAACCTCAACTATGACATCGCATCAATCCTCGACCTCGACGCACTGTTTGTTCCCGGCTGGGTCTGGATGAGCCAAGCGGTGCCTGACACCGTTGAGGTTCCGTTCAGCACGCAGGCCCTCATCACCGCCGCCTGGATCCAGCAGGACGAGCCCAATCTCTGGGCTGGCGCGCTCGTCAGCGCTGAAGACTGGGGGTTTCACGAGGAGCAATTGCTCACGCTCGTCCGGCTCGGCAGGACTCACGGCGGGCCAACGTTCGACAGCCACGTGGTCGGAACCGTCGACCGGTTTCTCGACGGCTCCAAGATGACCGTCGACGACGCTGAACACATTCTTGGTCTGCTTGTACGTCCGCTCGGTCACATCGGGGAACCAATGCACATTCGCGATGCGGCTACCGGCACGTTTGACGAGGTCGATGAAGACTGATCGAGCGGCTATCAAGGTCTGACTTGATGAGCACCTCGTCTGAGGTCATGCAGACCTGTTGCCTGCGTAGACGTTCAGTCTTGATCAAAGATGATTGACGGATCCTTCAGATCCGATGGCGTCCAACGATGAACCTCATCATCCGGTCCGTATGCCGGTAGAGCAACCAGCACGTTCTCCAGGTGATGGAGCAACGCAACCCCGTGTCGCTCAAGGCCGAAGGCCACGCGGAGTGCTTCCACTGCCGGAGTCTGGTGCGGTAGCAAGCCGCCCCCCACCGCGAGACCGCACACGGCTCCGGAGATGTCGATTCCGCAGACCGACTCGCGCCAGCCGTCCACGACAATTCGGAACTCGCGCTCCGCAGCCCAGTCAGAATTCTTCGAGAACAAGCTGTCGATAACCGACCGATGTTGCTGCTCGATATCGACAGCGTCGAAGTCGACCATGCCAGCTCGGTGGAGTTCACCGTCGAACCCAGCTCGGTAGGTCACGTTACCGGATTCTGCTCTCGACGACAGCTCGTTCGCTCGCTCGATCAAAAGCGTTCGATCGAAACAAATGCAGGCCCCAGCATGGCCCGCCCCATACTGGGCCCACATCCGCGACCGAGCGAACCCTCGATCGTCAGAACGCTCGAGGGAGCCCGGCGCACCGGCATCGCCATCACGACTGAAGCAGGCGACACGGATCGATGCACGAAGTCCTGCAAGGTCGTCGTGAACCTTCTGCCGAACCTCATCCGCCGGTCCTGCGCCTAATCCAGACCACATGCCGATCGGCGAAACAGAGTCCCGCTCACGCGGATCGTTCAAGTGAGCCAGCGGGCTCAGGAACATCTGCTGGCCAAGCGCCAACGAGGCGGCCCGGTCGAGCGACGTGTAGTGGAACACCAGCTGATTCGGGTCGACCTCAATGTCACCAAACGGAAACGAGGTGGTCCACTCGTCCTGACGCATCGTTCGACCGTAGACGATGCGGAATCAGTTGGGCTTTCAATGCCGGGACTTCGTGGGCTGCCTGCCCGATTGCAGGGCGCGTTGATAGCCGTCTGCCTTCCCCGACGAGCCACGTTGATGGGGTGGGCGTTCAGGTCCGGCCTTCCGCCAAACTGGTCGCATGCAAAGCGCCGACGTGAGCCCCGAGAGAGAATTCATGGAACGAGCGGTTGCCCTCGCTCGTCAGTCCGTCAGCGAGGAGGGACGGATCTCACCACATGTCGGAGCTGTTGTCACACGCAACGGCATCTTCGTCGGCGAGGCATTTCGGGGCGAAGTCTCCCCCGGCGAACATGCCGAGTTCACGTTGCTCGAAAGGAAGCTCGGCTCAGAGGCTCTCGCTGGCGCAACAGTCTTCACCACGCTCGAGCCGTGCACTGAGCGAAACAATCCGAAGATCCCATGCGTAGAGCGTCTCATCGAACGGCGAGTCAAACGGGTCGTGATTGGCACCCTCGACCCGAACGACTCGATCCGGGGACGCGGCGAACTGCGGCTTCGCGAAGCCGGGATCGAGGTCGGGCGCTTCGACCCAGACTTGATGGCGGAGCTAGAGGAACTGAACCGGGATTTCATCCGCGATCAAGCCATATCGCCGAATCTCGAACGTTCAACCCTCCAGACCACTGATCCAGCAGATCCATCCGAGGTCGGGCCCAACGGCCACCACATCGGCTACACGGAGAAAGGGGACAAAGTCGAGTGGATTCCCGATGACGAGAGTCCCGGCGACTTCTGGCCGATCCTGCTACGGCGCAACGACCCTCAGATTCTCAAGGAATACAACGAGTTGTGGGACAAGGTGTGGTGGAATCGACATCAGGTCTTGCATGACCGGATCGATTCAGGCGATACGACCGTCGGTGAGGTGCTGCTCGACCGAGCCTGCGAAGCCGCTGCCCGAATCGAAGCGAAGTACGGAGTTGAGAATCTGGGATGGGATGATTTCGAGTGGGGTCTGCTGAGCGGGCGGATGTCTGCCCTCTCCTGGGTGCTCGGCGCAGAGTGGAACGAATCCCTCGATACGTGACCCCCTCGATACGTGACCTTCGGCCCGGTCCCGGCTGCAGCTGCAAACAACAGCTCGCTCGCGGTCGCCAGATGCGGGAACGAGAGTCGGGTATCACGTCGGGCTACCTCCGCCAGGCGAGCAGATTCGGACCGCCGCTGGAGTCGAATGAAGCTGGGGCAGCCAGCGGGCTGCGACATCGGTGACACTCGCAAAATGCCCTCACTCCTAGACCAGCAAACAGCTGACCGCCGGGTTGTTCACCTCCGCCCGATTCGACCAGCCATCTACGGCATGAGCAACGCCGCGGCCGCCTCGGCTGCTTCGCTCTGCTGTCCGGGCATCACGTGTCCGTAGGTGTCGAGCGTGAAGCTCACGGACGAGTGCCCGAGCCGCTCGCTCACGACCTTGGCGTTCACCCCAGCGGCGAGAAGATGCGACGCATGCGTGTGGCGAAGATCGTGCAGCCGGATGTACGGCAGCCCGGCCGACTCGACCAGCCGGCGGAATGCCTGCCCGACACTGTGGGGGCGCAGCGGATCACCGATCTCATTCGTGAAGACACGGTCGTCGGTGGGCGCGGTGACACCGACCTTGAACAACTCCTCGCGCTGGGTCGCACGATGCTGCTTCAACACTGACGCCGTTCGTTGGTCGAGGTCGATTGTGCGCCGACTGCGTTTCGTCTTGGGAACGTCAATCGTCTCCTCGCCGTTGAGGAACGTTGCGGCGGCCCGCACCTTCACTATCGACCCAGCGAGGTCGACCGCATCCCACCGCAGCGCAACGACTTCACCGCGGCGCATCCCGGTCATCGCTGCGAGGTGCAGCATCGGGCCGGCCCGATAGTCCTCGGCGTGCTCGAGGAAGCGACGCAGCTCGCCGGGCGTCCACACGTTCATGTCCGGCGCACGATCACGCGCCGCCGCCAAGCTTGGTGCGTCAGCGAGGCGGGCAACATTGCGCATCACCAGACCTTTCCGTTCGGCGTCGTGCAGCAGCTTGCCGAGTTGGGTGTGGACGTGGTGCACCGTTGTCATCGACAGCGGCCCGCCGTCGACACGACCCGACTTCAACAGTGTGGCGTACAGGTCATCGAGGTCGGTCGGCCTGAGGTCTTGCAGCCGGTACGAACCGAGCGTCGGCAGCACATACCGACGCATCGTCTTGCGGTAGCCCTCGATCGTCGACACCTTCCGGCCCTGCGTCTCCAACGTGTCGATCCAGGTCTCGAAGAAGTCACGGAGCCGGATCACGGTCGGCGCGACGAACTCCTGTCGACGGTGCGAATCGATCGCCTCAGCGAGCGCCGCCTGCGCTTCCCGTTTCGTCGCATACGACTGCTTCGACTGTCGACGACGGTCGCCCTCGTGCCACGAAATGTGCGCGATCCACGGTTTCTTGCGGTCGTCACGTCGATAGACGGAACCGTTCGCCAAGGGTGCCTCCAGGAGCAAAGCAGGAAATTCTGCTACCCAAACGCTACCCAAACGGTCGATTCTCGTCAATCGAGAACGACGAGAAGCCATCTACCAGGTGTTATTCAGCGCCCCTGGCAGGGATCGAACCTGCGACACACGGTTTAGGAAACCGATGCTCTATCCACTGAGCTACAGAGGCTGGGCCGGCGCGACGAGCACCGGCGACGTGGCCCGATTGTAGAGGCCGATGTGTTGATCCCCGTCGGCGTTGCCTCGTCCCAGCGCCCGACCGACCCGTTGCTCAGTCGGCGACTTCGAGGATGCGCACCGGGAGTTCGCGTGGACCGCGGATCTGGCCGACACTCCAGCGCACGTCACCGGCGAGTTCGAAGCGCGGGAAGCGCTTGATGAATTCCTCGATGGCGACCTTGAGCTCCAAGCGGGCCAGGTTCGAGCCAAGACAGCGGTGGATCCCGAGCCCGAACGCCGCGTGCCGATTCTCCGCCCGATCGACAATGAACGAGTCCGCGTCTTCGAACTTGCGCGGGTCACGGTTCGCTGCCGGGAACGGAAGCAGCACCCAGTCGTCCTTCTTCATCGGACAGCCATGGAAGTCGTTGTCCCTGGCCACCAGCCGAGCCATCGTCACCGGCGCATAGGCACGAAGGAATTCCTCCAGCGCGAACGTCATCACCTCAGGGTCATCGAGCAGTCGCTGTGTGTCCTGCGGATGCTGAGCGAGGTGCCACAGCGACGAACCGATCGCCGACCACGTGGTGTCGATGCCGGCAACGAGAAGCAGGATTGCCATGCCACCGACGACGTCGTCATCGAGTTTGTTGCCGTCGAGTTCGACGTTCATCAGGTAGCTCGTGAGGTCGTCACGGGGATGCTTGCGATGGTCGTCGATCTGCTGCTGGATGTAGCGGCCGAGGTCGTCCTCTTCCTCACGGGTTCCAGGTTCTTCGTTGATGCGCTCCAACGCGTCGTGGACGAACTGGCGGAACAGTTCCTCGTCCTCCTCCGGGAAGCCGAGCATCCGTCCGATCACGTTCACCGGAATGTTCTGCGCGTACTGCACCGCAGCGTCGACAACACTCTCGCCGGGAGTGATCTCTCCCATCTCGTCGAGCATCTTCTGACACAGGCGCTGGATCTCGGGCTCCCACGGCTCGATCATCTTCGGCGCGAACGCCGGCAGGAGGAGGCGACGGGCCATGTTGTGGAACGGCGGATCGCTGGTGATCGGCGGGGCACCACCGATCGGCGCCGGAAGCGACAGATCACCGGGACGACCCACACCGACCACCACCGCGCGGCTCGTGAAGTTCTCGGTGTCGTAGGCGACTTCGGTGACGGTCTCGTCGGTGATCGGCACCCACATGCCGCCATATCGATCCGAATGGGCGACGGGGCACCCGCCCTCGCGCAATTCTTTCCACACGGCGGGTGCGTTCGGGTTGTAACCCGGGTCGGCGTGATCGAAGTCGGTAGCGGGGTCAGCGACCGGGCCGTAGTCAGCAGCGTCGTACGGCACACGCTGCCAGATGTCGGTGCCCTCCGGGGCGCTGCCGACAACGAAGTCGTGGGGCTCGCCATCGCGCACCGTGGTGATGATCTTGTTGCCTGTGGCCTCGTCGATCCGGATCCGGCTCCCGGTGTCGGTCATGTCAGCCGGCGTCCGTGATCGTGATGGCGTACTCAGGACAGTTCGACGCAGCGAGCCGGGCCTTGTCGTGCAGCTCGACCGGCACGTCGCCATCGACGATCAAGATGGCCTGACCGAAGTCGTCGACATCGAACAATTCCGGCGCCAATGCGTAGCAACGGTTGTGACCCTGGCACTTCTCCGCATCGAGATGTACTTGCATGCTGCGATGTTAGGTGCAGGGCCCCATCCCAGGAAGCAGCGGAGCGGCTCGTACCGCCGGACGCAGTGAGGGAGGTGACACTGGCAGCCGGACCAGCACTGGGCTTGGACGACGACCACAGCCACGGACTCGGGCCATCACCTGATCGTAGATGAGCGCTCAGGTCGGGTCGGGCGCTCGGAATGGCAACGGGGCGCGCCAATGAAATCGCAGCGCACCGAGCCGGACGGCGAACACGATGATCGCCACGGCGATCGCGACCCCGCCGCTGTAGAAGTCGTTGCGCCACGACACCACGACCGCTGTCGCACCCAACGCAGCCGGGATGGCGTAGAGCGTGCTGTCGCGATGGAAGATGCTCGGAGGCTCGTTGGCCAGCACATCGCGGATGATCCCGCCACCGGCTGCCGAGATCACCCCGATGAGCACCGCACCGACCGGGCTCGCCCCGAACGACGCAGCCTTCACCGCACCGGTCACACAGAACAGACCGAGTCCGGCTGCGTCGAAGATCAGCACGGCACGGTTGACGGTTCGGTTGATCAGCCAGTGCCCGACGAAGACGATCGCCGCTGCGGCCAACGGCACCAACAGGTACAGCACGTCGCTGAACGCCGTCGGCGGCGTTGCACCGAGCAACAGGTCCCGCAGCACGCCCCCGCCGAGCGCGGTCACGAGCGCAAGGGAGATCACCCCAACCAGTTCGAATCCCTTCCGGATTGCGAGCAGCCCGCCCGAGACGGCGAAGACGGACACGCCGATCAGGTCGAGTGTCTTCTCCAGCGCCGGTTCGAGCCCGGAGGGCGACACGGCCTGGCCAAGGAGCGCGGCGGTCAACTCGACCGCACCGCTCGCCGTCGAACTCACTCGACCGGTGCTTCCGGGCTCACCTTTGCGAGGTCCTCGACGACCTCGACGTTCGGCAACGACGTGAGCACGCCGGGCGCGCCGACGACCTTGCAGTTGCGACTCCCGCCGCCGAGCACGATGCGATCCAGTTCCATCACGCGGCTGTCGATCCACAGCGGCATGTGCGCACTGAGCCCGATCGGCGTGACACCACCGACCTTCATCCCCGAGAGCTCCTCCGTTGTCTCCGCTGGAGCGAACGAGCACTTCTTCACACCGAGCTTCTTGCGGACGACCTTGTTGACGTCGAGGCGCGTCGTTGCAAGCACCACGCATGCGACGTAGACCGGCGGGTCGCTCTTGCCGATCACGACGAGGGTGTTCGCCGACTGGTCCAGGGTGTAGCCGTAGGCCTCGACAAACTGCGCTGTGTCGGCCAGTGCAGGGTCACAGTCGATGACTTCGACATCCAGTTCGGGCTGCGTGCTGGCCAGTTCGCCGACGATGCGACGGACCTCGGCTTCGGTGGCATCCATGTACCGCATCGTAGGTGCGGGCGGCTCCGTGCGATCGGTAGCGTCGGTGCAATGACTTCGATGCGAGCCATGCAGGCCGACGTGATGCGCACTGCGTTCCGGGCCCTCAACTCCGTCGTCAAGCCCGCTGTCGCGGCCGGTGTCGGCAACCCGCTCCCCGTCGGCGGCGGCGCGGTCGTGCTCGAAGTGACCGGCCGCAACTCCGGCAAACCACGCCAGGTGCCGCTGCTCGCAACCCGACTCGGTGACCGCTTGATGGTCATCACCGTGCGCGGCGACTCGCACTGGTTGGCGAACCTCGAGGCCGATGCCGCCTGCATCGTGCACCTCTACGGCACGCGGCGCTCCGCGACGGCGACGGTGTCGCGCGGCCCGCTCAACATTGTGACGATCACCCTCGACTGACGCAGTCGATGCCGCACCGGCGGTGACCTGCTCGGGTCCGTTCGTGTCTCGGCATCCCGACGCACTGCGTCATACTGGCGTGGTACGACAATCTGAGGAGCAGCAATGGCCACCATCGATTCGATCTCGGCGGCGCTCGACGACGCAGTCGTTGCCGGCAACACCGCCGGCGTCGTGGGAGCGGTCGCCGATCGTGACGGCGTCATCCACGAAAGCGCACACGGGCTGACCGAGGTCGGCACCGATTCGGCGATGCAGACCAACAGTGTGTTCCGTGCGTTCTCGATGACCAAAGCGGTGGGCACCGTTGCAGCGATGCAACTCGTGGAACAGGGCCGCCTCGACCTCGACGCGCCGGTCGCCGACACCGTCGCGGACTTCGCCACCATCCAGGTGCTCGACGGATGGGACGGCGACACGCCTCGACTGCGCCCGCCGGCCACGCCGTGCACCACCCGGCACCTGCTCACCCACACGTCCGGTATCGTGTACGACATCTGGAACGCGGAGCAGACGCGGTACATGGCGGCGACAGACGGCATCCCGACGCTGTCGGGTGTGATCGCTTCGCTCCAGAGCTTTCCAATGATGTTCGACCCCGGCACCGACTGGGCGTACGGGCCGTCGACCGACTGGGTGGGGCGCGTCGTGGAAGCGGTCAGCGGGCAGTCGATCGACGCGTACTTGCAGGAGCACGTGTTCGACCCGTTGGCGATGTCGTCGAGCGGTCTCGAGGTGGGCGGCGACCGGGCGGAGCAAATGGTTGCCAACCACGCGAACGGGCCCGACGGCTTCACACCGATGCCCGTCGACCTGCCACCGACACCCGAGTTCTACGGGATGGGCCATGCAATGCACACGACCGGCGGTGACTACCTGCGGTTCTGTCGGATGATCCTCGGTGGCGGCGAACTCGATGGTGTGCGGGTGCTGTCGGCGGACACGGTGGCGTCGATGTCGACCAATGCGATCGGCGACCTGCGGGTCACCAAGCAGCCATCGTCGAACCCGGTCTTCGGCTGTGACATCGACCTGTTCCCCGGCATCGACAAGACCTTCACGCTCGGCTTCATGCGCAACGAAGACGACATCGACGGCATGCGTCGATCGGGGAGCCTGTCGTGGGCGGGCGTGATGAACACGCACTATTGGATCGACCCGACCTCCGGGCTCGCCGGAGTGATCATGATGCAACACCTGCCCTTCGTCGACCAGGCTGCGCTCGCGGCCTATGAGTCGTTCGAACGGGCCGTCTACGCCGCGACCTGACGGTGACGCCCGCCGTCTGACGCCGACCATGGCCGCGGTCAATCGGTCGAGGCGTCGACGGGGAGGCAGTCGTTGGCGCACCCGGTCGCAGAGTTCGAGAATCCGGGCGCCGCTGATCGATGCAGGACGGCGCCGCTGGGCTCGAAGCGCAACAGGACCTTGCCCTCGGGGACGTTCTCGGTGCCGGCGGGCCGCTCGCTGTCCACTGGTGCCGCGATGCCGTCGACGATGAGGCTGTAACCGTCGTGGTCGAGCGGCGGATAACACAACGTCACCTGCATGCAGGCCGACGCGTTTCGGGCCGTTCCCTGGCTCACCGACATCAGAATCGCCTCGTCGTTCCACTGCGTTGCCAAGCTCACGAGATGCGGGGTCGCGTCCGGCCGGACCGTGAGCAGATAGGCCCACGTGTACTCAGCGGTCTTGGCCTGCAGGTCGGGCAATTCGACGGGGATGCTCATGCAGCAAGACTACGCAGCGCCGCAAACTGCAGCGCTCTCGCGCCACAACTCAGCGGCTCAGCGGCTCTGCGGCTCAGAGCGAGCTGGCGCGGATCGCGCTGCGCTTCTGGAAGAAGTCGCCAACCTGGTTGAGCGAGAGCACCGTGAGGGTCAGCGCGAGCGACGGCCAGAGCACCTGCCACACGTCGGACTTGATGTCGCGCCGTGACTGGTTGATCATGTTGCCCCACGTCGACGTCGGGAGCTGCACACTGAGCCCGAGGAACGACAGGGTGCCCTCGACCACGATGACGAATGCGGCGGCGACCATCGCGTAGGACACCAACGTGGGCAGCACGTTGGGGATGATCTCGCGGAAGAGGATCTTGGTCGGCTTCGTCCCGATCGAGCGGGCCGCCAGCACGAACTCCCGATTCGAGATCGCCAAACTGTTCGCCCGGGAAACTCGCGTGTAGGCCGGGATCGACAGGAAGCCGATCACGCCACTGATGACGAACAGGTCGCGCACCTCGAAGATCGACACGAGAGCGAGCAGCAGCACCAGGGCAGGGAACGCCAGGATCACATCGATGACCGACATGATGAGGGTCTCGGTGCGGCCACGCACGAACCCGACGAGCGAGCCGAGGAACCCACCGAAGACGATGCCGAACAGGGCCGAGACGACAGCGACGGTCAAGCTCACCCAACCGCCGTGCGCAATGCGGGCGAAGGTGTCACGAGCGAGGGCATCGGTGCCGAGCCAGTTCTCCGCGGACGGCCCGGCGATTGGCTCGGTGGTACCGAACTCGCCGGTTTCGGCGTTGAAGTTGTTGAGCTGCAGGTTCGGATCCTGGAGCGGCAGAGCACCGTTGAACACCGTCGTGTCGAGTTTGGCGTACACGGCCAGGCCGACGACACCAACGAGCCAGATCGCGGAGATCTTGACCAGGAGCGGCATGGCCGTGAACACCTGACGCACCGTGGCCCGCTTCGGCTTGCCCGGCGGCCCGGAGGCGGCGGTGGCGTGCACGGCGACCGAGAGGTTCGCTGGTGACACGTCACTGGCGACTGGCAGTCGTTCGGCCGATGCAATTGCGGCACGGGCGCTGGAGTCATCAGAGATATCAGTCATCGTCAGCTCTTCCTGATCCGCGGATCGATGAAGGTGTACAAGATGTCGACCAGAGCGTTGATGATCACGTAGGCCGCGGCCACGAAGACCGTGATTCCCTGAATCATCAAGATGTCACGAGAGTTGATCGCGTTGATCAAGCGGAAGCCGAGGCCCGGAACAGCGAAGAGTGTCTCGATGACGACCGTGCCACCGAGGAGGGCTCCGAAGTTGATGCCGATGATCGTTGCCAGGCTGAGCGAACTCGGTCGCAACGCGTGACGGAAGAGAATGAAGCGGTCGCTCAAGCCCTTTGCTCGAGCGGCGAGGATGTAGTCCTGGGAGAGCGTGCCGATCATGTCGGCACGAACGAGCCGGGAGAAGATCGCCATCTGCGTGAGCGCCAGCGCCGTGGCGGGCATGATCGCCGTCTTCAGGTTTTCGATGAGCCCTTTGTCGGTGATTCGATTCCAGTTGGACGCGGGGAGCCATTGCAACCGCACGGCCAAGAAGTAGCTCAAGAAGATGCCGACGATGAAGTTGGGTACCGACAGGGCGACCTGAGCCGCTGCCGACGTCGTCGTGTCTTGCCACTTGCTCTGCTTGTAGGCGCCGAGCACACCAACTGGCACTGCGACGATGACGGCCATGAGGATCGCCATCAACGCGAGCTGACCAGTGACCGGTATTCGGTTCTTGATCTCACCACTCACGGTCTGGCCGCGATTGATGTACGACTCACCGAGGTCGCCTTGGACCGCATTGCCGAGCCAGCTGACGTAGCGCTCGACGAACGGCTTGTCGAGATTCAGTTCCGTGCGAAGTTGTTCTTCGATCTCCGGTGTGCGCTCGGTCTGGCCGAGGATCGCATCGACCGGGTCACCCGGAAGGAGCGAGACCATGCTGAAGGTGAGCAGGGTCACGGCAAACAGCGTCGCCAGGAGACGGACGAGTCGCGAGAGCAGCATTTTCGCCATCGAAGAGAGACTCCAGAGAAATCGATGTAGCGGACGGAACGAAGTGTGACCGTTCTGGCCGGGTCACGAAGACCCGGCCAGAACCATCACGATGTACTGACTTACCTATTCGGCGATGAACACTTCGAGCCAGCGGCCCTCAGCGCCCTGCTGACCGACACCGAGGTCACCACCTTGCGGGAGGTGCCAACCAACGATGCCCTGCAGGCTCGGGTCCGCAGCGATCATCGTTGCGGTGTGACCCGAGTACCAGACCGGCACGTTCTCGGCGAAGTCCAACATGATGGACTCATACGCTGCGAAGCGCTCGTCGAAGTCGTCGGTTGCGATCGCGGCCTGCGAAGCAACGAAGTTGTCGAGGCTGAAGTAATTCGGGAAGTTGACCGGCGACACGATGCCGTCGAGGCCGTTGGCCGCAGCGATCTCTTCGGTCGGCGGAGCCAGGGCCGAGATGATGTCGGTCGGATCGTTGTCACTGCCGAAGCGCCAGCAGTGCGCCTGGTGGATGTCACCAATCGCATTGTTGATATGGGTCTGCTGGTCGAACTGCGTGAGGCTGACGTTCGCCAACCCACTCTGCGTCCAGACCTGCTCGATCACCTGCATGGCAGCGATCAAGGTGGGGTCCGGCGGGCAGGACAGCTCGACATCGATCTTCTCGCCGGCAGCCTTGCCGTCAGAGCGTTCCGGATCGTTGACGTATTCGGTCAACGAGGCAACGCCTGCTTCGAAGTCGAACTGCGGCCACGCGTCGGCCACCTTCTGCGACCACCACACGCTGTCAGGCGAGTAGAACTGTGTACCGGGCAGCGAAATGCCGGTTCCGCCGAGCGCCTCGATGACGTTCTCCTGGCTGTTCATCTGTGTGAGGCCACGACGAACTCGAACATCGTCGAACGGCGGGATCAGCACGTTGAACATGCCGCCACCGACGTTGTTGCCCTGGAACTCGTACAGCGAGAGGCTGCCGTCATCGCGAGCATCGCGGATCGTGCCCTGACGCAGCGACTGCATGGCGTCGACGGTGCCCGAGAGCACGGCGTCCAGACGAGTGTTCTCGTCGGGGATCGGACGGAACGAGATGGAGTCGAGGTACGGCAGTTGATTGCCATCCGCATCGGAATTCCAGTAGTTCTCGTTGCGCACGACCTTGGTCTCGTTGTCGAGGTCACGCGTGTCGATCGTGAACGGACCCGTACCAATCGGTGCAGTGCTGTAGCCGTCGAAGTCGGCTTCAGCCGCGGCGGGATCGAAGACCATGCCGAGCGGCGCGCGCTCGAGGAACGATGGGAACGCCGAGTTCGAGGCACTCAGGGTGTACGCGACCTCGAGGTCGCCGGTTGCTTCGACGCCGATCAGGTTCGACGATCCAACGATGCCGGCAGCAACGGTGCCCGCCTGCTGGAGCGGGAACATGTCGGCAATGGTCTGGGCGGTCAGTTCCACACCGTTGTGGAAGGTGACGTCAGGCCGCAGTGTCATGGTCCAGACCGTGAAGTCCTCGTTGGAGGAAATCGACTCGGCGAGCCATGGTTGCAGCTGACCGTTGGCGTCCTTTTCCATCAGCTTGTCGTAGATCGTGGAGAGAATGTTGTAGCACGGCGAGGCGCACGTGTCTTCCCACGGGCGCAGGCCAACTGCCTCAGCTTCGAGACCGACAGCGATGTCGCCGCCATAGACGGCGGTACCTTCTGCTTCTGCGGCCTCGGTGTCGACGTCGCCTTCGGCGACTTCGCCGGCGCCGTCTCCATCGCCGCCGTCGGCATCCGCGTCTGCATCGGCGTCCGCATCTGCATCTGCATCGGCGTCGGCATCGGCGTCGGCATCGGCATCGGCATCGGCATCGGCATCGCCGGTGTCCGCGTCAGCCTCGGCTGCGGTCTCGACGGGATCGTCGCCCCCACCGTCATCAGTGCTGTCTCCGTCGCTGCCACCGCAGGCGGCTGCAAGCAGACCGAATGCGAGTGGAAGTGCGAGAAGACGACTCGTGCGTCGTCGTGTCATGTTGTGTCCCCCTTGAAGGTGAGCCGAAGCCCTGGTTGGATTACGAACGCTCCCCCGGAGCGCTTGTCGAAGTGTTTAACAGACGTGACGCCCATCACATGTGTCGGGCGTTGTGCATCTTCATCGGATCGCAATCATCGAGCGATCGCCACCGGTACGTCGTCGACCTCGACCAGCGGGTGATGGCACGCGACGTGGTGGTCGTCGTTGACTCGCCGCATCAGCGGCTCCTCGGCGGCACAGATCTCGTCGGCGAGCGGACACCGGGTCCGGAACCGACAACCCGACGGCGGCGACAGCGGCGATGGCAGTTCGCCCTCACCCGCAACGCTCTCGTCGAGCGTCACCGTCGGGTCCGGAACCGGCAGCGATTCGAGCAACAGCCGCGTGTACGGGTGCGCCGGATTGGCGTACAACTCGTCGGACTCGGAGATCTCACACATCTTGCCGAGGTACATGACCGCAACGCGGTCCGAGATGTTCTTGACGACGGCGAGGTCGTGGGCGATGAAGACGAGCGTCAAGCCGTACTCGGCCTTCAGGTCCTCGAGCAGGTTCAAGATCTGTGCCTGTACCGAGACGTCGAGTGCCGAGACCGGCTCGTCGCAGATGATCAACTCGGGTTCGAGGACGAGCGCCCGTGCGATCGAGATGCGCTGGCACTGCCCGCCGGAGAACTCGTGCGGCCGCTTGTACCGAGCGACGTCGGGGTCGATGCCGACGGCGTCGAGCATCTTGGACACCTTGGCCCACTGTTCGTCTTTGTCCTTCGGCCCCCAGACCGCGAGCGGCTCGGCGACGACTTCACCGACGGTGCGTCGCGGGTTGAGCGATGAGATCGGATCCTGGAAGATCATCTGGACGTCGGTACGACGCTGCCGCATCACCGAGTCGGACACCCCGGTGAGGTCCTCACCGTTCAACGACACGTTCCCCTTTGTGGGCTTCGGCAACTGCAGGATGGCCCGCCCAGTCGTCGACTTGCCGCAGCCCGACTCTCCCACCAGTCCGAGCGTCTCACCGCGCGCGATGTCGAAACTGATGCCACTGACCGCGAACACCGTGCGACCGCCCGCAGCGGGGAATTCGACGTGGAGATCGGTGACCTGGAGCAGTGATCCATCCGCCGAACGGAGGTGAGCGGTACCTGAACCCGCCATCAGCGGCCGCCTTCCTGGCCGGCACCCGCCGGTGTCGATCCGACGGTGGTCTGCACGATGTGCTCGAGCGCGTCCAGGTCATCGGTGGCCTGCACCCGTCCGGCCGCGGCCAGCGTCTGAGGCACCCCGGCGTCCAGGTTGCGTTGGAATGCTTCATCACTCTCGGGTGTACCGATCGGGAAGTGGCATGCGTACTCGTGCCCGGCAGCGTCGGCGGCGGTGAGTGTCGGCTCTTCCTCGCGACAGCGATCCTGCGCGTACGGACACCGCGGCGCGAACTTGCAGCCGGGGGGCGGCGAGATGAGATCCGGCGGGCGACCGGCGATCGCCGTGAGCCGCGTGTGCTTCGGGTTCGACGTCTTCGGAATCGAGAACAGCAGCGCCTGGGTGTACGGATGCTTCATGTCGGCGAACAACGCACCGGTCGGTGCCTTCTCGACGATCTTGCCGGCGTACATCACGGCGATGTCGTCGGTTCGCCCGGCGACGACGCCGAGGTCGTGGGTGACCATGATCATCGTCATGAATCGGTCTCGCTGCTGGGCGGCCAACAGGTTCAGGATCTGGTGCTGCACGGTGACGTCGAGTGCGGTGGTCGGCTCGTCGGCGAACAGCATCTTCGGGCCACAGGCGAGCGCAATCGCGATACAGACGCGTTGGCGCATACCACCCGACATCTGATGGGGGTAGTTGTCGAAGCGGGCCTCGGGTTCGGGGATTCGGACCGAACGCAGCAACTCCACAGCGACGTCCTTGGCAGCCGCCTTGTTCATCCCCAGGTGCTGGCGAACGTGTTCGGTCAACTGTCTGCCGACTTTGACCACCGGGTTGAGCGATGTCATCGGGTCCTGGAAGACCATCGCCATCTCGACACCCCACAGGTGCTTCATCTGCTTCGGGCTCTGGCCGACCAACTCCATGCCGGCATACCGGACCGAACCGGTCGTGACGGCATTGGCCACGACGTTGAGACCCATGATCGAGCGGGACAGGATTGTCTTGCCCGAGCCGGACTCGCCGACGACGCCGAGGGTCTTGCCTCGTTCCAGTTTGAGCGACACACCGTCGACTGCCTTGACCGCTCCGCCGGGCACCGTGAAGTGGGTGCGCAGATCCTCGACGACGAGCAACGGCTCGTCGTTGGTCGTCTCATTGCCCAAACGAACCTCGGCAGTGTTGGTCATGCAGTTCCCCTCGTGGCCCGCGCCGGTGATGGCGCCGTCTGTGATGACATGATGCGCCAGACCGTAGTGTGACCGCCGACACCGGATCGACACGGACGACGGAATAGGCACACCATGGGCTCCTCGGACCGGACTCCCGTCACATTCCCGATAAACCCGACCTGTTTTGTCGGCTTTGCTGGCTAGCTTGTTCTTCACTCGTTCGAACACCAACGCAAGGAGAGCACTCATGGCCGTCCGCCTCGGAGACACCGCACCCGACTTCACCACCCCGACCACGCACGGAGAGATCAGCTTCCACGACTGGCTCGGTGACTCGTGGGGCGTCCTGTTCAGCCACCCGAAGGACTTCACCCCCGTGTGCACCACCGAGCTCGGCACCGTCGCTGCACTCAAGCCGGAGTTCGACAAGCGCAACACGAAGGTGATCGGCCTGTCCGTCGACCCCGTCGAGAGTCACCACGAGTGGGAGCAGGACATCGAGGAGACCCAGGGCACTGCCGTCAACTTCCCGATGATCGGCGACCCCGACCGGACGGTTGCCGACCTCTACGACATGATCCACGAGAACGCGAACGACACCCTCACCGTTCGGTCCGTCTTCATCATCGGGCCGGACAAAACGGTCAAGCTCACGCTGACCTACCCGGCATCGACGGGACGCAACTTCGCCGAGATCCTCCGGGTCATCGACAGCTTGCAACTCACGGCAGACCACAAGGTGGCGACACCCGCCAACTGGACCGACGGCGACGACGTCATCATCGTGCCCGCCGTGTCCGACGAGGACGCCAAGACGCTATTCCCCGCCGGCTGGGAACCCGTCAAGCCCTACCTCCGGGTCACGAAGCAACCCAACCGCTGATTCAGACCCAGTTCGCCTCGACCCAGGCGCGAACGGGCGGCGCGAGCCGATGCAGATGCTCCGCTGGTGACTCACGGACCTGGGTCGCACTGATCGGCACCGTCGACCGTTCCGCATCGACCACAATCGATTCGGCGCCGAAGCGACGCGCCAATTCGCCGACGTAGTCGTCAGAGGAGAACACGACGTGGGGGCCTACCTCGAGTGGCCACACCGAGCGGAACAAGGCCATCCACTTCGCCCACAACTCCTCGTCATCGAAGTCAGTGCCGAGGCGATGTCTGACTTCGCGCACGTACACCTGCGGATGGAGGTCAGCGAGCCAGCCGGCGCGCAGGTCGCCCGGCGCGGCGTCACGAATCTCTGAGCTGTTGACGTACACGACGAGCTGGTCGCAGCGCTCTGCGGCCCACTCGATCATGAACGAGTGACCCAGGTGTGGTGGGTCGAATCGCCCCACGATCAACCCGGTCCTCATCGCAGTGACCATGACATCGACGCGTCAGCTCAGCGGTTGCGCCGCGACACCGGCCAGGTCAGCAATCACACGGGTCCACCCCGAACGCAGGTCGCTCTGCGGCTGCTCGGCCCGCTCACCCGACGGCTCCAACAGTGTTGTTCGGGCATGGTCGACGAGGCTGGTCGCCGTTCGATCGCCGACCGAACGGACCAGGGCATCGGTGCGGAGCAGGCGCGTCTCGGCGCCGAGCAGATCCCCGAGACGCACTTCGACCGCCGCAGCGGCGATGTCGGCGAGCACTCGGTCGAGATACGACGACGCCGGAACCGCCCACACTTCGCGAGCGTCGCTGATCGGGAGCACGTCGTCGCCGCAGATCGCAGCAGCGAGCGCTCGGACGGCGTGCGCGTAGGGGAACGTCACCTCGATCCGCTCACAGACCGCCAACGCCTCCTCGGCCCGCCCGGTCTGACACAGAGCCAACGCGTACGTCGTACTCGTCTCGGCGGCATTTGCGCCCATCAAGGACATCTGCTCGACAGCCCGTTCGGCCATCACCACGGCTCGTTCGCCGAGGCCGAGGTGGACCGCTGCGCCTGCACCGGCGCTCTGCGCAAACGACAGGTCGCCGAAGCCTTCTCCGTGCGAGAGGATCTCTTCGATACCGCGCTCTGCCTCGTGGTCTCGACCGAGCGCGATCAAGGCCCGATTGCGGGGACCGAGGGCCTGCACAAGGCCGAACTTGTCATCGAGTTCGCGAAATTCTCTGAGCGCACGCGTCGAGTAGCGCTCTGCATCGACGAAGTTTCCGCTCCACAATCGGATCGACGCGAGCAGCGAATCCATCATTGCGGGGCTCCACCGTTCACCGAGCTCGACCGCCTCGGCCCGAACTGCTTGGGCCAGGGTCTCGGCCTCCTGGAATCGCAGGGTCATGAACCGGACGTAGGCGAGCAGGCCTGTTGCCCAGTTGCTTCCGGAACGATCCCCGAGTTCGGCGAACTCCCCCGAGGCGAGCAGCAATCGTCGCTCGGCCAACTCGAGGTCTCCGGACAGGAAGGCAACCCACGCCTGATGCTGGCGAACCCAGGCCCGACCACTGCGATCATTGCGCTGCTCGCTGAGCGCCTCGGCCTCACCCAGCAGCCAATCAGCGTCAGCGAGCGAACCGCCGAACACCTCGGCGAACCCACGTTCGCGCAGCGACGCGGCGAGCTCGATGTCATCTCGGAGCTCGCGGAAGATGTCGACACTCTGACTCAGCTCCCGTCGCGCCGCTTCGAGGTCGCCGGACATCTGGTCGGCCTGTCCGAGGAACCGGCGCGCTTTGCCTTCGTGGCGCAGATCGCCGGCTGCGACCGCAGCGTCGAGCGCGGTTTGCGCATCCAGTCGCGCCACCTGTGTCTCGCGACGGCCAACGAGCGACTCGGCTCGGATCAGCAGCAACTCGCGTTCGACCGCATCGTCATCCGGGCCCAGGTCGAGCGCCCGCGACGCATGCCGACCGGCCTGACTGAACGCGCCGAGTTCAAGTGATCGCCGCGCAGCTCGCTGCAGCAATTGCACGGCTTCGGAACGGATCTCACACGACACGCCTTCCACCGGGCCGATCTCGCCGATGAGTTCCGCTGCGGTGGCTGCGTGGTGAGCCACGGTCTCGACCGGCACCATCGGCTGTGTACCGGTCACTTCGGCGACGCCGGAGTGACGTTGAGCGCGGACCAGTTTGGTCAACATCTGGTACGCCACTTCACGCACGACATCGCTGCGAAAGTGCCAGCGGGAGTCATCGAGTTCGAGGAGACCGTCGTCTTCGAGCCGAGCCACGAACGACGGGTCGAAGGTCTGGCCCAGCTCAGCCGCGAACGCCTCGAGCGACCTGATCGGACCACTCGTCCCGAGGACCGCGGCGTTGTCGAGCACGGCCCGTGGGCCGGGGTCCAGCTTGTCGAGTTGCGCGGCGATCAGCGCTCGCAACGAGCCCGGCAGATCACTGCTGTCGGGCTGTTCTCGGGCGAGCACTGCCAGTTCGGTCAAGAACAAGGCGTTTCCACCACTGCGCTCGTACAACTGGTCGCGCAGTCCCGACGCCGGCTCCTGACCGAACATCGCCTCGAGCAGGTCGTCGGCTTCGTGGCGGGTGAGCGGGTCGAGCGGCATCCGAATCGTGATCGGGTGGTCCGTCGAGGGCGGCCAGTCCACGGCCGCGTCGTCGCGCTGCGCGGTGACCACCAGAAACGGTCGGTCGACAAGGGATCTGGTCAAGCGGTGCAGCAACTCGATCAGCAACGGGTCAGCCCACTGCAGGTCGTCGAGCCACAGCACGATCGGTCGGCTGCGCGACGATCGGCGCAGCCCCTCGACGATCAGCCGGAACAGGGTCTCTCGTGCCTCGACCGGGCCAACCGCGTCAAGTGTCGACGGATAGCCGGACAGGTGGAGCACCGCTTCGATGAAGTGATCGAGCGACGGGTCGTCGGCGTCGAACCCGTACCGGCTGACGGCGCGCTCGCGCGTCACTGCTCGCACCGTCGCTCCGGACATCGACGTGTCGAGGTCGAGCGGCCTGAACAGCGCCATCGCCATCGGCGCCCACACGTTGATCTCGCCGTACGGCGCGCAGACACCCCAATAGCTCAGCACTTCCCGACTGGGGAAGTCGTCGAGCATTTCGTTGACCAGACGGGTCTTGCCCGCTCCCGCCTCGCCCGTGACCGACACGGTGGCCGATCGCCCGTTGGCCACCATCGTCATCACCGACTGCAGCAGCTCGCGCTGCGGTCCGCGCCCGACGAACGGCGTTCGTTGCCCTCTGCCTGCGGTAATGGCGCGACGCTGCCGACCGAGCACGTTCCACACACGTTCGGTCTGGGTCCGACCGCGCACGACCACATCGTCGATTGCTTCGCGCACGATGTCGTCGGACGCCAACGCCGCAGTCGCATCGCCGATGTAGATGCCGCCCGCCGGCGCCAGCGATTGCAATCGAGATGCCACGTTGACGACATCGCCCATCGCCGTGTAGTCGTCGGTGCCGATGATCGACCCGACCAGCACTTCGCCAGTGTTCACACCGATCCGCAACTTGAGGAGGCCGTCGAGCGCAGGGTGGCCGCGCGCGAACCGGTCGAGTGACTGGTGCATCTGCAGCGATGCGCGGATCGCCCGTTCCGGATCGTCCTCGTGAGCAACGGGGGCACCGAAGATCGCCAGGATGCCGTCACCCAAGATCTTGTCGACGCGTCCACCGAAGGCGTTGATGTCAGCCATCAACGCCTCGAACGCTCCGTCGACCAACCGCTTGACCTGTTCGGGGTCCAGCTGTTCGGTCAGCGACGTGTACCCGACGAGGTCGGCGAACACCACGGTGACGACGCGTCGCTCCTCGACCGCAGCACCCAGGACCTCGTGGCCACAGTAGGGGCAGAAGCGGGCGCCATCGGGTAGCGGCCGTGAGCAGGAGACACACGCCATCAACCTCTGATGGTACGGCAATCAACCGCAAGGGGGATGAGCCGGGTGACACCCTTGAGTAGCGTCATCTCCGTGAGCATCGTGCACCCGATCCGCTGGCTTCGTGCTCACCCGCGCGCCGCAGACGCGATCTTGGCGGTCTCGCTGACCGCGGTCTCGATCACGTTCCACCTCGTGGACGTCGACCTGGACGACTCGGTGACGTACCGGTCACCGACCTGGTGGACCACGCTGCTCGTGATCGGTTCGATCCTGCCCATTGCATGGCGGCGCTCGTTCCCGATTCGATCCGGACTGTTCGTCAGCACCGCACAGATCATCGCCGCCTATCTTTCGATCATCGGCGCCGAGTTCATCGGCGTCACGATCGCGTTGTACTCCATCGGGGCTCACAGCGCCGGCGCCCGACGGACTCGAGCCGTCTGGGCCATCACAGCGGCCACGTCCGTGCTGTTCGTGCTCGGCGTCATCGTCGACGAACTCGACATCGGCAGCTTCGTCAGCAGCACCGTGGTCCTCGTGACCGCCTTCGTGCTCGGCGACAATCTGCGACGACGCCGCGAGAAGGCCGACAGTCTCACCGAGCGGGCCGAGCGAGCCGAACGGGAACAGGCGCTGATTGCCGAGCAACAGGTCAGCGCCGAGCGAACCCGGATCGCTCGCGAGTTGCACGACGTCGTGGCCCACTCCGTGAGCGTGATGGTGATCCAAGCCGCTGCGGCCAGACGCAATCTGCGCGAGTCGCCTGACGTGGCTGCAGTCGCGCTCGGCAACATCGAAGAGACCGGCCGCCAGACCATGACCGAGTTGCGCGGCATTCTCGGGGTGCTGCGCAGTGACACAGACGACTCGACTCGGACACCGCAGCCGACGCTTGCCGACCTCGATGCTCTGGTCCGTGGGAGTACTGATCTGCCGATCCGTCTCCGAGTCGTCGGCGACCTGGACCGTCTTGCGCCGTCGATCATGCTCACCGCCTATCGCATCGCACAGGAGTCGATCACCAACATTCGCCGCCACGCCGGTCCGGTCACTTCGGCCGAGGTCGTCATCGAGCGGGTCGCTGATCGACTCACGATCGCGATCACCGACGACGGTCGTGGGGCTGCGGCACCGCGCTCCGGCGAGCCCGGCTACGGGATCATCGGCATGAGCGAACGCGTCACAGCGGTGGGCGGCACGGCCACCGCCGGGCCCCGCAAGGGCGGTGGGTGGCAGGTCGTCGTATCGCTGCCGACACCGGCTGATTCACCCGCTGACTCGGTCGCTGACACCGTCCCGACCAGCACGACCCGCCAGTCCAGCCAGTCCAGCCAGACCAGGACGGTGGCGTCATGATCCGGGTGATGCTCGTGGACGACCAGCAGATGGTCCGAGCCGGCTTTCGGATGATTCTCGATGCCGAGCCGGAGATCACCGTCGTCGGTGAGGCCGCCGACGGTCTCGAAGCAGTCGAGATGGTCGACCGGGCGCAGCCCGATGTCATCTTGATGGACGTCCGCATGCCTCGGATGGACGGCATCGACGCATGCGAGCGGATCTGCGGAGCGGCGAACACGTCGGCGCGGGTCATGATGCTGACGACGTTCGATCTCGACGAGTACGTGCACGCCGCACTACGCGCCGGCGCGAGCGGTTTCATGCTCAAGGACGCTCCCGCTGAGCAACTGATCGACGGCATCGAGGTGATCGCCAACGGCGACGCGCTGCTCGCACCGTCGATCACCCAGTTGTTGATCGACGAGATCGCACGACGGCCGGTCGGCCAACCCGATGCCTTCCCGGGGATCGACAAACTGACCGATCGGGAACTCGATGTCGTGAAGTTGATGTCACGCGGAATGAGCAACGGCGAGATCGCCACGGAGCTGTTCCTCGGCGAAGCGACGATCAAGACCCACGTCGGCCGGATCCTTGCCAAGCTCGGCGCGCGCGACCGCGTCCAAGCCGTCGTCGCCGCTTACGAGTCCGGCCTGGTCTCGCCCGGTTCGGCCTGACCCGTCGACGCCCTGGAAGTCCGGGAGCAGCGACGGATCAGCCCACAAGGGGACCCGGAACACCTCAACGGGGGAGGCTCCCGGTCTCCGGATACCGCAGACTGTAAACATGAACGCACCACTGTCTCGTCCAGTCCCGTCAGGAACCGGCTCGAACGCCACCGTCTCGGCTGCCGCCGGAGCCGTCGACGCCAGCAAGATCTACGGCGTCGGCGACGCCAAGGTGAAAGCGCTCGACGACGTCACGATCTCGTTCGAAGCGGGGAAGTTCACTGCGATCATGGGGCCATCGGGCTCGGGTAAGTCGACACTGCTCCACTGCTTGGCCGGGCTCGACTCACTCACGTCGGGGGCCACCTTCATCGGAGACACCTACCTTGCCTCACTCAACGACAAGGATCTCACCGAGCTCCGCCGAACCGACATCGGGTTCATCTTCCAGGCGTTCAACCTCATCCCGACGCTGACTGCGGAGGAGAACATCAAGCTTCCAATGATGCTCGGCGGCCAGAGCGGCGACCAGTCGTGGATCGATCAGGTGGTCGCAGCGGTCAAGCTCGATGGGCGCCTCAAGCACCGGCCGAGCGAGCTGTCCGGCGGCCAGCAACAACGCGTTGCAGTGGCCCGGGCACTCGCCTCCCGCCCGAAGATCATCTTCGCCGACGAACCGACCGGCAACCTCGACTCCGAGACCGGCGCCGAGATCCTCGACTTCATGCGCCGTGCCGTGCGCGAGTTCGGCCAGACCATCGTGATGGTCACGCACGATCCCGGTGCCGCCTCCTACGCAGACCGGGTCGTCTTCGTCGGCGACGGCAGGATCGTCGGCGAATTCGAGGACCCGACCGCCGAGCAGATTCTCGACCAGATGAAGCAAGTCGGGGGCTGACATGAGCACCAGCTCCACTGCGACCATCGCCCGCAAGAGCATCCGAGCCCGCCTCGGCCGGACGATTGCGATCGCATTGATGATGACCGTCGGCGTGTCATTCGTCGTCGGATCGTTCGTGCTCGCGGACAGCTTGCGCGCCACGTTCAACGGACTCTTCACCGAACTCGTCTCCGACGTCGACCTCGAAGTGCGGGCGTCCGAAGCCTTCGAGGGCGATGGCGAACGCGACCCGATCGATGCCTCGATCGCGGACGATCTCGCCGGTATCGAGGGTATCGACGTCGTCGAACCAGCCCTGGCCCGATTCGCCCAGCTCCTCGACAAGGACGGCGACATCGTCGCCACGACCGGTGGTCCGGCGCTCGGCTTTTCCTACATCGGCGACGACGGCCTCCAGGGCGTGACGCTCAAAGACGGACGCCCACCGGTCGGACCTGACGAAGTCGCCGTCGACAAGGTCTCGGCCGATCGGGTCGGCTACGTCGTCAACGACACGATCAGCTACCTGACCGACACTGGAACACACACCGCCACGCTGGTCGGCACGATCGGTGCGGCCGATTCCGACGGGTTCCTCGGCGCATCGGTCGTCGCGCTCGACATTCCGACCGCCATCGACAAGTTCGGTTCGGATGGCAAGGTCGATGCCATCGACATCGGACTCGCCGAAGGCGCCGATGCCGACGCAGTCAAAGCAGCGATCGAATCCGTCATCCCCGCGCGAACCGAAGTCGTCACCGGTGAGGTCCTCATCGAAGAAGGCCAGAGCGACGTCGACGGTTTCATCAACGGCTTCGGGATCGGCTTGCTGATCTTCGCCTTCATCACGACCTTCATCGTGGCCTTCATCATCAACAACATCTTCCAGATCACCATCGGGCAACGGCTGCGCGAACTCGCACTCCTCCGCGCCGTCGGGGCCTCAGCAAAGCAAGTGCGTCGAATGATCGTGACCGAAGCATTCGTGCTCGGACTGATCGCCACGGTGCTCGGAATCCTCGGCGGCGTCGGCGTATCGAAGCTCATCGTCTTCGTGTTCAATCAGGCAGGCGCCGGGTTCCCGGACACCGGCACGATTCTGCAGTTGCGTACGTACGTCGCTGCCGCACTGGTCGGTGTCGGTGTCACGATGTTGGCGGTGTTCATTCCGGCCCGCCGAGCGTCGACGATCCCGCCGGTCGCTGCGATGCGTCCCGAACTGGGCTTCGACGCCTTGAAGAAGCAGCAGCTCATCGTCGGAATCATCGTCACCGTCGTCGGCGCCATCCTGCTCATCGTCGGCCTCTTCGTGAAGCCGGGTGCGACCCTGGTGTGGGCAGCGACGGCCGCCATCGGCGCACTGACGTTGTTCCTCGGAGTCGCCAGCGTGTCATCGACCATCGCTGCGCCCGTCACGCGAGCGATTGGTTGGCCGGTCGCCAAGTTATTCAAGGTCCCCGGTGCACTCGCCCGCGACAACGTGACCCGGGCGCCCAAGCGCACCTCGTCGAGCGCGTCGGCACTCATGATCTGCGTCGCTCTCGTCAGCGCTGCGGCAGTGTTCGCTTCCTCGCTGCGAGCGACGTTCACCGACGTCCTCGACAATGCGATCACTGCCGACTACATCATCACCGACCCCAACTTCTTCGGGCTGTCGCCGGCCGTGGCCGAAAGCCTCGCCGCCCTGCCAGAACTCGAAGCCGTCACCCCCGTTCGCGGCATCGGCGCTCAGGTCGACGGTGGCAACAAGGGCTTCGGAGCGATCAACCCGGACGCATTCGACAAGCTGGTCGACCCCGACCTGCAGGATGGTGAAGTCACCGGTCTCGGACTCGATGAGGTCCTCATCCACGTCGACCCGGCGAACGACCTGAACCGCGGCGTCGGCGACACGATCGACGTCCTCTGGCAGAACGGCACCGAGGGAACACTGACCGTCGCCGGCGTCTACGCGGACGCAACGTTCGGTAACTGGCTGATCAGCCTCGACGCCCTCGAGGCGGTGAGCGATGCACCTGCTCGCGACTTCTTCATCATCGGCAAGCTGGCCAACGGTGTCACGGCTGCGCAGGGAGACGCCGCAGTCACGGCGGCCACTGCCGACTTCCCGCAGGCAGACGTCCAAACCGATGCCGAGTTCCGCCAGAGCCAGGAAGACCAGATCAACCAGCTCCTGATCATCATCACGATCCTGCTGCTGATGTCGATCATCATCGCCGTGCTCGGCATCGCGATCACCCTCGCCCTCGGCGTCTTCGAACGGACCCGTGAGATCGGTCTGCTCCGCGCCGTCGGAATGAACCGTCGCCAACTGCGTCGCTCCGTCCGTTGGGAGGCGGTGATCGTGTCCACATTCGGAGCCATCGTCGGCATCGTGCTCGGCACGTTCCTCGGCGTCGTCGCATCACTTGCCGTCCCGGACGACATCGTCAGCAAGTTGGCGTTCAACCCGGCGATCATCGTGATCGTGCTGATCTTCGCCGTCATCGCCGGCCTGTTCGCTGCGCTGTACCCATCGGTGAAAGCCAGCAGCATGAACGTCCTCGACGCCATCGCCACTGAGTGACGCCAGACTGGCCCCATGGCTCTCGCTGTTGATGCTCTGGACGAATCGGTACTGGCCTTTCTGGCCGAGCGGCACCTGGCGACGCTGACCACGCTACGAACCGACGGGTCTCCGCACGTCGTGGCCGTCGGGTTCAGTTACGACGTCGAGGCCCGAGTCGCGCGGGTGATCACGTGGGCGTCGTCACAGAAGGCGGTCAACGCGGGGCGGATGCAGCTCACGGGCCAGCGCGGCGCGGTCTGCCAGGTCGACGGTGGTCGCTGGCTGAGCCTCGAGGGAACCATCCGCCTCCTGACGGCTCCCGATGACGGCCTCGCCGCGGTTCAGCCGGGCATCGACGGATACGCCGGGCGCTACCGGCAGCCGACGGAGCGCGATGACCGGGCCGTCATCGAGATCGACGTCGACCGGATCCTCGGGCGAGGTTGAACTCGCACTCCGGGTGTCAGACGGCGTTGCGATTCCAAGGCAGCCCGGCGAGGTAGGCCTGGGCGGCCGGGTGCGGATCCATCGGGGTCGCGTCGTTTCGGTCGGTCTGCCTGGGGTCGAGGTGCTGTTGGCAGCCCGGACACCAGTAGAGCACTCGTGACTGTTCGCCGACTTGACGGCACTCGACGGTCTCGCCGCAGCGTTGACATCGCTGACCGTTGCGCCCGTACACGGCCAGGCCGCCCTTCGCCCCGGTCGCAGCCACCCGATCGGCGTGCTGCATGTTGGCGCGCAACATCGACGCCGCGCTGTTGACCAGCCGAATCGCGTCGTGCTCACCCAGGGAGTCGATCCGTGCGAACGGGCTCAGCTCGGTTTCCCAGAGCACTTCGCAGCGGTACACATTGCCGAGCCCGCGGAGCACGCGCTGATCGAGCAGGACCTCACCCAACTGCGCCGACCCGTCGGTGTAGGCCAGCAGCAGGTTGACGATTCCGCTGAGATCGGCGTCGGACTGGCACAGGTCCGGACCGAGTCGCCCCATGCCAGGATGACGCCGCTTGTCCGGGAGTCGATACGTCTCGACTTCGGCTGCGTTGAAGCACACTGCGACCCAGTCGGCGACCTCGATCGCTACACCCATCTGCTGGTATGGCTTGCGCCACTGCTCGGAGCGCCGGTACACGTGCCAGGCGCCGCCCATTCGCAGGTGGGTGTGGAGCACCATGTTGTCGTCCCACACCAGCTCGATGTGTTTGCCGTGGGTCTCGACACGCTCGACCATCCGCCCAGCGCGCGGCGCTGGGCCGACGAGTCGCGGCGCATCGAATCGAACCATCGGCTTGGCAGCGAGTGCGGTTCGCAGTGCGCTGGCAGCCCGGTGCGTGGCGTGTCCCTCCGGCATCTCGACTCCAACTTACGTCACTGTGACTTGTACGTCACGTGATTCGTCAGCAATCTCTGCGTGCAGCGTGCGTGTCAGGTCACGGCAGCTTGCCGGTGTGTGCGAGCGCCAGCCGGATCAAACGGTCATGGCCGCTCATCATTTCGAGGACGACGTCGTTGCTGACTGCCTCTTCGGGGCTGAACCAACGCAGGTCGAGTGCCTCCTGCGTCGGCTCACACTCGCCATCGACCGGCACCACGTAGGCCAAGCTCACCGCGTGATGCCGGGGGTCGTGAAAGCCCGACTTCTCGGGGTCGGGGAAGTATTCCGCAATCGTGAACGGCGTTGGATTGGCCGGCACGCGCGGGAACGCCATCGGGCCGAGGTCCTTCTCACAGTGCCGCATCAGCGCCTCACGGACCCGCTCGCCATAGAGCACTCGGCCGGTGACCACCATCCGGCTGATCGAGCCGTTCGCGTTCTGCCGCAGCAGCATGCCGACTTCTTCGACGTTGCCGTGGCCGTCGACGCGAACCGGGACGGCATCGACGTAGACGATCGGCATCCGGCCGCGCACCAGCTCCAGTTCGTCTTCGGACAACCACGTCTCATCGGTCTGGGTATCGATCTCGCTCACATCTTCGATGATCTCACGTGCCGACCGCTCGGACATGGTTCTTGGTCTGCCACGATGGACCGATGGACGCCGACCGACGATGCTGGGACGAGCGGTGGAACGCTGGGTCAGACAGCGACGACCGGGGTACCCCGACGCCACCTGTCATCCTGCAGGCTCACCCCGAACTCCTCGACGCCGTTCCTGCCGACGGCGTCGGCGTCGATGTTGCCTGTGGCCTCGGGGCGCAAGCGCTTTGGATGGCCGAGCGAGGGCTGCACGTCACGGCGCTCGACGTGTCGCCCGTCGCCATCGACAGCGTACGCGCGCGGGTGCGCGACGCTGCGGCGTCGGGAGGCATACACGTCGATGCAGTCGTGTGGGACACCGACGACGGGCTCCCGGCACACCTCGTCGATCTCGCACTGGTCGTCTGCCAGCGGTACCGGGCCACTGACCTCTACGACGACTTCGTCGAGCGACTCCGGCCCGGTGGTTGCCTCGTGCTGACCGTGCTGTCAGCGGTCGGACTCGCCGGTGAAGCCGGCCCGTTCCACGCGCCGCCAGGAGAACTCACCGATTCCTTCGCCGGTGCCGTGTCGGACGGCGTCGTCGACGTGCTCGTCGACGACGAAGGCGACGGTCAGGCGTCCGTCGTGCTCCGCCGCCGCTGATCCGTCAGTGTCCGGTGTGGCCGAGGATCACGTCGCGCAGACCCTCCGGGCCCGACGGACCCCCCGTGGTCGAGTTGATGAAATCGACGAGCACGGCGGCGAAGCGCTCGGGGTGCTCGACGTGCGGAAAATGGCCGGTGTCGTCCATGATCTCGAGTCGGCTGCCCTCGATGGCCTGATGCGCGGTGTACGCATGCGCCACCGGAATGATCGGGTCGCGATCACCCCACACGAGCATCGTCGGGACTCGCGCTGCGAGGTAGAGACGGTCAGAGGCGTTGATACTCTGCCCGGTTGGCTCGATCACGCCACGCATCGTCCGGACGAACGCCTTGCGATTCGACGCTCCGGCCAGCGACGCGTACGCCCGCCACATCTCGCCGAAGCGTTCACTGCGGATGCCACGTCGGCTGAGTTGGCGTCCGACACCGGTGCCGAAGTCGACGATCGGCTGCGGGAAACCGATCGGCATCACGTACTCGAACCCGGGCAGCGACAGCATCCGCAGCAGCCAACTCACCTCACGTCCCAACCCACCGCTGCCAACGAGGACGAGCCGATCCAGCAGTTCCGGGTGTTGGTAGGCCAGTTGCATCGCGACGCCGCCACCGAACGAGTGACCGACGATCGTGACGCTCGGGACGTCGATCACCGCAAGGAAATCGCGCAGCCCGCTGGCGAACGCTCCGAGGGAGTAGTCACCGCTCGGCTTGGCAGACTCACCGTGGCCCAGCAGGTCAGGGGCGATCACGTCGACATCTTCGCTGAGCTGTAGGGCGACTGCGTCCCACGTCTTGGAGCTGCCGGCCAGACCGTGGATCAGCAGCACGGCTTGCTCGTGACCCTCCCCGATGCGTCGGTAGCCCACCTCGTGGCCGTGAATCGACACGTGTTGCAGCGGGGCCCGTTTCGTCACGCCATCAGTATGCCGATGGACTGTCGGCAGTGTCAGGCCAGGTGGTCGAGGACTGCAGCGGGCGGCATCGGTCGGGCGAACAGATAGCCCTGCAGCAGATCACACCCAGCGTCGCGCAACCAGGCACGCTGCTCGTCGTCCTCGACACCTTCGGCGATCGTCACGAGCCCCAGCGCGTGCGCCATCGAGATCACGCCGCTGACAACCGGCGACGGAGCTCCCGCGCAGAGGCCGGCAACGAGCGCTCGGTCGATTTTCAGGATGTCGGCCGGGAGATCGTCAAGTGTTCCGAGCGATGATTGTCCGACTCCGAAATCGTCGATAGCGATGCGAACTCCGAGCTCTCGGAGCTGCGCGAGCTGTGCCGAGACCTGCTCGGCGTCGATGGACACGGCCGTCTCGGTGACTTCGACGACCAGGTCCGACGGCTCGACACCGGCGGACGACATCGCCTCGACGATTGCGTCGACCAGCCGAGCCGAGCCGAACTGGACGCGAGAGATGTTGACCGCGACGTAGAGCCTCGAGGCTCGCGGATCGGCCGTCCTCCAGGCAGCCAGCTGCTGACATGCGCTGGCGACCACCCATTCGCCGACCGCGGTGATCAGACCCGTCTGTTCGAGGTACGGCAGGAACGTCGACGGCTCCAGGTCCTCCCCGTCGTCAGCCGGCCAACGAATGAGCGCCTCGACACCGACCATCGCATCGCTGTGACCGTCACAAATCGGCTGATAGTGGAGCGCGAACTGCATGGAGTCGACCGCTCGCCTGATGCGGTTCTGATGTTGGAGTGCCCGGTCCGCATCAGTGCGCATCGACGGCTCGAACACCCGGTAGCAAGACTTGCCCGCAGCCTTTGCTCGATACATGCATGTGTCGGCATCGCGCAGCACATCGGCCGCGGACTCATGACTCTGGACGAGATGGACGATGCCGACCGACACGCTCGAATACATCTCGAGGCCGGCCACGTCGAACGGCGCAGCGAACGCCTCAACCAGCCGTTCGGCGAGGAGCTCGCCTGCGCCCGGACTCAGATCGACGCACAGGACGGCGAACTCGTCACCGCCCACCCGGGCCAACAGCGTCTCTTCACCTCCGGTCGCCGCGCGCAGACGTTGCGCCGCCGCAGCAAGCATTTCGTCCCCGACCTGATGGCCGAGTGAGTCATTGACCACTTTGAACTGGTCGAGGTCGAGGTACAGCAGGGCCGCCGGCCGGCCGGCGGCGAGGACGTCGTTGACGTGTTCGTTCAGCGACCACCGATTCGCCAGGCCGGTCAGATCGTCGTGGCTTGCACGGTGCTGCAGTTCACGCTCGCGCACCACATCGTCGGTGATGTCGGCGACGGAGCCGACGATGCGTTCAGTACGTCCGTCCCGGACCAGCGGAACACCTCGGACCTGCAGCCACCGCAGTGTGCCGTCGTCGAGTTCGAACTTTCCCGTCACGTCGATCTGACCGTCGCCATCTCGGATGACGTTCCGCATCGACGTGTTGAACGCAGCCTTGCTCTCCTCGACGAAACGATCTCCGAGGTCCGCCGCCGAGACGCTGACACTGACGGCGCCAATGCCGAGGAGCTCAGCGCAACGCGGTGAGAGTTCGAACTCGTTGGCCGTCGCGTTCCAGTCCCAGATGCCGTCGCGGGACGCCGCGACGATCATCTCGTGTCGCTCCTGGGAGCGCAGCAGAGCGGCTTCGACCGCCACGGTCGTCGTGACGCGCCGGAACGCACCGACCACCCCCATGACTTCGCCGCGCTCGTCGAAGAGCGGGGCCTTCGAGGTGTGCAGCACCTCGACCACGCCGTCGGCGCTCGTCAATATCTCCTCGACATCGAGGATCGGCTGCTCGGAGTCCATGACCTGGCGGTCGACCGACCGGAAGAACGCTGCCTGTTCGGCCGGGAAGAAGTCGCGGTCGTCGCGACCCTGCATCTCCTCGACGGTCGCTACGCCGAGCACGTTCAGGGTCTCACGATTGGCCCCGAGGAACTGACCCTCGGTGTTCTTCCAGAAGACGGCCATCGGCACGATGTCGAGCGCCTGCCTCAAGGTCTCCAGATCGTCGGCCATGAGGCCTACATCGTAGGCCAAATCGCACAGAACACGTTACGACGGCCACGCAACGCAACAAAAGGCCCGCAATGTGGAACTGTTCCGAATTGCGGAACACATCGTTGACGTTTTGTTAAGATGCAGTCATGGCAACACCTCCCGCGCTGGCGACACGACTGGACAATCTCGGCACCGAAACGGCGTTCGCCGTGTCGCAGGCAGCAGCCGCGTGGGGCGCCAAAGGCAACCGCATCTTTCCGTTCCACCTCGGCGACATCAACCTCCCGACGCCGGCCAACATCGTCGAGGCGATGAACGTCGCCATTGCCGGCGGCAAGACGGGGTACTGCCCCGCCGCAGGCATCGCTCCGCTTCGAGAAGCGCTCGCGGCGAACATCGGCGCCGATCGCGGCATGGAGCTGTCGGCTGCGAACATCGTCGTGCAACCCGGCGGCAAGCCCGTGATCACCAAGTTCATCCAGACCCTCATGAACCCAGGCGATGGCGTGCTGTATCCGAACCCCGGCTACCCGATCTATGAGAGCCAGGTCGACTACTTCGGCGGCCGCCCGCTTCCGTACCGCTACCACGAAACCGCGACCGGGTTCGGCATCGACCTCGATCAACTCCGCGAGCTCGCAGCGTCCGGCGCCACGGCGATCATCTACAACAATCTGCAGAACCCGCTCGGTTGTGAGAGCTCGGCCGAGGAGATGCAAGCAATCGCCGAGATAGCCATCGAGCATGACCTCTGGGTTCTGTCCGACGAGGCCTACTTCGAGATGCGCTACTCGGGCACCTCGACCTCGATTGCGTCGCTTCCCGGCATGGCGGAACGCACCGTGATCCTGTATACGTTCTCGAAGAAGTTCGCAATGACGGGTTGGCGCCTCGGCTGTGCAGTCGCGCCGGTGCATGTCGCTGAGATGATCGCCAAGCTGAACACCAACGATGAAAGCTGCACGACGCATTTCGTGCAGGCGGCCGGCGTCGAGGCGATCACCAACCCCGAGGGCGCGGCACCCATGCTCGCTGAACTCCAGCGACGACGCGATGCAGCTGTTGCCGGATTGGCCCCGATCGAGGGCATCAACTGCGCGCCACCCGACGCCACCTTCTACCTGTTCCCGAACGTGACGGCCGCAATGGGCAGCATGGGACTCACCGACGTCGGCGAGTTCGCAACCGCAGCGCTCCACAACACCGGTGTGTCGTTCTGCACCCGCCGACACTTCGGGCGACCGCAACCCGGCGAGTCCGAGCACTACATCCGACTCGCCTACTCAGGTATCTCGGTCGCCGACATCGAAGAGGGACTGGCGAAGCTCGGCGCCTGGGTCACTTCGCTGAATGCCATGGGTGACGGTGCACAGTGAGCATGGTGGCCAACCCGAAGATCGTCGTCACCGGACGCATTCCCGACGCAGCACTCGAACTCCTGCGATCGATCGAGGGGTCAGACGTGTGGACCTGGCTCGACGACGAGGCCATCCCGACCCGGATTCGCGATGAGCAACTCGCCGATGCCCATGGCGCCGTCACACTGCTGACCGACCGCGTCGACGCAGACTTCCTCGCGGCTGCTCCCGATCTGGCCATCGTCGCCAACGTCGCTGTGGGCTACAACAACATCGACGTCGCAGCCTGCTTGGGACGCGGCGTCGTCGTGACCAACACTCCCGGGGTGCTCACCGACGCCACAGCAGACCTCGCCATGGCCCTCGTGCTGATGACCACGCGTCGGCTGGGTGAAGGCGAACGGCTCATCCGATCCGGCACGTCATGGCAATGGGGCATGTTCATGATGCTCGGAACCGGCCTGCAGGGACGCACGCTGGGCATCGTCGGAATGGGTGGTATCGGCGAGGCGCTCGCCCAGCGGGCCCGGGCATTCGGCATGCAGATCGTGTACCACAACCGACGGGCGGTCGACGCTCCGACAGCCGAGCGACTCGGTGCACGTCTTGTCGATCTCGACGAACTTCTCTCCACCAGCGACGTCGTGTCGCTCAACTGTCCGTACAGCGATGCCACCCACCACCTCATCGATGCTGCGGCACTGGCGACGATGCAGCCGACTGCACACCTCGTTAACACCGCCCGGGGCCCCATCGTCGACGAAGCAGCGCTCGTGGACGCACTGGCCAACGGGGTGATCGCCGGTGCTGCGCTCGACGTCTTCGAACACGAACCCGAGGTCCACCCGGGCCTCGTCGAGCTCGACAATGCGGTGCTCATCCCCCACCTCGGGTCTGCCACCGTCGAGACCCGCACGGCAATGGCGACCACGGCTGCGGCGAATGTGGTCGAGGTGCTCGCAGGCCGAGTCCCGCTCAACGCTGTCGACACCTGAGCACGCGCCGGCCCGCCGCAGGTGATCGGTGGCATGACGATGCAACACGGGTCGCCGTTGGCATGATTGGGACGTGAGCTTGAACGGCCCCGCGGCGGCACGCCTCTACGACGAGCACGTCGACGCGATCTACGCCTACGCCGCTCGCCGGGTCGGTCCCGAGGCCGCCGTCACCGTGGTCGAAGACGTGTTCGAGCAGGCACTCCGCAAGAACGCCGAACGGCCTGCCCACACCCCGAGCGACCTCGGCTGGCTGCTGGCGATGGCCACCGCGTTCCTCCGGCGCCACAGCGAAACCGAGTGTCGACGTCTGCGAGCGTGGCAACCGACCAAGCGTGACACGTCGAATGCGATCCCACGGGTGAGCGATCCGCTCCTGTCCAACGACATCGAGGACCCTGCGGTCACCACCACGGCCGCCGTGCTGGCCGCCATTGCCGACCTCGAGCCGGTCGAGCGTGACGTGCTGTTCCTCGTTGCCTGGGAGGGCTGCTCGTCGGGCTTGACCGCCACGGCGACCGGTCTGGCTCAGAGCGAGATCCGGCCCCTGCTGTCCCGCCTCCGCAAGCAGATCCGCAAGCAGATCGCCGCGTCCGAGACCAGCGCGTCCGAGACCAGCGCGTCCGACAGCAGCACGGACTCGGAAGGGGACGTCTCGTGAACCCGGTCCAGGTGCTCGAAGCGGCCCGACCCGACGTCGGAACGATGCCGTCGATCGACCGGCGGCATCTCCGCGAACGAATCTTCGACGTGGCGATGCGTTCCCGCAGCGAACATGCTCCAGTCGATGTGGCCTCGCCCAACAACCGCGTCTCCAATGCGTTGCGTCTCGCCGCGCTCGGCCTGCTCGGCGCAACCGCCGTCGGCGGGCTCCTGTATTCCGCCTCGCGCGAGACGCCCGGCACCAGCGCCACGCCGGTGCCGGCGCCCGATTCGGTCCCGGCCAACACCGATGAACTGGTCCGCGAGACCGTTGCCCAGGGTCCGGCGCTGACCACTGCGACGACATCCACGATCGCCCCGGTGGCTGGCTCCGACGGGTCACCACTGTTGCTGCCTCCCGAGCGCAATCGTCTCGATGAGCTCACCGTCACCCGCGCCCGACTGGGTGCGTCTGCACTGATGTTGCGCGCCCCTGACCTCAGCACCATCTCGTTGTACGAGGTCGACGGCCTCGCGCCGGAGCCCGAGCCGGTAGACGCATCAAACGAAGCGCAGGACAGCGACACGACCACGACCACGACGCAGCCACCTCGCCAGTTCGCTCGGATCACCGTCGATCAGCCCGACACCGAGACTCCCGGTCGCTATCGAGTGCAGACACCATGCGGCACCGTCGACGTGCTCGATGTCGCGGGCCGCGCGCCGTATCGGCCCGAGATCACCCAACTCTTCGATGCAATCCGCATCATCGACGGCACGATCGCCATCGACCTCCCCGAGAACTGGGGGGCGATCAGCTCAGGGCCGAGCACCGATGAGTTCGTCTTCGGACTGCCCGTCGACGTCAACGGCCGACGCATCACGATCACTCTTGCTCAGTATCCAGGAGGCAGCATCGCGCTCGCCGCCAATGATCAATTGCAGTACGAGCCGGCCACGTTCAACGGCTCACAGGCGTGGCTCGCACGCGATGTAGACGACCCGGCGCTGTTCGATCTCGTCTCGATGGTCGGCACCACGGCCATCCGGGTGACGGCGTCGGGCATCTCGCTGGCTGAGGCCGAAGTCGTGATCGCCGACCTCACGCCCGGAGACGTCGACGAATGGACCAACCGATTCGGCACACTGCCGGTCGACCAGGACCCTGACATCCGAACGTGCGTCGATCAGCCCGAATTCCGGCTGGACTGATCGACGCCGCTCGAGCGTTCCTGGCATTCAGGGTGGGTTCAGACGTAGCGGCGGCGTCCGCTCAAGCTGAGCAGCCCTGCGCCGGCGAGCAGCATGGCGAAGCCGATGAGGGTCAAGGTGCCCACATCCTCGGGTCCCGTTGCGGGCAGTTCGACCTCGACGTCGGGCGTCGGCGAGACCGTCGTGGTCTCGGTCGGGTCGCCACACACGCCTTCGGTGGCGTTGTTGTTGTCATCGCCGTCGTAGCTGGCCACCCATCGGTAGATGCCCGGCAGTGTCGGCACGAATGAACCAGAGGAGACCTCGGCACCATCGACCGGGTAGGCGACGTCGAGCGATTCGAAGATCGGCGTGCCCGAGCAGTCGGCGTTGTCCGGGCCATAGAGCCGGAAGTCGATGGTCGTGGAGTTACCGGGCTCGAAGACACCGGTCAGGGTCGCCGTGTCGACGAGCGGCACGCCGTCGTCGATGAAGGAGTTCGCAGACGCCTGCGTCGCGAGTACCGGCGATGCCTTGCTGACCACGGTGGTCTCGTCGGGATCGCCACACTCGCCGCTCGCGGCGTTGTTGTTCACATCACCGGTGTATTCGGCAACCCACTGGTAGGTGCCGGTGACGGTCGGCGTGAACGCCTCGGACTCGACATCGGTGCCGGTCAGCGGGAACGGGACGGTCGACGTCGAGATCGGGTCGTTCGAGCAGTCGTCGTCGTCTGGGCCGTAGAGGTTGAAGGTGACGGTTGCGCCAGGCTGCGGGTTGACCACTCCGCTCAGGGTCGCGGTGTCGACGAGGTCGATGCCGAGTTCGCCGTCTGCGGAGGCCGACGTGCTGATCGTCGGGTTGGATTCGGTGACGACCGTCGACTCGTTGGCGTCGTTGCACTCGCCGGAGTCGGCCAGGTTGTTGTCGTCGCCGTTGTAGTTCGCCACCCAGCGGTAGGTGCCGATCGACGTCGGCGTGAACGGTGCCGAGGTGATCGTGGCTCCGTTGGCGGGCGATGCGGCGTACGGAACGTTCTCGTCGACAAAGACCGGAAGACCCGAGCAGGTCTCGTCGTCGGGTCCGTAGAGCCGGAAGGTGACGCTGCCGTCGGTCGGGAACTGGCGGCCACTCATCGATGCGGAGTCCGTCAGCGGCTCCGCGCCGAGCGCGGTGTCCGCTGAAGCGATCGTGCTGATGAACGGCTGAGCAGGGCTGATCGTCATCGGGAACGACTGACCACGGCCCGACGCATTGTTCTCCGTGGTCTCGACGGACTGCGTGTTGTCGGCAACGGCAATGGTCTGCAGGCCTGCGGCACCCGGATCGGCGTCGATCGTCGGCAGGCTGATCACGGTGTAGTCGAAGCTGATCCGACACACCGAGTTTGCCGGGTCGATGTCGGGTCCGGCGAGTTCGACAGAGGCGCTGTTCTGCGGCGTGAAGAGGTAGCGACCGAAGTCGTCGCCGGTCGGCACCACGTCGAACACGAGACCGAGGCACGAGCCCGCCGTGCCGACCGCGCTCGGAGCGAGTTCGAACACGTCGGGGTCAGCGACGTCGCACATCGCATCGTTGCCGCCACCACTGCCGCACGACGGCATGAACGTGATGCCCTCGATGCTGGTCGTGCAGTTCGTGCCGGGCTGCGGGATGCGGTTGCACACCGTGTTGGTGAGGTCGCCGAAGTCGACTGGCTCGCCCGGGTTGGTCTCGTTGTCGTTCTCGAGACGCATCGAGAACGTGCCGGTGTCACCCACCGTGAGCGGAGAAGAGACGGTTGGCACGGTGCTGGCACCGGAGCCCGCCGACGCTGCGCCAGGCGACAGCCCGACCAACGTTCCAGCGATCACCACGAAGGCGAGACCGAGACGGAAAACTTTTGACATGGTTGCGAATCCTTTGACCAGCTAGCTGCACGACGCGTCCGCGTCGGGCCTCCCGGGCGGGAGCGTACACGGATTGCGCCCGATGACTCGAAATCCTCCAAGGATCAGGTCACCGGCAGGAGGTAGTCGGTGATCTGGGTGTCGTCGGCACCGAGATCGGCGAAGTTGTCGTCGGTCCGGGCCTGCATGTACGCCCTCCACGAAAACGACTCGTACTTCGGTTCCCCCAGTGCCGGAATCGGTTCGACGACCGCCGTGCGTGGCGGGTTGAGAAAGTAGGGGATGCTCCAACGATCGGTTCGGGTCATCGGCACGACTCGATGGACCGCTGCCCGGTACCGATCATTGGTCCATACCTGCATCGCGTCGGCGAGGTTGACGACGATGGTGCCGGGACGCGGTTCGATGTCCACCCATGTGCCATCGACGGAGCGGGCTTGCAACCCTCCGGTGTCGTCCTGGAGCAGCAGTGTGAGGACGCCGGGGTCGGTGTGGTGGCCCAGCGCCGTCTCGCCCAGATCGGGTAGCGAGTCACACTCGAGCTCAGGCACCGGGTCGCCGAGCGGATAGTGGTTCAGCCGGACCGAACTGTTCTCACGTTCCCCTCGATGATCGCCGATGTCGCTCAGGTCGAGGCCGAGCGCCGAGTGCACGAGCGCCGTGGTCTGCATGGCGAGGTCGCTGAACGCATCGTAGAACTCGACCATCGCGGCGTGGAAGCCGACCAGTTCGTCTCGTTCGTCAGGCCAGCGGTTGTGGGTGGCAGATCGTTCGGACACCGGATCGACGAAGTCGAACACCTCTTTGTTGTCGCGGCGGCGCTTCGTCAGTTCGCGATCGAAGTACCCGAGCGGATTGTCCGCGTCGCGCATCACTGCGACCTTCTGCTCGCGCGGCGCAGCAAAGAAGTCGCGCGCCCGCTGCCATGTCTGATCGATGAGCGCGTCGAGACCGTGGCCGGACAGCAAGAAGAAACCGTGATCGCGACATGCGCGGTCCAACGCTGCCAACATCGCTGGGTCAGGGTCCGAGATGTCGATCGTGGGCACGAGGTACGAAGCGTCCATGCTCGATGTTCGCAGACCGGGCTCGCAGCGGCGTCGTCAGCGGTGCAGCGCATTCAGATAGCTGTAGACCGTGATCCGGCTCATCCCCATGGCTTCGGCGATGTCCTCGACCGCTCGTCGCAGGACGAAGGCTCCGAGTTCGTCGAGTCGCCTCACCGCTTCCTGCTTGCCGGGCCGGCTCAACTCCGGCAGCGGAGATCCGAGTTCGGTCTCGACGACAGCGATCAGCCGATCGAGCGATCCGTGGATCGGAGGCAACCGGACGCCCGCCACCGTGTTGCCGTCCCACACGATCGCCACGTCAGAACCACCGACGTCGGCGGCTGCCACGGCCGTTGCTCCGGTTGCGTCGATGAGCCCTTGGAGCGCGCCGATCACCGGATGCATCAACGGGATCGTAGGCGCGGCGTCACGCAACGCGGGTCAGGATGCGCAACGATCCCGTCGCCGAACGCTCGACGAAGCAGCCGGATGCGAGCGCTGGTTGATGGATCTGCTCATACGGCGGTCGTCCACCGTCGGCGGGGTCGGGGAACACGTCGTGAATCGCGAGCGTGCCGCCGAGCGCGACGTGCGGTGTCCAGAGTTCGTAGTCGAGCTGCGCCGGCTCATCGCCGTGCCCACCGTCGATGAACAGGAAACTGAGCGGAGTCGTCCAGAGTGCGCCGATCGTCGGAGCACGGCCGACGAGTGCGACGACGATCGCCTCGAGCCCTGCGTCGTGGATGGTCGCACGGAAGAACGGCAGCGTGTCCATCTTGCCGATGCGCGCATCGACCACGTCGGTGTCGTGATGTTCCCAGCCTGATTGGTTCTCCTCGGACCCACGGTGGTGGTCGAGGGCGAACAACACCGTGCCGGCACGCTCGGCAACGTCGCCGAGCCAAACCGTCGAGCGACCACAGTACGAACCCAGCTCCAGCATCGGCGATCCCGGAACCGCGCCAACCGCTTCCGATGCGGCCGCCCAGAGTGCGTCGCCCTCATCGACGGGCATGAATCCCTTTGCAGCGAGTGCTCGGGAACGACGCGGCTCAGCGAGCATGCGGCGTCACCAACTGTCCCAGTGAATGATCGTGTCGGGGTCGGGACGACCTGCGGGTTTGAAACCGGTACCGATGGTGTGGGCGACCGGGGTGAGACACGCCTGTTGCACCTCGTCGAACGGGATCCCGACGACGTCGGCGATCTGCTCTTCCATCATGAGCCCGACGGTCGTCCAACACGTTCCGAGCCCGCGAGCGCGTGCGGCGAGCATGAAACTCCACATCGCGGGCAACACGTTGCCCATCGACGACGCGGCGCGCATGGCGGGCACGTTTTCGACACGCCCACCGCTGGAACACGCAATGACCAACACCGGGGCCTCGCCCATGCGCTCAGCGAGATATTCGGCCGACTCGGTGACGCGCATCTGCTGATGCTGGGCCTCCTCGGTGTCCTTCTTGATCGACCCTGCGTAGACGCCGTCCATCGAGCGGTAGATGTCGAAACACTGCCGGTAGATGTCGCCGATCGCTCGACGTTTCGCCTCGTCGCGGACGATCACGAACTGCATGGTCATGTTGTTCGACCCCGACGGGCCTTGCATCGCAAGGGCCACACACTCGCGGAGTGCGTCGTCTGCCACTGGGCGATCGAAGTCGAGTCGCTTGCGCACCGCGCGTGTTGTCGACAGCAGTTCGTCAGACGTGAGGCGCAGTTGATCGGCGAGGTCGGGATGATCCATCCGGACAAACTAGGTCGGACAAACTCGGCCGGACATTGTCGGCCCGCACCACGTTTCGGTGTGTGCTCGTGGCAGCATGGGCCGAGCATGATCGACGATGCGGCGACCGGCCCAGACACAGCACCTCCGTTCTTCTCCGCGGCACCGAGCCCGGGGAACCAAGCCGCGCTCGACGACCTCGTGCGCCTCCTCGATCTGGAGGTGATCGAGGTCAACATCTTCCGCGGCGCATCGACAGACGAGAACCGTCAGCGCGTGTTCGGCGGCCAAGTCGCAGGACAGGCACTCGTCGCCGCAGCTCGGACCATCGAGGAGCCGGATCGACACGTGCATTCACTCCACGCCTACTTCCTTCGCCCGGGCGACCCGAACGCACCGATTCTGTACGAGGTCGACCGCATCCGAGACGGACGCAGCTTCACCACGCGCCGGGTGGTCGCCATCCAGCACGGCAGGGCGATCTTCAACCTGCAGGCGAGCTTTCACAATGACGAGCCGGGCCCGGACCACCAGGTGCAGATGCCGCCGGACCTGCCCGACCCCGAGACGCTTCCCGATTTCAAGACCCGAATGGCGCCCTACGCCGACCAGATCGGCGACTGGTACGACCGGCCGCGTCCGATCGACGTGCGCTACGCGCACGGTGATCCGATGAGCCGGAAGGGCAACCCGTCGTCGACACAGCAGGTGTGGATGCGCGCCAACGGACAGCTGTCCGACGATCCGGTGCTGCACGCCTGCGTCGTCACCTATGCCAGCGACATGACCCTGCTCGACACGACCGTGTTGCCGTTCGGTCTGGCCTGGGACAGCCCGGGGATGCAGATGGCGAGCCTGGACCATGCAATGTGGTTCCATCGCCCGTTTCGCGCCGACGACTGGCTGCTCTATGACCAGGTGGCCCAGAGCACCACGTCGGCTCGTGGTCTGGCACGGGGATCGATCTTCACCGCCGATGGGCAGTTGGCCATCAGCGTCGTCCAGGAGGGTCTCATCCGGGTAGGACGGCCATGACCGTTGGCCGTGCCTGCATCCGTGCCTGCGTCCGTGCGACCGGTCTGCTCGCCGGCGGTCTGCTGCTCGTCGCATGCGGCGGAGAGGGCGACAACGGTGCCGACTCCGCGAACGACACCGCCGCCACGTTCGCCACGGTGGCGCCGCTGGACGACGCTCTGGTCGAGTCCGAACCATCGGAGCAGGCGGAACAGTCCGGGCCGGACACGTCGATCCCGCTGGAACCATCCGGCGACATCGACCTCCCCACCGGGTCTCCGGAGGAGTTGGCGAATGGCCCGGAGACCACCCTCGCCACGGGGCCGCTGCCGGTCCCCGCGTTGGAGTTGGTCGAAGTCGGCCAGTTCGACACCCCCGTCGAGCTCACGACTCGCCCCGGCGATCCGCGCAGCTACGTGGTCGAGCAGGGTGGGCGCGTCGTCGCGTTCGACGACCTGTCGACAGAGGTCGTGCTCGACATCACGTCCCTGACAGCGGTCAACGGCGAGCAGGGCCTGCTCGGTGCCGCCTTTCACCCCGGGATCGATCTCGCCTACGTCCACTACACCGACGCCGATGGCAACACCGTCGTCGACGAGTACTCGATAGATCCCGTCACCGCCGTGTTCGACGCCGAGTCGCGTCGCGAGGTCCTGACCGTCCAGCAGCCGTTCGGCAACCACAACGGCGGCGAGTTGACATTCGGCCCCGACGGCTACCTCTATCTCGGCCTGGGTGATGGCGGCGCCGCCGGCGACCCGGAGCAGAACTCACTCGACCTTGGTACGCGCCTCGGAAAGATCCTGCGGGTCGACCCTCAGGAGGCGGGCTCCGAGCCGTTCTCGATCCCGCCCGACAATCCATTCGTCGATGACGCCGACGCCGACCCGACCATCTGGTCGGTCGGGTTGCGCAATCCGTGGAAGTTCTCGTTCGACTCGCTCACCGGTGATCTGTGGATCGCCGACGTCGGTCAGGGCGACCTGGAGGAGATCAACTTCGCACCGGCGACCGCCGGTCTGGGCGCCGGCAAAGGCCTGTCGTTCGGCTGGAGCGCCTTCGAAGGCTCGACGCGATTCGACGAGAGCCTGGACGATGCGAACCACACCCCACCCATCGTCGAATACTCACATGACAACGGTGACTGTTCGGTCAGTGGCGGCGCCATCTACCGGGGCGATGCGATTGCCGATCTCGCTGGTTGGTACGTGTACGGCGACTTCTGTTCCGGCCGGATCTGGGCGTTCGACCCGACCTCACAGCCCGATGCTCCGATCGTCGTCGAAGTCGCCGAACTCGGCAATCTGGCGGCGATCGCGATCGGCGGCGAAGGCGACCTGTTCGCTGTCAGCAACGCCGGCACCGTCAGCCGCTTCGTTGCCGCCTGAGAACTCAGCCAGCTCATCTCGTTTGCGTGACGAAATTGGCTGAATGGATGACCAAAATCATCACACAGACAAGGGGAATCGATGATGAGTGAACTGCCTGATGTCGACACTGCCGCTGTCGAGCGGTTCTGGGGCGACGTCATCGCGACAGGGTCGGTGCCTGCGGGCGCGCGCTACGTCGATGCCGATTGCTTTGGTGACTCCGTCGAACTCGCCGACGAGCTGTTGTCGCTGATCTTGCACGGCCCGAAGCGAGCAACAGCTGCGTGCGTGGCGGAACACGAAGCGGTCGACGCACCGCTCCCCCAGGTCGGCGATCTCTTCATCGCGACCGACGGCTCGGGGCAACCCTGCGCGGTGATTCGCACGACCGACGTGCGGGTCGGTCCGCTGTCATCAGTCGACGATCAGTTCGCCTGGGACGAGGGCGAAGGCGACCGCAGCCGCGCGTACTGGCTCGAAGCACACACCGCCTGCTTCACCCGGGCGTACGAACGCCTCGGCCTGGACTTTCATCCGGACGTTCCCGTCGTCTTCGAACGCTTCGAACTCGTCCATCCGGTCTGATCCGCGTCGTCGCAGCTCAGCCGACGCGTTCGAACTCGATTCGGCGCTCGGCCGGATCCGCTGCGACGAGTTTGACCTGGATGTCGTCGCCGGGATCGACCCGCCGGGCCACCACCCGAGCAACGATCGCCGGGTCCACGATCTGGATCCGCGCTCCGCGGTCGTCTTCGTCGGTGACCACTGCGTCGAACACCTCGCCTTCGCGGCCCTCGAGGACGACCGCCTCCGCGAGATCGATGGCGGCGCGATCGACACGATTGGCACGGGTGTCGCCCTGCTGCATCGCGCGCGGCAGATCATCGAATGCCTGCTCGACCTCGGCTGGTACCGACTCGCCGTTGCCGACCGCAAGTGCCGCCTCGATCACATAGCGATCAGCGAGCCTCCGGAGCGGCGCAGTCACATGGCTGTACGTCGCTGCGACCGCGGCATGCCACGGTGTGACATCCGGGTCGAACGGCTCGTAGGACGCACCGCCGCTTGCTCGACGAACCGACAACTGGAACGCCGATGTCTTCGGGTCTCCTGCCGGCAGCGACTTCTCGAATTGGGCGAGCGATTGGCTCTTCGGCCAGTCCAATCCGAACGCCCGAGCCGTATGGCGGAGCCGTCCGAGCCGGCGCTCGTCGACAGGTGGCATCGTCCGGAACAGACCGGTGCCGGCAGCGTGCAGCGCATCGGCGACCGCCATGTTGGTCGCGAGCGACATCGCCGCGTTCTGGTTCTCGGCGTCGTTGCGCGGCCGAAACCGCAGTTCGAAGCCGCGCCGCCCGTCGTGTTCGACTCGGACCACTTCTTGCTCGGGCATCTGAATACGGTCCGCTCCGCGTGACCGCTCACCGATCTCGAAGCGTCTGGCCAGTTCGGGGAAGGCATCGGGCAGATCAGCCGGTGTGACTGTCGCGTAGGCGAGCTTGGCTCGGTTGCGGACCATCGCCCGCTCGACCCCGTCGAGGACGACGGAACCATCGGGCGAGATGCGGACCACGAACACCACTGCCGGCTTCGGTGACCCGGGCAGGAGCGACCCGGCGTCTTCTGCGATGCGTGGTGGGTGCAGGCCGGCACGCTCGTGCGGCATGTAGACGGTGACGCCACGACGCCACGCCTCGCGATCAATCGGGTCGCCGTGGCGGACGAACCAGCCGACGTCGGCAATCGCGTACCGCAGGATCACGTCGGCCTCGTCCCCGCTCCCGGCCATCTCGATCGCGAACGCCTGATCGAGGTCGGTGCTGCTCGCCGGGTCGAGCGTCAAAAAATGCAGATCAGTGCGGTCGACATGCGGGGACGAGCCGTTGCCGAGCGGGCGCTGCGCTGCGACCTCGGCGGCTTCGAGAACGTCCGGCGGGAACTCGCCAGGAACGTCGAAGTCCTCGTACAACTGCGCAAACCCGTCACGAAAATCGTCGAGCATTTCCGATGCCAAGCGCATCTCAGCGACGCGCACCCATGAACATGCCCTTGAGCGCTTCGTAGTGCTCGATGACATGACCGGCGCCGAGGACAACCGCTTCGAGCGGCACGTTCGACATCTTGACCGGGACTTCGGTCTCGCGTTCGATCCGCTCGGCGAGCCCACGCAGCAGCCCCCCGCCACCGACGAGGTACATGCCGCGCACCAAGAAGTCCTGCGAGAGTTCCGGCGGCGCCTTGGACAGGCAGCGGACCACCGACGAGACGATCGACGAGATGACGTCCTCGATCGCGAAACGGACTTCCTCCGGTGTGAGGAGCACCGTCTTCGGGAGCCCGGTCATCAGGTCGCGTCCGCGGACCTCGGCCTGGTTCTCGTCGTGGGTCGGATCCGCTGAACCGATCGCGACCTTGATCTCCTCGGCCGTGCGTTCGCCGATGGCGATGCCGTGCTCGCGCCGGACGTAGTTCTGGATCGCGGCGTCGATATCGAACGATCCGACGCGCACTGCTTCGAGCGCGACGATGCCGCCGAGGCTGATCACCGCGGTCTCACTCGTTCCGCCACCGATGTCGATCACCATGTTGCCGACGGGCTCGTCAATCGGCAGGTCCGCGCCGATCGCCGCGGCCATCGGCTGCTCGATCAGGTTCGCGTCGGCTGCGCCGGCCCGTCGGGCCGCGTCGGTCACAGCACGACGTTCGACCTCGGTGATCGCGGAGGGCACACAGATGACGACCTTGGGTCGGGTGAACCGGCTGACACCGACCCGCTGCAACAGCAGACGGATCATCCGCTCGGTGATCTCGAAGTCGGTGATCGCTCCGCCGCGCAACGGCCGGACTGCGACGATGTACCCGGGCGTGCGACCGATCATCTGCCATGCCTCGCGGCCCGTCGCCAGCACCTCTCCGGTCTGGCGGTTGAGGGCGATGACCGACGGCTCGTTCAAGACGATGCCGCGTCCCTTCATGTACACCAGGGTGTTGGCGGTCCCCAGGTCGATCGCGAGGTCACGCGCCATGGATGCCTTGCATGAACCGCTGGCGTTGGGAGCAATTGCACATTCGAGCGACAGTCTTGCTCAGTGCGCAGGCCGAACGCGGCACCCCGACCAGATCATTGGTCACGTCACGTCGCAGCGTCGTCGCCGCCGTCGGCATCGGGATCAGGACGCTCGACCGATTTCACCTGGTCGACGGTCGGCTTGCGCGCTTCGGACGACAGCGCATCGATCTGGCGGCGGAAGGAATCGACACCGTCGGTCGTGTTGCGGTTGCGCAGGGCCATGCCCACGACGACCGCCACGACGACGATGCCGATGACGACAGCGACGATGGTCACTCGGGAACCCCGACCGACGTTGCGCTGCTGATGTCGTGGGCCCCGGTGCCCCAATCGGCGCCATCGAACCAGACCTCGTGTTTCCAGATCGGCGCGGTCTCCTTGAGCGCGTCGATCGCGAAGCGCGCACCGTCGAAGGCATTCGGACGATGTGGAGCCGACACGACGGCGATCACGGACGACTCACCGACGTGCAGGGTGCCGATCCGGTGGATCAAGACGATGCGACCGACATCGGGCCAGCGCACGCGCAGTTCGTCGCCGATCGCCGCGAACCGTTGCACCGCTTGCTCTTCGTAGGCCTCATAGGTGAGGTGCTCGACCCCGGTGCGACCTTCGGCGTGGTCACGGATGGTGCCGCTGAAGAGCACGACCGCACCACAATCCGGCCGAACAGCCCACGAGTAGGCGTCGCCGATCGGCAGAGCGTCGCGCGTCAACCCGTACCAATTGTCACCGATCTCGGGCGCCTCCACGGCCTGCATCGTAGTCGCCGTCCTCGAACGGTCGGGTCGCCGCAACACATTTGATGCCACTTCGTCGCGCGAACGACAGCGTGAGAGTCCGTCCCGCGATCGCGGCACGCGCGATCAGCACTACAGTCACCTTCTCGTGAACAGCGCACCGCTCCCCCCTCACGAACGAACGTGGCGACACCCGTCCGAGATGGTCGCGTCCACGCACGAGGCCGACCGCGGTCGCCAGCCGCGCGGACTCATGGTCGCCGGTGGCGCCCTCGCTGTGGTGATGGTCGCAGCGATGGTCGTTGCACTCACGCCGCGCCAAACCGCTTCCACTGCGACCAGCATCACCGCAACGACGGTCCCCACCGCTGCTTCGTCGAGCGACGCGGTGAACACCGCTGTCGTCGCCGCCGAGTCGATCCGCAAGGGTCCGCTCGCCGGCATCACCGGTATCCCCCAGGCGATCGCCGACGTCCCGGCGCTGTCGTCTCGATCCGCGGCGACCGGGGAGACGGCACAGGCGGTGCTGCCCGATCTCGACGACCGGGTCACGGTCGTGACCGAGCAATTGGTCTACGCGGTCGCCTGGCGCGATGTGGCTCGGCTCGACCTCAGCGCTGACGCCGTGGTCGTCGACGACGACGGCCACATCGTGGCGCGTATCGAGGACGGCCGGTTGATCGTGAGTCACGACCTCCTCGTCGGCGCGTCGATCAGCGTCGATTGAGCCAGCGTCGTCCGAGTACGCCTCCGACGATCAGCGCAATCGCAACGGCGACGATGCCAGCTCCCAGCGCGAGCTCCTGGCGCCGCTTCGGCGAGACCATGGTCCACCAGCTGGCCTCGGTGCCTTCGACGTAGGCCTGTTCGTTCGTCACCGTCGGTGTCCAGCCGGCATCGATCAACCGGCCGTTCGAGACGACCCAGGCGTCGTGGGTGTACGACCGCAATCCGGGGGCGATCGGACCGCGTTGGAAGCGCCACCGGAGGCTGCCGAGCACTTCAGAGACTCTCTCCGGCAGCGGCAGCCGGGGCCGTTCGCCCGACAGTGCCCGCACTCGTTCCCCTGCGATCCAACCGTCGGGGGCGACGTTGTACACACCGTCGAGCCGTTCCTGTACCGCGAGCACGATGGCCGCAGCGAGATCGTCGAGGTGCACGAACTGCGAGGGCGGATCATCCTCGGCGAAGCGTTTGCCGAGCCCGGCCACCAGGGCCCCGGCGAGGCGCGAGTTACCGTCTCCGGCGAGCGCGATCGCCGGCCGTAGCACGCAGGTCCGGCGGCCACTCCGGCTCCGCCGCCACTGCTCGACGAGTTCTTCGGCCGACGCGAGCTGTCGTGCGAACACGAACTCGTTGTCGGGTCGCAGAATGGTTTCCTCCGTCAGGGGGAACGGATTGTTGGAATTCGCTCCGTACACCATTGCCGACGAGACGAAAATCACCTGATCGGCAAGGAGTTCGTCGGCGATGCCGAGCGATGTCGACGCGAACTGCGTGGCGCTCGCCCGGTGGCTTGCGAGCCAGTCGTGATCGCTGCTCGCCATGTCGATCACGACATCGGCGGTATCGCCCGCGTACGCCGCAGTGTCGCCGATCGTCTCGAACACGGTGACGCCACCCAGCGCTTCGAGGCCAGCGACGACTCGGCTCTGCAGCGGACCGGTGGTGCCGGTGAGGACGACGGCAAGCGATCGGCTGGCGTGTGCGCAGCGGTGCGCGACCGCTTGGTCCTGCGCGGTGTCGGCGAGCGTTGTCACGTCGTCGACGCTACTGCCCCGTTGCGTCTCGTGCGCAGGGCCGACCGCGCCGAGGAACGATGCTGGTGGCCGTATCCTTGGTGCGATGCAGGACGCTCGACATGGATGACGGCCCGGACGACGACGGCACAGGCGGCGCCGACGATGCGACCAATCCGTTCGCCGGCCTGCCGATGTTCGGCGACCTCTCGCGGGCACTGTCCGGTCAGGGTCCGATGAACTGGGATGCAGCACGCCAGTTCGCGCTGCTCGCCGCGAGCGGCGGCGACATGGCTGCGATGATGACCGGCGGTGGCGCGCCGACGGCGAGCGTAAACATCGATCCGTCGGTGCGGATCAAGTACGCCGAGCTCGCCGGTATCGCAAGACTGCACGTCGCCGATGTGATGCAGTTGCCCGTCGCCGAGGTCGATCCCGACGTCGCGACGCCGGAGCAGTGGGCAGCCCAGACACTCGACGCGTATCGGCCACTCTTCAACGACCTGGCGACATCGCTCGGTCAGGCCGACGCTGACGCCGACGCAGGCTCCAGCGCTGATCCGATGGCTCAGATGATGGCCGGGCTCAGCAAGATGATGGCGCCTGCGATGATGGGGATGAGTGTCGGATCGATGGTCGGCGGGCTCGCCCGCCGCGCATTCGGCGTGTACGACCTCCCGATCCCCCGGGCCACCCCGGCGCTGGTCGTCGTGCCGCCGACGATCGACGCCTTCGCCGCCGAGTGGGAGATCTCCCTCGATGAGATGCGTCTCTGGGTGATTGCGCACGAACTCGCCGGACACACCCTGCTGTCCATTGCCCACGTCGCTGATCACCTGAGGTCGCTGGTGCAACGCCATGTCGGGGCATTCCGGCCGGACGCTTCTGCGGTCACCGACAAGCTCGTCGGGCTCGATGTCGATCAGTCAGATCCAATGGCGGCGATGCAAGCCGCGTTCGGTGACCCCGAAGTTCTGCTGGGTGCGGTTCGTTCCGACGAGCAACTGGCCATGGAGCCACAGCTCGATGCTGCCGTCGCGGTCACCATCGGCGTCATCGACTGGGTCGTCGACGCCGTTGCGGTGCGCGTCATCGGTGGGAACGCTCTGCAGATCGCCGAGGCCGTCCGACGCCGACGTGCCAACGCCTCACCCGACGATCTCTTCGTCGAGCGGTTGCTCGGCATCCGGCTCGGCGCCGATCAGACCGCTCGGGGCAAGGCGTTCGTCCAAGGCGTCGTCGATCGGGCCGGCGAGAACGGCCTGAGCGCATTGTTCAACGACGCCGATTCGATGCCGACCCCGAGCGAGATCGAGGCACCCGGCCTCTGGCTGGCCCGCGTCGGCGACGACGACCTCGGCTGATCGAGGGCCGACGCCGGGAGCGCCTGGCGTCGACGCGGCTGGTGCCGACGACCAGGTTGACGAGCGTGCCCGCGGCCACCACACCCACGATCAGGAAACCGATCGGCCCGGAGACCTGAATCGCCACGGCGACGAATGCCGCTGCTGCCCACGCGAACTGGAACTGTGTCTCGAACTTGGCAAAGGCCCGGCCCTGGTTCGCACCCGGAGCGTCGCGCTGCACGATGCTCTCGAAGCTGAGGCGACCGACTGCTGCGACCAGGTTGAGCGCTCCGGCGAGCACTACCGCACCGAGCGGACCGCCGAGCACCGCCGCTCCGAAACCTGCGGCCGCAGCGATGGCCAGCGCGCCGACCAACATGGTCTCCTCCCGCATCCGGTCGCGGATCCTCGGAGCGATGGCGTTGCCGACCATGGCGACGAGCGCTGACACGCCGACCACGGCACCGAACCAGATCGTGCCCTGGTCCTGTGAGCGCAACCAGAACGCCAGGTGGAAGAACGTGAAGCCGACGCAGCCACGCAGCACGGTCATGACGAGTGCGCCGTTCTGCAGCCCACCCGAGCGCAACTGGGTCGACTCGTCGCTGCCGACCGCCTCGGCCGCAACGACCTCAGGTGGCAGCTGTGTTGCGCTGAAGAACGCCAGGCCGAAGATCAGTGCCCCGTAGATCAGCGTCGCCGGGGCGCCGACCGCAGTGAGCAGGATCCCCGCCGGGACCACCGCCGCGGCGCCGGTGATTCCGGCGATCAGTCCGAGTTTGGAGTTGGCCTCCACCAACTCGTTCTCCGACCGCACGGTGGAAGGCACGAGCGCCGACTTGGAGACCACGTAGCCCTTCTGCAACACCAGGTTGGCGAAGACGAGCGGGAACAGGGCGAGCGCATCGATGTACCGGGCCATCAGGACGAGCAGGACCACGCGGACCACGGCGATCATCTGGATCACGAGACGTCGCCCTCCGGCGATGCGGTCGATGAGTGGGCCGATCAGCGGTGCGACGAACAAGAACGGCGCGAACCCGATCGCCAGGAAGAGCATCACCCGCGTGCGTGCGGCTGTGAGATCGATGTCGAAGAACAGTGAATCGGCGAGTGCGACGACCATCGCGGCGTCGCCGCCCATCATCAACGCATGAGTGATCGCCAGGCGCCGGAACTTGGACGTCGCGGGACGGCCCGCCGCTGTCTGTCGTTCCACGTCGTAGAGAGTACGCACCCGAACACCGACTCGGCGGCGTCGACGTAACGACTTCAGCGCGTGTACTTGTACCCGAGGCCGCGAATCGTCGTGATCAGCTCGGGTCTGCTCGGATCTGCTTCGACCTTGGCACGCAACCGCTTCACGTGAACGTCGAGCGTCTTGGTGTCTCCGACGTAGTCGTACCCCCAGATCCGGTCGATCAGGGTCTCACGCGGGAGCACTCTGCCTGCGTTCGCCAGCAGCAGGTGGAGCAACTCGAACTCTTTGAGCGGCAACGCCACGTCCTCGCCGTCGATGGTCACCCGATGGGCGTCCGGATCGATCCGGATTCGACCGACCTCGACCACCGTCGATTTCAGGCCGGCACTGAAGTCGGTCGACTCGGGCGAACGCCGGAGCACGGCGCGCATCCGTGCTGCCAGCTCCCGGATCCGGTACGGCTTCGTGACGTAGTCGTCGGCACCGACCTCGAGCCCGACGACGGTGTCGATCTCGGCGCCCTTCGCAGTCACCATGACGATCGGCACGCTACTCCGCTTGCGGATCTGGCGGCAGACCTCGATGCCGGAAAGGCGAGGCAACATCACGTCGAGCAGGACGAGGTCGGGTTCGAGCCGATCGAACTGTTCGAGCGCTTCCACCCCGTCGACTGCGACCGAAACACTGAACCCCTCTCGCGTGAGCCCGACCTTCAACGCTTCGACGAATGACGGCTCGTCCTCGACGACGAGGACTCGTGCGCTACTCAAGGCCTCTCCTCGCTCGCATGCTCGCTCACACTCCTGTCGGTCTCGTCCCGAACACGATCGTCGTCCGACGATGTGCCACTTGCGCTGTTCATTTCGCCCGAGGCGCTGACGCCGCTCGATGCGGCGGGCGCCTCGACGATCAAACCCGCAGGAAGCCGCAGCACGAAGGTAGACCCTTCACCCTCTTGGCTCTCGACGGAGACGTCACCCCCGTGGTTGCTGGCAACATGACGCACGATCGCGAGCCCCAACCCGGTACCGCCCGTTCCCCGGGCCCGGGCCTTGTCGACCCGGTAGAACCGTTCGAACACGCGAGCAAGATCGCGAGCGGGAATGCCCACACCTTGGTCCGCGATCATCACTTCGACGCTCGACTCGGTCACGCGCGCGCGCACCTGGACCACCCCACCGCCGTCGCTGTACTTGACGGCGTTCTCGACCAGGTTGCCGATGGCCGACGCCAGCTGTCGCTGGTCGGCACGCAGCCACAGTGCGTCGGGGAGTTCCATTGCCTCGACCCGCACATCGCAGCCCTCGGCGACCATCTTGCCGCGCGCCACGGCTTCGCCGATCACGCTCGCCAACTCGACCGGGCTCTCGACCCGTTCGCTCGCTTCGATTCGAGACAACTCGAGGAGCGCGTCGATCGTCAACGCCGCACGATGCGACTCATCGACCACTCGATTCGACAGCGTGGCGATGACGTCTGCGTCGCGCTCGTCGGCCAGCATCTCGGCAAGCACCGCAATGGCGCCGACTGGTGTCTTCAGTTCGTGGGAGATGTTGGCAACGAAGTCGGTACGCATCGCGTCGATCCGCGACTGCTCGCTCACGTCGACGATCGTCGCCACCGCACCACCGTCACCGAGCCGCATGGCCTCGATCGAGTACACCACCTTCGGCGGCCCCTGGAGTTCGACGGTCCGCTCAGCGGACTCCTGCGTCGCCGTCTCGGCGAACACCTCGCGCAGTTTCGTGTCGACCACGATGCCCTGGTGGGTGCCGGAAAGCTTGTCCGCTGCGGTGTTGCGGTACGTGAATCGGGCGTCACTGTCGCACGTCACCACACCGATCTGCAGACGATCGACAGCACCTCGCAGCGCACGGGCGAGTTCTGCGTCGGATTCCCGGTCGACATCGGCGGGCCGCGGAATCGGGCCGGTGATCGACTCACCGATCGACGGATGCCGCCCGGCGCGAACCCGGCGGACCGTCGCTCGGGCCACCATCACGCCGATCAGGATCCCGACGAGGACGCCCGTCAGCAGCGCGAAGAACAGGCCCATGGACGCTCAGCCGTGGTCGGCGGGAATCACGACACCGTCGACGACCTCCGGCGGGTCATTGTCGCTCTCAGCGTACGGGTGCTCGGGAACCCATCCGTCAACGATGTACCGGATGCGATCGCCGACGTTGACCGCGTGGTCACCGATGCGCTCGAAGAACCTGGCTACGACGGCAAGTTGAACCGCGACCTGCAGGTCGATGGTGCCAGCGGCATGGCTCTCGAAGATGACCTGGATGAACTGGCGCTGGAGGTCGTCCAGATAGGAATCCATGTCGTGCAGCGCCGCTGCGCGCGGTCCGTCGGTGTGCAGGTACGCCTCGGTGGCCTCCTTGAAAAGCACCGTGGCCTGCTGACCCATCTTCTGGATCACGCCACGCAGGTTGGGATCGAGGTCATGGCCGTAGATTCGGCGCGCCGCTTTGCAGATGTTGACGCAGAGATCTGCCGAGCGCTCGACGTCGGCAATGATCTTGATCGCCGAAACCAACGAGCGGAGATCGGATGCGACCGGCGCCTGGAGCGCGATCACGCTGAAGCAGCGCTCTTCGAGCTCGACCGACTTTGCGTCGTATTCGTCGTCGCCGAGGATGACGTACTCTGCGGCTTCGAGGTCACCGTCGAGCAGGATCTGCGTCGCACGCGGCACCAGTTCGGTCACGCCTGCGCTGAGTGCGGCGATGCCTTCGCTGATGTCGGCGAGTTGATCATGGAAATTGGATCGGAGTCCCTGTGGCATCAGCCGAACCGCCCGGTCACGTAGTCCTGGGTCTCCTGGCGCTCGGGGTTCGAGAAGATCTTCTCGGTGGCGTCCATCTCGATGAGCTTGCCGGGCTGACCCGTCCCGGCAATCGAGAAGAACCCTGTGCGGTCCGAGACCCGCGCAGCCTGCTGCATGTTGTGGGTCACGATGACGATGTTGAAATCGCTCTTCAACTCGAGCATCAGCTCTTCGATTGCCAGCGTCGAGATCGGGTCGAGCGCCGAGCACGGTTCGTCCATCAGCAGCACGTCGGGCGACGTCGCGATCGCACGGGCGATACAGAGCCGCTGCTGCTGACCACCCGACAACCCCGAGCCGGGCTTGTCGAGGCGATCCTTGACCTCTTCCCAGAGGTTTGCGCCGCGCAGCGACTCCTCGACGAGTTGCTCGCTTACGCTCTTCTTCATCCGCTTCGAGTTGAGCTTCTGGCCCGCTATGACGTTGTCGAAGATCGACATGGTCGGAAACGGGTTCGGCCGCTGGAAGACCATGCCGATCTTTCGGCGCACCGCAACCGGGTCCACGCCGGGCGCATACAAATCGTTGCCGTTGATGACGACGCTGCCCTGAACGTGTGCACCGTCAATCACCTCGTGCATCCGGTTGATCGACCGCAGGAACGTGGACTTGCCGCAACCCGACGGCCCGATGAGTGCAGTGATCGACTTCGGGTTAATCGTCATGTTGACGTCTTCGACGGCCTTGAAGTCGCCGTAGAAGATGTGCAGATCGGAGACTTCGATCCGGTTGCGAGCCTCAGCTGCGGGCGCTGGTGAGCCGGCGGTGGTCGTCAGGGGTGCCGTGGTGTCGACGGACTCGGTCATTGGGGCCTCGGTGGCTCGGGGGGCGGACGTGTTCAGACTACTGGTCACGCTGGAGGGGAATTCGGTGGAGTGGCTCACTTGAGTCCCTTCGGCGTGAGGACGGACGACATGATGCGGGCGATCGTGAAGAGGACACCGACGATGATGACCAGCGTCAGTGCCGCTGCCCAGGCCCTGTCCTGGCCGACCTGTGGCGGCACTCCCGGCTGCACGTACTGGTAGTAGGTGTAGACCGACAACGTCGTCATGCGGCCTTCGAATGGGTTCCAATTGGTGCTCTGCGCGAGCCCGACGGTCACGAGCAGCGGTGCGGTCTCGCCGATGACGCGCGCGATGGCGAGGACCACACCGGTCAGGATGCCGGCGACCGCCGTGGGCAGCACCACCTTCGCAATGGTCTTCCACTTCGGCACACCGAGCGCGTAGGAGGCTTCGCGGAGTTCGTTCGGAACGAGGCGCAGCATCTCCTCGCTGGCACGAACGACGACCGGAGTCATGAGCAATGTGAGGGCGACGGCTCCGGCGAGACCCGAGCGATGACCGACGCCGGTCGACAGCACGGTCAGGATCGGGATGTCGTCGAGGAACACGAAGAAGGCGTACGCGAACAGTCCGGCGACGATCGAGGGGATTCCGGTCATCACGTCGACCAGCGCCTGGACCGCCTTGACGAACCGACTCGACTTCGACCCGTACTCGACGAGGTAGATCGCCGTGAAGAGTCCGAACGGCACCGAGATGAGCGCTGCGATCGCGGTGACGACGAGCGTGCCGACCACTGCGTGGTACCCACCGCCGGGGATGTCGCCGAAGACACCGCGCATCGTCTCGGTGTAGAAGGTCCGGTCGAAGCGGTTCGATCCACGCTCGATCACGGTCCAGACCACCGACACGAGCGGTAGGAGTACGACCAGGAACGCACTGGTCACCACCGAGGTCGCCAGGCGATCAGCCGCCTGCCGACGGGACTCGATCCGGCGGGCCACGACATAGGTGATCAGCATGTACGCCAGCAACGACACGACGATCCAGCGCGCCCAGTTCACGCTGCCACTGGGCATCCAGGTCAGTGCACCGAGCGCCAGCGAGCCGACGGCGACGAGAATCCGAACCGTGCGGGTGTACGACCCGCCGGAAATGCTGTCGTCGAAACCCGGGTCGAACTCGGTCGGAGTGGGAGTGTCGGTGGCGAGGGTCATCCGTCTGCCCCTGAGAACCCGGCGCTGGAGATCTTTCGCGCCAGTGCATTGACGCCGAAGGTGATGGCGAACAGCACGAGGCCCGTGGCGATCAGTCGGTTGACCTCGAATCCGGACGATTCCGGGAACGACAGCGCAATGTTCGAGGCAATCGTGTTCGAGTTCTGGTTCGTGATGAGGTTCCAGAAGTAGCCGTTCGAGGGGGCGAGGATGATGGCCACGGCCATGGTCTCGCCCAACGCCCGTCCAAGACCCAGCATCGCACCGGAGATCACACCGGAGCGGCCGAACGGCAACACGGCCTGGCGGATCATCTCCCACCGTGTCGCACCGAGAGCAAGTGAGGCCTCTTCGTGTAGCCGGGGTGTCTGCAGGAACACCTCACGCGAGATGGCGGTGATGATCGGCAGGATCATGACTGCGAGCACGATGCCGGCGGTCAGCATCGTGCGGCCGCTCGTCGACGCCGTCGGGCCGAAGAAGGGCAGGAACGCCGCGTTGCCCTCGAGCCACGGATACAGCGAGCGGGACAGGATCGGCGCCAGCACCGCAATGCCCCAGATGCCGTAGACGACGCTGGGGATCGCAGCGAGCAGATCGATGAAGTAGCCGAGGCTCTGGGCGATCTTGCGCGGGGCGTAGTGCGAGATGAACAGGGCGACGGCAACGGCGACCGGTGTGGCCAGCAGAAGCGCGATGGACGCGGCGTAGATCGTGCCGAAGATGAAAGGGCCGACGTACTCGAAGAAGGAGCGGTTGAACTCGTCGCCGGGAGCGGTGAAGGTCGGCAGGCCCTCGGTGAAGAGGAACACGGCGACGGCCGCGAGCGTGACGAGGATGAGCGCAGCCGCGCCGAACGACAGGCCGCTGAACACTCGGTCACCGAGTCGGCTGATCGGTTGCGTCAGCGCCGAATCGTGCTCGGCGTCAGCGTCAGGCGGGGTGTTGATGGTCGTCACGTGGAGGGCAATTCAGCTCGGGGTGAGATGGGCACGGATGAGAGGTCGAGTAGTTGAACGGGTGAGGTGGTCGGGTCAGCGTCGGCCACCGCTCGGGCTCCAGCCGACGGCCAGCGGCCGGTGCCGCACCACGTGCAGCACCGGCCGATGACAAGTCGTCAGCCGGCGGCCGTGATCTGATCGAGCGAGACCAGGATCTCGCTGCGGACCTCATCGGAGATCGGGGCGGAACCGGCGGCCGCTGCTCCGTCGGCCTGGCCCTGCTCGGAGCCAACATAGGTCATGAATGCCTTGACGAGGTCGACCGTTTCCTGATCCTCGTACTGGAGGCAGACAATGTGGTACGAGACCAGTGCGATCGGGTATGAGTCGGCGGTTTCCGGGGTGCGGTTGACCTCGATGGCGAAGTCGAACTCGCTCCTGCCGCCGGTGCGCTCGGACGCATCGACGATGCGACCGGCTGCCTCGGGGCTGAACTCGACGAACTCGCCGGCGACGCCGACGGCTGCGGCCGGCAGATCGCCGATCTGGCTGGCGTCGGCGTAGCCGATCGACCCCTCACCTGCGGCCACAGCTGCGACGACACCGCTGGTCTGCGGCGCGCCTTCGCCACCGCCGGGACCGTCGACGTCCCACGGCTCGATGGCGCCGAAGGTCCAGATGTCAGGAGCGGCCTGTGCCATGTAGTCGGTGAAGTTCTCGGTCGTGCCCGAGTCGTCGGAACGGTGCACCGGGTTGACAGCGAGGTCGGGGAACTCGATGTCCGGGTTCACCTCGGCAATGGCCGGGTCGGTCCAGTTCGTGATCTCGTTGGCGAAGATGCCGGCAATCAACTCCGGCGTCAGCTTGACGGTCGATCCCTCGATCGACGGGAGGTTGTACGGGATGGCGATCGGCGAGATGTAGTGCGGCAGGTTGATGGCGCCGAGGTCGCCGGCGCACCGCTCCTTGGACATTTCGAATTCGTCGTCCTTCAGTGCGGCGTCCGAGCCGGCGAAGTCGGAACCGCCCGACAGGAAGGTTTCGCGGCCGCCGCCGGAGCCGATCGGGTCGTACTCGACGGTTGCGTCCGGGTTGGCGGCCTGGAAGCCTGCCTGCCAGCCCTGCATGCCGGCAGCCTGCGAGGAGGCGCCGGCGCCGATGAGCGTTCCGCTCGCGGATGCCGAGCTCTCGGTCTCGGAGGCTTCATCGGTCTCGGAGGCTTCATCGGTCTCAGCCGGGGCCTCTGTCTCGGTGTTCGTGTCGGCTGCGTCGTCGCTGCCACATGCTGCGGCGACCAGTGTCAGTGCAAGCGCACCGGCAACGAACCGGCGCTTTGGAGACTTCACGTCATTACTCCTGAAGGGGTTGGGGGAATTTGTTCACGCTGCGGCTGCCGAAGGTGGCAGCCAGCGAGACGCAAGTTACGGAGCCGAAGTGAATCGAGGTGCGCTCCCAGGTGAACACGAGGTGAACGGTTGCCCACTCGTGGGCAAACCAGTAACGAATCAGCGTTGAGGAGTCTGTTGATCGACGGTCCAGCGATACATCCGCTCCTGCGGATGCGGCTCGAACACGTCGGCAGGGCCCATCCGCTCCCAGGTGTCGTCCGGGCGGAGCTCCCAGCACACGATGTCGTCGGCGAGCTGGAACTCGAGCGCCTGGTCGAGCCAGGCCCGGTGACGCGCATGCTGCACCGGGACGAGAACTTCGACGCGACGATTCAGGTTGCGCGGCATCAGGTCAGCCGAACCGATCAGATGGATCTCGTCGGTCTCGGCTCCGGGCACCCGGCCGTTGACCACGACGTTGCCGTTCTTGAAGCGGTAGATGCGGCTGTGCTCGAGGTATCGGCCGAGGATGCTGCGCACCCGGATGTTCTCGCTCATGCCCGGCACACCCGCACGCAGGCAGCAGATGCCGCGCACCAGCAACTCGACACGCACGCCGGCCTCGCTCGCCGCATAGAGGGCTTCGACCATCTCCTCGTCGGCGATCGAGTTGCACTTCATCACGATCTCGCCATCGGCTCCGAAGGTCGCTTCGTGCTCGATCAGGTCGATCAACTGGCGACGCAGATCGCGAGGTGCGACGAGCAGGGTCGAGTAGTCGTGCGCACGGCTGTAGCCGGTGAGGTGATTGAACAGTTGCGCGGCGTCGGCGCCGATACCGGGGTCGCAGGTGATCACACCGAGGTCTTCATAGATCCGCGCCGTCTTGCTGTTGTAGTTGCCGGTACCGACGTGCACGTAACGGCGCAGTTGGTCACCGTCGTCGCGTACGACGAGGACGACCTTGCTGTGCGTCTTCAGCCCGACCATGCCATACACGACATGGACGCCTGCTCGCTCGAGCTGTTTGGCCCACTGAACGTTGGTCGCCTCGTCGAAACGCGCCTTGATCTCAACGAGCACGGCGACCTGTTTGCCGCGATCTGCCGCCCGCATCAGACTCCGAATGATCGCGCTGTCACCACCCGCGCGGTACAGGGTCATCTTGATCGATTGCACGTTCGGGTCATCGGCGGACTGAGAGATGAACTCTTCGACGCTGCTCGAAAAACTCTCATAGGGGTGATGCAGCATCACGGCGCGATGACGGACCACGTCGAAGATCGGCCGGTCGCCCTCGTCGGCAGCGGCGATGCGCCCGGCGGTGACCGGTGGCCACGGCGTGTCCTTGAGGTCCGGCCGGTCGAGCGACATCAGTTGGAACAGGCAGCTCAGGTCGAGGGGCGAGCGATGCTGCGTGACGTCTTCAGCGGACAGATCGAGCTCGCGGATCAAGAGGTCGAGGAGTTCGTCATCGATGTCCGCAGCGACCTCGAGGCGAACCGCCTGATTGAACCGTCGGCGTCGCAACTCCATCTCGACGGCCTCGAGCAGGTCGTCGGCTTCTTCTTCTTCCACGGTGAGGTCGCCATTACGACTCACTCGGAACGTCGCCCAGCTCTCGACGACCATCCCGACGAACAGCCGGTCGAGCTTGGCGCCGATCAGTAACTCGGCCGGTACGAATCGGCCGGGCGAGCACTCGAGCAACCGCGGGAAGACATCAGGAACCTTGAGCCTGGCGAAGCGCCGATCCCCGGTCTCTGGGTCGGCGACGTTGACGGCCAGCGACAACGCCAAGTCCGAGATATACGGGAACGGATGGCCGGGGTCGACGGCCAACGGCGTGAGCACCGGGAAGATCCGTTCGTCGTAGATGGCGTCGAGCGTCGCCCGCTCCTGCGCGGTGGTGTCGTTCCATCCAAGGATCTCGACGCCTACGGCCTTCAACTCGGGGACGAGCTGGTCGACGAAGGTGGCGTCGAGTCGGGCAATCGTCTGGGGCACCCACTCAGCAATCGCCGCGAGTTGCTGGGCAGGCGTCCGACCGTCCCAAGTCGGTTGATCGATACCTGCGATCAACTGGTCCTTGAGCGCTGCGACTCGGACCTGGAAGAACTCGTCGAGATTGGTCGAGGCAATGGCGCAGAACTTGGCTCGTTCGAGTAGCGGGATTCCCGGCTCCGAAGCGAGTTCGAGTACCCGCTCGTTGAACGCCAGCCAGCTCAGCTCCCGGTTGAGGAAGCGCTCGTCGATTTCTTTTTTTCTCACCAGCGGCGTGTTGTCCTCAGTTGTCTTCCGGACGGCCGAGATCCCATTCGATCGAGATCAATTCTCGTTCCGCGTCACGAACGATGCGCTCACGGTTGCGACGGAACTGTGGATCGTCGCGCGGCAGCAGCACGAGGCGGGCGAGCACCCGGGCCCGGAATTCGTCGAGCGCCTGACGATCACCCCAGTCGCCGTAGACCTCCCAGTGCGGCGCGACCGGCCCGTGGTACACGATTCGGGCATGTGCTCGGGACTCTTGCGGCTCGACGGCGACCTCACTCATGGCAACGACGATACCGGCGCTGCGTTGCGCCCGCTCCGGCAATGGGGCTCACGACCAGCCGACCGCGCTGGACAATCTTTACGAACGTGTTACAGTTTGCTGTCGAGATCGCAACACTCCAGCGTCACCATGGCTCGAACATCAAGTCGAAACGAACGAGAAATAGGGAACCAATCGGCGTCGCGAGGCGTCAGTATGACTACACGAACTTCGCACCCCCCGGCGCACGTTCAGAGAGGACCATCATGATCAAGCGCAACAAGTCCGCCACCTCCCCCTCACCCGGCAGGTCGGCACGCACACCGGCACTGAGTCGCTCCGAGCGCGCTGCGCTCAATGAGCGGCCAGTCGAACTCAACACGGCCCCACACGATCCGGACTCCGAAACCGCCTGGATGGCCGAGGGCAACTGCCGCCTGCATCCGCCGGCCACGTTCTTCCCGAGCGACGGAGTCGGTGTCGACCGCGCCCGCAAGATCTGCCGCGACTGCCCCGTCGTCTCGGCGTGTCTCGAGTATGCGCTCGACGCCCGTATCGACCACGGCGTGTGGGGCGCCTGCAGCGAACGCGAACGCCGTCGCATACTCAAACGCCGCCGAGACGAACTCGCTACGTCGACCACCGGCGAGGGCATCGACCTGTCGGTCTGAACAGCGCGCGTCGAAAACGACGAATGCCCGGCCGCATTGGCCGGGCATTCGTCGTTTTCCGATCAACTTCGGCTCAGTCGACGTCGGACTTGACATCTTCACGAGGCTTGTTCGCCTCGTCGAGACCGTCTTTGAATTCCTTCTGCGCCTTGCCGAGGTTCTTCGCAAGCTTGGGAAGCTGCGAGCCACCGAACAGGACGAGAACGAGAACGAGCAGAATGATGCCCTCTGGGCCACCGAGTGTGAAACCGATCATGGGGATCAGGTTACCGCACGCCGCCGACGATGCGAGCGCGGCTCGGCCGATCGCAAGCAGGTCGCTATCAGGCGCCGATGATCGAGCGGGCGACCTGCGCGCGCTGGCGCCGGATCCGGCGACGCTCTCGCTCGGACAGCCCGCCCCAGATGCCGAACTTCTCACCGTTCTGGAGAGCGAATTCGAGGCAGTCGTGTTGCACTTCGCAACCACGGCACACCTCTTTGGCTTCGCGCGTCGATGCGCCACGCTCGGGAAAGAACAGGTCAGGGTCGACGCCGAGGCAGTTGGCGTGGTCGTGCCAGTCCTGCTCGGGCTCGATCGGGGTCGCGCTGACGGTGATGCTCGATGTCGTGATGAATTGCATTGGAGGGCTTCCTGATGGGTCAGGCGGGAGGTGTACGGCCGCTGTCTCGAAAATTTTTTTCTGAGAGGCTGAGGGAACCCGCTCTTGACGCTGTGTGAATGCTTGACGCCGTCACAACAACCTTGTAACTACAGTGACGTCATTCTGCCAGACGCCAGGACAGTTTTGCAAGGGGCGATTCAAAACAATCGCGCTGAGCGCGCGTCAGGGCGCGCGCTCAGCGCGACGGTGTCGTCAGCCCGCTCGACGGGAGCTGCGCGCGAGGGCGCGCTTGCCCTCCATGAAGTCCACAAGCACGTAGTCACCCAGATTCTCCGGTGTCGTGAAGAACGCTCGGCCGCGATTGATCGCCGTCATCTGTTCGATGAAGGCACGCAGCGAACCGTCGGCACCCAGGCCAAAGGTATTGATCCGAATCTGTTCCTTCGTACAGCGCACGACTTCACGCAACGTCGCCTCGACGGTCTCGCGTGCGGGTGGATAGTTGAAGAACGGGTAGCCGTCCGGGGTGATGTGCGCCGTCGGCTCACCGTCGGTGATCATGATGATCTGCTTCGTGCCCGACTCACGCGCGAGGAGTTGACGCGCCAACGTGAAGCCATGGTGCATGTTCGTGCCGTACACGAAGTCCCAGGAGACCTCGGGCAGCTGCTCGGGCGTCAAGATGCGCGCCGTCTCGGAGAACCCGACCAAGCCCAGATAGTCCCGCGGGAACTGCGATGAGATCAAGCTGTGGAGCGCCATCGCGACCTTCTTCGCCGGCAGGAAATTGTCACGCATGGGCATCGACAGCGACAGGTCGAGCATCAGCACCGTTGCCGAGCGCGTGAAGTGCTCGGTCTTTTCGATCTCGAAGTCGTCGGGATGCAGATCGACGGGCGTCCCGCCACCCGTTCGCCGGACGGCGTTGCGGATGGTTCGGTTGAGGTCCAATTGGAACGGGTCGCCGTACTCATAGGCCTTGGTGTCGTACGTGCGCTCGTGACCCTGTCCGATGTTGCTGGTCTCGTGCTGGCCTAGCTGGTCCTTGGCGAGCTTCGAGAACAACTCACGCAGCGCGTTGGAGCCGATCTTGCGCAACCCTTTCGGGGTCATCTCCAGTCGGCCTTCCTTCTGCTCCACCAGCCCGGCCTCTTCGAGCTGGCGGGTCAATTCGGCAAGACGCCCGAGTGACTTCGCGGCATCGTCGCCCAACAGGTCGCGCACCTTGTCCATGTCCGCTTCGGCGAGCGCCGCAGGGCTCGACGCGTTGCGGAGCAGATTTTCAAGCTGATCGAGATCACCGAGCTCCTGCATCTGCTGCATCGCCTGGCCCATGCCCATTGGATCCTGGCCCTCGAAGTCGTAGCTCTGGTTCCACTGCATCTGCGGGAACATCTGCGCAAGATTCCCGGAGAGTTGCTGCATCTGCCACTGCAGATCCATGTCGTCCATGAGTTGGTCGCTCAGTTGCTGCATCTGCGCCCGCTGCTCCGGCGTCATCGAGTTCATCATCGCCTGCATTGCAGCCATGCGCTGTGCCATCTGCTCCAGCAGTTCTTCGACCGACTCGGGGTTCTCGGGGAAGAAGTCGCCAAACTGCTCCATGAAGTCCTCGAAGCCCGGGTCCTCGCCCTGCTGGTACTTCTCCAGCATCTCGTTGAGCGCCTGCATCATGTCCTTCATGCGGGCGATGTCCTCGGGCCCCATGCTCTCCATGGCGCCCGACATCTGGTCGACCGTCTGCTGCATGAGCTGTTCTTTGAGCTTCTCCTTCAGCTGGTCGAACCGTTGCTTGGACTCCTTGGACTCGAAGTTGTACGAATCGAGCTCACGCACCTTGCCAGCAAGATCGTCCGGCATGAGGTCGAGGTGCATGTTGCGTTCCACGGCCGCGTTCTGGGCGTTCTCGGCTCGCCTCTCGTCACCGGAGTTCTGGGCGTCACGCAACGCGTTCTCGATCGCGTGACGCTCCTCGTCGATCAGGTCGTTGAGTTCGTCGTTGATCTCGTCATAGACACCGCCGAGATCGTGCTGGTCGAGCCGGTTCTGGCGTTCCTCGCGGAGTTGCTCGAGCAGCTCACGCAGACCCCGGAGCTGGTTGCCGTCCCGGTCGCGCATTCCGTCCTGCATCATCTTGCGCAGCGCTGCGTTCACGTCGCCGTGGTACAGCAACTCGTCGGTCAACTCATCGAATGCTGCATCAGCATCGAACTCGAAGCCGGTCTGAGTGCCGTCCCATCGGGAGTACTTGAACCGTGACGTCATGGGCCGAACCTACTGGCCACTCCTGCGGTGACGAGAAGCTGAGAGCAATCACGCAACAAAACACCTCAACAAAACACAACAATGTGACGATGCAATTAGCATCAGTGGTATGCGGGTCCCCCGAACATTCGTCTTCGTCGACCTCTCAGGTTTCACGAACTACACCGCCGCGTTCGGCGATGACGCTGCCGGCCGCATCCTCAGCGCCTTCCGAACCATCGTTCGAACCGTCGCATCCGAGCGTGGCGTCCGCATCGCCAAGTGGCTCGGTGACGGCTGCATGGTGGTCGCCGTCGACCAGGCCGACGCCATCGCGTTCACCCTCGACCTCGAGAAGCGCTCCAACGAGGTCTGCACCCCGCTGACGGTCCGCTCCGGGCTGGCGACCGGCCACGCGCTGCTGTTCGAAGGCGACGACTACATCGGTTCGGCAGTCAACATGGCCGCCCGTCTGTGCGACCACGCGAAGGGCATCGAGGCACTCATGCCGACCATGCACATCGAGCAGCTCCCGGATGGCGTGATCGCCAACTCGGTGGGCGAAGTCGAGCTGCGCGGATTCCCGGGTCCGATCGACGTCGTCGAACTCACCGGCGAACCGTTGCCGATCGACATCGACGCCGCCGAACTCTGGACCCGCACGCCGTTCATCTGACATGACATTCACCCGCGGTGCGACGCTGACCACGGCGACGACGTTCGGACACGCCGACACCTCGAACCTCGGCCCGACCGCCGGCAACGGGTTCTACAAGCGCTGGCCGGACGACTTCGCACTCCTCCAGGAGTTGGGCGTCACCGACGTACGACTCACCTTCGACTGGGCCCGGTTCCAACCCAAGCCCGGCGATCTCGATGGCGCCTGGTCGGATCGATTCGAACAGATGCTCGCAGCCTGCGACGCCATCGATCTGCGCGTGTGGGCAACGTTGCACGACGGTGCCGAGCCGCGCTGGGTCGCCAACGAGGGCGGACTGGACAGCGACGATGGAGCCGGCAAGTGGTGGCCCCGCTACGTCGAGAAGATCGCTGACAGGTTCGGTGCGGTCGTCGATGGCTGGATGCCGTTCGCCGGAATCGACGCGCAGGCGAACAACGACGGCTGGCAGAACACCTGGGCCACGTTGAGCGGCGGCGACGCTCCCGTGGTCGCCGCACTCCCCGCTGACCAGCCAGATCAGTTCGGGACTTACCTCGACTCTTGCGACATGATCGGTCTCGTGCTCGCCCACGCCGAGGTGTCTGATCGCCCTGATCCCACGGACGAATCGTTCGCCCGCATGGGAGCGCAACTGAATGACACGATCGGCATCGCGGCCGAGTCGGCCGGCGACCACGATCTCGTCATCGCCCAGTTCACACCGCACCACGAAGACCCCGACGTGGCCGGCCGCATCGTGTCGACCTTCGTCGAAGCCGTCGACGGCGCAATCGACGATGGCGTGCCGCTCGGCCTGGCGTTCCTCGACCCGGCGATCGCCGGGCCGGACTCACCAGTCGGGCTCCTCAGCTCGGACCGGACCGAGCAACCCGCCGCCACAGCATTCCTGACCGCAAGTGACTGACAACGACGACTGAGCGGTCACTGCTCGTAGTGGTGGATGTCAGGCCGATCGGTCCGGCTGAGATCAGCGATCGCGACGCCGACATCGTGTGTGGCGTCGGTGAGGCGTTGCACGACCTCGCTCGAATCAACCACTGCGTCGTCGAGTTCGTCGATCAACAGATCGAGACGGCGGCGCGCTCGCCATGCGGCATAGCGGGCCCATTCCCGTGTCAACGTCGCTGGTTCGTCGACGTGGAAGAGGTCGACGTTGCGGGTTTGGTCGTCGACGCTGACATCGGTGGCGATGTAGCCGTTGACCATCGAAATCCGCTCCCCCGCCGTGCGTAGTGGACCACCCCGGTGGACGACCATGTTGCCGTGCAGCGCCACCGCGTAGCCGGCGCCCGGCCACTCGACGCTGACGCACCGGTCAGCGGGTGGTCGCGCGCCTTGCTCGGCGAGGGCGGCGACCTCTGCCTTCGTGCCGACGAAGTACTCGAAGTCACCGCCGTCGAGGACGAGCGGATCAGCAACCATCATCACGTAGTCGAGCGCCAATGTGTCGTGGTGCCACTTGTCGACCGCGGTGCCGATCTCCGAGGGCGCGAAGTTCATGTGGCCGAGCTGTGAGGTGATCGGGTGGGGCGCGACGTCGACTCCGTAGATCTCGCAGAGATGCTCGGTGACCTCGGGCGCGACGCACAGGTCACGGAGCCAGCGCGACCGGTGGCATGCACTGCGTACCGAGCGCTGGATCCGGGGATTCGGCGCAGCAAACGACTCGAGGCGACGAGCCGTGTCGAGCATCACCGATGCTCCTTCCTGCGAGAGCACGCGGAACGCCGAGGTCGCCGCCACCGAAGTGGCGGTGCCTGCGATCTCCTCGGCCGAATATCCGAACTCATCGAGCGTCAGCACCTCAGCCGGTTGTTCGAGTTGCAGATGGGCCGCTGGGTCGAACTCGGGCTCGCCATCGAGCCACTCGAAGCCACTCGGCTGTGTCGAGAAGGGCAGCACTGACGCGGTCATCTCAGGTCCGACCGCGGTAGGTCGCCGAGTCGCCGCTGGCGTCCTTGTTCAGTCGCTTGGACAGATGCAGGCCTTCGAGTACGAACTCGACCGCAGCCGCCACCGCAGCCGGCGATTCGTCCCCACCCGTCAGCACGGCGACCGGCGCCCTCAGCGCATCGACCTGCTCGACGGCGGTCGCCAGTTCGGCACTGGTCATGGTCTCGCCTGTGTGTGCGACCGCACCCTCTTCGAACGCATCGACGACGCCGCGTGTGTGCTCGGGCGGCACCGTGTCCTTGAACACGCTCAGGACCGCGCCTTTGACCAGGTTCTCCATGATCGCTCCGTCGCGCCCCTCTTCGATCGATTCGATCTCGATCTTACCCATCGAACTCGCAGCCAGTGCGCCGAGGTCGTCGACTCGGGCGACGGGGTTCGACTCTCCGGAACGCAACCCACGGCGTAGGGCATTGGCGGCCAACGCCTCGTGGTTGCTGACGCTCAGGCGGACACTGACACCACTGCGTTGGTTGACCTGGTTGCTCGCTCGGGCGAGGTGCGTGAAGGTCGCGACGACCTCGGTCAGATAGTCGGGCACCGTGACCGTGACCGGCCCCTCCGGTGTGTCCACGTCGATCGACTCGGCCTCTTGGAGCATGATGTCGATCTCGGTCTGCACGTCGAGGGGGTAGTGCGTCCGGATCTGACTGCCGAAGCGGTCCTTCAGCGGGGTGATGATCCGGCCCCGGTTCGTGTAGTCCTCCGGGTTGGCCGACGCCATCATCATCACGTCCAACGGCAGGTTGACCTTGTAGCCGCGGATCTGCACGTCGCGTTCTTCGAGCACGTTGAGCAACCCGACCTGGATGCGCTCGGCGAGGTCGGGGAGTTCGTTCATCGCGAAGATGCCCCGGTTGGTCCGCGGCACCATGCCGTAGTGGAGCGTGAGCTCGTCGGACAGGTAGCGACCTTCGGCGACTTTGATCGGGTCCACTTCGCCGATCAGGTCGGCAATCGAGGTGTCCGGCGTGGCGAGCTTCTCGCCGTAGCGCTTGTCGCGATGCACCCAGTCGATCGGGGTATCGACGCCGTGCTCGGCAATCAGATCCTTGGCGTGCTTGGAGATCGGGTGGTACGGATCGTCGTTGATCTCGCTCCCGGCGATGATCGGCATCCATTCGTCGAGCAGCCCCGTGAGCGAGCGGATCATCCGGGTCTTGGCCTGCCCTCGCTCACCGAGGAACACGACGTCGTGGCCGGCGAGCAGTGCGTTCTCGAGTTGCGGCATCACCGTGTCTTCGTAGCCCTGCACTCCGGCGAACAACGTCTCGCCAGCGGTGATCTTTGCGATTGCGTGCTCGCGAACCTCCTGCTTGACGGGCCGGGACACCCACCCGGACGACTTGAGTTCACCGAGCGTGGATGCGCGTGAAGCGCCGACATCTGCCATGGGCCGAACCTAACCCAGCTCGCAGGGCGATGTTCATCCGAGCCCGCTTGCCCGTCCCTGCACCGGCAGTACGCTTCGGCCATGGAGCTGAGTCGGCGCGAGCTGAACGGACGTTGGGTCGCGGTCGAAGCCGACGACGACGTTCGCCGCTACGGCATCGGTCTCGACACCGACGACACACAGTGGGAGCCGGTGGCGGTGCCGGGGCACTGGCGTGACACACCCAAGTTCGCCGCCAGCGACGGCCCGATCATGTACCGCCACCGCTTCACCGCCGATCCGCCCGGCGAGGGAGCGCGCCGGTGGGTCACGCTCGACGGCATCTTCTACCAGGCCGACGTCTGGCTCGACGGCGCCTACCTCGGCGACCCTGAGGGCTATTTCTTTCCGCACAGCTTCGATGTCACCGCGCTGTCGGCGCTCGATGCCGATCACGTGCTCGCTGTCGAGGCAACCTGCACGCCGCAGGGCGGGGCAAGTAATCGGCGCAACATCACCGGCGTGTTCCAGCACTGGGATGGCATCGGTCGACAGTGGAATCCGGGTGGCATCTGGCGCAATGTCTTATTGCACGACACCGGCCCGGTACGCATCGATCGGCTGCGAGTGCTCTGTCGCGACGCCGATGCCCGGCGCGCCCACCTCCAACTCGCCGCTCGCCTCGACAGCAATTCCCAGCGCAAGGTCGTCGTGCGCACGTTCGTCGACGGCGAAGCTCACGATGAGACCGAACACGTCATCGCGTCGGGTGAGAACCAGATCGAGTGGAGTCTCGACATCATCGACCCGGAACTCTGGTGGCCACGTGCGCTCGGCGACCAACCGCTCACGGACATCGCCGTCGAGATCATCGTCGACGACACGGTCAGCGACCGCCGTCAGCGACGGACCGGCCTCCGTCAGGTCAGCTGGGACAACTGGACGTGTTCGATCAACGGCGAACAGATCTTCCTGAAGGGCGCCAACCTCCTGCCGACTCGGGCCGGCCTCGCACACGCCGACGCTCATGCGGTCCGGCGCGATCTCGACCTGGCCGTCGACCTCGGCCTCGACGTCGTTCGGCTGCATGGCCACATCGCTGATCGTGCGGTGTACGACGCCGCCGACGAGCTCGGCATGCTGATCCTGCAGGACTTCCCACTGCAATGGAATCACGCCCGCAGCGTCAGGGGACAGGCTGTCGACCAGGCACGTGCCGCTGTCGACGCCTTGGGCCATCATCCGTCGATCATCCAGTGGACAGCGCACAACGATCCGTCTGCGAGTACCGCCGTCGATCGGTCGAAGTGGAAGAACCGGGCGAGGCGTGTGGCTGCGCATCAGCTCCCGTCATGGAACAAGTCGGTGCTGGATCGTTGGGTCAAACGATCCTTCGAAAAAGCCGACACCAGCCGGGAGACCATTGCGCACTCCGGCGTGCTCCCTCACTTCCCGCAGCTCAGTGGGACCGACACGCACCTCTGGTACGGGTGGCGTCGGGGCGAGGCCACGGATCTTGCGGGTCTGGCCGCACGCCTCCCGCGTCTCGTGCGCTTCGTGTCCGAGTTCGGTTCCCATGCACCGCCGATGACTGCACCGTTCATCGACGACGAACTCGCGACCTGCGACTGGCCAGACCTCGACTGGGATCGACTCGAGAACGAGTACGGGTACCAGCGCGACCAGTTCGAGCGACTGTTCCCGCCGTCCGACTACGAGTCCTACGAGGCCTGGCGCGACACGGCTCAGCTCTATCAGTCGGCAGTGTTGAAAACGCACATCGAGACGCTGCGACGGCTCAAGTATCGCCCGGCCGGCGGCTTCTGTTTCTATGCCCTCGCCGACCCGGCGCCGGTCATCTCGGCCAGCATCGTCGACGTCGAGCGCGTGCCGAAGGACGCCTACGCGGTCGTTAAAGCCGCCTGCGTCCCCGTGCTCGTCGTCGCCGACGAACCACCCGCATGGGTCAACGCCGGCGACCGGCTCCGCCTCGACGTGCACCTCGTGAACGACCTGCGCGACGACATCGACTTCGCCGTCGTCGACGCCGTCGCAACCTGGGCGAACGGCGAGGAGCAGTGGCGGTTCGGTGGGCCGGTCGACGCCGACGGCGTCGTCAAGGTCGGCCAGATCGACTTCATCGTTCCCGACACACTCGGCGAACTCGCGATCGAACTCACGATGACCGCCGGCGACATCACCAGCCACAATCGCTACACCACTGCCGTCACCCTCCCGCCTGGCACCTGACGCGTTATTCGGAGCACGTTCACCGCAGGGGCCATGCGTGCCTCAGCAGAGGCGTGCCGACCCGATCGGAGCAGAACGACCGGTCAGCGGGCGAGGGCTTTGCGGTTCTTGAACTTCGACTTGGCGTAGTCGGAGTTCATCGTGGCGATGTTGTCGATGGAGATCACCTTCGGGCACGCCGCCTCGCACTCACCGTGATTCGTACAGGAACCGAAGTGTTCGTCCATGGTCTCGACCATTGCCTCGGTGCGCTTGAACCGCTCCGCCTGGCCCTGGGGCAGCAAGTTGAGGTGCGAGATCTTTGCCGACGTGAACAGGTTCGCCGCACCGTTCGGGCAGGCAGCGACACACGCCCCGCAACCAATGCACTCCGCCGCGTCCATCGATGCGTCGGCAACAGGCTTCGGAATGGGTATGAGGTTGGCGTCAGGGGCACCACCCGTCGGCGCGGTGATGAAACCACCCGACTCGATGATGCGGTCGAACGGTGAACGGTCGACCATCAGATCCTTGATGATCGGGAACGCCGTGGCACGCCACGGTTCGATCACGATCTCGTCACCGGAGGAGAACTGACGCATGTGCAACTGGCACGTCGCAGTGCCCTTCTGCGGACCGTGCGCCTGCCCGTCGATCATCAGCGAGCAGGTGCCGCAGATGCCTTCCCTGCAGTCGTGGTCGAACACGATCGCCGCGTTGCCCTCCTCGATGAGGCGTTCGTTCAAGATGTCGAGCATTTCGAGGAACGACGCTTCGTCGGAGACCTCGGGAATCTGGTGGGTTTCGAATCGACCCTGTGCATCGGGGCCGTCCTGACGCCAGATCTTGAGGCTGATGTTGGTGAGATTCTGAGACATGGTGTGACCTACTTGTAGCTGCGCGTGGCGAACTTGACGACTTCGTACTCGAGCTGTTCACGGTGCTCGATCGGCTTGGTGGCGTCGCCACTCCATTCCCACGCGGTGACGTGTGCGAAGTCGTCGTCATTACGCAACGCCTCGCCCTCGTCGGTCTGGTACTCGGAACGGAAGTGACCGCCGCACGACTCCTCGCGGGTCAGGGCGTCCTGACACATGAGCTGGCCCAGCTCGAAGAAGTCGTCGACGCGCGCGGCCTTCTCCAGCGTCTGGTTCGTACTCGTACCGTCACCCGTGACCCGGAGGTCCTTCTTGAACTCGGCATGCAGCGCCGGGATCTCCGACAGTGCTTTCTCCAGGCCCTGCTGGTTGCGGTCCATGCCGCAGTAGTCCCAGATGATGCGTCCGAGCTCGCGGTGGAAGTGATCGGGCCCCTTGGTGCCACCGATGTCCAGGTAGCCCTGGAAACGCGCCGCAGCTTCGGTTTCGGCGGCCTTGAACGCTTCGTGGTTCTCGTCAGGGATCGGCTTGTTCAACAGATCGGACAGGTACGGCGCCATCGTGTACGGCAAGACGAAGTAGCCATCCGACAGGCCCTGCATCAGCGCCGAAGCACCGAGGCGGTTGGCGCCGTGATCGGAGAAGTTCGCCTCGCCGGCACAGAACAACCCGGGGATCGTGGTCTGCAACTCGTAGTCGACCCACAGGCCGCCCATCGTGTAGTGGCTCGCCGGGTAGATGCGCATCGGGCGCTCGTACGGCGACTCACCGGTGATCCGCTCGTACATCTCGAACAGGTTGCCGTAGCGCTCCTTGATGACCTCGGCGCCGAGCCGTTCGATGGCGGCGGAGAAGTCCAGGTACACACCGTTCTTCAGCGGGCCCACACCCTGTCCGTTGTCGACAGCACGCTTTGCGGCGCGCGACGACACGTCACGCGGCGCAAGGTTGCCGAAACTCGGGTAGATGCGCTCCAGGTAGTAGTCGCGCTCGTCTTCGGGGACGTCCTCGGCCGGGCGGGACTCGTCCGGATCCTTCGGCACCCAGATGCGTCCGTCGTTGCGGAGCGATTCCGACATCAGGGTGAGCTTGGATTGGAAGTCGTCGGCCTGCGGGATGCAGGTCGGGTGGATCTGGGTGTAGCTCGGATTGGCGAACGCTGCACCGCGACGGTGCGCTCGCCACGCAGCGGTGACGTTGCACGCCATGGCGTTGGTCGACAGGTAGAACGCGTTGCCATACCCGCCGGTCGCGAGGACGACGGCGTGCGCCGAGTGCGACGTGAGCTCGCCGTTCATCAGGTCGCGGGTGACGATGCCGGCACAGCGGCCGTCGACGTTGACGACGTCGACCATCTCCGTGCGGTTCCACAGCTTCACGTTGCCGAGCCCGATCTGGCGGGAGAGTTGTTGATAGGCGCCGATGAGGAGCTGCTGGCCGGTCTGGCCACGGGCATAGAACGTACGGCTGACCTGTGCGCCACCGAAGCTGCGGTTGTCGAGCAGACCGCCGTACTCTCGGGCGAACGGAACGCCCTGAGCAACCATCTGATCGATGATGTTCACCGAGACTTCGGCGAGGCGATGCACATTGGCCTCGCGGGCCCGGAAGTCGCCGCCCTTGACGGTGTCGTAGAAGAGACGGTGAACGCTGTCGCCATCGCCCTGGTAGTTCTTCGCCGCGTTGATCCCACCCTGGGCTGCGATCGAGTGCGCACGACGTGGCGAGTCGTGAAAGGTGAACGATTCGACCTGGTAGCCGAGTTCACCGAGCGTCGCGGCAGCGGATGCACCGGCGAGGCCGGTGCCGACCACGATGATCTTGAACTTGCGTTTGTTCGACGGGTTGACCAGCTTCTGGTTGGCGATGTAGTTGTTCCATTTGTCGGCCATCGGGCCGTCAGGAATCTTGCTGTCGAGATTGATGGTCATTCTCCGGCCTCCGTGGCCTCGTCGTCGTGGGCTTCTTCGTGCGTGATCTCCGCATCGGGGTCGTACTCGACGACGCCGGCCAGCACCGCGATCGGGAACGAGACGTTGCCGGCCACGATGATCGTTGCGACGCCCGCAGCTGCTGCTTTGCGCCACAGGTTGAATCGTGGGCTGTTGACGCCCAGGCTCTGGAACAGCGACCACGTCCCGTGGAAGAGATGGATCCCGAGCAGCACGTTCGCAACGATGTACAGGGCGGCGACGGGGATCCGGCTGAGCGATGCGTCGATGTTGCGATATGCGGCGCCGCGTACGAAATCGGGGTTGACCCAACCCCAGGTGAGGTCGGCGAGGTGCCAGGCGAGGAAGGCCAGGACAATCAAGCCGGTGTAGCGCATCGAGCGGCTGGCGAAGTTCGCGATCTGGTAGTCACGCGACGACTGGTACTTGACCGAGCGAGCCTTGCGGTTGAGCTGGGTGAGCGACCACGCTGCATGGAGGTGCAGCAACAACGCTCCGATCAGCACGAGCCGCAGGCCCCACAGCAGGTAGGTCCGAGGCAGGAGCGGCACGAGCAGTTCGCGGAGGAACTCGCCGTAGACATCGATGTCGTAGACCCGGGCATCACCTTCGTTGACCAGCCCCAGATACATCTTGAGATTGCCGATCATGTGCGTGATCACGAAGCCGATACCGATCAGACCGGTGATCGCCATGACGTACTTCTTGCCCACCGCCGTGCCGTACAGATCAAGCAGGAACGGCTTTCGCTTCACCGCGCCCGCTGCGACGGCAGTGCCCGAAACGGGGCTGCGACTCAAGGTTTGTGCCATGGACGCCACGGTACTCCTCCGACATGGTCGCATGCGCAATCGACCTGGCGACGATGTTGTGGGTCACGTCACATCAGGCGAAGCGCCGGTGAGCTCGGTAGGACAGACGGCAAACATGGCGAGCACATGTCAAGACGGAGCGACACGAGGAAACCGCCGAGTTGGGATTTAGCCTTGCCGACCGGCCATCATGGTCCGGTCCGTTCGCCCGTGCGCGTGCAGGACGTTCAGTCACACTTGCCCAGCAATCTGCTCAAGGAGCATCACCCCGTGGGATCAATTCCGTATCTCGCAGCACTGTCGGCCATCGCGGCCCTCGGTCTCGCGTTCTTCTACTACAAAGCCGTCGAGAAGGAGTCGCCCGGTAGTGACCGGATGATCTTCTTGATGACCGAGATCCAGAAGGGCGCCAGGGCGTTCCTTCAGGCGGAGTACAAGTGGGTCAGCATCTTCGCCGCCGCCATGGCGATCCTGCTCGCAATCGTCATCGCTCCGCTCGCAGCCGTCACGTACCTCCTCGGTGCGATCCTGTCATCGCTGGCCGGGTACGCCGGCATGACAGTGGCCACGATGGCCAACGCGCGCACCACCGAAGCTGCCAAGGAAGGGCCGGGCAAGGCACTGCCGGTCGCATTCCGTGGCGGCGCCGTCATGGGCTTCTCCGTGGCCGGCCTCGCACTCCTCGGGCTGATGCTCACCTACATCGTGTTCGTCACGCTGCTCGAAGTCGATGACGCCTTCGAGATCGTCACGGCCTACGGCCTCGGCGCATCGACGATCGCGCTGTTCTCGCGCGTCGGCGGCGGCATCTTCACCAAGGCAGCCGACGTCGGCGCCGACCTCGTCGGCAAGGTCGAAGCCGGTATCCCCGAAGACGATCCCCGCAACCCGGCCACCATTGCCGACAACGTCGGCGACAACGTCGGCGACGTCGCAGGCATGGGCGCCGACCTCTTCGAGTCGTACGCCGGCTCGATCATCGCCCCGATCTCGCTCATCGCCTTCGCCAGCGGCATCACCGCCGAGCAGGCCGGCGCAGACGGACCGCTTCCGTTCCTCGTGTTCCCGATGTTCGTCGCGTTCATCGGCATGATCGCCTCGATCATCGGCTCGTTCCTCGTGAAGGGCGGCGACTCCACCGACTCCAAGCACCTCAGCAAGGCGCTACACCTCGGCACGAACGTCGCCATGGCGATCACCGTCGTCGGCGTACTCGCCGGTGCGTACTGGATCTTCGACGACGCCGACAAGCCCTGGGGCATCGCCGTCTCGGTCATCGGTGGCCTCCTCGTGGGCTGGGCGCTCGGCAAGACCGCCGAGTACTACACCTCCGACCACTTCGGTCCGGTCAAGGCGATCGGCGCACAGACCGAGACCGGCCCGGCCACCACCGTCCTCAAGGGCATCAGCATCGGCATGCAATCGGTTGCCGCTTCGGTCCTGCTCATCCTCGTCGGCATCGGCGTCGCCTACTGGGGCGGTCAGCAGGCATTCGGTTCGGGTGACGAGATCAGCGGCCTGTACGGCATCGCCGTCGCCGCCATCGGCATGCTCGCCACGACCGGTGTCGTCGTCTCCGTCGACGCCTACGGCCCGATCGCCGACAACGCCGGCGGTATCGCCGAGATGGCCGGGCTGGACCCGTCAGTGCGCGAAGTCACCGACGCGCTCGACAGCCTCGGCAACACCACCGCTGCCGTCGCCAAGGGCTTCGCCGTCGGCTCGGCGGCCCTGACCGCACTCGCACTGTTCAAGAGCTTCGAGTTCGCCATCACCAAAGCAGATCCGACCAAGGCACTCAACCTGGACATCGGCGAAGTCGATGTCTTCATCGGCTTGTTCGTCGGTGCGGCCCTTCCGTTCCTGTTCGCCGCACTCACGATCGACGCCGTCGGCCGTGCCGCAGCGAAGATGATCGAAGAAGTGCGCCGCCAGTTCCGCGAGATCCCGGGCCTGCGTGAAGGCAAGGAGGGCGTCATCCCCGACTCCGCTCGTTGCGTCGCAATCTCGACCGAGGCCTCGCTCAAGGAGATGATCCTTCCGGGTGCCCTCGCCGTGGTCGTGCCGCTCGTCATCGGATTCATCAGCGTCGACGCCCTCGGCGGCTTGCTCGCCGGTGCGCTCGTGACCGGCTTCGCCCTGGCCATCTTCATGGCCAACGCCGGCGGCGCCTGGGACAACGCCAAGAAGTACATCGAAGCAGGCGCGCACGGCGGCAAGGGCTCTGACGCCCACAAGGCTGCTGTCGTCGGTGACACCGTTGGCGACCCGTTCAAGGACACCTCCGGCCCGTCGATGAACATCCTGCTGAAGGTCATGACGATCGTCAGCCTGGTCTTCGCTTCCGCCTTCGTCTGATCTCACGGTGCGGTGAGCACCAGGACGACAAACAGCACGAGGTTGCCTGCGGCGTGGACGATCCACGCCCAGGCAACACCCCTCGTTTCCAGGATGCCTTTCGCCAGCCACGCTCCGATCAACGCGTGGTAGATCGCCCCGGGTGGGCCTGAGGGTGTCGCCCCTGACCAGTGTGCGAGCCCGAACACTGCTGCGGTCATCCAGATCGCTTGTTCATCTCCGACCGCACCGGTGAGTGCGGCCAGCGGCACCAAGCGGAACCGCAGTTCTTCCTGCGCACCATTCACGGCGGCGAAGACCAGCCCGACGGGGAGCCACGTGAGCAGCAACCCGAGTTCTGGGTCGCCAGCGACCGACCAGATCCAGACCGATCCACCGGCAACGACGACGGCGATGCTGGACCAACCGAACCGTGTCCATGATGCGTCGTTCGATCCCCACGGGACCCGACCACGGGCCCGCATGTCGCCGCAGGTCAGCAAGTCACGTCGCCCAGGACCGCTACCCCGACAAGCGCGTCTTCGCGATCACCGACAGCGGTGAGACGGCGCTCGACACCTGGCTCAACAGCAGCGAACGCCCGCCATCTGCGATTCGGATCCCCGAGCTGCTCAAGCTGTTCTTCGGTCACCGGATGGACGGCGAATCGATTCGAACCATGCTGGGCACGTCACGCGAGGAACACGTCCAGAGCATCGCCAGGTTCGAGACGCTGATCGAACAATTCGATGCCGTCCCGAGCGCCCGGTTCGCCCTCGCGACCGCCCGCTACGGGCTCCTCGAAGCGCAGATGGTCGTCACCTGGATCGACGAAACGCTCGAGACGCACGATGCCGACGGCGATCAGATCATCGGCGATCAGATCGCCGTTGATGACCTCGACTCACTCGACGCCATCAGGCGCATCCCGCCCCGCCGACACGAAGTCGGCGGAGCAAGCGTTAGTAGTCGGGGGCCTACTTGATCAGGCGCCGGGAACGAAGACCACGCGGCGGTTGGCTGCGTACGCCTCGTCGGTGGTCCCGTCGCCGAACTGGGTGGTGCCACCGAATCCGGCGCTGGTCAGTCGCTCGGCTGGCACTGCACGGTCGACGAGGGCCTGCACGACAGCGGCCGCACGGGCGTCGCTCAGGTCGCGGTTGGCCTGCTCGGAACCACGGATATCGGTGTAGCCCTGCACTTCGATCGCACCGGTATCAGTCGATGCGAGAATGATCTCAGCCGCCTGATCGAGTGTTGCGAAGCTGGCGGGCAGCACCTCGGACGAGCTCGTTGCGAACTGCACCGGCTCGAGTTCGACCAGGGCGTTCAGCGAGTCCGCCAACGACGGGCCAGCAACCGTGAGTTGGTCGACGACCGATGCAACACCGGGAACCGCTGCAGCAGCATCGAGTGCCGGCTGACGAAGATCCTCGCTCGCAAGCTCACCAGTCACCGTCGCCACGAGACCATCAACAGCCACACCCGAACCAGCAACACCATTGGCGTCCAACGCACCAATCACACCAGCATCAACCGTTTCCAGCTGATTGTCGACCGACTCGATGCCCTCGACAGCCCCAGCAGCAGCCTCGGCCTCAGCCGACTGCGCATCGGTGTCAACGAAACCCGTCAACACCGCAGTACTGCCATCAGCACTCCCAGCCACACCCGAGAACCCAGCAACCGCAGCACTCACCTCAGGCGACAGGTCAGCGGGTTCGGCTGGCTCCGGGGCGTCGATCGTGAGCTGGTTGTCGACGCTGTTGATGCCGGGCACCGCTGCAGCGGCAGCTTCGGCCGCTGCGGAGATACCATCGGACTCGACGACGCCGGCCAGCACGGCTACATCGCCCTCAGCGCTGCCGTTGACGCCAGAGAACTCAGCGACCGCCGCACTCACCTCAGGCGACAGGTCGACCTCTGCGGGCTCTGCGGGCTCGGCCGGAGCCGCCGCGACGGTCAGTTCGTCGGCAATCGACGCAACACCGGGAACCGCAGCAGCAGCATCCAGTGCAGGCTGACGAAGATCCTCGCTCGCAAGCTCACCAGTCACCGTCGCCACGAGACCATCAACAGCCACACCCGAACCAGCAACACCATTGGCGTCCAACGCACCAATCACACCAGCATCAACCGTTTCCA